>Ga0163216_100033_pt1 | contig 494705 bp, 407 predicted proteins | sample SynspAceP_FD_167610 | JGI IMG/M metagenome (GOLD analysis project Ga0163216, IMG submission 167610) | Saline lake microbial communities from Ace Lake in Antarctica - Synechococcus sp. Ace-P (Illumina Assembly) | ecosystem: Environmental > Aquatic > Non-marine Saline and Alkaline > Saline ...
ACTTCACCACCCCTCTTTATGAAATAAAAGGCACTTTGCTACTAAAGGATGAAAATAAGGGATCGGACTTCAACTCCAATGCTGTACTTACCACCATTCAAGGCTACGGTTCCTCATCCTCAGTTGAAAACGAAGCTGAGGTACTGAGGGCTGAGCACTTGATGATCACAGCCTTTGATGAACTTGGGTTTTCAACTGCATTCTACATACCTAACGGTCCCTACAGAATGAAGGAGATTTATGGCACCGAAGTACCTTTTACAATAACCACCATCGAAAAGAATAAATTCTTCAAAGTAGAAGATAATACCTTTTCGATCTTGATTAATAACAATGAAGAATTCCAACTGATAGACCCATCAGGTAAGACCCAAAATTTGAAGTTCGGCCAGACTCTTCAAAATTTCTATGGAACATTTACCATTGAACTAAATCAAAACTTTATTGAGTCAAATGATGATATTAGAGGTATTCCTATAGAAATCGCTTTCTTGGATCCTTCAGTTGCAAGAGAATTTGCTAAAAGCCTTAAGGTTGATATCGTCAACAAACTAGCAAGTGTAATTGAGCTTTCAATTCTATCAGAACACCCAATAAAGGGCAGAGATCTTCTGGGTAAACTCATTGAGGTTTATAATAGCGAAGCCGACAACGAGAAAAACATCACTGCCAAGAATACCATTGCTTTCATTGACGAACAGCTAATTGGACTTACTCAAGAACTTGGATCCATCGAAAACAAAGCCGAACAGTATAAGCTTAGTAATTCAATAACTGATGTGAGTGCAGAGGCTCAGCTTTATTTAAATAGTACCACAACCAATCGGCAACAACTTGCGGATCTATCAATACAGATCGATGTCCTTGAATCGATAGAAAATTATATGAATAGAAACGGAAACGAGTACGAGACGGTACCTGGCACACTTACTGTTTCTGACCCGACACTAAACCAACTAATTTCAGATTTTAACAGACTTCAGCAGGACAGAGAAAGAATGCTCCGGACAACCCAGCCCAATAACCCCATTGTTATCAATATAAGCCAACAACTATCAAGCATTAGAAATAGCATTGTAGAGAACTTAAGGCACATTAAAAATGGATTAGTCATCTCAAAAAATAGCCTACAGTCAACCTCAAATCAGTTCCAAAGTAGGGCTTCACGAGTTCCTACCATGGAAAGAGATCTTTTAGACATTAATAGAGAACAGAGCATAAAACAACAACATTATCTTCTTTTGGTACAGAAAAGAGAGGAAGCTGTACTCACGCTTGCTGCAGCATCCGTTGGTAATTCCAAAACAATTGGGGAGCCGATATCTTCAGAATTCCCAGTTAAACCCAATAAAAAAATAGTCTTAGCATTTGGTTTGATTATGGGGATGGCGCTTCCATTTGGACTAATCTTTATTAAAGACCAATGGCAGGAAAAAATTCAATTCAAGTCCGACGTCGAAAGAATTACTAAGACTCCAATTTTAGGAGAGATTTCCAAAAACAAATCAGAAGATGGCATCATAGCGATCTCTAAGAATAAAAGAAACCTTATTGCCGAACAGTTCAGGTTCATAAGGAGTAATTTAGCATTCTCTACCTATAATAAACCAAATAAGACTGTATTAGTTACGTCTGCCATAAGTGGAGAGGGTAAAACATTTTTCAGTCTTAACTTAGCAATCACTATTGGCATGACAGGCAAATCAGTTGTCGTACTCGAGTTCGACCTGAGAAGACCAGCTCTCCTTTCAGCTTTAGGAATAGAAACAGAAAAGGGAATTTCCGAATATCTCAATTCACCTAATATGCAGATCAAAGAGATAATTATACCAATCCCATCAGCAGATAACGTGGACATTATTGGATGCGGAAAAATTCCCGAAAATCCTGCAGAATTGATGATGGGCGATAATCTCATTAAACTATTTACAGAACTAAATAAAACTTACGATCATATTATAATAGATTCACCTCCTATTGGATTAGTGGCGGATTCTTTCATTTTTGCTAATTTTGCAGATGTAACCATTATGGTGCTTAGGTATAATTATTCAGGCAAATTACAGGTTAAGACATTAGAAGACGTTCGAAAAAACAAAAAATTCAAGCAACCCCTTTTAGTCCTTAATGATGCCAAGCCGCAAATGATCTATGGGTATGACGCTAAAAATGCAGCTAAATATTATCAACAATAAATGGTAATTGTTACATACAATCGGCGGTTTTAACAATAAAATTAAAGAATTAAAATGAATATCTGGATTGATTTTATAAACACACCACAGGTTAGTTTTTTTGAACCTATTATTGAAGCACTTTCCTCTCAAGGACATACATTTATCCTGACATGCAGAGACTCTTCAAATACAGTCCAAATACTTAAACAAAAAAAGTGGGAATTTACAATAATTGGTGATCGAGCAGAAAAAGGATTAATAAATAAGCTCATTAGTTTCCCTAACAGAATTCGAAAGCTTGTTAGTTTTCTTAAATACAAAAAAATTGATGCAGCAGCAGGCCAGAGTAGTTTTTATCTTCCATTAGCTGCAAAAATCCTCGGAATTCCTTCGCTCTATACAAATGACAACGAACACGCTTTAGGAAATATACCCGCATTTATTTTTGCTAATAAAATCATTCTCCCGGAAAATTTCCCGATTAGTAAAGCATTGAATCATGGAGCATCAAAGAAAAAGACAAGCTTATACCCAGGAATTAAAGAAGGTATTTATCTCTGGAAAAAAGGTGAGGAAATAGCGAAACTTAGACAACAATCGAAACCTAAAACAATATTCATAAGGCCAGAACCCCAGACAGCCCAATATTACAAAGGCAAGTCAAATTTCCTGGATAGCTTACTCCTAGATTTGAAGGACAGTTTTAAAATCACTTTACTTGTAAGGGAAAAAGACCAATTTGAACATTATACCTCCAATCAATTTAAAGGAGTTTCAGTACCTGAAAAGCCTTTAGACTTTAAATCAATAGCAGAAGACTGTTTAATATTCGTTGGCGCAGGAGGATCCATGACCCGTGAAATGGCATTAATAGGAGTTCCTACAATATCTGTCTATCAAGGTGATCTTCTCGGTGTAGACAAATTCATGATAGATAATGGATACATGAAACATATTCCAGATTTAAGTACATCCTTACTTAGATTAGAAATAGAAAAAATAGAGCAGAAACCCACCAGTAATTTGTTAATATCAAAAGGAAGAGAAGCTTATTTATTATTAGTAGAAAGCATCACTAAACTAAAAATAAAACAAAAATAATCCCGATTTTTTAGCTCATTTAAGAATTGAAATTCTCTAGAAAATAATAAACTCCCAACAACAAGAAAATTTGCTTCTCCTTTGGGTACCCATTTTCATGTTGCGTTATTATTTCGGCAACCTTCTTTTGATTAAAAACTCCTGCAAAAGGTGTATTATGATTTAATAAAATATTTTTAATGGAAGCCGATTCAGACTTGAACCAGTTTGTAGTTGGAGAACCAAACCCTTTCTTCTTTCTATTAATAATTTCATCAGGCAATAATTTCCCAGCATATTCTTTATGAATAATTTTTCCTTTGGTCAAGCTCAATTTAGATTGATAGGGAAGTGATTCAATAAAGTTAACTAAATCTAGGTCAAGGATTGGAACTCTACATTCCAAAGCAAAATTCATGGTTATTTTATCAGTATAATTCAATAAATCATCTGCTAAATTCATCCTAGTATCTAAGGCCATCATTCTTTCCACACTATGTTTTTTTTCTTTACAATTTAAAATTTCATAAAAATAGTTTACTCTATCAATACTAGTGATGTCCTGATGACTTATCAACTCATTAATTTCTGAATTTGAAAAAACTTCATAGATGGACAAAAATCTCTGTAATTCATCAGAAATCCCTAAAGCCCTCATCCCTCTTTCAAGTTTTTCATTCTTAAAGCGAAAATTTGAAAGCATACTTTTCATCAATTTTTGAACAGCACCAGGAATATTATTAAGAATTAATTCAGATTTATATTTAGGATAGCCGCCCAGAGGCTCATCTGCTCCCTGACCCGTTAAGACAACTTTAACATGTTTAGAAGCCAACTCTGATAAATAATACATAGGAATTATCGAAGTAGTCGCTAACGGTTCTTCAACAATTTGGGCACATTCTTTAAATCTGGAAAGAAAATCATCAAAACTAATCCTTTTAACATAATGATCTAATCCCAAAAATTCAGCAGTTTTGGCAGCATCATGAATTTCATCCTCATAATGATCTCCCTGAAAACCAATCGTAAAGGCTTTCAATGCAGTACTAGAGCACTTTTGTGCTATAGCAGCCACCATAGCAGAATCAACTCCACCACTAAGTAAAATCCCGACTGGAACGTCAGAAAGTAATTGCCTATTTACTGCCTTTTCAAAATAATTACCATACTCTTCTACTTCATTACTTTTGATTGAATTTTTGACCAAAACGGAAGGCCCATCCAAATATGAACTTTCATAAATTGAAATATCATTTGAATTCAAATCAACTTCAAGGTAATGCCCAGGGTGAATTTTCCTCAAATTCTTATAAAGCGTATAAGGAGAAGGATTATACCTTAACCTTAATAAACAAGCTAACGCATCTTTATCCAGCTCCCTATCCGTCAATTTTAATTTGATTGGTCTGATTTCTGAAGAAAATATCAAATCATTATCCTTATGATTGTAGTACAAGGGTTTAACACCAAAAGGATCTCTAGCCAAATATAATTTATTTGCCTTAAGATCAAGAAAAGCAAGACCGAAGATTCCATTAAAATCCTTGACACTCGCAATTCCATATTCAATCAAATAATATAAAATGCTTTCAGTGTCGGAATGGCCTTTAAATATATTATTGTTTAACAATTTACCTCTCAACTCCTGATGATTGTAAATCTCCCCATTGAATATAATAGCATACTCTCCACAACTTGAAATCATTGGCTGATGACCAGCAGGAGATAAGTCCAAAATAGAAAGTCTTCTCTGTCCTAACGTGACAGAGTGATTCTTTAAGAAAAAACTATCAATACCAGAATCATCGGGACCTCTATGTTTGATTTGATCTAGTAATTGTTGGTCAAATACTAAATTTACTGAACCTAATATGCCACACATAATGAATTAAAATTATTTAATAAATGAATGAATATATAAAATTTACTTTTAAATAAAAATCCGCAAAACTGAAACCTTTACCTATTTTTTAGGGTATTTGATAGAATCAAGCAAACCTTCCCGCAATATAACTATTATCCTAAATATGCTTTCCTATAAATCGATTTTTAATAGCTCCCTTCTGTTTAGAAAAACAATCCCAAACTAACAAAGAAAGCTGTTCAACATCAAAACTAGATGAAACACTACAATTAGGGACGCCATTAACCATATCATTAACATTTCCAACGGGAACAGAAATCCCCGGTAACCCACAAGAGAGAACCTCCATTATGACTTGGGGAGACCCTTCTGAAATGGAAGTCATTAATAAACAATCTAAAGAAGAAAGTAAATCCAGAAATTTAATTCTTCTCATTTTATCTATGTACTTAATGCTAACTTTTTCATTTAATCGGATTTCTAATCTGTTCATAAAAGTATCAAACACAGGATAATTTTCTCCTTCCCTTTCTGAATTACTAGGGAAATAATTACATTTTTGGTCATATGGTTGAAGTTGGGCATATTCAGGATTAAAAAAACCTGGATCAACTCCACAAGTTAAAATTTCAGAACTAAGGTAAATAGAACCACATAGATCTTTTTTTCTGGGTTTTGAACAAATATTTGATGCACTTTTTTTGATCCTACTTTACTTGTCCAAAAAACCACATCCATGTAAAGCTAAATAAATCTGGATATTAGGTGTTTAAAAAAACAAAAACAATCCAAAAATACCATAAGGAATATGAATTAAACTTATATCGAACTATCAAATAGTTTTGCAAAAATACTTTTTAGATACCCCCATTTAGACTTATGAAAACAGTTAATTAAATAGACTTTTTCTTCAAATACATATTCTTTTTTAGAGCACCAATCTGCTCTTTTATGAAAATTCCGGGAAACGGATAAATCAAAATATGGAACACATTAGTTACAACCAAAATATTTTTCATTAAAATGATTTAAATAAATAACAGTAATAATCTTATAACTTTCAGAAAAATTCTCGCTACTTATCAATCTTTACTTGGAATACCTTTCATAAAATCTTCCTTTTTTGAGTCATGACTATCACTAACTAATCGCTTTAAGATATCCTTTATAATTATTTTTCTTTTAGAGACATCTATTCCTTTTTGAAAGACATATAAAGCGAAAACAGTGGAAATTAAATAATGGTAATGATAAACAGAATACCAAGTAAAACTAGTAAATAAAAGATACCATAAGTAATATTTGGCATATTGATATTGAGGAGGTAAAGGAATTATAAAACTTTTACCCCAGATTATTACAAAACCAATAATAGCAAATATTCCGAACATGGCATAAACAGCAATAATACCAACATCAGAAAGATAAAATCCTCTTTCATCTGCCAGCTTTGAATTAAATTTACCGTAGTTGGATATTCCCCAGTATGGAGCCCCATTTCCAAAAACAGCACTATAATCATTAGGAGAATAATCATTCAAGAAATACTCACCCGCAAGAACCCTAATGTAATCTTTTCCCAAACTAGAATCTCTTTCTTGGGCTTCTATAACTCCTTCGACCATAGGAATCTCAGCATTAATAGCTAATCCCACTCCTATAATAAATAAGGATATAATAACTACTTTCTTTGGCAGTGAAACACTTCTTACTAAATGAAATAAATAAATCAGTAAAACACCAGCAATAAATTGTCTAGTCACTTGCATAACTGGGATAATAATACCAAGAAGAGAAAACCCAATCCAGAACCATCGATGGGTAGTGGTCGTTGTCAATTTAGTGATAGAAATAAAAAGAGCTAAAATAAAAATACCAGCTCCTGGAAAGATAATTCTAATCACCCCCCTATCTTCAGTCCATTCATCCCCATACAAAGGACGCCCAAATAGTACAACACCTTGATTTAAATATTGAAAAAAAAATAAGAGAGCATAAGCTAGTCCATAAAATAAAATAATCTTTTCAAGACTTTTTAGAGAAACTTCATGGTACCTCATAAAAAAAAACAAAGGCCAAATCATATATTGAGAGGTTTCTATAAGACTGTAGAAAAAACTCTGGTCCCAAGAATAATAAGCCATAATTATAGAGCCTAAAATCGAGAAAAATATTAAATAAATAGGCAAAGCAAAAGTGCTTTTGGATTTAAGAAAATGAGGAATTGAAAGAAAGATTGAAATCCAAATAAATAAAATAAATGAGTAATTTAATATTGTAGCATTAATAAATGAAGCATCAAAGAATTTGAGGCTAAATGGAACAAAAATAATAATGAAAATTAAATATGCTTTATCTCTCATCTAGAATTTAAAGGAAAGGTCCCTAACTACGATTTTAACACTTATCAAAACAACAACGATAGAAATCAATATCTTATATACTAAATCCAAATCTACAACCAAAAAGTAAGAGATGAAAAACAAAACAATCGCCAAACCCCACATCAAAGCTTTATCTTTAATATTAATTGCTACTGATTTTTTAAAAACATACCAGATGTAAAACTGGAAAAGTGAAAAAGTTGTCAAATAAGCAACTGACAAGCCCATTGCACCAAATTTACTTCCGTAATAAACAATAGGTGTAGAAAAAATCGAATTCATAATTCCTAGTTGAAGAATCTTCTTTTCATTATCTGTAGCTCCAAGTATCGTTCCAATCATACTGTCTAAAGAAGATAAAAGTAAAAACCATATTTGTAATTGGCAAACAATTACAGCAGGTAAGTAGCTCGGAGGGAAAAGAAATCCCAAAATCTCATAGGCAAACATAGTAAACAAGAAGGAAAGTAATATGCCTAGAAGCATATAATACTTGAACCCTTCACTAATAACCTTTTTAAATTTATCGATATTCGAAATCCAAAGTGCTGATAGATTAGGGAAAATAGCAATTAATGCAATATCTAATATCATAGATACAGGCCCTATAAATTTTTCTGATAAATTGTAAAATGCTACTTCCTCAATAGTTGAATTAATGTCAAGAAAATTATTTGAAAATTTCCTGTAAGGGAGCATAACAAGAGTTAAAGCAAAATATGGCCAACTTTCATACACAAGATTTTTAGAGGATAACCAAAAACCCTGAACCTTTCCAATCAATAACTTATGACGTTTTAAAGCAAAGTAAAATGTTAAATTCTTCAAAAGATTAATTCCTAAAAAAGAATAAATCAAATTATTTATATTAATATAAGATTCTGGTAAGAGAAAGACGAAGGCAAACCATATGAATCCATAAATCAAATTAATTATAGACGGAGGTAACATTTTTTGGTTACCTATATAAACAATCTCAAATAATTTACCTACGCAAGAAATCAATGAAAATAGGAAAACAAGAGACAATTCCAAGATAGTGAGATTTCCTAAAAAATAATTATAAATCACATAAATAATACTCACGAAAATTAATGCCAGGGTTCTTAAAAGAATTCCATTTATTACTAGATCATTTGTTTTTTCAGGCTCACGTGCAATCGCCCTAACTATAATTGTTTGTACTCCCAAGTCTGCAATCGTTAATAATAATGCACCTTGAGCAAAAATAAAAGTATACAGCCCATAATCATCAGGCAAAAGAATTTTAGTTATTTTTAATACAGCTAAAAGACTAAGAATTTGAGAAATTGCTGTCCCTAATGTTAAGTAAGAAAAATTCTTGAATACTTTGTGTTGTATAATACTTTTTATCATGACATTAAACTAAATAAATTTATTTAGTTTTTAGATATTTAATTAATTCTATTTTTAAATTATCCGAAATTGGAACTTGTATTTTTCTAGCAAATAATTTATCTGAAATCTTAAGCTTATCCAAATCAGAAATATCTAAATTTGCTGGACTATTGCCATTACGGAATTCCCAGTCTATATAAAATAAATTATCATTAACTAAGTCATTTTTGAATGGGGATTGCATTAAGACAGTTTGAAAAAATATTTCTTCTGGAGCAAATGTATTTTTTAGTGAATTCATAAATTTAGGATTTTCATCAGCATAATTCACAGCATACTCCATGCAAGAATGCGATAATGATAGCCAAGTACTACCTCCATACAAGGGAGGTGCATTTTTTGTTATGTTTCGATTGATCCCAATAATATTTTGAATTTTCAATAAACACATAATCATTTTAAACCCAATTTTTGTTTTAGCATTAAATTGATCATAAAAATTATATTTATTAAATCTATCTAACCCTCCATTAGGCCATCGGTCGTCCGGGAGGCTAAAAATATCTAAGAATTGTTTACCATCATTCTTAATAAAAAAATCTTTAATATACTTGGGAGATTGTAATGGCAAATCTGCTTCACTGCTTGTATGAATATATTTAATATTTGGATCTTTCATAGCTTCCTTAGCCAGATATAATAAAATATCAATGAAACTTTTACCTCCCCAGTTTACTTTAAATGTTTTTTCTATTAATCTTACATTTTTACTTTGTCTTAAATTAGCAATCCTTTCCTCTGATATATTACTTTTGGCATCCACATGTATATAAAAATAAAAGTCTTCATCAAGTAAATCTATATATTCAAGAATTTGTTCAAGATTTTTATAAGCCACTAAAATAATTGCATGTTTATTCATATTTTTTTTATTAGGATTATCTAACTTAATTAAATATCATTTACACTGGATACTAATTATTTAAATTTAATTTTAGAAAAAGTAATTGAAAAGTTGATTTTTATAATATTTATTAGTTTTCGATAATTACTTAAATGTGCCCTTTGCCTTAGGCTATTTATTACCTTGATTAGCTGTCTTACCCATAAACCTCAAAGCCAAATACCAAAGGTAAACTTACTTTTCTTTTTCACCCTGCAACTTTTCAGTAAGGCTCTACACTGGCGGGAAAGTCATTCAGAAAATCAATCCCCACAAAGCCAATCCCTGTGCCTTGGTATCTAAGATATTTGAATGAGTTTCGAACCTATTCCGAAACTCATTCAAATATCTTGTTTTTATGCCTCTAGAAGAAGATCATTAACAAAGTCTATGATTTCCCATTGATTAGCTTTGACTAATGGAGAAACAATATCCTGACCAATTTGACGCTTATCGTCGCAAAAGGACAAGTTTTGACTACCCTCACATATCCGAATGCAAATAATAAAGAATTCTAGTAGAATATGACTGGATTGATACAGAAATTTCGAACTTTTTATTTTTATATAGAATTATTTTTGCGGTCAATTTCAACTTGCTATTACCAAAATCAATATTCAAATTCCTGAAAAGAGCCCTGAATCCGCATTGAATTGGGACTTACTTGAAATGTTTATCAATCAAATGACTGTAAGGTAAATGCTTTATTTGTCTTTGATAACTTCTTCCAGCAGTAGATCAAAATTGGTTTAATTGAATCATAGAAGATAAAATGCTGAAGGAATTCACTTCCCCATCCTCATTTATCTACCTCAGACTCCATCGAAGGTCATAAAGGTCTATTAATTTGTAATCATCTTTTTGCCAAAAATATTTATCTTCATTTGTGTTCACAGTAGCTGTTTTACTACTGTAAATTTGAAATTCCACTTTCCTAGCCCAAATGAAAAAGTCCACCTCCCTCCTCCTATTCTTTGTTTTGGCGAAATTTGCCTTGCAGGCAATAGTGGTTCATCCGGACTTTGAGCTTCAGCGGGATGAGTTTCTCCATCTGGATCAGGCGGAGCATTTAGCATGGGGTTACCTCTCTGTGCCGCCATTGACTTCTTGGATCTCAGTGTTGATTTTTTGGCTTGGGGATTCGATGTTTTGGGTTCGGTTTTTCCCCGCTTTGTTTGGGGTATTTACTTTAATGTTGATTTGGGATTTGGTAGGCAGATTGGGTGGAAATCTATTTGCCAAAAGTTTCGCTGCAGTGGGCATGCTCTGCTCCGCACTCATTCGATTGAATATCCTCTTCCAGCCCAATTCAGTCGATATTCTCTGCTTCACACTTGTATTTTATACGCTGATCCGCTACATCCAAAGTGGCAAAGATCGGTGGCTGTATTTGCTCGGGGTAAGTTTTGCCTTCGGCTTTTTAAACAAATACACCATTGTTTTCCTTGCCATTGGCCTATTTCCTGCTTTGGTTCTGACCAGACGAAGCATCTTTCAAAACAAAAATCTTTACGGAGCTTTAGCCTTCGCCTTGCTGCTGGTCCTTCCCAATCTGTTTTGGCAATATCAAAATGGATTTCCAGTACTCACTCACATGCGCTTATTGAGTAGTTCCCAGCTGGTCAACAACAGTCGAGTCGGATTCCTGATGGATCAATTGCTTTTCTTTTATCCCTCACTATTTATTTGGCTGGCAGGACTGGTAAGTGTATTATTTGGAAAGAGGAATTCAGAGTTTCGCTTTGTCGGGTTGACTATTCTAATTACGCTTGGGGTTTTTCTCTTTTTTCAGGCCAAAGGCTATTATGCGATTGGTCTGTACCCGGTGCTGCTGGTTTTTGGCGCGGTCTGGATTGCGGACTTTTTAGTGGGATTTAAATCTATCTATGGAGCCATTGCCAAATCATCTTTGCTGGCTCTTCCTCCCCTACTTTTCCTGCCTGCTTTACCCTTGATTCACCCTTTTTATTCCCCTGAAGAAGTGATGAAAAATCCTCCCGACTATGGTAAACTTGGCCTCAATCGCTGGGAAGACGGTAAGGAGCATCCGATTCCACAGGACTTTGCCGACATGCTAGGCTGGAGCGAATTGGCCACACTGGTAGATTCTGCCTATCAGTTAATGCCCGAGAAAGGACGTACATTGATTCTTTGCGACAATTATGGCCAAGCTGGAGCGATCAATTTTTACTCTAAAATTGAAGGGTTGGAAGCCTTCACTATGAATGCCGACTACCTGTATTGGTTGAATCTGGAAGAGCCGGTGCACAACCTGATTTTGGTTTGGGAGGCAGACGAAGAAATTACCTCGAGAGAACTGGACTTTTTCAAAGAATATCGGGAAATCGGGAAGATCACTCATCCTTTAGCCCGCGAAAAAGGCACCACAGTTCATTTCCTTCGAGGAGCCAAAGTGGATATTAATCCAGTGCTTCGAGAAGAGGTCAAGGAAGAAAAAAAGGTGTGGGAGTCTAGGTATTGAGACATGAAACTGAAGTAATTTTTACAGCTAGTGAGACTCTTCAAAGGCTCGTTTTCGGTTAACACCAATGAATATAAATGGGCATTCCCTGTCTTTACTTTCTGTTTTTTTAGTCACTCAAGTTGGAAGTATCACTACAATTGGTGACTCAAGTATCCTAAAACTTTGGAGTTAATTATTAAAAAATTCATTCATTCATTTAAGATATTATGTGTACCCGCAAGGCTGCACATATCCAAATTTGTTACTGATTTGATTTCGAAAATCCCTCCCGATATTCGGGACAGGCTCTTGCCCCCTTTGATCCCGATGCTCATCGGGAAGGGAATTTGACCCGATTCCGATTAAGATTTTGTTTTAATTCCGTACGTACACTTCGCCAGATATACATATAAGATATATTTGAATGACTATTGAGTTACTCATCCTTAGATTCCAAATCGCATTGGACTCAAATATTTTGAAAAAATCTATCTCCTCTTTCCTGCAAAAAAAATTCAAATACTGTTTAAGTTTATTTTTTACGTTGATCTGCCTCACAGCTTTCCCCCAAAAGCAGGTCAATCGCATTTCACAACAATGGATTCAGACTTATCATGAAGCTAGGCTCACAGATCGGTGGACGGCATTGCTTGACGGAGGATTCCGCTGGCGAGAGGGATTTGCGGAAAGTTCGGCTTACGTCATCCGAGGTGGTATAGGCTATGCGCTGTACCAAATCTTCGGATTTCAACAGGTTTAGCACATTTAGGCTTTTATTCTCAAGAAAAAGTGGTTCGTCAGGAATTTCGTCCACATCAAGAGATTCTATACAAATCAATCGTTGGAAAAGTTACCCTTAATCAGCGAATACGGATTGAAGAGCGCTTTTTCAAGCATAAATTATTCCCAACACCTAGTCCTGATTTAAACTTTAATTTTCGATTTCGATACCAGTTTATCGTAGGAATTCCCGTGGCAAAACTTTCTGAAAATTTCCCCGATCGAAAGCTGCTGTTGAATCTTGGCAATGAGATTTTTTTCAATGCAGGGAAGCAAGTGACCACTCAAATCTTCGATCTAAATCGGATGCTAATCAGCCCTAGCCTGCAATGGAGCAAAGCGCTGAGTATTTCCCTGACTTGGAATAGCCAGTTTGCCAGCACGCCCACTCCTGGAAAATATATCCATAGCAATGTGACTTGGCTTCAGGTTCGGCATAATCTAGATTTTAAAAAGACTCCACATCCGTAGATAAGCTACATTCCCATCTTATTTTTATCGAGCTAGCCTACAATGCTTTTGCTTTAATCAAAAAAACCCTGTCTTTCAACAGGGTTTTTTTAAAGTCTGATTTCAAAGTTTTTCTAGTCCATCAAAGCGACAGTTCTAGTAACTGAGTTAAATCCACCAGGGATCATATTGCCAGCGGAATCTAATAACTCCAGCTTTATCGTTGCTTCTCCTTTAGGTAGACCTTTGATTATGTAAGGTGCCCATTCGGTTATCATAAATTCCTGCCCATTGATGGTGGCTCTTACTTTATTTCCACTTTCTGACAGTGTGGTATTCAGTAAGAAAAAATCCAAAAGCAAGTTTTCAGTATCAGCTCCGCTGTATTCCCCTTTTGGACGGCTATAAATCAAGGTTGGCTCTTCTAGGTTGACACCCATGTCCTCACCAGCATTGCCTACTACTATCTTCTTTGCGATAAATGAGTCTGCATTTTTGACCGACTCATGATAAGATCTGCTGAGAAATGCCACAACATAATGGGTACCTGCAGTCATTTCATTTTTAAATTTTGGTTCGTAATGTGCGGAATAGGGACCATTGTCTACGATAAGGTGAATATGTTGGCCCTTGTCAGAATTGGCAAGCATTCCGGCCATTCCATTTTTTTCGGTTTGAGCGCCCAATTCATAGTTTCCTGGCTCGAATGAAAAATCGACTTCTCCTGCATTTTTAATGGAAGCATTAGCTGGAGCTTTCAATTTTAAACTGGAAGTCGCGAATGCCGGGGAACTTTCAAATTTCTCAATGGTGATAGTTTGCGCTACATTTTCCTTTGCAGTCTCCATTCCCATGGTATCTTTAGTATCAGTTTTCTTTTCCTGACAGCTGAATGATACAGCAAGTAGAGCTGCGACGATAATTAGTGATTTCGTATTCATAAGATTTAATTTTATGTTCGTGATTGATTTAAAAATGGTCCAAATGCTATTCCATAGAAGAGGAAAGGATATTTATGCTTAATTAAGAGTGGATTGTGAAAATTATACTTTGTCCTATATAGCAGTAGCAAGAGCGACTTCCAATAACCTGATCTGATCTAATTTTAATCAATCCTAACCATCAAAGGTGAATTTTCAGAAAGGCTGCTAAACGCAACCAGCTAGTTAAAGAATAGATCTGGGTAATCCTTACCCGAACCTGTGAAATATATTTCCGAAGCTCCAGCAGGATTTGCTGCTAAATGTGGGCCGCCAATTTCCTTTTACGAAGCTAATTTTTATCAAACTTCTCTAGCAATGTTTTTTAAACCGCAGTGTATCCGCCGTCAGCGATCACATAAGAACCGGTCGTGAATGAAGACTTATCGGAATTCAGAAATACGACCAACTCGGCAACTTCCTCGGCAGTCCCAAGCCGATTCATGACTGCCTTACCTTTGACAGCATTAAGCGTTTCTTCGTCCAGATTATTTTCCAAAAGTGGAGTTGCGATATATCCAGGGCCTATTGCATTGCAGCGAATATTTTTTTGACCGTATTCGGCCGCAATATTTTTAGTCAACCCTACTACTCCATGTTTTGATGCAGTGTAGGCTGAGCTCATAGGAGCAGCTACTGTACCGTGAACCGAGGCGATATTTACGATATTTCCGCCTCCATTTTTTTCCATCTGCTCCAATTGGTAGCGACAGGCATAAAAAACACCACTAAGATTCAGGGCTATAACCTTATTCCAGGAATCAATTTCATAATCCCCAGTGAGATCCATCGTTCCAGCTATGCCGGCATTGTTACAAGCCACATCCAAGCGACCAAATGCTGCGACAATTTCTTGAACGATTCGCTTATTGTCATCTGGCTTGGAGGAATCCGCCTTTATAAAAATGGCTTCTCCACCTTCTTTTTTGATTTGATCAACAACGGCCTGACCGCCCTCAGAATCGATATCAGAGATTGCTACTTTTGCGCCTTCCCGAGCGTAAGTCTCTGCGACAGCTTTTCCGATTCCTGAACCCCCACCGGATACGAAGGCAACTTTATTTTCAAGTAATAGCATAAGATAAAATTTTGATGTGAATGAAAATTTAAATGTTCTTGGGTCTATTCAACACAAAAGTCACTCCATTTGACTTCTTACCCATTTCAAACCAACCTCCAAAAAATTATATCCTTAAGCCTTATCTAATCAACTTTTTACTCTACTTAGTCATCGGCTTATCCCGCATTATATCCACAGAAGAGGGGTAAATATTTAAGATATGGGATAGCAGAAAACAGAGCTAACTAAAATATCGTATCTAAAATCGCTGAAAAAGAAAAAATCAAAACTCGTTCAATTGAAGAAGCCCGATCACCTAACTATTAAATAGAAATTATTATATTTCAGAGCGGTCCCATTAATTTCTTGTTCAAAACCTAAAGTTATGAAGCACTTTTTACACCTCATGTCTAATTTCAAAAGTCATCTGAATATCGCAATATGGATTGTTTTTGCCTTTTTTTTAATTCATTTAACTTCTTGTGAGGAAAAAGAAGATCCACTTCCTGAGGGATTTGAACGAGTTGCCGGTTTTCAATTATCAGCCTTCGATTCGATTTTTGTTGTTTGGCCCGGTGATCAAGAACTTAACCTTACCCCAAAATTTAGCGCAGCTTTTGGAGAAGAAGTCATCCTGCCTACACTCCCTTCGATGCAGTTTTATATCGATGGAAAAAGAGCCTCCAACCCGCCTAGAATACCTACAGATAAAGTACGAGAGTTTGAAATCTATGCAACAATTGGAAAGCTGAGGAGCAAAATTCTGAAGATAAAGGTGATTGACGTCGATCCAAAAACCTATGTTTCTGGTTTCAAAGCTTCAATGGGAGACTCCACAAAAGCCCCTTATGCCATTTCTGGAAGATCTTTGATAGATTTTAAAGCAAGCATTTTGGATTTTAAGGGAAGAGAATTTTCCGACGAAAACAAACCTGCTTATAAATTTTATTTTGATGGCGTTGTTTTAGAAAATCATCATCGTGTCCCTATCCTTAGATCTGGCGAAATCCCTTTTTGGATTGAGGTGGGAGGTAAAAAAAGTAATGTGGGAATTCTTTATTCGAGAGAGTTGCCTGATCTATCGAAGAAATATTCTTTGCCAATTATCTTTCATATAATCCACTCCGGACAGGCCGTGGGAACTTCCGAAAATCCAAGTAAAGAGCGGATCACTCAACTTTTAAATCAAACCAATGACTGGATGATGGGAAGGACAAAATCAGAATCTAGAAAAGGACATAATCAAGTAGATCCAAACATCGAATTCTTTCCCGCTTCTGTTGGACCGGATGGGAAAGCATTGGAAGAACCTGGCATTCATCGAATTTTCTCCGAAAAAAGATCCTGGGTAGGAGATTTAAGTATTAAAAATTTTCTTTTTGATCAAATGTGAAATCCTGAAGAATACATAAATGTTTTTATTGTCGACGCGAATAAAGCAGGTGGATTTGCTTTCTACCCGCCAAGAACACCTCCCCCACTAACACAAGCTTATGGTGTAGTAATAGGTAAAGCTTTGTTGTCACCAATTTTAATTCACGAATTAGGCCACTTTTTAGGCTTACCGCATACCTTTTCTGTTGGAGAAAATTGTGCAGATAACGATGGGTTTTTAGATACTGAATCTTACAATGATGACAATAAGAAAGTTAATTTTAATTTTAAGACTAATTGCGAAGGAGAATTTTTTTTCGCTACAAATATTATGGACTATTGGCCATCTGTTTGGAATAGCTTTTCTTTAGAACAGGTGGTAAAAGTTAGAAGTACACTTGAGGGCGGGGATTTTTTGCCTGAAAGTTCCAGCCCAGACCTGCGAATCAATCCTCAACCTTGGACCAGGGGAGTTTTTAATAAAACCATTGAACCAATTAATTAAGCGAATTGTATGAAATATAAAGTTTAAACTTTTTAAAAGTTCTGGTTTTCGCTTTACCCTTTCCTACAGATTTGTAAGCTCATAAACTAGAAAACCCGCTACTCCTTCACTACTCGTTTAAAACATAAAAAAGCCCGATTCCATTCAGAAATCGGGCTTTTTAACTTTTCAATATAAAATCTATTTATCCTTCGGCTTATCCCGCAACATCTCCATCATGTCCACTGGAGGTGGCGTATTATCACCAAGCAAGTGCTGCACAAAGTAGTCTCCCATTTTCCAAAAGAAATACTCCACCATATCACCATAACCATGTCGCTGACCGGGTAGCATTACAAACTCAAATCGCTTTCCGGCTTTGATCAATGCATTCGCCATTCGAATGGAGTTTGCAGGATGTACATTATTATCCACGTCACCATGAGAAAGCATCAAATGACCTTTTAGATTCTTTGCCAGATCTGGATTCTTTTCGATCTGATAGACAAAAGTGGTATCGCCTTTTGCAGAAATTCGCTCTTCTACTCCATGGTGCTTCTCTGACCACCAGCGGTTGTAGATGTTGTTTTCGTGATTTCCGGCACTGGAAACAGCCACTTTGAAGAAATCCGGATAGACCAACATTGCAGCAGTAGACATAAATCCTCCACCGGAGTGGCCATGAATTCCAACTTTAGATTTGTCAATAAAATCATGGCGATCTGATAATTGCTCAACTGCGGCCTTCTTATCGTCCAAGCCATAATCGCGAAGATCTCCATAGCCATACGTGTGATACCATTTTGACCGGCTCGGATTCCCCCCACGATTACCCAAGGTGACCACTACAAAGCCAAACTGCGCCAAACGATCCGTTCGATCCATGCTTCTCCCAAATGACTTATTTACCGCTTCAGTCTGCGGCCCTGGATATACATATTCGATGATCGGGTATTTTCGGGTAGAGTCAAAATCAAAAGGCTTGTACATCACGCCGTACAAATCGGTGATCCCATCATTCGCTTTAAATTTGAAAGGCTCGGGAAATTGATAGCCTGAGGCCATCAATTGACTCAAATCTACAGCTTCGAGATCCATGATTTTGGCTCCATTACGATCCATCAAGACTGAAACCGGCGCAGTATTAACCCGAGAATAATTAGTCACAAAATAGCTCGCGTTGTCATTCATTTCCATGTCAAAGTTGAAATCTCCTGCATTCAATAAGGAAATCGCTCCCCCATCTAGACTCACACTATACAAATGCTCATAGTATGGATCTTCGCCTTTTTCTCTACCATTGGCAACGAAAAACAATCTTCTGTTTTTGTCATCAACCCGCGCGGAACCGGCCACATGGAATGCTCCAGAAGTCAATTGACGCTTCATCGTACCATCTTTTCCATAGAGATACAAATGTCCCCAGCCGTCGCGCTCTGACCACCAGATCAGTTCATTCCCTCCATTCAGCAATTCGATTTTCTCAAAATCGATGTAGGTATTGCTTCGCTCTTCAATGACTAGCTCTCTTTCATTTGCAGCAATATTCCAACGATAGACATCAACTTTCTTCAAATCTCTGGAGGTAATGGCAAAGTAAAATTCATTCAAATCACCCAACCAAGTGGCCGGACGGAAATCATCATCCCGGGTATTGGCTTTTGGAGTCGTAGACCAGAGGCTTACCGTTTGATCTTTAAACGTGTTGATTGGCAGATTGCTGAGGGTCTCAGTTTCGAAAGAATAGTGCATCAATTCAGTTCGAGATTGCTCCTTTTCACCCGGCATCGCATATTTGTAGGTTTCAATCGTCGGTCTCGGATTCCGAGTATTGTGGATTACCCAAAGGTCTTTCACAGTTCTGGCATCCGTGCGAGTCAGGATAAATTGCTTCGAGTCCTTGCTCCAAAGTACCCCTGCACGCTTCCGCTTATCCTTATTCTTTACTTCTTCCTCATTATCATCCCCTCTTCCGCCAAAGCCATATTCGTAATCCTTTTCTCCATTGGTGGTCAACTGATTTTCCACAATTGTAGAGTCTTTCTCATCTTTCACTGCCTTGAGGAAGTTTGCCTTATCCATCCAATACAGATTGAATTGCTTCGCAAAAACGATTCGAGAGGAATCTGGTGCGATATCTGCCCATGACATCCGCTTCGGATCTTTTGGGGCATCTACGATTTCGGTCAAGGTCTGATTACCGATAGAATAGCGAAAGACAAATTTCTTATTCTCCATCGAATCCTTAGCTGATTTATCCTTGGACTTAATCTCGGCCCAGTCGCCTTTCAGAACTTTCTCTGTCCCTTCAACTTTGAATCGAATGGCGTTTTCGTCTTCCAAAAATTTTACATCCTCGATTTTGAGATGCTGACCATCGTAAGCGTCTTTGGTGATTTTGGTGATCTCCATCGCCAATTTGTCCCTGTCGAAAAGTTGAGATTTCGTCTTCCGAACAGGATCTACCAGAATCCAGTTTTTCCCATCGCTGGTTTCATATTCGTACCAAAAGCGATCTGACTTCTTCAACCAATGCGGATTGACACTGGTTGAAAAAACCATTTTTTTGATTTGCTCAGGTGAGTATCGAGCGGCAAGCTCGTAGTTGCCTTTATACGTTTTTTCTTGGGCGATTGCAGCATTGGAAAATAGCGCAATTCCCAAAACGACTAGTATTTTTTTCATTATGATCTTTTTGAATTAGGGTTCGAATCTATGCCATCAAGCCTAAAATCCCTGACCACTGATATAAATTTTGAATAGAACATCTCAGTTTCACCTAGGCAAAGCTTCATTGAACGCCTTTTTTAATTTTAAGTTAATCCACAGGTCACATTTGCCAAATATTATTTGGAATAAATAGCTATTTGATAACAACCTAAACATACTTGATTCATCTGGAAGCCATACATTTAGATCAAAACCAATACTGTGAAAACCCACTTCAAAACCATCGTCATTTCTGACGTACACTTGGGCACTAAAGGTTCAAAACCCAAAGAGGTCGCCCGATTTCTCAAACAGTTCACCTGTGAAAACCTCATCCTCAATGGGGATATCATTGACGGTTGGCAACTTAAAAAATCAGGTTCTTGGAAAAGAAAACACACCCGCTTTTTCAACCGAATCCTTAAAATGATCGAACAGAGTAACACCAAGGTTTTCTACCTCCGTGGCAACCACGACGATTTTCTGGATCAAATCTTACCGCTGAAAATCGGAAATCTCTCCATTCAAACGGATATGATCTATGAGAGTCATGGCAAAAAATATTTTGTCACTCATGGTGATGTCTTTGACAGCATTACTACCAATCTAAGGTGGATCGCCTACCTCGGAGATATGGGTTACACCTTTCTACTTTGGCTCAATCGGATTCTTAATTACTACCGCTTTAAAAGGGGATTACCCTCCTTCTCTCTTTCGCAGTATGTAAAGAACAAAGTAAAGTCCGCCGTGTCCTATGTTGCTCAATATGAAGAGGAGCTTGCCAAAATGGCCAAATCCAAAAACTGCGATGGAATCATTTGTGGCCATATTCACAAGGCAGAGAACCGTACGATCGATGGGATAGAATATCTCAATTCTGGCGATTGGGTGGAGACACTCAGTGCACTGGCCGAAGATCATGAGGGAAATTGGCAGTTGATCTACTACAACGAGGTAGACTTCAAGCAGATCAATAGCCCCAAAATAACCCCCCATTTTGAAGGTGCGTCCTTGCCTGATAATCAACCGCTTCGGGAAGTTTCTTTTGATGCCATCGGGGAAGATCTCAATCCTCCTGCAATCCGATAAATCATGAAATTCTTGTTTATCGTACAGGGCGAAGGCCGTGGCCACATGACTCAGGCCATCGCTTTTTCAAAACTGCTGACTCAGCAAGGTCACGATTTGGTTGGGGTAGTTTTAGGGAAAAGTAAGCGAAGATCCGTTCCTGAATTTTTCATAGCTCAGATCAATGCACCAATTCTCCTCGTGAACAGTCCTAATTTCGAAGCAGATCGAGATGAAAAGAAAATCCTTTTGGGAAAGACTATTCGAGTCAATGCGAAGAAAATCGGTGTTTTCAGGAAAAGTCTGATTCAAATTCATCAGTTGGTTCAAGAAACAGCCCCTGACATCATCCTGAATTTTTACGATTTGCTAGGCGGACTTTACAATGGTTTATTTCGACCGAAAGCCGATTATTGGGTGATCGGGCATCAGTATTTGATTTCTCACCCCAGTTTCAAATTTGCTTCATCCAAAGGACTGGAAAAATTCTGCTTCAAGTTCAATACTCGAATGACTGCAATCGGAGCAGCTAAGAAACTAGCGCTATCATTTTACGAATTAGATTCAACCGATCAAATCACCGTTGTGCCTCCACTCCTGAGAGACGCCGTAAGAAGCCTCAGACCAACTCAAGGAGACTTTTTCTTAGCCTATATGGTGAATTCCGGCTATGGGGAAGAGGTGATTTCTTTTGCAAGAGCCAACCCGACGATTCAAATTCGTGCATACTGGGATAAAAAGGATGCGGCAGAAACTGAAAATCCATTGCCTAACCTAAGCTTCCACCAAGTTCATGACCAGAACTTCCTTCGGGATATGGCCGCCTGCAAAGGTTTGGTTTGTACCGCAGGTTTTGAATCTATTTGCGAAGCGATGTATTTAGGCAAGCCTGTCATGGTGATCCCAGTCTATGGGCAATATGAGCAAGCTTGTAATGCAATCGATACGGTGCATTCCGGAGCGGGTATTGTATCGGAGGATTTTGATTTTTCCAAATTGGAGAAATTGGTGGAAGAAGGATTTCAACCAAGAAAATCCATTCAAGATTGGGTGGATACTTGGCCTGAAACATTCCAGCAAAAAATATCGGACTATTACTGAATTCTTACACTATTATGATCTTAAATTTCACGAATTAGACTTTTCTTAACTGTAAAAACCTTCCCTTCGATGAGAGAATGGTCTCTAGCCCTGGGTCCGAAAATAATCTTTACGTTTTTTAATAACAATGGGGAACATACCAAACCGAAAACTTCGATGGTTATAAAATCATCAATTCTCCAATTCTTCTACAATCTAGTTGTAAACGTTAAATCATTTATGAATATACACCAATACGGAGCAAGCTCATTGAACTGATTTTAACTTTAGATCACCTAATTAACTGTATATGAGCTGTAAACTTAAGAAACTAGCCTTTGGCTAGACTAGTTTTTTGTGGAATTATTTCCAACTACTTTTCCGTAGTAATTTGCTATATCGGGGTTACCCAAGAGTCTTTTTCTTGGATTGCTTGTTTCTGCTAATGGATAAATAGATCTGCTTTGTAAGCACTAGCTCTTCTACCCATCCTGCATTAATTTTTGAAAAATAAAATTTTATCCTACTTCGCAACCCAAAGTTTGTATTGACCTTTCAAGTTCAAAATTTATGATTGTTTCTCTTGGGGCGATTAATGGGTGCGCATCTTATTCCTCTAATCCTGAAATGCTCTTCTTCTATAATCGCAAAAGCAATTTGAAAGCGGTGGGCCGAGAAATATTAATTGACCTGTAGAAATCTGAAATGGTGTACTCCTGTATTAAACATTTGTAAATGAATTCTACTTTTTGTCACACATTAGTTTTTAATTGGAAAGCTATGATAATTTCCTTTTAAGCAAATTTATTAATCACAAAAGCGTAAGCTATTTATATTTTTCACATTATAATATGTCCTTTTACCTTATCTGACATCATATAAAGTATGAACACGCCCGTCATCAGTATCGTAATGCCCCTCTTCAACGGCAGGCCATACCCTTGCCGATCCCTAGGTATAGAGGAGGCCAAGGGAGAATTTCTTGCTTGGCTGGACTGCGATAATATAATTTTGCCCGAGCGGTTGGAGCTGCAGCTGGATTATCTGCGTAAAAATCCGGACATCGGTCTTTGTGGTACTTGGATTGAGCGCTTTGGTGGTGATGACAATTCGAAGTCATGTCCACCTAGCGATCCGGAAATGCTCCGTTGTATGTTACTTTTTACTCCTATCGTTCCCAACGCAACGGTTATGCTACGCCTCGATCTCGTACGTAAACACGGGATAACCTATGACAACGACTTACCCATCGCCGAAGATTACGATTTTGTCCTACAGTGCAGCCGTCATTTCAAAGTAGGTATTGTACCCAGGGTGCTTTACCGCTACCGCGTCGCGGAAAATAGTTTGATGCAGCGATACGATGCTGCTGAGGAAAAATCTTTCGCAGTGGTTAAGGCTGTTCAGAGGCGAGCTTTGACAAGGTTTGGCATCGAAACTGGTGATACTGAACTCAGGTTACATCGCTGCTTTAATTCGGGTTTGATTCTTGCTAATTTTACTCAGTACAAAGATGCTTTTTACTGGTTACTCAGCCTAGTTCGCCACAACGAAACTACTGCTTATTACGATCGGAAAGTATTCCGTCGAGCAGCGGCGAATCGTTTTTTTTTTCTTAGCAAGAAAGCTTCTTCCTTTGGTTTGCGGACACTCACTTTTTACATTCGGGAAGCAATTACCCATAATTTATTATATTACGAACTATTTGCTTTTATGAAGTTTGTGGTACGCTGTTTTATTCGTTACGATAAATTTTAACCAGGTTTTAATTTTTATGATTTATCATAAATGTCAGAAAGACAAAAAACACTTCTCGTAACAAGCGATCATTTTAGCTATCACATCAAGGCCCTAGCTTGTGCGGAAAAGTTGACTCGCCTTTTTGAGTTTACTTATTTTTCTTGGGTTTACCAAAATTCCTTTTCCTTATGAGAATCCTATACGTGACTAATATGTACCCAACGGAAAGCAATCCCGTTTTCGGAATATTCGTGAAAGAGCAAATAGAGGATGCATCTCGCTACATTGATGTCGACCACGACGTATATTTCATTAATGGAGTAGAGAATGGTTGGAAGGATTACCTGAAAGCTGTCTTTATGGTTCCCTGGAAGATTATGCGGGGTAATTACGACCTGATTCACATCCATTATGGTCTTGCAGGATTGTGGAGACTATTCTACCGTCCGGATGTACCGGTATTCCTGTCCTTACACGGGGCAGATATCTTGGAGAAACAAGGAAGACACTCCCAAGTTGCAATCACCAAAAGATTATTACCCAAAGTGGATAGGGTATTTACCCTTAATGAGGAGATGAACGAGATCGTAAGTCAATTTACCGACGCTTACGAAATGCTACCTTGCAGTGTCAACATCGACCTTTTTAGGCCAGCTGATCAAAATAAATCAAGGCCGGGTAAACTGTTACTTTTTCCTGGTTCGCCGCAGGTGCCTGTTAAGAACTTCCCTCTTTTTGAGCAAGTAATGGAAGAAGTAAAGGTACAAACCGGGGCAGAGGTGACTTATGCAACCCTAGAAAAACTCACGCGTGAAGGTGTGAAGGACCTGATGAACCGTGCAGATTGCCTTGTAATGACTTCAATTAGCGAAGGTTCACCCCAGGCGGTAAAAGAGGCTCTAAGCTGCGGTTTGCCGGTCGTATCGGTAAATGTTGGCGACGTAGCCAGTATGCTCAAAGGCATACCCTATTGTACTGTGGCTGAAACACGTGTCCCAGAGGTAATGGCCGTGTCCGTGGTTGATGCTTTTGCAGGAGATCGTGTACAAATCCGTCGTGCCTTCCTCGATAAGCAGACCTATGACCATGAATCCATCAGTCGCCGCTGGGCCATTCTTTATGAGCAGGCAGATCAAAAAACAATTTCAATATGAAAAAACTGATTTTTAAACTGCTGCACCTCAGTGGATTGGTAAGTTTATTCCGCACACTGAAGCAGCGACGTGGTGTGACGATCGTACTATATCACGACCCTTCGCCTGGTGCCATGGAAAGAGGGCTTGCGTACCTGAAACCTCGTTACAACATTATAAGCCTCGAAGACTATCTTAAAGCAAGGATTAATAGGACTACCGATAAACTGCCTAACTATTCTATGATTATTACCTTTGATGACGGTCATCGAGGCAATTATTCGCTTCTTCCAATATTCCAAAAATATGAAGCTCCTGCTACCATATTTTTGTGCTCTGCTATCATAGATACTTTGCGCCACTTCTGGTTTATTGATGCCGAGGGGTTGCTGCCAGTACAGAAGCTCAAAAAGTTGACAAACAGGAAACGAATCGACCGTCTGGCTGCCATCGGGTTTGAAGAGCAAAAGGAATATGCGACTCGCCAAGCACTCTCAAGGCAGGAGATAGAAGAAATGCGGCCGCTGATTGACTTTCAATCTCATACCAGATTTCATCCCATCTTGACCAGTTGTGAGCCTGAGCAGTTTAGCGAAGAAATAATTGGATCAAAGAAAGAACTTGAAGATCATTTAGGGCTCCGTATTTTTGCATTGGCATATCCAAACGGGGACTACAATAATGGAATAGTTGAAGAGACCCGTACTGCGGGATACTCCTGTGGATTAACGGTCGATCATGGTGTTAATGAAGACATTACCGATCTTTACATGCTTCGACGACTTGATGTTAACGATACCGAAAATCTCCACGAACTGGCTGTGAAAGCTAGCGGGCTGTGGCAGTATATTAAAGCCAGATGCAAACTATGAGAATAGGATTATTGATGAGTCCCGCTGTCAGCGATTTCCGTAAGAATACATTACGGCCGATCCTAGCTGATACGACCTTTAAGGTAGTGATGGCCTTGATTGATGACAGGCCGGAGAAATCTGCTTGGCAGCGACTAAAAAATAATTTGCGGCGAGGCCGGGGAGGTTATGTCATTATCATGGCCTTTAAAAGATTCTTTGCATCCAAGATCCCGCAAGAGGATTCCGAAAATTACTGCGATCGCCACGGTATTGCTGTGCACCGGACGGTCACCCCCTACGGAGAAGATACCCTGACCAAAGTCAAAGCCAGCGAACTAGACGTTCTGGTCTTGGTAGATGGATTCGGCATTGTGAAGAAAGGATTGATCAATGCGGTTCCTCTTGGGGTCATTTCCTACCACCACGGAAATATGCGTCGGTACCGAGGGATGCCACCTGCAATGTGGGAGTTATATAATGGTGAGACAGAAATGGGAATAACGGTACAACTCCTTTCAGTGGGACTGGACAACGGTCGGCCTATAATAGAAAAAACTATCGCTATCGAACCGAATGATGATGTCGATCGACTAACCCGAAGAGCCCTGAAGGAAAGCGAACGGATGCTCTACGCAGCGCTAAAAGAACTCGTAAAACCTGGTTTTGTGGCCCCTATTATTAAGGAGTTTGGAAAAGTTTACACCTTACCAAACTTAAGCCAGTGGCTATTTTTACAAGTCCGAATAATTAAGAATAAACTATTTAAAGGAAGTTAAAATAAATCATTAAGTGCGGAATTATCGGTTTAGAAAATCAGGAAATTAACAAAGAAACGCTCCAGCTGCTTCGTCAAAGAGTGCCTGACTTTCAGTCTCTGAACAAGGTGAAAGTAAAAGGTAGCCGGGTAACCCAAGAACTTGCGCGTTTATCCATTTTAGATTTGTTTCCGACAGGTAACCAACCGATGTCCTCAGACTGCAGAAAACATGCGATCGTATTTTCCGGCGACGTTTATGATCATTTGGAACTACGTAAAAAATGGCTGCTGATAGCGTAAAAATAGTAAAGAGTGGTCAAGGTGCAGATGAGCCTAAGACATTATATAAAAGGTACTATGGGAAGTACTATTGGCTAAGTATGGCCCTTTATTGAAATGGGTTCCTTACGGGCTTTCGAACAGGCCTTTCAATTCAAAAAAGACAATTCAGAGGGGAAATCACATAATTTATAATTTTATTGGAGCTTGATTATTAATGCTTTCCTATCACTGAAGATTCTAATTGGGCATTATCCAAAAGCTATCATAACTACGGGAAGTCATACGGCAGTTCCGATGTGCTATCTGGGAAAATTGCTGGGAGTTAAGGTAGTTTGGATACTTTCTTTCGCTCGGATTAATTCCCGCGCATTCTCGGCGGATCTTGTCCATCCCATCGCTGATAAATTTATAGTGCAGTGGCCGGAAGCTCAGTCGCTGTACAAAGATTCCGTTTACTTGGGCGGAGGTATTTATTAATCGTAACTGTTACCATCATGATTTTAGTACTGCTAGGAACCTTTCCCATTGAATTTCAACGGCCACTCAGAGCCCTCCACCGCTTATGCTCTGAGGGAGTGATTAAAGAGGAGGTAATCGTTCAAAACGGTCATACTCCTTTTGTCTCCGACAAACTGACGCTTCGGCCCTTCATTCCGCAGGATGATTTGCTGGAACTTTATGATCGGGCTAGCTTGATCATCACACATGCAGGAACCGGCTCACTTATCAAGGGAGTTAAGAAAGGCAAAAAGGTGATCGCTATTCCCCGCTTGGTAAAATTGGGTGAGCATATTGATGACCACCAATTAGAAATCTTGAATGAGTTTGTGCAAATGGAATATGTAATCCCTTGGAACGAAACAGATAATTTGGAAGACCTTCTGGCTGCCAGCATCAACTTTGTTCCGCGTCCATACGTTTCGAAAAAACAATTTATCATTGATTATCTTGCGAACTACATAGATAAATTATGAAGAATACTTCTAACTAAGGAAACTTAAAGGACAGGAACTCTTGGCCTGAAACATTCCAGCAAATTTCTCCAGAAATAAAAATGACTGAGCCAAAAGCATATCTGACTCAGTCATTTTCATGATAGAGGATTTATTTCTAGCATTTCAAATTTGCTCTCTCCTCTTTCGTTAACTCTTCGAAATTCTTAAAGATTACATTTCCCTCGTTCTCTATTCTCGCATAAGGAAAATTTACTCGGTGCACTTTCATTTTGTCCTCCAATGGCATCGCAGCATAGTTAGTAGTTAGCTCGGTGAACATCTCATAAAGCATAGCCATCTCATACTCGGTTTTCTTTCTAAGAACCAATTGCTTATTTATTGAAATTTCATATTCCACATATTTTTGCTGATAGGCAGCCACAGGTTCATTCACTTTCCTAATCCATGGCTTGCCCACATTTGTCCGTCTGTCTGAAGGATAGAGATACAGGTTATCCTTTTCAGTAAGCGGTTCTCCAAAACCAGATCCAGTTCCAAAGGTTTTTTGATATCCCTCCTTGGTGTACATATGCACTTGATGCTCCTGAGGAAAACGCTCCGATCGCGCATTCAAATGAACAAAACTATCGAAGAAAAGCGCAACATCAGAATTATTTAATTTCTCCAATTGTTCATTCGGGACATTCTTTTCATCTATCCAAATCGCAAAGTTTTTAGGATTCTTCCATGACTCAAACTCCTCCTTAGATGGCTGCTCAGCCACCGGACTTTTCAGCGGTGGGTGTAGAAGCTTTTTCTCCTCTTCGTTTAATTCCCTGTAGGATTTTAAAACTAATTCACCTAAAGCATTTTCGACAAAAATGGATGCATTCCGATAATATTTTTCTTTCTCTTCGGGCAGATCAACCTTGTTCCTACTTAATTGACCTTGATAAATTATTGAATAGTGGGTTGTTAGATCGGATTTATTGCGAGACTCATCACTTTCATGTTGATTGAAGGACTTGTAGTGGATCCTCCTTATGCCCAAAACTCCTAACATTTTCTGAAAGTCTCCCAAGTCTCCCATTTTAGTAGTAGCGCTGGTGATTAGATTAATATTAAAGTTTTCTGCATTTGCCTTTCTTCCTTTTATAAAATCCTTTGCCTGGTCCGCAGCATATTCCTTATTCTCAAAAGAAATCGCCCCATTGGGTTTTAATTCCAATGTAAGGTCAAAGTCTACCTCAGCTAACTCTGATTTTGAAGCATTGACATATAATTCACTCATACTAGCAGTAGGCTCTGCTTTAGCAGTCACCCTTTCGCTAAAAAAGTAGACTAACGCTCCCACAACTGGCACCAAGACTACAATCTTGATCCAACTTTTCGAATTCATAGATTTTCGCTTCATCATTTCAAATCGTTTTTTGGTTAATGAAAAATTCAGACTACTTGCCAACCCGTGATTTTGCCCTGAAAGCATCATTGCTAAGAGTTGGCTCTCGTATTTTTCCGGTGAAATACTGCGCAAAGCCACTTCATCTGCTATAAATTCATGATTAAGTTTAATCGTTTCCTTTGCCCAATACAGCCCCGGATGAAACCAAAATGGAACTAGCAACGCCTCAATAAATAATATATCCCAGCTATGCTTCTCCATCACATGCGTTTGCTCATGCTCAAAAACAGCATCCGTAAACTTTCCATTTTCAAGATCTGATTCAGCTAAGAAAATGTATTTCAAAAAGGAATAAGGAATTGTGTCTTCTTTAAGTAAAACCAAGGTTTGTCCACGATAGCTGACCTTGACATTTCGCTGAATCTGATTGACTAGGACCTTTATATTTCTGACAAATCGAAACAAAAAGACTAAAAATATCAAGCTGTAAAAGCCAATAAACAGGTGTTCCCAATTGAATTGAGCTTCTTCCATTGCATTCTGAACTGGAGTTGCATCAATGTATGGCAGACTTGCTGCTTCAGGGAGATATTCTTGAGACACTATCTTCATTGGCTCTTCCACAATCGCTGGGACTTCAATCGTATATACTGGAATCATAAATGATACTACCACTGAAAAAAGCAGAAAGAATCGATTGAATCGATGCATCACCTCCCGCTGCAAAAGCAATCGATGCAACAGTAGTAAAATAAGCAGGCAGGCTATGGATTTGAGTAAGTAAACCATCATTTTTTCTGATTTAGCTGATCTTCGATAATACTTTTAAGGTTTAATAATTCTTCCTCGGAGAGGTCCGACTTTTGAGTGAAAAAAGAAGCAAACTGGGCCGGTGAGTCGTTAAAGAAGTTTTTGATCAGGCCTTTAATGTGCTTTGCAAAATAATTCTCCTTGGAAACTAGCGGGAAGTACTGTCTCATATTTCCTACCAAATCATATCCCACAAAATTCTTATCCTGCATCCGCTTCAACAGCGTAGAAATAGTAGTGGCGGCTGGTTTCGGTTCTGGATATACTTCTAATAAATCTTTCATGAAGGCACTTTTCAGCTCCCATAAATGATTCATCAACTCCTCTTCTGTTTTCGATAATTTCATAAACGTTAAAAGTATTTCTACAAATGTAGAAGACTTTTTCTATTCTACAAATGTAGAAGACTCATATTTTAATTTAACTCGGATTTACTGATTCGAAGCGATCTTTCCTTCAGAGGATCAAAAGAAAAAGCTCCAATACAGAAGACGAGAAGAAATTCAGGTTTGAAATCATTCTTTCGCTTGGAGAATATGAAATTCTCCCAGAAATTTGATTTGAAGTTTTTTAAAGGATTATTAAACTCAAGGCCCATAGTTGGGAGTTACCAAGAGTAAGTCCTAATTTTGAACCCGCTCAAGACCTAGAATAGTACATGTCAGCTGAAAATATACGATTACAAGAGGACCGAGAATTTAAAAAACATTGGAAAAAATGGGGTCCATACCTTACAGAAAGGCAATGGGGCACCGTCAGAGAGGATTACAGCGCAGATGGTTCTGCTTGGGAGAATGTCACCCATGACGATGCCAGAAGTAAAGCCTACCGATGGGGAGAAGAAGGAATCGCCGGAATCTCCGATTACAAGCAAAAACTTTGCATGGCCTGGGCTTTTTGGAATGGTAAAGATCCATTTATTAAAGAGCGCCTCTTTGGGCTAACTGGTAATCAAGGAAATCATGGTGAGGATGTCAAAGAGATTTATTATTACTTAGACTCCACTCCCACCCACAGCTACATGAAGATGCTTTATAAGTATCCTCAAGCTGAATATCCTTACCAATCACTACTCGCAGAAAATCTACGAAGAGGGAAATTAAACCCAGAATATGAGTTGATTGATACTGGGATTTTTGACGAGGATCGTTACTTTGACATTTTTATAGAATATGCCAAGAAGGATATCGAGGATATTGTGGCCGTCGCTACCATACACAATAGAGGCCCGGAGGAAGCCACGATTTGGGTGATGCCTACGCTTTGGTTCCGGAAAACTTGGTATACTGGCCATGAGCCATTTATGCCAAAATTGAGTAAGAGGACAGCTAACTCAATCAAGGTCTTCCATCCTAAATCAGGGAACTACAGCGTCACCTTCGACGGTGATCCAGAGCTAAAGTTTTGCGATAATGAAACGAATAGAGAGCGACTCTATGGAATCAAAAATGAGCGAAAATTCCTCAAAGACGGGATCAATGATTATGTCGTTTCCGGGGATGATTCCCATCTCAATCCAGAAGATTTTGGAACCAAAGCAGCAGCGATTTACAAAATCACCATTCCCGCTGGAGAAAGTCGCCAAATAAAACTCAGACTCCAGCATCAATTTGAGGAACAGCCACTTGAGATCTGCGATGAATGTCTCAACACCAAAATCACAGAAGCAGACGAGTTTTATAATGGACTCCAGGAACGAGTTACCGATCCAGACCTTAAGAGAATCCAGCGCCAAGCTTGGGCAGGTATGCTTTGGTCCAAGCAATTTTACTATTACGATGTAGAGCGCTGGTTGGAAGGAGATCCCGGTAGATACGTACCGCCAATAGCGAGAAAGAAAGGACGAAATGCAAACTGGAAGCACCTTCAAAATTACGACATCATCTCGATGCCGGATAAGTGGGAATATCCGTGGTATGCGGCATGGGATTTAGCTTTTCATACCATTCCATTGGCCAGATTAGACCCCGAGTTTGCAAAGAACCAGTTACTTATTCTCCTTAATGAATGGTATATGCACCCAAACGGGCAGATCCCCGCATACGAGTGGAATTTTTCGGATGTCAATCCGCCAGTTCATGCTTATGCTGTTCAGCGAGTCTATCAGATCGATAAGAAAGCTAATAATGGTGTTGGCGATCAAGAATTTCTAGAGCGAGCACTACACAAGCTCATGCTGAATTTTACATGGTGGGTCAATCAAAAGGATTCTGACGGTCAAAATATTTTTGAAGGCGGATTTTTGGGATTGGATAATATTTCGTTATTCGATCGGAGTCATGCCCAGTACTATAAAGGCAAACTGGAACAAGCGGACGGTACTTCTTGGATGGCGATGTTTTCTTTAAATATGCTTCGTATTTCCCTTGATTTATGTGAATTCAACACAGTTTATCAATATACGGCAACCAAGTTCTTAGAACATTTCCTATACATCGCGGGGGCAATGAATAATATCTCCAAAGAAGGAATCTCACTATGGGATGAAGAGGACAATTTCTTTTACGATGTCTTTCACTTAGAAGGAAAAGAGCCTCAAAAAATGAAAGTGCGGTCAATTGTGGGACTTATTCCTCTTTTTGCGGTAGAACCTATTCGGGAAGAACTTTTTGACAAACTTCCTGAATTCAAAAAGCGATTGGATTTCTTTCTCCGAGAAAAGCCAAAACTAGCTGCTTTAGTTTCGAGTTGGATTCAGCCTGGATACCATAAAAGAAGGTTGTTTTCATTGTTGAGGGGGCATCGGATGAAATCCGTTTTACACAAAATGCTGGATTCTGAAGAATTTCTGAGTGACTTTGGCATCAGGTCTTTGTCTAAATACCATGAAAAGGAACCTTATACAATGAAAATAAACGGAGACCTTCTTTCAATCAAATACACACCAGGAGAATCAGAAACGAGAATGTTTGGGGGTAATTCTAACTGGCGAGGGCCGATCTGGTTTCCTATCAATTATTTGATTATCGAATCACTGAAAAAATTTGATTTCTATTACGGAGGGGACTTTTCGATCGAATACCCAACAGGATCAGGCAATTTCCTCACTATGGATATAATTGCAAAGGAACTTTCCATGCGGTGCATGAAGATCTTTATGAGAGATGAAAAAGGAAATCGACCAGTTTTTGGTGCAAATAAAAAATTTCAAACTGATCCCCATTTTAAGGATTACATTTTATTTTATGAGTATTTCCATGGTGATTCCGGTAAAGGCTTGGGGGCTTCCCATCAAACTGGCTGGACGGGATTGGTATCTGAGATGATTCATAAATATTACAAGGAAAGTGAACAATTACCTAATGCCTCTACAACCCTATTTAGAAGCTAATCGATTAGAAGCCGGATGCGATGAGGTAGGCCGGGGTTGTCTCGCCGGGCCAGTAGTAGCTGCGGCCGTGATATTGCCTGCTGAATACTCCAATCCTTGGATCAATGATTCCAAAAAACTGGGCAAAAGACAGCGTGAAGATCTAATCGGAGAGATTAAAGATAAAGCCCTAGCTTGGAAAATCGCAGAAGCTAGTGTGGCAGAAATCGACCAAATCAATATCTTAAATGCCTCTTTTCTGGCAATGACCCGAGCAGTAAATGGCTTAAAGCTACTACCCGAGCACCTCCTAATTGATGGAAATCGCTGGAGATCCACCTTAACAATCCCACATACCTGCATGATCAAGGGCGATGGCAAATATGCCAGTATTGCAGCTGCATCCATCTTGGCAAAAGTCTATAGAGATAATATGATGCAAAAGCTCGCAGCCGAATTCCCCCATTATTTATGGGAAAAAAATGCCGGCTACCCTACCAAAGCACACCGAGAAGGAATCAAAGAACATGGAGATTGTATCTGGCATAGAAAGAGTTTTAAGCTCCTCAAGGATCAATTGGACTTGAGGTTTGAATAAAATTTATAATAAAAGTAAGAGACTTCTCTTATCATCTTACGTTGGATTTACAATTATATCCTTGACTTTTTCTTCTTTTATTTTCATTCCCCTGATCATGTCGCCACTGCCTGTCCCCATACCCATGATCGTACGCATCGCTTCTTGAGATGAAACTGTAAGAAAAGTTAGTGTTGTTTTTGGAGCATGATAGATATTGCCATTCATAGGGTTTGGAGCTGTAGGAACAAAAATGGTAAAAAGCTCATCATTGATTTTATCTGTAACAAATCCCGTCATCAAGACACCAGTGTTATACGGATCGAATAAAACCACTTGTGAAAAGGGTAAATCCTTCATCCCTATAAATCTATTAATCGTCTGATGAGCAATATTATAGAGCGGAATTTTCCACAAGTACCTTCTTTCAAACCGCTTAAAGTAGTGCCTACCTTTTCGGTTTCTAACCAAAACACCTATTCCAAAAATAATTGTCAGGAAAATAAATAAAGAGAGCAATTTGATCCACCAACGAGGCTGGTCTTTTCCAAGATCAAGTAATGCACTAAGGGGTTCGACTAGTCCAAATACAAAATTAAGAACCAGCGAAAATATGATCAAAATGAGCACTAGCGGAATTAAAATAATAAAACCTTGAAAAATAGTCTCCAAGATATAGCCCCGTTCCTTTTCTGGAGCTTGCTCATTAATATTACTCTGATTCAGATCCATTTTTATATTAGTCTAGGGTTAAAGAAAGGCTTATGAGGTAGGCTCAATTGATGATTTTAGAACGACTAATTCTTCGGAAAGGAGTTCATCAGTAAAGAAATTAGCAATAGAATTAAGAAAATGTAGAAAATAACTTATTCAATACTTGCCGCACCAACAGCGATACCTCCAAAACCGAAGAGGGCAGCGATTAACGCAATGACTAAGAAAATTACAATCCAACGTAACATAGCTTTTAGGTCTTGTGAAAGATAAACTCAAATTCTAAAAAGATAATATCCTCTGCTCAAATCAGAAAAAAAGATTCTCCATCAGCTTATTTCAATAAATCAACTGAGAATCAAATTCCCCAAAAGCTTATTTTTTTTCTATCTAAAATATAAAAAAAGAGGCTTGATACACCACGATAAGGGATGACTACTTCTGAATTTATATCTGCTAAGCTGACAGTAGTCAAGTTCAGAAGGTTAAAACTTAAATCGATCAGAGAAGTAGGACTTAAATAATGGTAAGTATCCAGGTTACTGCTTCGCTACTTCTACAATTCGCTCAAAGACCAATTTCCCGCCACTGGAATTTTTAGAAATCGGCTCAAGTACCATTCGATTAGTTCCTAGCTCCAAGATCTTTGCTTCACGCATTTCTTTTCCATCAAATATGGTCAGGACACTATCTTTCTTCAGTTCAATTTTTGCCCTTTTCATCACGATAATATTATTTTCATAATCGGTATATTTCAGGCTATCCCTCGAAATAAAATCATAGACGGTATTTTCCAATCTCGACTTGATCTTATACTCAATATTTGCACGCATGGCAGAATCGGAGGATTGATATTGAGGCGAGCTTTTCACTCTGTCAATTCCATCAAAATAGACCAATTGCCATTTTCCTAAAAGTTGTTGAACCTGGATCTCGGCATTGCTAAAAATGACAGCAAATAATAGCGAATAGATAAACGATAAATTCATAGTCCTCAGATAGGCAATTACTTTGCCAATAAAAGGCTTCTATTTGAGATTAAACCAAAATCGGAATACAGGCTATTTTCTAGCTTAGAATAAGCAAATCCCCCTACTAAGCGATTTTACTTTCTAGAAAAGGCAACCATTCCGAAGCTTGTCGCTCGGCATACTCGGCTAAAAAATGAGCCAACGAAGGCTTAAACGGCAAGTTGTGTAGATGTAAGCCCGCTTGCTCGGGAGATTTATCTCCTTTGACCACATTGCAACGGTGGCATGCGGTGACTAGATTGGTCCAATTGCTTTTACCACCTTTGGACCGCGGAATCACATGATCAACAGTGAGTTGTTTTTTACTTCCGCAGTATTGACATTCACCTTTATCTCTGCGAAAAAGATTATTCCTATTGAGTAGAACTCCTCGGTAAGGAATGCTTTTATAATGATTCAAACAAATGACTGCTGGATAGTCAAAGCTTCGGCTAACTGTCCGGATTTCTAAAAAATCGTAGGCGGAAAGACAGGTGACTTTATCCAAATGGAGGAGCACAATCGCCTTTTGAACGGTAACCACCGCTACAGGAGAATGATCCAAATTGAGGACTAGTACCCTTTTTTCCATGCTATCCAATTAGATTTCGTGACTCGAAAACGATCTGTTTACCTGGAATGTTTTTTGCAAATGCCAACCATTCTTCAAAATCTGTTACCCGCATTCGATTATCCATCCAGAGTACTTCTTCAGCTCCTAGATACAATGCTAATCTCTTTTTATCTGAGTCTGATTCGGTGACGATTATGATATCTCCAGCCATCATCTCTTCGGCTGCCACCATTTTTCCGGGGAATTTCTCCAACTTCCACAGATATCCTGCGATCGCAAAAATCAATGGAAAGGCCTGCTCCTCATCCAAACCGTAAATACTTCTTCCGCCAGGTTGAAAAGGTGCATTGATGTATTTTAGAGCAATGTCAATTAATTGTTCGCGATTGGCTAGAAAAGCATGGCTTCGAACTGAACCAGTAAATCCAATATGATCTCGCCAATTGAACAGTTCTAAATCTGAAAAATGGAGTCTGCTTCCTGGCAACAAATACAAATTTGTCCCCATGTATTCTATCGCAGCGATTGGACTGGTAACTATCTGAAAATCATTGGTAAGATAAGTTTGATAATCAGCGGAGGGGATTTCTTTAAGCAATTTGGAAGAAATGTACCCACTATACCCAGTGTCTTGGTGAGCAATCTTGAACCAATGCTGATCATTGCTCATAGTGAGCACTTGGTAGCATTCCCCGAAAAGTAATTGAGTGACTAAAGCAGAATCAAAAGTTGGTCGGCGGTAAATTGGCAGAATAGTCTGTCGACAAATCCCAAAAACATCAGTTAAAGGCCATTCGCTGAATTTCTCTTTTTGCATCTTTTTCCTTCAAATCCTGTCGCTTGTCGTGTGTTTTCTTTCCTCGACCGAGTGCGATTTCCATTTTCGCAAGGCCACGATCGTTGATAAATATACGAACTGGAATGATGGTAAGTCCCTTTTCTTGGGACTTAGTTTGAAGTTTTTCAAGTTCTCGCTTACCTAATAATAACTTTCGATCTCGAATGGCCACGTGATTGTAACTAGCTGCCATTGAATAGGGTGCAATATGCATTTGTCTCACATATAACTCCCCATCTAAAAAAATACAGAATGATTCTGTCAAAGAAACTTTTCCCTCACGAATCGATTTAATCTCTGTTCCTTTAAGGACCATTCCTGCTTTATAGGTATCCACAAACTCAAACTGAAAGCTTGCTTTCTTATTCTTAATGTTGATAATCTTATCAAATTTGGAGTCTTTACTCATGCCTTAAAGCTTCATTTTAGCAAGAGGAGTCACTTCCAAGGAAGAAAACTCACCTTTGAGGTATTTGTAATGTGCCGCCATGGCGATCATCGCGGCATTGTCTGTACAGTATTCGAATTCTGGAATGAATAAGTTCCAATTTTTCTCTTTGGCCAATTGCCCCAAAGTCTCCCGAAGCCCAGAATTAGCGGATACACCACCTGCAATTGCAACATTTTTTACCTGATGTTCTTTTACTGCAAGCTTCAATTTTATCAAAAGCATTTGGATCAGGCTGTATTGAATGCTTGCGCAGAGATCTGCCAAATTCTCCTGAATGAAATTTGGGTTTTTCTTCAACTCATCCCGAAGAAAGTAAAGCACTGCAGTTTTGATCCCGCTGAAAGAGTAATTCAATTCAGGCATTCGTGTGATGGGGAAAGTAAATGCTTTCGGATTCCCATTTTTCGCATGTCGATCTATCAATGGTCCTCCTGGATAAGGAAGTCCAAGCAGTTTGGCAGTCTTGTCGAAAGCCTCTCCTACAGCATCATCCTGAGTCTCTCCGATCACTGTCATATCCAAATGATCCTTGACCAAAACCAGCTGGGTATGGCCTCCACTTACAGTGAGGCAGATAAAAGGGAAACTTGGATGCGGTGCATCGATGAAGTGCGCCAAAATATGAGCCTGCATGTGATTTACTTCAATTAAGGGAATCCCTCTTGCATAAGCCAATGCTTTGGCAAAACTAACTCCTACCAAGAGTGATCCCATTAATCCTGGACCTCTGGTAAAGGCGATCGCACTGAGCTGATCTTTGCTAATTCCTGATGAAAAAATAGCCTCTTGAACAACAGGAATGAGATTTTCTTGATGCGCACGAGAAGCAAGTTCAGGCACAACTCCTCCATATTTTTCATGGACCGATTGCGTAGCGACAATATTATTAAGTACTTTGCCGTCTACTATTACAGCAGCCGAGGTCTCGTCGCAGGAGGATTCAATTGCTAGAATAACGATATTGTTGGTACCCATTGGAAAAGAACTCGAAAGTTACGGATTTTTTGCATAAAGCGTTTCGAGTGATCGTATGGATTGTCTTTTCGATGGTCATGCTCTTGATTTCCATCGCATTACTTCTTCAGGTAACTGCTGTCCAAAACTGGGCAATCGACAAGGTCACCAATTTTCTGAATGAAGGTTCCGAATTCCATGCTGAAATAGGTCATATAAAACTCAATTGGTGGGATGCACTAGAGCTTCGTGATGTGAAAATCCTGGATTATCAAGACAGCACCATGATTTCAGCAGAAGCACTTTTGATCGATTTTAAAATCAGTTCTCTCATTCCTTCTGGACCGCCATCTCTCGATCAGGTTCGAATCGAGAAAGCTCAGATCCATTTATTGATTCATGCCGGTGATTCTTCCATGAATATTAATCTATGGATCAATGAGCTGAATTCACGATTTGGTGGGTCAGGGAGTACCAGTACTCCTATTTTTGGAATCGGAGGGGTCGCGATTAGAAATTCTGAATTCTTCTTGGTGAATTTTAATAAAGATCCTATCACCGATGGTTTGGACTATAACAGGATCAGACTAAAAGCATTGAATGCCAACTTAACTGATTTTAAGCTGAATGGAGATAAAATCACTATTTCGGTCAAGCTTTTAAATGCAATCGAGACTGGATCAAACTTAGCAATCCAGGAGTTCAAAACAGATTTTATTTATTCCTCAAAGGAGTTAGAGTTTGCAAATTTGAGTTTGAAAACTTCTAAAAGTGTCCTCAAAGATTTCCTTCGATTTGAATTCACCTCGCCTATTGCCTTTTCAAATTTCATAGAAGAGGTAGTAATCATTGCCAACCTAGAAGAATCCAAGCTTCACCTGGAAGATCTAAAACTATTCGCCCCGACACTTCCTGAAATCGATGATGAAATCTACCTAACTGGAAAAGTCACCGGTCCTGTTTCTGACCTCAAATCTGAAGAATTCCTAGTTCGGATTGGCCAAAAAACTGCGATTTTTGGCAGTTTTGAGCTAGACGGCCTTCCAGAGATCTCAAAAACTTATATTAATCTTTCGCTAAAAAACTCTACGATTTTAGCACGAGACCTTTCACCTTATCTTCCTGAATCGATCGAGAAAGAAATCCGAAAATTAAATAACATCCAATTTACCGCAGACTTTGCAGGCTTATTAAGCCGGTTTGTAACCAATGGCGAATTCAATACTTCTATAGGTTCTCTAAAAGGCCGAATCAATTATGATACGGTAAACGAGCTCCCTAGTATAGTCTCTAATGTAACGTTGACTGACCTGGATCTGGGAGTCTTGACTGAGGATCAGGCTTTATTTCAAAGAATAAGTTTGAATGGAAATGTGAATCTCAAAGGGAATACCATAGAAAATATTCGAGTGGATGTCGATGCCAAAATATCCAAGTTAGGACTGAGCGGTTACGAATACACGAATATTACCACCGATGCTACCTACGGCTTGGACCTCTTTAAAGGGAGTTTTGCGATAGATGATCCCAACCTAAAAATGAAAGCTGTGGGGCTAGCTAATTTGAAAGCTGCCACAGACTCTATCCGTATTCAAATTCAGGTTGATACGGCAATGGTCGCTTCCCTAGGGCTGGATGATAAATTAAACTTCTTCAGCGGCAATTTGGAGATTGAGAGTAGCGGTATTAAAATCGATGACATTCAAGGGATCGCAAAGTTTAGAGACCTCAAGGTGGACTACGACGGTAGATATTTAGACATAGGAGATTTCTTTTTCCAGTCCTTATTTGCAGGAGGTACTCGTACCCTTTCGCTCAACTCAGATTACATCGTGGCTGCGGCTTCAGGACAATTTAATCTAGCACAAATGGCCTCAGATCTTCAAATTCTGTTTTCACAATATCAGGGAATTGTACTGAACCAAGAGCAGCCGATTGCGGATCTAACTCAGAATTTTTCAGAAACCTACAATCTCGATTTAAATGTCCGGATGATTAATATAAATCCCTTGATTCAATTAGTCGAGCCAGACTTCTCAATTAGCAGAAATACAGTTTTAGAGGGAGCATTTTACCAAACGGCAGAAAATACCATATTCAACTTTTTTAGCAGTATAGATACGCTCAGCTATCAAGGAAAAACTGCCTACGGGACGAATTTGGACTTTAATACTTCCAAATTGATCAACAGCGAAGATATTCTTGCCTCTTTTTATGTTTTCTCAAAAAAACAAGAGCTCAACAAAACCCTAGAATTTACCAACCTGGGATTTGAAGCAATTTGGAATGAAAATCAGATGGATTTAGACTTTAGCTTAGATCAAGATTCCACTCAAAGTGCAGCTCGAATTCAAGCTAATGCAATATTCTCATCAGAAAATACCAAACTAACCTTTGATCCTTCTTCTTTAAAAGTGCTGAATCGGGAGTGGAAATTTGATTCACTCAATTCGATTACTTTGACGCCTGATGAAGTGAATTTCCAAAATGTCAAAGTGTTTAATCAAAATCAGTTTATCGCGCTGGAAGGGAAAATAGGCGAGTTAGAATCGAACCAATTAAATCTGACTATCGCCAATGTAAATATTGACTTATTAAACACTTTACTACCCCAAGACTATCAGGGCTTTGCGAATGGGAAATTCACTTTTGAGCAGGTCTATTCCAATCCTCTGATTGCTGGAAATCTTAGCATGTCCAATTTTGGAATCAATAAATTTCCAGTTGGGGATATAGTAGCAGACTTAAATATGGGCCCGGAGGAGATTCAAGTTTCACTGACCAACACCTCCAATGGAAATAAGTCCATTGAAATAAATGGTAAAATTGGTGTTGCAGATCTAAGCTTAGACATGACCGCACGACTGACACAGGCTAATCTGATCATCTTTGAGCCTTTTCTCTCTAATTACATTTCTGACCTCGGAGGGACTGTAACTGGATCAATCAAAATCGGTGGTGAAGTCACCAGTCCGATACTAGATGGAAGAGGTCGCATCAACGATGGGAAAATTAAAGTTAACTACCTCAATACGCTTTATACTTTGAATGGAAGTATTGTATTCCGTCCTACCCAGATCAGTTTCCAGGAAGTCACACTCCGAGATGAATACAATCACACCGCCAGTCTACTTGGAGGAATCAATCACAATGGTTTCAAGAATATCTTCTTGGATATCAATTCCACACTTACAGATTTCCATGTATTGAATACTACAGATGAAAATGGTGAGGCCTTCTACGGAACAGTTTTTGTCAGCGGATCTGTCGCTGTAAAAGGGACAACTACAAATCTAGACGTTACTGCCAATGCTACAAGTAAATCCGGAACGAGAATTTTCATCCCTTTGGCTAGTTCAAGTTCACAGGGTCAAGAAGATTTCATCAACTTAATCAATATTCAAGATACAATCCGAATCAAGCAAATCGCAGAGGACATTAACAGACTTGCCATTGAGAATGTCAGAATGAATTTCAACTTGGATATCACTCCTGAAGCCTACGTGGAAATCATCATCGACCCCAAAACTGGTGAAGGCATCTCCGGACGAGGAAGTGGAGTAATGGCGATGAATATTGATACCCAGGGGAATTTCACACTTAATGGAACCTATCAAATCTCAGAAGGAGAGTATAATTTTTCACTTTATAATGTCGTCAAAAAGAAATTTACGGTACGACCCGGAGGCCGGATTACCTGGTATGGAGATCCTTATCAGGGAGTGATGAATCTGACGGCAGCCTACACAGAAAATGTCTCTATCCAACCCCTACTTGCATCTAGCACGCTGGCAAATACGGAGTCCAGCTCTACTCGAAGATATCCTGTGGATGTGATCATGAATCTCAATGGGGAATTGCTTTCTCCTGACATCACTTTTGGGTTTGATTTCTCAGACTTCCCTTCGAGCGGAGATGTGCAGACTACAATCTCCGCCTTTCAAAACCGAATCGCCAACGATGAACAGGAAATGAACCGGCAAGTATTCTCTGTGATCATGACCCGTGGATTTTCACCTGAAGGCCAGTTTTCCGGTGTATCTACCATTTCTTCCAGCTTAGGCCAATTGCTCTCTTCTCAGCTGAATAACTTCCTGAGTCAAGTAGATAAAAACCTAGAAGTGAATTTTGACTTGGCATCACTAGATCAGAGCACCTTGGAGACTTTCCAATTAAGTGTAGCATACACATTCTTAGATGGGCGGCTTCGGGTTTCAAGAGATGGAGGATTTACTGATAACCTAGGAAATGCTCAAGCTGCTTCGATTATCGGGGATTGGCAAGCCGAATACTTGCTCACTGAAGATGGTGTGTACCGAATTCGCATCTTCAATCGTAATAATTTCAATACCTTCACCTCGCTTTCCTTATCGAAAAACGTAGCCACATACGGAGTGTCGCTTTCTCAAAACGTATCCTTCAACTCATTCTCCGAATTATTCCAAAAGATTACCGGAACTAAAAAAGAGAAATTACGAATCAATGACTCCGACGATTTTCTAAGGTATAACTTGGATAAAAACGACAGTTGGAAGCCTATTGATCTCACCCCCGTAGAAAACCGAATGGATTCGCTAAATCGATTCCCTCCTCCTCCCATTGCGGAACCAGATTCACTGATTCGAAAGAAAAAACCTAAACAATTCCGCCCTTAAGCGTCTTGTTTTAGAAAATCGCCTTATGAAAAAAATATCTCTTTTTTGGTTTAGACGGGATCTCCGCCTCAATGACAATACTGGTTTTTTTTATGCCTTGCAGCAGGAAAAAAATGTTCTTCCTATGTTCATTTTTGATAAAAATATTCTGGACAAGCTTGAGGAAAAAGCAGATGCCCGAGTCGAATTTATCCATGACCAGGTCACTAAGCTTTCTGCTGAATTGGAGAGTATTGGAAGCAGTCTTTTGGTAAAATATGGTGAGCCAGAGGCAATTTTCAAATCACTTCTTGCGGAATATGAAATTGAAGGTGTGTACACCAATCGAGATTATGAACCTTATGCCAAATCAAGAGATACTGCCATTGAGAATCTGCTAAAGGGGAAGGGAGTGCCATTTTTTACGTTCAAAGATCAGATGATTTTTGAACCTGGGGAGATCCTTAATGGATCAGGAGAATTTTATAAAGTGTTTACCCCGTTTAGTAGAGTATGGCTGGAAAAGTACCATAAGACCAAGTTTAGTCCACTGGATGAACTGAATTGGAAAAATTTATTCCAATCTGACAAACTTCCAATTCCAAGTTTAGCTGATATGGGATTTCAGCATTCAGAGATTCCTATTCCACCCAAAACAGCAGATGAGGAATTGATCAGCCACTACGATGAAAAAAGGAACTTTCCCGCTGTCAAAGGGACTTCACGATTGGGCATCCATCTTCGTTTTGGGACGATTTCCATTCGTAAACTTGCTAAAACAGCCGCTTCACTTAATGCGACTTTTCTAAATGAATTGATCTGGCGAGAATTCTACATGTTTATCTTAGCCTATAACCCCGCTGTTATTGACCGGGCTTTCAAACCTGCCTATGATCAGATTCCTTGGCGGAATAATGAAATGGAATTTGAAGCTTGGTGCAAAGGTACAACTGGTTATCCTATCGTGGATGCTGGAATGCGCGAACTTAATCAAACGGGGTTTATGCATAATCGGGTCCGAATGATTGTCGCATCTTTCCTTACCAAGCACTTAATGATCGATTGGAGATGGGGAGAAGCGTACTTTGCAAAAAAATTATTGGACTATGAACTAGCCTCAAATAACGGCGGTTGGCAATGGGCTGCAGGCACCGGTACAGATGCTCAGCCCTATTTTAGGGTATTTAATCCAACTTCTCAAACCGAGAAATTTGATAAGGATTTGAAGTACATTAAGAAATGGATCCCTGAATTTCAGACAGAAAAGTATCCAGAACCGATTGTAGATCATAAATTTGCTAGACAACGGGCAATTGACACTTACAAATCAGCACTTAACTCATGAATATAGGCGACCGAGTACGACTCCTCCACGGCAACGAAGAAGGGACCATCCGAAAAATTTCATCCAGTGGTAGAATAGACGTAGAAATCGAAGATGGTTTTATCATTCCAGCTCACAAATACGAGCTAGTACTCGTTCATGAGTCAGAAAAAAAACACTTTGGAGGCAAGCCTGAAGTAGCTTCAAACATAGAAACACCGCTACCGATTTCAGCCCCAAAAGACCAAGGCCTGTATTTAGCTTTTGTGCCGATCAATGATCAAAGCCTCAGTCTCTATCTAATCAATGACAGCCATCACGGATATCTCGCTCACACTTCAGAAGTCCATGGATCGAATCACCGAACCCTCTTTGCGGATAAGCTCCAAGCTGGAGAAGCCAAAAAATTCGATGATCGCCTGCTCAAAGAAATGGACGAATGGCCGGCTTTTCTACTCCGATTTATTCCAATTCAGCAAAAGCTGGAAAAAGCAATCCCGGCTTTTGAACGAACGATCCGGATGAAGCCAACACAGTTCTTTAAGCACCTAAGTAAAGCTCCAAGACTAGATAAGAATGCTTATGTATTCGCACTGGAGCAGACGACCAAAGAGTTAGACATTCGAGCACTGAATCAAGAATTGAATCAGATAAATCCTAAATCTGAGACCATTTCTGCCAAACGACCTGCAGCTTCGATTGATCTCCACATCGAGCAGCTCGTGAAAGAGTCTAAGGAAATGAGTAATTCGGAAATGTTACGAATTCAACTAGAAGCCTTCGAAAAAAACTTGGATCAAGCAATTGCCTCAGGGATGGACCAAATCACCTTTATCCATGGCATCGGCAATGGGGTGTTACGAAAAGAAATTCATAAGCGTCTGAGCCAAATCCAAAATATTAAGTACTTTCAGGACACGCAAAAAGATAATTGGGGCTATGGAGCCACTCTCGTGCGAATCTCTTAAAATGTCAGGAAATCTTTCTCCAGTTTTTCAAGTTTTTGAGCAGCAATTTGCCGAAGCTAAAAGTCTATTTCTAGAGCTGGGAAAGCAGATAAAATCCAAAAAAGCCATTCCTTTATCTGTGAAAATGAGTTTTTTGGAGATTTATACGGATCTCCTTGCTAAGATTCATTACACGAAGGAAGGCTTGAATTTTGATATTTTTTCAGATTTCAAACAACTGAAAAAAAACCTTCACAAGATCCATCATTTAAAATTAGTAGAAAAAAGTCTCCAGGAGCAAGAACTCAAGTCGGACCTAACCTACGGTGGATACCGGGAATTCTTATCCTATCAAAAAAAGCAACTCTATATCCAGACTTTTGATATGGTCGTTGGAAGTACTCTGAAAACTTGGGAGGACTTCTACCAAAAATGTGAAAAATCTAGCCGGGGGATTAGACCTTTGATGGTCAATACGGCAATCAATCAGATTATTCAGGAAGAACTCGAGTACCTGGGACTCGATTCCAAAGGTGCGATGGACAGTACCGTACTTCGTGATGTTTTTGAAGGATTGCGAAAAATCATCATTTTTGAAAATCTACTTATTCATTTAGGGTTCAATCCAATCTTTGTTTCCAGCATCCATACCGATATCGAGCAACTTAAAGACAACCTCAAACCTTGGTATTCGAATCATATTGCATTGCAATCACTAACTGGCTACTTGGCAGAACAGCAGGAAGTATCTAAAAAATACCTCAAATGGGCGAAGGATCTTAAAGAAGAAAAGCAGCGCCTGAGTATCCAAGCGGAGCGGCAGACCAAAATTCTCTTTAAAAAGATATTGGTTTAATTAACGAAAGCCCCTCGTAAGTCACGAAGCGCTTTCGTTAATTAATAATTTTGGATTTAAATCTTCGAAAGGGCATTTGACAAATCATTTTTCAAATCCTCCGCATCCTCGACTCCGACACTCAATCGGATCAGAGAATCAACTATTCCGACTTTTTCGCGCTCCGCTTTAGGAATGCTAGCATGCGTCATAGTCGCAGGATGTCCGCAGAGTGACTCCACTCCTCCAAGAGATTCTGCTAAGGCAAAAATTGAGAAACTCTTCAATACTGTTTTTGCATCTTCGATTCTGTTCCCCTTCAAAGAAAAAGAAATCATCCCTCCAAAATCCCGCATTTGACTTTTAGCTACTTCGTGATTAGGATGATCTTCAAAACCAGGCCAGTAAACTTTCTCGATTTTTGGATGATTTTTAAGGAAAGCTGCGATCGTCTTTCCGTTCTGAGAATGACGCTCCATACGCAAGTGAAGTGTCTTAATTCCTCTTAACACTAAGAAACAATCTTGAGGTCCGGGAATAGCCCCACAGGCATTCTGAATAAATTTCAATTGAGAAGCGAGCGCATCGTCATTCACGACCAGTGCACCCATTACGACATCGGAATGCCCACCGAGGTATTTTGTCACTGAGTGCATCACGATATCCGCCCCGAAGTCCATAGGATTCTGCAAATATGGGGAAGCAAACGTATTGTCGACAGCTAAAATCAAGTTATTGGCTTTGCTCACTGAAGCCATAGCCTTCAAATCGATAATATTCATCATCGGATTTGTTGGAGTTTCTACCCAAATCATCTTGGTGTTCGAATTAATCTTCGCTTCAAGTTCTTTGGTATCATTCATCGACACAAAGTGGAATTTGATGCCATAGCGCTCAAACACTTTAGTAAAAAGCCGATAAGTACCTCCATAAAGATCATTGGTACTGATGATTTCATCACCTGGATTAAAGAGCTTTAACACCGAATCGATCGCAGCTAATCCGGAGGAAAAACAAATGCCATGCTTTCCATTCTCCAAGGATGCCAGATTTTGCTGTAAGGCTGTGCGAGTGGGGTTATGTGTTCTCGCATATTCGTAACCTTTGTGCTCGCCTAGCGAGGGTTGCACATAGGTTGAAGTCTGATAAATTGGAGTCATGATCGCCCCAGTAGTAGGGTCAGGTTCTACACCTGCATGGATAGCTTTTGTGCCAAATTTCATTATAAATGGATTTCTAATAGTTAATGAGACTTTAGAATTCACTTAATGTGGGTGTAATCAAGCGAATCCTACTATACTTACACTTGTAAAGTATTTTGAGTTCGAGAATTCTTAAAGATGACAAAAAACGGTAGTATTTTCAAAGTTATCCAAACCTACTTCGGGAAGCGGCCGATTAGCATTCTAGCTTGGCTTTGGGTGAGTTTAATGCCGCTAGTGGGATCGACAGTTTTAATTTTGAATTATGAAACCATAAGTAGCTGGAAATTAGAGTCAGTTTTAGATTATGTGATTTATACCTTGTTGGCGGCTTTTCTGATGGGGTTAGCCTTGCTACCTACTACGCTGACCGCATCAGCTTCAGGTTTCTTTATTGGTTGGATTGGCTTACCATTTTTGATTTTAGCATATTCTTTAGCATCGGTAATAGGCTATTTTTTAGGTCTGAAAAGTAACTCAGGCCTAGTTGAAGTTCTCTTTACCAAGAACCCTAAACTAAAATCTGAGCTAGAATCACGAAAGGAAAAAGAAGGGTCATTAGTATTTTTTGTACGAATTAGCCCAATAATCCCTTTTGCGATTTCCAGTTTTATTTTCGCTTCAATGCAGATTTCGCTTCGCAAAGTTTTGATCTATGGCATCCCAGGAATGCTGCCAAGGACGCTAATCTCATTTGGTACAGGAGTTCTAGCCAGTTCTTTTTTGCTTGCGCAAAAGTCCATGAATTCTCCTATACAGTGGGGAATCGGAGCCATTTTATTGATTTTTGGAGGATTAGGGATTTATAAATATTTGAAAAAATAATCCTGATTCAAGCTTGATTACCTCAAGAGATACATCTTACCGTAGCCCTTTTTAAAAGCCTTATCTCCGGCAGTTGGTCGATGCTCCATGAATTGTCCATTTTTCCGGATCAAAACCCGATAAATATAAACGCCATTTGCTAGTTGATCCCCAAACTCATCTCTTCCATCCCAAGCGTATTCAGTTAGGTTATTTCCTATTCGAATCGGACCAAGTTCATTTTGCAGGATTTCCCGGACCACTTTTCCGGTTACGGTCATGATTTGAATCTTGATTTCATCCGGAACTTCCATGCCAGTCACGGTAAACACAAATCTCACACTCGTACTGAATGGATTAGGGTAAGGATAGAAATTAGTGATTTGTGATTCATTGATGACCTCAAATTGAATCTCATATGGCTCGAGTGAATCTTCATTCGCTATTCGAATGGTGTAGATCCCATCCTCCAAGGGTCCCGGAATGAGGGAAACTTTGAAGTCATTTTCCTCCGAAGCAGGAGTCCACGTCAAATTTGGATTGGAAAAATTCACCCTGGAGTATTGACAACCTTCACAATTTTGCTTGAGGAAGAGCTCTAAACCCAGTGTGTCTTTTTTATAAATCAGCGTTTGATTATTCTTCAAAAGCGCAGTAATCATCACATTTGGAGAGACAATATCCCCATCCATGATGTAGATTCCGTCGAAGTTCACATCCAACAGTGAGGTGGAATTATCCCCTTCCACTAAGAAATAGGCACCCAAATCAACCTGATTGTTTCTGAAGGTCTGCTCTTGCTGAATTCTTGGATTCGCAAATACCGTCAATTGATTCTCACCAGCTTTTCCTATGGAATTAAATTCTATCGTAAAATCAAAAGCCTCTCCGGCCTTTAAGTTTGGGAATTTCTTCGTAAAGTTCTCGACTTTTTTACTGCTTAGATTAGTAAAGGTCCAGTTTACCTGAACAGAATCAAGGAAGCTATAACGAGACACATTCTTAAATTGAAGTTCCAGCCTTCCGTTTTCACCCTCTCTCAGATTCACCTGATCTCGAGCTGACTTCAGAATCAATGCCCCTTCAGGCACTCCGCTGTAGTTCACTTGCCATTTATCCAACTGGGCAGGAGCAGTAGAATTCACATCCTCCATATCGTATTTCAGACGGAGATAAGGATAAGTATTTGAGTCGATAAAGGAAAGGTCAATTTCTGAATCTCGGGCTGAAGGAATAAGAGTCACCTCTTCCCCATTTTCTTTGACCCCCAGAATATCAAAACCAGTCAACTCCTCATTGATCCAATCTCGTGCATTTACCTGCTGAAAGAATCGCTCCCAATTCGAAGCAGGTCCGACTAGCGGTGTGATAATCGTCCCTGACGTGAAATAACCTACTAAATCTGTGTCAAAAGAAAGGGTCTGCTTATTTGCGGGCACCTCCACATTCTTATTGCCTACGATCTCAATTCCTTCGCCAGAGCGCATCCCTTTCCTTCCATAGAGAATGTAAGGATCTCCATTTTTCAAGGAGCGAAGGATTGTTTCATTAGCACCGAATTCTTTTAACCCATTTATTGCGACATCCGGCCAAGCTTCGAAGGTTACGTTCCCAACTGAGAAAACAACGACATAATCCCCTGGCTTCACATTTTTCACATAGTCAAGAAGAATCGTTTGACCCGGAGTCGTAATCCAAGCATTTTGGATGCTTTGAATCATTTGAGGAACTCGCCCACAAGCCCTAGAATCCAAAATCTCAAAACCCGGTATCGGAATAGCCAAGTATGGCATTAGTGTTTTTTGGTCAAAAGCCACCAATCCTAAAGACCCATTGGGGCAGAGTCGGCTATTGGCATTGTTTACATTATCCAGAATCTGGGGAATCTGGTTTAAGTAAAACTGGGTATTTCGGAAAGAAAGTGTATCCACAGCAGCTCCTACTGTAAAGACCTCAAGGCCCAACTTTTGAGCTAAGTAATTCCAAGATTTTTCAGATTCGTTATAGGTCAAATTAGTCAGGTGACTTTTCTCCAACTGAGGCACAGTTCGTTGAGTCCAGCCATTTGGTCCTTCAGGAATATAGGAGAAGGAGGAATTAGTCCATGAATCTGTTTCACCAGGATTGACATCTTGAAATCTTGATCTCCAATACAATGTCAAGCTATCCGTACTTGGTGGAAGGGTGACAGGCCATTCGGCTAGACCTCTTGTGGTAATTCTGATTTCTTTGCGGAAAGGAGAATTATAGCTAGTAACACTATCCAACTGAATAATCAGGGTCCTGTCTGTGGTGGTTCGAACAGGTGTCTGTGCAGTTAAGGTCACATTCGTAGAAGAAGTGATCCCAAAATCCACCGGGCTCAAATTAATCGGGCCACTGAGTGGAATAAACTTTGCATAGGTGATCGAATTATTGGCAAAGGTTAATTCGTCGACATTTTTGGCAGAATTCACCTCTATAAAAAAAAGATTTTCGCCCGCCGATGCTAGTTCTGTGTTTGGGATAGAAAAAACGATGGTATCTGAGCGAGAAATGGATGGGATTTTCACCACTGGAAAGGAAATGGTGGTTCCATTGGAAAGCTGTCTTCCTATTTTAAAATCAATCGAATCTTGGTCTACCCTCCCAATATTCCGAATGACAAAACTCAGTTTCAAACTATCGGAAAGTACCGTGAGCGGATCATTTTCAGCGAAACTGGTCAAGGAAACCTCAGCAACATTCAAACTATAATCAGCCTTATTTGCGGGGAACATTCGAATCCCTGGATCTCCAAAGTTGATCATCTGCTCCATATGGGAAAGATTCAATGCACCCAAACCAAAGCGCTGAATGAAATTTTTCTCTGCTTCCATTTTGATTTCACCGAGTGTACGATAGATCAATGAACTATCTGCAAATGCGGATTGATAAAAAGAATCAGAATATCTCCTCAAGTATACATCCACTCCGATTGAAGAGTTAGCCAAAATGGCCACTGCGCCTTTTTGAGGGGTCATTACCCAGTCTTCACCCTGAGTATATGCGGAACCAAAGGCACTACCATAGTCACAGCCATTGAAAAGCATCACGGGGTACTTCCCTCGATTTTGATAATTCAACGTAGGATCCGATGCAAATCCGATCTCAATATCAATGATAGTAGGAGCTCCATGACCAAAAAAGGTCACTAAAGATTTCCCTTCATTCAGATCACCGGTAATGTCGATCACCTCAATCGAGGAATTAGATCGCTTTCGGTAAGTCTTCACACCTCCTCCCAAAAAAGGCCCCTCTGCTATACTTTTGAAGCCATTTAGCCAGTTGAAATAGCGCTCCAATTCGAATTCAGAAGCTCCTCCACTCAAGTGAATGAGATCCTTTTGCCAAGGTTCGGAGATACCAACCTGATCTTTTTCGATAATTTTATCTAGGTAATCGGCTAGCTGTTGCGAATTCTTGGCGGGAATTCTCCCTATGGCAATTGCGGGAGAATTAGGATTCTCAGGATCCAAGTTCAAAGTATAGACATTGTCTGAAAATGGATAACCTCCAACAGGAATCAGGTCCTGAAAATTGAATGCTGACTGATTATTTCGATAAAAATAGGTGACCCCACCAAGCCTTCCTGTGGCGTAAATCGCCAATGACCTACCGGAAAGTAGGATATGAGTTGGCTTATGAACTGGATAATAGGCTTTCAGAAATTCATAAATACCCAACGATGATTTTTCCCCAAAGGAAAACTGATTATATAAATCTTCGACACGGACCACCAGCGTATCAAATCCTCCGCCTGCCGGAGAGGAGCGATGACTTGCGTACGTTTTTATCGGATTGGGATATTGTCTGGAAGACTTCTCCAATTCGCTGTGACTTACGATAATGTAGTTCGCTGGTTGAGCAAGCAAATTTCTGAATCGAACTGGCTCCATTTTAGCAACTATGACTGCCTTTTCGTCTCGCTGAATCCAAATTCTACTCGTATCGGATGCAGCTGCTGCTCTGAAACTTATCGATTGATCTCCAGCTGAAAACAGGATTCGCTCTGGACTCTGCTGATTTCTAAGATTAAGTCCCAGATAGGCTCCACTTACTGCATTCAGCTGAATTCGCTGGTTCCCAGGAGGAATGATAAATAGCTCAGAGTCAAAATTTCCGGTCCCTACATTTTTCAAAAAAATCAGTTTTGCATAGGCTACCGAAACGTTGTCAGTCGCATCGGGTCCAGCAGACTGGATTCCAATGACAATACTTCCATCCGAATTGAAGTCACTCATTTGAAGATTGAGCTCTAGGGATGGATAGTTGAAAAACTGGTAGGAGATCGTTCCAACTACACGCTGAGTAGCAGCGGTCCTTCCAGCCAAAATTCGAGTCACGTGATTATTATAAGATCTTCCGACCAGTCCAATTTCTAATTTGGCCGTGCCTGAATTTGGGACTGTCCCTGAAGCTGAGAAATTCAATTGCCTGGTATTTCCCTTGGTAATAACCGAACTCACCCAACCTTGACCTACGTCATACTTAGATAATCGGAAATCAAAAGCATAGCCTTGTCCTAAGGAATATTGTTCTGAAAATACTTGAAGCTTCTCAGTTCGATATTGATTGGCCAATGGAAGAGATACCTCAGGCGCAGCTCTTTGGATCATTCGCCTACCAACTTGCCCTGGCGCTACGCTAAGGAAAAATGCGGTGGTATCAGAATGGGTATTGAAATAGGGATTGGGAATAGAATCAAATTCAGAATACAGCAATCTATCTAGAGTCGCATCATTACGAAGCCCAAAGAAATCTATGTAATCTCCTGAATCAAAACTCCCATCATCCCCTCCCTGCACATGAATCGCTATTTCCTTTCCACGATGGAAAAGTCGGATAGCCGCTGGATTCAAGGTTGATATAGCTACACCTGAATTGCTGAGAGTTTGTGCTGAAATTCGATGAATCCCATCTACCGAAGTCGGGATCTTGTAATAGGTCTGATCATAGGAGTACCATGGAACTTGCTGTGCAAAACCCATTGAAGAAAGGAAAACCAAGAAGCTTCCAATTAAGATGACTATAGACTTCATCAATTTTCTCCGTATTTAAATTTCCTAAAATCTGGAGCCAATCGCTCCAAACTAACCCGAACACTAAACACATGCGAATACGGAGTCTCCGATACATTACCAATATCCGATAGTGCATAATCAATCTGAAATCGCTCACTAAGAAATACGCCAATTCCCATACTGGGCTGAAAATTGAGACTTTTATTCCCATCAAAATCCTTGATGTATTGAAAATTACCCACTCCAGCTCTCAAGAATGCGAGGTTTTGGAAACTTGCCTCTAATCCAAAACGTGGGTCAATACTTATCAACTCGGTGCTGACGACCGTATTTCGATTGCCATCAAATGTCATATCCAAATCCAAAGCGGTCAGTAAACCGAAGTCGCTTCCGATTTTCCATTGGTAAGAAATACTTGAAATAGCCCTAGGCAAGGTCAGCTCCACTGAATTGAGTGGGATTTCATTATTAGTCTGAGAATAGATATCGCGAACGAGCTCTGCATTGTGTGACCAGGCGTTGAATGTGGTCGTGATATCGCGAACCATCAGTCCCATAGTCAATCGATCTTTGACATAAATCCCTCCTACATCCAGTCCAAAACCCCAAGCCTGCGCGAATTTTCCAACATTACGATGGATCACTTTTGCATTCATCCCCACTTTAAAATGATCCGATAGATCTCGTGCGTAGCTTAATAGCAAGGCATAATCAGCAGCATTGAAGAATTGGATATTGTTATAATTTAATGCGCCATTCGCATCATAGAGAAACCGTGTATCCGGAATGTCATCAACTCCAAACCGAATGAGTGACACAGCAACTTGACTCTCTGATTTGATCGGCGTAGAAAAAGCTAAATAATCATATTGGGCTACTCCAGCGAAATACTCCGAATGCATTAAACTGAAATCATATTTGTGCTGGATTCCCATCAAAGCTGCGGGATTCCAATAGGCAGCAGTGACATCACGTGCAGATGACACTTGGGCGCCACCCATTCCTAGTGCTCGAGCACCAACCCCAATACTCAGAAATTCATTGGAATATTTCGGAGTAATGTCCTGAGCATATCCGTTGGGCAGCCCTAAGCCGAAAAAGCTTAGTAGAATAAATAGACAACTAGCACCTAATACCTCCTGTTTCACTTTCCAAAATAAAGTAAAATCCGCCAGTTAAATAATTCATGCCTAAAAATCTTACTTATAACGACTGCATCTGTACGTTTTCGTGCGTTTTATTGTACGGATTTTAACATTTATAAAGACGAAGCTAAGAAATTGAAATTGAAGGAAAAATAATCTCAGTTTGCTTTAAAATCTAAAAAATAGGCTTTAAAGGGAATTAAAGCAGTTTCTTCTTTTCTACTTTCTAGAAAATAACTAGTTATAGCAAGGAATTAGGTTATGCAAGGTAGTCTGGAAAAGATTGGTATCATTTTTCTTTCATGAATGTCAAAAGGAATTCAATTTCCTGTCAAAAAAGAAAATTTAATCACCTTACAATGAATGTTGCCAACACACAGATCCAAATGCGCAAAGGACTCTTGGAGTTCTGCGTTTTGCATATCATCTCCAGAGGCGAAGTTTATACCTCGGACTTGATCGAAGAGCTTACCCAAGCTCAGATGATAGTAGTGGAAGGGACACTTTATCCACTTCTCAATCGCCTCAAAACAGCTGGTCTAGCAGAATATCGCTGGGTGGAATCAGAATCAGGACCACCGAGAAAATATTACTGGATTACAGAATCAGGGAAGGAATTCAAATCAACCCTCTCCGAAACTTGGTCCGCATTGGTCAACTCCACCATAACCATCACTACCAAGAATTGAATTCATGAAATCGCACGCAAAAAAAATCTTTCGCTACGACCAAACAGGCAAGGAATGCGCTCGAATCTAAAATGACACACACATGAAAAAGACGATAAGTATCAACATCAGTGGGATTCTCTTCCACATCGAAGAAGACGGATATGATAGCCTCCGGAAATATCTGGATGCGATCAACACCCACTTTTCTTCTTATTCAGATAATCAGGAGATCATCTCCGATATCGAAAACCGCATAGCCGAAATTTTTCTTAGCTATCTGAAAAATAACAAACAAGTCATTACAGCTGAAAACGTGGAGAAACTCATTGAGAAAATGGGGACTATCGCTGATTTCGTTGCTGTAGAAGATGAAAAATCCGAAAGCAAAATCGATTTGGATTCTGATGAAAAAGAGGAAGATCCTTATAGATATGTGACCCCACCCAATGCAGAACAGGGTGGATACAAAAAACTAGTCAGACTAGAAAATAAGAAAATACTAGGAGGCGTATGTGCAGGATTTGCACATTACTTTGCCATCGATCCGCTTTGGACTCGTTTGATAGCAATCCTGCTCCTATTCAGCGGTAATCTCAAGCTCAACTTTGGGTCATTTGACATTTTCCCATTTAATAATTTCAACCTAAACCTCAGCTTCGGGATTTTTGCTGCTATAGCCTACATCGTACTTTGGGTCATTTTACCAGTTTCTTATGACCTCACAGAGGACAAAAACATCAAAAAACTATATCGGAATCCAGATGACAAAGTACTTGGTGGAGTTTCCAGCGGACTGTCAGCCTATTTCAATTTTGAAGTACTTTATATCCGTTTAGCTTTTGTCCTTCTGATCGTAGCCGGCGGTTCTGGAATCTTGATTTACTTAATCCTTTGGATTATTACTCCTGTAGCAAGTTCGATCACCGAGCGAATCAGAATGAAAGGTGGAGAAATCACGTTGGATAACATTGATTCGACCCTCAAAGAGAATCTAAACCCTAGTCCTTCCATACCAGAATCCCGGACTAAGACGATTCTTTTGACTCCCTTCCGAGTATTGGGTAAGGTGATCGAAGCAATAGGAAGTGCGCTAGGACCATTAGGTAAATTTTTCCTAAATGTCATTCGAGTGATCTTTGGATTGATCGTCTTTTTGATCGGTCTAGTATTTACCATCACACCGATTATCAGTCTGTTTGTTTACTTCGGCCTTTTCACCAATGATGATTTTGTAGTCTTGATGGCAGAGTTTCCTTTTGAGCTCTTCAGCAACTTAGTGCCTGTATGGCTTGTGATGGCGGCTTCATTCCTGATGATTATCCCAGGAATCATCATCATACTACTTGGACTTAGCGTTTTGGCGCAGAAGAGCCTGATAGGCGGTCGATTTGGGCTCGTGGCTTTAGGACTTTGGTTGCTATGTGTTGGTATTTCCGCTTTCCAGATTCCAAAAATCGTGGTGCAGTTCAAAGAAGAAAATTGGTTTAAGACCGAGGAGACCCTTCCTATTGTAGGAAGAACGATGATCCTTCAGCTCAACCCAATCGGAGAAGAACCGACATTCAATCAAGTTAATCTGAAATTAGAGGGCACTTCCGACAGCTTAGTGACCTTGAAGCAGGAATATTTCTCGAGAGGAAGAACCAAAGTAGAGGCGATGAATAACGCCAAGGTGATTACTTATACCTATAGTCTTTTGGATTCGATTGTGACCTTTGATGAAGGCTTTGATGTAAGTACTCTGGATTCATTCCGAGATCAAAAGCTAAATTTAATTCTAGAAATCCCTTTCGAAAAGCCATTCATCATGGAACGATCACTCCTCGAAGTACTTCGAAACACAATTTACCGAAACGGGTATCGATCCTCGGATCTTTCTTCTAATACGGTATGGACTTTCAATCAAAAGGGACTTGTCTGCTTGACTTGTAAAATTGAAGATGAGAAGACAGAATCTGATGAAGAAATTGTGATTTCTGACTCCACCGAAGTCTCCAAACAAAGTCTCGACAGTCTTAGCAAAGTACGATACAAAGATTCGAAGGCAGTAATTCTGTAACCAAAAGCACCCAACTGGGTGCTTTTTTTTTGTATCTTCTTGGCAAAATTAAGTACTATGGACGTAACTGTAAAATTTTTGGGAGGTGCTGGGTCAGTCACTGGATCGCGCTATTTAATTGATATAGGTGAATTTGAATTCCTAGTGGATTGTGGGTTATTCCAAGGTCGGCGAGAACTCCGGGAAAGAAATTGGGACAAATTCCCTATGCCTCTTGGTGAAATGGAAGCCATTGTGCTGACTCATGCCCACTTGGATCACATAGGTAGCTTGCCTCGAATCGTGAAACAAGGATTCAAAGGACCGATCTATTGTACCGAAGCAACTGCTGAGCTGGCAAAAATCCTATTAATGGATTCCGGAAAATTACAGGAAGAAGAAGCTGAGTATGCCAAAAAGAAAGGCTATTCACGTCATGACGACCCTCAGCCACTATATACTCAGGAAGATGCTGAGGCAGTTTTCCCTATGCTTGTAACAAAACCATTTGGTAAAGCTTTTTCCATCCACGATTCAATTGAAGTTACCTTTTACCATGCTGGCCATATTTTGGGTGCATCCATTGTTAAAATAAAGATCAAGGGAGAATCTCAGACCAAAACACTGGTTTTTTCAGGAGATCTAGGAAGGTACCATGATCCGATTCTCTTTCCTCCTACATTGATCCCGAAAGCTGATGTCATTTGGATCGAGTCCACCTATGGAGATCGCATTCAACCACCTGTTAGACCTTCTGAAGAACTGGCTTCAGCAATTTTAGACACATTTAATAGAGGTGGCTTAGTGATTATTCCTGCATTTTCTGTAGGAAGAACTCAATTGGTGATGTATTATTTATTCCAACTGATGGAGAAAGGAAAAATCCCGAAAGTGCCAATTTTCCTAGATTCTCCAATGGCTATCAATGCCACAAAGCTTTACCAAGATTTTCACCAAGATCATAAATTAAATGCTGTTTTAGAGGAATCGGATAATCATCCTTTTAAACACCCACAGCTTCATTATTACCAAAAACAGGAGCAATCCAAATCCTTAAATGGATTCAGAGGAAATGCAATTATCCTCTCTGCCAGTGGTATGGCAACCGGAGGACGAGTGGTTCATCATTTATATAATCGCTTGCCTCATAAAGAGAACGGGGTGATTTTCGTTGGTTTTCAAGCTGAAGGGACCCGAGGAAGAAGGTTAGTAGACGGTGAGCCTCAAATTCAGATTTATGGAAATGCTGTCCAGGTAAAAGCCAAAATCTATAGTGTAGATGGGCTTTCTGCCCATGCAGATCAAGACGAACTTATGGAATGGGCTGATGGGTTTACTGAGAAACCGAAACTTGCATTTGTCGTTCACGGAGAAAAGGAGGCATCTGCTGTATTAGCCAAAAAGCTCCATGACGAACTAGGTTGGAATACAATAATTCCAAATTATCTGGAGTCAGTTATACTTTTCGACAACATATGAAAATCTATTTATCTTCCACTTATACCTTACTGTCGACCTTTTTGGTCCTACTGGTATTGTTCACCCAATGCAAATCAATGAAGGCTGAAGATCAAGGTGTAAGTGGGAAAGTAACTTGGCTAGAAGGAAATCAAATGCCAAGCATTAAATCTGAAGATCAAAAATCTAATCCTCCTGAGCGGACCAAAGGCAATCCTGTAGTTCGAGTGATTAAAGTTTACCCCGTTGTAAATATGGCAGACGCCAGACTAGAGGATGGACTATTCCAATCTATAGCTGGTAATCCTATTGCCGAAGTGACTAGTGACGAAAACGGAGATTATTCCTTAATCCTTCCTGTAGGTAAATATTCTCTGTTTACTGTAGAAGAGGATGGCTTATTTGCCAATAGCTTTGATGGAAATGGAAACATTGAACCCCTAATTATCAAAAAAGGGGAATGGGTAACCCGGAATCTGGTGATTAATTACAAAGCTTATTTTTAAAAGGAAATCTTTTTTTTACACCACATCTTCATTGATTTATAACCACCTAAAACACCATAAAACAAACACTCCTAAAAATATTTTAACTTTTTTTCACTTCCCATGCAACCATTTTTCCAAGCCTCGCATCTACCTAATTGAAAACAAAAAGCAATGTTCAGCAGAACTAATTTTTCTACAGAGTCAGGTTTAATACAGGGTTGCCTTCGAGGCGAACGGGCTGCACAGCGGCACCTGTATGATACCTACTCGGGGAAATTTCTGGCGATCTGCATCCGATATTTAAAAGATCGGGAACATGCAGAAGATGTGATGATCGAGGCTTTCATGAAGATTTTTGATAAGCTGTCACAGTACCAAGGTACTGGCAGTTTCGAAGGTTGGATGAAGCGGATCATCGTCACACAGGCACTAATGACGCTGAGAAGTCACCGTCATCTGATGATGGAGATTAATGTGGAAAATGAAACTGACTTTAAAGATCATTCCTACGAACTCAATCATCTTGAAGTAGCAGATCTAAGAGAAATGGTCGAAAGCCTTCCGGTAGGATACCGGACAGTATTCAACCTCTTCGCAATTGAAGGGTATTCTCACCAAGAAATTGCTGATCTACTCGGAATTACAGAGAGTACTTCTAAGTCCCAACTCAATCGGGCTCGGAATACTTTGAAAGAAAAAATTGCCAGTCAAAACATTACTAAAAAGACAATCAATGGCTAATAAAAATAGTAATCTGGATCAGTTTTTCATGGAAAAACTAAGCCAAGATAGCATCAAACCAAGCAAACTAGCCTGGGAGCGACTGGAAAGCCAGCTTCCTCAGCAAGAGAAAAAACGGACTCCTTTCATCTGGTGGTCGGTGGCAGCTTCTGTTGCAGCACTCTTTGTAGCAGGATATTTTGCTTTTACTCTTTCTTCTAACCCAACTGTAGAACCAATATTAGCTTCTACAGAAGGAAACCAGATGGAAGAAGTAATCGAACAAACTGAGGAAACTCCAAGTGCAACTATTCAGGAAATCCAAACTCAACCTGAAGAAAAAATTAGTGTCCAACAAAAAAAGAATACTAAACCAACTAATACAACTACCCAGAAACCAGCTTCCATTAAGGTTAATTCTCCAGCCAGCAACTTGATCGCTGTAGCAGAAGATAAGCCTGAGGTGAAGAATCCAGATCGTAAAATTGAGGCCAGTCTTGTCGTAGAAGAACCCAATCTTCCAACCATGAAGCTTCCTAATCTGCAAGTCACTGAGACTGTAGCTAAGGCAGAACCAGCAAAAGTAGAGGAGCCAACCTATCGAGTAAAAATCTACTCAGATGGCTTGCAAGAAGACAAGACCTTGATCGGAGGGCTCAACAAAAAAGTAGAACAAGTCGAAGGATTACTCGGAAAAGTAGATCAAGGCTTTGCAGACCTGCAGGATGCAAAAAACAATCTCTTTACCGCCTTGCTCACCAAAAAAGAAAAAGCGGCTGAAAAGCCATAAACCAACCTTACCCACAAGCTTAAAAGAAATTATCATGAAAAAATACCTGCTATTGCTTTGCCTAATGGCAATCGTACAGATCGGATTTGCATCCAATGATATGCCTGCACTTGATCACAAAATAAACTCAGATTCCGTCATCGTGGAATTCGGGAAATCAGGAAAAGTAGTTATCATCGTCAACAACAAAGAAGACTTCGAAAAATTGAAGTCAATGAACATTAATGAAATTATCCGCGAGCTGGACTTGAAGCAAAACGGTGAAAATGGTGAATTAACCATCGTTCAGATTCAGAAGAAAGACGGCACCTCTAAGGATATCGTCAGAGTGAACGAGGACGGGATGGAAACTGAAGTTTATATCGGAGGAATCCGCGTATTCGTAGACGAAACCGGTGAAAACACCAAAGTAAAAATCGAGTCAGGCCTGAAGAAGAAATCCGACCCCCCTTTCCGGACCTTTTTCAACATAGATCTTGGAGTGAATAACTACTTGAATGCAGATGGGGGAATTCCCTCCTCTGACAATCCTTATGCAGTCAAAGGCTGGGGAAGTTGGAATGTGGGTCTAAATTGGATGGCTGCACAGCGAATCTCTAAAGGCTTCTATTGGGACTTCGGAATTGGATTCCAATTCAATAATTTCAAATTTGAAAACCGTGATTTCCAGGCTGTCAGAGGTGACAATCAAATTGAGTTTGCGCAAAGAAATGATGTAGAGGGATTCAAGAGTAAGATTTCTGCTTCCTACGTCACTGCCATGACAATGCTTGAATTAGACTTCGGCAAAATGAATGACAATGGAAGGAATGGGCTTCGGATAGCAATAGGCCCTTATGCTGGATATCGTCTTGGCGGTCAATCCAAGTATGTATATCGCGAACTTGATGGCTCAGGCCGCAAGAAAGACAAGCAAAATACCGGGCTGTACCTACAAAACTTCCGCTACGGACTACGTGGAGAAGTCGGCGTCGGGCGCGTGACTTTCTTCTCTACCTACGATATGAATCAATTATTCCAAGAAGGAAAAGGTCCAGAACTACATCCGATCACCTTTGGAATTGTATTCTAAAAACAATGGGCGAGGCTAAACTTCATCCTTTTTTGAAAACTTAAACCAACATACCATGAATCGATTATTATTCTTTACAGCCATCTTTTTCGTAAGCCTTGGCTCCTTGACTGCACAAAACTCTGACAGTACCGAAGTGAAGAAAAAGAAGGTCTATACCATCTTTGGCAATACCTGGTACTATGAAAAATATGAAGATGGGACTAGCTCCCTAGAAATGGAAGCTAAAGACTATACAACTAATAATTCCAGTCACAAGCAATCCAAATTCTCATCTGATATGGAAGTAGATCTTGGACTGAATCTCTGGACACCGACGGACAATGCACCTCAAGTAAAGCCTTGGGGCTCTTGGAACGTCAATCTGAATATGGTAGGAACCTACAAAGCGGCGAAGAATTTCCATCTGAAAACTGGCCTGGGAGTAAGCTGGTATAATTTCAAACTGGAAGACACCAATCTGATCGCAATCAAAACTATACAAGGAATCTCATTCGAAGGTTTTTCTGGAGGCGAAGGAACCAAGTCCAAAATATCTGCATCCTATGCAAATGTGACTTTGGTCCCAACGCTTTTGACCAATGATGGAAAGCTTCGACTTGGAATCGGTGGATATGCTGGTCTGCGTCTCGGTGGCAGAGGAAAATTCGTCTACGATGACGCCAGTGGAGACAAGCAAAAGATTTATGAGAAATCTAATATGTACGCTTCTAACGTCCGTTATGGAGTTCGAGCAGAAATTGGAGTGAATGATTTCAACCTCTTTTTAAATTATGACCTCAATGAAGTATTTGAAACAGGAAAAGGGCCTAAACTTAACGCGATCAGCTTTGGACTGATCTTTAGATAACCAACACTATGAAAAACTTGACCAAAATTTTTACGCTAAGCTTAGTCTTACTTCTCGTAGCAACATTGAGCTACGCTCAGAATGTCATCGTCGATGCAAATAAATCCTACGCTAATATCAAGTCAGTCGAAGTCAATGGCGGCTGGCTGGATGTAACTTATGAAGGAGGCTCCAGCTCAGAGGTAAAAGTAGCAGCCTATCTGGAGTCCAATGAAACCAATCAAGACATCGTATTTGTGACTTTGGGTGACGTCCTGAAAATCTCCTACGAGCGAAACAGTAACAATAGCTCTTGGAATAACAAAAGCAAAGGCTATATCAAGATCACTGGTCCGAGAGAAGTTGCGCTTCAACTTCGGAATAGCTCAGGTTCATTGATTGTAAATAATGTTTCCAATATTGAAACGGTTTTGAAAGTATCCTCAGGAAAGATCAGTGCTTCATCGATCAATGGAAATCTGGATATTCAGGCCTCTTCTGGTTCCTTGAAAATTGATGGAGTAAAAGGTAATGTCATCGCAGGAGTCACCAGTGGAAATGCTGATATCTCAAATGTGACTGGTAATGTTCAATACAAATCTACCAGTGGCTCGCTGGATGCTGAAAATGTAGGTGGCGAAATTGATGTCACTTTGACTTCCGGCAATGCCCGATTAACTAATATCGGAACCTTAGGCTCGCTGAGATTCACCTCGGGAAATATCAAAGCTGAGAATGCCGGCTTGGGTGACAACACCTCTTTCTCCGGCACTTCAGGCTCCTTCAAAGTTCAGACACCTTCTGACTTAAAGGCTTATAACTTTTCGCTTAAAGCTTCTTCAGGAAACGTCAAAGTTGGTAATGTCAGCACGGGCAAATCTTTGGAAATGAACAACGGTTCTGGTCCTTGGGTGAAGGGAAATATTTCTTCAGGAAACATTACAATCGAAAACTAACAAACCACCAGCACTATAAATCGAAAACGGCAGGTTGAATCAACCTGCCGTTTTTTTATGATTTTTTTTACCACAAAGGATTCCAAGGTTTCGCTAATAGTTACAAGAAATCAAATCGGTTCATCCCTACCTGCGGTAGGTAAATCTTTGGAATTAGGTTATTTCTGTGCTTCCTAATTATTAAAAAAAGGACTCTACTGCATAGTAATTTCAACCAAGAAACTTCACAAAGCAGTATTACGTGTCAGGCATCGGTCAATGAACACCTGTCATACTTTCATCTAGTCTGGTCTGGAAGCTAGTCGAATTTGCTCTTTTTGTTCCTTGTCCAGTTTGAGCATTTTGCTGATTCGATCTGGGGTAGGTTTTGCTACCGAAAAGAAAATTAAAGTCACTGCGAAAATCACGATGAAGATCGCATTTTCAAAAAAGAGTAATCCCGCAGAACTAATTAAAGAGATAAAAAATAGTAGTACGTAACGTTCTTTTGTAGCGTTGGTATAAGCCCTGAGCTTTAGGATCAGCTCATCTGTCAGAAAGCTAGATTTGATTCGCTTGCGAAAAAGCAGGAACTGAACCAGCAAAAGTCCAATCCCAAATCCCATCAAAATCTGCTCGACTATACCCGGGATTTCTGGAAGATCCCAATTGAGATTTCCAGAATTATGATAGAGATAAATCATCCCAAAAATCGGCAAAACTACCGCCATCAAGACCAAAATCAATTGTTCCGTTCTCTTATATAATCGACGTAATTCTAATCCTTCCAATATTCTTAAGTTTATTTTTCTATGGCCACTGCTATCGTTGGCTATCGAACATGCCCACCGAACAAACCTTCGCAGTTTAAAAAAACCTAAAAGGTTAGCTACTGCCAACTGCCCCATGCGGACTACTCTATTCTCACCTTGACATCACTACTCACCGGTCTAGAAACGCAGCAAAGCACATATCCTGCCGCGATTTCTTTTTCACTTAGACCAGCATCCTCATCCATTTTCACTTCTCCACTAATCAGCTTTCCACGACAAGCGGTGCAAAGCCCACTTTGGCAGCTATAAGGCATATTCAGGTCTTGGGCGAGACCCGATTCAAGAATAGTTTTGTCTGGAGCAACTGTGATTAAATGTTCTTCTCCTTCTAGCTCAACGGTTACCTCACGAGTCAATCCTCCCATATCACCACTTGCAGCAGCTTCATGTGCTTTATCAGCCGCAGCCGAGTAGAAACTTTCCCGATGGATTTTATCTTTGGCCACGCCGAATTGACCCAGCACTTCAAGTGTTGATTCCATAATTCCGTCCGGACCACAGATGAAATATTCGGTTACAAAATCGGTTTCATTCTGCGCCTTTTGTACCAAAGGCTGAATAGTTTCTTTGGTCAATCTACCCCTTAATCCAGTCCAAGAATCAGAGGGCTGACTCAAATTGTGAAGCACGTGAAGTCTTTCAGGATTTGCGACACTCAGCTTTTCTAATTCCTTTTTGAAAATAATTTGCGCCTCATTTCTGCTACAATAGAGCAAAGTCACTTTTGACTTCGGCTCATTGACCAAAAGAGATTTCAAAATCCCCATGATTGGGGTAATCCCACTTCCTCCAGCTACCAAGAAAAAATGACGTTGATTTTTAGAATGAAAATCAGCTGTAAAATTCCCCATTGGGGCCAACATATTGATGGTTTTACCTGGGAAGATTTTTTCATTGAGAAAATTCGAAAATAGTCCTCCGTCGACCCGTTTCACTGAGATCCCAGGATAGGAATCTACAAAAGGGGAAGTACAAAGACTATATGATCGACGTTGTTCTTTTCCCTCAAAGTCAAGAATCACAGTCAAAAACTGTCCTGGCTTGTATTCTAAAAATGGCTCCGGCTGCTCAAAATACAGAGTCACTGTATCTGCTGTTTCTTTGACTACCTCCCTCACTTTCAGTGGTAAATACGAATTGGTTTTTACCTCCTCCTTCTTTTTCTTGAATAAATTAAACATTCGGAATCTGAGCTTTATCTTTTTTAAATCTTTTACAAAATTAACGCCCAAGTTGACATAATCGGTTTTGGACTTAATTATTTGATATGATTAACTACCGGAAGTCCAAGGTGGTTCGGAATTTTTCGGTTAAAAATCCTGATTAAGTGAATTTTCACCCAAGTTTTGCCTTCAAAAAATTAACTTTGAAATCCTGAAACCAATAGAACCAATCAAATGGAATTAAATGCACTGACCGCGGTCACTTCTGTAGACGGTCGATACGCTGGCAAAACTGCCCCACTTCGCGCTTATTTTTCTGAGTTTGCCTTGATCAAATACCGAGTGCAAGTGGAAGTGGAGTACTTTGTTGCCTTGTGCGAGCTGCCACTTCCTCAGCTCAGAGCGTTTGATCATTCACTTTTTCCTACACTTCGATCGTGGGTAACTGATTTTTCTTTGGATGATGCTCAAAAAATCAAAGACACTGAAAAGGTTACGAATCACGATGTAAAAGCCGTTGAGTATTTCCTGAAAGAAAAATTTGAGTTACTGGGGTTGGATGCTTTTAAAGAATTCATCCATTTTGGTCTTACCTCACAGGACATCAATAATACAGCAACACCATTGATGCTGAAAACAGGTCTTCATGAAGAGATTTTCCCGGTCATCGAGGAAGTGATGGAGATCTTGCATGATCTTGCTGAGGATTGGAAAGACATCCCAATGCTGGCAAAAACCCATGGACAGCCGGCATCCCCTACTCGTCTAGGGAAAGAAATTAATGTGTTCGTAGCTCGCCTAAAAGGTCAGATGGAATTACTGGAGCAAGTTCCATTCGCTGCAAAGTTTGGTGGTGCCACCGGGAATATGAACGCCCATCACGTAGCTTATCCAAGTATTGATTGGAATGGTTTCGCTTTCAATTTTGTGGACCAATACTTGGGTCTGGAGAGAAGCTACCCGACGACTCAGATTGAGCATTACGATAATATGGCAGCAATTTTTGATGGGTTAAAACGAATCAATACAATTTTGCTAGACCTTTCGAAAGACGTTTGGCAGTATGTGTCGATGAGTTATTTCAAACAAAAAATCAAGGAAGGTGAAATCGGTTCTTCCGCCATGCCACATAAAGTCAATCCTATCGACTTCGAAAATGCTGAAGGGAATCTTGGGATTGCAAATGCTTTATTGGAGCATTTAGCAGCAAAACTCCCAATCTCCAGACTACAGCGCGATTTGACAGATAGTACAGTTCTCCGGATCATCGGAGTCCCACTAGCCCATATGTTGATTTCATTGGAATCGCTCAAGAAAGGCCTTGGTAAATTGGAACTCAACGAAGCTGCAATCCATGCAGACCTAGAAGATAACTGGGCGGTAGTAGCAGAAGCAATTCAGACGATTTTGAGAAGAGAGGCATTTCCAAAGCCTTATGAAGCACTGAAAGATCTCACCCGAACCAACACTAAAATCACAGCAGAATCGATCGCTACCTTTATTTCAGGATTGGCAGTTTCTGATGCCATCAAAGAAGAGCTTCGCAAGATTACGCCTTGGAATTATACGGGAATTTAAAGTACGCCCGAGGAAACGATACTATTCTGCAACCCACGCAACCGTTCGTGTCTCCACGCAACCGTTCGTGTCTCCACGAACGGTTTGTAAAATGAAATAGAACGTGAGTGGAGACACTCACGTCGGCATCGAAATCCAAAATTATCCATACCTGTCTCATAGAAATCGGTTTGTAAAATGAAATTAAACGTGAGTGGAGACACTCACGTCGGCATCGTCATCTACAATTGGAATTCTGTCTCCATCGTCCCCGTCTCTCCGCCCTCGTTCGTGTCCTCGTTCGTGTCCTCGTCTATCCGCCGTCGTTCGTGTCCCCACGAACGACTTATAAGGTGAAATAGAACGTGAGTGGAGATATTCACGTCGGCATCAGCATGAACACCCACCATCGAAACGTGAGTGGAGACACTCACGTCGGCGTCATTATTTACCATTGGTATTCTCTCGCCATTGTTCGTGTCTTCACGAACGATAAAATCGATAGTTTAACCTATCCGTTCGCCTATATGACTTAAAAATCCAAAATTATCCATACCTGTCTCATAGAAATTGTAAGAAGAAAAAGGATAATCTAAGGGGTCATTGGAAAGCATCCATTTTTTCCTACATGGGTTATTATGGATATAATCGAGTTTTTGATAAATGATTTTAGGCGTAAATAACTCAATCCCTAAGGAGTCCCTTTTCCAGAATTCATAAGATTTATTGGCCTTATCTACTTTGAAATTTTCTAAAAAATCAGGATTGATATTCCTTAGACTTTTCAAGAAACCATGAGATGTGAATTTTAAAAAACTAGCATGGGGCAATTCTTTACCATTCATTTCTAACATTTCCCAAATAAAATGAATGTGGTTAGGCATGATGACCAATCCATAAACTTTAATCAAAGCTTTATTTGACAAAAAAGATAGGCTTGAAAGAATAAGTTTAGAATGATTCTCATATTTCAAGAGAGGGAGCCAATGATTGATTGTTGCAGTAAAAAAGTAAATTTTGCCCGATTCCATTTTACATTTTTTTTAGCTAAAATAATTAAACGTTAGTGAAGATACTCACGTTGGCATCGTCATCTACCATTGAAATTCTGTCTCCATCGTCCCCGTCTCTCCGCCGTCGTTCGTGTCCCCACGAACGGGAATAGTACGATGAAATAAAACGTGAGTTAACACCGCAACCGTTCGTGTCTTCACGAACGGCACTAGTACGATGAATTAAAACGTGAGTGGAGACACTCACGTTGGCTTTCTACTTATTCTCCGCCGTCGTTCGTATCTCCACGAACGGTTTGTAAAATGAAATAAAACGTGAGTGGAGACACTCACGTTGGCATCAGGCGTTTGTATTCTAGGAATTCAATGCTCTTGTTTAGGTAAAAAAATCTCCGCCATCATACATCTCGCCGAGCCTCCACCAAGCCCGCAACCGTTCGTGTCTTCACGAACGGCACTAGTACGATGAATTAAAACGTGAGTGGAGACACTCACGTTGGCTTTCTACTTATTCTCCGTCGTCGTTCGTATCTCCACGAACGGTTTGTAAAATGAAATAAAACGTGAGTGGAGACACTCACGTTGGCATCAGGCGTTTGTATTCTAGGAATTCAATGCTCTTGTTTAGGTAAAAAAATCTCCGCCATCATACATCTCGCCGAGCCTCCACCAAGCTTTTCGATAGTTGGAATGTTAGGACTAATGATCGTCGTATATTTTTCAATCAATTGAATCTGTCCTACATTCAGCGAATCCAAAGCTGTTTGAGACATGACTGTAAATTTCTCTCCTCCATCGTTACTGACCTCAAGCATATTTCCGGCAAAATTAAATTTCTGCTTTGTCATGATTGGGACGATTTTCTTGCCCGAATCGGAGAGCTTTCGCTGAACTTTCAATTTTTCACTTGCCTTTGGAATACTGTCCAAACAGATCACTGCCAAGTCTGTCCCAACATGCATCATCACGTTGGTATGGTAGATAGGTGACACTTGTCCATCGATCTCTTGGACAGCATTAAAACCCACTACCTCATAACCCAATAACTTTGCAACATAATCCAAAGGCAAAGGATGCGTGCGCTCAGAATAACCTGCATAAATAAGCTTTGACTTATGATCCATCACCATGCTCCCTGTTCCTTCCAGAAATTGACCATCCTTCTCGAAAAAACTCAAATCGACAATCTCCCCAACTCTAAAATTGAGGCGCATCAACTCTTCAATCAGATCCTTTCTCCTCTCCAATCGACGATTGGGCGAATACATAGGGTATAAAATGAGTTTCCCGTCAGCATGAGTACTGAACCAGTTATTGGGGAAAACCGCATCAGTCTTCGCCGGTTCGTCAGTATCCTCAATGACAATAACATTCACGCCCTGATCTCTCAAAAGGGCCACAAATCCATCAAATTCGGTTCTTGCCAACTCCCGAATCACACTGGCTTTTCGCTCGTCTTTTTGTTGGTAAAAGTTACTCTCAGCAGTTTCAGGGTTAAACCCAAAATTAGCCGGTCTGACCATCAGGATATGTGGACTTGTCTGCATGTTAATTTCTTCTTTCATAGCGATAAAGTGTAGGATGGATATCAAAACGCTTTTCGCTGATGGTATAATATGCGCTTCCATCCTGCTGAAATCCGATTGCCTCACCTTGAGGCTCGGGATTATAAAGGAGCATTGTTGGTTCTCGCATCAATGCTTGCACGATAGATTCTCCAGGCTTTTTTGTCCAATAATAGACATTCAGATAGCTTTTAATCAGAATCTGACTACCATCAGAAGAGATGTCCCCACCTACCGAACTTGTAAAATTCAGTTCACCCACTCTTTCCAAAACTGCTTCTTTATCCATAAATCGAGCAGCGGGCAGGCAATAAATATTATTTTTCTTGTCCCGCTTCGAAATAATATAGATATCTCCAGAGATTGGATCCACCATCAGCGTTTCTGCGTCCCTTGCGCCTCCCGGGTAAGTCAATTTGATTTTTTCAGGTTTCACTTCAGATTCTGGTTTCAATTTTTCCGGTTCCGGAAATCTATAAATGATGATTTCGCCATGAACTGCAGCATTATCACCAATCTCACCAACGTATATATAGGATTTATTATTTGGCCCTGGACCCACAGCGATATCTTCCCAGTCACGATTTTCAGCTTTGTCAAGCTTGATCTTACCAAGCTCCTCACCTTTCGAATCAAACATATAAACCGCTGCCTCTCCTCCACTATCGGTGTGTCCATAGAATACCCCAGGATGAACCTTACTAAAGGCTATTCCGCTAAGTTCTTCAAATTTGTCTTTCTTGATCTCTTTAACCGCAATAGGTCCACTATAGGAGGAATCATATTGCTGGGAAAAAGCAATATTTATAGAAAAAAGAAGTAGGAAAGTCGTAACTAAAAGGCGCATTTGTTGGGTGTTTAGAGTTTGAAATTACAGAAAAACCACCAAATCAGACTCCGAATTGGGATCATATCCTTTAATTTTAAATACAATATCGTATCACGATGGACGAGCTATTAAAGAAAATGACTTGGAAAGAAGGATTGAACATTCGAGTATGGAATTCCCCTCCTGAGTTTAACACCAAGCTTAAATCTTGGAAAGAGGCTGGGGTAATTGATTCGGATAAAAAGCCAGATTTCCTTCTTGGGTTTGTCCAGTCATCGGAAGAACTCCATATCGTATTTAATCAGATGCTAGCTTTCCTAGCCCTTGATGAACAACTCTGGATTGCTTATCCAAAAAAAACTAGCAGAAAATATACTGCTACAATCAATCGTGATTCCGGATGGGGAGAATTGGGCAAACATGAGCTGGAAGGGGTTAGACAAATCGCCCTAGATGAGGATTGGTCAGCATTACGATTTCGCAAAATCGAATTTATCAAGAAGATGACTCGGAGTTTCAGTACAAAAAAACAGTAGGCAGGAAGCAGTCTCAAAACTGCCTACTACCTACTATTTACTGTTTCCTACCTACTCAACTATCTGCTACACCCTAAATGGCAATTCGTAAATCCGATTCCCTGTTAATTTATAGACAGCATTGGCCAAAGCCGGAATATATGGAGGCACGGGAGGCTCTCCGACGCCTGTTGGCTTAATCGTACTTGGCATAATGTGCACATGAATCTTTTTGGGAGATTCAGGCATTCGAATAATCTGATAAGTATCAAAATTATTCTGCTGTACTTTTCCCTCTTCAAAAGTGATGGCAGAAGTGGTGGCCAAAGAAGTGGCAAATTGCGCTCCTCCTTCAAATTGGGACTTGATTCTATCTGTATTTACACCAACACCACAATCCAGCGCATAATGAACTTCCGGGATACTTAACTTGCCTGAGGCGTCCTTTTCTACCAAAACAACGCAGGCCACATACGTCAAGAAACTCTTATGAGCTGCAAAACCAATGGCTTTCCCGGCATCTTTGTGAGCTTTCCAATTAGATTTTTGGGCCACTTCTTCGATGACTTTTTTCATTCTACCGGTATTCCATGGAAAGTCCTCGATCTTTTCCCCATAGTTTTCAAAATTTCCTTCCATTTCTCCTTCAAAAGTCAAATCCTTGTCCTCGCCTAAAAGTTGTAAGGCATTTTCGATAGGATCCATTCCTCTAGCTTCTGCGATCTCGTCCATCATGGAATGGATCGCAAAAGCATGGTGAATATTACTAACCGACCGAAGCCAGCCGATACGAGTGTGTGCGGTGGATTCATGTGATTCGATTCGAATATTTGGCACATCAAAAGGGAAATCCCGACAACCCAATTCCATTTCTCCATTAGATGGATGCAATTCAGCCGCATTAGCCGTCGCTCCAATTGCTGGAAAAACGGTATGATGATTCCATCCAGTCAATTGATTTGCGCTATCTAACGTAGCTACGATCCGCTGTGCACTATGGGAATGGTAATAATCGTGGTGAATATCATCTTCTCGAGTCCATTGAACTCGAACGGGAGTTTTTGCTGCCTTAGAAAGCAAAGCTGCTTCCACTACAAAATCAGGCTTGGATTTTCTCCCAAAACCTCCGCCTAGCAGGGTGACATTGACTTTCACTTTAGGTAATTCTATTCCCAATGCGCCTGCAACTGCTCCCCTAGCCCACTGAGGATGTTGAGATGGAGCCCAAATCTCCACACTACCGTCCTCTTTATAATCCGCAATCACGGCAATAGGCTCCATAGTCGCATGAGCATAATAAGGTGCGAGGTAGGTACGATCCAAAACTTTCTCCGCAGCCGATTTTGCTGCCTTAAAATCACCCCGCTCTCTCCTAATTTTCCCATCCTTGAGGGTAGATTGAGCCATTTCTTTCAATTGTGCTGCAGAACTATAGGTCTGATTAGGGCCTAAATCCCATTCGATTACCAATGCATCACGACCCTTTTTTGCTGCCCAAGTATTTGAAGCAATTACTGCTAAGCCTTCCAAAGGTTTGTCAAGGCCGGGGGGAATTCCCGCTCCTTCAATTTTTACAACTTGGCTTACACCTGCAACAGCCAGCGCCGCTTTATCGTCATAAGATATAATCTTAGCTCCAACGACAGGGCTTCTGGCAATCACCGCAATCTGCATATTTGGTAGATCTACATCAGCACCAAATTTGGCCTGACCGGTTACGATTGCATGAGCATCATAGATCGGAACATCAGTTCCAATAAGTTTATACTCAGAAAGCTCCTTAAGTTTGATACTTGCCGGATCTGGCAATTCCATTACTTGAAGCGCCTCGATGAGCTCTCCAAAATCAACTTTCTTTCGAGTACCCTTCAGAAGCACCTGAGAATTTTCAGTGATACATTCTGAAGGATCAACTTCCCACTTTTGAGCTGCTGCATTAATGAGCATCTGACGGGCGGTTGCTCCTGCCTTTCGCATAGGTTCGTAAAACATCCGGACTGAAAAAGAGCCGTCGGTATTTTGATTACCATATTTATCTTCATCGCCTTCTGCTTGCACGATTTTGATTTTGCTCCAGTCAGCTCCCAGCTCATCAGCCATAATCATTGGCAGGGAAGTACGGATACCCGTTCCCATTTCAGAACGGTGTGCTACGAGTATTACTTCATTTTCAGAGGTAAGTGAGATATAGACATTGGGCGCAAAAGTGATGATTTCTCCTTTAGGGCCTGCGCATTGGAAATTGACTCCCAAAAGGAAACCGCCTGCAGTCAAAGAGCTGAATTTTAGAAAATCGCGTCGCGAAGGAACAAAAATCTTGGACTGAACTTCTGTAGTTTTATTTTTTAAAAATGGAATGAAATTCTTCATGACTTTTTGGGTTTAAAGGGATTTGGAGGCTGTGAGAATTGCTTCTTTGATTCGATTGTAAGTACCACATCGGCAAAGATTGCCTACCATAGCTGCTTCAATTTCCGCATCATTTGGACTTGGGTTTGAAGCCAACAACGCGGCGGCAGTCATGATTTGCCCTCCTTGGCAGTAGCCACACTGAGGCACAATATGCTCCATCCAAGCATCCTGAAGCGGATGATTTCCCTTTTCCGAAAGTCCTTCTATCGTAGTTATTTTTCCGTCACCGACTTGAGATATCGGCAAACTACAGGACCGAACAGCCTGACCATCCAAATGAACCGTACAAGCTCCACAAAGTGCTTGGCCGCATCCAAACTTAGTTCCTTTCATCGAGAGCAGATCTCTTAAGACCCAAAGGAGGGGCATATCTTCAGAGGCCGTGACCTCTTGCTTTTTACCGTTGACAGTAAGTGTATATTTTTCCATAATGCTGCTAAAGTTTTGCAAAAGTTACAAAAATTAAGAATCAATTATATTCCGATCAAATTCCACTTATCCCGATAAGGTCTCCAAAGAAGTCCATTGGCTGCGTCATCTTTTTTGAAAAGCTCCTTTTTGGAATTCCACTTCACCGGTTTTTGCAATTTGTAAGAAATCATTGCCAAATGCATCGGAAGTGTCATTTGACGGGCATAATCCAGTTTAGATTCAGGTTGCTGACGGGACTTAACCGAATCGATGAAGTTTTGTTGATGACCGGGTGATCGGGGTATGGATTTTGGGATTTCAGGAATATCACTCAGTACCTGGCCATCTATCCGGATTTCCCTACTGCTGTAGTCGCAAACCAACGTGCCTTTTGTTCCTTCGAAAAAAGCTCCTATCCCTTTTCCTTCTGCTCCTGGCACATCCGGGACTGCGGAAGTCCAGTGAAGGTCTAGTTTCTTGAACTTAAAATCCACATCGATCCACTTGGGAGTATCTCCCACTCCATCCGATTTTTCTCCGTTTGCGCTGATTGACTTCAACCCGCTTGGTGCAATTGACATCCAGACCACATCTGCTATATGACACCAGAAGTCCTGAAAAACTCCCCCGGAATACGCCATGAAATAGCGGTAGTTGAAATGACATTTTTCAGGAGCATATTCTGAATAAGGAGCCGGTCCCAGCCACATATCCCAATTAAGATTAGGGGGCGGTGCCTGATAAGTGAGACTTTGAATCAGAGGAGGCTCGCCAGTTTTCCAAAGCCGGACAGTTTTAATTTTACCCAATTCTCCTGATTGTATGATTTCAGCCACCCGGTGATAATTATCGCCGGCATGAATTTGCGTACCCAACTGAAAGATTTTATTGTGTTCGATCTGAGAGGCCAGCATCAACTGACCTTCCCTTGCAGAATAGGAAAGTGGTTTTTCACTGTAGACATCTTTTCCAGCCTGAAAAGCCAAAATAGTAATTTGGGCGTGCCAATGATCCGGGGTAGCGATAGTCACTGCGTCAACATCCTGAAGATCCAACACATGCCTGAAATCGGTGTAGATTTTTGCCTTGGTATCAGGATGGATTTTCTTGAGTTGTACCAAAGCTTCCTTCGCATGATCCTCATCTACATCGCAGAGCGCGACTATTTCAGCATCAGGTAGATTTGCAAACCAGTTCATATGAGCTAGTCCCATCCCTCCCAAACCTATATGAGCCACCCGAACCCTGTCAGAAGGGGCGGCTTTGAGTCCGGTAAAAGGTAAAAACTGCAGTCCCAGCGTAGTCAGTACTGAATAGCGCACAAAATCCCGTCTTTTGATAAATCTGTTCATGAGAATGATGCTTTTGATTGGATTCCAAGCCTAGTTAAAAAAAAATGGTGAGATTTTTATCCTGTTTTTGAAGCTTGGTTCCAGATAAATAGTAGAAAACTGAGGTGATTTTCTCAAAAAACTCAAATTCAAGGATGGTTAAACACTAATCTTAAAATAATTATGAAAAGTAAGTGTCTGATTTTGAAGCATGGAAAAGGAAACAGAACTTTGAGTCAAAGAATTTTTATGAATTGGGTTTGGAAAAAATACCTGATGCACCTACATTTGCAACACGAATTCCAAAAGAGGAGTTTAAACAACAAATTCCTCCTTAGCTCAGTTGGTTAGAGCATCTGACTGTTAATCAGAGGGTCCTAGGTTCAAGTCCTAGAGGAGGAGCAAAACCTGATACGAAAGTGTCAGGTTTTTTTGTTCAGCCCAAATACTATAAAATTATCAAAAAATTCTCGTCTGAAAATATTTTTTAAACGCTTCACTGTTCTCCTCATTTACTCCAAACAAACCACATCTCTATCTCACCTTTTCCTTTTGCCTGAATCTTACCACGGCTTTCAAAAATAAATTGAGGGTCATCTTTGAGCATGCTGTAAGTTGTTTGGCTGATGTTCACCTTGCCCAGTTCCCCACTGCTTTCCATCCTGCTGGCAGTATTTACAGTATCTCCCCAGATATCGTATTGGAATTTTTTCACCCCAACTATTCCGGCTACTACAGGGCCTGTATGAATACCTACTCGCATCTCGAATGCTGGCAGGCCCTTCATTTCCCGATCTACTTTGCGACTCCCTATAAAAGTTTGCATTTCCAAGGCCGCCTTGACGGTATTTACAAGCGAAGCATCAAATGGCACTGGTAACCCACCTGCAGCCATATAAGCATCGCCTATAGTTTTGATCTTCTCAATGCCATATTTGGCCATGATAGAATCAAAAAACTCAAAACAACTATTAATCTCAGCAACCAGATCCTGAGCGTTCATTTTGGAGGATATTTCGGTAAATCGTATAAAATCAGTGAACAGAATACTGACCATATCATAGTCCCTCGCGTCAGCTTTCCCTTTGTCTTTCAACTCTTCCGCTATTTCCGCAGGAAGGATATTCAGGAGCAAACTTTCTGACCGGTCACGCTCTTCCGATATGATATCTCTTGATTTCTTGATATATCGATTTCTATTATACAGCCCACCGGCTACAAGCAATAATACAACCCCAGAACCTATGGCGATATTTCTTGTGGTATCCTTCTTCCGCAACTCCTTTTCATAGGCCAACTCAATCACCAAAGCTTCTTCCGCCTTGATAACACTATCTTGAAATGCCAATTTCTCGTACGAATAGGCATATTCCTGACGAATCAATCTCATCTGATTCTCCTCGTTTCGGGTGCTATCAGTTAGCAAGATGAAAAGTTCATAATTTTCCACGCTCTTAGCTAACTGTCCTTTGGCTTTGTATGCCTTGGATAGGTAATTCGATGCGTTCAATACGGGTGCGATAGTACCCGTATTCTGTCCGATTTTCTTAGCTTTTTCTAATTGATCGATCGCCATTGAAGTCTTGCCAAGCTCCAAATAAACTCGACCAATTTCCACCATACTATTGGCGGCACTTTGATCATCTTCCATTTCGAGTTGAAGAGAAAGTGCCTGATTATAGTTATCCAGTGCTTTGTCATATTCTTTACGCTTAAAATCTATTAAGCCATAAAAATTATACATAAGTGCTTTGCCCTGATTATCTTCTGTGGTTTTATAAATTTCTGCACATAAGTCCAAAAGAGGTATTGCCAAGGCTAGGTTCTCATCCCTTATGTGGATTTCTGACATATTTAGATAACAGTCGGCCTGACCTATTTCGTAGTTCAGTTCCTTATGGATGACCAATGCTTCTTCCAAATACTTCATAGCCTCCTTGGTGTCACCGAGATCTTTATTCACAATGCCAATGTTATTCAATTGAGTTGCCATACCCCTTCGGTAGCCATTTTTCTCGTGAGCCTTGAGGCTACGCATGTAGCTATCTATTCCCTTGGTATAATCTCCCTGATCCGTATAAATATTCCCCATGTTCCCATATATAGAAGCAACTGGCTTCAGATTTCCCGCTGCTTCATAGAGTGAAATGGCACTTTCAAAATAATAAAGTGCACTATCGTATTGACTCCTGAAATAGAATGAGCCCCCTTTATTCGTGTTAGATTTTGCGATATATTCCTTAGAATCAACCGATTTGGCAAACTCCAGCATATCGTTGGAAAGTATGTAAGCACTATCGGGTTTGCTAAACATATATCTCTCAAAGATGATAAGGTCCATGGTGGCTAGCCTGTCTTCCGAATCCGCCTTAGGATCGTTCCAAATATTCCACAATGAATCTAAATTGGATTGGGCACTCAGGCTAAGGCTCGAAAGTGTAAAAAAGATAATGAGAAATAACTTTTTCATTGGATACTGTTTTAATGTCTAAAAATCTCTGCAAGAATTTGGTTGAGATACCAAGTAATTGTTTTCAATAGATCCACTGGTGATTGGTTTTTGTACTACCCAAAATCTCAAAAAACAACAAATCGAATATATTGGTAATCGGGTAATGGAAATCTTAACTCAGGGAAGATCAATTATAAAACATTGATTACCATTGTATAATATAGTATTTAATATTTCCCCATCTGCTTTTGGACCTAAAAAGAAACTGAACTATCAAAAATTTAAGGATAGATCTCTGAAAATTTAATACTGACTTTTGGCCATCTTGAACAGGAGCTTTTGCTAATGTTGGACAGCTACTTGTTTAATTCCTTGTTGGCTCTAGATGTCGCTTTGAATTAAAAAATTATCATTGATGATGAATCAAGGAGTCTTCACCCAAAAAAACAATGATGCGAATCTTTCATTATTTCTTCCAAGGCCAACTCTAACTCACCAACCACGGGCAATGGCTCATACAAATACCATTTCAGATTACCACGTAACCAATAAATTCTCCAAGTTTCTGTGACCTTCTCAAATTTGATTTTGGCAAATGAATACCTTTTGATTTCAGAGGGTTTGTTCCATAAAGGCCTGATTTCTTCTAAAAAAATGTCCTGATTTTTGATCGTATAACCCAAATCTAGTTTCGACCTCACTCCCTCTTCCTCGGAACAATAAGTTGCATGCCACAGTGTTAAAATTGACTCGATGGATCTTAATTGATTTGGAGTGAATGCCATGATGAATAATTTATCAGATCAATAAAATCAAAAAAAACCAAAGTCTAAAAAGCGAATTCATTTAAATTGAACCCTAATTCAAAACAGCACATGATTCGTCTCCTTCTCCTCTTCACTTTCTTTTTGACACTACAGCCCATCACAGCCCAAACCGTCTGCACTCTCGAAAGCAGACAAAAGCTGGATGAGATGCTGAACAAACTTTCACAAGAGAATCTTAGCTCAAAGTCTCCAAATGAGCTGGTGATTGCTATTGGAAAGGAATTCTTGAAAACTCCCTACGTGGAAAAAACGCTAGAAATCCCTGGCGAAGAAAAGTTGGTAATCAACCTGATTGGTTTGGACTGCACTACCTATTTGGAAACCGTAGTGACGCTAGTCAGGCTGGTGGAGCAAGGTGAATTTACCTTTGAGTCTTTTGAAAAGGAACTGGAAAATCTCCGCTATCGTAACGGTGAAAACCAAGGTTACCCTTCACGACTTCATTATTTTTCTGATTGGATCTACGAAAATCAGAAAAAGGGAATTCTGAAAGATATCACCCAAGAGATTGGAGGGGAATCCTACGGAAATAAGCCAACTTTTATGGCTCAAAACCCTCAATATTACCCCCAAATGAGCTACAAGGAAAACTTGGAACAGATCCAAAATACCGAAGCTGCTATCGCGATTAGGGACTATTTCTATATTCCCAAGGATCAAGTTCAACCCCTTGAAAAAAATATCCAATCAGGAGATCTAATCGCCATCACCACTAGTATGACTACTCTCGATATTGTCCATACAGGTTTGGCAATAGCCAAAAATGGCAGAATTCACTTAATGCATGCGAGCTCGAAGAATGGAGAAGTGGAAATCTCGGCGATGCCATTAAGTGATTACCTGCAAGGAAATAAATCTCAATCGGGAATTATGGTAGCGCGACTAGTAAGCTTTTGATTTAACGTATTGATTACCAAAACCATTTTTCAATACCGAGAAAGTCGACTGCAAATTGGCAGGAGAAAAAGCTTGGGATTTTTAACTCCATTCAGTTACGGTAATTAGGATGGATTTAGCTTAAATAGAGGAGCTAGTATATAGTATCTTACTTGAAATTTAATTAGTTTGTCAGGAAGATATGATCTCAAATGAATTCAAGATTACTGAGTTTCTTCTGCTTTATATTCATTTTCTATTCCTGCAGCCCTGATCTTCCAGAGGAAGTCCAAGCTGCCTATGCCGAATTACCGGAACCCATTGATTTCAACATACACGTAAAGCCTATCTTGTCGGATAAATGCTTTGCTTGTCATGGACCTGATCTTGCCGCACAAAAAGCCGGTCTAAGCTTGCATACGCCTGAAATGGCTTTTGCGTCTCTGAAAGATTCTCCCGGCAAAGTCGCCATTAATCCTGGGAGCATTCGTAACAGTGAACTTTTTCACCGGATCATTTCTGAAGATCCGGAATACCGGATGCCTTCACAAGAATCAAATTTGACGCTAACCCCACGGGAAAAGGCAATCCTGATCAAATGGATCGAAGATGGGGCAGAATACAAGGAACATTGGGCCTTTATCCCTCCTCAAACACCGGAATTACCGAAAACCAAAGATAACTCTTGGGCCAAAAACCCCATTGATCGCTATGTCCTGGGTAAACTGGAACAAGAAGGAATCAAGCCATCACCGGAGGCAGATAAGGAAACCCTTTTAAGAAGATTAAGTCTGGATTTGACAGGTTTGAATCCAAGCTTGGCCGAAATGGATGCTTTCTTATCAGATCAATCAGAAGATGCTTACGAAAAGCAAGTCGACAGATTGCTCAATTCGGTCCACTATGGAGAAAAAATGACCATGCATTGGATGGACATCGCAAGGTTTGCAGATACTCATGGCTATACCGTAGATCGATACCGTGACGCCTCACCCTACCGGGATTGGGTGATCCAAGCATTCAATCAAAATCTTCCATATGACCAGTTTATCAGGGATCAGTTGGCTGGAGATCTCCTTCCTAATCCAACCAAGGACCAGTTGATTGCTACGGCTTTCAATCGGATACATCCGCAAAATATGGAAGGCGGAATTGTGGAAGAGGAGTTTCGGGTGGAATATGTGGTAGATCGAACGAGTACCATGGGTCAAGCTTTTATGGCATTGACCTTGGGATGTGCCCGATGCCATGATCATAAATTCGACCCGATTTCCCAGAAGAATTTCTTCGAAATGAGCAGTTTTTTCAATCAGGTGGATGAAGCCGGGCAGATTTCTTGGGACGATGCCATGCCTGCTCCAACGATGCTTTTGACCGATAAAGAAACTGATAAAATATTAGCCTTTTTACTTTCTCAAAAAAATCAGGAAGAAGAGAAACTGAAAAAAGTAGCGGAACAGGAAGAAGGTGTATTTCAGACATGGCTGGCTTCAAATACCTATGACAAAGAAGCAGTTCGTGAATTTCCTGCCAGTCGAGTGGCATTCTATTCTTTTGATCAAAACTCCATTCAAAATCAGCTCAATCCCTCCCAAAAAGGAACTATGCTAACCAGCGAGGTGAAAAATCAAGCTCCTGATTATGTGGAAGGACTAAGAGGAAAAGGAGTTAAGCTGAACGGAGATTCCTGGTTGGACTTGGGTGGGTCGGGAGTCTTCAGCAAGAGTGAGCCTTTTTCAATCAGTACATGGATTTCTGTTCCAAAGTCTTTGACTGATGGGGCAATTTTCCATAAGGGATCAGGAGCAGTACTTTATAACTGGCGAGGCTATCATTTGAGTTTGAAAAATAACCGGTTGGAATTACTAATGGCCCATAGCGCACCCTTCAATGCCATAACCAAAATCACTGACCAGAATATTCCCCGAGACCGATGGATCAATTTAGTCATGACTTATGATGGTTCTTCTAAAGCAAAAGGGCTCAAGGTTTTCCTAAACGGACAGGAAATGGCGACCCAAACTACTCACGATAATCTGTACAAAGATATTCTTTTCAAAGGCGAACAGCCGGGATTGCAGGTGGGAGCGGTTTGGAGAGGCAAAGGGCTTAAGGACGCTTTGGTAGATGAAGTCAGTGTCTATGATCAAGAGCTTTCGGCTATGGAAGTCTTACAGATTGCCAAACCTGCTGAGTTCAAAGCCTCAGTTACCAAATCCGAGAACCAACTCAATGCACAAGAAAAACAATCCTTAAAAAAACTTTACCTCAACAACCATTCTACTGCTTACAGAGAAAAACTGAAAACAGTAATTATTCAGCGGAAAGCATACTCAGATTCTGTGGAGCGCATACCGGAGATGATGATTATGCAGGATATGCCTAAAAAGCGGTCCACCTATATCTTGACCCGCGGAGAGTATAATCAGCACGGGGAAGAGGTTTATCCCAATACGCCTAAAAGCGTTCTTCCCATGAGCGAGGATCTTCCAAAAAACCGTCTTGGACTTGCCCAATGGCTGATAGATCCTCAAAATCCACTCACTGCTCGAGTGGCAGTCAATCGGTTTTGGCAAAATTTCTTTGGCAGAGGGCTGGTTGCTACTTCCGAGGATTTCGGAAATCAGGGACAATTGCCTTCTCATCCGGAATTGCTGGATTGGCTGGCATTGGAGTTCCAGACTTCGGGTTGGGATGTGAAGGTCATCCAGCGCTTGATTGTGAGCTCGGCCACCTATCGACAGTCTTCAAAAAACAGACAGGAACTGGAGGAAAAGGATCCTGACAATTACTTACTCGCCAAAGGACCATCGGTTCGTTTACTTGCAGAATTGATCCGCGATAATGCGCTCTTTGCAGCTGGACTGTTGAATCCAGCAATTGGAGGAAAGAGTGTATTCCCTTATCAACCTGAAGGACTTTGGAGAGTCAATGGAGGTAATTATGTGCAGGATACAGGTGAAAACCTTTATCGCAGGAGTATGTATACGGTTTGGAAACGCTCAGTTCACCATCCGGCTTTAGCCATCTTCGATGCTCCCGACCACAGTATTCCGATAAGTAAGAGGCAGGAGACCAATACACCGCTTCAGGCTTTGGTACTGATGAATGACCCGACCTTTGTGGAGGCTTCCAAGGTTTTGGGAGAACAAATGCAGGCTTACCCTGAAATCTCTAAGTCCATAGAAGAAACATTTCGAAGACTTACAGGAAGAAAACCTAACCCGAAAGAGCTTGAAATCCTCCTGGATTTGAGAGAAAATGAATACCGTAAATTCAAGTCAGATCAAACAAAAATAAAAGGTTGGCTGTCTTCGGGAGAATATCAGATTCGTCCAGACTCAGATCCCTTCCAAGTAGCGGCCAATGCCGTGACAGCCAGTGCCATTCTCAATTCAGATGCTTTCCTAACCAAAAGATAACATGAGCCACCACCACGATGCCCCGCTGAGATCTTCCAATCGGGACCTTCAGGAAATTGAAAAAAACATGGATAGAAGGAGGTTTTTGACTAAAACTTCTTTGGGAATTGGTTCTCTTGCTCTTGGGTCATTGATGGGAATGGAAAAGATTTTTGCAGGGAATCCACAGACACCTCCTATGCTTTCCGAGTCCGCTAATGGATTGGAAGGCTTACCACATTTTGTCCCTAAGGCAAAGCGGGTGATTTATCTATTTCAAGCTGGCGGACCTTCGCAGTTGGATTTGTTCGATTACAAGCCAAAGTTAGTTAACCTTCACGGGCAAGAGCTCCCCGATTCGGTGAGAGACGGGCAGCGGCTCACCGGGATGAGCGCAGATCAGAGTTCTTTTCCTATGACCGCTTCCGCTTTCAAGTTCAGCCAATATGGTCAGAGCAGGGCTTGGGTCAGTGAACTGATGCCTCATACTGCAGAAATTGTGGACGAGCTTTGCTTTATCAAGAGCATGCAGACTGGGCAGATCAACCATGATCCTGCTATTACTTTTTTCCAGACAGGCCATCAGCTTCCAGGCCGCCCATCTATGGGAGCTTGGATGAGTTATGGCCTTGGATCAGACAATCAAAACCTACCTTCCTTTATCATATTGGTTTCCAAAAATGCCGTGCAGGATCAACCGCTTTATTCCAGACTTTGGGGAAATGGATTTCTACCTTCAGAATACCAAGGAATTCAGTTTCGGTCCGGCAAAGACCCAGTCCTCTACCTCGGGAATCCGGAAAATTACGACGGGAAGGACCGACGCGAAATGCTCAATTACCTCAAATCACTGAATGAGGCACAGTTTGATACCTATGGTGATCCTGAGATCAGCGCCCGAATCGCCCAATACGAGATGGCCTTCCGAATGCAGACTTCCGTACCTGAAGTTACGGATATGTCCAACGAGCCTGACTGGGTGTATGAGTTGTATGGGGAAGAGAGCCGCGATCCCGGTACCTATGCCGCCAACTGCATCTTAGCCAGAAAGCTCATCGAGCAGGATGTCAAATTTGTCCAGCTCTATCATCAGGGATGGGATCATCACGGAAATCTACCCAATGGAATAAAAAACCAATGTGAGAAAACTGACCGAGCTACTGCAGCACTGATCAAAGATCTGAAGCAGCGCGGCTTATTGGAAGACACGTTGGTCGTTTGGGGTGGCGAATTTGGCAGGACAGTCTACAGTCAGGGCACGCTATCTCCTGATAATTATGGTCGGGATCATCACCCTAGGTGTTTTACCACGTGGATGTGTGGAGCAGGCGTCAAGCCAGGTTTTAGCTACGGGGAGACAGACGATTTTGGATATAATGTAGTCAAAGATCCTGTCCAGGTGCATGATTTACAGGCAACGATTTTACATTTGTTTGGGATCGATCACGAAAGACTCACCTATAAGCATCAGGGACGAAGATTTAGATTGACCGACGTAGAAGGTCATGTGGTTAAGGATATTTTAACCTAGAAAGATCAAAATATGACACAGGTATATTCCCTTTCTTGGGACGCTTTCATCTCCTCTCCTTTGGGTTCATTCGCCTATCGCCCTTTTTTATAGAAGCTGCTTCCTTCCTGTAGTATTCCTTTTTGAGAAATTAAGTTTTAAAATAATTAGGGCGAAAAGCAGGAAAGTAAAGACCTCAGAAATGCCACAAGTTGAGTTTTTTGTAAAAAACTAATCCCTGTCAGGGATAATCGTTTCCAGACTAGCACTCCACTAAGCTAAATAATTGACTATCAAAGAATTTAATCGATTTGACCTAGAAAAATACGAGGTGAACTGATCACAAGGTCTAATGATTAAAAAAATAAATGTAAATAAGACTTGACTTTTGTAAAGTCTTATTTACATTTGTAAAGTTAACTTTACATAAATATCATGGAAACAATGAAATTAGAACGAGCCAAAAGAGTCAAAAAATTAGCTATCTGGACTTGGTCCTGGGTTGCTACCATGGCAATCGCAACCTTTGGGCCTGAATTTATCTGGGATAATCATCCCTTCCTGACCACCTTCGCGATCCTTGTCAACTTAGCCAATGGCGTCCTGATGATCTTGGCAAATCGAGATCTATTCAATCATTTTGATGAGTTGGAGAAAAAAATCCACTTAGAATCCCTTGCCATCACATTAGGTCTAGCAGTAGTAGTCGGGCTGACTTTTTCTATTTTAGATAAGCAGGACCTCATCCCATTTAAAGCTGATATTGGATTCCTAGTCATGTTTATTGGTATCTGCTATTTGGTGTCTGTGCTAATCAATACTAGGAGGTACAAATGAAAAATAAGATCAGAGACCTTCGAACCGCTCGAAATATGACGCAAGAGGATCTTGCTGAAATCATTGGAGTCTCGCGTCAAACGATCAATGCGATCGAAAAAGAAAAATTCGATCCAAGTTTGCCGACAGCTTTTCGGTTAGCAAGACTATTTGAGTTACAGATCGAGGAGCTGTTTAGCTATGGGCAGGATTAAGCATCCAATTGATCGGTGATTTAAAAATGAATTCGATTTTAATCCGACCCTAAATGGCTAATGTTGGATCTCCATTTCTCATTTGCTATAGACCGGAAAGCTTAAAGATAGAAGGCCAAAATCAGTTAAATTAAGGCCTTCTATCCTATTTTAAAGCTTTCAATTCCGACTTGGAAAGGGTGACTTTCTCAACTTTTTAAAGGGGACTTCACGCTCCTCAAAAATCCCTTTTTCCAAAAACTCGTGTCGCGATAAAGTTGGGAAATATCATCCAAATCAGTAAGGCGCCAGTCGCAACCAACCAACCCGCATTACTTGTGAAAAATTGCTGGAAAAACGCTCCTGTATAACCCATCAAAGCAGAAATATCTAGCTGCATCAGCATCAATATCCTGCCAAGATCTACAGGATTTAATACTACTAAAGCCAAGGTGAGCTTTTCCAAGGGGTAATCAGCCAGACTATAAATCAGGTAAAGTACAAAGCCATCGTATACTAGAGAAAAGTAAATCCAAAGCCCTAGACTGATACCGATAGCTTTGGCCTTATCGCGAGTAAGTACACTTGCCAAAAAAGCAAAACCTGCAAATACAGCACTAAGCATCACCCCGACTGCCAAAAGTATAATCAAACTCGTATCTGCTCCCCAAAGCAGCATCGGAAGTCCAAAGCCTATTAAAATCGACAGGCTTAGCATCAGGATCACTGCAAAAAGCTGACTAAGAAAGACCTGCGATCGCTTCACGGGTTGGGCTAGCATCAGTTCGATAAACTCTAGATTATTGTAGAAATGAGTAGTCGCAAACACCGCCGAAATGAGGGGCACGATCATAATCATGATATTCATCAGGCTCAGGGAGACCTTGCTCAGGTCATCGGAAATCTGATAAATCGAAATCGCTATCAAGACGAGAAAGAAGGTGTAGATGATTGCAAATCTAGACTTGAGAATATCGTAGAGGGCGTATTTTAGTAGCTTAAGCATGAGTCAAATCTTTATTTTTGGATTTTTTTTTAAGGGACCATTGCATGAGTTTGGCTATGGCAGGTGAGAATCGAGCCTCACCAGTTATCTCCTTGAGACTGTCAATGGTATCATGGAAAAACACTTCACCTTCGAAAATATAAATCGCATGATCCGTAAGCTCTTCGAGATCGTTCAGAATATGTGAGGTAATGAGAATAAGCTTCCCCGCAGTGATTTCTTTTTTGATCTTAGCTTTCAGAATCTCGACAGCGATTGGATCCAGACCAGCAGTAGGCTCGTCAAGAATTAAGATTTCAGGATTGAAAAGAAAAGCCAAGGCTGCACTGACCTTTTGCCTCGTTCCTCCTGAAAGGGTTCCCATTGCTTTATCTTTAAGACTTTCCAGTTCATAAGCGCTGATTAGCTCCATATCATATTTCTTGATTTCAGGCCGCATGTCTTTCATCATGTCAAACAACTGCCCAATCTTCATATTTGCAGGATAGCGGCCTATTTGAGGCATATAACCAATCATTTTACGATAGGCATCGTTTCCTTTGATCGATTCGCTTTTTACCAGAATTTCACCTGAGTCTGGCAAGACCATACCAAGTATAGATTTGATTAGCGTGGTTTTACCACTTCCATTAGGCCCCATGATGGCGTAGCTTTTACCTAATTCAAATCGGAGCTTAAAGTCTTTTAGGACTTGGAGTTTACCAAATTTCTTAGAAATAGAATTAATCAAGATCATAAGCTTTCATTTTTGGGGAGTGATCGATCATTTGATCGGGAGTGAGTGTGGGCAGGATCTTTTCCATGCGATCCAAAAGTGTGACCATGAAACTCCTCCACAGCATGACTGCTGCCGGGATTTTTTCGACGATTACACTATATAAGTTGATGGGGCGATAGGGCACATCGCCTATCTGATCTTTATTGAGATCATAGCCCTCATATTTATCCCAATAGTTTTGATTGATTGTATTGAGAACCACCGAGCCATTAGAGCTCATGTCAAAGGTGTTTTGTACAAAATTATTACCTGTAAAGATATTCTGATCGCAGTTTGCCATGAGCTTCAGTGCCCATCCATTTTCCTTGAATTCATTGCCCGTAAATTCGATTCTACTGCTTCCCTCCATGTAGATTCCGGTGGTATTTTTCACGAAGACATTGTCAATGACGCGGCTATCACTGATATCCTTAAGTAATACACCGTAAGCACTAGCACCCCAGTTTTCTTCAAATCGATTTTCCTGCATCAATACATTTTTGGTGTACATCACGGCAACTCCGGCTCCGTTATTTTTAAAGGTATTTCTGATGTAGCTATTGTCATGGGCAAACATGAAATGGAGTCCATAGCGCATATTTTTCTCGACGAAATTTCCTTTGACTTGTGTGTCTGTCGTGAACTCCAGGTAGATTCCGTCACGATGACCTGAAACTTTATTATTTCCGATAAAGGAGTTTTTACACTTCCAGAGATGGATGCCATTCCCTACTTCAAACTCCCGGATAGCATCGGTATGGATCGTATTATTAATAATGGTAAGATTACTCGAGTTGGAAAAATGTAGCCCAAAGAAAGTCTGGTCCAAAATATTGTCTCGAATAATACAGTTTTTGGAATCAAAGAACTTCATAGCCGCGGAGTCATCCATGTTTGACTTCCCCGTATTGATAATTTTAAAACCTTGGATCGTCACATTTTCAGCAGCGACAAGGAGTATATTTCCTTTGCCTTCCCCATCTAGAATGGGATAATCTATACCAATTAAAGTGAGCGGCTTGCGAATAATGATTGCATTCAAACGATAGGTTCCTGAGGCAAAAATAAGAGAGTCTCCTGCAGCAGCTTGATCAATAGCTTGTTGGACATTATCTTTTGGAGATAGCCGAATCACCTTAGCTAGCGCTAGATTCGAAGTCCAAAGGAGTATCAAAGCAAAAAGAAAAGTAACAGTTGAAATTTTCATGGTTAGCTCGTTTTGAGATTTTACTTAAACTGAGTGACTAGCTCGCCCCAAGCTAGGTAGATGCCTCCATCTGCATATTTCTGTTCCTTCAATAAGTCGTAATCTTTAAATGCCACAATCTGACTGGCCATGGGTGTCTTAAATTGTTCTGATTTTAAATAAAAAGCATCTTTAGCTTCGATCAATATTCCTTCGTTGAGGTAGTCAGTCACTAAAATATGTTTGTATTCCTGCCCCTTGCCTTCATCCGAATTCTTAAAATTCAGCATGCAGTTCAAATCGTCAAAAATGAACACTTTGCCTTTTTCAGTCACCAGCTCTGAACCGTACTTTGGATCCATCAGAGTCATTTTACAATGATGACATCCATCTTGTCCATAGACTATTGGTCTTGGATCAGCAGAGCAACTTGCCAAAAAACAAAGGATAGCGATTAGAGAAAATATGCGATTCATGAGATATGATTTAAGTGGGTAATGTGATTTTAAATTTTGGAGGTTTTCTCCATACGGTCTCTGACGATTGCTAGCAAAAGCAGCGCGGTGCCTCCGATGAGAATCCAGCTTCCGGTATCAGGTCCAGAATAGGCTAGGAAATTCAGAAGCTCCTTATATCCAATCAATGGAGGTTGGTAGCTCATTCCTTCCACTTTGATAGCGGCCTTAGGATCAAGCGTGTGTCCATATTCATATCCCCAGAGGTACATATCTACTAGTACCAATGCACCGAAAACAGAAATCAACCCAAAAAACCCGTACAAGGACCACCTTTTACCTATAATAAAAGCCAATACACCTAAGCCAATGAGTGCCCCTATAACATAAATGAGGTACTGAAACTCAGGAAACATTTCATCTCCGATGTGATTCATTCCGATGTAATGATTGACTCCATTGATCTGATCAACATTTCCACTGAGGTGATCAATCCATATTTTCATATTCAGGCCTTCAGGGTATTGAGGTGCCCAAAGACTGATCTGCCACAGCGGCGTAAAATAAGCGGGGATGATTGCTAGGGCTGCCAGCAGGATCATCAATCTATTCGAAAAACTTAGGGTCTTCATGAGGTTTTGTGATAAATACCGTCGATTCCATGGAGAAATCGACGGTAATATGAATCTTGATTAGTCTAGATCTCCGGTGGAGAATTTCAAAGGAACGTTAGACCCTTTGGCAGATACGCGCATATATCCTTGCATCTCTTGGTGTAAGGCGGAGCAAAAGTCAGTGCAATAGAATGGATAAACACCTTCTTTCTCAGGAATCCACTTGAGTGTAGAAGTCTCTCCTGGCATGATTAGGAGTTCGGCTGTGCGAGCTCCTTTGACCGCAAATCCGTGAGGCACATCCCAGTCCTGCTCGAGATTGGTGACGTGAAAATACACCTCATCTCCTACGAATACTCCTTCAATATTATCAGGACGGAAATTGGAACGAATGGATGTCATGTACACGTGAACTTCATTTCCCTTCCGTTCGACGCGAGCATCTTTGATTCCCTTAAGTGCATAAGGATTCATATTTTTCTCAATCGGGTAGAATTTGACTTGCCTGTCTTTGATCAAACTGGCAGGAAATGCCTCAGCATAGTGAGGCTCACCTATGGTTGGGAAATCGAGCAACAGCTGCATTTTGTCCCCTGAGATGTCATAAAGCTGTGCAGAATGAGCTAGCTCAGGACCAGTTGGCAGGTAGCGATCTTTTGTGATCTTATTATACGCGACCATGTATTTACCATGAGGCTTACCAGTAGGTCCACCAGGAATACTCAAGTGACCGACAGAATAATAAGTAGGTACACGATCTACTACTTGTAGGGTCTCAATGTTCCACTTTACGATCTCAGAAGAGACAAACATGGAAGTATAGGCAAATCCTTTCCCGTCAAATTCTGTATGCAAAGGACCCAATCCTGGCTTTTCAACTTCACCATGAAGTACAGACTCGTACTTCAGAACTGGCATTCCATCCAGGTCTCCTTCGAAATCTTTATTTTCAATAGCTTTTAGCATTTTGGTAAAAGAAAACACAGGAATGATCGCTGCGAGCTTACCACTACCAATAATATACTCCCCAGTTGGATCTGTATCGGTACCATGTGGAGATTTAGGACATGGGATAAAGTACACCAAGTCTTTCAAGATTTTGGGATCAAGAACTAGAACCTCTTCTTTGATTACAGAAGTCGCCGAATGAGTTTCTTCACTCCACGTATTGTGCGCATATCTTACTTTCTTCTTGGTTCCTTTACCAGCTTTGACGTACTCTTCAGCTTTTTTCCAATTGATCGCCATGATGTAATCCTTATCCTTTTGAGAAGCATTCACTTCCAATAAGGTGTGAGCCATCTCGGTATTATAAGTAGAGAAGAAAAACCATCCATGAGATTTATTTTTACCAGCTCTTGCCAAGTCAAAGTTGAAAGGCGGGGCCTCAATCTGGAATGAAATATCCATTTCACCTGATTTAGGATCGACACCAATAAAGGAGATATGTCCTTTGAAGTTCTCCTTATAGCTATCTATCGAAACATCTTTATTATCCCCTACAGGAACCGAGAAACGAGTACCTGCCACCACATACTCCGTATTTTGGGTAATAAATGGAGAGGAGTGATTACCTGCCGAATTTGGAATCTCTATGATTTCCACGGTTTTGAAGGTAGTCAAGTCCACCCGAGCGATTCGAGGAGTATTGTTACCATTGGCAAAAGCCCATCTTGCGTCATGCTCTGCATTCGTAGTGGAGATAGCGATGTGGTGCAAATCATCCCAGGGCACAAATCCATTTGAGGTATTGAGCATAGGCTTGGACTCTTCCGAGTATCCATAGCCATTTTCAGGATGTACAGAGAATACAGGTAGAATCTTCAGAACTCTTCCGGAGGGTAATCCCACGACAGAGATCTGTCCGTTAAATCCACCAGAGACGATGTTATAAAATTCATCGTGATCACCTGGTGCTACATACACTTTGGAAGCAGCATCGCCAGAAATAGCAGTTTTTGCACTTTTAGGCTTACAGCTTGATGCTAGAGCCGCGGCGGTCAAGCCAACAGCCAAGAGCCATACATTTGTTTTCATATTTAGTAGAATTAGTTATTAAAAATCACTTAGATGCAGCATCCCGCTCACCTGCTTTGGTTTCATCATTTTGTCTGAAAAATTCCAGAATGCCACGTGCATCATCCATAGTGATGTTTTGGTTAGGCATCCGCGTAAGACATTCTTCCAGAAGCTTTTGAGCTACAGGATCCTGATCCAGCATTACATCGACATTGGTGATCATATTCATGATCCACTCCGGTCTGCGGCGATTAGTGACTCCTTGAAATCCAGGACCGACCAGTCGCTTATCATTCAGCTGATGGCAAGCAGTACACTTCATATCCACGATGGCTTGGCCAGTTTCTGCCAATGCCGGATCTACACCAGCCCCGAGATTTACATCTTGGATCGCTCCGACCCCTTTAGGATCGGCTGGTTTCACTTCTTCTACTGCGGACTGATCTGCGGCAGAGTTGCTACTATCGGAAGAGCTGCCTCCTCCACATGAAGTCATGAGTATCCCTAGGATACCCAGAGACATAATGAATGAATTTTTCATAGTCTGATTTTTTGAACGGGTTAATTGATTGATTTTTTGATTGATAAGATGAGTTTGATTAGTTGTAATTAAAGAAATGAGCAAGATTCCGAGTCCGATAGGTAAGAATGAGGATGCTATGAATAGCCATAGATGATATTGGGCTAGAAATCCAAGGTTGCCCCAGATGAGTGTTCCCTGTAAAAACAGTAGCGCATCCGAAAACACAAATCCAGTAAAAAGACTTAACCATCCAAATTGAGCCAACTTTGTGTCAGGGATCCAACCCTTAGCGACAGCTAGCGACCCTAATCCAAAACTCATAATCCCTAACAAGACGAGATGTAGAAACCCGATCACATACATTCGGATCGTGTAGGACATCACCGCAATTTGAGGAAGGACTAATAAGGCTTGCAAAAGCCCCTTTACTAATAGACTAAGCAAAGCCGAACGGAGCAACCAACTGCTAGTCACCGGGAAGCTCATTTTTTTAAGCTCCTTGAAAAGAGGAGAAATAATCCATACGTAGGCTAAAAGCTGCAGGCTCACTGCCAATCCATTGACACGAAAAGCCCATAAAGAAGGCTCGGCCCAAGTGACCGCTAAGGCGAAAGTCAACACTACAGATAGTCCCAATAGGTGCAGTTTCCATGGAGCGACTTCTAGCGTATGACCTTGCTTTTCTACATGCAAGACCACTAAACCCAAAACCCCTAGCACAAACCATCCATTGAGTTGGAAATGAAGAAACCATTGTATACTCATGAAGTAGAGCTCATGCATTCTACCCAACTGAGACATGATTGGCCCCAAAGCCCACAAGCCCAAGGTTGAAATCAACAGAAAACTGATTGCCAGACGAATTAACCTTACACCAATCGTCTTTTCTAATAGCCTGACATGACGGAGGATCTTATATGCAAATCCGTAGGTTACCAGTATCTGTAGTATGGAGAAGCTGATACTCACCATGCCATAGCCTTGGACTGGAAATGATACTAGCATCCCTAACACTGAAATAATTGCGAGAAGAAAAAGCCCACCAAATTCTTTTACTTGATCCTCTGGCTTGAATAAAGAGAAGACTATTCCAGCCATCAGCATCATAAAACCCCAACCAAGTAAGGCCACATGAGAGTGGGCATGAAGAATATTTCTATAATCCACTAGCGGAACATCCATCACTGTAAATGCTCGCATCAATAGGCCTAGCAATGAGGCTATAAAGAAAAAACCAAACGCCCATCTCATCCAAGAGAGTTGAAAATTCTCAGGAAGGAAATATGAAATATTAAGGGGTTTAGATGCCTTCATCGCTATTAGTTATTCAGTTCTTGATAGATTTCTTTTGCCAGAGGAAAAAGAATATTGTTCTCTAAATGGATATGCGTGTGTAGATCATTTTCAAATTCCTTCAACATGGAGAAGGCAACTATATAAGTCTGGCAAGCATCGGAAGGCGGTGTGTAATTATTGCTCAATGCCGCGATTTGGCGGAATCTTTCTCCCTCCGTATCATGCTCATGCTCCATCATCGCAATTGGATTATCAATGCTCCCGAAATGCGGAGGCGAAAGCTTGAATTGCTTTAATTTGGACTCTTCCATGGCTTTCACATATGGAAAAAGTATAAACTCCTCCTTTTTCATATGAGAGGTCAAAGCATCGGCTGCCCCAAAAAACAATTCTTTGATTTGCTTCAGCTCAGGATGATTCAAGCCATGCACTTTCTCGATTTTATCCAAGTAAGATTTCACTGCCGGGATAGTGTCCTCCACATATTTGTGATGCACCTGCACGATGTGATTCACCAGCTTACTCATCCCCATTGATTGGTAGTTTGTATCGTCCGTGTTTTTTATCGCAGTCTGCACCTTTTCGACAACTTCTTCGATATTCAGGCCTCGAGCTTGACAAACCTCCGACAGCTTGATCCCACCTTTGCAGCAGAAATCAATACCATAGTCAGTAAATACTTTCGCAGACCTAAAATTGCCTGCTACTATATCTCCTACTTTTTTATTTGCTATTGCCTCCATGACCTGAGTCTTTATTGGTTAAAATTTTTTATTCGCTTCATTCTAAATTTTTAGGTAGCTCACACCACCTTGGATTTCTTGTGCCATATCTCTTAAAGTTGTAGTCATCATCGTACCGGTAAGATGATCTCGGATCGCTGTGAATTTGTGGTGAAGCGCACAAGGCCTCTCTTCGGAACACTCTTGGAAACCCAAGACACATCCTGAAAAAATAGCATCCCCATCAATAGCCTGGACAATTCGATGGAGAGAGACTGCTTTTCCTTCTTCCGAAATCAGAAAACCACCATGCGGACCTTTGATAGAGCTAAGCAATTTTTCCCTAACCAATAGTTGAAGAATCTTAGCTGTAAATGGCTCTGGCGAATCGATTGCCGCAGCAACTTCCTTTAAGCTCACACGCTCCATATTTTCTGGAATTGTGGCTAAAAAGATCATGGAGTTAATCGCGTATTTACAGGCTTTTGAAAACATACCATGTCGAATATTTTTTCAAAACTACAGGAATTTAATATAGGATAAAAATATCTTTTATTCTTTTTTATGTTTAAAAATCATGATTTTTATCATGTAAAATATCTGGTTAAAAAAGTAAATAAGTGTTATTTTATTAAAATATGCATTTATGAGACTCTTTTAAAACTAAATCCGATTTGGATTGATTAAATATTTTAGGACAGTTTTATCTTTTAATATATTATACATAGCTTTCATCGAAATTAAAACACTGTAAAAATCACTCAAAATTTTATCTAACAAATATTCAACTTGAACTCTCACATTATGAAAAATCACCTTACTAGTTTATTACTGATATGCGCCTTCGCAGCATGGTCTTGCGGAGGCTCAACGACCGAAACAGAAAGCACTTCGGCTAATGTAACCACCACCAATCTGGGACAGTCTGGAGTGGTGGATAATGTATCTAATCCTAATGTGGTACAAGTAGCGGTCGGATCACCTGATCACACCACACTGGTGGCTGCCTTAAAAGCTGCCGCTTATGTCGATGTACTTTCTAACGTAGGCCCTTTCACAGTCTTCGCTCCCACGAACAGCGCATTTGATGCACTTCCGGCAGGAACTTTGGATGAATTGGTCAAGCCAGAAAATCAGCGGAAGCTTAGAGATATCTTAGAGTACCATGTGCTCTTAGGAGTATATCAAAAAGAAGATATCGGTAATCTCAATGGAAAAAACTTAGGCACTGCAGATGGAAGATCGGTAAATATCGCTGTTGCAGAAGATGGATCGGTTACGATCAACGGTGCTAAAATTATCGCATCGGTACCAGCATCCAATGGAGTCATTCACATTATTGATCAAGTATTATTACCAAAATAAAGGATTGTGGTTTCTTAGATAGCGAAATGCCGAATCTGTAATTGATTCGGCTTTTTTGCATTTTTAAAAAAACATAACTTTACATTTGAATAAATTTATTTAGCATGTTTTCCCAAGCATCCAAGCATGCCATCAAGGCAGTAATCTATATTTACACCCAAAGTCTGGTCGATAAAAAAGTAAGCGCAAAAGAAATTGCGAGCGAGATTGGAACCCCCGAGCCATTCACCGCAAAAATCCTTCAATCTTTAGCAAAAGCAGATCTTATTTCATCATTGAAAGGCCCAAAAGGAGGTTTTTACATCGATGAAGCTCATTCTCATATCACCTTAAAAGATGTAATTCGTGTCGTAGATGGAGATCACCTCTTCGTTGGATGCAGCATGGGATTAGTGAATTGCTCTGAAAAAAATCCATGCCCACTTCATTTCGAAGCAATGAAAGTTCGTCAAGCCTTAGATGAGATGCTCACCAAGAAAAGTATAAAACACTTAGCAGTAGAAGTCATCAAAGGCGAAACGAGTCTTTTTAACTTTTAACTTCAGTTATAATCCCAAGATTTAGAACCCAAATTCCCGCAGGGCATCTCACAGGATTTTCACTAATAAGCAACGTTTGCTCATCGCTGATTAAGCTCACAGAAATCTAACCAATCTGTTTGTGGAATATTTAGGTCTGTGGCCATCTCCACCCTATTATTCTTTTTAAAAAAAGGAAAATAAAAAGCCAACCCCAATAATTGGAGTTGGCTCTTAACCGGAATGAAAGAGTTTAAAACTTCACTCCGAAGGACATGTAAAAAGTCCGTCCCTCTGCAGGCATGATTCCCGGTCCGGGATACCCTCCAGCTCTTCGGGTGAAGTAAGCTGCATCCGCTAGGTTATTGACACCTGACTTCAAGCTATATTTCTTTTTATAGGTGTAGCCTGCCGAAAGATCCTGTACCACATAGGCGGGAATCAAACCTGAGGTTGCAGCTGCATTTGGCTCTACAGAATTTGAAGCATCAGAAAAGGTCTCCGCAATATCACTGAGCTGCCAAGTCATGGAGAAATCCTTGTATCGGTAGGTTGCCCCATATCTATTGATCTTTCGAGGTGCATTTTCCACTTGATTTCCTGCAAGGTTACTGACTACGATTTCCCCATTACTAATGCTAGTTCGCTCAAAATCTTGGTACGCTGCATTGATATACGCAAGAGAGGCGAAAAGATGGATATAACCGATTGATGAATTGCCTACGAAAGCAGTAATCGGGTCAAACTCTACAAATGCCTCTACACCTTGGCTGACTGAGGTTCCAAGATTGGTACGGAACTGAAATCGAGTGCCATCAGCAGCCGTCTGAGTAAGCGTTCCGATTCGATCTGCATAGTTCAAGTAGAAAAAACTCGCATCAAAATTTAGGAAATCACCGATGTTCCCACGGTAACCCAAATCGAAATTGTAACCTCTGGCATCCTGAAGATTCGGATCAATAACGTCAGTAGTGGCCGGTGGAGTCAAGTCAGAAATCAAAACCGGTCGATAAGCCTGAGAAAAGTTGGTGTACAACTCAGTACTTCTTGTCAAATGATATTCTCCTCCAAAACCTAGCAAAGCAAAGGTTCGTGTTCGCGTTTCTGGAACGAGCTGTTGTGGCACTCCATTTACAGTGTTTAGGATTCCAGTCATGTCGGACGAAATATTCTCCAAACGAAGTCCAGCCGTAAGCAAAAGCTTGTCCGTCACATTGAACATATTCTCTACAAATGCTGCGTGATTCGTATTGACAAAACCTAAATCCCTAGGATAGCTTGCTTCGACCAAATCAAAGTTCATATCAGTACCAGCATCTCCTACACCTCGTTGATTTCGATCTATATTTCCTTTGAAATATCGATATCCGGAAACCAAATTATGTTCTTTTCCAAAAAGTAAATAAGAAGTACTCAGCCTCAGTTCAGTCCCAAATGTATGATACATGTCCCGGTCTACTTGACGATTTCCCAAATCATCTTCTTGAGTAATTGCGCTCGTAAAACCAACGCTATTTCGCTCAGCGATGCTTCCAAAAGCTTTCAAATTTAACTTTGTCTTTGGGCTGACGATGTAGTCGGCATTTAGAGAAGGGATAAACCAGGGCGTACTAAACCAATTTCTGGATCGAGTACTTTGACTTGGATCTTCAGCAAACTGAGCATCAGTCAAACCACCGGGCTGCTGACTCGTGGTAGTCATGTAGGTCATTTCGGTACCGATTTTCAACCTATTACTTACTGCATAATTCACCTCAAGATGTGCATGATCGGTATTGAAAAATCCATTATCTCTCCAGCCATTTCCTCTTCTTTTTTGATAATAAGCGGTGTAATCCCACTTCCCTTCCGTACCTCCGAAATAGTTGAAGGTGCTAAAAAGTCCATTACTTCCTACCGTGTTGATCGTCTCAGCAGTAAATCGAGTGGATGGATCTGGCTTACGCAATACAAAATTCAATAATCCCCCGAACTGTGGCCCATATTGTAAAGAGGAAGCTCCACGAATGATTTCGATGTTTTCCACCACTTCCATTGGAGGTGTGAAATATGCCTCTGGGTAGCCCATCGGGTCTGGAGTGATGTCGTAGCCGTTCATTCGGACGTTGAATTCCCAAGATCTGTTTGGGCTCAATCCTCTTGATGCCACACCAAGTTGAATACCCGAACCGTCATTTTCCCAAATAGAAATACCAGGCGTTCGACCAAAAATCTGTCGGCTATTATTCATTGCCAGATTGGCGTCAATCTCACCTAAGCGAATGACTTCATTTTTTCTGCCCGCATTGATTCGGAAATCTTCCACTTCAGGAAGACGACCTTGCCCATTCATTCCTCGGCTTGCCATCAGCTCAAACGATTCTAACCAGATGTCATCATCTACTAATAAAAAATCAAGGTTTTTGACCTCATCTTTGCCAATCGAAAAAGACAGGCTTTGAGTTTTAAAACCAATCATATTAGTCTTTAAGGCATAGGAGCCAATTGGCAAATCTTTGATTACAAAGTCTCCATTTTGATCAGATTGTACTCCTCTGACGGTTCCTTCTACTAGGACTGAAACTCCTGGAATAGGTTTCTGCGCTTGATCAAGAATCTTTCCTTGAACTGCGTTCCGCTGGGCGAATGCCAAACTCAGAGACAGGAAATAAATGAACAGGGTGGTATAAACTACTCTCATTATTATATGATTTTATTAAGACTGATTTTAAATAGTGATGCAAACCTAATGGATAGAATGATTCTAAACAAGCTCTATTTAGAAAAAATCTAATTAAAGTTAAGCTTACTATTAATCAGCAATTGATGGGCTTTTGATGAGAAAGCTTAACTTTTGGAAATCAATAATTTAAGTAATGAAGCTCTCCTTATTCTTTTTTTACCTTTTCGTGGTCTTAAGCGTCAGCTGTGCCGAAAAGCAAAAGCCGAAACCTAACATCCTTTTCATCTTCGCAGACGACCAGAGGGCTGATGCTTTGGGGATCGCCGGGAATACTGTTTTGAACACTCCCAACATTGATGAATTGGCCAGATCCGGAACTCGGTTTACCAACGCTTATGTCATGGGTGGGAATCACGGTGCCATCTGTGCTGCCAGTCGGGCGATGATGCTTTCTGGAAAGAGCCTTTTTCATGTTTTAGATAAATTGGAAGGTCAGGAAACCATGCCTATGTATTTTGGGAAGCAGGGCTATGAAACCTTCGGCACTGGAAAATGGCACAATGAAAAAGAACTATTTGAAGCAAGTTTTCAAAAAGGAAAAAATGTATTCCTCGGCGGAATGGCAGATCATTTCAGTATTGCTGTTCGGGATCTCCAAGCCGATGGGAAGCTTTCCGAACCTGTGAAAAAAGGCTATTCAACAGATTTATTCGCTGATGTCACTAAAGACTTCTTGAATGATTACGCGAAGTCAGCACAGCAAAATCCATTTTTTGCATATGTCTCATTCACTGTTCCCCACGATCCATATTCTCCTAAGTCCGGCTACATCAATCGCTACGATACCGCTAAAATCCTTCTTCCTGAAAATTTCATGGGGCTTCATCCTTTTGAATTTGACCAATTGAATGTTCGGGATGAAAATCTTACCGGATGGCCTAGACAACCTGAAATCATAAAAGAAATTCTCTCGGACTATTATAGCCTGATCACACACTTGGACGATCAAGTCGGGGAGCTGATCGCTACGCTAAAAGCAAATGGCCTTTATGAAAATACGATCATCGTATATGCTGCGGACAATGGCTTGGCGATCGGTTCGCATGGACTGCTTGGAAAGCAAAACTTGTACGAGCACTCTACCAAAGTGCCCATGATCATTACCGGACCGGGCATCCCGAAAGATCAACTTTCAGATGCATTGGTTTATTTGTTTGATCTGTACCCAACTTTAGCAGATTTGGCAGGATTAGTAGCACCTGAAGGAATTGATGGAAAAGACCTTGTACCAATTCTTACGGGTTCGGAAAAGGAGGTTCGTCCTGCTCTTTTCACTGCTTATAGGCATACGGTCCGGGCGATTCGGGAGGGAAATTGGAAATTGATTCGCTATCCCGAGCGGGATTTCACCCAGCTTTTCAATCTGAAAGAAGATCCATTTGAGTTGAATAATCTAGCTGAAATGGATTCGGATAAAGTGAATGAACTTCAACGTCTATTAAAATCTGCCCAAAAATCGGCTGGAGATACGGTCGCTTGGACTGCAGAAGTCATTCTCCCAATGGAATATGATCATACTAAAATCGAGCGAAAGCCGGATCAATGGCAGCCAGAATATACTTTGAGGAAATATTTTTCTACAAAGGATTAAAACGTCCAAAATCCATTTTGTCCGATAATTTGAAAAAAGTGTCCGAATTCAAACACTTAATGAAAGTCAAACGTCGAAATATCAGTCCTAAGCAACTTTTACCGATTTGGATCTTCTTTTGAAAGAATAATATAAACCACCAATTATGCTCACTTTCTTACTTTGGATCATCCTTTTTATCATCTGTTGGCCAATTGCTTTGATCGCTTTGATCCTCTACCCATTTGTCTGGCTACTTCTTCTGCCTTTTCGATTATTGGGCTTCGCGGTCGATCTTTCATTCGATCTGATTCGGAATTTATTTATGCTCCCATTCCGATTGGTGGGAAAGTCCTAACCTTGCTTTGAAGTACTGAAATGCTCATTTTTGGTTCAACCCAAATTTGATCTAAATGAAGTACAACTTCTCCATTCTTTTTATCTATATCAGTTTCTCACTTTTTGCACAAGAAACTTTGGTTTTCGAAGGCGGGAAAGAAGGTCATGCGATCTATCGAATCCCGGCTATTATTTCAATCCCTAATGGAGACTTACTTGCCTTTGCCGAAGGCAGAGTAAATGGACATGATGATTTTGGAGACATCAATTTGGTGATGAAACGCAGTTCTAATCAAGGAAAAACTTGGTTCAAACTTCAAATGCTCGTCGATTATGATTCACTTCAGGCCGGAAATCCTGCTCCAGTGGTGGATTTGTATGATCCTGAATTTCCGGAGGGCGTGATTTATCTTTTCTACAATTCAGGAAACAACCACGAATATGACGTTCGCTTGAATAAGGGTGTGCGGGAGGTTTGGATGATTCGGTCCTTGGATTTAGGGAAAAGCTGGGAAGATCCTGTGAATATCACCGCCAAAGTCCACAAGCCTAATAATCCCAAGTTCAATCCAAGCTATGCGAATCCGGCCGATTGGCGCCACTATGCTAATACACCGGGACATGCTTTTCAATTTCAAAATGGGAAATACAAAGGCAGAATCTTCGTGGCAGCAAATCATTCACAGGGACCTCCAAAAGAAGATTTTATGGAATACCAAGCTCATGGATTCTTTACAGATGATCATGGAAAATCCTTTCAAGTTTCCGAATCAATCCAATTCCCTGGTTCAAATGAATCCATTGCTGCCGAGCTTCCTGATGATCGAATGATTATGAGTATTCGAAATCAACGCGGAGATATTCGCCAGCGGATCTTGGCTTTTTCTGAAGATGGAGGAGCAACATGGAGTGAGCAGTATTTTGAGCCTAGCCTAGTAGATCCTGTTTGTCAAGGATCTATTCTTTCATTTGAAGATCCTTCGGGAAAATTAATTCTAGCACATTCGAATAATTCCAATCCGAATCAACGGAATGATCTGACAATAAAATGGAGCTCTGATCTGGGGAAAACCTGGGTAGACCCGATCTTAATTGATCGAAAAGATATAAATGGAAATACTGCCTGGACGGCGTATTCAGATTTAGTCTACCTCGAAAATGGGCAACTGGGAATCCTTTATGAACGGAATGATTACAAAGAGATCGTTTTTAAAGCCATTCGGTTACCAAAATTTTAAGAAATCAATAATTAGAAGTTTTTAGGGTAATTGAAAATTCTAAGTCTGACATTTTCAGACATCTCACTTTAGTCCTCCGACATGAGTAATAATCTTATGCTAAAATTTCTGCCAAAAAATCATAAATCACACATCCTAAATCTTACATTTTAGATTTCTGACTTGAGGGATCACTTCTTTCCCTATCAATTCAATGGCATTTTTCAACTGGGCATGACTCAGATTCGCATTATCCATTTGGAAGCTAAATCTATCAATCCCTCCAAGTGCCTCGCTATGTCGTAAAATCTTCTCCGCAACTTCGGCTGGACCGCCAACTACCAAAGCTCCTAATTTTCCTGTTTGAGCATTGAAATGATTACGAGTTACCGGAGGCCAACCTCGCTCTTTTCCAATTTGGGTAAAGGTCTCTGCATAGCCCGGATAGTACTCTTCCACTGCTTTTTCGGTGGACTCTGCTACATATCCCAAGGAATGCAAACCCACTTTTAATTTCTCAGGAGCGTGTCCAGCTTTGGCTCCAGCCTGCCGATACATGTCAATCAACGGACGGAATCGATGCGTCTCTCCACCAATTACCGCCACCATCAATGGTAATCCCAAAAGACCGGCTCGCACAAAGGAGGCTGGCGTCCCTCCTACTCCTTGCCAAATCGGAAGTGTTTTTTGAAGGGGTCTTGGATAAATTGCTTGCTGATTCAATGGAGCACGAAATTGACCTTTCCAAGTGACGATTTCCTCATCTCGGATTTTAAGAAGTAATTCCAGTTTTTCAGTAAAAAGCGCATCATAATCATTCAATCTTAAGCCAAAAAGTGGAAAAGCCTCCGTGAACGAACCTCTTCCAGCGACGATTTCTGCTCGGCCATTTGAAATCAAATCTAGAGTGGCAAACTCCTGGAATACCCGAACAGGATCGGCAGCACTCAATACAGTTACCGCAGAAGTGAGCTTAATTCTGGAAGTTCGAGCGGCTGCAGCTGCCAAAATTATCGTATTTGCCGAGTCCAGAAATTCTTTGCGGTGATGCTCCCCTATTCCGAAGACATCCAAACCCATTTCATCCGCATAGACAATTCGGTCAATGAGTTCGGTCAAAGATTTCCTACGGTTTTCAGTTTGACTATCCGCTCCAGCTGGAGCTGCGGCAGCAAAGCTATCTATTCCTATTTCCATGGCTTTTCCTTTTTTATTTCCTCTTAACCATCACTACCCCCTTTCAATTCCATTTTGAGTACTCAAGATTCCAAAAATTGAGCCCAGATCTTCAAGTTACGATCGCTTTGGTGGAGGTCATCTTGAAGTCAGAGCCGAATTCCTCAAGTCTGAAAAATGACAGTCAATGGCTTTGTGATCTTGGCGTAACCTTGGTGTCCTTCGCGGTTGAAAAAAATTCGAGTGCTCAACCTAACCTTGGCAATTGGGCCTGTCTATCTGTAGTATCCATGACGGGATTAAAACTTTCAGTAAAAATTCACTTGATGCAAAAAGGCTAATTCCCTACCTTTTAAAACCTTACCCAAAAACCTACTTTATGAAAAAGAATGCTTTCTCCATTTTACTTCTTTGCTTAATCCATTTAACTTTTTCCTGCAAGCAGGAAGAAAAAAAGGCTGAAGAAATTCCACAAGCAAGATCCGAAACACTTCTCAAAGATTACGTAAATGGGCCTAGCCCAGATTTTTCTTATGAAATCGTGCACTCCGTCCCCGGTGAGGAATATGATTTTCATGTCCTCCGCATGGTTTCCCAAAACTGGCTGACTTCAGAACTGGTTGACCAAACCGAGTGGTGGCATTGGGTATCGATAGTGGTGCCAAAGGACTCTCCATTCACTACAAGTTTGATGTGGATCGGCGGAGGAAGCACCGGTACCAAAATGCCTCTGGAACCAGATGACTTAATTTTAGCCGCTGCGATGCAAACCAACTCCATCGTAGCCGAAATTCATAATATTCCCTTTCAACCTTTGACATTTGCAAATGATCCTTTAGGAAAGCGGACTGAAGATGCAATAATCGCCTACGGCTGGCGCAAATTTCTGGAAGGTGGAGCCAAAGATGAAGATGCAATTTGGCTGGCGAGATTCCCGATGACTAAAGCCGTAAAGCTGGGAATGGATGCCGTAACTGAGGTGGTTGAGAAAAATTACCAGAAAAAGCTTGATGCTTTTGTGGTCGGTGGAGCGTCCAAACGAGGCTGGACCACTTGGACAACTGCGGCGACAGATGATCGAGTGGTAGCAATTATCCCCATAGTGATAGATATGCTGAATTTATCTGCCTCCTTTGATCATCACTGGAAAAATTATGGTTTCTGGGCTCCTGCGGTAAGTGAATATGTGGACGAAGGAGTAATGGATTGGATGGGAACTCCGGAGTTTGATCGACTATTGGAAATTACCGAACCCTACTCATTCCGTACCGATTTTGATATGCCAAAACTCCTAATCAATGCAGCAGGAGATCAATTTTTCCAACCTGATAGCTGGGAGTTTTACTGGAATGAACTGATTGGCGAAAAGCACATGCAATACGTGCCGAATTTCGGACATGATCTTTCTGAATCTGATGCATTACCCAATATGATCTCTTTTTATGCTTCGATTTTGAATCAAACTCCAAGACCAAAATATGAGTGGAAAGTGGAAGAAAGCAAGATCCAATTGATCCTAGATCCAGCAGATAAGCCGATTACTGTCAAAGCGTGGACCGCCTCCAATCCAAATGCACGTGACTTCCGGGTAGATGAATTTGGTCCAAATTGGAAATCCAACGAAATGAAAATCAACGATTCCGGGACTTATGAATTGACCTTGGAAAATCCTGAACAAGGATTTAAGGGTTATTTCATTGAGGTAACCTTTGCCGGAAAAACTCCTTTGAAAATTACTAGCGGTGTGGAAGTCATGCCAAGGAATTATCCTTTTCCAGCCTACGAACCAAAGCTTACAATGGAAACTACCGGAAATTAATGCTCATGAAAACTCTTGTCAATTACTTCATCCTCCTTTTCTTTATCCAAACCCCAATGACGCTCCAAGCTCAAAATCAGGCGAATTACGACGAAACCAAAGTACCAGCTTTAGTCCTTCCTGATCCTTTTGTAAGTGAAAAGGGAATGTTGATTACTAATTTGGCAGAGTGGGAAAAAATCAGAAAACCGGAGATTTTTAATCTTTTTGAAACTGAGGTTTATGGAATTTTACCGAAAGATTTTGATGGGATTTCCTTCGAAAAAGTACGTGAAAAAGAAAATCCTTATGCTAGTCTCGCTGAACTAGAAGAAGTGAATATCACCATCTCTAGAAACGGCAAGTCCCACACGATGCGGGTCAACCTTTTCATCCCAAAATTCCAAAAAGGGCCTTTCCCAATCGTTTTGCTAATCAATTATATGCCCGCTTATTCGGATGGCAGTTTGGTAGACGAGGCCTTTTGGCCAGTTCAGGAATTGCTTAAAAGAGGATTTGCCACAGCATCCTTTCATGCTGAAACAGTGGCGCCCGACCTGAATGAGAGTTATAAAAATGGAATTTTAGACACCCTTTATCCTGAGCAAATCGGAATGCCAAATGGTATGAAAGCCTATGGAGCTTGGGGTTGGGGAGCAATGCGAGCGATGGATTATTTCGAACAGCATCCTCAAATCGCCTCAAAAAAATCAATTCTTGTGGGGCATTCTCGAACAGGAAAAGCTGCGCTTTGGGCTTCAGCAAATGACCCTCGATGGGCCATCACCTATGCCAATGAATCTGGCTGCGGAGGAGCAGCGATTTCTCGAAGAAAGTATGGGGAAACCGTCGAAGCCATCAATACTAGGTTTCCCTACTGGTTTGCTGATAATTTTAGGAAATACAATGGGAAAGAGGAAACACTCCCAATTGATCAGCACCTATTACCAGGCCTGATTGCTCCTAGAGCGATCTATTATTCAAGTGCCAAAGGCGACCAATGGGCTGATCCAAAAGGTGAATATTTAGGCATCAAACTCGGAAGTCGAGTTTATTCTGAGATTTATGGAAAGAAAATCCAATTTCCTGAAAACTTTGAATCCATCAGCTCCACAAGTCATCAGGAATCAGTAGGCTACCATATTCGTGAGGGGAAGCACAACCTAACTTGGGAAGATTGGTCTCATTTTTTAGAATTTATCCAAAAAAATCTGAAGTGAAAACAGGTGAGTACAGACTGGTTTTACCAAAATATCAAGTTAACTAAACCCAAAATAATAGCTCAATGAAGATCATTCTACTTCTTTTCCTCTTTTCAATCGCTGGCACTTTCCAATCAGAAAAACCTATTGCGGTCAAAATCCTCCGATCAGAGTTTATCTACGAATCGGCTCCTTTCCCCGAATGCCACGCATCGACCTTGGTAGAAACCAAAGATGGAATATTGGCCGCTTGGTTTGGAGGTACTCGGGAAAAGAATCCGGATGTAAGCATCTACACTGCTCGACTTGTCAGTGGGAAATGGGCTAAACCAATACTAGTAGCTGATGGAGTAGTGGATGAAAATCTTCGATATCCCACTTGGAATCCAGTTCTATTTCAGAATAAACCGGAGCAACTCACACTTTTTTACAAAGTAGGCCCAAGTCCTCGAGAATGGTGGGGGGCCTATAAAACCTCCGCAGATGATGGGAAATCATGGTCGGAGGAAGTGAAGCTACAAGAAGGTTTTTTAGGGCCAATCAAAAACAAGTCTGTCCTCCTCGCTAACGGTCAAATACTCTATCCATCAAGTCTGGAAACGGATAAAGCGTGGACCATTCACGTAGAAAAAAGCGATGCAAATCTCCAAAATTGGGAAAAAATAGAGATCTCAAATGGAAACTTTAATGCCATACAGCCTACAGTACTTTTTCATCCGGATGGAAAAATCCAATTGCTCTCCCGAACTCAAGAAGGGAAAGTTGGAGTCAACTGGTCTCAAGATCAGGGGGAAACTTGGTCTCGGATGCAGGGAAGTGCACTGATTAATAATAATTCTGGAATTGATGGAATCACCCTGAAATCCGGCTACCAACTTTTGCTTTGTAACCCACTCCAAAAAGGAAGAAACAAACTCTCTTTGATGGGTTCTGAAGATGGCGTAAACTGGAAGGAGCTGATGATACTGGAAGATCAGGCTTCGGGAGAATTTAGCTACCCAGCGATTATTCAAGCCAAAGATGGGACTGTCCACTTGACTTACACCTACAACAGAAAGAAAATCAAGTACGTCTCCTTACACATCTCAGAATAAATGACGATCACTCATCCTCTCAAAGGAATCATTCCTCCACTCATCACTCCTCTGAATTCGGATTTTACTTTGGATAAAGAAAGTCTTAAAAAGCTGTTAAATCACGTGATATCAGGTGGCGTTCACGGGGTTTTTATCCTAGGGACCACAGGAGAATTTGCCAGTTTAACGCGAGAAACCAAAGTGGCATTAATTGAAGAGACGACGAAACTCGTGGCAGGTAAGATTCCAGTTTTAGTAGGAATTTCAGACTGTGCTTTTGAGGAAAGTCTGACTCTTTCAAGGGTGGCAAAAAAATCAGATGCTTCGGCTGTAGTTGCCACCACTCCATTTTACATGAATATTGGGCAGGAAGAATTGCTGAATTATTATGAAAAGCTGGCTGATTTGATTGATTTACCCCTATTCTTATATAATATGCCCGGCAATACGCACAAGCATATTGACCCTGCAACCGCTGCTAAGTTGGCCAAGCATCCCAATATCGTAGGCCTCAAAGACAGCTCGGGAAACCTTGAAACCTTCCAAGCCTATCGAAATGCCTTAAAAGAATTTCCAAACTTCTCCCTGCTCGTCGGTCCCGAAGAAATCCTAGCTGACACCTTGGGAATCGGAGGAAATGGTGGGGTCACTGGCGGTGCTAATCTTTTCCCAAAATTGTATGTCGAGCTATTTGAAGCATTTGAAAGTGGTGAAAAAATGAGAGTCGCCGAGCTTCAAAAGGCCATTTATTTTCTCAGTCAACGGCTCTACCAAAATGAAAATTATTCCTCAAGCTACCTGAAAGGACTGAAAGCAGCCCTGAGTTTTGAAGGACTTTGTGAGGGAAATTTGGCTTTGCCGCTTTATGCATATTCGGAAAGTGAGAAAGAGACGCTCAATGAAAAGTATAAAATGGTGAAAGGGAATTTGAGAGAATTAGGGATTAGAGATTGAGAGATTTGAGAGATTGAGAGATTGAGAGATTTGAGATTGAGAGATTTGAGATTGGGTTACTTCATTATTCAACATTCATCATTCGATATTTTTAAATTAGAAAATTGAAAAATTGGAAGATTACTCAAAAAAAGGCATCCTTACTAAAACCACTTTTGAGGTTCCTAGAGATCTCGTAAATCCAACTTCTGAAATCTTAAATTCACCCAATGTCCTTAAAAAACCTTGATCTTCTTGTCTTCGGAATTTACCTAGCTGTGGTAATCGGCTTCGGGGTTTCGTTTTCATTTAGAAACCGGACCGCAAAAGACTTCACCACTGGTGGTGGTCGTCTTCCTTCTTGGGCAATCGGGATGTCGATCTTTGCGACTTTCGTCAGCAGCATCAGCTTTTTGGCTTTGCCGGGAAATGCTTTTGGAGGCAATTGGAATAGTTTTGTCTTCAGCCTTTCCATTCCGATAGCAGCTTGGATTGCGGTAAAATTTTTCGTCCCACTTTATCGGAGACTCAACTCTGAATCGGCCTACTTTTATCTTGAGGAGCGATTTGGGACGTGGGCGAGAATCTATGCCTCAGTTTTCTACCTGCTCACGCAATTAGCCCGGATGGGCGCCATTCTATATTTATTGGCGCTGCCGATGCAGATCCTTTTTGGTTGGAGTATCCCAGTAATCATCGCTTGTACAGGCTTAAGTGTGATCGTTTATTCCATGTTTGGCGGGATCGAAGCGGTGGTTTGGACGGATGCGATTCAGGGAATTGTGCTGATCACCGGGGCTTTGGCTTGTCTGGGAGTAATATTTTGGACGATTCCTGGAGGTCCTTCGGAAGTGTTTAACTTGGCTTTGGAGGCAGACAAATTCAGTCTAGGTAGTTTTAAATTAGACTTCACCACCTCCACCTTTTGGATGATTCTAGTCTATGGCTTGTTTATCAATCTGCAGAATTTTGGAGTAGATCAAAGCTATGTGCAACGTTACATTTCTGCCAAAACAGAGCGAGATGCGGTAAAATCCACTTGGCTTGGAAGCATGCTTTATATCCCAGTTTCTTTTCTTTTTTTCTTGATCGGCACTGCGCTTTGGGCTTTTTATCAGCAGCAACCCGAACTTATCCCTGCCGAAATTGCCGCAAAATCAGATCAAGTGTTTCCTTATTTCATCGTGAACCAATTGCCCGCTGGATTGACCGGTTTACTGATTGCGGGGATCTTTGCTGCAGGAATGAGTACTGTTTCGACGAGTATCAACAGTTCAGCGACGGTATTCCTCGCAGATCATTTCAAAAAATACATTCATCCCAATCCTTCAGAAATTCTTTCCCTACGTGTTTTGAGGTTATCCTCTCTGGTGATGGGAGGCTTAAGCATCTTGGTTGGTTTTGCTTTCAATGGAGTTGAATCGGCACTGGAAACTTGGTGGGCTTTGGCTTCGATATTTAGCGGTGGAGTTCTTGGATTATTTTTGTTGGGATTTATCCTGCGGAAAACGACAAGTCGCCAAGCTGGATTTGCCGTGCTTGGAGGGGTTTTGGTGATTGGTTGGATGAGTTTATCGGCTGTTCTAGTAGCCAATGGATTTCCTGAAAACCTTTCCAATCCACTTCATGCCAATATGACGATTGTGATGGGTACGCTGACGATTTTTATAATTGGATTTGTGTTAAGTGCGATTTATGGAAAAAAAACTGCTGCAAATTTTCCTGATTAACATATTTTATCAGCAAAAAACCTCGCTCCAGATATCTTCTATTTATTTTCGAATGTCCTGAAATCAAGACCCTTTAAGCCTTACGCCTGAAAATGCTAGAAATCCAAGATTTTAAAAAAACTTACAATACTGGATTTGAGCTAGCCATCGAGTCACTTCAATTGCAAAAGGGAATTCATCTGATCAAGGGTGAAAATGGAAGTGGAAAGTCCACTCTACTTAAAGCCATAGCAGGAATCCATCCATTTGAAGGTGAAATATTGCTTTCTGGCATTTCGGTGAAAGCCGAACCCGTGAATTATAGAAGACTAGTAAATTATTCAGATGCTGAACCAATGTTCCCGGATTTTCTGAATCTCGATGAATTGATCGCATTTGCCTCAGAAACCAAAAATGCTGAAAATTCTCAAATCTGCTACTTGAAAACTAAGCTGGGAATAGGCGATTTTTCTAAAAATCCGCTTTCCTCCTACTCTTCTGGAATGCTAAAGAAAGCAGGATTGATCTTGGCATTTTTGGGTAATCCTGAATTGATTATTTTGGATGAACCCTTTACCACGATAGATGTAGCTACTCAAGAATGCTTGAGAAAATTGATCCTTTCCGCTGTGGAGGATGGGAAAAGCTTTTTGATCACATCGCATCTGGCAGATTTTGAAAAGCTATTCAATTACGATTCCATACTTGAAATCTCCGATGGAAAATTGAAGTTGGACCATGGATGATTTCTTTACAAAGTCCTTCGTCATCCCTTTTTACAAGGCCTTTCTAGGGTTTTTTGTTCTAGTACTTCTGATTTCAGGAGTCTTTATGGAGTATAAGCAGCACGTGTTAGTAGCCGAGCGAGTGCTGGAAAATGACTTGGCCTTTCTTGCTGTGGTTGGTTTGTTTTTGATCTTCGGGATTTTTCAGATTCGGTTTCAAATCAATTTGATGAATGAAACTCGCTACCGTGTTTTTCATTCCCTTGCATTCTTACTTACCCCTAGACTACTGAGGATATTTCTGGGAACATGGGTTAAAACACATACCCTGCTTCTCATTTATAGTTTTTTTCTGACTTACGTTGCGATTAGCTCGGGTGGATTAATCAAACCAATCCTTCTCTGGCTCATTTTACTTGGGATTTTTAGCCTTGATTTCGCAATCATTTATTCGAAAATCCAGCGACCATTCCCAGATCGTGTCATTTCAAAAGCTCTTTTATTCCCGAGGATTCCATTCAGTTTCTGGTTTCTGAAGCAACTCGAATCAAAGCGACCAATGCTCATTTTATTGGTAAAGCTTGTATCACTCCTACTGCTCAATGGGTTTATATTTTCCTATCAATCAGGAGGATACGACCTACGATGGATTGCTTTTGGTTTGCTGAGTGCCGCCTTTTTGCATTATCCGATTTGGCTTGAAAAAGTCCGATTTGAAAGTGAGGAATTGACTTGGTTTTTGAATTTGCCTCGCTCTATCCTTCTAAAAATTGGCCAGCAGCTAGTCAGTTTTGGGATTCTGCTTTTACCCGAATTTATCTTGATTGTACTAAATTTTCCAGGTTTCCATTCCTTGCAACTGATCCTTTTGCTCTTAGGAGTGAATTTAGGTTTGTATGGATTAGTGATATTTCAATACCAAGACATCGATTGGACAAAGGTGATCATTAGCTCATTTTTTCTGGCTTTTATACTCATTATTTTCAGTGTCCCGCTTTGGCTCCTGTTTATTTTAAGCCTATCCGCTTTTGTGATTGGGATAAAAAGTCCCTATCGAGTTTAAGGAGGATTGGTTACTCAAGTTCTATTTCAGATCCTTTCGATAAATCAGAAAAAAAAGGTCCAAGTCCAAAGACCTGAACCTTTCATAAATTGAAATAAGAAAGATATCACCTTAAATCAAAGTTATCTTAAACTTCAATTTCCCTTCAACAGGCCCTATTGGTTTGTATTTGAAATTAAATTTATTGGAGTAATGATCAGCCCGAATCAAAGTGTCTATTCTTCCTTTGGCTTTAAATTTATAGATATCTAGAATGGTTATTTCGCCATCTAATTCTCCTTCAATATCCAATTTATAGTAATGAATATAATCCCCGCAAGCTTCAAAGTCTATTTCTTCTTCATACGTCGAATTCAAATCAAATTGAGGCACTTCATGCTGGCATTCTTCTCTGGGAGAGCATCCTATGAATGAAAAGCAAGTGCACAAAATTAGAAGTAGAACTTTTCTCATTATTGAAAATTTAAATTTGGGCCTGAATTCTTAAAATAGAAAAAGGTCCAAGTATGAAGACTTGAAACTTTTAAAAGTTAAAACAATAAGTAGATCACCATGGAATAACGGTAATCTGAAACTTCAATTTTCCTTCAACAGGCCCTATTGGTTTGTAGTTGAAATTAAATTTATTGGAATAATGATCTCCTTGAATTAGTGTATCGATCTTTCCTTGGGTTTTAAATTTGTAGATATTATTGATAATTATTTCTCCATCCAATTCTCCTTCAATATCCAATTCATAATAAAGAAAATTATCCCCACAATCCGTAAAGTCAATTTCTTCTTCATAAGGAGTATGTAAATCAAATTGAGCTACTTCATACTGGCATTCTTCTAAACCAGAACACCCAATACAGCACAAAAGGGCAATTAAACATATTATTTTTTTCATGTCAATAACAAAGTGGCTCAGAACTTAAGCATGTCTAAAACAGGTTTGATCCAAATTGAGAAAAATAAAAAAAGGTCCAAGCCCGAAGACCTGAACCAATGATTCGAAATTCAAAGATCTCGTAAATCGTCATTCTTAAATCATAAATCCCCTCACATTTCCTTCAGCTCACTCACCACCTTCGTGATCGTCTGCTTCGCATCGCCGAAAAGCATCAGGCAGTTTGGATAGCCGAAAAGCTCGTTTTCTATTCCCGCATAGCCTTTCGCCATGCTTCGCTTGCTGACGATGACGGTTTTGGCTTTATCTGCATTCAGGATTGGCATCCCGTAAATTGGGCTTTGAGGATTTGTACGTGCAGCTGGATTTACCACATCATTTGCGCCAACGACAAAGACCAGATCAGTATTTGGAAACTCATCGTTGATAGATTCCATTTCGATCAATTTATCATAGGAGATATTTGCCTCGGCCAACAAGACATTCATGTGCCCCGGCATTCGCCCTGCCACCGGATGGATTGCAAACTTGAAGTCAATATTTCGCTTTTCGCACTGCTCCATCAATTCCCGAATCACGTGCTGGGCTTGCGCCACAGCCATTCCATAACCCGGAACGATCAACACCGAGGAAGCTGCATCGAATAACATCGCTGTTTCCTCGACTCCAATTTCTTTGACTATGATCTGTGGACCATCAGCGGCCGGACCGACTACAGCCTGTCCGAAACCTCCCAGAAGCACGTTAGTCAGCGAGCGATTCATCGCCTTGCACATGATTTGGGTAAGAATAAGTCCTGAAGCTCCAACGAGTGAACCTGCAACGATGAGCACATTATTATTCAAAATAAAACCAGTAGCACAAGCTGCCATTCCAGAATATGAATTGAGCAGGGAAATCACCACCGGCATATCTGCTCCGCCGATAGGAATCACCACCAGTACGCCCAAAAGCAAAGAAATCACAATCAGCCCAATCATATAAATCGGGTCTCCTGGGTTTAAATACGCAAGCACTCCGGAGGCTATAAAAGCTATAAGTAAGATCAAGTTGAGTGGATGCTGTCCCTTGAAAGTAATCGGCGAGCCAGAGATTTTCCCATCTAACTTCATATAAGCAACCATCGATCCTGTGAACGTAATACCACCAATCAGCACAGAAACGATAATACTTATCGCATTTACTGAGTCAGGATAAGTATCTACCGACTGGGTCTTCAAGAAATAATCTGAAAGAGCTACAGCAAAAGAAGCCAATCCCCCAAAACCATTGAAAAGGGCTACCATTTCTGGAATTTTGGTCATTTCTACTTTCTGAGAAATGTACAGGCCAATAGCTCCTCCAATCAGGATACACACAAAAATCTCTACAAAAGAGAGGATATTCAGCGTAACCAAGGTCGCTGCAATCGCAATCAACATCCCGACAGCAGAATAAATATTACCCTCACGGGCGGTCTTGGTTTTTCCAAGTTTTTTGATCCCGAGGATAAATAGAATCGAGGAGACCAGGTAGGCAATTTGGATCAGTATGCTCATTTCTTCTTAAACATTTTAAGCATTCGATCTGTCACCACGTAGCCACCCACCACGTTGATGGTAGCCAAAATCAAAGCAAGCATTCCGAGCCATTTGCTCAGACTACTGTATCCTAGTTCATTGCATGCTATCAGCGCACCAACTATGGTGATTCCTGAGATCGCATTCGAACCCGACATCAGCGGCGTATGCAGCGTAGGGGGCACTTTGGTGATCAGTTCGAAGCCGAGGTAACTCGCCAAGACTAGGATGTATATAAGAATAAGTAATGAATCTGCGTTCATGGGTTGCGGGGTTTAAAGATTCAAGATTTTTTTGGTGAACTCATGGATCAAAATACCATCATGAGTGATCACTGATCCTCTGGTGATTTCTTCATCAAAGTCAAGATTCAATCCATCCTTGCTACTCAAGTGAAGAAGCAGTGTACTGATATTAGTGGAATACAATAAACTTGCATTCACCGGAAGCAAAGCTGGCAAATTGGATTCCCCAACAAGGGTTACTCCGTATTTGACCACCGTTTTGTTTATTTCTGAGATTTCACAATTCCCGCCGGATTCCACCGCCATATCGACGATTACCGAACCGGTTTTCATACTTTTCACCATTTCTTCGGTGACTAGTATTGGTGACTTTTTTCCCATCACCAAAGCAGTGGTAATCACCAGGTCAGCATCTTTGATTTTATCTTCGATGAGTTTTTTCTGCTTCGCAAGAAATTCCGCAGACACTTCAGCGGCATATCCTCCTTCAACTTTCACTTCATCTGCACCCTCTACTGTAAGGAATCTGCCTCCAAGCGATTCTACTTGTTCTTTTGTTTCAGGCCGCACGTCGGTAACTTCGACAATTGCCCCCAAGCGCTTGGCAGTAGCTATGGCCTGCAATCCTGCCACTCCGGCTCCAAAAATCAAAACTTTTGCAGGGGTGATCGTACCTGAGGCCGTCATCAAGAGCGGGAAGATTTTACCTAGGTAATTCGCTCCTAGAATGACTGATTTGTATCCGGCGAGATTGGCTTGCGAACTCAATGCATCCATCTTTTGAGCTCGGGAAATTCGAGGCACAGCATCCATGGAGATGGAAGTGATCTTCTTTGCAATAAAGGCATTGATCAATTCCGGAACGGTATAAGCGTACAAAAATGAAATGCAAGCTGCGCCCTCATTTGTGCCAGCTACCTCTTCCAGAGTCATCGGATTGACTTTCAAAATCACATCAACTGCCAATGCTTCCGACTTAGAAACGACTATTGCACCAGCAGCTAGGTAATCCTGGTCAGAAAAATAGGAGGATTCGCCAGCACCAGATTCCACTCGGATTTGGTATTCTTTTTTAATCAAAAGCTTGATCCCATCTGGGCTCAAAGCGACGCGACGCTCAAACTCCTTGGTTTCTTTGACTACACCAATTTTCATAAGTAGGTAGGTTTTGGGTAGAGTTAATTTGAATCAAATAAATGGGTTAATAATCAGTAAACCATACAGGTTTAAAATAAATTAAGTTTTATCTACGGAATCGTTAACAGAAATTTGATTTTACTAATGATAAGTTAATTCCTATGATATATTCGAAATTTTTAACTACAACTTCAGCATAACTGCCATTCATCCCAAAATGATTTAAACCTTGGCAAAATTTCCTATTTTAGAATTCGATAAACAATCAAACCCCTATTTCATGAAAAAACCTAATAAACCTATTTTGGAAAAAAGTCGTCGGGACTTTATCAAAAATGCCGCTATTGCGTCCTCATTTTTTATAGTTCCAAGAAATGTTCTCGGAGGAGTTGGATTCATCGCTCCGTCTGACCAATTAAATATTGCAGCAATCGGAGCCGGTGGCAAAGGGGCCAGCGACATCATGCTTGCCTCTGTCAAAGGTCGGGAGCGCATCGTAGCGCTTTGCGATGTGGACTTTTCAGGTTCGGCAAAACGCTCTGTGGAAAATTTCCCGAATGCCAAGCTTTACGCAGATTACCGCAAAATGCTTGACACCGAAACTGATATTGACGCGGTAACTATTTCCACCCCTGACCATGTCCATGGACCTGCAGCAAAATATGCAATGGATCGTGGCAAGCATGTCTATGTACAGAAGCCGATGACTCACAATATCTCAGAGGCAAGAATACTCACTGAGCTGGCACGCAAGCAGAAAGTAGTGACTCAAATGGGAAATCAAGGTGGATCCAATCCTTACCTAGATGTCGTTCAGAAGTGGATTGATACTGACAAAATCGGTAAAGTCTCAAAAGTACAAGTTTGGACCAACCGTCCAGTTTGGCCTCAAGGAGGTCCTTTTCCTGCACCAGATACAGGCTCCAAGTCAGATGCCTTACAATGGGATCTTTGGCTAGGTCCAGCACCTGAGATTCCATTTACGCCAAATCTTCATCCATTCAACTGGAGAGGTTGGTGGGATTATGGAACCGGCGCACTTGGAGATGTAGGATGCCATCTAATTGATATTCCATTTAGAACTTTAGGTTTAAAATACCCAACCGATGCGGAATGTAGCGTTGGAACAGTCTTCTCGAAAATGTGGACGCCGGATTATAATCCTGAGGGATGCCCAGCTTCGTCATTTATCACCTTGCATTTTGCAGCCACTTCTAAAAGTAAGTCGCCTATCGAGATGACTTGGAGTGATGGCGGAATCAAGCCTTCTCACCCGGATATTATTCCAGCTGACGATGATATCGGAGGCAGCGGATCAGCAAATGGCGTCTTGATTATCGGTGATAAAGGAATCATTTCCACCAATATCAATGACTCTTCTCCGCTTCAACCAAAACTTTACCTCAACGATGGGACTAAAGAAATGGGCCCTCAATCAGAAGACAATATGGAGTCTGAATATGGACATCAGCGCCTTTGGGTAGATGCTTGCAAGGCAGGGTTCGGAAGTGAAGCACATAAAGGTTTAACTTCTTCCTTCGATTATGCAGGCCCTATGACCGAGACAGTTTTGATGGGGAATCTGGCCATCCGAAGCTATATGCTTCGACGGGAAAACAGCAAAGGTCAGGCAGAATTCTTTGGGAGAAAGAAACTCCTTTGGGACGGTGAAAACCTTCGAATCACTAATTTGGAAGAAGCCAATCAATTCGTTACGAGAACCTATCGTGATGGATTTACAATGGGATAATTCCTGAAAATGTTAGATTCAAAAAACTCGAACCCAGTCAAGCTCATTTTGACTGGGTTTGTTTTTTTAAGGGGCAAGTCCTCCCTACCCCTATTAAATTGACTCAAATATCTTCCTGATTACTATTTTAAAAGAAATGAAGAAAAAATCCATTCCTAAACTCAACCTAAGTCTAGCCGAGCGAAAGAATCTTCGGAAGGCTAAAATCAAGATTTCAGAGATTTTGGATTTTACTCCAGATGAATTAGAAGTGATTTTTGATGCTAATTCAGACCGGGTGAAAATCATTTTGGCATTAGCTGAATTTCAAACCGTCCCTTCAGCGGGGGCGAAGTTTGCAGAAGATCTTATTTTCCTTGGTTATCATTCATTGGAAGAATTGAAGCAAAAAGATGGTGCAAAATTGTTCGAGGAATATGAACGAAAGAAAGGCCATTGGATAGATCCCTGTGTGGAAGATCAGTTTCGATTAATTGTGGATTTTGTAAGAAATCCGGAAATCACCAAAAACTGGTGGGATTATACGGAAGTTCGGAAAAAATACCGAGCAGCAAATGGATACCCTGCTGATCGACCAAAAACGGCATGGCATGAAGTAATCCCAATCAAATGGAAATCCAAAAAATGATTCTATTCACACAGTTGATCGTTGTGCTCTTTGGAGTTTTCATCATTTCCATTGGGATTTTGATGCTCTTTAACCCAGAAAAAGCACTGGCCACGCTTCGGAAAGCTGGTAGTACGAACCTTATCAATTACGCAGAAATCACAATCCGCCTTATCCCAGCAATAGCTTTAGTCATCTACGCGCAATATTCTCGATTTCCAGAAATTCTCAAGCTCTTTGGTTGGTTTATGATCGCCACATCGCTTGTTTTATATTTTGTGCCACGAAAATATCACCATGCCTATTCCGTGAAATGGGCTGGAATATTGAAACCAATACAGGTTAGATTAATTGCTCCTCTCGCTTTTATTTTTGGAGCCGCCCTGATTTATTCAGTTACTTAGGATTTGATAGGTTTCAAGCTTTTCGCGCTAAGAATTAGCCTTTAAACTGATTAGTCTGGCTCCTACCACCATTCAAATACATATTTCACTGATCTCAAAATTGGTAAAATCAGACACTCTCTTTTTTTGTTAAATTATAGGCTCACTCAATCCTTACTCATGAATAAGCTAATTATAACGCTGATCCTTTCGGTTTTTTGGAATCAACTTTCCGCTCAAGATCGTCTGACTGGAAAGACATTTACAACCAGATCAGAAATCCTTGCTAGAAATGGCATGGCTGCAACCAGTCAACCGCTTGCAACACAAGTGGCCTTGGACATTCTGAAAAAAGGCGGCTCAGCAATGGATGCCGCAATTGCAGCTAACGCAGTTTTAGGACTCGTAGAACCCGCAAGTTGTGGGATAGGAGGAGACATTTTTGCCATCGTATGGGATGCGAAAACAGAAAAACTCTACGGCTTCAACGGAAGTGGAAGAGCACCAAAATCAATCAGCATCGACTATTTCATGGACCGAGGGATCAAGTATATTCCTGATGTAGGTCCACTTCCAGTTTCTGTTCCCGGAGCTGTTGATGGTTGGTTTGCCTTACATACAAAATTCGGGAAGCTTCCGATGGCCACTCTTTTACAACCTGCAATCGACTACGGCAGAGAAGGTTTCCCTGTTTCTGAAGTGATCGCCTATGAAATGGAAAGCAACTCTAGCAGGATGGTAAATTTACCCGGATTTGCAGAGACCTATATGCCAAATGGCCATACCCCAAAAAAAGGGGAGGTTTTCAAAAATCCTAACCTCTCAAATACCTATGAGAAAATCGCCAAAGGCGGCAGAGATGCTTTTTATAAAGGGGAAATTGCTCGGACGATTGATTCATACATGAAAAAACACGGTGGTTTTTTGAGCTACGAGGATCTTGCAGCACATACTTCAAATTGGGTAGAACCGATCAGTACCAATTACCGAGGCTATGATGTCTGGGAGCTTCCTCCAAACGGGCAGGGAACAGCGGTCCTACAAATTTTGAATATTCTGGAAGGATACGATATCGCATCTATGGGTTTTGGAAGCACACAATACTTGCACCTACTCACAGAAGCAAAAAAATTGGCTTATGAGGATCGTGCTAAATTCTATGCAGACCCAGAATTCAACAAAATTCCAGTGGAAGAACTGATTTCCAAAAGCTACGCAGCTAAGCGAAGAGCATTGATTGATCCTAGTCAAGCCGCACGCAACTATCCTGCAGGAGATTTGGAGATTGAAATGGGAAATACTACCTACCTAACCGTCGCTGATAAAGATGGAAATATGGTTTCGCTGATTCAAAGTATCTATTCCGAGTTTGCCTCAGGAATGGTTCCTGATGGATTGGGTTTTGTTTTTCAAAATCGAGGTGCACAGTTCAACGTTCAGGATCGAAATCATGCAAATGCCTTGGAGCCAGGCAAGCGCCCTTTTCACACGATTATTCCAGCCTTTATCACTAAAGATGGAAAGCCATTTGTGAGCTTTGGTTTGATGGGAGGCTCAGTTCAGCCGCAGGGACATGCCCAGATAGTAATGAATATTGTGGATTTTGGAATGAATCTTCAGGAAGCCGGCGATGCACCTCGAATGAGGCATTCGGGAAGTTCTCAGCCTACCGGATCTGTGATGACTGATGGTGGTACGCTCAACCTTGAAAGTGGATTTGAACCCGAAGTTTTCCGAGAACTCCGGAAAATGGGGCACCGAATTTCTTTTGCAGTTGGTATTTATGGTGGATATCAAGCAATTGGAATTGATTTGGCAAATCGGGTTTATTCCGGTGCTTCTGAATCCCGAAAAGATGGACAAGCAGCAGGTTATTAAGATTTTTCACCGATAAGCCTATTAATCTTTTGGCTATCACGTGGGTAAAAGTCAACAATCTCTACAAGCAATCTCCTTTACAAGCCTTTTCAGTTAACAATAGGTTACCTTGAGGGTTAATTAAAAAAATATAGATATGGATTTCGAAGAAATAAAATATGAAATGAAAAAAGGAACTTGGAAGCCTGTGATTATAGTAGGAATTATATTGTTTTTACTATTTGCCTTTAAGCCTTGGGCTCAGGTAGGAGCTGGTGAGCGAGGAATTGTACTTAATTTTGGTGCAGTTGAAAATACTGTATTAAATGAGGGAATTCACTTTAGAGTACCCATCATGCAGACAGTGGTCCTGATGGATGTGCAAATCCAAAAAGCAATTACCGATGCGGCTTCCGCTTCTTCGGATCTTCAGGATGTGGATCTTTCAGTAGCTCTCAACTATCATATCATCCCTGACAAAGCAAATGTGGTCTATCAAACCATCGGGGTTGAATTTAAAGCAAGAATTATTGACCCGGCGATTCAGGAAGTTATGAAAGCTGTAACAGCAAGATATACAGCTGAAGAACTAATCACCAAAAGACCTGCTGTAAGTACAGAAATGAAAGAAGCACTTACTCAACGAATGTTGGAGTCAAACATCGCTGTGGATGCATTTTCGATTGTGTCATTTAGCTTTTCTCAAACGTTTACCGACGCTATTGAAGCAAAGCAGACTGCTGAGCAAAATGCATTGAAAGCAAAGCGGGATTTGGATCGAATCCGTGTAGAAGCAGAGCAAACCATTGCGGCAGCTACTGCGGAAGCCGAAGCATTGAGACTTCAGAAAATGAATATTTCTCCTGATTTGATCGAATTGAGAAAAATCGAAGCCAATCTAAAAGCCATTGAAAAGTGGAATGGGATTCTTCCGGAAGTTACTGGAGCCGGAGCTATTCCATTTATTGGAGTGGGTGGAAACAAAAATTAATTCAGATTTATAAAAATAAGAGTGGAAAAGCGTGTTTTTGGAAGGGATTTCAAAAACACGCTTTTTTTTATTTGAATTTTTATGAGTGAAAAAGACCAATTCTATTTCAATAAACACGAGCCTATAAGGGCTTGTCTGCTCGCGTTGAGAACTCTTATTTTATCGAAGGATCCTGACATAAGTGAGACCAAAAAGTACGGAATGCCTTGTTTCTGCTATGGGAGAAAAGCATTCTGTTATTTGTGGACGGACAAAAAAACAACAGAGCCCTATCTTCTTTTTGTAGATGGAAATCTACTTGATCATCCTGCTTTGGAAACTGGAGATCGGAAACGAATGAAAATTTTTAGAATCGATCCTAAAGCAGATCTACCTCTCCTACTTATCGACAAATTGCTTAAGGCTGCCCTTGACGTATTAAAGGATTGAGAAACTCCCACGCATACAATTCAGCTAGGCAATCAGTATCTTTCTTTAAATCTTGACTTATGAAAAAACTTACGCTAGCGACCATTGCCTTTTCCTCATTATTTTTTGGCTGTGAACCTGAGGAAAAAAACATTTCCAAAAACATTGACCCGAATTTGGAATACGCTGACTATTCACCGAAAGCAGGAGATGTAAGGATTTCAAGGGCAAGCTATGCCGATCAGCTCTATGGTTTCTGGCTTGGCCAATGCATTGCAAACTGGACTGGACTGGTGACAGAAATGGATAAAATCGGCGGAGAAGGCAAAGATGGGAAAGGTGCAGGATTCTATACTCGAGCCAATTGGGGTGGTCCCGACGAACCCGCGATTTGGGAGGAAAAAGGAATGGACATGGGCAGGAATATCGATTTCGTGATGGAAGATGAAGGAGGCATTTGGGGAGCGGATGATGATACAGATATTGAGTATATCTACCAGTCGCTCATGTATACAAATAAGACTACCTCGCTCAGTCCTGAACAAATTCAGAAAGGATGGCTCAAGCATATTTACTCCGATGAAAACACGCCTTTCATTGGAAAAGATGGGGTTTCAAAAGAAAATTACCTTTGGGTTTCTAATCAAACTGCTCATGATCTCATGGTGAAAGGAATACTTCCGCCAGCCACAAGCGATCCCAAGAACAACAAGGATTATGAGATGATTGATGCACAGCTGACCACTGAGATCTTTGGCTTTTTTGCCCCTACACGACCAGAAGTTGCACTGGAAATTGCAGAACTTCCAATTCAGACTACCGCTCGATACAATGCACAATGGGCTGCAGAGTTTTATGTAATCATGTATTCGCTTGCATCGGCTACCGATGAAAACTCAACGATGAAGGCCCAAGTATTTTGGCTAGCTGAAGAAGCTAAGAAAAGGCTGCCAGAAGGATCAGCCGTAGCGAGCATGTATGATTTTATAAAAGCTAACTATGATGCCGGTACCCCATGGGAAACTACCCGCGATAGTCTCCATATCAAGTACCAAATTAACCAAGAAGCTGGCTATGATTGGTATCGCAAAGATCCCGTTTGCAACGGTTGCTTTGCTGGTGGAATCAATTTTGGAGCAAGTTTGGTGAGCTTGTTTTATGGAGAAGGTGATATAGTAGAAACTATAAAAATCGGTACTTTGGCAGGTTGGGATTCAGACAACCCCACTGCCACTTGGGGAGGACTTTTAGGTTTTATGCTGGGAAAAGAAGGAGTAGAAAAAGCCTTTGGAAGAACATTCGCCAACAAATTCAATATCCATCGAACTCGTGGAGGTTTCCCAAATGATGGTATTGACACCTTTGAAAACATGGCTCAAACCGGAGTATTCATTATCGATCGAATGGTACAAGAAAGACTGGGCGGCGGAGTGAATTTGGAAAGCGATGAGTGGTATATCCCAAAGCCAACCTCCAAAATCAAAGCGGCAAGATTAGATTCCAATCAAGAATAAAAACAATCAAGCTAGTATTCACTTCTCAAGATCTTATCCATCTTCCTGCCTTTGGCCAACTCATCCACGAGTTTATCCAGAAAGCGAACTTTCCGGGTCAATGGATCAGTAATTTCCTCTACACGATATCCACAGATTACTCCAGTGATTAGAGGAGCATTGGGATTCATTTTAGCTCGATCAAAGAAAACTTGGAAAGTCACTTTCTCATCGATCAGCGCAGCAATCTTAGCATCATCAAAGCCCGTAAGCCAAGTAATCACCTGATGCAATTCCGCTTTGGTCCGACCTTTCCGCTCCACTTTCACCACATAATGCGGATACACTGAAGCAAAAGTCATTATGGCAATTCGAGGATTGACTTTGGTAGGATCCATCATGATAAAAGTGATTTAAATTGAGGCTCGGCTTGTGGTTAAAATTTGGATGTATGAAAAGCATCTGTTTTTCAAATAGTAATTTTGAGCTTTATTTATCATCTGTCGAATTTAAGCTATTGCGTTTACCCCTCATATGGAAGGATAAACCCAAGTTTTTTGAAATCAAATTTTTTCTATAAAAAAGGATCTCTACTTTAAATCAAATCAGTATCTCAATTCGCTAATCTCTTTCCTCTTAATCTCCAATCGCTATTCTTCTAACACACTACTTCATATACCCTTCTCGAATAGCTCTAAACTCCGAATTAGCTTTCCACTTTGGCCAGATATCTGAGTTGGCTAGGTTTCGACCTACCGCGTAGAGCAATTGCACATCATCTATTCCTCCATCTAGATTCCAGCGACTTGGTACATATTCATCAGAAGGCTTGTGGTAATACTTTTGGACATACTCATCTTCGAGCTGCTTTCCGTACTCTTTCCCTTTTTCGAAATGATCGATGCCCGTACCGATGTAGAGTGCTGGGATCCCAACTTTTGCAAAACTGAAGTGATCCGACCGGAAGTAATAGCCGGCAGTTGGCGTAGGATCTGGCGCTGAATAGCGGCCTACTTTTTCCAATTCCAAATTGAGTAAGTCCTCCATATCACTTTGTCCAACGCCGATTATGGAGACGTCATTCATCTTTCCATAAGGATTGATTCCGTCCATATTAATATTAGCCACCGTCTGCTCCTTTGGATAGATCGGATTCAAAGCATAATACAGAGATCCCCAAAGTCCCTGCTCCTCCGCTGTTACCGCAAGGAAAATAACGGTTCGTTCAGGTTTTTCTTCCCCGCTAAAAGCTTTCGCCAAAGCAAGCAAAGCCGCAGTTCCAGTGGCATTATCCAATGCTCCATTATAGATCGAATCGCCAGTCTCATCGGGCTTGCCTATTCCCAAATGATCCCAATGTGCAGAATAAATAATAAATTCATCCGGCTTGGTAGAGCCGGTTACTTTGGCAATCACATTTTTGGAGACATCGTATTTAGCTTCTACTGCCAGAGAAGAACTCGCTTTTAGATCTAATGACACGGCTTGAAAATCAGCTTTTCGAGCTTTGGCCAGCATTTCCCGCTCATTCATTCCAGCCATTTCAAATAGTTTATTCGCCGTAGGCAAAGTCACCCAGCCTTCAAAAGCCAACTTGTAAGTGTCAGTTCCGCGGTCGTCAAGGTAGAGTTGCTCCGCATTCCATCGATTCTGCACGACATTAAAGCCATAGCCTGCCGGGATCGTATTGTGCACGATCAAAACGCCTATTGCACCTTGGCGAATGGCCTCTTCATACTTATAAGTCCAGCGACCGTAATAGGTCATAGTATTTCCCTTAAAGAATGCTTCATCTTCAGTTCCAAAACCAGGATCGTTGACCAGCATCATCACGATTTTGCCGGTGACATCGATGTTTTTATAGTCATCCCATCCGTATTCAGGAGCTACAATCCCAAAGCCTGCAAACACAATTTCGGCGTCTGAGAAACTCACTATCGAGTCCGTTCGCTGTGTCCAGATCACATAGTCTTTTAAGCCCTCAATTATGATAGATTCTTTTGCAGACTTAATCGTCATTTCGCTTGCAGCGGTACTATTGATAGAAACCAAGGGAACATCCTGAAAGTAGGAATCACCATTACCCGGCTCTAAACCCATTGTTTTAAATTCATACTCCAGGTAGTTGATCGTCTTTGTTTCTCCTGCGGAAAAAGGCATTCGCCCTTCAAATTCATCCGAAGCTAATGTGATGATATGGGGCTCCAGATCTGAAATCTGAAAGACATAGGCTTCCTTTTTAGCTTCGGAACAAGCAAAAAGTAAAGTTGGAATTGCCAAAAAGGCCAAGGATTTGAAATTCATCGGTGAGTGGTTTGGGTATACTTTTGAAATGGAATTTAAGAATTATCTGCTATTTATCTAGATTCACACAAAACCCTTCCTTTCGCTCCTATCCAAAATCCAATTCCTTAGAAACATTTCATTTCCGAGGGAGAATGTGATTCTGTCTACCCCGAAATCCGAAATCATACATCCGAAATCTCCCGCCAGACCTTTGTGATAATTCTCTCAATCCCTTTTACCTCTTACTAGCCTTCCCGCCTCCACCAAAAAGAATTCCTGCTCCCAATACAAAACCGAAGTCATACCAGCCTCCAGTATTATTCACAGCATACATTGCTATATCATCGAAAAAAACAGAGAGCACAAAGCTGACAGGAGCGATCACTCCGTGCCATATCCCAAAGAAAAAACCAGAAGGCTCGTCAACTACACAATCCTCAATATTGGAGACTTCAGCGCAGGCCGAAAAAAGCAGTAAAATAGCCAAGAAGGTAAATGATGATTTAAGAATAGGTTTCATAGCGAGTGGGTTTGTTGATAAATCAATTTTCAAAATCTCGATTTAAGTTTCGCAATCTCGAGGATTTATCCAAAGATTTGTAATCCTTTTTATACATCATCCCCCCTACTCTAACGGCTTTTTGTTTATATATTCGGATAGACAACTCTCCTATGAAACTTAAAATACTCTTTCTCCTCATCCTCCTATCTGCATTTCAGAAAATCTCACTGGCCCAAGAAGTGCTCAAAGTTGGGGTCGCTGGGCTAACTCATGGGCATGTGGGTTGGATCTTGGAAGCAAACAAGCGGGCAGATATTGAAATTGTGGGAATCGCCGAGCCCAATCGAGCTCTTGCCGAGCGGCTCACCAAAAACTATGGGATTCCAATGGAATTGGTTTTTGATTCTTTGGATGAAATGTTAGCAGCAACTAAACCGGAGGCGGTCACTGCTTTTGGAAATATCTTCGATCACCTCGCTGTGGTGGAAGCCTGTGCACCAAAAGGAATTCATGTCATGGTGGAAAAACCCTTGGCCGTCTCCATGGAGCATGCACTTAAAATGGAGGCGCTAGCTAAAAAACACAACATCCACTTGCTCACCAACTACGAAACGACTTGGTATCCATCCGTAGAAAAAGCGGGTGAACTCCTAGAATCCGGGGAAATCGGGGAAATGCGCAAACTGATTGTCCGCGACGGACACCGAGGTCCAAAGAAAATCGGAGTCAATGGCGAGTTTTTAGAATGGTTGACTGATCCGATTCTCAACGGCGGAGGAGCAATCATCGACTTTGGTTGCTATGGAGCCAATCTCGCAACATGGCTTAATGCAGGCCAAAAACCAACTTCAGTCACGGCTGTAGCTCAGCAATTTCAACCAGAAAACAATCCGAAAGTTGAGGATGATGCTACGATTATTCTGACTTATGAAAACTCCCAAGTGATTCTAGAACCATCTTGGAACTGGCCAATTGGTAGAAAAGACATGGAAATCTACGGCTTGACGGGAGCAATCTATGCTGACAATGGCAAAGATCTTCGAGTCCGAATCGCAGCCGGTTACGATGGATTTGAGGAACAGAAATTTAGAATTGAAAAAAGGGATGCACCTTTCGATGATCCCTTTTCATTTTTGATTGCGGTGATTCGAGGTAAAATCGAGCTTGAAGCTTATGATCTGAGTTCTCTGGAAAACAACGTGGTAGTGGTCGAAATCCTCGAAGCTGCAATTAAGAGTGCTAAAGAGGGAAAAACCATCTATTTAAAAGACCAGTAATCCGCTAGTCTTGGCTCTCAGCTCGGAGCGCAACTGTCTGCTCAATCTTGTTTTTGATAGGGGGTAGCGTATTCAAATACCTATAAATCGCACGGATATCCACCTCATCCATCATCGCAAAACTAGACCAAGGCATTGGAGTTCCCTCATGAATTCTCCCACTCTTTAATCGCTTCACAAAGGATTCTTCTGTCCAAGTCGCCAAAAGACCGGTCTCTGGGTCTGGAGTTAGATTGGGAGAGGTAAACGTACCTAATACTTCCTCAAAGGCTAATCCACCGGAGAATTTTGGCCCGGTAAATTCTCCTGTTTTGAGGTCTCTTGGTGAATGACATCCTACACAATTGGTCACGGAATTAGCTAAATACTCGCCATAAACCACGGACACCTCTTGCTTCATTGCCTTTGCGGGTGTAGCAGACGGTTTTATCGGCTTGATCAATCCTGCTGTCAATACGACTTTTCCGAGGAAGTTGTATTCCGTAGGCTCAATTCTCCTGCTCACCGGTGGTTGTGATCTCAGAAAAGAAATAATGGCGTTTAGGTCATATTCAGTCATGTTTTCAAATGGCATAAATGGAAATAGTACCCGACCATCATGTCCTACTCCAAAGCGCATCACCCGAGCGACCTCAGCATCTGTCAGTGCTCCGATACCTGTATCCAAGTCCGGGGTGAGGTTTCTTGGTCTGAAAATTCCCGGATCAATATTTATTTCTGATCCTCCAGCCAATGGAACAAGCTCACCTCGACTCATCGCTTCATAGTCATTTGGATCTATATGGCAAGTCGCACAATGTGCTGGGCCATAGACCAAATATTGGCCTCTCGCGAGGACAGTGGAATCCGAACTGATCGCGACAGCCGGGTATGGAGCGTCGAAAGTCTTTTCCCAAGTCAGGGAAACAAAAACAAAGATGCCGATCGCAAAAATGACAATGCTTCCAGCAAAAATTCCGAAGATTTTTAATGATTTTTTCATAGTATGAGTCGATAAAAATTTTAACTAATTGAAATAATGAACTGCTTGAATAATCGGTAAGCAGACACCGATTATTTAAAAATGTGATCAATTAAAAATTGTTGGAGTAGTCTAAATCGAGAATAATATAAGTACAATTTTTTAAAAATAATTGCACTATTACAAGTTTATATACTTAGTCATTCACTGAAATTCAAAGGATTACAAAAAAATAGCTCTGAAAAAATTCGTTTCAGAGCCTACTTATTTTAACTTAAAATCACTTGTAATTTTCTAAATCATCACCCTATTCCCGGTCTTTGCAGATTCTAAAATAGCCTCCACTATTCTGATATCCCGCAGCCCTTCTTCGCCTGGTACTAGCATCGGTTTTTTTCCCATGATAGCCAATGAATCCTGATCCATTTGATTGGCTTGCTGCCAAGGCACATCGTAAGGGAAGTTGATCTCACCGAGAGGACTTGTTCCTTTATTTCCTGAATACGAAGAAAAGGGGGCCATCGCAATCATGCCTTTTTCACAATTGATATTCAAAAAATTAATCTGCTCTGCAAATGAGGTCTTGATCGTCGCAATTACTCCTCCTGGAAACTCCAATTCGGCAGTCACATTATCGGCTAACCCATTTTTATAAATCTCCGGCCGGTCTGTCCAAGCCTTTGCCGAGCGAACAGCGACCGGTTCCATGCCTGTACCTAATCGAGCACCCTGAATTGAATACACTCCCATATCATAGATCACTCCTCCCCCCATTTCAGCTTTCTGCTTCCAATGATTGGTCCGATTATCACGATATCCTGCAGCACAATCCAAACTCTGTACCGCACCCAAACTCTTTTCTTTGATGATTTTTTGAAAAGCCAAAGTATTCGGTTCATGCTGACAACGGTAACCAATCGAAAGAGAAACTCCTGCCGATTTGCACGCGTCAATCATAATCTGACACTCCTTAACTGTCATTGCCATAGGCTTTTCACACCAGACTTGCTTTCCTGTTTTGGCAGCTTTGACCACATACTCCATATGCATCGATGGTGGCAATACGATGTAGATCACATCGATATCCGCATTATCCTTGATATCCTCAAAAGATTTATAATTATAGACGTTGCCTTCCGGAATCTGATATTTAGCTTTCCAAATTCCCTCTTTAGCAGGAGTACCTGTCACTATTCCTGCCAGGTAGCAGTGCTTTGTTTGCTGTAAAGCCGGAGCTAAAAGATCTGAACTATAATAGCCTAAACCCACAAGAGCAATCCCAAGTTTTTCCTTTTTGGGAATTGAATTGCCTATAAGGGTCAATGGAGATAGCAAGCTAGCACCAGTTACTAGCGTAAGAGATTTGATTGTTTCACGTCTAGAGATGTATTTCATATACTTTGATTTGGATAGCGCAATTAATATAGGAATTTTGAGTTTAATGCCAATTGTTGGTATATCCCAATTCAATTCCATCATCTAGAACCAGCTATTTTCTCGTTATCGTGCGACTTTTAAAAGTGATTGTTTTAAACCACTCAAGATATAATGGCTCCAAAGAGGGGGCGGCCTTCCCTACTTTCCCACAAACGCCTCTTATCTAGCTCCAGAGGAGCGACACCTTTGTAGAAATGTAGAAGGTCATAATTCAATAGAGCTCCAGAGGAGCGACACCTTTTTAGCCGTCAAACGCTATAAACCCAAATCAAATCATTGTTCCCGCATCAATTTTTCACCAAAACTCCTAACTTAGAATCAATCAAACCCTTCATATCATGAAAAAAATCACGCTGTCCCTTCTCTTTCTTGTTGCAAGCTTAAGTTTTGCAATGGCGCAATCGAAACCCTACCTCACCCTGGCTGATGCCCAGCGAATCACTGCAGCAGCCACTGAAAAAGCAGTTGCAGAAAACTGGAACGTAGTCATAGTCATCCTCGATGATGGAGGAAATCTTATTTCACTTCAGCGCATGGATGGGGTTCAAGTAGGGAGTATTGAAGTCGCTCAAGCAAAAGCCAAATCAGCTGTTTTTTTCAAGCGACCAACCAAAATATTTGAAGATGCCATGAAAGCCGAAGGAGGAGCAAGAATCGCCACACTTCCAAATGCTGTAGGAGTTGAAGGCGGCTTGCCTATTTTCAAAGACGGAATCATCGTCGGATCAATCGGTATTTCAGGAGTGACATCTGCTCAAGATGGAATTATTGCAGCGGCTGGTTTGGTGAAATATTAGTACGCTAAGATTTCTAAAGTAAAGCACCTAAATCCAAAGCAATTAAATACCGCTAATCCACAAAAATCCCCTTCTAGTTAAATAGATTAAACTTTTACGCTGAAATGGAGTCTTTAAGCTGAAAACAATTTAATCTTAAAACCTTATGAAGATCGTTACCTCATTTCTAGTGTTACTAGCTACCAGCTGGACTATCATGACTAGCAACGCACCTGTGAATGTCAATAAAACTGAAAGCACTGTCACTTGGCATGCCTCAAAAGTAACTGGCTCACATTACGGTAAAGTGCCGCTTTCAGATGGCAAACTCGATTATGCCAATGGCAAAATCACCGGTGGATCTTTTGAAATGGATATGTCCAACTTAACTGTCGAAGATCTCACTGATGCAGGTTCCAATGAAAAGCTAACAGGGCATTTGAAATCAGATGATTTCTTCTCCGTGGCGAAATTTCCCAAGGCAATGATGAAAATCACCAATGTGAAAACAACTGATGGCAAGACCTACGAGATCACAGCAAATTTGACCATTAAGGGAATCACTACTCCAGTTACCTTTCCAGCTACACTAGCGATGGTGAACGGCAAAATGGTGACCACTGCAGAAATCAAATTTGACCGAACAAAATACGATATCAAGTATCGCTCTGGCTCTTATTTCGAAGATTTGGCTGACAAGCTAATCTACGATGAAGTGAAGCTTGATGTGAAATTGGTGGCGACTCCTTGAGTTGAGTAACTGTAAAATAAGAAAGGCTGAGAATTAATTTTCTCAGCCTTTCTTGTTTTTAAACATCAAGGACTTGGAGATTTAGCAGCGGTAACAAAGTCACTTAAAGGAATGGAACTGCCCCAGGTCTTCAAATTTGGACATTTTTTGAAACTATTTCCGCAACAGCATTTACTACAGATTGTAGGGCGAAACATCCTTCGCCGATGTTACAAATCCCACTTGACAGTAAACAACCCATACCGAGGCTGAACCAAATAAGCATACGTACTGATCAAATTTTCAGAGAAACTGTCTCTTCGAATCGATCGAGTATCGAGAATATTCCAAACCGTCAGCCGAAATTCCCATGGGCTTGACTTGCCTTGGTAGCTCAGAAATGCATTCAAAAATTCGAATTCACTTTTTGTGCCCGCCTGCTGATTGAAGTAGGCAGTATAGGTATAATCCGAATTCAATTTCAAACCCTTCCAGATGTCTAGATCAATTTCAAGACTTGGGCTATGCGTGTTGAAGGTGTTTTTAATAGTAGCTGATTGGTAAAAATTTTGGTTCCATTCATATTTCAGATCGACCTCCAGTTTTTTGAAAAAAGTAGTCGTAATTCTGAAATCATACGTGTGCGAAAACTGACTATTTTTATTCAATCGATCATCTAGAAGCGTATTGGTGGAAAAATTATTCCAATTCCCTCCGGCACTGACCTTGAATTTTTCGAAGCGCTTATCGCCTTCTATCCTTCCAGTAAAGGTCTCATTTACCGGGTCAATATTCTGAATACTAACCAATCGATTGATCCCTTGGAAATTGGTGGTGTTCACCAAATCATGCTGCTTTCTAGTCCAATTCAAACCTCCCGAAAGATTGAAGGCGGAGAAGAAATCAAAGTGATTGTAGTCCAGATTATGGCTGTAATACAATCCATTTTCGAGCATTCGATTTCCCCGAAAAATAGAATTGTAATCCTGAACAATCAAGCCTTGCGCTAGCTTCTGAATATCCATAAAATTCACCGAGCTGCTAAATCGATACGTCAAGGAGCGATTGGTAGTGATGGCCCATTTGGAATACAAGTTTGGAAGTAGCAAAAACTTACGTTGATCCAGTTTTTGACCAAGCTGATCGTCCTGCCAGGCATAGCGATGAGCGAAAACAGAAGGGCTAATAATGAGCGATTTCCATTTCGTTTTCCAAGACATTCCGAGGTAAATATCCTGGAAAGCAAAACGGTTGTTATTTTGAAAAGCTTCCAAATCCACAGAAGGTTGATCCAAGCCCAAGTCAACTTTAGAAGTCATTCGCTGATTGGTTTGCTGGAATCCCAGGCTCCAATTCAGATGATTGGTTGGATTTAAGATTTGGTAGTAATTAAAAGCACCTTCAAAAATCCCGGTGTTAATCTCCTGATTCTGCATCACCCGATAAGTTTCCTGATCAAAAATCGGGAAAATGCCTTGGAAGGGTTGTTGGTTACTCGTTAAGTCAAAGAAAGGATCGATGTATTTCTTCTCCCAATTGACCTCAACTGAATAAACCCGTTTATCAGAAGGCGCATGATACCACTCTCCTTTCTGTTGGACGCTGTAAGGTTTGCGCTCCTGAATCGTCCCAATCTGTTGATTCTGCTGTGCAAAATTTGAATTGAGCAAGCTATTCGTCGAGATGTCCGCCACCTTTCCAAAGATGCTATACTTCACATAAGTCTCCTCCTTCGGCGTATAAGTCACAGCATATTTCAACAAGCCAGAAGCATTTTCAACCTGATTGGCTGATGTAAGGAGTTCCTGATTATTGGTTTCAGAACTCAAATACGTCCGCTGGGAAGAGCTTCCGAGTTGGTTCTTGGAAGTGGATCCAATGGCAAAACCAGCATGTCTCCATTTAGCACTCGGGGAATAATTCAAATTCAAAGCTGCGAGTTTGGTCTCTAAATCTCGGGCATTATTCCGTTGAGCCATAGGAATCCCCATATCATCACCACTGATGCTGACCGTAGACCCAGTACGACTTCCCAGCCCTGACAATCCTCCACTGAAACGGAAGTAATCTTGTAGCGTAAATGCTAACTCTCCTACATTATTAGCATCTGCGATTAGGTTAAGATTGAGCTTCGGTGCATAATAGAAGGCGTTTGCATGACCTAAGTAGCGCTCTTTTAGGCCAGCGCCTGCTGAAAGATCTCCGAAGACCAGATTCTTCTTTCCCTCTTTCAATTGAATATTCAAGGCTAAAGTCTCATTGTTATCCAATCCTCGAGTTGGAGCTACTTCATTGAAATTCTTCAAAACCTGTACTCGGTCGACGGCATTTGCTGGAAGATTCTTAGTAGCTAATTTGGTGTCGCCATCGAAGAAAGGCTTGCCATCTACCATGACTTTATCCACTTTCTTTCCTTGCACTTTCACCTCCCCATTATCATCCACTTCAAAGCCCGGAAGCTTTTCCAAGACATCTTTAAGTTTGCGTTCGGTCCCAGTTGTAAAGGCATCCGTCTTATAAGTCAGCGTATCGCCTTTCATCGTAATCGGCAATTCATAGACGACCTCCACCTGATCCAGCGTGGTTTCATCTTGTGACAAAATGATCTTCATCTGCTCATCTGGAGACCATTCGTTGATCACTCGCTCGAACTGTTTGAAGCCTACAAAAGACACACGCAACAGGTATTCAGAACCGGGTGTCAAAGAGATTTTAAATCTTCCCGACGCATCGGAGATTCCAAAACCACCGATTTTCTGCGTAGTCTGATTGATTGCAACTACGTTGGCATATGGAATAGGCTGATTCAGTGTATCCAATACCTGACCGATCAGTAATTTATTTTGGGCAAATGAAGGAATGGAAATCAGCAAAAAGAGGCTGATCACAAGAAATTTTCTTAAAAAAGACATGGCGTTGGTTTAGCTTTTTAAAGTTTCCAAAGGACTAATCGGACAGTTGGCGGTTATCAGTTGTGGGTTGGCGGATTTCAGTCTCTGATCTCTGATCTCTAATCTCTGATCTCCAATCTCCAATCTTCAGTCTCTAATCTCTAATCTCCACCCTCATAAAGTCGGTCATCCGGCACCGGACATTGGTCATCCCTAATTATTAATCCGTATTTCCATACGATTCCCGTCTCCCGGTTTGCCATTATAGCGCTTCATCATATCCTTCATTTTTTCATCTGCCAATGCACGGTAGTCTTCGCTCGATATTTTCTGACCTTTCTTAGGCACTTCTATGGCCACCGGCTCAGTTGGATTGAGGACGATTCGATCAGCGATGTAAGTCATCCCTTCATTTTGCAGCTCCAAGATCAATCCCGGTAATCCCCAAAAATCTGCTGGGCCATGACTCACTGGGATCTGCGGAGCAAACCACGCAGTCACATGGATTGTGTCTTTGGTTAATTCCATTTCATCCATTCCCATAGAAAAACTTTTACTGTCTATGATTCTGGAATATTTGGCTTCTTGCACCTCATAGTCTCCGATTTTCTTGGTATTTCCTGTTAATTCCCAATCGTAAATTCGAAGGCTATCCTGAACCAAGAATGATTTTCCCATCAAGTCCTCTTCCTCAGTATAAGATTGCGCTCCAATATTCTTATAGAGCAATCGGTTCTCATTCCCTGTTTGAATCACAATTTTAGCTCCACTTGATGAGGCTGTTGCAGGACCTGAGCCTAGGCTTTCGATCTGCTTCCAATTGGATTCTGACTGGGTAAATGAAAGCGTATACTCACGCTCCATCTGTTTTTTTAATTGCTTCTGAAGGTCCGCCATGACTTCCGGTGCCATTTGAGTACTATCCATTGATATTTTTATTGAAGCAGCCGTTTTGTAATTTACTCTTCCAGATAATCCCTGCGCATATGCAGTGGTGATTATCCCTAGGAGTGTGAATGCAAGAAGAAATACAGTTCTTTTCATAACAGTTTTTGTTTGATACAAACCAATAAAAAAAATCTCTAGCGCTTAGTTAAGCACTGTTAACGAGTGTTAACCTTGAGAAATCAAACCAATGAAGCCACTACTTTAGCATTGTGAAAAAGCTGCAATTCAAACGTGTAGGAATTTTAATCGGAGTCACTCTTCTGATCAGTATTGGAGTGCAAGTCTACCGAAACATCTCTCAATTCCGATTGATACAGAACCAACTGGTCAATGATATTCAGGGAAGTTTGGACACTGCTTTAGATGAATATTATGCGGAGATCGCCAAAAATGATGTTTTTGTATTCACTGATAATCTTCCAACATTTGAATCAAATGAAAATATTTTCTCAGATGTAGATACCATTTCCGACACAATTGTAAACAAGTTTTTTCTAAGTAAGAGTCAAGGGGATTCTTTGAATAAAACTGATTCCATTTCGGGATCCAATGATTTTTTCAAGCGAGTAGGCAAGAGTAAGATTATACTAAAGGCATTATCCAGCGCAGGAGAGGCAATCAACGATAGTACATTTAGCAGCGCTGAAAAAGGATTAAGATTTGACATGGACAGTCTTAAAACCTTTCAAGTCGATGAAATCAATAGCATCAATATTTTTAGAGGATTAGACGCAGCAGATAGCCTTAGCAGTCTTAAAAAATTAACCAGTCAAATCATCATTTCCATTACTCGTGATTCATTGGATTTTGAAAAAATTAATAATTATCTCCAGGCTGAATTAATTCGAAAGAAAATCGACATCAATTATGGCCTACTTCATTTTGATGGTGATAGTTTAAATGGAGCTTATAATGAATCCAGTACTTCCGAAATGCCATTTAAGACCGTCTCCAAATCAACCTTCCTTCCCAGAGGTCAAAAGCTGGAGATGTATTTTGAAAATACAGCGTTGACTGTGTTGAGAAGAGGACTCGTGGAGATTTTGACTTCTATATTATTTCTTGTGGTCATTGCCTTCGCATTCTATTACCTCTATCAGACGATCAAAAATCAGAAGGAACTCGCTGATATCAAGGCTGATTTGATCGGAAATATCACCCACGAATTCAAAACCCCCATCGCCACTACCCTTTCGGCTATTGAAGGAATCGCTAAATTCAATCCTGAAAATGATGCAGACAAGACCAAGCGCTATTTGAGTATTTCCAAATCGCAGATGTTGAAACTAAATCAAATGGTCGAAAAAATACTGGAGACTGCCACCTTGGATTCTGATCAATTTACCCTTAAGAAAGAAGCGCTAAACCCGGAAAATCTTTTAACCACATTGGTTCAAAAGTTTCAGACAATGTCCCCTGAAAAAGACATTCAACTAATCACTCCAGCACTATCTAAGCCTATATATGCCGATCCTTTTCATTTTGAAAATGTAATTTCCAATTTATTGGACAATGCAATCAAATACGGAGGTGAGAAAATCACCATCAGTCTAGATCAAAACGGTTTGAATAAAATACGAATCTCTGACAACGGAGGGAACCTACCTTCGGATCAAAAAAAGCGCGTTTTCGAGCAATTCTATCGTGTTCCAAAAGGTGATCTACACGATGTAAAAGGATTTGGAATCGGACTCTATTATGTCAAAAAAATCATGGAAAAGCATGACGGAAAAATCGAATTAGACCTTTCTGGTCATTCAACAGTATTTACTACCTATTGGCCATGAGCAAAATAAATGTACTGCTAGCCGAAGATGAAATTGCTTTGGGCATGATCATCCAGGAAAGCTTGGAGAGTAGAGATTTCAACGTTCGGCTGTGTGGAGATGGGCAAAAAGCCTGGGATGAATATCAGCGAGCCAAGCCTGATGTGCTGGTTTTGGACGTGATGATGCCCAAAAAAGACGGCTTTTCCCTTGCCGAGCAAATCCGCAAAACCGATCCTTACACCCCGATCATTTTCCTGACTTCCAAAAGTCAAACCGAAGATGTGGTGAAAGGCTTTGGACTTGGTGGGAATGATTATTTGCGAAAGCCTTTTAGCATGGAAGAGCTAATCGTCCGGATCAAAGCCCAATTGGATCGACTTCGGGTTCGACAAAATCAATCCGATTGGATTGCGATTGGCAATTATTCGTTTCATCCAACCAGGCAATTACTCATGTTCGAAAAAGAGGTAAGTACAATGACCGCACGTGAGGCTTCCCTGCTTCAAATTTTGGTAGAACATGCAAATGAAGTGACCGACCGAAGTTTAATTCTAACTCAGATCTGGGGTTCGGATGACTTTTTCAACGCCCGCAGCATGGATGTCTTTATTACCAAGCTTCGCAAAAAACTTCAGGGTGATCCTCAAATCCAGCTACTAAATATTCGTGGATTTGGATACAAATTGGTCTGTTAAACAATAAGAGTTTTGGCTATGCCACGAATTAAATGGATAATAAATCTCTTAGGTATAAATTTGTTTCGATTAGTTTCCGAGCATATTGAAAATCAATGCTTAATAGCTAAGCAGCCTGAGAATAGTTTCTGTTTTAGAAGCTCTTATAGGTATGTTCTGCTATTTTAAGGGTAGAACCATAAATAGGAAGTACATCCGCAATTGCACCAGTAAAAGCCAAAAAGCAACTTAACATCTGGTAAACACTAGCATTGCCGGTACTTTTCCTGATAGCTATCGGGACATCACTGGCCTGCCTCGCCTTGGTGGGCCTGCCTCGCCTTGGTGGGCCTGCCTCGCCTTAGTGGGCCTGCCAGCCAGATAAGCAAAGAAAAAGGGGCCACTGGAATCATTGCGGCTAATCGTAAAAAATATTTTTCATTCTCCGGCACAATCAAAATCCATTTCTATAGGTCATTCTATCCAGATGGCAGATTACAATCAATTTTTGTAGCTACAAAAATATTGCACTCCCGATGCTTGGACTATGTGTGATCAAGTATGCATTCAGTCAAAAGCTTCAATGGTTTCTCTAGATAAGAAAGTTTGAAAAAAACTTTTAAAAAAAAAGCACTGTTAAACAGAATGGACTAATAGTTATGGTGTCCATAAAAAAAACTCATGGAAAAAATCATCTTCAAAAAAACTACTCCCGTTAAGTCAATTGTAGCTTATCTTAAGTGGTGTTAGGTTAAGTTACTTCTTGTAAGTCAGGGGAAAAGCAGGTAATTCAAATTGAATTACTTGCGCCCTCTGCACCACAATCCTAACTCAGATCCCTCCTCCATTTTCCTAGTTGATATCAAAATGACAAGATTTTGTGTGTCAAAATATTATTGTAGCATTTATTACAGTATTTTTTATTACACTAAATGAGCGTGTTTTTGTAGGATGAGATTCTACAATCGAGAAAAAGAATTAAAGCAACTTCAAAAGATTCGAGAACGATCCGAAGGCTCAGCCCAAATGAGTGTGATCATTGGTCGCAGAAGAATTGGTAAAACTAGTCTCTTGAAAAAAGATATGGAGGGGCAGCTTGCTATCTATCTTTTTGTATCCAAAAAAAGCGAATTATGACTTTGCCAAGAGTTTGTATCTATCGTGAAAAACAGGTTGGCGGTTACTAATTTCGGAGAGATCACTCGATTTAGCGCGTTCTTTGTTTAGATAATGGACTTGTCCAAGACCAGGAACTTCACCTTAGTTATAGACGAGTTTCAGGAGTTCAAGCTGATTAACCCGTCCATTTTCAGTGAAATTCAAAATATTTGGGATTCCGGAAAATCAGACAGCAAATTGAATTTGATTTTCTGCTGATCAGTGTATTCTATGATAAAGGATGTTTTTGAGAATTCTAAAGAACCACTTTTTGCCCGAGCGACAGCCAAACTGATCATCAAACCTTTTGAAGTACGCGTGTTAAAGGAGATTCTTTGTGGTACTACCACGAATTTAATGGAAACGATACTTGATTATTTGATGGCAAGAATCTCTGGAGGGTAGCGTCCGGATGGCTGAGGCTTGCGGGATTTTCGGTTTTGGGCTGCTTTGCACGCCGTAAAGAAAATGACTTAGCTCCCGAGGTACGAGGGAGATCCAGTCATTTTTAGGTGGGAAAGGCAGCACAAAATTCCGCTGTCTCCTCATCTCAAATCAATGAAAAAAGCCTCCAGCGGAAAGAAAAGACCGAGGCACAGGGTTTTTTGGTTACTTTTTGGCCGCCAAAAAGTGACAAGGATAAACCTATAGAAAACGGATTGAAGTGCTCAAAACGTTGAATCTTCGCCGTATTAATGAAACTTTAGTAAAATAGATATCCTACATTTTTCTGTATAAGATAATTCTAAAGCCAAACTTGCTACTTCATTAAATTCAGGGTAGAACCTTCTTTGTGAAGTGCGGCCTGATTATACCCAAGCAGATTTATTAGCCTTCTATGCCTTGACTGGAGGAGTAACCAAATATGTAGAAAACTTTTTTACGGCAGGAGCTTTGACTTTGGAAACTATGATAGACGAGATCTTTTCTAAAAATTCACTCTCCTTAGAAGAAGGAAAAAATACCCTAATTGAAGAATTTGGAAGGGATTACACTACTTATTTCTCCATTCTGTCGCTGATCGCCCATTCTAAAATGTCCCGACCGGAAATCGAATCAATTCTGAAAATAAGCGTGGGACCATTCTTGGATAAGTTGGAGAATGACTACAGTGTTATCCGAAAAGTCAAACCTTTTTTAGCCAGACCAACAAGCAGAACTATTAAATACGAGGTTGTGGACAACTTTTTGAGCTTTTGGTTTCGCTTTGAGTTTACTAATTCAAGTGCAGTCGAGATAGGGGATTTTGACTTACTGAAAGCTCAAGTAAGAAAAGATTACCCTTCTTTCTCAGGAAAGAGGCTTGAACGATTTTTCGTAGAAAGATATAAGGAGAGCTCAAATTTTTCTCAGATTGGCACCTATTGGGAGCGGGGCAATTTGAATGAAATTGATCTAGTGGCAGTCAACTCTCAGGAAAAACGAGCTGTGCTGGCTGATGTGAAAGTTAATCCAAGCATAATCAGCCTTACCCATCTAAAGGGAAAGTCCAAAAACCTAATGCTTTGCCTCCGGACTTTGAAGTGGAGTATAGCGGACTTTCTATTGAAGATATGTAATCGGTTGTTGTGAATCTAAGCAATGTTAAATACTCAATTGAAACTACTAAAGGATTGATATAGAACGCGCCAACAGCCCTTTTTTGGAATTTCAGACACTTGAGAAATAAGGAGATGACTTACCTGGAAAAACCAAAATTGCTGTATGGCAATTCCCGTAAAAGCCCATAATGAAATTCTGGGTCAACCATGAATTCAATGTTTCTAAGAGAGCTGAAGGCAAGATCTGTAAAGTATTCCAAAAGTGAGTTCACTATCAAAAGGTATTTTTACTGGGGAAAATGTCTTTTGGGTAAATTGGAAGTGATTATTTTTAGAAACCAAAAAATAAATTCCATACTCCATTGTACTTTTAATGATCAAATCTACTCTCAAAATGATCATCAGAAAAGCTTTAAAAGAAGATGCAAAATCCATTTCACCTCTTTTGATGCTAGCCTCAGGAGAAGTAATGTGTAAGTTTATTGGAGAACAAAATCCTACCAAGGCTGAAGAATTTTTATACACTTTCGTGAAAAGCGAACAGAACCAATACTCTTATACTAACTGCTATGTCGCCGTGGAAGAGGATGTGATTATAGGTACGATTTTGATCTATGATGGGGCGAGATTGGACGAATTACGAAAACCAGTCTTGGATCATATCCATGCCAATTTCGATCCTGAACTATACGTCGAAGATGAGACCCAAGCTGGGGAATATTACATTGACTCTATTGGCGTATCACCTCTGCATCAAGGCAAAGGAGTTGGGTCACAATTGCTTCAGTTGGTCATTCAGGAAAAGCTGATTTCCAAAGGCCAGATTATGGGCCTACTTGTGGACAAGCGGAACCCAAGTGCGAAAAAATTGTATTTACGATTGGGATTTAAGCCCGTTGGGGAGAAGACACTTTTGGGATTGTCCCTCGCCCATTTGCAGTTGAAAAAGAGTTGAAATAAAAAAGTCCGGTAAACCGGACTCTGAATCAATACTTCAAACTCTTCAGATAAGCGATACTCTTCGGGAGATTTTCTAACTCCTTATCGCTTTCATCTTCGATAAACATGTGCTTGATTCCGATTTTATTGGACTCACGAAGGATTCCCGGAATATCCAATTGGCCAGTTCCTAAGGGCACATCATTCTCAGGCCCTGTCAGTCCAGTCATATCTTGCGGCGCTCCTTTTCGGAAATCTTTAAGATGTAGCGAAACCCAACGATTTCCATACTTTTTTAACAATGCAACTGGATCTCCACCTCCAAAATACGTCCACATCACATCCATTTGAAGTTTTACATCATTAGGATTGGTATTCTCAACCAAGTAATCGAACAATGTACCATTGCCATACGGTTGAAATTCGTAACCATGAACATGATATTTTAGGGTAATTCCGTTTTCCTTCAAAACTTTTCCTCCTTCATTGAAGACTTTGATCGCTCGGTCTGCATCAGCTTTGCTGAATTCCCCTCGCTTGTGCGGAATCCACGCACACATTACGTAAGATACACCCAAGGCTTTGGCCCGATCCGCCACTGCTTGTGGGTCTTTTTCCAAGTCTTCAAACCCAGTTCCAGTGGCAGGGATAGTGATTCCTCGATCAGTTAGCATTTGCTTAAACTCAGCTGGAGTCGACCCCTTTGGGACTCCACCTTCATATTCCGTAAAGCCTAGCTCTTGGATGATATCGAGCGTTTCCGGAATACCATTTTTCCATTGATCTCGAAAGGTGTAGGCTGCAATTCCCAACGGAGCTTGCATCAGCGGATCTCCCTTTTTCTGAGCAAAGCCCATTTCTGTTAAGCCGAAACTCAACAGTAATAGCATCATTATACTTATTTTCTTCATGATTATAATTCTAATATGTTTTTCCTTTTACATTAAAAGTTTGATGTCAGAATTCAGTTTTTTTAATCCCCCCGCCCCCCTTTTGAAGGGGTAGTTTGATCCAATTACAAATAAAGATCCCGTTTCTATAAACCGTATTCTTTCGAGAAAATTGATTTACCATTCTCTTATTCTCTATTCTCTTATTCTCTATTCTCCCACTCTCTATTCTCTTATTCTCTATTCTCCCACTCTCTATTCTCTTATTCTCTATTCTCCCTCTCTCCTGTTGTCAAAAATTTTAAATTCTCAATTCATCATTTTAATTTCCCCTATCCCAAATTCTGCTTCTTCAACTCCTCAATCGCATAATTCGCAGCTCGGGCCGTGATCGCCATAAAGGTCAAAGTAGGATTTTGAGTGGAAGTACTGGTCATGCATGCACCGTCCGTAACAAAGACATTCTTACAGTGATGCAATTGATTCCAGCCGTTGAGCAAGGACGTTTTTGGATCTTTTCCCATTCGCACGCCACCCATTTCGTGGATATCCGATCCTGGCAGTGCGCCGCTGTCCTCCACTTTGATATTGGTGAAACCTGCTTTTTCATACATCATTGTTTGCTGCTCGATAAAGTCCGCTACCATTTTATCATCATTCTCCTTCCATTCTACCGAAAGGATAATTTTTGGAATCCCGTATTTATCCACCTGGTCCGTGCTGAGTCGGATGTGATTATCCTCCACCGGTACAGTTTCCCCTTGCATCCAAGCGGCCATTCCCCAGCGGTCATTCAATTTTTGATTGAGCAGATTGTCTCGCAGTTCGTCCCCTATCATATCTGTATCCGAACTCATCCCACGACCTCCTGACATCCCGATGGAATAGCCTCGGAGGAAGTCGGTGTCTTGCTGGAATACATTTCTAAATCTTGGTACATAGGCGTGGCCTGCATGTTTACCCTCTTGCTTTTTATCCAAAAAGCCTTCAAAAGTCGCATAGCCCTTGCCACGGTAATTATGCGAAGCGAGGAATTTACCCATCAAGCCCGAATCATTCCCAATTCCATTCGGGAATCTCGAGGATTTTGAATTGAGTAGAATAGCATTGGAAGCTATCGTTGAAGCATTCACAAAAACGATTTTAGCATAAAAATCCATCTCATAACCAGTCTCCCGATCGATGATTTTAACTCCTGTCGCCTTCTCTTTTGCATCATCGTAAATCACTGAATGTACAATCGAGTTTGGACGAATAGTCAAATTTCCAGTCTTTCCCGCCCAAGGTAAAGTGGAAGCATTAGAAGAGAAATATCCCCCATAGACGCAACCTCGATTACACATCGCCTGATTCTGGCATTTATTCCGTCCCTGCTGCTTATGAATTTCCTGCGGATCAGTCAAATGTGCACAACGGCCCTGGATCAAATGTCGACCAACATAATTGGTCTTCAACTGCTCTTTGTAGTAATTCTCAATGCAGCTTAATTCGAATCCTGGCATCACCTCGGAATCTGGCAACTCGGCAAGCCCATCTTTTGCACCCGCTATTCCCGCAAATTTCTCTACATATTCGTACCAAGGGTTCAAATCTTTTGCCCGAATAGGCCAATCCACGGCAAAGCCATCTCTCGCTGGTCCATCAAAATCAAAGTCCGACCAACGCTGCGTTGCTCTTGCCCACAACAATGACTTGCCTCCGACATGGTAGCTTCTCCACCAGCGAAAAGGCTTTTCAAAAATCACTGGTTGCTCATCTTCCGACATGGCCCACTGCACTGTCTCCTCCCGCTTCCAGGACCAATCAGCTAAACCTGCACGTTTTTCGAGGGGAATATTTCCCCGAAATTCAAATTCCCACGGCGCTTTAGAAGCTGTAGGATAATCCTCGATATGTCTGACCATTCTTCCCCTATCCAAAACGAGTGTTTTGAGTCCGGCATCGCAGAATTCTTTTGCGGCCCAGCCACCTGAGGCACCAGAGCCAATCACGATAGCATCGTAGGTTCTTTTTTCTTTAGAGTCTTGTAGCATTTGATTAAGCGTTTGAGGTTGAATCTACACAACCGTTATAGAATCCTGGTGCAACTTGATAGTTACGGTAGTCGACCATGACCTCTTTTACGGTGGTAAAACCAGTGATTGTCTCAGATTTCATGACCTTAAAAAATTCATTTTCTTCTTCCTTTTCAGAATCTGAAAGTGCCAAAAGCATCGTCTCTCGATCTTGCTTTTCGGCTTTTAGGAAACCCTTTTGCTCCAAAGCATTTAACTGAGATTTGATCAGATCCTGATCTTCTTTTTCGTAGCAATGTTCAAATACCTTTTTCAAATACTTATCCGTGCCAGTACTCAAAGCTCCAATTGGTTTTGAATCTGGATTTGGAAGGATTGGCGGAAGACCTTCGGGAATAATTGTATCAGCGATTGCACTGATCGTCTGCTCCTCTTGAAGGGTAAAAAACCCTTTATGAGTGAGTTGATCCAGAATCTGCCATTTCCAATCGGCAAATACCAATCCGGCAATTCCTACAGCTGAGCCTCCAATTAATTGTAGTGATTTTCTTCTATTCATCGGCTTATATTCAAGAATAATACTGCTTGAATATAAGGTATTGAGTCCTGAAAATCCCGTCAAAAATAATATTCTCCGTCAGCGGAAAAATGATGAGATCAAAGGTTAAAATCTCAACGATGATCCAAATAACTCTATCCGATCTCTCTTAATTCGGTATTTAGCAATAAACCTATCTTTGGCATGAATCAGTTGAAGGTCGGGATAAAAAAAACTCACTTGCGCTATAACACAAGTGAGTTGAGGGAAACTATTTAGAAATATTCAGCTATTAAAATTCTTACTTTCTATAATCTAAAGGAGGCTTTCGATCTCCAGTCAAAGCTTCATACTTGAATCCAGCACCTCTTCTTCGGTCAAGCTCAGCTTTTGCTTTTACGGTTACAGATGGATCTTTGAAGATATCCATTGCGGTTAAGGTCAAAGTTTTTGCAGCTACCATCATCCCCTTTTTTCCAATACTAGTACCTCCAGCGGCTACAGCTTGCCAAGTATGAGCAGAGGTTCCCGGCACCCAAGTTGCAGTTCCTAATCCAGCGGTTGGAACTAACCAACTCACATCTCCAACATCTGTAGACCCACCTGCGCCTTTTTCATTCACTTCAAAAGGAGTGATTATTGCTGCGTCCGCAGGAGATGCTATAACGCCCTCAGGGAAAGTTTTTATGATTTCTTCAGCAAACTTTTTCTCATCCGCTGTGTAATTCACTCCGCCCACTTTCGTCAAGTTTTTAAACATAATTTGCGAAAGAGTTTCATTTGGAAGCAGGTTATAGACTCCGTTAATAATCTCATATTCCATTCGTGTCTGCGTACCCAAAGCTGCACCTTCGGCAGTTTTGATCATTCGCTGAAAAATCTCTTTTACCACTCTTGCATCAGGGTGTCTCACATAATGATAGGATTCTGCAAAGGCAGGAACCACATTTGGAGCTTCACCACCACGGGTGATTACATAATGCATTCGAGTCTCCATTGGCACGTGCTCACGCATCAAGTTGACCATATAGTTCATCGCTTCTACACCATCCAATGCAGACTTACCGCGCTCTGGAGCGGCAGCGGCATGAGAGGCTACACCATAGAATCGAAATTTGGTGGAAATATTTGCAAGTGAAGAAGTAGCACCTGCCTCATTGTCTGATCCTGGATGCCAATGCAGCATTGCATCTACATCATCCATCAGACCTGCTTTTGCCATATAGACTTTGCCTCCTCCGCCTTCTTCGGCTGGAGTACCATAGACACGTAGCGTTCCTTTGATATTGTTTTCTTTCATCCACTCCATTACAGAGATCCCTGCCGCAGTAGATGCTGTTCCAAATAAATGATGGCCACATGCATGACCTGCTCCTCCTTCAATCACAGGATCACGGAAAGGAACGGCTTTTTGGGAAACGCCCGGAAGCGCGTCAAATTCTGCCATTATTCCAATTACAGGTTTGCCTGAACCATACTCAGCCACAAAGGCTGTAGGAACTCCTGCTACGCCCGCCTTTACGACAAAGCCAGCATCTTTTAAGGTTTGCTGAAGCAAAGCCGAACTCTCAGTTTCGAGGTACCCAAGCTCTGGATTAGACCAGATTTTCATAGCTAGATCTCCGTAAAAATCTGCTTTTGAATCAAGCTTCTTCAAAACTTCTTCCTGTGCGAAAGAAGGGATAGCAATGATCAAAAAGACCAGTATTAAATATATATTTTTCATTTGTGTTAGGTTTTATGCACCAAAGTAGGAATTGTTTTGAAAAGAAGCTTCGCAAAATGAATATTGATTATTCAGTGGTAAGAACAATTTGGATCAATTCCATTGGAGAAAAACTACCTAGTAATTCCAAGTAAAAAGTAATTTTCACAATTAAACACTTGGTTTTTTTCAAATTGATTGATTGGCAATGTGAGGAATGTCACCAAAATCAAGAGGAAACAAGTCCTAATTTTAGGTAATTATGGACTCTCCTAAATTTGAAATTTAGATTCCGAAAAGGATTGACCTTTGAAATAGCCCAAAAAACCGAATGAAAAAATCAAGAAGAACGTTTCTCACTCAAATAGGAGCTATTGGAGCAAGCACTGGTCTTTTAGGACTAACTGCGCCTGACTCGAATACCAAACCTTCCAAATTAAACCCCGGAAAATTCAAGCTTACAATTTTCCAAACAACCGACGTCCACTGTCAAATTCATGCACACGACGAGTTATTCTGGGAAAATGACAAAGCGGTATTTCGTAAAACAGGAGGCTATGCACATCTCAAAACTTTTCTAGATCAGGAGCGCAAGAAAACTGAAAACAGCTTCTTGATTGACACAGGCGATATGTTTCAGGGATCAGAACTCTCTGTGAAAACGACGGGCGAAGCCATGCTTCCAATCTTGAATTCACTAGGCTATGATCTGTACCTTCCTGGCAACTGGGAGGTAGTTTACTATAAGAAAACGATGCAGCACCTTTTGGGCTCGTTGACTGCCCCAAAGGTTTGTGCAAATATGTACCATGATCTCGGAGATGGGACCAAAGGAGAATTAATCTTTCCTCCCTATTATATCTGGAGCATAAATGGAGTAAAAATAGGATTCCTAGGCTATACAGATCATCTGGTACCAAAGCGACAGTCTCCAAATTATAGCAAAGGGATTGTCTACACGAAGCCCGAGGAGAATTTGGCTCATTACGTAGATGTACTTCGTAATCAGGAAAAATGTGCATTTGTAGCGATCGTCGCTCATTTGGGTTTATCCCAGCAGATTCATTTAGGAAATTTACCTGCCTGTGAGGGCGTTGATTATATTCTCGGTGGCGACACCCACGAGCGAGTCAGGACGCCTATTCAAGCAACATACACTAAAGTGGTCGAGCCTGGTGCCTTTGGCTCTTTTGTGGGAAAACTTGAGCTGGAATTTGATGAGGGAAAGCTTGTTGCAGACACCTATAAATTAATGGAGGTCAATGCAGAAAAATATCCTGCTGCTCCAGAAATGACAAGACTTATCGAAAGTAATGAGGGACCCTATTTAGCAGATATTCAGAAAGTAATGGGCTATAGTACCATTCCACTTTATCGATATTTCGTGATCGAAAACACCATCGACACATTAGTCCTCGATGCGATAGATTGGCAAAACCCGGATGTGGATATTATACTTTCCAACGGCTTTCGTTTCTGTCCTCCCCGATCCACACCTGATCATACGGGGAATATTCCTATCACCAATGGATTCATCTATGATATGCTCCCTGTGAATTCTAATATCCGAACGGGAGAAGTTAGTGGAAAGCAAATCGTGGCATGGCTAGAAAAAGAGCTAAATAATGTTTTTGCTAAAGAGGCATCAAAACGCTTCGGTGGCTGGGTTGTCAAATTCAAAGGAATGCATGTGGAGTTCAATGCTTTTGGAGAAGAAGGTGACCGAGTCAAAGAGCTTAAAATAGCTGGAAAGCCAATCGATTTAAAGAAAACCTATACCATTTCTGCCTGTGAGCGAGAAGGTGATCCCGATGAAATCCTTTGTAGATTCGTTGGGGTTAAAAATGCCAAAAACACTAAATACACCCTTCATGAAGCGATAATAAATTACTTGGCTGAAAATTCACCCGTAACACCAATTCCTCCAAAATCAGCCGTCGCTCTAGATGCTCCAGACACATTACTGACTCAAGTTTCTGGTGTACCCTATGAGTTTACTTGAAAAAATTGAAATTGGTTCTACCACGAATTTAATGGAATCGTCAACTTGTCATTTGATGATAAGTATTTCATGGGGTTAGTATCCGGATGGGTGAGCCTTTTGGGATTTTCGGTTTTGGACTGCTTTGAACGCCGTTAAAAAAATGACTTAGCTCCCGAGGTACGAGGGAGATCCAGTCATTTTTAGGGGGGCAAGGCAGTCCAAAATTCCGCTTTACAGAATTTCAAATGATTAATAAAAGCTTCCAGCGGAAAGAAAAGACCTAGGCTCAGGGCTTTTTGGTTACTTTTTGGCCGCCAAAAAGTGACAAGGATAGACCTATGGAAAATTTTTGAATACACTCAATAGGTTGACTATTCTCAAAAGTAATGAATCATTATTAAAATGGATATCCCACTATACACTTCATAATATTAAACTAAAAGTGAGCTTCCTTCTTCATTAAATTCAGGGTAGAACCAAAAAATTAAATAGAATAAGTTGTTTTCACCCCGAAAGGCTGATCATTTTGATCAGTTTTTTTTTATTCCAATTCAAATTGCACCCTTTTTCAAAGAATTAAGACTCCTACCTTTCCTAGCAACTCTTTCAATAAAAAAACCTTGCTTGGCTAATGCTGTTTTCTACTTTGCCATTTTTTACCTTCATGACCATGATCACCCAAAAGACTCTCCTTCCGCTACTATTAGTAGTCATTTCCCTTTTTATTTTCAGTTGCAATTCCACTTATCCGGAATCTGGTTGGGATACCAGCAAGGTAGAAATCGCAAGAGATGAATTTGGCATACCTCATATATTCGGAAAAACTGATGCTGATGTCGCATATGGTCTAGCTTGGGCCCATGCGGAGGATGATTTCGAAACGATTCAAAAAACATTGCTCGCCGGAAAGCGAATGGTCGGTAGAGTCTACGGACAAGATGGTGCCGCAGTGGATTTTTTCGGCCACTTACTCCAAACGATAGAAATCGCAGAAGCGAAGTATGAATCGGCCTACTCTGTTGAATTCAAAGCTGTATTGGAGGGCTATGCTGCTGGAATGAATGACTTTGCGCTAGCACATCCGGAAGAAGTTTTGCTCAAATCTGCTTTTCCGGTTACCACCAAAGAGATGGCAGCCGCATACATTCTCTCACTGGCACAAATGTCTGGAGCAGATCAAGCTATACAGCAAATCGTTTCAGGCAAAGTAGAAACCTTCCCAATTGACACCAATCCCAAAGGGTCCAACGCCATCGCAGTTCACTCTTCTCGAACTGATTCTGGGGGAAATTTCCTAGCCATCAATTCCCATCAACCGCTCGATGGTCCAGTGGCTTGGTATGAGGCACATTTGCACTCGGAGGAAGGTTGGAATATTATTGGAGGGTTATTTCCTGGAGGAGCAATGATTTTTCATGGGGTTAATGAAAATTTGGGATGGGCACATACGGTGAATTTTCCCGATCTGCTAGATACTTATCAATTGGAAATCAATCCAGAGAACGATGGGCAATACCGAGTGGATGGGGAATGGCTGGAACTGGAAGAGGAAACCATTTGGCTTCGGGTAAAGCTTTGGGATTTGATTACCATCCCCTTTCCAAAGAAAATCTGGAAAAGTATTTATGGACCTACTTTGGTAACTGAGCAAGGAGCATTTTCGATTCGAATGGGTGCTTTAGAGCGCATCGGTGCACCTGAAGAATGGTGGAGAATGAACAAAGCAAAGAATTTCACGGAATTCAAGGCAGCAATGAATCGGATGGAATTGACGAGTTTCAATACGGTTTATGCAGATCGATATGACACGATTTATTACGTGAGCAATGGTTTGGTTCCTATTCGGAATTCTTCCTATGACTACACAGGAACAGTTGCCGGAAACACCAAAGAAACCTTGTGGACGGACTATTTTGATTTTAAAAACCTTCCGCAGCAGTTGAATCCAAACTCAGGATATCTGTACAACACCAATCACTCACCCTTCAGGGCGAGCGGATTGGCAGACAATCTAAATCCTGATGATTATCCCAAAACGATGAATTATTCACTTCGGGACAACAACCGATCTACACGATTCCGGGAGTTGATGCTGGATACAGGACGAATTTCTTACGAACGATTTAAGCAAATTAAATACGATGGAAAGCTACCGGAAAAACTTGCTTTCAGAACCAATATGGAATCGCTTTTCAGCTTGGAGCCAAGCAAATACCCCGCTATTTCTTTGCAAATAGAAACACTTAAAAAGTGGGACAAAAGTTCAGGAATCGAGAGTAAAGGAGCGGCAATATTTGCCTTTGTCTACTATTATTGGTGGGATAAGTTTGCTGCTACTGGCAAAAGCTGGGAAACCACTCTCACCGAAGAAGAAGCTGTGGAAAGCCTTCAAGCCGCAAAGCTCCATTTTGAAACTCACTTTGGGAAAGAACTTGTCGAGTTAGGCGAATATCAAAAGCTAGTACGAGGCAAAAAGTCACTTCCGCTTGGGGGAATCGACGATGTGATCACTGCGATGCGTTCACTTTCATGGGAGAATGGGATGCGAAAAGGTACTCAAGGCGAGTCTTACATTATGATGGTTCAGTTTGGTGATGGACTTCCACAGATCGAGACCATCAATGTCTATGGCGCAAGTAATGATCCTGAAAGTCCTCATTATGATGATCAGATGGAGCTTTTCTTAGCTCAAAAATTAAAACCGATGAGTTTGGACAAAGCTGAGGTGATGAAAAACGCCAAGCGGGTTTATAACCCTGGAATCAAAAAGTGAGTTTATTGGAAGACAGAAGACCGAAGTAGCTAATAATAAAATAGATTGCTACTTATCATAACGCCTCTTATTTTAGGTACCAAAAATTCTTCACATTTTGAAATATAATAGGACATGAAATCGCTTCTCTGAAGCTCTGGTCAGAAATATTAATTCTTTCTACAATCAGAAATCTTCTCTGAAGCTGATACCAACCAAAATGAACAGCTACTTTTCTGGAGGTAGAAGATTTATCCTGTCCTAGGTATAAAAATCCAAAATAGCCAGTCCCAAATTCGAACCAAAAGAGCCAAAATACAAGAAAAATAAGGCTATAAATATTTCTAGGCAAATCGATATTATCCCATAAGCTCAGGCATTAAAGGATTATCCTTTTTTATAAGGAAATGAGCGCCAGAGGCGCAATTTGATTGTAAGTTATAGACTTAGAGATGACCAGAGCACCAGCGGTGCGATTTATTAAAAGACAAAATGATTTTCCGCTTTATTACCATTAGCCAGTAGCAACCAAAATATAATTTGCGTAATCCCGGTTGGCATCGGGAGATAATTAGGCTTTTCGGTCTTCGTTCTTCCGTACCAAAAAGCGAAGAAAAAAGGCTACTGGTATAACTGCAGAAATACATATTTCTAATAATCTGTCCTAAACCAACTTCAAATCATAAGGCCGAAACCCATCCAAAAGTGGATCGCTAGGATCTAATTCGGTGACCAGCGTATGCACCTCTGTCAGATCGCAGGTTTTGTATTTCTGAATCGAATGAAGTTTATCTGAAACCGAAAGAATCACCGTTTTTTTCGCTGCGCGAATCATCGCCTGCTTCACCTGAATCACCTCCCAGTCAAATTCCGTCAGGCCAAAAACCGGATCTAAATAGCCAGTGCCCAAAATGCACAGATCGACTCGCAACTGAGCCAGCATATTGACCACCGTTCCTCCTACCGCAAATTTGGCCTCATGAAGTAGCTTTCCCCCCAAGAAAATCACCTCCACATCTTTATGTTCAAGCAGTGCCATCGCCACATGAAGGCTGGGTGTAAATACGGTCAAGGATAGCTTTTTAGGAATCAATTTCGCCACTTCCATATTAGTCGTACCACCGCTCATCAAGATCACCTGTCCTTCGGAAAGTAAGGAAACAGTCTTTTCAGCAATTTGAATTTTCTTCGATTGGAGGTAGATATTCCCATCATCTTTGGAGAAAGTCATAAACCCAAAAGAGGTGGCTCCTCCATGGACTTTTTTCAATTTTTTGTCCTGATGGAGTTCTTTGACATCACGCCTAACAGTATCGATGGACACATTCAGCGATTCAGAAAGATCATTCAATAGGACCCGATGATGCAGATGAACTTGATCTAAAATGTATTTATGTCTTTCTTCTTTGAGCATAAGGAAACGCTTGGAGCAGTTAAGCTATTGAAAACAGCAAGAACATGCAAAAAATAGAAGCGATAAAAAAGTGCTTGCAAAAAAGTGCTCAAAATTGGAGGCTACCTTGTGAAATTCTGGCTAGTTTAGCTAAAGATTCGCTACGTAATCACTAGCTATTTCAATATTCAACCTGTTTGTCCTATGACTTTGCACAAATCTAAAATCGGAATCTTTGCTCTCCCACTTTTGATTTTACTGTTGGTTCAATTGAGCTGCAGTCCCAAATCTACCTTCCGAATCTTTGAAAAACCGATCACTTGGAATGCCGAACGGGAGGAGCTCTCCCTGCAATATTTAAAAGATCGACATGGCCTGGATCAAGAGGAAGCCAATATTAACCCTCAAATGGTGGTGGTCCATTGGACTGCGATTGATAACATCGAGGTGACTTTTGAGGTGTTTGATTCCCCGACAATAGGAGGAAGACCTGACCTGACCGGTGCAAGTAACTTAAATGTGTCTTCTCAATTCCTGATTGACAGAGATGGCACGATTTTCCGTCTACTGCCAGATCGAACTTTTGCCCGTCATACGATTGGTTTGAACTACTTGGCTATCGGAATTGAAAACGTTGGTGGTGCAGATGCCCCACTAACGAAAGCTCAATTGAAAGCCAATGAAGAACTGATTCGATACCTCAAGCGGAAATACCCAATTGACTATGTGATCGGGCATCATGAATATCAAAACTTTCAAACTACCCCACTTTGGAAAGAGGAAGACCCTGACTACCGAACTGTAAAAACCGACCCAGGAGATGAATTCATGGAAAAACTTCGTAAAAATCTTTCTGACCTTGGTCTAAAACCAATCCCCAAGCTTTGAGCTGACATCATCCCTTTATGAAACGAATTACCTCTTACTGTGCTTATTTCCTTGTTTTCGGACTTCTTTTTTCTGCCTGTAAAACCCAAAAACCAATAACTCCTTCCAAAAGACCCACTGCTCCTTCCACCCAAGGTCCAAAAGGAACCAGCAGCACTCCAGAAAAAATATTGCCTAAAGTGCCTGTTGCGCTCCGGCCTATGAATTACCAAATGCCGGAGATGCCCAGAGAATTCCGTGGAGTTTGGATTGCAACTGTCGCTAATATCGATTGGCCCATCTCAGGCGTAGATTCCTACGAAAAACAAAAGCGGGACTTCATAGGCATTTTGGATTATTACAAGGGACTAAACTTCAACGCAGTCATCGTCCAAATCCGAACTGCCGGCGATGCCTTTTACCCAAGCAACTTTGCGCCTTGGTCAAAATACCTAACAGGTAAACAAGGAAAAGCGCCGGGTACCACTGACAATCCACTGACTTGGATGATCAAAGAATCTCATGCCCGAGGATTGGAATTTCACGCCTGGCTCAATCCCTATCGAGCTACTATGACGTTGAAAACAGATGATCTCAGCCCTGAGCATGACTTCAATGCACATCGAAACTGGATGCTGAAATATGACACCAAGTGGTATTACAACCCAGGATTACCCGAAGTAAAAGCGCATCTACTGTCAGTAATCAAGGAAGTTGTGGATAATTATGACATCGATGCGATTCACTTTGACGATTATTTTTACCCATATAAAGTAGCCAAAACGGTATTTCCCGACAAAGCCACCTACGACAAATACAAAAAGCCTGGGCAAAGCCAAGACGACTGGCGAAGACAGAATGTCAACGAATTGATTTTCGCACTTAATCAGACGATCAAATCGAGTAAGCCTTGGGTGCAATTCGGCATTTCACCTTTTGGAGTTTGGCGAAATCAAGACAAAGACCCGAAAGGATCTCCAACCCGCGCCGGACAGACCAACTACGACGATCTCTATGCAGATGTGATTCTTTGGATGAAAAACGGCTGGATCGATTACCTGATTCCGCAAATCTACTGGAGCATGGAGCATCCGCTGGCCTCACATCGGAAGCTGAATGATTGGTGGTCCAATAATGCCAATCGCACCAACGTATATGTGGGAAATGGGCCGTATAAAATCCGTGAAGATTCGGATAAGGCATGGGAAAATCCAAGAGAAATCAACACCCAGATTTCCTACACGCGTACACTTCAACAGATTCAAGGCAATGCTTTTTTCTCTGCCAAATCTATGATGATGAAAAATCAGGATGTGGCGCAGCTCTTGAAATCCGAACTCTATAACGAGCCTACCTTGCCTCCGGCTTTCCAGCCTAAAACTCCATCGATTATCGATATCCCGAAGGTTCTGGAAGTAAAAGCTAATGACCAAGTCACGCAAATCAACTTAGAAAAACCGCTTGATCCTGCTATCCGCTACGGCATGATCCAAGGCGCAAATGAACTCAGTGACCTAGCTGATGCTGAAATCCATCCGGTTTGGGTGGGCGGCAGTCGTGCCCGCACGCTTGAAGTGACTAGCCTTAACACGAAGTACATTTCTGTTCGCTGGATCGACCACTTTGGCAGAATCGTCCAAACTCAAGTTTACCAAATCCCTTAATCTCCCTGCCATGAAAGATATGCTCGTTCGACTTATCGGACTTCCGGATTGCTCAGAAAAGGAAACGCAACTCTTGAAAAAAGAGAAAATCATCTTTCGACGTGCCATCGCACCGGAGAAGCATTTGGTATCAGAGTGGGTAATGGAGCATTTTGGGGCATATTGGGAATCGGAAGTTGAAGTGGCTTTTAGCAGACAACCAGTTTCAGTTTGGCTGGCGCAAAGAGGAAATGATATCTTGGGATTTGCCTGCTATGAATCCACCGCTCGGAATTTCTTTGGACCGACTGGTACTTTGGAATCAGAGCGAGGAAAAGGAATTGGGAAAATTCTCCTGATCAAATCCTTAGAATCTCTCCGGGAAATGGGCTACGGCTATGCCATCATAGGTGGTGTTGGCCCAGCTGAATTCTACGAAAAAGCGGTAGGTGCAAAAATCATCGAAGGCTCAGAGGTCAGTATCTACGAAAATCTAATCCGCAAATCATGACCCAGAAACCTGTAAAATCCCCATGGCTTTGGGTTCCCTCGCTTTACCTCACCGAAGGCATACCTTATATAGTGATCATCGTTGTCTCCGTGGTGATGTACAAAAAACTCGGCGTCTCCAATGCCGATATTGGTCTTTATACCAGTTTACTGTATTTACCTTGGGTGATCAAACCGATCTGGAGTCCAATCATTGATCTGATCGGCACAAAGCGGAAATGGTTTCTCAGCATGCAATTTATTTTAGCTCTTGTTTTTCTAGGAGCTGGACTGACGGTTCCGGCAAACAATTTCTTTTTGATGACTTTGGCCTTCTTTTGGATGGGGGCTTTTGCGTCAGCCACCAACGATATCTCATCTGATGGGATGTATTTGATTGCTTTGAAGCCCGAGCAACAAAGTTTTTTTGTCGGACTACGCGGTACTTTCTATCGGATAGGAATGATCACGGGAAATGGTCTCATCGTCTATATTGCAGGATATCTCGAGATCACTTTGGGTGATAACAGCCAAGCCTGGTCTTGGACGATGATCATTGTGGCGGGGTTGATGTTGATTCTCACAGCAGTCAATTATTTCACCACACCAGTGGTGGAAGAAAACGAGGCTATTCCTACTGAAAAGCGAAGCAAAGCTGAAGAACGAGCAAATTTCTTTAAGGTATTTGAGACCTTTTTTACAAAGAAAAATATCCTGCTATCTCTGACATTCGTGCTGATCTATCGACTTGGAGAATCACAATTGGTCAAGATGGCTTCACCTTTCCTTCTCGATGAAAAGGTCGATGGAGGATTGGCAATCAGCACTTCTGATTATGGCTTGATTTACGGAACAGTGGGAGTTATCGCTCTTTTGCTAGGGGGAATTTTGGGTGGAATTGCCATTTCTCGAGATGGACTTGGCAAGTGGATGATCCCGATGGCGCTTTCCTTAAACCTTCCAAATTTGCTTTATATCGCGCTGGCCTATTTCCAACCGGAGGGGCTTATTTTTCCGGGTGCTGTCGTGATTATTGAGCAGTTAGGCTATGGTTTCGGCTTCGCAGCTTACATGATCTTCTTGATTTATTTGGCAGAAGGCCTCTTCAAAACTTCTCATTATGCGATCGCAACAGGCTTTATGGCCATGGGAATGATGTTTCCTGGAATGCTCTCGGGCTATATCCAGGAATGGCTTGGCTATACTGGATTCTTTGTTTGGGTTGGCTTGGCCATGATCCCTGCCATTACCATTGCAGCAAGCGTGAAGTATCCTAGGGATTTTGGGAAAAAAGCAGCTAAATGAAGATTTACGAGTGACGATTTACGAAATCCTTGAAATTAGAAACATGAAATGAACTTCAAGCCTTAAACTTATTGAGACCAAAAATCGAAAGGAAAAAAACCTTGAACCAAACTAATAACCTTTAAACTTTCCAACCTTGTCACTTACTAACCTTTCAACCTCCCAGAAAACAGCTCAATTCTTTCTTCCGGCAGCTTTTGTCCATGATACAGAAGAGAATTATCAGATTCTTGAAAATTTGATTCGGGAAGAAGGAATCGGTGGAGTGACTTTTTTTCATAGCAGACATTCAGCGGCTGCCAACTTTGAAAAGCGTGCAGAAGTCTTGGACGTTAGCGGTACACTTGAAAAAATGATTGGCTTGATCAATCGCTATCAGGCGGCCTCCAAAATCCCACTTTTGATGAGCATAGATGGGGAATATGGCTTGGCTATGCGAATCGAAAAAACACCTCACTATCCTTTTGCTATTTCTCTGGGAGCCATGCAAAACGACGCCGAGAATCTGGTGGAAGAAGTAGGCTATCGAATGGGCCTAGACATGAAAATGTCAGGTATTCATTTGAATTTGGCACCCTGCGCAGACATTAATACCAATCCCAATAATCCTGTCATTGGTTATCGATCCTTTGGAACAGATCCCGAGAAGGTAGCCAAACTCGCCTTTGCCAATTACACTGGAATGATAAAAGCGGGCATTGGCGCTTGTTTCAAGCATTTTCCCGGACATGGAGACACTGCCGTAGATTCACATCTGGGTTTACCCATCATCCACAAAACAAAAGCTGATCTAATTGCAGAGGAACTACTTCCATTTCAATATGGAATTGATCATGGGGTCGAACTTATCATGGTTGGTCATTTGGCAGTTCCCACGCTTACCCGTGGAAAAAACATTCCAGCTAGTATTTCGAAGGAAATCATCACCGACCTATTAAAGGGAGAGATGGGCTTCAAAGGCTTGGTCATCTCTGATGCCTTGAATATGAAAGCTGTGGCAAAGCACTTTCCAGCCCCAGGAAAGTTGGAATTGGAGGCCTTCAAAGCGGGAAATGATCTGCTGTGTTTCTCCGATCATGTCAAGGAAGGTATAGCGCAGATTTCTGAGAACTGCTCAGAAGCAGAAATTGATGCGGTCTATCAAAAAATCATTGCCCTGAAGGAAAAGCTTGGTGTCTTTGAGTTTAGCGAATTGGCAATTCCCACTTTCGATTGGGAGGAACATAGCCAAGTCCAAACCAAACTTGCCAAGGAGTACATTCAGATCCTTTCTGGAAGTCTCGAGCCTGCTACGATCAAAGGCATTGCTGCGAAAGAAGCTTTGGCACATCGTACATTTTTTGAAAAAGGAAAATCGACCTTCACTAAAGAATTGGACAAGAAGTTTGGCTACAAGCTGAGAAAGCTACCATTAGAAAAGTCCGATTTGATCTTGATCTCAATCCATGTTCCATCTCACAAGCCCTTAAATCAATTTGGTATGGATCAGGAAATCCTCAACGAAATCAAGGATTTGATTGATTCAAAGTCCTATATTCTGATTCATTTTGGAAATCCTTTGGCCCTTAAGCATTTTGGAGATTTGAAAAACTGTCAAGCAGTGATCTGTTGTTATCAAGGTTTTGAGGAAGTGCAGGAGGTGGCCGCACGACTTTTTGATTAGGAAGTGAATTGACAGAATAGCTAGTTAAAATTTTTAACTTGGTAAAAAAATAACAGTACCAAAGGTGCATATACTTGTCCACATCGGGCAGCTAGAATGCCAAAAGGTAAAGCAATAAACAAGTTGTGCTTAATGTCTACACTCAGGGTTTTTACGATAGAATATTTCATTTTCCACACTCCTAAGCCTATCATTTGCAGCCGATATTTCAACTTCTAATAAGCGTTTCTCTTCTTCTAATTTAGAATCAGAATAACTCTCAAAAACACTAAGCACAACATTTTGTATAGTGCATGGCTTAGTTTCAGTTTCTTTATTATCGTTCATCTGTATTTAAGTTTTTGTCTGTTTAGTTAATTAGTGGTCTTTAAATCGCCACGACACCATACAAGATGCCGTTGTATGCAAGGCAAGAAGACCGAATAACACAGAAATCACCAGATTATAAAATTTGAAAAAACGAATAGAATATATTAGCTCATTGATTGAAGGTTGGTGCAAGAAAAAATTAGTTTTTGCCCGCCCGCTTCTGCCCTTCGGGACAGTTGGGGAAGCCTACGCACATTGCACACATTTGCAAATCGCACAGGCTGACTCACAAAACCAAATTTGCAAAAGAATGCAATCATTCCACCTCACAAAAACCATAAATTATGATTGAGGGTATTTTAATAAGTATTGCGGCAAACATAGTTACAGGAGTTGGTCAATCAGCTCTTAAGAAAATAGTTAATAATGGTAGTTTAGAAGATGAAATTAGAAAAGCTTTTGATAATGCTTTAAACCAATGGACTGTTAATTATGGTATTAAGGAAAAAGAAAAAATATTTACCAAAAGTCGATTTTCACTTCTATTAGAATGTATTAGAGAGCCTGAGAAGATTAATTCACTTGAAAAAAGTACGGCTGACATTATAACATTTTTTAAGTTGGAATTGCAGAAAAGTACAACAGCTTGGAACTTTATTGAGGATATACATTTTCAAACTGCATTAAATAAACTTAATTCATTAGAGCTACATATTACGGAGTTAAATTCTTCATTTAATAATCAAATTAAGGTAATTGAAAAAACATTTGATGATGCTTTAATTCCATACATTGAAGCATTTAAACATCAATTGAACGAAGATAATATTGATTTACCTAACCAATTTCACAACACTTTTATTGGAAGAAAATCCGACCTAGACAATATTGATTATTTAATCAAAATGTCAGATAAAAAAATAATTTCGGTTGTGGCGGATGGTGGGTATGGAAAAACCAGAACATGTATTGAATACTTCAAACAATATATTGACAATGAAGATAACTATGAAGCTTTTGTAATAGATGTTAGCGCATATAGAAGTTTGAATTTTGCAAACCAATTGAAAAGTGAAAAACACATAATTGTATTAGTCGATGATGCGCATAAACATCCAAATATATTGAATGACATTATCAATACGGCTAATCGACATGATAATGTGAAAATTATGCTTACTGTCAGAAAAGCGATGTATGAAGATACTATTAAAGAACTGGCTACACATAACAGAAATATTGGTGTTCAAAAGATAGAGAGGCTAACCTATGAAGAAACACAAGAACTTTTCAAATCGCAATTACCAGGATTAAAAGAAATAGAAATAAAAAAATTATCAGAGGAGTCAAAAGGTATTCCGATTGTTGTGCTTGGTCTGTGCCAAGTAACTTTAAGTGGAAAATATAAATCTGACTTGTCTGAGGAAGCTAATTTCAAACTTTTTGTCAGGGAATTAAAAAATCAAGTTATAAATGATATTCATATAAAATACTTAATAGACAAAGAGAAAATAAATAAAACGATTCAATTGTTAAGTTTTTTCTCACCTATTAAAAATTCAGAAGAGGAAATTCTTGAATTTTCCAAATTGAATGATATGGATGTTGACGAAACTAATTTGATATTAGATTATCTAGAGGAATATGAATTCATCGCAAGGAAATCAGAAATCTATATTAAACCAGACCCCTACAGTGACACAATACTTTTAGATTCAGCTACAAGAATCAAATATTTGCTTAAAAAAGACATCAAGATTTTTATTGACCGGCTTATTCGTAACCTTGTTGAAGTCGAACAATCGGAAAGGCTAGATTTAAGTATTGATAACTTACTATTAGATTTTGTATCTTCTTTTAAAAAGAAAGAAACTGATAATGAAGAAGGTATAAGTGTTTTAGTTTCGAACCTTGAAACACTAAAATCATTCACATATAAAAAACCTCGAATTTGTTTTCTTGCAATAAAGGACCTCATTAATAGCAAGGCAGCTTCTGATGAATTCTGGCATAAGGAAGAAGTTCATATTTTCTATACTAAATCCTTTAAGGAGGTACATGAAAATATTGAAACAATACTATCTATAGCAGCATTAAACTCTCATAAAGTTACAGAACTTGATGATATATATGAATTGCTATTGGAGTATAAAACTAAAAAGGTAGAGAGCAATATATTTCAACAGGTTTTTAGGTATAGAGTTTATGACTTTTTTGAATATGGCTATCAGCCTTATTCACCTTGCGAGAGACAATCATATCTCATTAACAAGCTAAATGATTCCTTAAATGATGTTAAACCAGAATTATTTTTAGCCAATCATATTTTTAACTCCATAAAAACTTTGTTGGTTCTTGAATTTGAAGGAGAATCATATTATGACAAATACACACATGCATTTTCTTGGGGGAGACATTTTGTTATATCCAATAAAACAACAGAACGTATAAGAATTGCTGCGCTAAATTTAATGTTCAAGCTTTACCTTTTGTCTCGCTTTGAGAAACACTCAGAAGCATACTTTGACGAAATATTGCGCATCTTATTTTTCATGGCAGAAGATAAAAGAGAAAAATATGAATTTAATCAAAAAGAGGAAGTTGAACTAGTTATTGAGTTTTTGAAGAAAGTATTAGGGAATAATCCAAGTATGACTGAAAGAAGTAAAGTTATTCGCCAATTAAAGATATTTGAGAGAAGAGAAATTAAGGACGAATATAAGGAGACAACAGATACGTTACTTGCATTATCTGAATATGTAGAAACTCCCAAAGATAAGCTGACTCTTTTGTTCTTGGATGAGTATTTTTCACTTAAAAAAAATATTGAAACCATATTGAATGAAATTATTGAGCAATATTCTGACATAAATATCTTTCTTACAGATATTGTAGAAATAAAGCTAGAATTAGCACAAAAGGATTATACTAATTTCCATGAGGTGCTATCGCATTTAATTTCAAACTATCCTAAAGAATCGAAAACACTTCTTGACCTTGTAATAGAAAACTATCCGGAACAATCTTGTGATTTCTCAACATTAATCAAAGCTAATTATAAAGGCAAGAAATATTTTTACTCAACAATTGAAAAAATATGGAACCTTGAATATGAGTGTGTAAAACGTTCTGTTTTATGGATGCTGACCAATGGAAGAAATAGGGAAACTGAATATTATCATGAAGATGATTTAAAATATGTTGAATATGTGGTTGAAAATAAAATGGTTCACGCATTATGGAGCATTTCTTTCACGTTGCCGAAATATATTTTAATTAATCCCCAAAGAACTCTTAGTATTATTTCTAAAATTTTCATAATCAGTGAAAATGAAAGGGAAGATGGACATTTGCTTCATTCAATTTTTGAAGATAAAGAAATCTTAGACAACCATTCCGAATTAATAAAAGACTTTGTATTCAATTCAACATTAGAAACACCCTTGGATTCTCACTATTTAGAGAAGGCATTAAATTTCTTAGAAAATTACTTTGGTTTTAAGCTGTTATTCTCGTATTTAAAAAAGAAGGTTGAAATTATTGAAAAGCAAAGTAAATATATTAGTCTATCCTATCATAAACACTATAACAATCCAGAAAAAGAACAACTTCAAATAGAAAAGGATTTTTTAATAGTTGTTCAATGGTACGCAGAGTTAGAAAGTAAATCTGAATATATTCATAAAGCCCTTGTTGAATTTTTACGTCCAATTCAGATTCAATCCGTAGGATTCAAAACTGAGTTTAAGAAATTAGTTGAAGCATGTGGAGATAACATTGATAGAGCAGTTGATTTATGTAGCTCTCTTGACGTGTATGAAGACAAGGGGGAATTCTTAATTTCCATGCTAATTGAAATAGCTAATGAGCTATGTGCTAAATATGATTTTGATAACGAAAAATTAATTCAAATTTTTGGTTCCAATTATATCAGAAATTTAGGTTCAAAATCAGGTCCTGCAAGTGGTCCCTTTCCTCAAGATTTAAATAAAAGAAAAGAATTAAATCATTTGATGGGCAAATATCCTATGCATGCGAAAGTGAAAGGAATTTTTGATTACTCATTAGAAAGGGTAAATAATGATATTGAAAGAGATAGATTTGTAGATGAAAAATGGTAGTTCAATCGCATACAGCCAAGCACAATTGCAATTCGCACAAGCCAACGCTCAACCAAAAATTGCAATAGAGCTTGTCTGATTACCACCGCTTTTTTGCCGACCCTAAAAACTAATTTTTTCGGGAACAGCAGTGCTTCGATTGAGCGGATTTTAGATTGTAGTAAATTGATAACTAATTGATAATGAATAAAGCCCAGCATACAACAATGTATATAAAAAATAGGCGAAATAGTAATAAACTAAAGGCTTTTGGTTTGTATGAAAGTTCGTGCTTAACCGAAAGTTTCGTGCTTCGAAATCGCCTACTTTTCATATACTAAACGTTAGCAACCATAGTATAAGACTATACAATACCTAGACATGAAATATATTTTAAGCTTACTATTTATATTTTTTGTTCGTCAGACTTGCATTTCTCAAGTTTATGAACCCAGAACTGTCCTCGAAACGGCAGAACAAATATTAAAGGAATCTGTTGGAGAGAGCCTTTATCCTTATTTTAAATATGATAAAAAATCATACTATGAGTACAGAACTAAATCTGGCAAAACAAAGTGGAACACATTAAGAAAGAAAAGAAAAACAAAAGGTAATTTTGTTAGTGTGAATGTTAGGTTTATACTTCAACATCCCGAATTTGCTTATGACTGGATTAATAAAACGATCTATATCAGTCTAGATAAGTCATTAAATTTGACAGGTGAACCAAACACTGATTTTATTCCTGATTTCTTAAAAAAGAATGAACCATCCAATTGGCTATCTGGTGAACAGATTGACAATATCATACAAGGACTAAATCTAAAGAAAACAACGTATCCTATAGTTAAGCGTCTCGACTATGATACTAAATCTCATAAATATATCTGGACAGTATTCAACACGTTATATGAAGAAGACTACGTTTCTGATGTTGAATTTCTTGAAATTGATCCTATATCTGGGAAAGTAATAACTCACAGAGAAGAAAGACAAAATGTTGTACATTGAGATAAAAACTACGGTTGCTAACAACTAGGTTTTCGTTGCGTGCGTAGCACGAACAATGAAACCGCTGTTGCACGGAACCGGTGAAGTTCTTATGGGGATTGAGTCGAGATTTCAGGAATTTTTTACAGGGTATATAAACCCAAAAAGTCAGAGGTATATCTGATTTACTTCAAAAAAGCAGTGTTTGAATAATTTCTTTGCCCTTCCAGCAATGCTTAGGAAGGGCTTTTTTATGGATTGGATCTGCCTAGCGGCAGACAGGCATAGGTTTCCTAGCCAGATCTTAATCAGGAATTAGAATTGGGTTGGTACAGAAGAAAAAACTGCCTTTGGCGGCCCGCGTTTGGGTATTCGCTGAATGCTGACCATGGTTTCTTTGTCACAGCAAGCACAATACCTTGGATTATAGACCTCGAGTACTCGGGCTTCTTTCTCTGGAAGTGGGATTCCTACTTGTTGGTGGATCAATGGAATCGTCGCTGCTTTGGCCGAACTTCCAAGGATGCCGAAGTGCCGGATCCTTACTAGTCCTCTGGGTAAGATCCCGATGCTCGGGACAGGTAATGCATGGAGAACCTTCGGATAAACTCCAGATTGTCCAGACTCATTTCCTGCTTCTGGGCTCCCTGTCGATAATCCTTGTAGCTAAAAGTGGTTTGCTTTTGGTTAATGTCTAGAATTCGATGGTTGGAGATAGCCACTTTGTGGGTGTATCTACCAAGATATTCCAAAACCGCTTTGGGATGGCCAAAAGGCCGTTTGGCGTACACTACCCACTCTTTTTGGAAGAGCTGATCGATCAGTTCTTTCTCCGGCTCAATCCTCGATTTTAGTGCTTTTACGTACTTGGCTCGGAATACCTTGCTCATAGCCTTCACCGGGAAGAGGAATTTCCCCTTGCTTTTGGCTGTCCTCCAATTCCCATTTTTTGCTAGTCCTCCGCCTGGAACGATGCAGTGCAAATGAGGATGCAGAGATAATTGTTGTCCCCAAGTATGAAGGATAGCAATCATCCCAGCTTTGGCTCCCAGATGCTTGGGGTCTTTGGCAAAGCAGCGAACCGTCTGCCAAGCCGCTTCAAACAAACGGTCATAAACAGCCTTGGGTTGATACATCGCCAGTTGGTTTACCGTGTCTGGCAAAGTAAAGACGATCCCGATGCTCGGGACAGGCTATGAAAATACGGTACAGGAAGTAATTCCGCTTCCCGCTTGGCGATCCAGTCCTCCCGGTTTTTCCCTTGACACTTCGGACAATGCCTATTCCTACAGCTATTATAGCTGATTCGGGTAGTTCCACATTCAGTGCATGCATCTACGTGTCCACCTAGATCAGAAGTCCGACAGCGTTTCAATGCAGACAACGTCCTCAGCTGCCAGCTGTTGATCTGTGGGTGCTTTTCCACCTCTGCCCAGTGCTGTCTAAGCACATCGGCCACTTCAAAACTGGCTTTCACTTTCTGGAGAGATAGAGTCTGTCCAAGGGACTGAAGGCACGACACTTGTCGGTCTGAGCAACATGTAAATAGATCATCGTGGTATCTATACATTCATGACCCAGTAGATCTTTGATCGTTAGGATGTCCAAACCCTCTTCCAATAAATGAGTAGCAAAAGTGTGACGCAGCGTGTGCACGCTCATCGGCTTACTGATGCCTGCCTTTTTCTTGGCTTCGTTGACTGCCCACTGCACGCCACGCTGGGAATATCTGGAGTCAAAATCTCCACCGACACGGCCAACGATCTCTTGATCTTTGCTGTTGAATACCCATTCATTGGGTTGTTCCGCTTCCAGATAGGCTTTCAGTCCACGGATCAGGATATCCGCCAACGGAACGTAGCGATCTTTCTTGCCCTTGCCATCCTTCACATGGAGCATTTTCCGGTCAAAATCCAGATCAGCAATCCTGAGATTCCTGACCTCAAAACAGCGGAGTCCACAGCCGTAAAGTAAGGCTATCAGAATGCGGTGTTTGAGCAGTTTAGGAGCTTTCAGTAGCCTTCGAACTTCTTCTTGACTCAGCACAACTGGAAGCTTTTTGCTACGCTTGATTGTCGGAAGTTCGATCCGTTTGTCATTCATTCCCTCGATCCGATAGGCAAAGCGGAGAGCGTAAACGGTAAACTTGAAGTAGGACTCCGAAGGGGTATTGTGACTCCGCTTCACCAGATGCAAGTAATCGTTAATCCGCTCTGGATCTACCTCAGTGGGTAATTCATTGAAGTGAATAGCAAGTTTGGCTAAATGTAGCGAGTAGTTGGCAAGGGTACTTTGACTTTTGCCGGCAACAGTAACTTTTTGTTTGAACTTGGCGAGTAGTTCGGCAAAACCTGCTACATTAGAACAAGCGGTCTGGAGGAGGGTTTCCTTTCCTCCTTCGGCGGACAAGTAGTTTTCATGATTGATATGAGGTTAAGATTGAATTAAAAAGTTACCTCTTTTGGACTGCTAATCGAAGAAACTACCGCAGGTTTAGTGCAACAATGGCTATAAGTAATTGCTTGTTCTCGCCTACTTTGGAAATTCCTGCGGAATTTCCAACTTAGTGAGTACTTGTAAAGTTAATCGCTAAACCACGCAACTACTCCTATCCGAGACCTTTAGCAGCAAGTTATCCCTTGAAAAATTAAGCAGCATCTTACACAAAGAAAATATCATATCTTTAGCTTATGATTGTTAAAGATGAAATATCTAAGCGATTAGCGGATTTCAAAGCCTTGTGCAAAAACCATAACGTAAAGTACTTATACGTTTTCGGTTCATCAGTAACAGATAAGTTTGATGTTATGAATAGTGATATCGACCTTTTAGTAGAAATTGATGACCAAGATCCATTAGAAAGAGGAGAAAAACTTCTTTCGTTGTGGGATAATTTTGAACAATTTTTTCAAAGAAAAGTAGATTTATTGACTGATAACTCAATTAGAAATCCCTATCTAAGGAAGAGCGTTGATTCGACAAAAATTTTGATTTATGACCGAAAAGGGGCTCAAGTATTTATCTGATATTACTCAAGCAATAGATCTTGTTTATGAGTTTACTTTGGAAACTCCAAATTTCGAAGAATTTAGTAAGGATATAAAAACGCAAAGCGCCGTTGAACGTCAATTAGGCATTGTTGGTGAAGCTGTCAATAAATTCACTTTGATTCATCCTGAAATTGAACTGGAAAATTCTAGGCAAATTGTAGGGTTTAGAAATAGAATAATCCATGCTTATGACGCGGTAGATTCGGCAATGGTTTGGGTTATTATTAAAAGATATCTAAGACCACTACAGGAAGAAGTAAGGTCAAAAATAAATTAGCCAGCTACCAACCCTTGCTAGCCAAAATGGCGGTCGTGTCGTGCGGTTTAGTTGGTTTTTTCTTGCTTTTTAAAGCTAAAACCAACTACCACAACACAATTTATATCTTCGATTACCAGCCACTTCGGGTAGCAAGAAATCATTAAAAAACAAAAACCTAAACAAGACCCGCCATGACAAATACAAAAGAAAACGTTGTTTGGATCACAGGTGCTTCGTCTGGTATTGGCAAAGCTATGGCCTTTGAGTGGGCAAGGTTAGGATATAAAGTGGTGCTTTCTGCTAGGCGAGCAGCATTATTAGAAGAAGTTGCTCTTGAGATTAGGAAATCAGGTGGCGAAGCATTGGTAGTTCCAGTTGACATTATGGAAGAAAAATCCATAGAAGATGCGGTACAAAGCATCTTAACCACTTGGGGCCGTTTGGATATTGCCGTGGCCAATGCTGGCTATGGTGTTTTTGGAAGTATAGAAAAATTGAATGCAAAAGATTGGAATAGGCAATTGCAAGGTAATGTTACAGGCCTAGCCCTGACAGTAAAAAATGCACTGCCCCACTTGAAGAAAACCCAAGGTCGTATTGGTTTGATCGGAAGTGTAGGAGCTTATCTCCCTAATCCTAATGTAGGTGCCTATGGCGCTTCAAAAGCTGCCGTACATTCGATTGGTTTGACATTGCAGGTTGAGTTGAAGGATACCGGTGTGAGTTGTACCACCATACATCCGGGATTTGTGGTGTCGGAGATTGCAAAGATTGACAATGATGGCATCTGGCATCCTGAACGCCCAGATCCACGTCCATCAAATTTGATGTGGCCAACAGATAAAGCTGCGAAAGTGATGGTTAATGCCATCTTGAAGCGAAAGCGGACATACGTTTTCACAACCCACGGAAAAATTTTAGTTTGGATGCAACGTTGGTTCCCAAGCTTGGTGAGAACGTTAGTTTCAAAAGGTCCAAAACCAGAATAAAAAAAGATAGGTCGTGATCTGCCTGTAACCAATAAAAATGGAAAGCCGAACTCGCAACAAGATTATTTGCAGGAATAAGGGCTAAGAGCAAGTATTCAGATTTTTCATTCTAAGCATTTTTTGGAGACAGCGATAATTCTAATTCACTTATTGCTGGAATACCGATAATTCTGCCCTATCTCTGTTTTTCCCAAGAAAGAAAACGCTCTTCTTAATTGATAATTTCAAAGCTTAATCTGGAGATTTTCAACCTTTATTCTTGACAATTTTACCCTAAACAATTTTTAAAAAACTGGGATTTGTAATCCGAGGAAACAAGTTCATGCCAACTCCCCAAAAACTTTAATGACTACATCGTGGTAGATTTCTCTATTTTTGTGCCATGATTATACTCATTGGAGCGGGATTATTAGAACTCCCTCAACTCTGAGGCCTAGCTCAAAGTGGAAAGCTTGAATATCAGGAATTTTTCAGTTTCAAAAACAGTCATTTTCCTTAACAATTGAATTCACCTTTCTCTTCGCTGAATCAATCATAAAAAAGGTTCTACCCTGAATTTAATGAAGAAGCAAGTTTGGCTTTAAAATTATCTTATACAGAATAATGTAGGATATCTATTTTACTAAAGTTTCATTAATATGGCAAAGATTCAACGTTCTGAGCACTTCAATCCGTTTTCTATAGGTTTATCCTTGTCACTTTTTGGCGGCCAAAAAGTAACCAAAAAACCCTGTGCCTCGGTCTTTTCTTTCCGCTGGAGGCTTTTTTCATTGATTTGAGATGAGGAGACAGCGGAATTTTGGGCTGCCTTGCCCACCTAAAAATGACTGGATCTCCCTCGTACCTCGGGAGCTAAGTCATTTTCTTTACGGCGTGCAAAGCAGCCCAAAACCGAAAATCCCGCAAGTCTCAGCCATCCGGACGCTATCCTCCATAGATTCTTGCCATCAAATAATCAAGTATCGTTTCCATTAAATTCGTGGTAGTACCATAAAAAATTATGTTTGTCGGCCTAATCCCAAGCTATAAGCCATTGAATCAATTCGGAATGAATCAGGAAGTTCCGGAATTGGTAAAAAATCTGATTATCCAATAAAAATAAATTAAACTTCAAATTAATAAGGAACAACAAAAATACCCCTCATTCGAATGTATTTAAATTTCATAAATTATTTCAGAGCTATTGCCATTATGATTATTGTAGCAGGCCATTGTTTTACGCTCTCTGATTTTAGTTTCACTTCCAATTTTGGAAACATTATTCTTAATCTAATCGTGGGTGGAACTTCATTTTTTGTTTTTATTTCAGGATTTTTATTTCGTCATGTTTTTTACAAGAATTTCAATTATTCCAAATTCATGAAAAATAAAATAAAATTTGTTTTATCCCCTTACCTACTAATATATTCTCCTCTAGTGATATTTTACGTATTCATTGGTAACCATATTAATGATTACTTTGTACCTACAGGAGATAGTCCTATCGATCTTTATATTATTCCAATCATTAAATATTATTTGACAGGCTACGGGGCAGTTGCTTATTGGTATATTCCCTTCGTGATGATCATTTTTCTGATCTCACCCCTCTTTATTCCATTCATCAGACTAGGTTTAAGGTCTCAACTCTTGATAATTTTTCCTCTTTTGTTAATTGCCATGCTGATTCACAGACCATTTGAACATTCAGCATATGGAGCTATTCATTCCGTATTCTATTTCATTCCTATTTATTTGATCGGGATAATAAGTTCTCAAAACAAGACTTTAATTTATTCAATTTTAAAAGGAAAAGCAGGATATTTATTTATCAGTGGGATAATTTTATCGGCCATTTCTTTGTTTTTTGGAAAAGTAGCAAATCCTCATAAGAGCGCTTTTTCGTATGAAGGATTTGATTTAATAATTATTCAGAAAATTGCACTTTGCTTTGCTTTTATGACATGGCTTGGACGATATGAAAACAATAAAAATAAATTTATGAATTTAATTTCCGAAAATAGCTTTGGCATATTTTTCATTCATCCAATATTATTAATCTTGGTTGAAAAAATTAAGAGAACGATGGACTTCAAATTCCCAATAAATAACTTTTTAATTTATATTGTTTTTTCAACATTGATATTTAGTCTTTCTTTACTGATTACCATTCTGATAAAAAGGGCTTTTCCAACCAAAAGTAGATATATTATTGGGAGTTAAAGCTTTAGATTAAAACGCATCCCTTCCATTACAAAAACCCCTTTGATCTAAAGTACTTTGAAAAGGTGGGAGATCTCACCTTGATGGTATTCTGACAACAGTGGTTTGAGGAAGCGCAACTGCAAACAGCAGGCATCTTTACAGACTGAGCAAAATTTATTCTACTGGTAAACAAGTTCATGCCAACTCCCCACTAGTTATTGATGACTACATCGTGGTAGATTTCTCTATTTTTGTGCCATGATTATACTTATTGGAGCGGGCTTATCAGGTCTTTTATGTGCATACCGTCTTAAGAAAGAAGGGATTCCATTTAAAATTCTGGAAGCAAGAAATCGTGTTGGAGGAAGAATCAATACTGAATATTTAACAGACAATACGCCTGTTGAGATGGGTGCAACTTGGTTTGGTAATCAACATATTCATCTTAAATCACTTTTAGATGAGTTAGGCATTGAATACTTCGCACAGCACATGGATAGCACAGTATTCTTTCAGCCAGTTGCTACGTCACCCGCTGAATGCGTACAAATCCCAAGTCAACCACCGAGTTTCAGAATCGCCGGTGGTAGCTCCAACTTGATAAATACCTTATACCAAAAATTAGATTCAGACGATATCATCCTAAATCAAGCCGTTACGGAAATTAAATTCCATGAAAATTCTTTTCAAGTAGTTGCAAAAGAGGTCTTTGAAGGCGACACCGTTGTTTTGTCCCTTCCTCCTAAGTTGTGGGCAAAAAGAATATTATTCGAGCCTCCACTACCAAATAATTTGTTGGAAATAGGCAATCAAACACAGACTTGGATGGAGGACTCCATTAAAGTTGCTTTGACCTATGCCCAACCATTTTGGGGAAAAGAGAATCTCCCAGGCACTTTATTCAGCAATACTGGCCCCATTACCGAACTCTATGATCATTGTAATCATGAAAGATCCAAATTCGCACTTTGCGGATTCATAAATCCATCATTTAAAAAACTTGCTTATGCAGAAAGACGAGACCTAGTGATTGATCAATTGAAAAGTGTTTTTGGAATTAAAGCGGTAGCGTTTCTTGACTACAAGGAATGCGTCTGGAGCGACGAAGAAAATACTTTTGTGGAATCTGATCTTCCACTTTATCCGCATCAAAATAATGGAAACCCAATTTTTAGCAAGTCCTGTTATGATCATAAATTATTGATTTCCAGTTCTGAATCAGCCTCAAAATTTCCTGGATATATGGATGGTGCAGTGTACGCAGCGAATTTGATTGCTGGAAAAATCACGAAAGCAGAAAAACTTTTTTTATAAACCAATATAACAGCAAATAAGCCAGACGATACCAGTTCAGACTTTTGGATTCAATTCATTACCTTACAGTTAACAAATTTTTTGAAGGTTATGAAAAAGAGATACACCAGACCTGGCATTTATATTCAAGAGCTATCCCCTCAACCCCGCTCTGTCGCACAGGTTGAAACGGCCATTCCGGCATTTATTGGCTATACTGAAAAGTCGATTCGTCAAGGAAATCCAGTTTTAAATACCCCAACAAGAATCAACTCCTTTTTAGAGTTTGAACAAATCTTTGGAGAGGCCTTCCCCTCCAAATTTGAAATCGTACCTGCTCTTCTCTCTGATCCATTTCCCTTTCAGCTTAACAATCAACCGAAGAGCCTTTCATTTTTACCAAATCAACAAGGTTATCTCTACTATTCAGTGAAAGCTTTTTTTGAAAATGGAGGAGGTACTTGCTATGTCGTCTCGGTTGGGAATTATGCAGGGGTTCCAAGTTTGATTATTGAAAAATCAGCAATATTAATTGGAATTACTGCATTAGGAAATGATAACGAGTCCTCGATCTTAGCAATTCCCGATGCTGTACTTTTAGGAGGTGAAGCATTTGAAGTCTATCAGCAAATGCTAGCGCACTGCGCAACACAGCGGAATCGATTCTCGATTTTGGATATTCCAGCAGGATATCAGGGGCTAAATACCGGGAATAATTGTGTTTCTGAATTTAGAAATGGGATCGGAAATCAGCACTTGGCTTTAGGAGCGGCCTATTATCCATGGCTTTATTCTACTGTTGCTTCAAATCCTTCACTGGAAATTCTTGATCATTTCGAACTTTTAGATCTTCAGCAAATCCTTCCTGAGCCTCATGCACAGACATTTTTAAATTCCAGCCCAACACCTTCTGGAAGCTATCTTCATCAGGGACTGATAGGCTTTAGTCCCACCTACAGGGCATTGATGGACGGAATTCAAAATAAACTTGGATTATTACCTCCTTCGGGGTTTATGGCTGGCATCTATGCACGAACAGACCGAGAAAGAGGGGTCTGGAAAGCCCCCGCAAATGTCTCCATAAATTCTGTTTACAAGTCAGCTGTTTCAATTTCAGATACTGAACAAGAGGCTTTAAACATAGCTAATTCGGGGAAATCTATTAATGCGATACGGGAATTTTCTGGAAAAGGAATTTTGGTATGGGGAGCCCGGACGCTCGCTGGAAATGACAATGAATGGCGGTACGTACCGGTAAGACGAACCACAATAATGATTGAACAATCCCTCCAAAAGGGGCTTCAATTCGCCGTTTTTGAACCCAATTCTAACATTACTTGGGCTAAGGTGAAAGGGAGTTGTTCTAATTTTCTGACAAGTATCTGGCGATCGGGCGGATTGGCTGGAGCAAAGCCTGAGGAGGCTTTTTTTGTCAAAGTGGGATTGGGTGAGACCATGACGAGTCAGGATATTTTAGATAATAACTTGATTGTAGAAATAGGGATGGCTTTAATACGACCGGCTGAGTTTATTATTTTAAGAATTAAATTAAAAACAGCCAGCTCATGATTTTAGGTAAAAGAAACATTTTTTCTCATAAAAGCCAACAGCCGTGTCACCACGGCTGCTTTGTAAATAAGACTGTTTGATTTGAATCCAGAAATTAAAATCAATTTTCTATTCCAAATCGATACTCAATCAAATGCTCGTATTTCTCTCCAGGATTCAAGATCGGTGATGGAAAGTTTGACTTGTTGATTGCATCCGGCCAGTTCTGCGATTCCAGACAAAAACCCCAGTACTTATCATATGTTTTGCCTTCGGCTCCGGCGAAATTGTCCAGGAAATTTGCAGTATAAAATTGAACGCCGACATTATCGGAATACATATCCATCGTCCGACCTGAGCCTGGGTGAAGCACATGTACAAACTGTTTCATCTCTATACTTGGAGCAAGTTTCATAACCATATTGTGATCAAAGCCTCCCTTATTTGCAGTGATCTGATCTCCAAGTAGTGTCGCTTGTCTAAAATCAAAAGGAGTTCCTGTCACATCCTTGATCTCACCGGTGGGAATTAGAGTTTCATCAACTGGAGTGTAAGCATCAGCGTTGAATTGGAAGATGTGATCAGTAACTGGACCGCTAATTCCACTGAGATTAAAATACGTATGATTAGTCAGATTGACAATCGTCGGGGCATCAGTTTCTGCCTCGAACCGAATCCGAAGCACATTATCCAGTGTCAACTCCATCCAAAGTGTAGTAGTCAAATTTCCGGGAAACCCTTCTTCTCCATCGACACTGAGATAGGTCATTTTCACGCCTACAATCGAGTCATTTGAATAGGGCTCTGATTGCCATACTTTTTTATTAAAACCTTCTAATCCCCCATGAAGTGTGTTGGGGCCATTGTTGGCTGCAAGCGCGTAATTTTTACCATTTAATTGAAATTTGGCCGCCCCGATTCGATTGGCTACTCGGCCAGCTGTCGCTCCAAAGAATGGATTAGGCTTAGTCAAAAACTCTGGAATGCTATCCAGAGTCAAGGCAATATTCTCCACTTTTCCATTTTTATCTGGCACAGAGATTCTGGAGATCAGGCCTCCATAATTACTCATTTCCACCTGCATGTGACCATTGTCCAAAGTGTATTTGAAGATTTCTTGATCTAGGATTTGAGCGACTTTTTCTACTTTAAGCATAAGGTTTACTTCTTCAGTGATGGTCTGATTTTCTTGATTTTCAGGTTTGGATTGACAGGAGAAATTCACAATTATCAGCAAAGCTGCTCCAATACGAAGTGAATGGGAATATTTCATAGGTTGGGGTTTATTTTTGTGATTGGGATTGTAAGTTAAACTCTCCTTGATTGGAAGCATTTACCATCCGACAAAATTCACTTCTATTTTCTAAGGTGATTCATTTCGATTTTTGCCAGCTCAGCATCCAGCCTAGCACGATCATAGAATTTGCCTCCCATCACTACTATAATGGGTCTTTTCATGGTAGATAGATCTTCCAAGGGATTCTTTTCAACCAATACAAAATCAGCTGCAGCTCCTTTTTTGATTACTCCCCATTCTCCTTTTTGATCAAAATACAAAGCCGGATTGATGGTCCCAGTTCGAAGGATTTCCAAATTGGACATCCCCGCTTTAGACATCATCTCGATCTCATGATGAATAGAAAACCCTGGCACATTGAATACTTGAGGAGAATCTGAGCTCATGATCATTGGGACACCTGCTTCATGAAGTGAAAGAAAAAGTTGATTTCGAAATTCTAAATAAGGTTGAACATTGGCTTTAGATAAAACACCTTGGCTTTCCAATAGCTTCTTTTGGGTCACCCATTGTTGAATCTGAAGCCCTGGAAGATATTTCATCTCGGGAGCTAATCGGAAGGAATCCGCAGGAACGTATCCAAAATACCGATCAAAAAGTGTCAAGGTTGGAGCGATCCAAGTCTTATTTTTCAAAGTCATTTTAATCAAATCGGGAAGTCTATTTTGATCCGCTTCTCCAACAACCAACATGCTAAACGGACCGGCAACCGTCGGATCCAATCTGGACTTGTCAGCAATCATTGCCTCCAAATAGCCGTCCATATGCTCCACAGATTTATAGCCATTCTCAAGGCAAGTTTCCAAACCGACGCCAAGTGAAACATGTCCTCCATAGGGAATTCCAACCGCTTTGGCAGTTTCTGCTATTGCAAGAAATTTTGGAACATCGAGACCTGGGTGAAGCTTCAAGTGATCATATCCTGCGGCTTTCTGCGAGCCGACCATCTGAGCTCCCATCTGTGGAGATTCTACGGAGGTGCCATTCAACGACGGACCAGATATAAACATCCGAGGTCCGGGCACTTCGCCAGTGACCACATTTTTCTTTAGTGCCAAATGCGACTCATGACCTAGCATGCTTCGGATTCGAAGAACTCCATTACTCAGGTAAAGCCAAAGTGTTTCTTCCTGAAGTTGAGTATTACCAGCTGTAGCGGCAGGTAAATGTGCGTGCATCTCTGCCAAACCTGGAAAAACATATGCCCCTTTCCCATCAGTGATATTCATTCCTTCACCTCGGTTGGGAAGTTTACTCATCGGAAACACATGCATGATCACCCCATCTTTGAGTATCAGAAAGCGATCCTCAAGGATTTTTCCAGATTCTACGTCCACCACGTGTACATTGCCCAAAACCATTTCTTGGCCATTCAATTTTTGACTTTTACATCCTAAAAGGGATATCGCCAAAGCAAAGTATAAACCTATTTTAGTCCAATTTTTCATCATCTGGGGGATTTAGAGTAGGGGTTGATCCCCAATTTTCTTTTTGGTTTTTTAAGTAATTAATCGCTGCCACGAGCATATCTTCTGGATTTTGATCGATATCCAACTTCAATCCATAGGCTGGTTCCTCCCAAGTATCGAACTGCGAATCGAGCATACTGGCCTTCATGTAATGATTCTTTCGAGCCAGCATCCGTTCCCAGATCAATTCTTTACTTCCTTTCAAGTGAATCCAATTTACTTTCTTATTGATATGGAGGATCTGACGGTAAGACTCTTTTAAGGAAGAGCAAGCTAAAATAGCTCCACCAGTGGGTATGGAATCACGAAGTAGAGCTGCTAAGGTTTGGAGCCAAGGCATTCGATCCTCGTCATTGAGTGGAATTCCATTACTCATCTTTTCAATATTAACGGCGGGATGAAATTTATCGGCATCATAAAAAGGAAGTTGGTAATAATTTGCCAATTTTTGGCCAATGGTAGTCTTCCCTGTACCCGATACGCCGGTCACTAGTATAATCATAAGGGAATTTAGAGAAAATAATTTTTAGGTGTCTCGAAGCGCAATAAGAGTCTGATCCAATTTCGATTCATGATTTTGATAAAAAAAGTATTTTCATCGTGAAACTTTAAAATCCTACTTTCGGATCGAAGTTTATTGGCTTTCTACATTATACTTTTATAAAATTTTTATAAAAGTATATTTTATTCGGAAATTTTTTTTTAAATTTGTCTTGTCAAATAATTAACTGAGAAACCTTAATTTCTCGGAATTTTATTTCAAAAAATTAAATTCATTTCGATATAATTGATGTAGAAATCAATTTATCAACTTATAAAATTTGGATTATATACCTAAAATAGAAATAATTCTTACGAAAAAATAACCTTGCCAGACCCTATGTTAAGTAAGTACCCACTATCAGAAGTAGAAAAGTGTTTCCTCAAAGAATCGGGCGTGGAGAAGATCAGCACCTTGATCCCCTATCTACAAGTAGATAATTTTCCAAAACTAGGATTACTTACAGCCTGTCGCTTTTTGGAATGGACTGCTGCTAATCCTCAAGGGGTAATCAGTTTACCAACTGGAAAATCCCCGGAATTCTTCATCAAGTGGACCCAATTTCTACTCGATAACTGGGACAATAAGAAAGGGAAAGAGGTAAGGGAGAAATACGGATTAGGCACTACAAAAAAACCGGTGCTGAACGATTTGACTTTCGTACAGATTGACGAATTCTATCCCATATCATCTTCACAGAAAAATAGCTTTTTCGACTACGTCAATAAATTCTATATCGACGGATTTGGGTTATCCAGAGAAAAGGCAATCCTCATCAACTCTGACGAAATACCATTGGCCAATGGCCTTCATTTTTCAAAAGTATTTCCAGATCTCAAAGTGGATCTTTCGTTGCGATTCCGCGATCCTCAAAATGAGTTGGAGAAGCTTCAACAGCAATCCATCTACCTCATCGATCAATGGTGTGGCGACTACGAGCAACGAATCCGAGATGCCGGAGGGATTGGCTTTTTCCTAGGTGGTATTGGCCCAGATGGTCACATCGCTTTCAATACCAGAGGATCACACATTTTCTCGGTTACTCGTCTGACCGAAACCAACTTTGAAACGCAAGCTGTAGCTGCGGGAGATCTTGGGGGGATTGAAGTTTCTTCCAACCGTCTAGTCATCACCATTGGTTTGGATACGATCGTATATAATCCGGAAGCAGTCGGGATTATTATTGCTGCTGGGGAAGCCAAAGCTGGAATTGTCAAAGATTCTTTAGAAACTAAACTCAGCAATGTCTACCCTGCCACGGTCCTTCAGAAGTTGAAAAATGGGCGGTTCTACCTCACCAAAGGTGCTGGAGTAAGGCTTACTGATTCTATGGACTCCTATTACGAAAAAGGCGAGTGGATCTGGGAAAAGACAGAGCGATCAGTAATAGACCTTTGCAAAAAACTGGGTAAATACGGCCATCGAATCAAACTTGCGGATCTCAAAGCAGACAAATACACGAAACTCATTCCTGACCTTTCGGAAGACACCGTCAATCAGGTCATGAAGAGTATTGAGGCCAAACTAGCCAAAGGCTTGGAGCAAGAGACCGATCAGGTGCTTTTGCATACTGGACCGCACCATGATGATATTTCTTTGGGAATTCTTCCTCATGTCACCAATCAACTCTACGAACCAAGTAACGAGGCACATTTCTCAGTCTTGACCTCCGGATTTACTGCGGTTACCAACACATTCGTGATTGATACGCTTCAGTTTACCAAAAAGCTTTTGGATGAGGGGAAAGCCCAAATGGTGAATTTTGAGGACTTTTTCCAGATTGGATATAGTCTAAAGACCGATAAGGATGTTTACCATTTCTTGGCTAATGTCGCTTCTGAAAATGTATTTGAGCGGCAGCGAGGCCTTTGTCACCGAGTGATCAGAGCTTTGGTTATAATCTATGAAATCAAAAATAAGACCCAGCTTCGAGAGACGATTAATGAAGTGATCAGCATACTTCGAAATAGCTATGATGGGGAGAAAAACCCTTCCAAAATCCAGAAACTTAAAGGAATGATCCGAGAGTTTGAAGAGGAATTGGTTTGGGCACATTTCGGAGTACAGGTGAAGAATGTCCATCACTTGCGATTGGGCTTCTATACCGGCGATATCTTCACCGAGCAGCCTGACAAAACCCGTGATGTAGAACCGATCGTGGAAATGTTTAAAAAAGTGAACCCTACCAAGATTAGTCTAACGCTCGACCCTGAAGGAAGCGGACCGGACACCCATTACAAAGTACTCCAAGCCACTGCCGCAGCAGTAAAAAAATGGAGTGAAGAGAAAGACCTGAGCGAGCTGAGAATCATCGGCTATCGAAATGTTTGGTTTAAGTTTGAACCACACGAAGTCAATGTGATCGTACCTGTATCGCTCGGAGATATGTCTGTAATGGAAGATTCCTTTGCCAATTGCTACCTAAGTCAGGTGAATGCTTCTTTCCCAAGCTACGCTCACAATGGGAAATTTAGCACCGTTGCTAAGCGAATCTGGGTGAGTCAATTGGATGCAATTCAGTTGTTGCTAGGCAAGAATTACTTCTACCTCCATGAGCGAGCAAAAGTAAGATCAAGTCACGGACTGATTTTCTTCCGTGATATGAATGTGGAAGAATTTCTGGCTACGGCCAGAGAGCTCGAAAAATCCATTGAAGGAATGCTATAAGTAGCTTCTGAAAGAATCAAACCTATTTATCAGAATGTTGTCGTAAAATTGAAAACTTATTGATTTATCGATTAACCTATTAACCCAAAATTGTAGTAAATGGAAAAGGCCATTTTAGGATTAGACATCGGAGGCACCGGCATCAAAGGCGGTGTATTGATCAATGGACATCTGCACGATATCCGGTCTATTTCTACTCCAGCCCAAGAAAGCAAGGAATTTATACTTGAGACGATTGCTGAGTTTATTGAGTCCTATTCTGCCTATGACATTTTGGGAATTGGTATTGGAATTCCTGGACTAGTCAATGTAGATGAAGGAATTGTATTGGGGCTTTCTAATATTCCAGCTTTCCAGCATGTCGAACTCAAAAAATTCCTTTTCGATCGCTTTGCAAAACCAGTTTTTATCAACAACGATGCGAACTGTTTTGCCTTAGGTGTCCATAAGTTTGGAATAGGCCGAAAATTCAAAAATCTTGTTGGGATTACACTTGGCACTGGTGTGGGAGGTGGGATCGTCATCAATGGACACGTATACAGTGGAGTCAATTCGGCAGCAGGCGAATGGTGCAGTGCCCCCTACTTGGATTACGATTTTGAGCATTATTGCAGCGGTAAGTTTTTTGCAAAATACTATCATTCCAAACCGAAGGCTTTAGCAAAATTGGCTTTGGCCGGGGATGAAAGAGCACTAAAAGCATTCGATGAATTCGGACATCATTTGGGTGAATTGATCAAGCATATATTGTATGCATTGGCTCCAGAAGCCATCGTGCTTGGGGGATCTATTCGGAAGACTTTCCCCCTATTTAAAAAATCCCTCTACCAGACACTTTCTACTTTTGGCTATGCCACCGTGTTGGAGCGATTAGAAATACTACTTTCAGAATTAGATGAAACGGCCATTCACGGCGCAGTGGCATTGGTCGAATTAGAACCTGAAACAGTCATTAATTAGTTTATTAAGTTGGTTTAGTTTTCTGGAAATGCGACTCAATATTGGGTCGCTTTTTTTATGGGAATCAGTCAAATGACTAGATCACTAGTGTATTACATTAAGTTCGGCCGCAAAGGCTAATCTTTTTTTACCGCAAAGGGAATTAAGGTTTCACAAAGGTGAAAGAGATTTAAAATTGCACCAGAGGTGTCACAGAGATTAATTTTTTACGACAAAGAAAACAAAGTCACATAGGTCAATCTCAAACTATTAAAGCACCAGAGGTGCGACATCTTTGTAGCTAATTGGATCGCCATGCTTTGGGTTTTGGCCGAATTGATGCCAATCGAGAAAATAAGAATCCGCCAAAACGGATAGATTTTAAAGTTTCTAGAGATCCGGTTCACCTGTTAAGAAAAAAATTTTCTCACCCCATCAATAGAATTTGTGCTTCCCGAAAACAGCTTTTTCTTTACCTTGATTCCAAAAACATATTATAATGCCCAATCATCTTCTCAAAGTCGCCCTCGCTCAAATCTCACCTGTTTGGCTGGATAAGGAAAAAACCCTTCGAAAAGTAGCTTTATCTATTGAGGAAGCAGCCTCCAAGGGCTGTGAATTGATCATTTTTGGGGAAGGGCTAATCCCCGGTTATCCTTGGTGGCTCTCGATTACTCATGCTTCAGATTGGGATAATAAAATCCAAAAAGAGATCCATGCACACTACCTACGAAATGCCGTCAGCGTAGAATCCGGTGATTTGAAAACCATCTGTGAACTCGCGCAAACCCATCAAATCGCCATCTACCTTGGCATTATCGAGCGACCAATCGATCGGGGTGGACACAGTATTTATTGTTCGCTGGTCTACATCGATGCTTCTGGTGAAATCAAATCTGTCCACCGTAAACTTCAGCCTACCTACGATGAGCGCTTGACTTGGGCTCCTGGAGATGGAAATGGATTACAAGTACATCCCCTCAAAGAATTTACCGTTGGCGGGCTGAACTGCTGGGAAAACTGGATGCCCCTAGCACGAACAGCACTCTATGGTTTGGGTGAAAATCTTCATGTCGCAGTATGGCCAGGAGCGGTACGAAATACCGAAAATATCACCCGGATGATTGCTCAGGAAAGTCGATCCTTTGTGATCTCCGTTTCCAGTCTGATGCGAAAAAGTGATTTCCCGGCTGATACGCCTCATTTGGATGTGATTCTCAAAGATTGCTCAGAAACTCTAGGAAATGGTGGCAGCTGCATCGCAGGACCGGACGGAAAATGGATCCTCGAACCAATTGCTGACAAAGAAGGCCTATTGATCGAAACCCTTGATTTCAATCGTGTCTTGGAAGAGCGCCAAAACTTCGACCCAGTGGGACATTATTCCAGACCAGATGTGCTCCAACTAAAGGTCAATCGGGAGCGGCAGGGATCTGTGAAGTATGATGGTTGAAGTCTGAAATAAAAAGTGAGAAGTCTGAAATTTGAAATTAGAAGAATGGGAAAATTACAGGATTAAAAATTGAAAAATTAGGATCGAGAAAATCAATTTGACTAAATTAATTATGTGTGTCCGCTTACTTGCACGTAGCCAAATTTAATACTGATTTGCATCCCAAAATCCCCCTCGCCCCCTTTGAGAAAGGGGGAATTCGATCCAATTTCAAATCAAGATTTCGTTTTTGACGGGAACGTGCACTTATGAGGATACACATAAAATTAATAGTGTAAAACTGCCTATTCTCCAATCTCTCACTCTCCAATCTCTCAATCTCCAATCTCTCAATCTCCAAATCTCTAATTTCATACTTCTCACTTCTAACTTTCTAGGCTCCTCTCCCACTCGCCATCAACGGAATATCCGTCAGATCCTGAATTTTGATTGGCTTTCCGGTCTCGATACTATTTCGTGCCGCAATCCCAATCAAGCAGGACATCGCTCCATCACGACTTCCGGCAGATTGACGCCAAGGGTCAGCCATAGTCGAATCTTTGAAAAGTTTATCCTTCAATCGGGTATCTCCTCCACCATGTCCACCGCCGCCAGAAGGAATCACAATGATTTCCCGCTCACCAAAATTCTTGGTTAAGTGGATTTCGTCCTCGTCTTTTTCATCCCAAGGCTGTTTCTCTTTGATCCAAGCCTCAAGTCTTCCTTTTGTGCCATTAAAAGCAATCCGATATCCTTCGTATGGGGAGTACGTGGTTAGTGAATAACTGACTTGTACCTCATTTTTATACTTGATCTGCACCGCCATTTTATCGTAGATATTGATGCTTTCTCGAAAAACGCAGCCATCTCGATGATAGCCGTCGTATTTTTCATTTTCCACATATAATTTCATCAAGTGCTCACTTTTGGTAATGTCCCAATGGAAATCACAATTCTCAGCATGCACACATCCTCTGCAAGTAGTGCCTCGGAATGGGCCGTTTTTACCATAAAATTCCAATTTACCATAGGCAAAAACCTCCGCTGGATCAGAGTCAATCCACCAGTTGAGTAGGTCAAAATGGTGTGTGGACTTATGGACCAAAAGCGTCCCTCCCTTCTCCCGATCGCCATGCCATCTTCGGAAATAATCTGCTCCGTGAGAAGTATCCAGATACCAGTGAAAATCCACTGAAGTCAATGTCCCGATTTCGCCGGCTCGTAGCATTTCATAGAGCTTTTGGCGGTGTGGGGAATAGCGGTAGTTAAACGTAACTATCAATCGCTTTCCAGACTTTCGCTCTGCATCCAAGATCGCCTGGCATTTGAATTCGTCTGTAGTCATCGGTTTTTCGGAGATCACATTGATCCCAGCATTCAGTCCTTTTATAATAAACTCGTGATGCGTTGAATCCATCGTGGTCACAATCAAGACATCCGGTTTGGTCTTAGCCAGCATCTCATCCGCATCCGCAAAAAGAGGACAATCAGCACCAATGTATTCTTTACCATAGCGGAGTCGGCCTTCATTTTTATCACTTAGCCCAACAAACTCCACCTGATCTTTGTACACACGCATCACGTCACGACCAAACATGGAACATCCTCGAACTCCTGTCCCGATTAATGCCAACCTCATCTTTTCGCCTCGACGATCCCAAGTGGTCAATGCCTCTGCGATGGGGTGAACGAAGAATGATCCTGCTAAGAGCGAGCCTCCTTTGGCTATAAAATCTCTGCGTGATTGAGTTTGATTTTTATCCATGAAATTTTGGGTTATCGGGTTGTAGGAAAGTAAGATAAGGAATTCTATTTTTTTCCTTCCGCTGATTTACGGAATCGATTTTTATTTCGGATAAGCGGTTTTTAAATCAGCTTTGCAAATCATTTGAGCTATTTTTAGGTTCTTAATCCGAACATGGAACGCACAATCTCATTTAGAGGGCTTTTTCGCATCAGTAGGCCAATCAATCTATTGATGGTTGGCTTTGCGCAACTGATGGCCGCTTATTTTTTGGTGGAGACCAGCAACCAAGGCCTACCCGTTTTTCAGGATTATAATTTGTATTTGCTCGTATTCTCCACCATCATAATCACTGCAGCTGGCTACATGATCAATGACTATTACGATGTCAAAATCGACTATGTCAATCGACCACATGAAGTGATTGTCGGAAAAGGGATTAAAAGAAGAATGATCATCATGCTTCACACCATTTTTAATTTTGCGGGTATTGGAATAGGTTATTTCGTCGCTCCAAGAATTGGGTTGATCAATTTTATTGCAGCATTCCTGCTTTGGATTTACAGCAATCAACTGAAGCGTAAACCTTTTATAGGGAATCTTACGGTGGCTTTTTTGACTGGACTGTCGATCTACCTGGTTGGCTTTTACTACCAAAAGTCGGAATTGCTTGTACTCACCTATGCCATTTTTGCTTTTTTCCTCAATCTGATCCGAGAGATCATCAAAGACATCGAGGATAGACCCGGCGACCGGAAACATGGGTGCCGCACTCTCCCAATTGTAATTGGCTTTCGCAAAACCAAGGATGTGATTTTTCTAATTGCAATTTGCTTTATTTCGGCGATTGTGATCATCACCTTTGAGCTTAACAAACCCCAGCTATTCTACTATTTTGGAGGTTTGGGAATCTTTTTCATGTACTTTATGTACCAAATCTACCAAGCGGATCGCAAGGATCACTTCACCAAATTAAGCCTGTTTGCTAAGATTTTGATGCTTGTTGGGACTATGAGCATGGGATTTCTATAAAAAGTATTTCAGATTTTGGATTTTGGATTTACGAGATCTACAGGTTTCTAATACGCTGTACTTAGTTCACAAATATTTTTTTTCGTTTTCAGAAAAACAAAAAGAACTCAAAATCAGGAGAAAAAGGTCGAAAGCTCGGGAATGTCGTAATCGTAATTCTTAAATCGTAGATAAATTCCGTAATAAAACCTGTATTTTGATGCAAAATCTTTAAAGAATGCAGGAAAGTAAAGTCATTATCATCAAAATCGGTTCGAATGTCCTCACGCAGGAAAATGGATTGCCAGATGTGGAGCGCATGGAGAAGCTTGTGCTTCAAATTCAAGGCTTGATTCAGTTAGGGAAAAAAGTCGTTTTGGTGAGTTCGGGTGCCGTGGCTTTTGGAAGGCAAGCGATCCCCTTGCCTGAAAAACTCAATCCCGTCTTCAAGAAACAAATCTGGGCCTCCACAGGGCAAATTCGCTTGATTCATGAATACCAACAGCGCTTCGAAAAGCAAGGAATCCAGATTGCCCAAATCTTGGTGACCAAGGAAGACTTCCGAGATCGGAAGCATTTTCTGAATATGAAAAACTGCGTTCAGGCATTGCTGGCACAGGGAATCATTCCGATCATCAATGAAAACGATACGGTGACCATTACCGAATTGATGTTTACTGACAATGATGAATTGGCTGGACTCACTGCAGCGATGGTAGATGCAGACACGCTGATTCTATTGACCAACGTGGACGGAATCTACACCGGGAATCCTGCAGACCCAGAATCCAAACTCATCGAAAAAGTCTCCGCGGCAATGCCTGAGATTTCCAATTACATTTCTGCCTCCAAATCCTCCTTTGGGCGGGGTGGAATGCTGACCAAATATGCCATGGCCAAAAAGTCAGCTGATCTTGGGATTCAGGTATTCATCGCCAATGGGAAGCGGGATGATATTTTGGGGGAATTTGCCTCGGGGCAACTCAGGTGTACCCAGTTCGAAGCTCAAAAATCTACCCCTAGCACCAAAAAATGGCTAGCTCATGGCGCCTCCTATTACAAAGGAGAGTTGGTTGTCAATGATGGAGCCAAAGCTTCCTTGACTTCGGAAGTCATTCGGAGCTTACTTCCTATTGGAATCGTCAGTTTGGAAGGCGAATTCTCCAAAGGCGATATCCTGCTCATCAAAGACGAAGAAGGTCAGAAAATCGGCTTGGGTCGAGCGGAATACAATTCGAAACTTGCCCAGGAGCGACTGGGTCAAAAAAATCAAAAAGCCCTAATTCACTACGATTACCTTTATTTATTTGACCATGACTGAGTACCAATCCATTTTTGAAAAAGTAAAAAAAGCGAGCCGGAAATTGCTTGGAATAGCTGATGCCAAAGTCAATCAAATCTTAGACGATTTAGCTGAATTAGCGAGAACGGAGCGCAACTTTTTAATCGCTGAAAATCAAAAAGACCTGGCTCAGATGGATCATGAAAATCCAATGTTTGATCGGCTTCTACTTACCGCAGATCGGATCAAAGACATTGCTCATGAAATCCTTCAAGTCAGTAGGTTGACTAGCCCTTTGCATCATATTTTGGAAAGTAAAGTGCTGGAAAATGGGCTTTCGCTAGAAAAAATTACCGTTCCCCTCGGCGTCATTGGGATCATTTACGAAGCCCGACCAAATGTGACTTTTGATGTTTTCGCCTTAGCTCTCAAATCCGGAAATGGATTGATCTTGAAGGGAGGTTCGGATGCGGAACATTCAAATCTGGCAATTATCAAATTGATTCATCAGGTTTTGGACAAGCATCAAATCCCAACCGATGCCTTTCAATTGTTGCCAGCTGATCGAGCTGCAACCAAAGCTTTACTGGAAGCGGTGGGATTTGTGGATGTAATTATCCCAAGAGGATCTCAGAGTTTGATCAATTTCGTTCGGGAAAATGCAAAAGTCCCGGTGATCGAAACCGGAGCCGGCATCGTGCATACGTATGTGGATGAGACGGCAGATTTGACCAAAGCCAAAGCGATTATCCTCAATGCTAAAACCCGCCGACCAAGCGTTTGCAACTCCTTGGACTGCCTGATTATTCAGAAAAGTCAATTGAAGAATCTGAATGAGTTGATTCAACCACTATTAGAAAAAAGAGTGGAGATCTTTGCTGATGCTGATTCTTTTGAAGCTTTGGCTCCAAATCCTAAGATTAGCCTTGCCAATAAAAGTCACTTTGGAACAGAGTTTCTCAGTCTTAAACTAGCCATCAAAACTGTCGAGAACCTGGATGAAGCCTTGGATCATATTGCAACCTTCTCTTCCCAGCATTCTGAAGCTATTATTTCCGAAAATCCTGAACACATCAACCGTTTTCTCCTAGAAGTCGATGCGGCTGCCGTTTATGTGAATGCTTCAACGGCTTTTACCGATGGAAATCAATTTGGCTTGGGCGCAGAAATCGGAATCAGCACTCAAAAGCTTCATGCCCGTGGTCCCATGGGACTTGCCGAACTCTGCAGCTACAAATGGGTGGTGCGAGGAAATGGGCAGGTTAGGAATTAATAGGTTTGAGATTGGAAAAGTTGAAAAGTGAGAAAGTTAGAAAGTCAAAAAGTTCAAAAGTTTGAAGGTGGAAAGGATTAGACTTCCCTTTTGGAATACGGGTTAAGCTTTGGAATTGAAGTGTGGGTAAAGTGGGTTGGGGGATTTTTGAAAAGCTAAAGTGAGAAGCTTAAAAGATTGAGCTAGAATTCAGAACATAAAATCTGTCTTCAGAATAGCCAACTCAACTCTAAAACACGTACATTTCTACGTACTTAAATCAGAACTTATGATAGCTGCTAATTATTCTGAATTTCGATCTAAAATGAAAGACTACTTGGATCAAGTAGAAGAACAGCGCGAAACCCTAATTTTGAAACGAGGGACGGGTAAAGGGGCGGTAATTATTTCATTGGAAGAGTACAACTCCATGATGGAAACGATGCACGTGTTGAGTTCAAAAGAAAATGCCAAATGGCTATTTGAATCAATTGATCAATATAAATCAGGGAAAACCGTCGGTAGAACACTCATTGAAGAATGAACTTGACCTTTACGGAAAATGGCTGGCTAGATTACTTGAGTTGGCAGCAGGATGATAAAAAAATACTCCGAAAGCTCAATGATGTTATTAAAGCTATCAAAAGAGAACCTTACACTGGAATAGGCAAACCAGAACCGTTAAAATTTGATTTGGCCGGCTACTGGTCAAGAAGAATTGACTTAGCGCATCGAACGATCTATAAAATTGAGAATGGAGAATTAATCATTTTTGCATGCAGATATCATTATGATCGATGAGCGGTTTTGGATTAAAAGTTGAAACTTGCGATGTTGGAAGGTTCAATTTGCTTTGGCAGCGTCACCTTGTCACTATTAGAATCATTTTGAACTAGTCCATTTTTTTCCGAATCTATTTTTTTGATCTCCTAGTTAGAATGACTTATTTTCAACCACCAAATAAAACCACCCAAAATTGAAACGTCTCGCCATCCTCGCTTCCGGAAGCGGCTCCAATGCCGAAAAAATCATGGAATATTTCCAAAACTCTGAAAAAGCCGAAATAGCGCTGGTGGCTTCAAATAGAGCAGATGCTTTGGTCCTGGAGCGCGCTAAGAAGTTTGAGGTCCCCACTTTCACCTTCAGCCGAAAGGAAATGGAAGCAGGGATATTGTTGGAAAAGCTTCAAGCAGAGAAGATCGATTGGGTGATTTTGGCAGGGTTTCTTTTGAAGATTCCGGAGGACTTGATCCGAGCTTTTCCAGATCACATGGTAAATATCCATCCGGCCTTGCTCCCAAAATACGGAGGAAAGGGAATGTACGGCAGTCATGTGCACCAAGCGGTCAAAGCAGCGGGAGATACTGAGACTGGTATTACCATTCACTTGGTCAATGAGCACTACGATGAGGGGAAAATTATTTTCCAAGCGGCAACGTCAGTTTCCACAGCGGATACACCAGAGACGATCGCTGCCAAAGTCCACGCATTAGAGCATCGGTATTTCCCAGAGGTGATTGGGAGTTTGGTTTAGGGGGTTGGAAAGTGAGAGGTTTGGAGGTTGGAGGTTGGAAGTTGGAGGTTTGGAAGTGGGAGGTTGGAGGTTTGGAGGTTTGGAAGTTGGAAGTGGGAGGTTGGAGGTTTGGAAGTTGGAAGTGGGAGGTTGGAGGTTTGGAAGTTGGAAGCTATCGTAAATACACTTTTTAATTTTCATTTTTTATAAACGCCTCTCCGATCTCGCTTTTAGTCACTGAGACAAAAATCCTACTCAAAATGGCTAAGACTATACAAATTTATACCCAAATCACCACCAAAGGATTGGATCAAATAATAAGTCCTTTGGATGCCTTGGATCTATAACTAAGTTGACTAACTTGAATTAAATAAGAAATATCACCTATAATAACTGATAGCCTTCCGATTCGGGCAGATATCAGCTATAATAGGTGATAGCAAATCGTTGTGCCTCATGCAAAAAAGACGACAGTGCAAGTAGAAACATTGACTGATAAAGACAGACATCGAACTAATCAGACAATGCCGATGGACAAAAAAGAAAAAGGTCACCGCATGAGAAATTTTTATTTGATTTCGCCAGCGCACAGCAAGCACATTAACAAAGCCGCATAAGCCAACATCCAGACCAAAGCTTTGCAAAAGAGCTTGCTTTCCTACCCACGACTTTAATTATCCGAATTGACTGTAAATTAAGCAATGAGAGTATTGTTGAAAAATATGCGTTCATATTTTCGGATATCATATTCCGATTAAGTAATTTTATGATCTGAATATCAGAACAAGATAATATGACTGAGTTAGGAGCTTATCTTTCAAGGAAGTCAATAAATCGTTCAGAAGTCTCGCGTAAGACCGGAATTAGTAAAACCCGATTAAGCGAGTTAAGCAATAATGTCAATACGAAACTTAGAGTTGATGAACTTTACTTGATTGCCTTAGCAATCGATGTTGACTCATGTGAGGTGCTTAATGAAGTCTGCAAGGATTTGGAACTAGTAAACGATAACGGAAATGACTAAAGTTTCATTTACTGTTTCAGCAAGAACAGCCAAATTAATCGGCCAGGAGAACTTTTCTACAGCTGATGGAGCAATAGTCGAGTTGGTAAAAAATGGTTATGATGCCGATGCTCGAAATTGTATTATAATTTTTGAAAATCATGATGAATTCAAGGAAGATCCATCCATTTACATTATAGATAATGGAATTGGCATGACGAGTGATGTCATTAAAAAGAATTGGATGAAGATTGGAACAGATGATAAACTCCAGAACTCCCTATCTGATGGGGGCAGAATAAAAACTGGCGCTAAAGGAATAGGGAGATTTGCTTTAGATAGATTGGGGTTAGCTTCAGAGATGTTTACAGTTTCTGAAAAACCCGTTGAAGGCTCAATTTGGAGTGTTAAATGGAGCGACTTTGATAAAGTGGGAATTGCTATTCATGAAGTGAAAGCAGATCTAAATAATGAGAATAATCTTGACATAAAAACTGAGTTGCTTCAACAATTCCAAGGGTTTTCCGAAATAAATAGTTTAATAGAGGAAACCCATTTTGAGTCAGGAACTATTCTAAAAATAAACCCTATTAAGGATGACTGGGATGAGGATAGTATAAAACGCCTATTTGATAACCTTGAGGTCCTTATCCCCCCTCAAGAGCAACCAGAGTTTGCAGTACACCTTTTTTCAACTCGAGATATTGGTGAATTTGGACAAGTAAATAGTGCTTATTATGATGATTTTGACTACAAAATTTCAGCAAAATATTTATCGGATGATGCAAATACGATAACCTTAGAAATAACCCGAAATGAATTAGATGTTGAGGAATTAGAGAACAGCTATAGTGAGGTCTTTAATTATGACCTCATGAAAAAATTTCCTTATACACTCCAGACTTTTAAGAAAAAATCTTTCAACATTAGTAAGTCGATTCATGAATTGTCTGGGTTTTCAAAAACCATAGATGAGAAATTAGTAGAACAAATTGGAAAGTTTGCTTTCACCTTTTATTTTTTAAAAAATACAATCGACTCAGAAGATAAAAAGCGATTCCCCTACAAAAACATATCGCCTGCAAATAGGAAGGCATGGCTTAAAAAATTTGGGGGTGTCAAAATATTTCGGGATGATTTTCGGGTGAGACCTTATGGAGAAAATGGTCAGGATTGGCTCAGCCTTGGCGAAAGACAGAACAAAAGCCCTGGTGGTGCCGGGCAAAAAATTGGAGGCTATAGAATTGGATCAAATCAAATTGCTGGAACAATCAATATATCAAGAATTGCTAACATACGTTTTCAAGATAAATCAGGTCGTGAAGGTATTCAGGAAAATGATGTTTTTGAATTGTTTAAAAACCTCATAATTGAAATTATTTCAATTTTTGAGCGAGATCGTAATGTTGTAATGTACTCACTGGCAGAGTTGGCAAAAGAACGATATAAAGACGAAGAAGAAAAAAGAAAGGCTCAGGAAGAAGCAGATAGGATTCTTAAGGAAGAAGATGAGAAAGAATCTACCAGAAATGGTACGCAAACCGATGATGATGACACAGACAAGGACAATAACACAGAAACAGAAAAATTACTCGCCCGAGCGGCTAAAATATATGAACAGGAAATAGAGGAGAAAGACGAGGAGATTAGACTGCTCAGAGGTTTGGCAAGTGTGGGATTGATTATTTCCTCTTTCGCTCATGAATTAAAAGGGTTGCGAACGAGATTGACTCCAAGAACAGATTTTCTGGTTACTGAATTAAAAAAATATATCAAACAAGAGGATTTAAAATCAGTCAATAAACAAGACAATCCTTTTTATATGATTCAATTAATCAAGGATGAGGACTTAAAAGTAAAACATTGGCTGGAGTACTCTTTAAATACTTTGAAGAGAGATAAAAGAACAAGATCTAATGTGAATGTGGGAGAGTATTTTGAAAGATTTGAAACCACATGGAGCAATGCCTTAAAACAAAGAAGAGTGAAAGTGAAGCTCAAAGGCTCTAAAGATTCATCAAACATTATTCGTGCATTTGAAGTTGATTTAGATGCTATTTTCCATAATCTGTTATCCAATTCTCTTTCGGCTTTTAAGGAGAAAAAAGGTAATTATTCAAGGGAGGTTACCATTGATTGGAAAGTTATAGACGAATCCGTTGAAATTATTTTTAGTGATAACGGTTGTGGATTGGCACCAGAATACAACCTAGACCCGGAAAGAATATTTGAATTCAACGAGTCCTCAAAAAGAGATAGGAAAGGAAATAATATTGGAACTGGAATGGGATTATACATTGTGAATCTTGTTATTCAAGATTACATTGGAGCAAAATTAAAATTACTACATCTTTCCGATGGGTTTTCTATTGGGATACGTTTACCAAAAAGAAGGGATAAAAAATAATTTGTTATGTATAAAATTGGTTATGTAGATGAAGACGAAGGACAAAGAAACTCTTTCTACCAGTATTTAAAAGATGATTTTGAAGTTGCTCTATTTGAGATAACTGAACAAACTGAAGTTGAATCTTTGGTGGATGATATATTTAATTCAGGCTTGGATATTCTGGTTTTGGACTTTCGTTTAGATGAAACAGGGTTAGTTGACTTCAACGCAGATCATTTAGTCGATGTAATTCAGGATAGGAATTTATATTATCCACTTGTTGTACTGACATCCCATGAAACTGATGCACTGGATCATATGACAAATGCCAATTTGGTGAATGGTAAAGAAGAAATGTTAGGGTTAAAAGTGGAGATTTTCAAACAGAAACTGAACAAAATTGCCAGCAGTTATAAAAGTCGAATTTCTGATGCAGAGAATGAGTTAGCAAAGCTTGAGGAGAAGAGGAGTGCAGATGGACTTGAGCCAGATGAGGAGAGCAAATACGTAGACATTAATAATTTTTTAGACAATACCGTTGCAGCGAAAGGGCATATATCCAGAACATTTTATTCTGAGGATACCAATAAAAGGCTGGATGAATTAATTAGTAAAACAGAGGAGATGTTGAACAAAATACCCAACAAATAATAATGCACCCTTTCAGAGAAACAACACCTATCCGGAGAGCAAACCGTGCAGAATGCCAGCATTACAGCACCTACTTAAAAACCCTTAGAGAAGATTTTAAGGAGCGGTGCGGGTATTGTGATGATTCAGATACGCTAAGGATAAGAAGCTATACGATTGACCACTTTGTGCCGCAGAACCCAAGTGGCTTTGCACATACTATTAAGTCAAATTATTACTACAACTTGGTTTATGCTTGTCGTTACTGTAACTCAGCTAAAACAAATAAATGGCCTTCGTTGGACGCAACGATCCACCATAATGGTAAAGAAGGTTTTATTGACCCAATTGAGGAGGATTACACAAAACTTTATAAAAGGTCGAAAACTGGCAAAATTACTCCCTCGGATGACACAAATGATTTGGCAATACACATAATTGATGAATTAAAATTATGGCTTCCGATTCATGAAAGGATGTGGAAATTAGAGAAGATTAACAAACTGAATGACTTGGTTGAGAACAAGATTAACAAAGTTGAAGATGGAGAACTTAAAACTCAATTAGAGCAATTGCATTACCAATTACTTAAATCTTGGAAGAAAATTCAAGAAAGCATTTTTGTTGAAAATGAATAAGGAGATATTCAAATATCTAAGCACTCACTTCTCCCAGCAACCATTTGCTGTCGATTGCATTATTGTATCATCATTTGCAAGTAACAACAATCTAAATATTAAAAACAACAATCTACTTAACAAATACCTCATACCAGAAACAGATGTTGAAGAATATAAGAAACTAACTGAATTTCTAAATGTGCTGGATAAGTCCAACATTCAATTTGGTTTTGAAGAATTGGTTGAGCTTTTCGAGTTTGTTATTTCGCCTTCAGACAAAATTGTAAATGGTGCTGTTTATACACCTAAGAAGATCAGAGATTGGATTGTTGCCCAATCTCTGTCCAAATTAGATAAAGTAGATGCGAACATTAAGATTTGTGACCCAGCGTGTGGCTGTTCGGGATTCCTGCTTACAGCAGCCAAAGAGATAAAAAAACTTACAGGCTTATCATACAAGAAAATATTTAAGCATAATTTATTTGGTTTGGATATTCAAGAGTATTCAATTGTTCGATCACAATTGCTGCTCTCTCTGTTTGCGATCAATGAAGGGGAATTTGAAGAAGAGTTTAAATTCAATCTACTTCAGGGGAATGCTTTGGAATTTGATTGGACATGTCATATTAAAGGCTTTGAGGGATTTAACTTGATAGTTGGCAATCCGCCTTACGTGTGCTCCAGAAATATTGATGAAGAATCGAAAAAACATCTCGATAAGTGGTCTGTTTGCAACTCAGGTCATCCTGATTTATATATTCCATTTTTTCAATTGGGAATGGAGTCACTTTCGAACAATGGTGTTCTGGGATATATCACTATGAATACTTTTTTCAAAAGCGTAAATGGTCGAGCTCTCCGATATTATTTCAATTCGGAACAATTCAACCTAAATATCATTGACTTTGGAAGCGAACAAATCTTTCAGTCAAAATCAACTTATACGTGTATTTGCATCATTCAGAAAACAAAGAGTGATTCAGTCAATTACATTAAAATAAAAAACGCATTCTCACTAAATGGGAACACGATAAATTTTGATCAAATTGCTTATGAAAACCTTAATCCTTCGACTGGCTGGAATCTTCAAAGTGTTGACATTGTAAATAAATTAGAATCAACAGGCACACCCTTGGGTAAACTATTCAAAACTCGAAACGGAATAGCAACCCTAAAAAACGGAATTTACATTTTCGACCCAATAGACGAAGATGAGGACTATTATTACCTAAAGAATGGGAAAGTATATCCTATCGAAAAAGGAATCTGCCGAGATATTGTTAATCCAAATAAATTGACGCGTATTGATGAGGTAAATTCACTGAAAAGAAAAGTGATTTTTCCATACTCTTTTAAAAACAAGAAAGCGGAACTCCTACCTGATCTGGACTTCAAATTTGCTTTCCCGAAAGCATATCAATACCTAAAATCGAAACGAAACATTCTTGATTCAAGAGATAAGGGAAAGGGAGATTATGAACAATGGTATGCGTTCGGACGCAACCAAAGTCTCGAAAAACTAAAATACAAGTTGTTTTTCCCACACATAACCCCGAAAATTCCCAACTACGTTTTGAATTCTAATGAAACACTTCTTTTTTACAATGGTATCGCAGCGATAGGCAAGGATGAGTCGGAACTTAGGTTTTTGGAGAAAATTATGAGTTCAAGACTATTTTGGTTTTACATCACGAATTCAAGTAAGCCATACGGTTCAGGATACTTTTCGTTGAGCCGTAATTATATCAAGAACTTTGGGATTTATGACTTTTCAGACAAGGAGTACGATTACATTGTAAATGAGAAAGATTCTGAAAGATTAGATAGATTTCTTGAGTCCAAATATGAAGTGAATTTATAAGGTTAACAATGCAAACACAAATTTGCACATTGTCGTACTCGTTCCTGCGTGCGCCAAAGAGCAAAAGCCAGCACACAAATTTACTATCAAGTATAATAACAGAAGAAAATAAAAACTTCGCCACCGCTCGAAAAAAAATGCACGAAGTCACAACAAAACCTAAGAAAACATGCCCTTCGGGACACGTTTCTTAGCCTGAGCGTTAGTGGCAAGTTTAACCCGACAACAACAGACAATGTTTTCGACAAAAAGGATTAAAATAAAAGGAAACGACATCTATATCAGTAAGTCTGGACTATTTGAGCAAAAAACCGAAGAGTATTTGGGCGTATTAAATTTTGACAATCCTAAACCGACAATAAAAGTTTTTGAAAACAAGACTCTTCTAAAAACTTTCAATATTGAAACACTAACAACCAATTCTAATCTAACAGGTCAATACTTACATATTTCAGTTAGACTTTTAGAGAATGATGGAGTTATGATTGACGGAATTATTTCCAAACAACAAGACAAGCATCCGAATTGGCAAGACAGCGATTATGAAGCCATAAGACTTCAACCATTTTTCCTGACCACTGCCGACCCCAGTACAAAGTATAGTGCAAATGGAAAAGGAGTCTTTGAAAGAGGACTTCATTATTCAGGGACAGTAACTCCAGCAAAAGTTCGTGTAATTTGTATCTGCGACAATTGCGACCAAAGTTTTACTGTTCAACATTTTCATGCAGGGTTTTCAGAAAGACAATATTTCTATTCGGCTGACAGCAAAAAAACTTTAATTGTTCCTTATGATGCAATTAAAAATATACCGACACAACTACAAAAAGAGATTGACGAAAAAACAATTGCCGAAGTAGAAGCAGAACTTATGAAGTTGACAAATGGAACTGAAAACTATCGTTATTATAATTCATTTCGTTGCCCTCATTGTCTGAATCCATATATTAACTTTCAAGCTAACAAAGAAATTAGACCGACAGAATATTATGGATTGAAATATATTAACGACACATTTATAACAATTGAAAAAAGTTGAAAACAAAACGAAAAAGAAAACCAGCCACTAACAACAAGTTTGTACAAAAATGGCTAACCTACTTAAAACAAAATTCTACAAATTAATTAAGTTTATGCAAGCTGACAGAGGTACTGCTTTAATGCCATTTCTGTACAAACTTGCAAAACGTTAGATTGCATTAAGGACTCGTAAATCAGAAAAAATTACAAATGAAAAGAATATTAAGCATTGTAGTAATAAGCCTACTTGTAATGGGTTGTTCTGTGAATCAGAACGAAGAGATCATTCTAAAAACATTAGATCAATTTGAAACTCAAGAAGAAAATGAACAATTGGGAATTGACCTTCTCAACTATAAATTTCAAGCATTTTTAGAGACAGAATTTCCTGATTTATCCGTGGAAGTATTCAAGAATATAAGATGGCAATACTTCGTTCAAGAGAATAACAAGGAAGTGTCCTTTCGATTGACTTTAAGCAACGAGGCTATTGAACATAAGGAACGAATTATAGACTACTTCGAAAGGACGGTAAATCAACAAGTAGACAGGCAAGTTCAAGACAAGCAAATTTTCGACAAAGCCATTAAATTAACACTTGAAAAATTCGCAGACCTTGATAGCGGCAATACCGACTTGTTCTGGAATAGCTCTTCTTCCATTTTAAAAGAACGAACTTCAAAAACCAACTTCTTTGAATCAATCAAAGGAAGGGAAGGAATCACAGATAAAGGCGGAGAGAGAGTTTTGCTCTGTAAACAATACTATGAATCAATGCCTGGAATTAACGAAACAGGGTTTTATGTTGTGTGCTTTACGTTTTCAGACGACAAAAACATGGTTGAACAACTAACATACCACTATCAAAACGACAGTTTGAAAATTACAGGTTATGACTATCGAGCACCAAATTAAAAATGCAATCTAACACCGTGTAAAAATGCATTAAAACGCATTTTACACTAACCGTTAGTGGCAACCATATGAAGACCGCAATCAAAAACATAATACCTTATTTTTTGACAAGCATTTTTGTGATTGCAATATGGAACCTGAATACTTGGATTGACAATTATGCTTGGTTTCCAAAAGGCAACGATTTGTTAATTCTTGAAAATGCATTAAGCTCCATTTTCTATTACAAGGCAATTTTTTGGTTAGTTGTGGCTAACTTGATTGTTTTTAGCATTAGACAATTAAGAAAGAAAAATTTCATAGCAACAATAATTTCTACAATTTCAGCAATTCTGATTTATTTCATTGTCGGACAATTGGTCGATAAAAAATGCGCATTTCATTATTATTCAGTTTTTCATAGTCAATCCGTGACGGAACAATATTTAAAAGAACCAATTGTATCAGCAGGTTATCATATTGGCCCCATTTTGACAGAAAATATTGGGGACAAAAAAATGAAATATAGAAGATATGCAATCGTTGGGATTGAAAAAATACAGTATAAACCAGCGACACTAACACTTGCCAAAATTCTATTTGACAAAAGCGAATTAGATATTTTTAGAGCAGACGCATATCAAACTTTAACTACATTTCAAACAGAAGAAACTAGAAGAATATTAGATGATTTTAAAATCCAAGCAACCGGCTCAATTGACATAAAAGTAATTGAACTCGGAGAATACTTTATAAAGAACAAATAAATGAGGTCAAGAGCGGCAGCCACTAACAAGCGTTTAGCAAAAAAGCGGGTTCAGAGATTGAATGAAAGTTCTGTCTCGTATCAAATTTTTAGTGTGGTTGACAGTTTAGTGATTCGAAATCCGCTTCTTTGCCAAGCGCCAAACCGTTGTGCCTAATTACCACATGAGAAAATACCTACTAATCTTCATAGTTGTTGCAGCCAATTGTCAACTTTACGGACAGGAGAACCTAAATGGAACTGTCCCCGCAGCATGGATAGAAAACGCATTGAAAGGAACAGGAAGTGTAGATCAGATTCTTGAATTCGGTAAACTTTTTAAATCAAAAGCTATATCACTCAAGAAGGTTGACTATGAAGAAAATGAACCTTACCTCAACATTACCAAAATAAACCTCGATGAAGATATAGGGTCTGAATTCCTTCTATTTATTGGAAGTAATTATGCAAATTCTAATTTTTATGTAATAGATGATGATTACAGAATAATTCATGAAGAATATCTCTGGTTACATAACGAACACCCGCAATTAAGAATTTACAACTCTTCGGATCAACATAAACTTTTTGGATTCAAATATTTATATGGAAGAGGCTCAGGAAGATGGTTGTTCTCAAACAAAATTTTCAGAGTGGATTCGGGTAAAGTTACGTTGGTGTTAGAATTTGTAAATAGTTCAAATGACACTTTCAATTTTGAAGGTATTAATGGATGGATTGAGACTGAAAACATTCAGGAATTTGGTGGTAATCTATTTGTCGAATATTCATATGACTTTTATTTAAGATCCGACTTGTTGGAACATCTTGGAATAAATTATGAGGGTGACTCATATTCTTTGGCCAAAGGAGAAGACATAACTATCATATATTCTTATGACCCAACTAGAAATCAGATGAAATTTAATGATCGTGAGATTACTTCTGAAATGATGGATTTATTCTTTCAACCTAGCAATGATTCACTATTCCTTCAGGTCTTTCGCAGTGGACTTGATAAGAAGGTCAAAAACGGTTCGGAACTGGATAAAAGACTAATCGAATACCTCAGAACGAAAATTAACTAGGCACAACAGACACTAAAAATCCATAGGCTAATGAGCTACTTGCAAAGAGTATTTGAATCAGATACTTTTAAAGAAATTAACAAACGTTCAGCCTACGGATTTTAGCTATTCGTTAGCAAAAATTAAAAAAACCTATCGATATGAACAAAATAATACTTACATCCATTAGCTTAATTTTTGTCTGCAATTCAATTTTAGGACAAACTAACGAAAATCAATACGCAGAAGATGCTAAATCAATAGATACAATAATAAATGCCTATTATGATGTTGTTTCTGGTTCGAGTAGTGAACCTTGGGAATTTGAAAGAGATAAATATATTCATTCAAAAAATGCTGTTATAACAAGATTAGACGAAAATGGAAAAGCTGAATCGCATACCCTTGAAGCGGAATATATACCAAACGGATTATCCCTAAAAGAGGATTTTTATGAAAAGGAGCTTAAAAGAGTAGTAAGCAAGTATGGAAGTATTGCACAAGTCTGGAGTGCCTTTGAAATACGAACTGATCCAAAGACCGAATCCAATATTAGAGGACTAAATAGCATTCAACTACATTATGAAAATGGAAGATGGTGGATAGACAGTTGGACTTGTGAAATGGAATCTGAAAAAAGTTCTGTGGTGACTGAATTTATGACAAGTAAATAAAAAACTTTTGCCAGCACTGCATGTAGCTTATGGAGGGTGATGTGTTAAATGAAATTTTAACGTTTTTAAGAAACTTAGAGGCAGCCGTCAAGAAAGTTCTCCGAAATCGCCACAAGCCATCTGCAAACCGTTATAGCACATTAATCCTTCAAAACAGCACGTAATTTTCTTTGACTACCCATGAAAAAGCATTTTAAATTCTGGTTGATTTACAGCATTTCTGGTCTAATAGTTACAGGAGCAGGTCTGTCCTTATTTGGTGAAGCCCTTGCTATAAAAATAAGTGGCGCTGAAACTTCAACATGGTTTTGGTGGGGAACCGCAGCCTTAGTGGTTTTCAATAGCGGAATTTCCTTAGTTGGAAATGGAGTTAAGCATAGAGTACACTACGAAAGAGAAAAAAGAGACATAGGTTAGCAACCCCTGTCAAATGCCAAATTGAATAGGGTGAATAACAAAGGATAAATCCAAAATAATTGAAAGCAATCGGAAAAACAGTAGAAGATATTCTGGTCAATCTTCCTGAGGAAAGATTAGAACCATTTAAGAAACTACATGAAACTATCTTAAAAAATCTACCCAAAGGATTTGAGGCAGCGATGAGCTATGGTAGCTTGGGTTATGTAGTTCCGCACACAATTTATCCTTCCGGCTATCATTGTAAGCCGAGTGAGCCACTCCCATTTGTGGGAATTGCCTCGCAAAAACATTCTATTAATTTTTACCACATGGGTATTTATGCTGATCCCGAATTATTGAAATGGTTCGTAACAGAATATCCCAAGCACAGCAATCAAAAACTGGATATGGGGAAAAGCTGTGTCCGATTTAAGAAGCTGGATGAAATTCCTTATAAACTCATTGCTGAATTAATGAAGAAGATAAGCGTAGAAAAATGGATTCAGATGTATGAGGATAATCTTGTGCCGAAATCAAAAAAATAGTTCTACTATTCAACTTTGCGATGACAATTACCAGCTTCACCAAGTTGCTGCCAACAGCTATCCAAACATCAAAAATCCATCAACTTTCCAAAATTTGACCAATTGAAATTATGACAACTTGTTTTTTAAAATACATAATTGACCCAGCCAAAGTGGTAGAGTTCGAACATTATGGGAAGCTTTGGATCGACTTAATAAATGAAATGGGCGGACTACATCATGGCTATTTGTTGCCTCACGAGGGCGCAAGTAATGTCGGATATGCCTCCTTTTCCTTTCACTCATTGGCCGCCTATGAAACTTATCGAAACGAAATGCAAAATTCATCCAAATGCCAGGAAGCATATCAATATGCGATGGATACCAAATGCATCTTGAGTTACGAGCGGAATTTTCTAAAACCAGTATTTGAAGGATTTTCCGAAAAAGCAAAATTGTTTTACTAACATCGGATTGTCGCGAAAACTATTGGCATAATATGTAAATCCTCAATTGAACCAATAGCTCTATTTCATAGGTTTTTGGGATGTCTGCCTGCTCCCGAAGGCAGGCATGACCTCTACCAAAAGTTTACACGATCCGAGGCTTCCTTAATCAGGTTTCGGATTGCCTCCACGCTGTAAGAATTTAATTCTCCAAGTATTAAAATTCATCGATAATCAGCAATCCTTCCTATTTCATCCGTTGGAACGATCCTCTTTTTAGGCTACCTTCGTCCTACAAGATATTCATTTCGGTTATGGAAAATACGCCTTGGTTGCCCAAAATGAAGCTATTACAACACATCATCTTGTGGTAGGCGGATCAGGAATCGGCATCGACATACTCAACTTGTCCTACCTAAGCCCTTGAGATCTCACTAATCAAAATGGCTTTTGACACTACTAAAAAAATCATTGATTTATAAAACCAGCCTAGCATTAGGTTCAAAAATGAAAGACACTAAAATACTCAGTTATATTATAGCTGTATTAGAGAATATGCCGAAGTCTTGGTTGGCTCTAACTACCCATCGACTAGATATTTATGATGAGAAATTGGCCAAAACTGAATTCTTAGACCAGCTCGAGACCTTATTTACTACCTCTAATTCTGAAGCCAGAGCACTCGACAAATTACCTACCGCTTACGATTATATCCGACTAGGCCACCCCTTATCGTGTGTACTAGAATGGGCTATTGCTCACTTAAACAGCCTAAAAGCAGAGAATGTGATCAGTTTTTCATCTCAGACCGCTCCTATTTTGGCAGTTCTGCGGAAAAATTCATTGAATCCTAAAAACACCCAAATCATTTATACTGGCCAACTGCCGGATTATTTTGATGCGGAAGTCATCCGAAATGTTTACGGTTATAAGTTTGATTTGAAGCAGGTTGACAAATCAGAGGAGATTCCTGCATTTGAGGGAAGTACCATTTTTATTTCAGAATCTACAGAACTAGCCAATCTAAATCTCAGCCCGCTGCCGATGGCTAACGGGATTGACTTTTTTATCAGTTTGATTCCTTCCCTAGGAAGTATTCTAGCAGTAAATGGGGAAGCAAATGAAAGTTACATCTCAGAGATTCAGCATGTGAGAAGAAGAGAGACCATCGCAATGACTCCAGCTGATTGTCTTACGGTATTAAACAGTCTAGTAGCAAATTCTTCTGTTGATCCGAAGAAAAGCGATCTGGACGAAGGCGATAAAATAGCTGTCTTAGATTCAATTAAAGCTATTACCGGCACAGATTCAAAGCCATTAGTTGCTTCTAGCGGACTCTCTATTCAGTATGCGATTATGATGGGGCTGATTCACGATGCGCAGGAAAACCATAAAGATAAAGCGATCAAGTTTATCGTCCCTCCCAATTGCTATGGTGGAACAAATGACCAGGCAAGACGAGTTGCTGCTTGCCTTGCGAATGTCGAAGTGGTGGATTTGCCTGTTGATGGTGGCAATGATATGGTTCAAAGTATCGAACGAGTTTTAGATCAACTCGCTAAGGAAGATGCTGTCCCCTATATCATCGCTGAAATCCCAACTAACCCTCGAGTTGAAGTTCCAGACCTGCTCAACTTAAAGGCGGTTTTAAGCAAAGTGCGTCATACCAACACAGGTGAAATTGCGGTTGATCCAGTATTTATTTTAGATCAAACCTTCTGTCCTAATGTGCAATTTTTGCGTGAAAATGGAATCCTCTCAACCGTCAGGGCTATTTCTTATGCCAGTGGATCGAAATTCCCAAGTGGTGGCGAATGTACTGCGGGCTATTGTGTAGCAAATAAGGAAGCGGAAGCATTAATCGAGAAGATAGAATTACATCTACGACTTTGTGATAATGAGGCTACAGCTCTCCAAATGGGAATATTAGCCAGACAATTGCCTTCCATGAATCAGCGGATTAAAGATGCTTACAAGAATACACGTGAATTCGTCACTTTCATTCAGGAGACTTTACCAACAGCAAAAATCAATTTCGTCTCAGAAGAATTGGCTCTAGAAGGATTTACGCCTTCCGTTTTCTCATTAGATCTTCCTACCAAAGGGAATACTGAGGAGGAGAAGGAAGCCTACAAAAGGGAGTTAAATCTGAAATTAATCAAGTTGATGATTACCGAAATCCCCAATGAAAGCAAGTTCTGCGTGAGCTATGGGCAGCTAAAGGGATGCTATTGGACGATACCTGCTACATCTACCCAGGGGACGACAAAAGAAGGCGATAAAGACTACATCGTCCGTGCATCACTTTCGCCCAACATGGACCTTGAACTTCATAAAAAGGTCTTTCTAAAGTTTGTTGGACAAATTTGATTTTAGAGACGCAACCTCCACAATTATCAAGAAAGTTAGAATTTTGGAACAATGACAAAATCCGAATTCATTGTTTTCTAGACAGATAAACGAGACAGGAAGTGTAGTGGATTGAATGCTAGGAAGCTAAAAGTTTATGGACTAAATTAAAGTAAGAAAAGGCAAACTTTTAAATTAGCCGATATATGAAACTGAAAGACACCACAATTACCAAAGGGTTTATTATTGCCGGGTTAATGAATATGTCAGTTTTGATATTTTCAAGACTATTTACAAATTCCACAATCTCCGAATTTGATCCCAGCGTCATGTCGAGCTTTGGGCTGCTTATGATTCTCATTTGGGGACTAGCTTACATTTCTGTCTCAAAAAAGTATCGTACCGTAAAATGGCTTGTTGGGGTGTTTGCCATCGAAAAATTAATTTATGGCCTAGTCTGGACCAATTGGATGCTCCACAATACTATCTCTGATGTATTTGAGAAAGATACAATGGCAGGACTGTTTTATTCGACATATGGGATCAATGATTGGGTGTTTTTCATCTTCTTTTCACTGGTTTTTATTCGCCTGTACAAATTGAATAGAAGAGGCTTTGCACTTTAACTAGATTTTAATTTTATTTATATTTTAGAGAAATTCGTTTATCCGAGATACATTGTTTAGACCATACTATCTTTCTTGTAACCTAAGTTAATGACCGCAACTTTACTTGAAATACCGGAGTAGTTCTCATTATTATTCATTGGAATTTTACTCTTTTGAGAGATTTATTCTACCTCTCAAAGTAAAAACTGAAGACAGAACCTTATCCTAGCAAAAAAGTAAAGACCAAACTCCCTGTTTTGTAGGTTTCGTCCTACTTACCTTTATCAATTCAAAGTCACTTTAATTAATGAATATTCGTAATCCAACAATTCTAGCGCTCATTCAAAACAGGATTTAAATTCATGGGGAACTATATTGACAGCAAAGAACAGGTCGAACTTCTGGATTACCAAAATGGAATCCCAAAGGTGATTTGGTGCTATTGGGCAGGAGGACCAATGAATCCCGCTAGGGCGAAAAGTTTTGAACTCCTAGTTGCCTACATCGGGGTGCCAGTTTGTCTCATCAATAAAGAAAATGTCACCGATTTTATCCTTGAAAAGCATCGGTTACATCCCGCATTCAACTACCTGAGCGCGGTGCATCAGTCGGACTATTTAAGGGCATACTTTCTTCATCATTATGGAGGCGGATGGCATGATATTAAAGCTACTCTTATGAATTTTGAAAAAGTTTGGGATCATTTTTCAGATCAAAATGTCTTTTTGGTGGGTAAACCTGAAGTAAAAGGCGGTCCTGCAAAAGTCTTTGACCGAGAGGGAAGATGGATGCCGGATTATTGGCAGGAGCTTGTTTCTGCCATAGCCTGGGTAGGGAAACCGAATACTCCGTTTAGTTATGAATTGCTCAAAAACATGGAAGCTCACCTACAATTGAATTTTGAATTGTTACAGAAATTTCCGGGCGTTCATCCTAGAGAAAAGAAAATTGAGGCTCGAAATGCGATTGCCAAGTTTTTCAAAACTATTGATTTTCGATTAAAGGGAAAAAATATAAACTATCCCCTGCAGTGGACTTTCTTCGGGAATTTTTTCCACCCACTTAATTATTTATATAGAACTAATATTCTCAAAGTCCTTCCGGTGGATGAGGTCAAAAATGCAGGAATATATCACCGCTAAACTCGGCATTTTAATCCTCTGAATAGGGTGAGGCGAAACCTAAAGTAGTCAGCGTTTAGTAGTCAAAATTTAAAAAAAATTAATTCTAGTAATTTTCTACCTCTTGATATGGATCCGATTGTAAGTGTTGTAATCCCAATATTTAACCAGGCACAGTTCCTTCTTGAAACCTTTGACTCCATTATCAAAAGTACTTTTAAAGAAATTGAAATAATTATTGTCGATGATGGAAGTAAAGACGACTCTCCGAAAATCGCTTTGGATCTTGCGGAAAAATTTCCTGGACAAGTGTCTGTCATCATCCAAAAAAATTCCGGACCTGCAAAAGCTAGAAATGAAGGGATCAGAAAAGCTACCGGAAAGTACATCCTTCCTTTGGATGCAGATGATTTGATCTCTCCAACTTACATTGAAAATGCAGTGAAAGTTCTAGACTCAAATCCTTTGGTAAAAGTCGTGTATGCTGAAGCGGAAAAATTTGGGGATAAAAATGGGAAATGGAAGTTAAAGCCCTATTCTCCTTTTGCGATTTCTCTTGATAATATGATTTTCGTTTCTGCCTTTTACAGAAAAAACGACTGGGAAAAAATAGGTGGATATGATGAAAGAATGACTTGGGGTTGGGAGGACTGGGAGTTTTGGATCAATCTCCTTAAATCCGGTGGAGAAGTGGTAAAACTTCCAGAAACAGGGTTTTACTATCGGATTCGCAAAAATTCAAGACGGAAGTCTACTAATAAAGATTCGAAACACAGGACAATTGACCTGATCAATTCCAAGCATTCAGACTTTCTGAAAACGCAGATAAATGGCCCCTTACGTTACAGAAGATCACTTTCTCCTTTGATCAATTCTATCAGTGGTTTTTTTGGAAGGTCATAAAACCACGAGAAAAAAAAATCAAATTACCAGTAATCAGAAGAAATTACACCAAACCAAGGTTTAGGGAAATACTAGCTGACCACTTCTTATAGGACCAATTCATCCCATATTTAGCAAATCCCTTCCAAGCTTTTTTCCTACCTTTGACCTTTCCCAAGTTTTCAAACCAACCCATTGCCAAATGGCCCTCAAAAAAATACAATCTGCTTTAATTTCAGTCTATTATAAAGACAATCTCGAGCCTATAATCGCCCTTCTGAAGCAACACGGGGTAAAAATCTATTCAACCGGCGGTACTCAGAAATTCATCGAAGAGCAAGGTGCAGAAGTTATACCTGTAGAAGAATTGACTAGCTACCCTTCCATTTTTGGAGGCAGAGTGAAGACCCTTCATCCAAAAGTATTTGGTGGAATATTGTATCGAAGAGAAAATGAAGGCGATCTGGCTCAAGCAGCTGAATATGATATTCCAGCAATTGACTTGGTGATCGTAGATCTATATCCTTTTGAGGAAACGGTAGCTTCGGGAGCTTCTGAAGCTGATGTCATTGAGAAAATAGACATTGGAGGAATCTCCCTAATCCGAGCGGCTGCGAAGAATTTTAAAGATGTCATCATCATCGCTTCCAAAGATCAATACTCCGAATTAGAAATGAAGCTAACCGCTCAAAATGGCGAAACCACCATCGAAGATCGACGCTATTTCGCGGCTCAGGCTTTTCAAGTTTCCTCAAACTATGACACTCACATTTTCAACTATTTCAATCAGGCTGAAAATATCCCTTCTTTGAAAGTATCTGAAAACAAATCCAAAGCCCTTCGATACGGTGAAAACCCGCACCAATCGGCTCATTTCTTTGGAGATTTGGAAGCACTTTTTGATCAGTTGAATGGGAAAGAACTTTCCTACAATAACCTAGTTGACGTAGACGCGGCAGTGAACCTGATCTCGGAATTCAAAGGCGAAACGGCTTTTGCAATCTTGAAGCATACCAATGCTTGCGGTGTAGCTTTGGCATCGACAGTAAAGGAAGCCTATCAGAAAGCATTTGCAGCAGATACCACTTCGGCTTTTGGTGGGGTTTTGATCACCAACCAAACTGTAGACAAGCACGCAGCTGAAGAGATGCATTCGTTGTTCTTCGAAGTTTTGATCGCTCCGGCTTTTACGGAAGATGCGTTGACAGTATTGAAAGGCAAGAAAAACAGAATCCTTTTGGTTCAGAAAATGGAACTTCCAAGAACTAAGATGATGAAGACCTTGCTTAATGGCGTAATCCAGCAGGATAAGGATTTGGCTACTGAGACAAAGGCTGATTTCTCAGTCGCTACCAAAAAGGCTCCTACCGATGCCGAGCAAAATGCCTTAGTTTTCGCAGCAAAAATCTGTAAGCATACTAAATCCAACACGATCATCCTTTCCAACGACAACCAATTGTTTTCAAGCGGAGTTGGGCAAACTTCCCGAGTGGACGCTTTGCTTCAGGCGATAGAAAAAGCGAAGGCATTTGGCTTTGACCTGAATGGAGCGGTGATGGCTTCAGATGCATTCTTCCCTTTCCCGGATTGTGTGGAGATCGCTCGTGAGGCAGGGATCACTGCAGTCGTTCAGCCAGGAGGATCGATCAAGGATCAAGACAGCATTGCCTATTGCGATGCAAATGGAATGTCAATGGTGATGACAGGAGTGAGACACTTTAAGCATTGATTCTAAAAACTAGATTTTAGAATCAAGATTAAAGACCTTCGGAAGTAACCTTTTCGAAGGTCTTTTTTTATCGTTACTCCTTAAAATCAAAACCTTAGAGAGTCAGAATTATTATAACAATTTCAAAAACCTCTATGTTTTGGTTTAAGTTTAATGTGTAATTTGTACTATCAAATCAAACTATTATGGACGTATCTGAAGGCATCAAGAAAAAACTGATTTCCAGAATTAAAGAAACTCAAGACATAGATCTCTTAAATGACATTGAATCCATTTTTGATTCTAAAAGTGAAGAGACGCTAGATTTAACTGCTGATCAATTAGCTGCTATAGAAGTAGGAAGGGGGCAAATTAAAAACGGTCAATATAGACCTCATCATCAGGTAATGGATGAAATGAAAAAATGGCTAGAAAGCAAATAATTTGGTCTAGCCTTGCTTCAATTGAGCTGTCAAGCATTTTAGATTTTTATACTATCCGCAATGGTAGTAATAGGTATAGTTTAAAACTTTTGGTTCTACCCTGAATTTAATGAAGAAGCAAGTTTGGCTTTAAAATTATCTTATACAGAATAATGTAGGATATCTATTTTACTAAAGTTTCATTAATACGGCGAAGATTCAACGTTCTGAGCACTTCAATCCATTTTCTATAGGTTTATCCTTGTCACTTTTTGGCAGCCAAAAAGTAACCAAAAAACCCTGAGCCTCGGTCTTTTCTTTCCGCTGGAAGCTTTTTTCATTAATTTGAGATGAGGAGACAGCGGAATTTTGTGCTGCCTTTCCCACCTAAAAATGACTCCCCCCCAAAAAAGCTGGCCCAAGTCTAAAAATGCCTAAAAGGCATTTTATTTACGACTTGTCCTCTCGTACCTCGGGAGCTAAGTCATTTTCTTTACGGCGTGCAAAGCAGCCCAAAACCGAAAATCCCGCAAGTCTCAGCCATCCGGACGCTATCCTCCAGAGATTCTTGCCATCAAATAATCAAGTGTCGTTTCCATTAAATTCGTGGTAGTACCAAACTTTTAGATGAGATTGAAAAAGTAATAAGTGCTTTGATCGATAATGAGCATCTGGGTAGATTAGCTACAAATAAAATTACACGGATTTTACCCTTCAAATATTACCTTATTTTTTACGAGGTAAATCAACATCAAATAGAAATCATTTCGATTTGGGATAATCGACAAAATCCTGAGAGGAAAAAAGTTAACTGATTTTCAATGTTTAATCCAATAAATTCAAGTAGAAATATTAAAGACCACCTTTGCGGAAAACTCTTTTATCTAAGTGGTAAAAAAAAATTAATATACCAGAAATTTATTTGCGTGAAAATATGAAAACTAACCCGCGATACATGATTATCTTTTCCTAGAGTGAAAATGATCAAGCATTCATAGCAGAAGTACCCGAACTAGCAGGGTTCATTTCTGATGGAGGAACCTACCATGAGGCTTTAGAAAATGTCGAAATAATTATTTCAGAATGGATTGAAACAGCTAAAGAAATTGGAAGGACAATCCCAAAACCTAAAGGTAAATTGATGTTTGCCTAAAAAAAGTATCAAGATTTTAGTAGCTAGTATCAGGACCTTTAAGCATTAAAGTCAGAGTCTAGATATTAGAGACAAGAATCAAGATCTTTGAGGTTTCAAAAGAAGTATCAAGATTTTAGTAGCTAGTATCAAGACCTTTGAGATTTCAAAGAAAGTATCAAGATTTTAGTAGCTAGTATCAAGACCTTTGAGATTTCAAAAATCTCGGAGGTCTTTTCGTTTTTAAAATAAAAACAACCCAGCAAGACATAAAAAAACCTCGACTTTTAATTTGTCGAGGTTTTTTTATGTAAAGCTTTAGGTACTTAATCTTGCTTTGGAATCCGCAATACTTGACCGGGATAAATTTTATCCGGATGGGAAAGCATCGGCTTGTTGGCTTCGAAAATGACCGGATACTTGTTGGCAGATCCGTAAAAATCCTTTGCGATTTTTGAGAGGGTGTCCCCACTTACCACAGTGTGAAACTGGGCCTGAGGAGCCGGAGTGACTACTTTAAACTGATCATCCACTGATTCCACACCATCGACATTACCTATAGCCAATATGATTTTTTCGGCATCTTGTTGACTTTCTACTTCACCGATGAGGGTAACCTTGCTACCTGCCACTCGGATGGATAGTGTCTTGTATGGCAATCCTAACTTGTTGACATACAAGAATAAGGCAGTAGCTTGAAGTGCTTTTGCTTCTTCAACCGGAGCTTCGGTTTCCTTTTTACCAAAGATCTTGGTTCCTGCATTTTTAATAAATGAAAATAGTCCCATAGTTTTTAGAGTTTTCGATTTGATAGAATTTTCATTCAACTTAAGGCTTATAAATTTTGAAACACGGTGTTAACCCAAATATTTAATATTATTAATTTTTTAATCGTATTTCAAGTGATCTTTCCTCAAACCAAGACTTTGGAAAAGTTAACCACCTGATCCAGTCATTCCCTTTCATTTAACCGCTCGAATCGCCTATTTTTCAGCTTCAACCCAAAAGATAAATCTGCTATGGGAAAGTACCAGAAAGGCTAAATTTCCCTTCTGCATTGGTGGCTATTCCCTGCGCGGTATTATTCACAAAGACATTGGCAAAAGGTAGAGGAAGGTCTTTCTCCGCCAATTAAAAATTGTTAAGGATATTAGGGTGAAGTTTCAAACTTCACCCAGTCACGGGGAGGTATTATGGCGCCATTTATGGTAAAATCGGAGGTATCAATAAGTTTCTTCTGAAAACTCAAGCTTTATAAGTTGTTACTAAACCTATCCATATTCTAACATGAATTTTTTTTTGACTTAAAGTAATAAAAGGATCTGAAAACCCCTTTCCTCTTTCTGGAATAACTAACCGTAAACAAAAGGCTGGGTGAAATTATTTCTAATTGTACTTCCAGAAAACCCAAAGGCATAAAAAAATCAGAGCTGCTGAGAAAAAGAAAATTTGAAGTCCAGCCAAAATGATATGCGATTTTTTCAATGAGAATGAATCCTTGATTTCCATAGCTAGCAACAGATTAAAAATAATAGCAGTGAATACTGTTAAAACAAAAAACACAATTGCTCCAAACAGGAATTGACCAATTGAAGCTAATTTAGCAGCGTCCAAATCTTTGAAGACTATGATACAACCTGTGGCAGCCGAAAAGTTAATAGCAACTACCCACTTACTCCAGCTGATCAATTCTTTGGGTATTTCTTTATTCAGTTTATCATGTAGGTTCATATCCTGAGTAGTTTCGACTTAAAAATCTATTTTGGCTTTAATGTATATCCGTAATTAAACCAGTAAAATATAAACTTGGCTTATGCCATGGCAAACAATTGGACTTAGGTTTATTGGCCACCTGTCTCCCGAGCTATCGGGAGGTCTTTCAGGCTGATAAGCAAAGAAAATAAGTATACTGGCAACGTTGCGGATAGTCAGATTAGCTTTCCACATTAATCACATTTTTCTAAGGAAAAAATGTAATAATGAAATAGCCTAAAAAGTCAGATGCCGACAAAGATCGCCATCTGACTGATTGAAATGGAATAATTTAATTTACGATTAATTAGACTCCTTTATAGACTAATTCAAAGTTGGTTCGGTCACGAAAAAGCTCTGATTTGGACCTCCAGCTTGACCTAATACAAGTCCGGGTTTTTGCTCGTCATTTGAGAAGAAGTAGAGTGGAGAACCATTGAAAGAAAGTTGTGGACCCAGTTCATCCTGTCTCTCTGTGCTTGAGAAATCATATTGGTTAAGTGATGAAGGGAGTACCATAGTGTCAAATGTTTTGAAAGGAGGCCATACTCCGGCACATCCACCATTACAGTTACTCGTATTATCCCCGTCACCGTTGTTAAGGTACAAGCTCACGCCCCTGTCATCTACCAAATAAGTGATGGGATCTGCTCCTTCTACAACAATTTGCCTTGCCAAAAGCACACTATAATCAGGTTTAGCGATATGAAATGCTCCCCCAGCCCCATCTCCTAAAGTCAGTCCCGCTGATTCAAGAACACCATCTGATTCAGGTGAAAAATAATAGAGCGGCCAACCTTTGTAGGTTAGTTGCTTTTGTCCATCAGCTCTGTCAATGGACCCGAAATCCTGCAAGTCCAGCTCCGTACTGATCTCAAGATCATATTGCGCCTCAAGCACCGCAGGCCACTTCGCTGCACAACCGCCAGTGCATGTACTTTCTCCCGCCACATCTCCTGCAAAGAAATAAATAGACTGATTGTTTTGATCCACAAGTATCTGCCCAAGATCAGGGTTATCAATCAACTGAATCATCAATTGATCATCCTCTACTAAATCTGGAGATTCATCCTCATTACAACCACTAAAGAGTCCTAATGCTAGAATTACTAGCCGTAAATGATTTGAGTAATTTTTCATTTTTTGTTTTGTTTATAAGTTTAATAATTGGTTACAAAATGGATTTTCTGACCGTTAAAAACGCTCCATTTTCATGAGTTGTCTGTTTGAAAAAAGCATGGAAATCTCATGCAGATCCCTAGATCGGCCAATTCTTTTTAGAGTTTAAGGTGGATTAGTAAACCAGATCTATGGTTTCAATTGATTCTTTACGAGAGTCACCTTTAATTTTCACCCGCTTAACATCTGCGTCTTCCAGTAATTTCTGGATCTCTGCATGGCCGGATTTGATGGAATCCTCAAGTGGAGTATTTCCCCATCGATCAGTTGGGCATATATTTACATTCTTAGAAAGCAAGTATCTTACAACTTCGACTTTTCCTTCGCAAGCCGCTAAATGCAAAGGCGTCCTACCATCGTAATCAGCCATATTTGGGCTAACACCTTCTGCTTCCAGTCGGAGTATCTCATCCATATCCCCATGACTAGCGGCATAGATCAGTTCCATCACCTTGGATGCTTTGAGTTCTTTCTCCTTCATCCGAGGATTGATCTTTGCTGAATGCCCTGTCAAAGAATCATATTGATGAAAACTAAACCGCTCCACCAATCGCTCGCAAAATTCAACACCCCGAACACTATTCCCGACCTGGTCAAGTCTAGGTGACCAGATACTAATACCCATCAAATTGGGAATCACCAGCATCAATGCACCGGAAACACCACTTTTTGCAGGTAAACCGATCTTGAAGGCAAACTCTCCTGAAAAATCATACATCCCGCAGCTTAGCATTAAGGATAAGCAGTTCTGAACTGTTGAAGATTGGAATATTACCTCTCCGGTCAGGGGATTGGTTCCCGTATTGGCAAGTGTAGCCGCAGCCACTGAAAGATCATAGCTGGATGATTCAATCGAACAACATTGAAAATAAAATTCCAGCGTTTCGGTAAGATTTGTCTTTTCCGGGAACGCCTTCTTCTCGCGCATGAAATAGGCCAGTGCAAAATTCCTGTCTGCAGTCTGTCGCTCAGAGAGATAGACGGAATTGTTAAAACTTACCGATTTTCCTCCGCAGAGTGCTTTCCATGTCTTGTTAACCTTGTCAAATCTATCAGAAGTATTGTTTTCCCTGTCAATCAAGGCACAGCTCATCATCGCCCCTGCATTGATCATGGGATTATGCGGAAGGCCTCTCAAGTTCAAAGCCAATTCATTGAACGATTGACCGCTTGGTTCCCTGCCTATATGTTCATGAACTTTCTTCTCTCCCAATTCCTCAAGCGCCAGGCAATAATTTACTGGCTTGCATGAAGACTGAAGTCCAAAATTCACAGTGGAATCGCCCAGAGAAAACCGTTGTCCATCCACCGTACAAATCGACATCGCAAAATGCTCTGGATTTATCCTTGCCAGCTGTGGTATGTAATCCGCGACTTTCCCCTGTTTATTTTTCTTAGTTTCCTCAAAGATTTCTTTGATCTGCTCACAAAAAGTCTCAAACTCCGGAATAACCAAATTCTTAGAAAGAGATTTCTTTACCAGGGCATTCTGCTTCAGAATTAAATTAAACTCTGCTTGGGAAAGTGTGGGGCCCTTTACCTTCTGCTCTTGCCTGGAAAATCCAGCCAAGATTTCCTGCATGCGAGGATCATCTTTCAAAATCCCCGAACGCGCTAATTGCTGAAGGAACTTCTCTGATTCTATTTTCTTCTTCCGATCATGATCCAACATCGTAAAAAGTGAATCAGCTGCCGTATTGTCAAGTTGAGTTGTAGTTATCATAAGTATTTCTAATTGAGTAATATGGGAGAAAAAGAGGCTGCCAAAAGCAACCTCTTTTCAACTTTATCTATAATAAAACCAAATCTTCTGTAGGCACTGACTTCAAAATCATCTCTGTAACCAAGTAAGGACAAGCATTCGAAGCCGGGCGCCTGTCTTCCAAATAGCCTTTCCATCCATTTTCTACCGTGGAAAGAGGAATACGAATCGACGCACCACGATCACTCAGGCCATAAGAAAACTTGTCCATTGCTTGAGTTTCATGCATCCCTGTAAGTCGCTCATGATTCATAGACCCATAGTTGGAGATATGTTCCAAGTGTCTCTTCTCCAGTTTTGCAAGAATAGATTTGAAGTACTCTTCTCCTCCTTCATTTCTCATTCGAGAATTCGAAAAATTGGTATGCATCCCTGAGCCATTCCAGTCGCCTTTCACTGGCTTAGGATGAAACTCAATTTCAACCCCAAACTTTTCTGCCACTCTTAATAGCAAGTAGCGAGCTATCCAAAGATCATCAGCGGCATCTTTTGCATTTTTACCCAAAAGCTGAAATTCCCACTGGCCGACCATTACTTCGGCGTTTATACCCGTGATCTCCAGACCACAGGCCAAAGCAAGATCCAAGTGCTCCTCTACTAAATCCCGAGCTACGACATTCTCAGTACCGATTCCACAATAATATTGACCCTGAGGAGCAGGATAGCCAACAGCTGGAAAACCAAGAGGCTTACCATTTTGCTTGATGACATACTCCTGCTCAAATCCAAACCAAAAGTCTTCGGCATCTTGAAAATTTGCCCTATTGTTGGATTTGTGTGGAGTTCCATCAGGATTGAGCACTTCACACATCACGAGATAACCATTATCGCGGCCTGCATCTTTGAGTACTTTCACCGGCTTCAAAAGGCAATCTGAAGATCTTCCTTCAGCCTGCCTTGTAGAACTTCCATCATAAGACCAGATTGGAAGGTTTTCAACAGTTGGGATTTCAGATGAATCGACGATTTTCGTCTTACTTCTTAGGTTTGCCTCCGGCTGATAACCATCTAACCAGATGTACTCACATTTGAACTTTTTCATTACGTATTTTAGATTTAAGTTTATTTTAATGAATTGATTTTCTAATACTTACTAGTATTCCTTAGCACTCCCTAATTGAACATCATTATATTCTCTGTACACAAAACGATGGCTATTTTTTGCCTTTGGTCCGAGTAATTGTGCCCGCTCGGCCTGCACGATTGGGGAATAATTCACTTCATTTTCCCACGGCTTGAAATTTTTTGCCTGCGGTCCTCTAAGAGTCTGATAAGATGTCACTGCGAAGAGCTTAGAAGTATTGCAACTTTTCCATACTTTATAATTTTTAGCAGCAGGACCTCTCTGTTGATTTTGTTGTCCCATACATAGAAAAGTCAGAAGAACACTTAAGATGATGGTGAGAAGAAAATATCTGTACATTATTTTTGAATTTGTTTAGTTGGAATTTTTGGATAACTGCTGCTTTTTTTGAGCATAAGATTTCCTTGCGATGAGGCGCCTTCTTCGATTTTGAATTGATTTTTTGATTGTTTCTACTTCTACAAAGGTAGATTAGGTAAGTGCCTCAGGTTTAGTACATTTACGACTAATCCGATAACATTTACGACAGTAGGCTATAAAAAATCCGACATGAGAGAGGATAATCCGACATCTCGGATTATCGTTGATTAAACATTAATTCTGATGGACTTAGCCCAAACTACTTTTTAAAACACTTGGGAAAGTAAGAAGGGTTACAAAATTCGGTTTGATAGGCTATTTCCAAAATATTATACTATTGAGAATGTATAAGTTCTTTTACCCTATGCAGCCTTACAGAACAAATCCATTGACTTGGTGCTTTATTGGTATTGGCCATAATTTTATACTGCAAACAAAGCTGAAACTGACCCACCTTCTTAGTGTCCAAACAACACTGCTTTTTCAGAACCCACCGCATCCATTATAGCATGATTATCATCCATCCTCTCCTCAATTGCAGATAGTTCCACAATCCTATCTGAAATTCCCGTCCCACGTTTATCAAAAAGTATAACCCGCGATATTTTTCCCAATTCCTGTAGAAAATTCACAAGTTCAGTACCAGCCTACATCCAATTTAGCGTTGGTAATAATTTCAAAAAGGCTAAATCATAGATTCTTTTTATGGAGCTACTTATATGGATGTATATTTCACTTTAGATAAGCCCAAGGCGAGTGCCAGGCCGGAAATCATATCCCAGATGCCCCACCATGCTGCGATGATGACCATGCCTCCCAGTCCATTAAAAAAGTTAAAATCAAGACCAAAGCCTTCGGACCAATGTTATTAGTTATAGGAGTAAATCTGAAGGAGAGATTCCAAACTCCTTTTTGAAGCACTTGGAAAAATAAGAAGGGTTAGCGAAACCCGTCTGAAAAGCGATTTCGGCTATATTATCTTTTTGGTTTAATAGAAGTTCCTTAGCTCGATGCAAGCGTACTGAGGAAATCAACTGATTAGGTGACTTATTGGTGATAGCTTTTAGCTTCCGCTGCATCTGTCGCTCACTTAAATTCATTTCATTGCAGAGCATTTCCACTCCAAATGATTCATTATTCATGTGTGTATCAATGCTTTGTAATACGTTCTCCAGAAACGAATGATTCTGCGGAAGTTGCTTTGTGTTAAAATTGTTAAACTGAGCTTTAGTCTCAAGATGATCAGTAACCAGAAAAAGAGGATGGGATTCGCCATTGTTGGTTTCAAATATCGTCTTATAAGTTCCAAAAGTCAGACCTGCTCCTGATAGCAAAAATTTTACAGCCTGTGTAATTAAGATCTGATTAGGATTTGCCTGATTGAGGATTGATGCTATAAAGTTTTCTGTTCTGTCACTGATAAAATGCGCCTCATCCACGACTGCCTCCTTGATGTGAATTCCCACAGCGAGTTGTGTATGCATACTTTTTAAGGCACCAACCAAGTCTATACTACAATGAACCGCTTTACTTGGCCCTTCAAAAATGGCTATAAATGTATCCTGATTGTAGTGAACCATTTTCCCTCTATATTGACCTACAAGTTGACTAATAAGTTCTTGAGGATGTACGCGCTCTATGTCTGAGGGGATGATGCGGGCTGCTACAATGGTGAACAGCCTTTCTTCATACACTTTTTTAGGTTGGGCGGTCATGATAAAAGTCCTGATCTCTTCCAAAACCTCTTCAGTGTTGCCCACCCAAAACAGATGGTCATCACCCTCAAACTCAACAAATTTTGCTCCCTGAATACGCTCAGCAATGAAGCGCCCTTCTTCAATTTTTACATCAATATCATTCGTCCGTTGCATAATAAGCGCAGGTACTCGGATAGAACCCAAAATATCAATGATATCAACCTCAGTGTTCATTTTGGTAAGTACCATTGCCGCACTTGGGCTGGCCCCTGACCGAAAATAATTGGCCAGCCAGTCCATAAAGGTTTTATCATGAGCTTTGGATGGGGCTAGCGATTCTAGGTACATTTCTCCACTTCCCCAACTGTTTTCTATCATATCATACACTAGCTGCCGCTCTTCATCGGTAGGTGCCCAGGGATAATCTGGAGCATATCTGCGCTTGGCAAATATCCCAAAAGAAATGAGAGAGATTACACGATTAGGATAAGTCGCCGCAAAGAGCGCAGAGACACAGCCGCCTTCGGAATGGCCAAATAGAACGGCTTTTTCAGAACCTACCGCATCCATCACGGCCCGAATATCGTCCATTCTTTCCTCCAAGGTAGAAAGTTCTACTATGCGATCGGAGAGTCCAGTGCCTCGTTTGTCAAATAAAATGACTCTGGCGATTTTTCCTAATTCCTGTAAAAAGCTTACCAGTTCCGGGCAAGCCCACATCCAGTCTATATTAGAAACCCATCCGGGAATATAAACAAGATCTAGAGTCCCTGAACCAAAGAGCTGATAAGCTATATTAATACGACCGCTTTTTGTGTACTGAGTAACTGGCTTTACAAACATTTTATGATCGGGCGATTAATAAGATTGCCAAAGTGACACTCGCCTTTTTTATTAAAGATATCATATGAAATATAACAATTATATATCATTATAAGTAAGTCTAAAATTATCAATGGCCTCTTTTCCCAGTCATCTTCATAACATACCAAAGTCAGTAATCGCAATTAGCGATACCTTCTTCTAGTTCTCCACACATACCCCATGCTGGATTTAAAGTTTTCTGTAATTGTAACGTGATTTAAAGTGTTCATGATTTCGTTCGATTTAATTATTATTTTAATACCACAAAAGTACTAGGAGACAGGGCTGCGCCTTTACCACAAATCCGGCGAATCTGATAATATTCCCGACAATAGGTTATTAATTAACCGACAGTCTATCACATTTCCGACATGTAAAAATCAAAAGTGGCAGAGAGCAAATCATCAACAAATTCTTAAAACCTATCAGGTCAAATTATGATTATATCATCATCGACTGCCCCCATCTGTTGGACTGCTGACAATAAATGCGATGGTAGCAGGTGATACTATTCTCCTATCACTTCAAAGAGAATAGTTCGATTTCGACCCTAGCAAAGGGAATAAAAATATGGGTTCAAAACCAAAAGGTCTTGAAATGCTGATCAACCCCGAACCAGAACCACAGCATAAAGAAAAAGTGTACAACAAGGAATTTGACTTCTAGGATTTGAAAATCTACTCACTCCGCATTCCCACCGCTATGTTCGACAAGCTAAAATATGAGATCGGCAGAGAGACTAAAGCTTCTATGAGAGATATGATTCTGACAGCGGTTGCTAAGTATTATGGTATTTAGAAAAACAGCCTCGTCGAGAAATATCTCATAGTCTATCCAAATATTTTTTCTTTTTCAAATTGGCATTTAGCCTTTAATTAAGGGCTTTTAAGAATTAATTCTTCTATAATTCAATCACCTTATAAATCACTTCCCCATCCAGACTCCTACCCTCCACCTTGATTCGGAAGCGCTTGATTCCATACGGGACTTTGACTTGCACTTGATAAACTCCATCCTGAGTCTCTGCCAGCGGATCCCAATAGATCGTTGGTTTTTTAGTTAGATATCGATCTGATGACGGTGTTCTCGGGAACTCGGGAAACGAAGTAAAGCCAGGAACAGAGAAGATGTCAAAGCCTTCAGAATTGAATTTGCTTTGCTCTTCGGGCTTTGTCCTAGATCCCTTTAAGGTTTCCACCATGATTACTCCCGCATAGCCAGCCATTCCGAATATGGTGGAATTGAATGTGTACACTTTTATAGACTTTAATTCGGTCGGAAAATATCTTTCTAAAACCTCAAAGGGAACTTGTGCACCGTCAATGATCAATAAAGGGGGGCCTGTTTTCTGTCCAGAATTATAATTTCCAATTCTTCCTCCTCGAATATTAAGCCGTTGATTTATAGCATCTGGAGTCATTGTCGCCAATTCCTTCTCATTTACTTCCCGATCTGGCATTCCGTATCCGTAATTTCGATCAGCCATAGTCTCTTGAGTTCTTGACTCCTCTTTGACAAATTCGTCCAAAAGAATAAAATCTCCAGATACATCTAAGAAGTAATCATCCGAAAGAATTGGGATTTTTTGAAAGTTTAGTTTATAAAAATTGAAATTGAATTCAGGCTTTTCAATTTCAAAAATCTCCACAGACCCAAAGGGCTTAAGCGTATTATTGACTGCGGCAATTGCTATTTGGGCAGTATCTTGAAAAGTCAAACCCGTTACCCAAAAATTACCCAAAGAATCTGGTAATACTTGACCAAAGTCTTCCAAGTCTCCTTGCACTACAGTGATTGGAGTGATCAGGGGTTGCCGCTTATTGTCTGGAGTAAACTTTCCCTGTATCGATATGCCGTACTCGACAGGATAGCTGAAGCTACTTTGGAAGGTTTCAGGTAAATCCTCTGCGAACGACTCCATAGCTTGATCAAGTCGAATTTCTTGATCCATCTGTATCACTTGCATAGGATCCGTAATGGAAAATAAAAACTCAGCATCAATTGGATTATCGAACTCGTCAAGGAATCCTAACTTCAAATCCATCACTCGATAGTTCAAAGAATCGGTTAGAGTTATGTCAGAATTTACCTCGATAGTTCCTTGTGGAAATTTCGATTCATCAGTTTCCAATTCTGGCCTATATCCCTCCTCCATTATTATAAGTGGGAAGGTAAACTGATCGCCTTCAGGAAAATTGTGATTCCAATGAGTATAGGCTCGGATCATATAATCCCCAGGTTTCATATCCTTAGCTAAGACCAAACCACCAGAAATTTTACCTTTTTGGATTTCAAAATCAGCCGATTGAATCACCTCGGAGTTTTCCTGTAGAATCTCCACGTGTATTAATCGGCTTAGCGAATCAGCCAAGAATGCTTCTTTGTAAAGCATTCGCCCACCGATCCAAGCTGTTTCACCAGGATAATAGTATGGCTTATTCAACGAAATCCAGACTTTTTCGCGAAGTCGGTTTACTCTGAGTTCGGACTTAAAAACTGATTTTTCTGTTGGTGGGTCAACAGCCACAAAATCAGCCCCTGGGGTAAAGTCATTCGGTAAAGTCCTTGCCACCCCTTTTCTCCCAAAATATCCAAAAACAACTAACTGGATGGGATTAATAAGATTACCTTTTCGATCAATATCATAAAAGCCATCTGGAGCTTTTATCCAGCTGATGGGATGGTAAATATTTTTATAGTAATCATTTGACCATTTCCTGTCCAAGTGATGGATTTCCATCCTGTTTGGAAGGAAAATTCGATAATTCCCATCTCCTAAAGGCCGTCTTGGAATGGAAGTTATCTGAACCGGCAGAATAGTTTTGTTGAGCTCTTCAATAAAATTGTCAGTAATCCTCCGATCCAATCCACCTGAAGCCACTTCAAACATCGCAAAGTAATTTGAGTCGGGTGAATTGAGCAAAATGGATTGATTGAGATGAACTAAAGAACCAAAAAAATTAGCTTGTCTTGCATCTGCCCATCTTAAGTTTTTGTCTGAGTCTGTATTGATCAAGGGTTTGTAAAATACCTGACCATAGAAACTTGAACCACTTCGCATCATCCGAAAATCTTGAAGGTAATATTCAATCTCGAAGCCGAGTGCATTATTGTTGATTATCAACGGCTCCTGTGCTGATGCCTGAAGGTAATTAAGTCCCCTTTTCACTTTAATTTTTTCAAAATCTATGACCCAAGGGTTCAAAATTTCAATCTTTGATTTATAAGGATCATCAGAAACTGCCAAAAACACCTCCTCAAACTTCTTAAGGTCTCTTTCCCAAGACTTATCTCTTCTAGCCTTGAGTTCGATCTCAGAAAGATTCGACTCGTTAAACGAAAGCTCAAAAACCACTTCGACCTGACTATTTCCGGCAAAAGAGATAGTCTTCACCTCCGTCACATACCCCACAAAAGACGCGACCAGCTCAATCTCTGTAGGAAAACTGCCAGATAGGCTAAACTTACCTTCTGCATCGGTGGCTATTCCCTGCGTGGTATTATTCACAAAGACATTGGCAAATGGAAGCGGCAAACCCGTGCCTTTCTCTTTGACTAGGCCGGTGATGGTCTGGGCCGATAGGCTTCCAAATGAAAGTAAAAAGAAAAGCGAAAGTATATGCCTCATAGCTAACTAACCTATAAAGTGAATTACCGAAAAATAAGAAAAGTTATTGATAATTTAACCTTTAGTGATAGAATTATAGTGTTATCTCTTAAATCGCTATTGAATCTCGCCAGAAGAACAAAGATTTAAGGAGCTTGGATCAAGATCTTTGAAGTTTTGTTAAAAAAGTATTAAGATTTTAGTAGCTAGTATCAAGACCTTTGAGATTCCCGACTGAAAAAAATGATCTCCTCAAAGGTTTTTTATTGATTAATTCCATCTATTTAAACCTTTAGAGAGTCTGGATTTTTGAAATTATTCCAAATTCGAAGCACAAATAATTTCGACCCATCAATCTTATAGTACAAGGAAATTTGCTTTCTGACCACTGCTTTTCTAACCGATGGAATCTCTGTTAGCGTATACAGGTCCGTATTTATTTGGATCAATTGGATGACAGAATCAATCTCTTTGACCAACATTCTTGCAGACTTTTCTGACCACTCTTTAACCAAATAATTAAGATTTTCTATCAAATCCGCTTCTGCATCCTCAGTCCATATGACTTCCATATTTTATCAAAATAGTGTCGGGAAAGTCGCCTTTATCGAACTCATAACCTGTTCATGAGATTTAACCTTACCCTCTTTAATTTGCTGGAGACCTTTCTCTATAGCTCTTTTCTCATCTGGACTAAGAAAATAAATATCAGGCTCATTATTTGCGAGCTGGATGGCCTTAATTTGACTGATCACTTTGGCGTCACTGACCTTTGATAACCAGTGAATTAAATTTATTTTTTCTTCTTGTATATCCATGAATTCTGTATTTAATTAAGACAACGATCTCACCGAATTTTTGTGCTATTTCTACTTAATTTAAGAAGAAAGATTAAGAAATACGCTCATCCCAAACGCTTGACAAAAGGGAATTTAACAATATCCCAAAGGTTTGATTGCTTGAATATTCAAAATTGGCAATATTATTTTAGCTAGGCAAAAAGATCCGAACTGGGAAAAAGTTTTTCAGCTTTCTAAAAAAAAGCTCAACATTTATTGAGGTGACTTCAGACTTGCCTCCTTGCTTTTTCAACAAATCAAAAGACCTCCAACGTGACTATTAACCAAACCTTCGAACTTAGAAAAATGGCAAAGGATAGATAAACACTTTCATTTCCCCCTCCAAATCCCCTATTTTGCATTCTAATCCAAAATCGGAATAATCCGTACTTGGTACCTTGTACTCGATACTTTGTACTCCCTATGAAACCGCATCAACTTAAGCTATACAACACCCTTTCTCGCCAAAAAGAAGATTTCAAAGCCATAAATCCTCCTTTCGTTGGACTATATGTCTGCGGGCCTACAGTTTATGGAGACGCTCATTTGGGTCATGGCAGGCCGGCGATCACGTTTGATACCGTCAATCGATACCTGACTCACTTGGGTTTCAGAGTTCGCTACGTTCGTAATATTACCGATGTCGGCCACCTCACGGGAGATGCGGACGAGGGCGAGGACAAAATTGCAAAACGTGCAAAGCTCGAGCAGCTCGAACCTATGGAAATAGCCCAGCAATACACTGATTCATATCATCGGGACATGGCTTTGCTCAATACTTGGAAACCTAATATCGAACCTCGAGCCACTGGTCATATTCCGGAGCAGATAGCTTTGGTAGAAGCCATTTTAAAAGAAGGCCTAGCTTATGAAGTCAATGGATCCGTCTATTTCGATACGATGAAATACAACGAAATAACTCCTTACGGAAGATTGTCAGGCCGCGTCATCGATGAATTGATGAGTGGAAGTCGAGATTTGGATGGGCAGGGAGAAAAGCGAAATGCTGTAGATTTTGCACTTTGGAAAAACGCCTCACCGGAGCATTTGATGAAGTGGGATTCCCCTTGGGGAGTAGGTTTCCCGGGTTGGCACCTCGAGTGTACTGCCATGAGTTCGAAGTATCTCGGAACTCAATTTGACATTCACGGTGGTGGTATGGACTTAATGTTTCCGCATCATGAATGTGAGATCGCGCAGGGAAACGCCTGCAATCACAAGGATCCAGCCCGCTACTGGATGCATAACAACATGATCACCATCAACGGACAGAAGATGGGCAAGTCTTTGGGGAATTTCATTACCCTTGAAGAGTTATTCACTGGAAGCCACAAACTTCTGGAACAGGCTTATAGCCCGATGACGATTCGGTATTTCATCCTGACGGCGCATTACCGATCCACTTTGGATTTCTCCAACGATGCACTTCAGGCGGCACAAAAAGGCTATAAGAAAATCATCAATGGACTCAGAATTGCTAAAATCTTACAATTCGACCAGGCCGATGCAGTAGTAGATGCCGAGCAAGTGACTCAAATCCAAGCAAGCATAGCTGCAGCCTATCGAGCGATGGAGGATGATTTCAATACCGCGCAGGCGATCGGTTACTTATTTAACTTGTTGAAAAAAATCAATTCACTTTATACTGGACAGCTAAGCGCTGGTACTTTAGGAAAAGTAGTTTTTGATCAGATGATTCAGACTTTTATCACCTTCGTGGAAGATATTCTGGGATTGATCGAAGAGAAGTCAGATTCCCAAGAAGGCATGATCAATCTGCTTTTAAAACTTTATACCGAAGCTAAAACAGCTCGAAATTACGACAAAGTGGATGAAATCCGTGCAGGATTAAAGTCCCTTGGGTTTGTGGTCAAAGACATGAAAGATAAAATCGACTGGGCATATGAAGAATAGTAGTTGGATTCTTGGTGTTTTGCTTTTTGCGGCAGCTTGTAGCTCCCCGGAGAAAAAGGCAGAGTCGGTAATTGAACCGCTGGCAGCTAAAGCCTATCCGAAATTCAACCCGGATTCAGCTTATGCATTTATCCAAAAACAAGTGGATTTTGGACCTCGTGTCCCTGAGACAGCAGGACATGCAGCCACGAAGGCCTGGTTGATCGAAAAACTGGAAGGATACGATTTCAGCGTACAAACCCAGGATTTCGAAGGCAAGACCTACGATGGATTGACTTGGGATTTGAGTAATATCATTGCTTCCTATAATCCTCAGGCCTCTAAGCGAATTCTTTTGGGGGCTCATTGGGATAGTAGAAGAATAGCAGACAAGGACACGGAGCGCTTGGACGAGCCAATTGACGGCGCAAATGATGGCGCCTCAGGCGTTGGAGTTTTACTTGAAATTGCCCGAAGTATTGCTTCTCAGGAATTAAAGCCGGACGTAGGTATTGATATCATCCTTTTCGATGGAGAGGATGATGGTGAGCCTGACTTATCACAGAGTCGAGACAATTCAAAAATCTGGTGGTGCCTTGGTTCGCAGTATTGGTCTAAGAACAAGCATGTACCAAACTATTCCGCTTATTACGGAATTCTGGTGGACTTGGTGGGCGCCAAAGGAGCACGTTTTTTCCGTGAAGGTTATTCTAGGCAATATGCTTCGGGGATTTTGAAAAAAGTCTGGGATAATGCAGCTCAGATTGGTCAGGGGGATTTTTTCGTAAATCGAGATTCCCCAGAGATTTTGGATGATCACGTTTTCGTAAATGGCAACGCAAATATCCCGATGATTGATATCATTGAGTTCTCTCCAGATTACGGTTTTGGACACTATCATCATACGCATGCAGATGATATGGAAATCATCGATCGACGAACCTTGCAGGCAGTAGGGGAAACCGTTTTATTTACTATTTATCAGGAATAATAGGATTTTCGATGTTTATTGCAATCTGAACAATAGATGACGATTGCAGTTTTTGAATCTTTAATTATTCGGTTGTTTTGTAAATAATTCATTCATGAAAAAAGGGCATCAGGTTACGATGAAGGAAATCGCCAAAAAGCTAGGCGTTTCTGTTTCTACTATCTCCAGAGCATTGAAGGATTCTCCTGAACTCCATGTCGAAACCAAGCGGAAGATCGTGGAAATGGCCAAGGAGATGAATTACCAACCTAATCTACTTGCTCAAAGTCTCCGCATCAGCCGCACCAACACGCTTGGAGTAATTGTTCCTGAAATCACTTCTCATTTTTTCGCCTCCTGTATCAGTGGCATTCAGGATCATGCGATCAAGCGTGGCTATAATGTCATGATCTGCCAATCCAATGAATCACTAGAACAGGAAAAAGCCAATATCAAAACGCTTGTATCTTCACAGGTAGATGCCTTATTAATTTCCCTAAGTCGCGAAACCAATCATTATGAGCACCTTGATGACTTGTACCGTCGAGAGATTCCATTCGTACTTTTCGACAGAGTTCATGAAGGAATTCCAGTTTCGAAAATCACCTTTAATGATGCGGGCGGAGCCTATCAAGTAACGAAGCACCTGATAGAAACTGGCTGTAAAAATGTCATGTACGTCTCTGGACCTGAGGATCTATACATCAGTAAAAAAAGAAAAGAAGGCTACCTGAAAGCACTTAAAGAATTTGGATTAAAGGAAAAGCCAGAGCTAATAAAAGTTACAGACTTAACTACAGAAGGTAATCTGAAAGTGGCTCAGGAAATCATCGATATGAATCCACGTCCAGACGGGGTTTTTTGCATGATTGATCCGCTGGCAGTGGATGTACTTACACATTGGAAAAGCCGGGGAATTCATATCCCTGAGGATATCGCTCTAGCAGGTTTCACTAATAATCCTACTTCAGCAGTGGTCGAACCTCCCCTTACCACAGTTTCTCAACCAGGCTACGAAATGGGGAAATTAGCAGTAAGTCATCTCTTGGACCAGCTGGATGGAGTGGCCTCCGATGACCCCATCTCCATTGTTTTGGAGACCACCTTGGTCGCTAGAAAATCCACAAAGTCAATTAATTGATGCAAGACAGGATTACGAGTACATTTCAAGACTTATTCCAAAGTCGTCCGGTAATTGCATTTGCCCCGGGTCGAATCAATCTCATAGGCGAGCATACCGATTACCAAGAAGGGTTCGTCTTTCCAGCGGCAGTAGCCCAAGGAATCTATGTAGCGATTGGCAAAAACCAAGAAGAATATTGCAGATTGTATTCTCTTGATTTTGAGGAAGAATTCACTTTTTCCCCAAATTTCATTTCCCCAAAAAAAGGACATTGGGCAAACTATGTGATGGGAATGCTCAGCCAACTAAAGCAGGCAGGATTTACACCTCAACCCTTTGACATGGTCATCGGCGGTACTATCCCGGTGGGCGCAGGGCTTTCTTCCTCAGCCGCACTCTCCATTGCCATTGGAACAGCTATTACTTCAATTTTCGATTACCAAGTTTCCAAAAAATCATTGGTTCTCTATGCCCAGAAATCAGAGCATCTTTATGCAGGAGTCAATTGTGGCATAATGGATCCTTATGCTTCCGCTTTTGGAAAAAAGGGGCATGCGCTCCTACTCGACTGCAGAAGTAATTCACATCAAGCGATTCCAATTGACTTAGGCGAATTTCAATTGGTTTTAGTCAATAGCAGAGTCAAGCACAGTTTGGCAGATTCGGCCTACAACAAGCGTAGAGAAGCCTGTGAGAAAAGTGTTTTACTGCTAAAAAGTGAATTTCCTGAGATCAAGACGCTGCGGGATATCGCATATTCTGATTTAGAAAAAGTGGAAAAAATTCTCCCATCAGCACTTTTTCCAAAGGCAAAACATGTAATCACAGAAAATCATCGGGTGATCGAAGCTTCTGGGCTACTACAACATGGAGATCTTCTCGCCTTCGGGAAATTAATGAACGCTTCACACGCAAGCCTGAGTGACGATTTTGAGGTCAGTTGTGCCGAATTGGACTTTTTGGCTGAAAAAGCTCAGGAGATGGAATTTGTTCTTGGCTCTCGAATGATGGGCGGAGGATTTGGAGGTTGCACGTTGAACTTAGTAAAAATTGAGTTCTTGGAAGCGTTCAAAAAACAAATGAAATGGAGCTATCATTCTTCATTTGAGCTTGAGCCGGAGTTCATTGAAGTTGCCCTCTCGGATGGTGCTATGATGGTAGCAGACTAAGCAAATTTGCATAGCGGAATTTTTCTAATGTGTCACAGAGATATAATTGACCGATCAACCTTGAAATCTACCTGTAATTCAGTTTCTTGCGAGAGAAAACCTATTTATTCCCTATTTTCCCCAAAATATTAAACCTATGAATTTCCAAAAAAGCCTAAGAAACATCACTCTGTTTCTTTTGATTTCAATTATGGGACTTTGGAGTTGTCAAAACAAACGATCCGGAGATCCTAAAGTATTGATTTTCAGTAAAACAGCAGGATATCATCACGAATCCATTCCTGTAGGAATTGCTGCGATCCAGAAATTAGGCGTAGAAAACGGTTTTGCCGTGGACACTACTACTAATGCAGAACTATTTACAGAGGAGAATCTTACCCAATATTCTGCGGTGATCTTCCTCAGCACCACTGCTGATGTACTCAACAACTATCAGGAAGCTGAATTTGAGCGTTACATCCAAGCTGGTGGCGGGTTTGTCGGCATCCATGCAGCAGCGGATACCGAATACGACTGGGGATGGTACAATCGCCTAGTCGGCGGATACTTCGCTGATCATCCTGGCATCAACGATCCCAATCCGAATGTTCAACCTGGGCAAGTCATTGTCGTTGACGCTTCGAATGCTTCCACTTCATTCCTTCCCAACCCATGGGACAGAACGGACGAATGGTATAGCTATAAGAAGATGAATCCAGATGTTAAGATTTTGTTGAAGCTGGATGAAAATTCCTATAAAGGTGGAATGGACATGGGTGAGCATCCTATTGCTTGGTATCATGACTACGACGGAGGTCGGGCTTTTTATACCGGCGGCGGACATACCAATGAATCTTACTCGGAGGAATTATTCTTAAAGCATTTGCTGGCTGGAATTCAATATGCAATAGGTGACAATATAGAATTAGATCTTTCTAAAGTTACCACCCAACATGTTCCAGATGAGAATCGATTTACCAAGACCACATTTGCAGTAGGTGAATTTACTGAGCCTACGGAGATGACTATTCTTCCAAACTTGGATATTCTAGTCGCACAACGAAGAGGCGAGATTTTACTTTTTGACGGAGAAACAGAAGAGCTTAAAGAAGTAGCAAAACTGGATGTGTATTGGAAGACTCAAGTCAAAGGAGTAAATGCCGAAGAAGGGTTGATGGGAATCCAGAAAGATCCAAACTTCGCAGAAAACGGCTTTGTGTTTGTTTATTATGCCCCTACAGGCGATGAGTGGGTAAATAGACTTTCTCGCTTTACTTTTAAGAATGACACTTGGGATATGAATTCTGAAGTAGTCATTATGGATGTCGCTTCGCAACGGGATATTTGCTGCCATACCGGAGGCTCCATTGCTTTTGATAAGGATGGAAATCTCTTCCTTTCTACGGGAGACAACTCCACTCCTTTCAATCAGAGTGACTCCGAATATATCCTTAATGGCTATGCTCCACTTGATCAAAGACCCGGAAGGGAGCAGTGGGACGCTAGACGTTCTTCTGGAAACTCAAACGATTTGAGGGGTAAAGTCCTTCGAATCAAAGTAAATCCTGATGGAACCTATGATATTCCAGAAGGAAACTTATATCCAAAAGGAACTGAAGGAACTCGACCTGAGATCTTTGTACAAGGAAACAGAAACCCATACAGAATCTCAGTAGATCAGAAAAAAGGTTGGGTTTATTGGGGCGAAGTAGGACCTGATGCAAGGCTGGACAGCGTGGATACTCGTGGTCCAAGAGGCTACGATGAAGTAAATCAAGCTAGACAGGCTGGTAACTTCGGTTGGCCTTATTTCGTGGGAAATAACTATCCGTATCATGAATTTGAGTTTGCAAGCGGTACTCCAGGCATCGCTTTTGACCCAGCAAAACCAATAAATAATTCACCAAGTAATACAGGATTAAAAGAACTCCCTGCAGCACAGCCAGCATTTATATGGTACCCCTATGTGGATTCACCTGAATTCCCAGCAGTCGGATCAGGCGGAAGGAATGCCATGGCAGGACCAGTTTACTATTCGGATTTGTATACTGCTGATACCAAACTCCCGGAATATTACAATGGTAAACTATTCATCTACGATTGGATCAGAGGTTGGATCAAAGCGGTGACGATGGATGAAAATGGCGATTTCTCCAAGATGGAGCCATTTATGGCAGGCACTAAGTTTAATGCGCTGATAGATATGGAAATGGGACCTGATGGCAAGATGTATATTTTGGAATACGGAAATGGCTGGTTTGCCAAAAATCCGGATTCGGGACTTTCTAGAATCGACTTCAATGGCGGAAATCGTGCACCAGTAGTAGCTGAAATCAGCGCAGATAAAACTTCCGGAAAAACTCCATTGAAGGTAAACTTCACAGCCACTGCTGTAGATCCTGAAAAAGACGCCTTGTCTTATACTTGGGATTTAGGAAATGGGAAAACTGAAACTACCACAGAACCATCCTTGAGCTACACGTTCAATGAAATCGGGGAATATGAAGTCAAAGTAACTGCAAACGATCCTTCTGGATTATCGGGTACAAGTACCGTTGCCAGTGTTTACGCTGGAAACGTTGCACCAGTAGTAGCTATTGAAATCAAAGGAAACAAGTCCTTCTATTTCCCTGGCAAGCAAGTGGCTTATTCGGTCTCTGTTTCTGACGAAGATCATCCAAATGCTGCCAATGACTTATCAACCCTTTATGTATCGGCAGATTACCGTGAAGGTGTGGATATGGCCGAGGCGGATTTGGGGCATAAAGTAATGACAGATGCGATGGTTGGAAAATCTTTAGTTTCTTCACTGACTTGTAAAACTTGTCATAAAGAAGCTGAAAAATCTATCGGCCCAGCTTACACTGATGTTGCTAAAAAATATTCGGATAAGGATATTCCTTACTTAAGAACCAAAATCATGAATGGTGGTGGTGGAGTATGGGGAGAAACCGTGATGCCCGCTAATCCAAACTTGAAAGGTTCAGAACTGAACGCTTTGATCAGCTATATCCTGTCTTTAGATGGTGCTGCAGCTAAACCAAGTCTACCAGCTTCTGGCATGATTAACCCTACTCAAGACAAATCTGCTTCTGTTGCGGGAGCAATGGTATTGACCGCATCTTACACCGATCAAGGTGGAGAAGGCATCAAACCTCTATCTGGATCAAGTTCAGTTTATCTGATGAACAATACGGTTGATTTAGGGAACGCAGTGGAGTTGAAAGACTACAGCTCAATGAGCTATGGAGGCCGGAATTTATTGATGGTACCAAAGACAGCTGGGCAATTTGCAATGAAAAATATCGACCTGACAGCTATCAGTTCTATCATGCTAATGACCGTCTCCAGAGAACCAATGACGGAAGATATGGTCTTCGAACTACACCTGGATAGCCCAACTGGAACTAAGGTGGGTGAGGGAGTTTTCAGCCAAGGACAAGTGACTGCAGATGACCGAGGAACCTATAACAAACCGTTTATGATTCCGGTAACGGCTTCAGCTGATGGCAAAATGCATACACTTTATGTGACTAGCAAAACCAAAAACGGCGGAGACCCTGGGACTTTTATTTTGGCTGGAATGACCTTTATGCCCAAGTAGAAATCGAAAATAACCAAACATAAAAGCCAATTCCAGAGATGGGATTGGCTTTTTTCGTGAAGATCTTTTTTAACAGCAAAGGACACAAAGCTTCAAACCGAGGTCACAAAATTCCTATTTTCTATACGCTGTGCTGGGCTTATTCTTTCATTTCTTGCTGCTTATCAAAACGCTACTACTTTCAAGAAAACTCTATCTTTTGAAATTAATTTAGACTTCCCATTGCTAGGTTACTCAAGCCAAAAAAAGGTGAAATCTCGATGTTTTCTGTGCTTTCTATGTGGTTCAAAAAAATCTCTGCGAAACCTTTGCTTTCTTAGCGTCTTTGCGGTGAAATAAATTGAGATCAATCCGTTTTGGCGAACCACCATTTCCCGATTGACACCGATCCTGCCAAAACAATAAACCGTATATCACATTTAACCTCGGGTTAAAACCCGAGGCTATAAAGATATTACCACTCGGTGGTCATTCTGTACCCTATACATTCTGAATTTGCAACGCCGATGTGAGTGAAGACACTCACATATTGAATCTTTTTCCAGCTAGTGAAGACAGGTTCGAAGGACACGAGATGGAATAAGGTAATAAAGCAATTTCACTATGTTTCCTATTTCACTATGTGGTTCTAAAAAAAACCTTTGAGGTCATACTGACCTCAAAGGCTGATACTATTTATTTCAAAGGCGAATACGGCAAAGTCTTAAACATCACCGCATCAACTTTCTCCACGATTTTTCCAGACGCTTCAGAAGCATCACGAGCTTTAAGCCATTCTGGATCTTTTACAAAAGCTGCAAAACCAGCATCAAAACTTGCCTGATCTTTCGCTCCGAGTAAGTAGAGCAATTTTGGCTGAGAACCATCTTTAGGCACTGTCATCCAATAGGGATAGTTTCTAAGACCTTGCTTCTCAAAAAGTGCTTGAGTATGATCTCGGAATCGAGCCTGAATATTTGGAACTTTCCCCTCAAATAAATGATAAGTTCTCATTTGGATAACCCCACTCGGCATCGGTCTTGGGTTGTCATTCAAATGTAGCGCAAGTACCATAAAAGTTTGGTCCACACTTTTGACCAATGGCCCGTTGACATGCGACTCTTCGTAAGCTTTTTTCCACTCTGGGTCACTTCCAAATTTGGCCCACATAAGATCTCGAGATTTTTCATCGGGATAGCCCAAGATGTAGGTCATGGAATTATCTGTATTCTCAACAGGCATGAAGTAGGCAATATTTTCCATACCTGCCTTTTCAAACAGCTTCATGGTGTGATTTTGAAAGCGGTTGAGCAAATCTTGAAGTTTGCCATCATTGGCGTAATACTTCCGCACCTCGAAGTAAGTTGATTTCATATCTGAGTTTTGCTGTGCAAAAGCAGTGAAAGACAGGAAGAATACTGTCAGAAAGAGTAATAGGTTTTTCATGGTTTTTTAGGGTTTGAATTTGAAAGGTTTAAGTTAATTCTATTTTTTTGGAAGTATTCTAAAATGGCTTAAGCCTCAGAAAATAGGCTATTTCCATGCCTTCCAAAGCGCAGGGCTTAACACTATTGCAATTATCAAGAGTCCGAAAGTCTCTCGATTTTCTTCCATTTGTTGCGTTTTCATGGTCAGATCTTTTTGAGCCCATTCTTGAGAAACCCAGTCTCCCACTCCTCCTGGAAAGAAATAGATCGCTCCTAAAACACAAAGAATCACAACCAAAGTGAGTGGTGCCTTTGGGAAAATCCCACGAACTCCAAGCAAGCAGAAAATCACCGCGGCGGCATAGATACTGACCCAAACTTCCGGATCAGGATCATTGAACTGCCAATACGCAAACAAGACAAAAAGAACTGCCCAGATGCCAAAGAAGATTTTATTGAATTTCATAGCTCGGATGTTTTATCAAACTTAGATGAATTCAACATAAAAAATTTCATTCAAAGTAGCTACATTTCTTACACCACGTGCACTTATTTTGGTTTGATAAAACATCCTATTTTATTTCGTTTTTGAAATGTATACTTAGGTTAAAATTAACGTCGGAAACTCTTACTATTTAAAAATTAAAGGCAAGTTTTAATCTCATCTCTTCATCGTCTAATTAACTTCCCATGCCAACAATTTGCACCGCAAGTTCAGAATCTGATCTGGAAGGAATTCTACTTCTGCAAAGAGCCAATCTAGCTCAAAACGTATCTGAAATAGAGAAATTGGATCAGGGATTCGTGATGGTCCCACATCAGCTACCAGATCTCCAGCATTTCGCTAACTATGCTGCTCAATTGATATTAAAGGAGGATGAAAAAGTTGTAGGCTATCTGTTGGCGATGAGTAAGTCCCTTCGAGAAACTGTACCGATGTTGAAACCCATGTTTGCGCAGATCGATCAAATCACTTACTCAGGGAAAGAAATTCGAGATTCTAATTATCTAATCGTTGGGCAAGTTTGCTTAGGAAAGGAATTTCGTGGATTGGGTTTGATTGATCAGATGTTCGCTGAATACCGAAAGCTTTTCGAAGAAAAATATGATTTCGCCATCACTGAAATAGTAACTAGCAATAGTCGATCCATCCGAGCACACCTCCGGGTAGGTTTTGAAATCATCCACACGTTCCAAGATGAATTTCAGGAATGGAATATTGTCCTTTGGGATTGGCAGAAACTGAAAAAAAATAATGGTTCTTTCAACTTTTAAACTCAATCCTTAAATTCAATTAATGGAAAGATCCATCTTAAAAATTAAGTTGAATTACTTGGATTGGCTAAAGGAAATTATTGCTGCCACCAGCGTAATAGGAATGTTTGGTTTACTGCTTTTCTATTTCCCAGACCTTCCTGATAAAATCCCTGCCCATTTCAATGCTGCGGGTGAGGTTGATCGCTTTGATTCAAAAGCATCGATATGGATATTTCCTAGTATTGGCTTGTTACTCTACCTAGGATTGTCAGGCCTAAATCAATTCCCCCATATATTCAATTATCCGGTAAAGATCACTCAGGAAAATACTGACTATCAGTATCGAATCGCTACCAAAATGATCAGAACTTTGAAAGCTGTGATCTTGATTTTTTTCTTTTACACAGTTTACATGACTGTTCAGATTGGGATAGGAAATCAGGATGGACTACAAGTCTTCGCTTTGCCGATATTTTTATTTGCGCTTTTTGGAACTTTGATATTTTATGTTGCACAATCCATTCGAAATCGGCATTAACCTGAATTGTCGCGATTTTCATCTTAGGAAAGTCAGGAATAGAGCTGCTTTAGTCAAAGGATACCTGCTGAAAATTGTAGCCGACTTCAAAGAGCGAGTCCTAGATTATGGACTAAGACTTGCCCCTCAGTTCGAGCACACCTCCGGGTAGGTTTTGAGATCATCCTTGCGCTCCAAAATGAATTGGAATATGCCGATTTCAAAAGCTTAAGCGCCAGAACAGGAGAGCGTATTAGCCGAAAATAATTTATTTCTAATAATATCAAATCGTAACTTATTGCCGACTCACGAAAGAATAGCCGTGAAATAACCTGCTTAACGCCTCACTTTATTGAGTCAGAACCTTCAAAAATTCATCTATTAATTGGGATAATAAATAACTATCAAGTCTAAAGCTGGTTATACTTATAGAGAAAAAATAACTATTACCCATTAATAGTCAATCAAAGGAAATATTATACTTAAATTAATATTATGGAAAACTTAAATTCAATCGGTCTAGACGCGACTAAGTCCGCAGAACTGGCAGGTAAACTAGACGAGCTTCTTGCTAATTATTCGATCTTTTATCAAAATACAAGAGGATATCACTGGAATATCCAAGGAGAAAAGTTCTTTGAACTTCATGTAAAGTTCGAAGAACTCTACAATGAATTGCTGCTTAAAATTGACGAAGTTGCTGAGCGGATTTTAACGCTAGGTCATTCTCCAAATCATAATTACTCTTACTACAAGACAATATCGAGCGTCCAAGAAAGCAAAGAAGTATCCGACGGGCAGCAGGCGGTATCAAATATTTTAAGTTCATTCAAAACCATCATCACTTTGCAGCGCGCACTTCTTGAATTGTCAGCTGATGCTGGGGACGAAGGAACAAATGCATTGATGAGTGATTACGTCAGAGCTCAAGAAAAATCAGTTTGGATGTATTCCGCTTACTTGAAAAAATAATTTCTCATTTTTCAATCGGTATTTGATATCGTTTTGAGAAAAATTAATAATTCGAATCTCCTGTGATTTTCACGGGAGATTTTTTTTTGAAATCCCACTCATTGACAGGATTGATTGCTCTACTAAACTACACCAGATTACCACCTTTACTTGCCACAGCTAGAAGCTGACACGGTGAGCAAGTTGCGAGGAGAGCAGCTCCTATCCATTGGAATAGAGAATCCAAGAATAGTGATCAGCTTACCTGAGCAACCATTGACCAACTCTTTTTCCCAACCCTTCCGCTTTCAGTAAAAAAATCTTGTCCACAGGATTTCCTTCAAAAGATCCTTCACCTGTAATCGCCGAAGCCCCAAATGCAGCCTCAAGATCATCTCCTCCCACTATCACCATCCCATGGATCATCATAGCGCGAATCATATTGAACATAACTGCCTCTTCCCCGATAGAGAACCCTCCGCCGGTAACGAATACGGCTCCGATTTTATCCTTCAAGGGTCTCTGGTCAAAGGGCCAGGAATTGATGAATTCTAACACGGCGGGTGGTGGATTGGCATTGTAAACCGGGGAGCCCAAGATAATCGCATCCGCTTCCAGCAAATCTTCTTGGGTGACCTCCCCAATGGGTTTTAAAATTATATTAATCCCATTCACCGATTCTGCTCCCATTGCCACCGCCTCTGCCATAGCTTGGGTTTTGCCAGATTGGGAATAGTAAGTGATCAGGACAGTTGGCGTAGTTTGGGAGAGAACCACCTCATTTCGGATCAAGAATAGCGTCACTAAAAATAACCCCTTAAGCAATTTCATATCCTTCCTTTTTGTTCAAATCTAAGGTATTACATTCCATATAGTTCAATACACTTTGATCCAAGAAAGATCACTTCCAATTCGATTTGAAAATAATAGATAAAGGGTTCCTTATTGGTATCTTATACATGTCTTGGGCCATCGGTCAATTCTTTGACAAGCAGAAATACTTCAATTACATCAAAGCATTTCTTTCCTATATTTTTGGATTGACCACCTTTACTATTGGCGTATTAATAATCGGATATTTGACTGATTTAGTAGCTTAAAAATTTCTGGAAAAGTTTATTGGAATTAAAATATGAGGAGATAAGTTTGGTTTTTGGAGAAGCCAGAAATCTTAAAAGGGTTCTCAAAAAAATACATTTTCGCTTCCCGTCCCTAAAAACAAAAACGGGAAGCGATTCTTGCGAATGCTTCCCGTCTCACAAATTGGAAACCATAGTCTTCAATCTGCGTCAAGCTACTGTTAGAGGCTATTCTCAGTTACCCGAGTCAATGCTCTTCCTTTTCAAGCCGCGCCTAAACGCATGTCCCATTAGAGTTCTCCTGTAGCGCATTTCTGCAGTTGCCTGTTTCAGCCATTTCCCAAAGGATTTTGACCATTCATGCCAAGAGTCTCGATATCCAATAAAGGACATCTTTCATGGGCCGATCTGTTATTGCACTTCTGCGGTGAACCGTTGCAAACTACTGGAATTAACCAGCCGTTCCTTTGTGCTCGATCGCTTCTTCTCCGAGGAGATTCAGCCAGTCGACTAATCGTATGCTCACTTCTGGGGTTGCCCCTCTCAAAAAACGATCACTCGTCTTTCCTTCGTGTACGAAAATTTGAATCCATCCTAAGACTTTTTCAAACTCAACCCAATCGTTTTAGCACTTCTGCGATGTCTCGTCCCAGAAATCTACCCGAAGATAAACTCCCCTTTGTGCCTGATCTCGAACTTTCAATTTAGAACCCGGAATCGTATTTCCGACCTTTTATCTCTTACTTGATGAATTAAAGTTGCCATAAATAATTACTGATTCCAAAAAAATAACTGAATACTTCCCCACAATTTTTCCCCAAAGAATCAGCTGTAAAATCACAACTTATCCACCTTTTTATGATCTTTATCCACATAAAAAGGTGTTTTATAAGCTATAAAATGCAAACTACAGATTTTTACCCATCTCTAATTTCTATTCATCTCTATTTCTCGTATTTTGAGTTCAAGATTCTATTCCCAAACCAAAATCCAATACCCTATGACTGATCGTCGCACCTTTATCAAATCTACAGGATTCCTAGCCGGTGGGCTTTGGCTAGCCCCTTCTTTACTTCAGGCTAAGCAAGGCATCGCTGCAAGTGACAGAGTCCGAGTAGCACTCATAGGTTGCAATAACATGGGATTTGGAATTCTTCGCCATCACCTCGCCATTCCAGCCGTGGAATGTATAGCCCTTTGTGATATTGACCAAAATGTACTCGATCGAAGAATCGCGGATGTGGAAACTGCAACAGGGAAAAAGCCAGATCGCTATACGGACTTTAGAGTCCTTCTTCAGCGGAGCGACTTGGATGCGGTCATCATTGGAACTCCCGATCATTGGCATTGCCTCATCGCTGTTGCCGCCTGCCAAGCTGGGAAGGATGTATATGTAGAAAAACCTATGGCAAATACGATAGGTGAATGTGATTTGATGGTCAATGCAAAAAATCAGTACAATCGAATCATGCAAGTGGGCCAGCAGCAGCGCTCTGGACAAGCTTTCATCGAAGCCAAAGACTTGGTCAAAAGTGGCTATATCGGCAAAATCAGAAAAGTCAATATCTGGTCAAATTTTAATTATGGACTTGGCAACTTGATCAAGCCTACGACTCCAGTACCGGAAGGCGTGGATTATGATTTTTGGCTGGGCCCAGCGACTTCCAGAACTTTCAACCCAAATCGCTTTCACGGAAGCTGGCGACATTTCTGGGACTATGGCGGAGGGTTGATGTCTGACTGGGGCGTGCATTTATTAGACATGGCGATCTGGGTGGAAGATAATCCGGCAGTCCCTTCCCGAGTGTTGACCTACGCCGCTAATGTCAACAAAGAGAATCGAGATCGAGATACCTTCGACACCATGAATGTCCTGTATCCGAAAAAGGACTTTTTGATTAATTATGACATGAACGGAGGACTACAAACAGGACCGTATGGCAAACCTTATGGAATTGGATATGTAGGGGAAAAAGGAACGCTGGTAGTCAATCGTGATGGGTACGAAATCTATCCAGAATGGGATCCAGAATCAAAAGCTCCAAAAACAGAAGCCAAGAAACTGGCAGGAATGACTGAAAGCCATAATCTCCATGTGGCCAATTTTGTTGAGTGTATCAAAACCCGAAATCAACCTATTTGTCCACCAGAGGCTGGAAGAATTGCTGCCTTGCATGCACATATTCCCAATATCGCAGCGCGAATTGGTGCGGAAGAACTGATTTGGAATGATGAAAAACGGGAATTCACAGGAAATGCAGCTGCCAATGAACTGATTTGGCCTAACTATAGAGCGCCTTGGACCTTACCCAAAACTCTTACTTAACCACACTTAAAAATTTTAAATTTTCTAATTTTTTTTAAATCAACGAAACCTGATTCGCATCAAATGCATATCTGCTGTGATGTATAAATACTTTTCCTCTGCATCAAAAGCACAGTTTGCAGTAGCTTGGCCTGTTTCGATAGTGCCAAGATGCTTTCCTTCTGGACTAATGATCAAAACCCCGCCAGGCCCAGTGGCAAAAAGAACTCCTGAGGAATGAACTTTCAGGCCATCTGGCAAGCCTTTCCGCTCGGGCGAAATCATGCTGGTTACATCAAAAAGTACTTTCCCGCTTATCACATCACCGCCCTCATTCAATTGATAGGCATAATACCGCGCTTTCGCTGCATCTGACTGCGCGATATAAAGTGTTTTTTCATCCGGACTGAGAGCGACTCCATTAGGGCGGTTGAGACTGTCTATCTGTAAGGTCAATTCTCCATTTTGAAGCCGATAAACTCCCTGGAAATCCAGTTCCTTTTCATCCCACTCATCCAAACCGTAAGGTGGATCTGTAAAGAAAATCGAACCATTGGAATGAACCACCAAATCATTTGGGCTATTCATTTTTTTTCCATTCCATTCAAAAGCTAAGGTTTCATACGCCGGCTGAGGATCCTGGAGCGATGTCATGAGTTTACCTACCTGACGTTGTCCATGCTGACAAAGGAGAAGACCGCCATCAAGATCCAAAGCAAGACCATTTGACCCTGGCTCTCTCTTATCCTTTCGCTCCCCAAAGTATCCTGAAGGCTCCAAGAAAATGGATAAACTATCCACTTCAGACCATCGATAAATTTTATTCGCTGGCACATCCGAAAAAATCAACGCCTGCTGATCTTCCAACCAAAGCGGCCCTTCTGACCAATCAAAACCAGATGCCAGAATTTCTATTTTGGCATCTTCTGGAATCAATGTATTAATAGCTTGATCGATGCGATCGATAGAACCGACAGTTTCGTACAGTTTTGCGGAAATAATGGATTCAGTTTTTTTACTCGAAGGAGTACAAGCTGTTGTAAAAAGGAAAATGAAAATAATTGTGGAATTTCTCATGGCTTTCAGCTTAGTATGAATTGGAATTTACATCATTTTTCAGTTCCGAAGATCTTAATGCCCCTAGCTCTTTTACGCATTCTCCAATGGCTCTTTACCCTCAGACTTTCGAAACCTAACTCTTGTTGCAGCACAAATCATTGCGCTTATTTTTGACTTGCACGCTCTATTGGATAAAGCGGAAACTGTGAATTACTGGTACGGGCCTCATCCATGAGCTGCGCTAATTTCTGCATTATCTCTGGGTTTTGACCGGCTAGATTAGTGCTTTCACTTGGATCCTTGCTGAGATCATAGAGCTCCAAAATAGGTTGCTCTGCCCCAAAAACCTGCAGTTTTATCCCTTTCCAGTTTCCTTGACGAATAGCTTGTTTGCCGCCTTGCTCATGAAATTCCCAATACAGATAGTCATGAGTCTTCTGCTGAGCATTTCCCAAAAGCGTAGGCAAAAATGATATCCCATCGGTTTCTTTCTCAGGCTTGATTCCTGCCAGCTCAGCGAAAGTGGGAAGTAAGTCCCAAAAGGCAAATGTCTGATCACTTTGGGAACCTGCCGTTATTTTTCCCGGCCAATAGGCAATCATCGGCGTACGAATTCCTCCTTCGTAGAGGTCTCGCTTATGCCCCCTGAAAACTCCGTTGCTATCAAAAAAATCAGGATCTGCCCCACCTTCTTGGTGCGCACCATTGTCTGAGGCAAAAATGATTACAGTATTTTCACTCAATCCCAACTCATCCAACTTGTGCACCACCTGAGCGACATACCGATCGATTCGCTCCACCATCGCAGCGAAGGTAGCATGTGGATAGGGCTGAGATTGGTAACCCGGTATCGCCATCTCAAGACCATAATCAGCTCCTTTTGACTTGGCAACATAAGCTGTCTCATTGGGGAATTTAGTCTTGTATTTTGCCAAAATCTCATCATCCGGCGCTGCCAATTCTGCATGAGGCATGACGATCGGCATAAATAAGAAAAACGGTTTGTCTTGATTCTTTTCAATGAATCCCAAGGTTCGCTCCTGAATTATATCCGGAGCGAAATCTCCTTTTGTAGTCCAATCGTTCCCGGGAAGATCTACTTTTTCAAAATTATCCCACAAATAATCGGGGTAATAACGATGGGCATAACGCTGGCAATTGTACCCAAAAAACTGATCGAAGCCCTGATTGACCGGGTCGCCTTCCGAACCTGGAAATCCCAATCCCCATTTGCCGAAAGCTCCGGTTACGTAGCCAGCCTTTTGCATAAGTTTAGAAACAGTCATGACCGAATCGGGCATTGGACGTTGCCCTTCAGGCTGCACTTCAGTATTGCCTCTTATAGGCGTGTGGCCAGTATGTAGCCCAGTCATAAAAGCAGAGCGGGAAGGCGCACAAACAGTAGCTCCTGAGTAAAAATTGGTGAAGAACATCCCATTTGCTGCCAAGCGGTCAATAGCTGGAGTTTCGATATACTGCTGACCTAAAAAGCCCAAATCTCCGTAACCTAAATCATCAGCGAGGATGAAGATAATATTAGGCTTGATGTTTTCTTCTAGGGCTTTTTCATTGCTTTCGCAAGAAAATATAAATGGAATGATCCCAAAATAAAGTATCAAAAGGAATGGCTTACATTTTCGATTCATTCTCTAAAATAAGGTTTTGATTCATGTGATGAAATAAAAACCTTTACAATTGATCGATTCTTGTTTTAGCTCAGGCTTGCCAAATCATAGAATTTATTCTGAGCCCACACTTACCTGAAAAAAAAAATCATTGAGACTATTCTTACAACCCAATAAAACGCAACCTCGGAATTCATTTAAATGAATGATAATTTATGAAGCTAACTTCATGAATTAAGTAAAATATGTGAAGTTAACTTCATGAATTATGCTAAATTTGTGAAGTTGTCCTCATGAATTATCAACAAAATCTTCAATGAAAATCAATCGAATTCTTTTTGAGCAGTTTGAAAATCAGCTTTTCAATGGGAAAATTTTGATCCTCTATGGAGCTAGACGGACAGGGAAAACCACTCTGGTGAAAAAACTCTTGGACAAGTATCCAGCCCATTCTGCCTACATCAACTGCGAACTCCAGGAATACCAATCAGCACTTTCATCTACAAATTCGGCCCTTTTAGCTGAGTTTATAGGCAATCGCAAACTGATTATCTTCGACGAAGCGCAGCATATTCCTACCATAGGACTGACGCTAAAAGTGCTCATAGACACCTTTCCGGAAGTTCAGTTTATTGCCACGGGTTCATCCAGTTTCGAACTTTCAGGAATGGTGTCCGAGCCGCTCACGGGGAGATCTAGACAGTATTTATTGCTTCCTTTTTCATTGGAAGAAATCGGACAAGAGCTAAATCCAATTCAAATCAAGGCTAGCCTTCCCAATCTGCTCCGATTTGGACTTTATCCTCAAGTATTCCTAAGTGAAGGAAATAACAAAATTGAAGAGCTTGCCGAAATCTCTTCCAATTATTTATACAAGGATTTATTTCAATTTGAGCAAATCAAAAAGCCGGATTTACTTTTCAAGCTATTAAGTGCTATTGCGTTGCAGATCGGCAGCGAATCCTCGCTAAATGAATTGGCACAGCTCACCGGAACTAATGTCCATACGGTGAAGCGGTATTTGGATTTGCTTGAAAAAACTTTTGTGATTTTCAGACTAAATTCATTCAGCAGAAATCTGAGAAAAGAGCTTGCCAAGAGTCAAAAAATCTATTTCTACGATGTGGGAATCCGAAATGCAATCATCCGGAATTTCAATGAAATGCAACTGAGAAATGATGTGGGTGGTTTATGGGAAAACTTTTGCATCGCTGAGCGAATGAAATACAATCAGTTTCATCGAAGATTTGTTAACACATATTTTTGGCGAACTTATGATCAGAAGGAGATAGACTACATCGAAGAGAACGATGGTCTTCTTCATTGTTTTGAATTCAAATATTCGGATAATAGTAAAGGAAAATTCCCAGCCGAGTTTCTGGAAAACTATCCCAATTCCACTTTTAAAGTAATCTCTCCTGCCAATTTCTTTGAGCTATATCGGTAGGGGTTAGGGATAAAATGGTCGGGTATATCTGAAAGGCAACTCCTGATCCTAACAAAAAAATCAAACATAAATGCGGGAGATTCTTCTAGGTTTTTATTGGTGATTCCTTCTTAAAATATGCCGCTTCGATGGAGCTTGATGGAGAATATGGTTGCATTGTCTGCTCCAAAGATACCGCTTCGATGGAGCTTTCGGATGAAATAGCATAGCTGGATTTTAACGAAAATACCTATCCTACGAACCTGAATCAAAAAGGCCCAGCAGGCCGACATCTTTGTAGGCTAATCAATAAACCCATCACGCCAAAAGCCCCTGCGGGGCGATACCTTTTATTAAAGAAATAGGGCCTACAACCCCGTAGCCACCGAATTCTTTCCTCTTTTAGCAATCAGCTTTTCACGGATTTTTTCCATTCTATAATATCCCAACGGATCAGCTTCTCCTCCACTTTGGACACGCGCTTCTCGCACCAAAGTCCTCACGTCTGTTTGAAAAGCAGCCTGAAGTATTTCCTGCGCTCCCGCCACATCGCCTTCGAGCTGGCAAATGGCAAGTTTAGAGCGATCGACAAGCAAGGCTTTGGCATAGCTAATCGAAATCGCCTCCAATGCCTGAATCAAATCCTCCAAGGGATCTTTGACATTATGGCTCGCATCGATCATCCAAGAGATCGATTCCCATGCTTGCACTTGATCTTCTCCTCCAGCGATTAATTCACAGAAAATCAAAAACAACTGATACGGCTTGATACTACCGGTACTTAGGTCATCGTCTCCGTATTTACTATCGTTGAAATGAAACCCCGCCAGCATATTCTGATGCATCAGCGTGGCCACAATCTGCTCGATATTGGTATTGGGCAAGTGATGACCAAGATCTACCAGCACTTTGGCACGATCTCCAAGTTGCCGACAAATCAGCGCCGAAGTCCCCCAGTCCGGAATCACGGTATGGTAGAAATTAGGCTCATAAGGCTTGTATTCCAACAACAACTTCCAGTCGGCTGGCATTTCAGTATAGATTTCTTTCAATGAATCTGTGGTCCATTGGAGGGCATTTCGAAAATTTGCCTGTCCGGGAAAGTTACTCCCATCGGCTAGCCATACGGTCAAACCCTTAGATCCTAGACTTTTCCCGATTTCAATCACTTCTTGATTGTGAGCTATAGCCTGAGCTCGGATGGCGGGATTGGGATTACTGAGCGAGCCCATTTTGTAGGAGAGCGGCTGCCCGTAATCTTGAAAAGTATTGCTATTCATCGCGTCGAATCCTATTCCGAGTTCGGCAGCTTGCTGGCGAACTGCTGCTACATCCTTCGGGATATCCCAAGGAATATGAAGGGAAACAGCGTCTGTCCTTTTGGTCAATCGCGCTAAAAGACCAATATCCTCCAGTTTTTCTTCCAAATCTCGAGGCTCCCCTCCAATAGAAAATCGTCCAAAACGTGTGCCTCCAGCACCCAGCGCCCAACTTGGAACAGCAATTTGAAAAGCAGCGATTTTGGAGATCAAATCCGAGATAGAGATTTCTCTTTCTTCGAGTTGATCTTTAAGGAGGTCGAGTGATTTTTGGTGATGGACTGAATTGGACATGATAATTAGTGATGATTAATTCTTGACTTTATTTTTTCAATTATTCAATCCTTGAAACCTTTCCCGCAGAGAATCTCAGAAAAAAGTCGCTGATTTAAAGGGATCTAATAATTCCTAAACTTCAATTTGTTCCTTATCTAACACTAGGTGATTTTTGTGGAGATATAGTTATTTTTTCCCACAGATTAACGCAGAAAAGGTCACAGATTTACGCTAATTTCTAGACTGGATTAGCATACTGATTCTGCTCCTCAAAACTATGTTTTCTCTTATGGTTATGTAGATTATGTTTTTTTCAAACTTCCATACCTATCGGTAGGCAGGCTCACTTTAAATTTCTGATTTCATTTTTAGCTTTCTTCAGAAAATCCCCCTGCCCCCTTTATCAGAAATTCGATTCCAAAACAAGATTAAATTCCAAGGGGGAGTCGCACCGTTTCCACTTTCATATTGTTTTCAGCTTTCTCACTTTAGATTTCTTACTTCTTTTTCAGCCTTCTCATTTTAGATTTCTGATTTCCCTTCAACATCTGTCTTCTTATTAATCCAAAATGGTGCCGTTGAAAACCAAGCGACCATCCCAACAGTCATCAATAATTTTGTAGTGTCCAGGTCAATTTTTCCAAGAAAAATCAAAACAGGCGGAATCATCGTGAGCAAAAGCCCAATAAACGATAGGGTTTTAAGGAATGCTTTCATATGATTATAATTTATTCTTTAAGGGCATATGGAATCTCGCAGGGTGTATATTCATCACAGTGTGAGACATTATCGTCATGCTTGATTTCATGCCATTTTCAATTTAGCGGATGGATAATAAATTTTAGAAAAGCCAACGAAAAGTGCCACAGCAATAAACCAACCTGGCAGTCCAAGGAAGAATATTTCTAAGCCATAAAACTGATTCAATCCAAGACATATAATCAAGGTCAAAACCCAGGCAATAAATGAAGGAATACTAAAGCTTTTTTTGTTGTTCAGGGCTTGCTCGGATTGAAAATCAAATCGCTTCGCAAAATAGAAATCCGCAAAGATCACTGCGCCCATCGGCATCAAAAGCAATCCATATAAGGCCACAAAATCAAGTAATTTCATCACCAAAGCGGGGAAACAAGCGGCTAAGCTGGTAATCCCTCCAACTATTGCAGTGATTTTCCAAGTGGCAGTTTTAGGGAAAATCCCTTGCAATGCTAATCCAGCACGGTAAATCGTAGGATTTGCAGTGGTCCAACCTGCCACTATCACGCAGACTGCCCCTGCAATTCCTGCGGTTTGAAAAGCAATCTCGCCTGGAGCAAAAGCACTCGAAGAAGAGTTAGCCTGAAGAAAAACCGCATATAGAATTCCCGAGGCAATCCAAGCGAAGAAATGTCCGATATACATTCCCGCGAAAGACAAAAAGCCGTATTTCCATGATCTTGCATAACGAAGAATCGTCAGGTCTGACATTCCGATATGCATGGCCATATTACAAAACCAAGCGAAAAAGATAATATGCCAGATCGTGAACTTGGACATGCCTTCTAATGGAATTCCTGTCCAGATTACTTCATTGGAAATCGAAACTAGGCTATCCCAAGAATTCACTCCCAATTGCGAAAGCCCAATCAATCCAGCACCTATAAAAATTAAAATCATCCAGGGCGCCATCAGATTTGCGAAGCGAGCTACATAGGAATACCCTTGAATTGCTACCAGGGTAATCAAAGCTCCCATCAATACCACGGTAATAATCCAACCTGAGGTTCTTGGCATCCAGTCGGTTAGCGTCGGCATCTCCAATCCAAATGGGATTCCCACGGCAGTTGCGGATACGGCGATCATGGATCCTGCCAGAAAACAGAACATTAAAGCATTGATTAAATTGTAGCCTGCCACAAGTCGCTTTCCTACGATTCGCTCCAATTGGTAATATAATGTGAGCCGTTTGTGAGTTGCAATCGGAGCTGTGATCAGTGCCCAACTTAGCACTGCCAATAGATTCCCAATGAGAAGACCCAAGATCAAATCTCCAGCAGCAACTCCATGGGCAACGAAGAGTGGCCCGATTACAAACTCCGTTCCCGCAGTATGCTCTCCGGCATACATTCCCAAGAAACTGTTGCCAGATTTGAGACTTTTAGCAGGGACGGGAGTCCGCTCGTATTCGTTGGTTTCTTGAATTACTTTTTTGAAAATTGAGGAGGCCATAGGGGGTTATTTGTAATCTTAAATAAGTTAAGTCTGACTCGTGGCCTATCCTGCACTATCCTTTTGTATTTTTATAATTGACGGGAAAATTATGATTTTACGGAATGATTCCAGAAACCTAATTTCCTTTGTTTTTCTGGATCTAAGACGGAAGACCGAAATGCCCAAATTTAACTTTCCCTTAAATTTTATATGGTTTACACCAAGTACTGACCGAAAAGCGCACACTCAAGTAAACTTCTTCAAAAAAGATGTTTACTTGATAACTAATTAGAAATCTTTCCCAAGACTGGTTAATTCCATCCAAGTAAGATTTATTAAACATCTATATAGTATAGTTCTCAAATCGGCAATTTAAAATTTCAGTGCTCAAGACAGCACAGGATGCAATTAGATGCCAATTCTAACAAATTGAGGGTAAGAAAATCTATTAAATCCAATGAACCAAGAGACAAAAAATTTCAAGCACGTAAGTTACCTCTGGGATGCAGAGAAAGCCTCAAAACTTGAAGGCAATGAGGTAGACCTATTGATCTATAGATCCAACATTCTTGGGGCTGACCTTAGAATCACGAATTATGGTGGTGGAAATACAAGTTGTAAGACTTTTGAAAAGGATCCATTAACCAAAGAAGAAGTAGAAATAATGTGGGTGAAAGGTTCTGGAGGGGATATAGGAACCTTAAAGAAATCTGGGCTCGCAGGCCTTTATGTAGATAAGTTGAGGTCGCTAAAGGGCATCTATCGCGGACTCCAATTTGAAGATGAAATGGTGGAGCTCTTTAACCATTGCATCTATGATCTAGCCTCGAAAGCACCATCGATTGATACGCCACTTCATGCGTTTCTGCCATTTAAACATATTGATCACTTGCATCCTGATGCGGCGATTGCAATCGCTGCAGCCAAAGACGGCGAGCGAATCACCCAGGAACTTTGGAAGGGTCAAATTTCATGGGTTCCTTGGCAGCGACCTGGCTTCGACCTTGGGCTTCAGCTCAAGCAATCACTAGATGATAATCCGGGGATCCGAGGTATTATGCTTGGAGGTCACGGGCTTTTCACTTGGGGAGATACAGCCTACGAATGCTATATGAATAGCCTCGAAGTAATCGAAATAGCTTCTGAGTATCTAGCTGAAAATTATGGGAAGAAGCGCCCTGTTTTTGGCGGAGCAAAAATAAAATCACTCGAGCCTGGAGCACGGAAATCACAAGCAGCGAAACTTGCCCCACTATTAAGAGGTCTGGCATCATCAGAAAGCTTGATGGTAGGAACCTTTACAGATGCACCGGAAGTCTTGGAATTCATCAACAGCCATGACCTTTCAAAATTAGCCCCGATGGGCACCAGTTGTCCTGACCATTTTCTTAGAACCAAGATTTCTCCTTTGGTATTGGAGATTCCTTCAGATCAAGAGCTAACAGATCCGAGAGCAATCAAAGATCAAATCGCAAATGCTTTTAAAGCTTATCGCGAAATGTACGCGGATTACTATCAGAAGCATAAGCGATCCAATAGCCCAGCTATGCGAGATCCTAACCCTGTCGTAATCATCTGGCCAGGAGTGGGCATGTTTAGCTACGCAAAAAATAAGCAGACAAGCCGAGTGGCGAGTGAATTCTACATCAATGCCATTAATGTGATGCGAGGTGCAGAGGCAGTTTCTGAATATGTGTCCTTACCGCTTCAGGAGGCTTTTGATATTGAATATTGGCTTCTCGAAGAAGCTAAACTTCAACGCATGCCTAAAGAGCAACCACTTTCACGAAAGATCGCCTTAGTCACTGGAAGTGCTGGGGGAATCGGTAAAGCTATAGCTGAAAAATACGTGCAAGAAGGTGCCTGTGTAGTAGTTACTGACATCGATGGGATTAGGCTGAAAGAGGCTGAAGCAGAATTTCAAAATAAGTATGGAAAGGACGCATTTCTGGGAGTATTATTAGACGTAACTGATACTGAAAGTTTAGAAAAAGCAATTGAGGCTACTTGTCTCAGATTTGGAGGAGTGGATATCATTGTGAACAATGCGGGTATTTCTATCAGCCGGAGCTTTGAGGAGCATACTGACCAGGATTGGTCGAGACTCAATGATATTCTTGTCATGGGTCAATATCATGTTTCAAAAGCAGGCGTCAAGATCATGAAAGAACAAGGTCTAGGAGGAGCTATTGTGAATATTGTCAGCAAAAATGCTTTGGTAGCCGGTCCAAAAAACGTAGCTTATGGAACAGCCAAAGCAGCTCAACTCCATATGTCGAGACTTATGGCAGCAGAGCTAGCAGAAGATAAAATAAAGGTGAATGTCATCAATCCAGATGCAGTGATTGAAAACTCAAACATCTGGGAAGGTGGCTGGGCAGAAAATAGAGCAAAAGCCTATGGTGTAGAATTGAAAGATCTGCCAGAGTATTATGCTAATCGAACCTTGCTAAAGGAAAGCGTAAAGACCTCAGATATCGCTGACGCTGCTTTTGTATTTGTGAGCGGAATGCTATCAAAGAGTACCGGAAACATGCTCAATGTCGACGGTGGACTTGCAGCAGCATTTCCAAGATAATCTTTAAAAGTGACCTAAAATAAACCCACCCAGCCTATGTTACTTGATAAATCTGAAAAAATCCACACCGAATCTCGAACGCCTAAATACATGCAGGTCGTCAATTTGATCTTGGAAGATATTGAAAGGGGGAAATTGAAAATTGGAGATCGAATTCCATCGATCAATGAAACAAGTTTTGATTTCCTTCTCTCAAGAGATACCGTGGAGAAAGCTTACAATGAGCTTCGAGATCGAGGTATTATTACTTCCGTCCGTGGCAAGGGATTCTATGTGAACTCCACCAATATGGAGAATAAGATCAAAGTTCTTTTGCTCTTTAACAAGCTAAGTTCCTACAAAAAAATCATCTACTACTCTATCATAGATACACTTGGTGACCAAGCCACTGTTGATCTTCAGATTCACCATTACAATCGGACTTTATTCGAAAGCCTATTAGAGCGGAATCTCGGAGAATATCATTTTTATGTGATCGCTCCTCATTTTTATGATGAAGACTCACGTCCTGAAACTGCCTATGAACTCATCAAAAAAATCCCTTCAGATAAATTATTGATCATCGACCGGGACGTAAAAGATCATGAGAATGAGTTTCCGGGAGTATATCAGGATTTTGCGAGAGATATTATGGAGGCTTTGGAGTCAGGAATTACACATTTACGGAAATATGAGCGCTTGATCTTGGTATTCCCTAAAGGTGAGCTATATCCCTGGGAGATTATAGATGGATTCAAGAGGTTCTGCTACTTCCACAATTTCAATAATCTGATTCTTGATGGAATCGATGATGAACCTTTGTACAAGGGTGATTCATTTATCGTTTTGGCGGAAACGGACCTTGCAAACATTGTGAAGAAATCCAGAGAGCAAAACCTAAAACTCGGTCAGGATGTAGGTATAATCTCCTATAATGAAACTCCGCTAAAGGAGATTTTTGCAGACGGAATTACCACAATCTCGACAGATTTTGTTCATATGGGAAGATCTATCGCGGAGCAAATCCTAGGAAAAGAAGATAAAATCCCAATTAAAAACCCCTTTAAACTTTATCTCAGAAAATCGATTTGAGGCTTATAAAATTTAGACCAAAAAAATCCAAAGCATATTTTCCTTGGTTGGCAGGATCGAAGATAGCAGACGGAAGACCGAATCAATCAAGTTGGGATTCTACTGAAAAAAATCAGTATGGATTAGAATTAACCTAAAATTATCAATCTTAAATGAAGCATTTTACTTTCTTTATTCTTTGCATGAGCCTGATTTTTCAGGCTTTTTCGCAGGAGAAAAGACCCAATATCATCTTTATCCTTTCTGACGATCATCGCTACGATTTCATGGGTTTTACCGGCGCAGTGGAAGGTTTGGAAACACCCAATCTAGATCGGATGGCAAGCAACGGAGCACATTTTCCAAATGCTTTCGTGACCACTTCCCTATGCTCACCCAGTCGGGCTTCTATTCTCACCGGTCAATATGCACATACGCATACCATCGTGGATAATTCAGCCCCTGTCCCGGTCGGCACCAAGTTTTTCCCAGAGATTTTGCAAAAAAATGGCTACCAAACTAGCTTCTTTGGCAAGTGGCATATGGGTGATGAGGATGACAAGCCACAGGCTGGATTCGATTACTGGTTGAGTTTTCGAGGGCAGGGAGTATACAACGATCCTACTTTTAACATCAATGGGCAGCAAGTCAAGCAGCCGGAAGGAAGCTATACTTCAGATCGACTAACCGACTATGCAGTGGAATGGCTCGAAGCAACAGAAAAAGACAAACCTTTTTTTCTCTACCTATCCCATAAAGCGGTTCATGCCGAATTCACTCCTGCTGAGCGGCATCAAGGCCTTCATGACAAAACTCCAGTCGTGACGCCTCCGAGCATGTACTTGACGGCAACCAAAGACAGCCCTTATTTCTCAGATCGAGAGAAGCCTATCACTACGCCAGTGAATTACAAAGACATCCCCGAGTGGGTTCGGCGGCAGCGCTTTTCATGGCATGGCGTAGATTATATGTATCATGGAGATATTCCCTTCGACACCTTCTATCGTCGCTATTTAGAAACACTGATGGGGATCGATGAGAGTGTAGGAAGAGTCTTAGACTGGGTTGAGAAAAATGGACTGACCGAAAATACACTGATTGTCTACATGGGCGATAATGGTTTTAGCTTCGGTGAGCATGGACTGATCGACAAGCGACACGCTTATGAAGAATCGATGAAGGTGCCTTTTTTAGCACAATATCCGAAACTGATTAAGCCAGGAACTGTCAATCCAAATATTGTGATGAATATCGATCTGGCACCGACCTTCCTGGAGCTCGCCGGTCTTCCAGGAGCCAAAGCGGACGTTCAGGGTAAATCTATCCTACCGATTATCAAAAATCAAAAAGCCGAGTGGCGAGACAAAGTATTCTATGAGTACTATTGGGAAATGGCTTATCCAAGCACTCCGACTCTTTTTGCTGTGCGGACGGAGAAATACAAATACATTTTCAATCATGGAGTCTGGGACATTAATGAACTCTATGATTTAGAAAATGATCCCTATGAGATGAATAATCTGATCCGGTCACCGGAGCATCAAAAAATCGCAAACGAATTGAGAAGTGATATTTTCACTTGGCTAGAAACTACCGGTGGAGAGCAAATCCCACTCAAGCGAATCAGCTATCCCAAGCGAGATCACATCTACCAAAGAACCTATTAATCAGCGATGGAAAAACTTCCCGTTACGGCCATTTTTGATATTGGAAAGACAAACAAGAAATTCTTCCTGTTTGATGAAGGCCTGCGGGAAGTTTTTCAAGCCTATACTCGATGCGAGCCTATTCCTGATGAGGATGGATTTCCGGCAGAAAATCTACCCGAGATGTCCGCTTGGATGTTGCAGACTTTTCGGGATGCACTGGTTTTGCCTGAGTTTGAAATCAAACGACTCAATTTCTCGACCCACGGAGCAAGTTTTGTACATATTGATGCGAATGGAAATCCTGCCACACCACTTTACGACTACCTCAAACCATTCCCTGAATCACTTCTTGAGAAATTCTATACCGAAAATGGAGGTAAAATGAATTTTTGCAAGGCGACCTCCTCCCCTCCACTGGCGATGTTAAATTCCGGATTGCAGATTTATTTCTTGAAATATGCAAAACCTGAAAAATTCAAAAATGTAAGCAACTGCTTTCACTTGCCACAGTATGTGAGTTTTCTTTTCACAGGGGAAAAGACCGCCGATTACACCAGCATCGGTTGTCATACTGGACTTTGGGATTTTGAAAAAAACGATTACCACGAATGGGTAGATCGGGAAAATATTCGGGCACTCCTACCTCCAATCAAATCCGGAAAAACGGTTTTAAAAACCAAACCTGAACTGGGCGGGATTCCATGCGGCATTGGTATTCACGATTCCTCAGCTGCTCTGCTGCCCTACATTCAGCGGGAAACAGAACCTTTCATTTTGCTTTCGACGGGAACTTGGGCTATTAGCATCAATCCTTTAAATAAATCACCACTAACCAAAAAGGAGCTCAAGCGAGACTGCCTGCAATTTCTCAGCGTCAACGGTGATCCAATCAAAATCAGTCGGCTTTTTATCGGGGAGGAACATAAATTTCAGATCGATTCGATGTACGCTCACTTTGACCAAAAGCAAGGGACTTACAAAAAGTTGACTTTTGATCCCACACTTTATGAAAAAGTGGTTTCAATTCCAGAGAAAAGAATTCATTTCCACTATTTGAACGTAGATGCTTATGGAATCTCGCAAGCCAAAGTGTGCGATTGGGCACAGTTTGAAAACTTTGAGCTCGCTTATTACACCTTTATCCATGAGCTTACTGACTTACAGGCAGCTTCACTCCGATTGGTTTTGGATGAAAGCCCAGTTCGCCGGATCTTTATCGATGGAGGATTCAATGCCAATGCGATTTTCTTAGAGATGCTTCGCAAAAAGCTTCCAGATTTTAACATCATCCCAAGTGACTTCCCAAATGGTTCGGCCTTGGGAGCGGCAATGTTGATTAATGAGGCTATGGCTTTTGGCAAAGCTTAATCCCGAATAAGTATGATTTTACGGGATCGTAATCCCGAATAAGTATGATTTTACGGGATCGTAATCCCGAATTATTATATTTATAAAGGATTATAATCCCGAAGCCAAAAAAATAGACCTCCCATGTTTTTGAAACCTGGAAGGTCTTAGTATATCAAAACTTCGGTATCCCCACATAATACAAATCAAATCCTCCCAAACCTCCCGGTCGATTCGAAGAGAAGATCATCAGCCGATTGGAGAAATTAGGATGGTCTGAAACCACCGGCCGGTATTCATCTAGGGGGGAATTGATATTTGGTCCAAAATTCACAGGCTCGGACCAGCCAGATCCAGTCTTCATCGAATAGTATAAATCGTATCCTCCAAATCCTCCAGCCCTATCGGAAGCAAAAACAAGCATGTCTCCATACACAAATGGCATGTGATCATTGGCCGTAGAATTAATAGAAATCTTGGTAGGCGATTTGGGTGTATCACCAAACAAATAAGCTAAGGCAGAAGTATTAGCAGGCAAGTCCAACTCGTAAATATCAAATACACCATTGCGATCGGAAGATATTAGAAACTTTTCAGGTTTTCCCTGACTTGAGATATCTGCACCCTTCACGAAGTCTTTACCATAGAAGCTTGGGTACATTTCGCTTACCGGCTCATCAAAGATTTGGAAGGCTTGAGCGATTCGTGCATTAGGTGCTCCGGAGGATTTTTCTGGCTCCGCGTAGATGGAATAAATGCCCTGATCATTATCTCTACTGAATAACAGCATTTTATTGTTTTCTGCATCCATAAAGCTGTATGGGCCTTTTTCATTAAATGTGGTTTCCGTTTTTCTTATCCACGACTTCAAATTTGACAATTCATTTGATACTCCATCGATAGCTCCTTGAGATAAAATACCAGAATCTTGAAACCATGTAAAAATAACTATACCACCTTCGATATTAAAGTATTGACCTTTTGAAAATGAATTAGAAGAATACATTAATACCAAGTTTTCATCAATCGTAGGAATGTTGGAATTAATATCATCATAGGGAGAATTAATTTTATTAAGATTGGTGGCTTCTTCGGGAAAAGATCCTATCCGATATTTTATCTTATCGCAACTAGTTGCTAAAACCAAAATTGCGATTATTGTTAGTAGAGATTTCATCGGATTCCAGTTATCATTCTTAAACTTGTATTTTGAAAATTGAAAGACTTTTTATTCGGAGAAAAGTTACCCGATGCATAATACCCATTTATACTCCCCATAGATCCACTCGTATTGTAAGGCTCTGATTCATTGTACGACGGATCACTCCATCCCCAATTCATAAAAAACCACGTATAGGACCATTCATAGCATCCTTGTGTGTCACAATCAAAAACTTGATAATTATTCTTATTAAATCCATCAGAAGCCCATATATGCCATTCATTGAAAATATTGTCATGACCATAAAAAATTGCTGGATAACCTTGGTAAAGCTCATTCATTAACAAATTAGGATTAAAAGTAGAAACATTTCCACCAGAAGTTAAACCCATTTGAACTAAACCAGGAGAAATTTTCCAGGGGTAAGTAAGGGATTCACATTGGTAAAAGCCTACCCAAGTATCAGCAGCAATCACAACCTGCTGAAAAAGACTTGCTAAACTCCATTGTTCCGCACTAACTGGCAAACAAGCTTCAGTAGTTAAAGTAGGCATTTGATCCCACAAGAAACTATTATTCGGTCTCAGATACCAAAGAATTTGAGCCATTGCCACAGGTCCGCACCCCGCAGATTTTTTACCGCAAGAGGTACAGCCAGAATCAATTCCCATAAAGTAATTTGATAACCCTGATTGTGTCCATCGTATTCTATTGCTAAAAAGGGGTGCCCTAGAATAAGACCAAGAATAGGGGCTACACATAAATTGTCCATATTGATACCACTCATAACAGTTTGAATTTGGATTATTAGCTACTGTATTATCCCAGATTCTTCCTTTAGGATCGTATTGCTCAGCATACTTTTTCCATTCATTGTATACAATTGGGTGGACTTTATCTATTCCTTTAAGCTCCTGATCAATCTGTTTCATCGTTTCTTGATACCAGACTTTCAGTCCATTTACTTCTTCTAGATTTTTGGCGGTTAATTCGCCCTCCGAGGCATATGCAAGAATCGGCATCACCCGCGAATCCCCCGCTATCATCACAAACCCCTCAGCTTCGTTGATAACAAAAGCTTCAAAATCAAGCGTGTCTGACAGGGCGACTCGAGAAACTTCTCGAATTTTAGGGGATCTATTCGTCTTCCTTCCAGCGATATAACTAGAGTCAGTGTTGAAAAATCCCAGTGCAATTTGCTTCGCTAGTTCTGCTGATACTTTGTAAGACCCTTCGACTTCCGTCAAAGCATCCACCGGGGCATCCGAAAAATCGGATTCAGACTGGCAGCCAACTAGCAGGAAAAATAGCCCTCCAAGCAGTTTAAAGCTGAGTTTGATTGTTTGATTGTTTGATTGGTTGATTGGTTGATTGTTTTCATAAAAAATTTGTTTAAAAGTTTCTAAAAGCTAAAAATTCTTTCTTTAGTTAGCAAGAGATTTTGAAAAGAAACTAAAAATTTAACATCTGGTTAATCTTGATAGGATAATATCATACCGAGCTATTGATCAACCTTTTGGATTGAAAGAATATAGATGATTAAAGTCTATGTTTCCTATCCGGTGAAAATCTATAAATCTTAGCTTTAAAAATGTCACTTAGTACTAACCCGACAGCAAAGGATAGGAAAAAGTGACTTTCAGGCTATCTAGAGGTTCGACACCCAGATCAATTAACCCAATAAATGTCATCTGAGGATAAAAATAGTAAGTCTTTCCTACGGACTACTTAACTTACTTTCCAACATGAGCAATAAGCCAAGACCCCATATCGCCCTCTTTATCCCCTGCTACGTGGATCAGTTTTACCCCAAGGTGGCCATTGCCACTTTGCAAGTGCTGGAAAAACTCGGCTGCCAAGTCACCTACCCGATGAATCAAACCTGCTGCGGACAACCGATGGCAAATGCTGGCTATGCCCGAGATACTATCGGGACAACCAGGCATTTTATCGAAACATTTGCTGACTACGACTATGTCGTGGCTCCTTCGGGAAGTTGTGTGGTGCATGTCAAGGAGCACTCTCCACAGGTCGAAGGGCTGGAGAAAGAGCAAGCTGAACTTCATGATAAGATCTTCGAATTCACGGAATTTATCACCGACATATTAAAAATCGATCAGATTCAAGGCAGTTTCCCGCACCGGATTGGTTACCATGCATCCTGTCATGGTCAGCGGGGTTTACGACTTTCTTCCAGTTCGGAATTAAATGAAAAACCCTTCAGCAAAGCAAAAAAACTATTGGAGAATCTGGAAGGTTTAGAATGGGTGGAGTTGACACGAACAGACGAATGCTGTGGATTTGGAGGGACTTTCGCAGTAAGCGAGGAGGCTCTTTCGGTACAGATGGGTAAGGATCGATTGGAAGATCATATTTCGCATCAAGTCGAGATTTTGACCGGAGGAGATATGTCCTGCATCATGCATTTGCAGGGAATAGCCCAGCGCCAAAAGCAATCCATCCAATTCAAACATATCGCAGAAATTCTAAATGAAGTATTGAAATGAGCCATCCGCAAGAAGCCGCCGAATTTTTAAAGGATTCAGCCAAATCAAAATGGCATGATGATACGCTTTGGTTTATCCGAGACAAACGGGATAAAATGAGCCATACCGTCCCAGAATGGGAAGAGTTGCGTGAATTAGCCTCCTCGATCAAAGATAATGTCCTTGGGAATCTGGCTGACTACTTGGAGGAGTTTGAGCGAAATGCCAGTAAAAATGGTATCCATGTTCACTGGGCAAAAGATGCTGAGGAGCATAACGAGATCGTCCTTTCGATCTTGAAAAAAAAGGACTGCACCGCAATCGTAAAGAGTAAATCTATCCTAACCGAGGAATGCCATCTGAATCCATTTCTGGAAAAAAATGGCGTCGAGGTAGTGGATACTGACTTGGGAGAGCGAATTGTTCAGTTTCTCGGTCAGCCACCAAGTCATATCGTTTTGCCAGCTATTCACTTGAAAAAGGGGGAAATATCAGAACTTTTTCATGAAAGGCTAGGAACCGAAAAAGGAAATGAAGATCCGTATTACCTCACTCAAGCTGCAAGACATCACCTTCGGGAAAAATTCCTAGCTGCCAAAGTAGCCATCACCGGAGTGAATTTTGGAGTAGCGGAAACCGGGGAATTTGTAGTCTGCACCAACGAAGGGAATGCGGATATGGGAGTCCATCTGGCAGATACGCATATCGCATGCATGGGCATCGAGAAAATCATACCCGAGCGAAAGCATCTTGGGGTCTTTCTCCGCTTGCTTGCTCGATCTGCAACAGGACAAAATATCACGAATTACAACTCACATTTCAGAAGTCCCGAAAGTGGAAAAGAAATCCATATCATCTTAGTAGATAACGGCCGGACAGCCCAACTGGGTAGAGAAAATTTCAGAGACTCATTAAAATGTATCCGCTGCGGAGCCTGTATGAATACCTGTCCGATCTATCGCAGAAGCGGCGGATTCAGCTACAAAAGTACCGTTCCTGGACCAATCGGTTCGATTCTTTCTCCGGGATTAGATTTACAAAAGCACAGTAGTCTGCCATTTGCCTCCACGCTTTGCGGAAGCTGTACGGACGTATGTCCAGTGAAAATCAATATTCATGAGCAGCTATACCTTTGGCGGCAGGAAATCACCAAAGCGCAAGGTGCATCAATCAAAGGACTATCCATGAAGCTTGGAAATGGGATTTTCAAAAGTCCATTAAGCTATAATTACTCAGGCAAAATCATGCGAATGGCTTTGAAAAATCTTCCGAAATCACTGATTTACAATCCTCTGAATGTTTGGGGAAAGCAACGTGATTTACCCCCCGTTCCGAATGAAAGCTTCAAAGAATGGATTAAAAAAAATCGACCATGAGCAGTAGAGACAGCATCATCGAAAAAATCCGAAGTTTAAAACTAGATCAGAAGCTTTTGCCTGAAATTCCGAACTTCAAAGGAGCGACTGATTTGGTTCAGGCATTTTGCACTTCTATTGTAGGGAATAAAGGAGAAGTTCTGAGTACGGAGGAATTGATCACAAAATTAGAATCAGGCATCTATCCGAGCATATTTTCTACTGATGACACGTTCGAAAACTTTTCGAATCAAGCTTTACCGGTAGATGTGCACAGCTTTGCAAAATTAGATTTGGCGATTCTGAAAGGGCAATTTGCGGTAGCAGAAAACGGAGCTATTTGGCTAGATGATTCTGATCTAAGACTTCGGGCAATTCCATTTATCACCGAGCACTTAGTAATCGTCGTGAGTCGAGACTCCTTAGTAGCCACCATGCATCAGGCATATGATCGGATCAGTGATCAACATTCGGGCTTTGGGCTATTTATCGCGGGTCCTTCCAAGACAGCTGATATCGAGCAATCTTTAGTTATTGGCGCTCATGGCGCAAAAAGTCTGATGGTGGTATTGATTTAATTCAGCCTCTTGGTTAAGAAAAAGCTGTTTTTTCCGTCCTCAGTTCTGGAAAACCCCAATTCCATATCCAACTTATCCGCTATTTTCTTGCAAAGTGGAAGACCGATTCCGGTTCCTTTCTCACGCATAGTCCCAAAAGTGGTCTTTACTTTAAAGTCAAAGAGTTTTGATATTTCTGTTGAAGGGATCGGTTTACCTTCATTTTTTATGTTCCAAGTGATTTCTTTTTCAGAACTGATTAAATCGAATTCAATTTCACCTCCAACTGGAGTGAATTTAATTGCATTATCGAGAAGGTTTTTTAAAATAATTCGAATTTCCGAAGCTTCAATTTCAAGAATTTGATCTTTTCCAATTTTGTCCGCTTCAATAGTTTGTTTTTTGGAAACAGCCTGAATCATCATCCCCTCACCCATTTCATCCGTAAGCTGATAGAGACTTATACTTTCCATTTCCAGCTCCTTGTCTTCTAATTCTGCCAGCACCCAGTTCAAGGTATTATTCAACATTCCCGAGAGATGGTAGCTCTGATTCCTGAGATTTTTGAGGATAAGTTCAAACTCTCCCTCTTCAAAAGCCCCTTTATCAACCAAGTCCAAGGTCTGGCCAAGCATGCCAATTGGGTTTTTCAGATCATGAGAAAGTAGTGCGATCAATTGATTCTTTTTGGTGTTTAGAGCTGCCAATTCCTCGAGCGCAAGCTCCTTCTCCGCTTGAATGACCTTGAGCCTTTTATTTTGAGCTAGGTAATTCTTCAGAAAAATATGGATCCCCAGAAATGAAAAAAGTCCCGTCCACCAAATAGTTACCAAGTGATCCCAAAACAAATTTTCTAGACTTGTATAATTTGAAGGTGGGCTGATCAGTCCGAAAACCTCTGCGTAAAAAATAAAGGAGTACAGCATAAATGCAAAAAGTATCCAGACAAATTTTGGCCAGCCTTTGATTAAAATGGCAATCCCTACCACAAAAATAAAAACGGTATAAAACGTAGGTCCTTGGTAACCGTCATTGTAATAATAATTAACAGAAGCCAATACCAAGCCTATAAATATCAAAAACTGGATAATGAGCTGATGGTATCCATATTTCCGCATAATCAAGTACCCAGCTAAATAAGGAAGTGCAAAAAGGAATTTCGTTTTGATAATAAATGGGTCTAAACCTACCATCACGTCAGAAAGCCCTAAAAAAACCATTAATATCCCAGCTAGAAATGCAAAAACTAGAGATATGTTGTTTTGCAATTGATCTAAGTTATTTTCTTTTCCCTGGGTCCCAAAGAATTTCATTCAGTAACTATTTTATTGCTGTGCGAATTAAAAACTAAAAATAGAAAAATTCCGATCAACAGCTATTCAACTGCGACAAAGTCAGGTATTTTTTTTCACCTTGAAATTCAGATTCTATGATTATCTGTAATAATATCATTAGTCAGATAAATTTCTTGCATCTCGACTTCGCTTAGTGTCAGGGTCGATTGGTTCTTGAATGGGGAGGGAAAAACGTGGCTTCTCCCTACTTTCTCCTCCCCACTTGTCAAATCTCAATGCCGGTGGCCGAGCGAAGTCGGAGGGTTAAGTAAAGTGTCTGTTATTGTTGATAAAGCGGATGATCAAATAGATTCTATTTGAGCTTAATTCAAACGAATCAAACTCTTGTCAATTTGATTGGGTAAGTCTTTCCAGCATTCCATTGGCAGACATAGATATTTTCATCTTGATCAATACATACGTCGTGGCAGTGCTTGAATACTGGCTCTGACTGTACCATGAGTTGCAGTTCGCCATTCCGATATTCGGGAGCAGTACCTCCTGGATTGGACACCACCTTGTTTTCGTTGTTGAGAATGGTGACGAACCCAGAATTATCCATTTGCTCCAAATACTTCAGTCTCGACCAGCATACTCCAGCATATAGATTTTCTTTATGGATCACAGGCCGACATACAAATGCACCAGGCAAGAAAAGTGTCTCGATATATTCCCCTTCCATAGTAAATCTCTTGAAGGAATTATGACCTCTTGAGGTACATAGCAAAGTAGGAGCTTTTCCACCCCGCTGATCGATGGCTATCCCATGGGCAGTTTTAAATTGAGCATCGCCGTGCCCGTCTCCACCAAATTTACGGATGAAGTTCCCATCCTTATCGTATTGCAAAAAGTATTGAGATCCATACCCATCAGCGATGTATAAATCACCATTTGGAGCAACGGCAGTTTCGGTAGGAGTCCAACGCATTTTCTCTTCGTAAATCCCTTCTTTCAATGGGGAATTTATTTCAGAAACAATCACTCCGCCAAGTGTTGTTTTCACGACTCGGCCACCATTATCGACCACCCAAAGGTATTCTGCATCTCCTTCATCTACGATCGAAAGACCATGTGCTCGATCCAATCCTAATGTCCAAGTATCCAGTAATTTTCCGGATTGATCATAGATGATTACGTTATTTTTGGCCTCATCGGTAACCATTATCATCCGACCTTTTCGATCCATGACCATTTCATGGCAATTCACTACGGGAACTTTGGCTGGATCTAAATTCCCCCAACTCGGATCGATTTTATATTTGAAATCTCCATGACCTAGAATCTGGTCTTGGGCTTTAAAAAGAGAAAAGTCAGGTTTGATGCTCATAGCTAATCCTACTAGTGAGGAGTTTTGGATAAATTTTCTTCTTGAAGTCATTTGATTGCGGCTTGAATTTCAATTTAACTTTTCTTGATGAATAACCGAAGGTTTAACCTCTCTAAAAGGAACTTTCCTGAACCATTTTCGATAAATTTTAATGTTTTTGGCTAGATTAGATTACCCCAAAATCATACTACTATGAAATTTAAAATTCTTATCGCCAGTCTAATCTTAGTTGCCCCATTTACTAGCTCTGCCCAGGAGATTGCCCTGCAGATGTATTCACTTAGAAATGAGATGAAAATCGATCCGGTTAAATATCTGAAAATGATTCCAGAGATGGGCATTTACAATCTAGAAGGTGGCGGAGGTTATGATATGACAAGCGAAGAGTATGAGAAGATCCTTTCTGATAATAAACTCAAGACCATCGGAGTAGGTGCTGACTACGATCAGCTTAGCAAAGACTTAAAACCTATCATCGCCAACGCAAAAAAATTTGGTGCTAAATACGTTACATGTTATTGGATTAGCCACCCAGATGGGCCGATTTCTCTGAAAAAAACAAAAGAAGCAACGGACTTATTTAACAAAGCCGGAGCGGAACTACAGAAGGAAGGAATCTCCTTACTCTATCATCCACACGGGTATGAATTTGTCAAAGACGAGAAAATAGTACCGATGAATTACATGCTGAAAAATGCCAAGAATTTTGCATTCAACATGGATGTATTTTGGGTCAAAATGGGCGGCGGCGATCCTCTGAAAATCATGAAATCCTACCCAGGAAAATTCCCAATCCTACATCTAAAGGACCGGGCGAAAGGGACTTATGGGTCCAAAGATGGTCGCGGCGACGTGGAAGCAAATGTAGTACTGGGTACTGGTGATATTGATATCGCCGGGATCATCAAAGAAGCTAAAAAACAAGGAACTGTATACCTCACTATCGAAGATGAGAGTTCCAGATCAGTGGAGCAGATCCCACTGAGTGTCGCTTATATTAATTCGATTTTGAAGAAGTAAATTATTCTGCCTGATTATCCTCAATGATGCATTAACCTCTTTTTCTTTGCTTATCTGGCAGGCAGGCCCACCAAGGCGAGGCAGGCCCGCCGAGGCGAGGCAGGCTGTTGACGTTCAGATAGCTATCGGAAGAAGTACCGTAAATGCCAGTGTTTACCATATACTAAGTAGCTTTTTGCCTTTTTCTGATTCAATTGCGGATAAACATGTCATTCTTTTTTCAAAAGAATGACATGTTTATTTCGGAAAGGGAATGAACTAACGCAGAAAAAAAATAGGTCTTTATAATTCAGGAACATACTTACTTGCCTAAAAAGCAGAACATCTCATAAATTTTTTGGTTAGCTTTCGGTTTAATTAACCTAAACTCAAATGAAAAATACCAAAACTCTATTCTTTGCTTTAGCCTTTTTTATGGCAGCAACATTTTCTGCTTTTGCCCAATTACAAGCTCCGGCTCCGAGCCCAGCAGCTTTTGTATCTCAAGTAGTAGGCTTTTCCAAAATTACTATTGACTACTCTTCTCCTGCAGTAAAAGGCCGGAAAATCTTTGGTGAAATTGAAAAGTACGGGGTGACTTGGAGAGCTGGAGCCAATAACCAGACGGTCATCGAATTCTCAACTTCAGTAAATGTAGGCGGCAAAAACCTTCGTGCTGGAAAGTATTCGATCTTCATGACTCCAATGGAATCAGGTGATTGGACAGTTCACTTAAATATGAAAGCTGCCTCTATTTTTGCTTACATGAAAGATGGAAAAATCGACGAAGATGCCGTAGCTAAGGATGATGCGGTTTCTTTCAAAGTAACTCCCGCTGCCGGAAATACAGAACGTCTTCAATACCACATCTCTGCCGAAGATAATAAGGTAGCCAAAGTGACTATGGCTTGGGAAAAAGTAATAATCTCTTTCATGGTCGATACTCAAGTAGATCAGAAAATGGAAGGCTTTAAAGGAGTTTTCTAAAAAATTAGAAGTCTACAATTAGAAGTGTTAAAAATACCCGAGTCCTTAGATTCGGGTATTTTCTTTTAAATGAATATACCTTTGATCAGATATTCTAGATGTAATGCTGAAAAGACTCCAAACTGATAAAGAAGAATTTTACAACGCCTGGTCGCATGGCATCGGTTTTTTATTGGGCCTGATTGGAATTCCATTTTTATTGATTCGGGCAAATGGACTTGCTGAGATAGGCTTTTTATTGGCTTGCCTAGCCTTTTCAATCGGGATTTTGATGGTCTATTCGAGTTCGACCTTATACCATCTTGCCAAGCCCGGCCACCGGAAGGACCACTTTCAAAAAGCAGATCATATTTCTATTTATTTCCTGATCGCAGGCTCATATACTCCGATGATTTTGAAAGTTTTGCCAAGGGAAAAAGCAATTCTATTCTTAGCTATCCTCTGGGCTTTTGTACTGGCAGGATCGATCTTCAAATTTTTCTTTGCTGGTAAATACAAATTTGTATCGGTGGGGCTTTACCTAGCCATGGGTTGGATTTCAGTGTTTTTGATTAAAGCCATGTGGGAAAATCTTAGCGGAGAAAGCTTAACATGGATTCTCCTCGGCGGTCTAAGCTATACGATTGGAGTATTTTTTTATGTCCAAAGCAATCGGCTGTATTTTCATGCGATTTGGCACATTTTCGTTCTTTTGGGGACTGCAAGCCATTTCTTTGCGATCTGGACACTATTATAATAGCCATAGTTTATTAAAAATCACCCTTATCCACATCTTTCAAGAATTGAATTAATCCCGGAAAGAAATGCTCAGGATCATCGTATTGACTGAGATGACTACCATTAGGACAAAGCAAAAATCGGCCATTCGCCACTTCCTGCGACATCCACTCCATATGCTTTGGGTCCATTGTATCATGTGTTCCGCCAATGACTAAAGTAGGGACCGTGATATTTTTAAGTTGATTTTTCACATCCCAACCTTCGAGGGTTGCTCCCTGTGTGATTCCAAACTCGCTGTAGCCCTGCATGTACACATAGACATTCGGGTTGACTTGGGACATCATACGATTTACTTCTTCCGGCCATTCGGCGGGAGACATACGAAGCACGTGGAGCGGATAATGATGCTCACCAAGCAATTCCATATAGCGGGGATTTTCGAAGTCATTGTTTTTCTCAATTTCCATCAATTCCGCAAAAACTGCAGGCGGCATCTGAGGCCCCAGAACTTCCTTGGCATATTTTTCATAGTCATCCAAACTCGCCATCATATTAGAGATAATTAGGCCTTTGAGTTTATCCTGGTGCTTGAACGCGTATTCCATCCCTAGCATTCCTCCCCAAGACTGACCATAGAGGTAGAAATTATCCTTATTCAGTCCCAATGCAACTCGCACTTGCTCCACCTCATCTACAAAACGGTCGACCGTCCAAAGTGTAGAATCACTTGGCTGATCGGAATGTGCCGAACCCAACTGATCATACCAGATAAACTCAATTCCTGCCTGAGGAAGGTAGTCTTTGAAATTAGCATATTGCTCATGGGTCATTCCCGGCCCGCCATGGAGAAGCAATACTTTAATACTCGGGTTATCTCCTACCCGCTGGGTAAATACATTGAATTCCCCTTTCGGTGTAGTGATCGGAATCATCTGAACTCCTTCCTCTAAGTGTACTTGTGAGGAATCTTCATCGATTTGAACAGAGTCCATTTTGCTCTGGCAGGAAAAAAGTAATCCTAGGATTAAGCTTAGGGGAAGTAAAAGATTTTTCATGGGAAATGAATTAGATGTCATTGAAATTAAGGAAAGGAAATTGTTTTTCAATCTCAGAAATGAGAAGCGGTTTGAATCAACAATTTCAAACCCTCTAGAAAACAAAAAAGCCCAAGTCTCTCAACTTGGGCTTCCAACCAATCTATTAAAAAATTAAACTTTCTCTAGCCAATCGACACCGGTATCCTTCCAAGCCCGATCATTGGCGGAATTGATGACTGCTTCACAAACTTTCTGAGTTTCAAAAGCATCTCTGAACGTTGGATGGCATGTTTCACCTGTCTCCAAGCTATGGAAGAAGTCTGCTACTTGATGAATAAATGAATGCTCATAGCCGATGGAAGTGCCTGGAATCCACCAGCGCTTCATATACGGATGATCACCATCTGTGACGTGAATCGAGCGCCAGCCTCTGACAATCCCCTCATCACTGTGATCAAAATATTCCAAACGAGTCAAATCATGTAAATCCCAACGGATGGATGCATTCTCGCCGTTGATCTCAAATGTATAGAGTGCCTTGTGCCCTCGCGCGTAGCGGGTAGCTTCAAAAAGCCCAAGTGAACCGTTTTCAAAATGACAATGGAAAATACAAGCATCATCGATCCCAACTTTTTGTACTGCACCAGTAGCCGTGTGAACCCGCTCTTTGATAAAAGTCTCGGTCATAGCAGAGACATCTTTGATCCCACCATTAAGCCACATCGCCGTATCAATGCAATGCGCTAATAAATCACCTGTCACCCCTGACCCTGCTGCTTCCACATCCAGCCTCCACAATCCATCTCCTCCTTGTGGCAAATCTGGACTGATCGTCCAGTCTTGAAGGAAGTTGGCTCGGTAATGAAAAATCTTACCCAGTTTCCCTGAAGCCACAATATTCTTGGCCAAAGTCACCGCGGGTACTCGTCGATAGTTGTACCAAACCGTATTTTTTACTCCAGCTTTTTCTACCGCATCGAGCATAGTTTTCGCTTCGGCCACTGTCCGGGCGAGTGGTTTTTCGCAGAGAATCATCTTGCCTGCTTCTGCTGCGGCAATAGCGATCTCAGCATGCATGTCATTTGGCGTACAAATATCGACTGCATCAATATCATCACGAGCGATCATCTTTCGCCAATCCGTTTCAAAGGAAGCATAGTCCCACTGCTTCATAAAAGCTTCTGCTCGCTCAGCTTTGCGTGAGCAACAGGCCTGAAGGACAGGTTGATATTCGTATTCTGGGAAAAAGTCAGCCATACGCTTGTAGCCATTGGTATGTATTCGGCCCATCAGCCCAGTGCCAATGAGTCCGATTCTTATTTTCTTCTTCATAGTTGTAAAGTTTAAAGGTTTGAAGGTTTCAAAGTTGGAAATGTAGGAGGTTCGAGCAAGTCAATTTCAGCTTTCTGATTTTAGCTTTCTGATTTTTAAATCATACTTCATACATCCAATATCTCACATTACTTCCATCCATGCGCATCCCGCACACTAATGAGCGCTGCGAGGATATCATTCCAGGTTTGCTGATTGTTCATGACCTCATTTGGGAACATGCAGCCATCCCAACAGATATGCTTCATGGCTTTGGTCAAATTTCCATTTTCATCTCGTAGCCAATAACCGGCATCATGTGCGATGTCCAAAACTCCATTTGGATCGGTGGCTTGACAATGTCTACCAGTCTTGTCATGTGAACCCGAACCGAAAACTGAACCGTCATTCTGTGCCACGTGAAAGTCAATCGTCCAAGGTCGCAGTGCATCTGTTACTGTTTTCAATGCAGCTTCTATAGCTTCCCGATCATTCAAATCCGCATCCTTGGGAAGTATTCTGTGCTCAGGTGCATTGTAGCCCAAGGTGTATAAAAAGGTATGAGACATATCCGCTTGGAAACCGATATTCGGTCGATCGACCATTTCTAAAGTCTCTACCATGTGCTTCCAACTGTGCATCGCTCCCCAGCAGATTTCTCCCTCTGCCGCTAGTTTTTCGCCAAAATCAGCCGCTACATCACAGGCTAATTGGAAGGTTTCTACGATTTGCTTGGTATTCCCTTTGGGATCTTTGGCCCAATCAGATACACCGGCGGCGGAATCGATCCTGACTACTCCGTAATGTCGAACCCCAAGATCATTAAGTTTCTTCCCGAATTCGCAGGACTTGCGAACCATCTCCACGAAAGTCTTCCGCTGATCTGCAGTACCCATTGCCGAACCAGCCCAGATCGGAGCGACAAGTGAACCTGCTACCAGATTATGTTTCTGAAGCTTTTCTGCCAGAATCTTTGTCTCGTCCGAATCATCTAATTTGAAATGAGGCTCTAGCAACCCTAGATCCAATCCATCAAATTTTACTCCGTTTACCTCAGCGGCAGCGGTCATTTCAAGCAAGTGATCAAATGGAATTATAGGTTCGGAATCCGGTCCTTTACCGACTAATCCCGGCCAAGTGGCATTGTGTAGTTTTGGGAAATTATTCATGGGTTTTTTGGGTTGTGAAGTTTTAAAGTTTTAATGGAAAAAGGTTGAAATCGTATCCATTTCGAATTTCATCATTCGATGTTCAATATTTAAAATGTTGTCATGATTTTAATTGATGCTTAAGCTAAGAATGGTCAATCTATTATCGGGATTTCTTAAATCTCATATCTTACATCATACATCCTAACTCACTTTCAAGTCCGGGTTTTTCGGGCCAAAATGCTTCAGCATCACGATAGGATCGGTTTTCGAAAGATTGGTAATCTTCACCCCGGCTTTGGCAGTCGACTCAGATACAAAATACTCATCATGCGTGAGTTGTCCAAAGCGAATCAACGAAGGCGTCTCGATATCCCAATTTCCCATTGTGCCATGTCCTTGCATCATGATCATTCCGTAGGCCGCATTATCAGTGATGGTGACAGTCTGACCAGGGAATACGGTCAATTCCTTAGCAGAATAGTCATGCGAGCGATAGCAAATCCAAGCATCGTGATAGCCTGAAGCATGCATCTTTTCTACGGCCTCTACAGGTTTTGGCTCCATGTAATGATTATCCATCAGATTCGGGTTCACATTCAGATCCCAGTCAATCATTTCCACCAAAAGCTCATAATCTCCCCATCGATCTTTGGGAGTAGCATTCCAGAGCAATTCATCCGGAATAATTGCCTCATTCACCAGTGATTGATACATGGCAAAGATATCCGATGCTTTTTGAGGCTCATAAGTACAAAGTGACCCCGGCGCATGGAGCATTCCCGGAGGAACATTCCAACCTGTACCCGGCTGAAGTCGGAAGGCTTGTGAATAGTTTGTGATTTTATTATCGCCTTTATTAAAGTTTTTCAGGCAATCCAGAATGGTTTCTTTGCTAGTTCCCGGAGCTATTCCAAAGAAGGTGTATGGAAAATCACCTCCATGATTATTGACTTGAGGAGGGAAATAATAGGCCTCTGGCTTTCCGTTTTGACCGGTCAATTTTCCAAATTCATCACTCGGGTGAATATGGTGCGGAAGCGGTCCCATGTTGTCAAAAAACTTAGAATACATCGGCCAGGATTTGTGACCATTCCAAAGTCTATCACCAATGATCTGAGCACCTAGTTCATCAATTGCGTCTTTTAGTAAAAAGAGTTCGGTTTTACTCCCATCTTCAAAAGCGATATGGCTCAACCCTTCATTTTTGGAAGTCAATGGCCCATTTTGTGCGGCAGTGGTTGAAGAAAACCAGCGCTCATCAATTCCTCCACGGTTTCCACCCAGGCTGTAATAATCATCGGGATGGAGTTTGATTCGGCGACCGGGCACACAAAATGATCTTGGCACCCAAGTAGGTGTTAATCTTAAAATTCCTTCCCCTTGTTCGAGGGCTTTTTTTGCTAAACTCATTTTGATATATGATTTATGATTTTGGATGTATGATTTATTGAGGTTGAAAAGTAGAAAAGTTGATAGGTTTTGGGTTTAGTGCTCATTTTACATTTTAAATTCTCTGGATTTGTCGCCGGTAAGCACTGAAAGCTTCAACTCATATTCTCGCTTTTCTCCGGGTTCTAATAAGATCAAGCTGCCATCGGCTCGGGCATTTGCCTGACCGATTGGCGGATGAGTTGCCGGTTCGAGGGCCGTGACGTATTCATTTTTGCCCCAGTGCTGCCAGTTGATCAGCCAAGGGAGTTGAGATTTTTGAAACTCGATTTTCAAGGCCAATCCTAACCCATCATTTGCATAGCCACAGGTCACCAACTCATTGGAATCAGCTTTAGGGTCGATAAATGCCACATCTTCACCAAATCCTGCATGGGCATCCATCGGGGCAGCACATTGGGTAAACTCATGTTTGAGATTGAAATCTGTGTTATTCGCGTCGGTGGCTTTTGGCTTTTTATCCCCTTTCCAGATGATTCGGGTGCCTTCATCGATCAGCGGCCAACCGCAATTGATGTGGTACAAGAGCATGTGTGGCGCAGGCGTATTCCCTCGATTGATGACGGAGTCTTTGATATGAATTTCTGCTGAACCCAAGCTTCCCGAGATGCTTCGTGTAAGCTCGAGACTAGGCCCAAAAGTGGTGGTTTCCCGTACTTTCCCTACGATCTCAAAACTTAGATCACCCGAGAAAATATCCGGTTGCTTGATCGAGATCAGCTCTGCCGGAGTATTCGAATAATTTCCGTGAAGACCTCTAGCACCACTTTCATCCGAGTTCGGCGGCCCAGCATTCGATAGCCCGCAGGTGGTTACTAATCCTCCACCAAAGGTGCGCAACCAGTCGATTCCCTGATTAGAGAAAGGTTGAGGTGCTAGGCCTCCCGCATGAGAGATCCAAGCCAGACTATTTTCATTGAAAAAGGCATCCAAAATATCCATTCCACGATCGAGTACCACTTTGTAGCGAAGCCCAGTTCCTGTATTAATCCAGGCGATTCGAGTCCCTTTTCCTGCACCATTATCCAGAATCGAGGTTTCTATCCCACCGATTTGGTGCGCATTGGACAGTTTATATTTCCAGCTTTGGCTGTCTTTTGGATTCATTTTGGGTTTTTGTAGGGATTCAATCTAAAAAAAAGCCTTCCAGACACTATCCTGCGGTATATGGTAGGGCAGAAAGATTTGATTTTAAGTTAAAAAAAATGAGGGAGGAAAAATTGCCGTTGGTCAAAAAAGAATGGGAATAAAAAATGGTCCAAGTCTGATGAATTTAACCAATAGGACTAGTCCAAGACTTCAGTCTTGGACTCTATAAATTATAGTCTTCAGACTGTTGATTGTAGCATCTAAATAAATTAATCAAAAAACTAAATGAGGTATCCCTACATTGGATTCTTTTGTAAGTTGAGCGAAGTCTAAAGTCCATTGGAAGAAAAAAAGTCCAAGTCGTTCGACTTGGACTAGCTATACACTTCTTCTTACAACTTAAACCTCAACACCGGAGTAAACTCAAAACTCTCAAAGCTTTCGCTATACCCTTGGGTATAAAACAAGCGAGACCTCAATCCAATCTGGAAATTTCGGATATCATGGTAATACTCCAGACCAACAAAAATACCGAAGTCTATATTGATAGACGAATCATTAAAATACACTTCCGTTTGATCCGAATTGTTAAATATGGTGACTGATGGAGTACGATATCTAAGATTATACAATCCAACAGTACCCATCAACCGATCTTCGATAAAATGTCGCTTCCAGAAGAGATAATGGAAATTTTTAGTATCCCTCAATACTATTTCATCAAGTTCTATAAAAGCATATGATGTCTGGATTTGCTCGTTAAATACTCTTCGATGTACTTGCTTAGAAAATCCAAAGCCCAGTTCATTTTTACCTTTGAGTCGATAACCGTATTCAAATCCGAAAATTTGTCCCCACCTATTAGTATCATTAAAGCTTAAAAGATTTGACGGATCTCCACCTTCAGAAATGGCAAAGAAATCATTAGAAAGCCCATAATTAAAACTCAAGGTAGATCTCCCTAAAATTGAATCCAGTTTTTGAGCAGAGGAGGGAAAGTAGGCGAAGGCTAGAATAGCCGAAAATAGTAGTGTTTTTTTCATATAATTGACAATGTAGTTCTATATATAAGCTAGTACAAGTCTGAAAACTTGAATTAAGTTGGTTTGAATGAAAATTGAGAAATAAAAAAGGTCCAAGTCTTCTGACTTGAACCTTTCAAAATTTAAAATAGGAAAGATATCACCTTAAATCAAAGTTATCTTAAACTTCAATTCCCCTTTAACAGGCCCTATTGGTTTGTATTTGAAATTAAATTTATTGGAATAGTATTCACCTTGAATTAGTGTATCGATCTTTCCTTGGGCTTTGAATTTGTAGATATTATTGATAATTATTTCTCCATCCAATTCTCCTTCAATATCCAATTTATAGTAATGAATATGGTTCTACCCTGAATTTAATGAAGTAGCAAGTTTATGTTTAGAATTATCTTATACAGAATAATGTAGGATACCTATTTTACTAAAGTTTCATTAATACGGCGAAGATTCAACGTTTTGAGCACTTCAATCCGTTTTCTATAGGTTTATCCTTGTCACTTTTTGGCGGCCAAAAAGTAACCAAAAAACCCTGCGCCTCGGTCTTTTCTTTCCGCTGGAGGCTTTTTTATTGATTTGAGATGAGGAGACAGCGGAATTTTGTGCTGCCTTGTACCCCTAAAAATGACTGGATCTCCCTCGTACCTCGGGAGCTAAGTCATTTTCTTAACGGCGTGCAATGCAGCCCAAAACCGAAAATCCCGCAAGTCTCAGCCATCCGGATGCTATCCTCCAGAGATTCTTGCCATCAAATAATCAAGTATCTTTTCCATTAAATTCGTGGTAGAACCATAATAGTAACAGCAAGATAACTCTAAAATCTAAATCCCTCTTGTGACCTTTGATTTGCATCAATAATAAAATGTAATGCAAAAATCTAATTCTCCGCTCCCCAAATTGGGATTTAGAATATCATAGTAGAATTCAGAACTATAATGATCCTGAGCATCAAATACAGTATCTATCTTCCCCTTTTTTAATTCAAACTCATTGAAAATAATATTTTGAGATAAATTTCCTTTTAATTCTATTTTCACGCTGTAAATATGATCTGGATTAGATACTCCACTTTTGATAATTCCAGAAACATTCTCCTTCTCAAGAATAATATTCTCGCAATGACTTTTTGGGAAAATATTACAGGATTGTAAAGCAAGAAATAAAACACCTATATACTTATTTTTTAATAACATGATATAGAAGACGTAATAATAGAATTTAGAGTAATCCTTCCTCTCGAATCTAAATTGGAAATTATTTTCATTTGTCCTTGATATAAAGATTCCAATATTAAATCAGCAAGTATGTCAGGTGAAGTTCCAATATTATTGAAACCAATTCCACGTCCAATATCATTATTGAGAAAGTCCATTTCTGATTCCAAATTTGTGCTAGGGAGTTGACATTCATGAGCAGATCCAAAAAGAGAAGCACTTCCTAAACCTATACTCTGAACATTTAGTGCATTCCAATATGCGTGTCTAAAAGCATCCGAACAATCATTTCTTCCATTATTTCCGAAAATGTAAACTGTTTTATTTTCGGCAATAAATCTGTTACTAAAAACTGCAATAGCTCCTACTATGTATTTTGGGTCAGATTTAATTAATTCTTTCTCACATTCTTTTAATTGAACATTAAAGGTACTTGTAATATAATCTATGACATCCTCAGCAGTCATTTCCTCACAATACACTCGCAACCCAATAATATTCTCATCGGGGACTTCACAGGGATCATCTTCAGGTGGTGTAGTTCCTCCTCCACCTCCCCAACCTTCACCAACTAAGATTGGGGGAGGAGGTGTTGAGGTATATTCGCATTCGGTAGTGTAATAAACACCTATAACTTCTGGATCACTACAGCCAAATCCTCTTTGGCAAGTAACCTGATACTCTGTAGTTGTTATTGTATAGCAAACAACGTCTCCTGCTATCCTAGAATTTTCTTTATTGTTCTTTTGATTATCTTTTCTTGAAGGCTTGATTCGTGTGACTTTTTCACCGTCCTTGATTCTCCAGCCACCGATTAGTTTCTCGTTCCATTTGTGAAATAAATACGTTCCAGAAAAGTCAGCAGGTATGTTCTGATATCCACCAGCCAGAAAATCAGCTAACTTAAATTTCTTCTCCGCATCATCTGGATAAATTTTCAGGATATAAGGAACATAATTTCCATTGGGTTTTAGAAATAAAATCAAGGTATGAAGAATAGTTTCCTCAGAAAATGAAGCTCCTATTAAGTGTTCCGGAACTATCAAATCCTGATAATCCAGCTGCACTTCGATGACCTTTTTACCATCAGCTTGGTTGTAAGTCTTGGCTCGATCCCAGTTTACTTTTTTCCGAATTTCCTTTGCAGTGATTCGTGCATTTTCAGAACCTGCATCCCAAAACGACGATTCGTTGGATTCGAACCAAGCTTTGGCTTCTAAAACCTCCGAAGAAATCGGGATTTCAGGTTCTTCAAACTTATCTTCGATACAAGAGATTGTCGATAGTTCAAGCCCGAAAATTGACAAAACAGCTAAAAATAAAGTTGTTTTTGGTTGCCATAATTAAAAATTTATTTCACATAGATAGAAATAGTTTTTAAGTAATGCAAATTAAGTTTGATTAAAATTAAAATATTATTAATAAACCTTTTTTATCAGTTTGAAATACTGCGGAGCAATTCAAAAAAGTAGAAGAAGTAACATATAATGACGCAATGAACTACCAATAAATAAAAAAAGTCCAAGCCTTTCGACCTGGACTATTCAATTTTCAAAAAACCAATCTTACTTACATTTGCTTCAACATCAAGCCTCGAAACTCCACTTTCATCGGTGGGCCGACATGAACCTGGACGCCAAGTAAACCTGACTTCATTCGATTTTTGGGATCCTCGTCATGGACTTCACTCATCAGGATTCCATTGACATAGTGCTGCATTACATTTCCTTTTACAATCAGGTGGACGGTATTCCAGTCTTCTTTCTTGATCTTGGATCCCAATTCAGCTCGGTCCCCCAGTTCCTTTTCCAGATTCAAACCTTTCCAAGCATTACGCTCTACAAAATCACGGAGATTTGGCATATCATCTGGCTGAGAAGTAATTCGTGTTTGCTGACCTCGATAGGCTAGCGTGGCTCGCTTTCGCTCCTCGTAGTTCTGCCCGGTATAGGTGTTTTTACCATCGATATCTGCTTGGTAACCCCGAAGTGCAAAAGGGACTTCAGCGACACGATCGCTTCGGTAATTTATTCCCGAATTACCTGATTCTGAAATTCGAAATTCTCCTTTCAGTTCAAAATCTGCTACTTCCCCACCGGTCCAGATCAGGAAGGTATTGGCTTTTAATAGCGTCTCAGGAGTGATAATCCCTACGATTGATCCGTCTTTTACCGACCAGTAAGTTGGATCTCCCTCCCATCCCTTTAGCGTTTTTCCATCGAAAATAGACTTAAAGCCCTTTTGTACCGACTCCAACTGAGTGGTGACAACAGGCTGATCGTTATTTTCATACGAAGGGAATGCAGATTCGATTCCGTAATAGCCAAGAACCATTACGGCCGCCGCTGCCTCAAGAAGTAGATATTTCTTTAAAAACTGGAATTTCATTTCTGTGCAGTTGCTTTATTCTGATAGACTTCATGATTCGGATTTCCTCCGGAAATTAAATATGCCATCAAATCCTTCAATTCCTCATCATTGAGTCGATTGATCATTCCAGGAAGCATAGTGGACACCTCAGATACTTTGGTGCTTTTCACCTCTGTTTTAGCGACAGTCCGAATTACATCCGGTGCAAATGGATTTTGTGACACGTAGTAATTGGCAGCATCCTCATTAGTCAATCGACCTACTACAGATCCTCCAGTTTTTAACTCTAGGATTGTAGCCTCGTATTGCTCGGAAATCTCATCACTAGGATTGATTGTCGCATTTAAAATGTCCTTTGCAGAGAATCGTGTTCCCAATTGACTCAAATCAGGTCCGATCACACCACCTTCACCTTGCATCGTATGGCACGACTGACAAAGCGTAGCCACATACATCGCTTTTCCTCTCGCCAAGTCTCGGCCACTGAGGACCTCCACTACTGGTAAGGCTTCTTCCACTGTCCATCTTTTGCCTGGCCCTTCTGGCTGAATATTGGTTTCTGCAAGATCATTTCCACTGCTCGTCAACATAGCAGCTCCGGATAGTTCATTGTATTTATCAAAGTCAGCTTTCGCCACATGTGTCAAAGCCATTTTTCGGGCTCGATCAATAAAGCCTACATAACTTCTACCGCCTTTGTATTTGAAGGCATCCTGAATCCAAGTAAAGTATTTCTCATGCAATTCAGGTGTCCAACCTGCTTCTGCTCCACCCAATACGGTGGCTAAATAGGTCTGCTGTGCTGGTGGTACATTCGCGAGCATATTTGCTATGTCCAATCCGTACTGTGGATTCCGCATGATCAGATCCGAAGAAGAGGTGAAAGTCTTCTGATAGTCTGGATCATCTTTCGCATTTTCAAGCAAAGCCAGCGTCTTTGACACACCATCCGGCGCATCTAGATAAACCAGCAGTTTACTCAGCTCACGATCCAAATTATTATTGTTTGCAGGGAAATTACCATCCAAATAGGCAACTAACTGACTTTTGACATTTGCGGCTGGTTCTCCTTGACGATACAGAATCAACTCAAACGCTCGAAGCAAATCCTGCTTCTCTTTTTCATTCAATTTTGAGTAGTCGATTCCCATTAGGACTTGAACCATCGGAGTTCCTGTTCCTTTTTCGCTATGTCTTGCCATGGCTATCATGGCTTGCGTAAGTTTGGCAGGATTCTGCTCTTCAAGGGCTTTTACTTTCCAAGAATCAATTGGCTGATGCTCCAAAGCTATTCGAGCAGCGTATTGTACAAAGCGATCTGTGTGATCCAAATTCGCCCAAGCTTTTTCCAAACCTTCTGAAGAAGCTCCAACCTTGTGAAATTCCTCCAATTCTCTTCTCAGCTTATTTTCCGCAGGGAGATCAGCCACTTGAAGTGGTTTGATATTTTTCTCCACTTCTCCATCGTAATACACTCTGTAAAGATCAGATTCCAATCTTCGACCACCGGTCATGAAATACATCGCGCCGTCAGGGCCGATGGTTCCATCTGTCAATGGAAGTGGCGAACCAGAAATAAATTCTTCTGCAGTAGCTTCATAAGTTGCACCGTTTGGCTTCAAATCGAAGGCATAAATAATTCCAAAACTCCAATCGAAGGCATAAAGCGCTTTTTGATATTTCTCAGGAAAATTAGCTCCGGTGCCAAACATGACATTTGTAGGGGAACCCTGACCGATATTGATTGTTGCAGGAAGGTTATCTGGATAAAGAGGTGACCATTTTTGATTTCCTGTTCTCCATCCATATTCTGATCCACTAGTCACATGACAGATTCGAGTTGGTCGATACCAAGGCATTCCAAAGTCCCACTCCATATCCGAATCGTAGGTAAATAAATCTCCTGCTTCATTGAATGCGATATCGAAAGGATTTCTATAACCTGCGGAGATCAACTCAAAGTAGGATCCATCAGGTGAAAAATTTGCTACCCAACCACCTGGAGCCATTCTGGTGTTCGCATGACCTCGAGGATCTTTGATCTCTGGAAATAAGTTGTCTTCATTCCAAACTCGAGGCAATCGATAGGCATCCATATCTGGGACATCCACGTGATTTCCTGCGACCATATATAAGGATTTTCCATCAGGGGAAAGTTTAATGCTATGCGGCCCATGCTCTCCTGGTTGGCCAGTAAAAAGCTTAACCGTAGTTACGGTTTCGTACTGGTCATCACCATCCAGATCCTGAATTCGATAGAGGCCGGTGCTTTCCTTGAACGTCTCATTTCCATTGTGATTCACCATCACGTAGATACTATTGAATGCATAAAGCAATCCTTGCGCGTAGCCCATTCCCACTTGCGGTTCGGCCACATCACCGATAATTAACTTTTCGATTTTGGGTGCCAAAGAATCCGATCCGATCGCTGGAATCTCCAATCGGTAGAGAAAGCCATATTGATCCGCCGTGATCAGGCGGTTTTTATCGTCAAAAGTCATTGCTACCCAAGAGCCTTGATCTAAATCTCCTGGACTATAAATATGCTCAGCTTTGAATCCGTCTGGAAGCTTGAGTTTGGCAACCTTCGGATCGAGCGGTGCTTCTTCTTTTTTGGCACAGGAAACCGCAACGGTGAGCACCACAGCACTCAGGAAAAGGGTTTTAAGAAAAGATTTGATGATCATATACAATTGGGTTATTGGATTTCGGTAAAAGAGTTGATGGACATTAAGATAACAATTTATCATTCACCTAGTAAGCGATTTACTACAAGCGGGATAAAAAACTATCCTGCCAACACATGCTTAATAAAGATAACCCAACCACTTTCAGGGATAATATCACTGAAATGGCTGGGCTATCTGATTAAGAAAACCAACTTAGAAATAAGGACTCAAGTCAGATTCTGCTGCTGGATAAGCATAGAACTTCTTGATATTTGTAAATGCGTTACTTCTTGGAACTGCACCTGCAATCGGTGGATAATAGTAGGCCAACGGATTAGCTATCACTCGCTGACCATAAGGCACGATAATTTCCTGTACTCGGTCAGTTCTAGTAATATCAAACCAACGCTTATTTTCGAAGGCTAATTCTACTCTTCGCTCCTTAAAAATCGCCTCTCGAACTGCCACTTGACCAGCTTCGGTGGTGTTTGCAAGTCCAGCTCGCTGTCTGATTTGATTCAAATACCCAATCGCTTCTCCAGTTTTCCCTTGCTCATTTAATACTTCTGCCATGAACAAGAGCACTTCTGCATGGCGATAGACCACCCAGTTGGTGCCTGTATTATTATGCTGCGAATGTTGCTTTGCATGCTTTTTAATGTATGGGTAATTTTTTTCCGCTCTGAAACTACCTGCAAGAAATACATTTCCGATTGAGGCATCTTTTCTTAAGTCGCCTGGCTCATAAGCAGCAATAATATCTGGAGTAGGAATATTATTTCCTTCTCCATCAATATTCTGAGGATTGCTTGTACCCATTATCGGTTGCAATTCTGAAGCACTGATCGGTCTTGGCATAAATTGGTAGATAAAACTTCCGTTTAGACCTGCTGCTCCTTCTAGAAACTGAACTTCAAAAACAGACTCTGCATTGTTTTTATTAGCTGTGTTTCCAGGAAAAGCCATTTCATAACTTGCCATCAATTGATAGCCGTGGGTCAATACAGGAGTTAAAATCTGCTCCGCTTCAGGCCACTTCTTCTGATTCATGTACACATTAGCAAGTAATGTTCTAGCTGCTCCTTCAGTAACCCGACCTGGAACTTGCTGCGCCTTCTTTGGCAAAAGCGGAACTGCTGCTTGCAAATCAGAGATGATTTGATTGTAAACCTCCACTTCGGTAGCTAATGGTAAGGCTGCTTCAGCTCTCACAGAAACTGGAGTCAAATGAAGTGGAACACTTCCAAAATAACGCGCCAACTCAAAATAGGCGTATGCTCTAAGGAAAAGTGCTTGACCTTTCACATTTGCCTTGGCAGCTGCATCAAAGTCAACATCATCGATCAAAGCTAATATTTGATTAGTTCGAGCAATGATCAGGTAATCCTGTCTCCATTGATTCAATACGTGAGTATTAGCGGTAGTTCCATTGGATTCCGGAACCGAGAAATCAGCTAAATCCTCTTGATTATCTGTCGCACCAAAAAGGATATTTCGAGCATAATAGGTATTATCCGAGTGCATCTCAGAAAGCAACCAAGCACGGTCATTTATGATGGTTCGTAGTGGGACATAAGCCGCATTTACTGCTTGCTCAAAGTCAGTTTGATTTTTAAAGAAGGTGGCCGAACTCAGTTGAGTCTCTGGCACTACCGTAAGAAAGTCTTCGCAGCCAGTTAGTGCAAAAGCTGTCACTAATATGGCTAGGATATATTTTTTCATATTTTTTTCGTTTGTAGATGAATAAATAAGGTGGATTCTTTCCTATTAGAAAGTAATATTGACACCAAAAGTGATTGTGCGTGGGATTGGATATCCTGCCAAATCCACACCTGGACTTAAGTTACCACCGTCTCCTTGACCATTATTTTGCATACTAACTTCAGGATTTGATCCTCCCCAATAGTCTGTGAAGACCCAAACATTCTGTGCAGAACCATAGACTCTAGCTGATTTTATAGCTTTTGGCAAATTCTTGAATGTATAACCTATCGTGATATTACGAATGGTGAAATAAGATGCATCCCAAACAAAATTGCTATTTGGCCAATCACGCTCGATTCCTGTCACGTTTCCTCCACCTACTGTAGTTCCAAAGATTCCAGCTCCAGGATTCTCAGGAGACCTAAATCTATCCTGTACTCTAGACACCATATTGAATACCCCATCCAAATTAGCAGTAGAAAAAAGATGTCGCATATAAACCTGATTTCCTTGAGAACCTGAAGCTGTAATACTTCCATCCCAGTTTTTCCAAGCAAAATTATTGATGATACCGTAGGTGAAATCCGGGAATGGATTACCGATGATGGTTCGATCATCATTATCTCCACCAAACGTAATCACGCCATCTCCATTAATATCTTCTAATTTGATACTTCCCACAGTTGATCTTCCAGGTATTTTAGGAGAATTCGCCAAGTCTTCTGCATTTGCATAGTTGCCTAACTTATTTAATCCATAGAATTGACCAAAGGGCTTACCAACTTGTGTGATATGCTGGCTTCCGTAAACTCGATCGATCCCATCAGCAAGCTCAATCACTTCATTTCTATTAAATGAAATATTTGCATTGGTGGTCCATCTAAAAGAACCCGTTGTATTTACTGAGGTAAGTGAAAACTCATGTCCCCAAAACTTAATCTCGCCGATATTATCATTGAAATTGGTAAAGCCTGATTCCTGAGGAATCTGTACTGCGTAGAGTAAGTTTGTGGTGTTTTTGGTATAAAAGTCATACACAAAAGTGATTCGATCTTCCCATAACCCGAGATCTAAACCAATATCAAACTGTGTGGTGGTTTCCCAACCCAAGTTTGAATTGTTCAAGGATGTTACACCTGCTCCAGGGAAAACCGTATTTCCAAAAGCTGCATTGATCGTATTATTGACCAAGGCATACTGGGTATAATTACCAATGTTATTGTTACCAGTCACACCATAACTTGCTCGCAACTTGGTGAAAGAAACAGCCGAACTGGTATTTAGAAATCCTTCATCCGAAAGCACCCAACCTACTGAAGTGGATGGAAAAACCCCCCAACGGTTATCTGCTCCGAAACGAGAAGATCCATCACCTCTAATAGATGCAGTAAATAGATATTTACTTTTATAATTATATGTCAAACGAGAAAAAACTGAGGTAAGAGACCATTCATCTACGTCTGAAAACGATCCACCTCGGTTGATGTTGATTGCACCTTGGATAGTTGGAAGTCGATCATCAGCATAGGTATCAGCTGCAACTCTAGTTCGATCACTTCTGAATTTCTGATTTGAAAAACCTAACAAAGCCTCAAAATTATGATCACCTATGCTCTTTCCGTATGTTGCTATATTTTCATTCAACCAAGATAAATTCTGGAATTCATCACGGATCGAAGATGCAACTGTTGGGATCGCTACGTTGATCCTATTCGTTGCAGTTGATGGATTGAAGAAAAAGTAATTGGAATTTCTAATCTCAGTATTGAAAGTAGACTTTAAGGATAGCCCTTTAATAGGCTTCCACTCTACGTATGTATTTGCCAAAAGATTAATCACTTTGGTCTCATTGGTGATTTCTTCAGCAGATCTTAGCCAGTTTGGATAGGCGAAGATATTTCCAGTATTGGAAGGGAAACGATTGAAAGAAGTCAAATCACCATTTTCTTCATAAATCGGCATCACCGGCCAAGTGTGTAAGGCATTAAATAAAATACCAGTTCCACGAGAACCATCTGTCTGTGGTGTGTTATCGACCACATAGCTTGGAGCCACATTTACTCCTATGTTCACTTTGTCCGAAACAGCATAATCGGTATTCATTCGAAGTGAGAATCGCTCGTAATCTGTATTTCTAACAACCCCTTTTTGGTCAAAGAATCCTAGTATAATAGCAGTGTTCACTCGCTCCTTATTGGAAGTGACGGTCAAATTATAAGACGTAATTGGTGCAGTTTCCAGCATAGCGCCATACCAATCGTTGTTTTTACCGCGGTAATCTGCTGGATTTTGAAAAATAGCCGGAACAGTCTGACCTGCATCTGTGTAATACTCTTTCTTAAACTGGGCAAATTCTTCAGCATTCAGCATTTCCAATCTACCTTGTTCAGGAACGTTCTGCCAACCTGTAAAAACATTAAGGTTTACATTAGTCTGACCTTTAGTACCCTTTTTAGTGGTAATCAAAACTACCCCATTTGCAGCACGAGAACCATAAAGTGAGGTCGAAGCAGCATCTTTCAAGATTGAAATTTCTTGGATTTCATCAGGATTTATCGCGTTGATATCTCCCGTGATTGGAAATCCATCTACTACATAAAGTGGTTCACTACCCCCTGATACAGAAAGCTGACCTCTGATCCTGACATTCATACCTTGACCAGGCTTTCCAGTCGTTTGGTTGATCTGAACTCCCGCTAGTCGCCCTTGCAGTTTCTGAGCAATGGATGAAACAGGCAAATCTGCAAGTTCTTTGGCGCCGACAGATTGGATTGCTCCCGTTACCTCCTTTTTGATTTGACTACCGTATCCTACCACAACCACTTCAGAAAGATCCGAGGTGGACAAGTCCAATGAAATGTTAAAATTGGTTTGTCCCCCTGCTATTGTAATTTCTTTGGTGGTGTATCCAATAAAACTCACCACCAGAATGTCTCCTGATGCAGCATTGATTGAAAAAGTACCATCAATATCGGTAATTGTACCCCTTTGGGTTCCTTTGACCTGAACCAATGCCCCAGGCACTGGCTCCTCCTCAGACATCACCGTACCTGTTATTAGTTGGCTCTGCCCAAAACTCGTGACGCTTATGCTAAACATAAGAAATAACAACCCGATGTAGCGGATAGTTACTTTAGATAGATAGTTGTTTCTCATAATTCGGGGTTTAATTGTTATACAAAACGTTATACAATTAGCCCAAAAACTACTCGAGTCCTATCCTGCACAATCCTGCAAAAAGAATTATAAATCAGATATTTACAGCAGGATAGTACAGGATGGGTGAGCTATTTTAAAAATGAAATTAACTCTCCCTATTTATTATATACATTACAGCACAGGGCAGGATAGCAATAGAGATATGATTTATTATATAAATATTAAATAATAAAATTAGCGCTGTAAAAAACTGATGCTAGCAATCAATCATCCTAGTCAGCAAATGGAAAAATCCAGCGGTTAAACCATTTTAGATTTTCAAATTTTCTTCAAGAATTCCCAGAAGGTGAAATTTTTCTTTCGATTCATCTAAAAAAAATAAAACCAACTCCACATAGATTTGATGAAAAGAGGGCCAAAAAATCTCCTTGATTAAATTTAATCAAAAATCAACTTTTAGCTAACAGCCCAAACTCCGCCTTGCCGTGGCCATCAGGAGTTGTATAAAACGGTCGCTGCTCAATTTCATAATTCAGTTCTGGAGGGATGCCCAGTGCATGGTAAATAGTCTGGTGAATACTATCAATTTTGATTGGATTTTCGATGGTCTTACAAGGACGCTCGTCAGCCGTTTTACCAAATACATGTCCACGCTTGATCCCCCCGCCAAACATCAGGATTGAGCAGCCATCAGTAAAGTGACGGTGCATTCCGTAGTTTTTCATATCATCTATTATATCAGGAACTTCTACTTGATCTTTAACTTTTAGGCCTGGGCGTCCTTCTGTCATCATATCTCGGCTGAATTCACTTGCCAAAATTACCATCGTCCGATCTAGTTTACCACTTTGATCTAGGTCCTTGATCAATTGAGCAACCGGCCCATCAATCATTTTTTTCATATCCTTGAGTCGGGTATGACCATTATCATGCGTATCCCATCCAAAAAATGGTTCATATTCCGTGGTCACAGTGATGTATCTGGCGCCTTGATCGACCAGTCTTTTGGCTAATAGGCATCCCAATCCAAACTTCCCGTTGTTATACTTATCGTAGCTTTCTTTTGGTTCTTGACTGAGATCAAATGCTTTGGCCTCGGGAGAGTTGAGCAGAATATATGCCTGCTCCATAGAGCGCTTGAGCGATTCTCTTTGATAATCCGAACCAAAATCATTCATTGGACCAGCGGACATCAATTCTTCGTAGAGTTTGTTTCGGCTTTCAAATCGCTTGGTATCCATTCCCACAGGAGGTCTTACAGCATCCAACCCAGCCGTGGGATCTGGAATTAAAAAGGGGCCAAATTCTGATCCCAAAAATCCAGCACTGTGAAAGGCTTTCAATTCTTCGCCTTCACCTACCGAGAATCGCTGACCGATATTGATGAAGGGAGGGATTACCGAATTTAGAGCACCTTTTTCTTTTGCAATCCAGCTTCCCAGATGTGGCACGACCACTGACTGGGGAGGTTCGTAGCAAGTATGGAAATGGTATTGATGGCGAGTATGCAAAATATGGCCTAAATCAGCCGCTTGATACGATCGTATCAAAGTGCCTTTATCCATCACAGAGGCGATATTTCCCAAACCTTCGGAAAAAAAGATATCATCCAGTTTGGTCGGGATAGTTGGGAACGTGCTCAATACTTCCTTTGCCTCCATTCCTTTTCTGAAAGGGGTATATTTTTTGGGATCAAAAGTCTCCGTATGAGCCATGCCTCCAGCCATAAAAAGTAAAATCACCGAGTCAGCAGTACTTGGAATTCTGCTTTCGCAAGAGGAAAGTAACCCTGCCAACGGGCTGCCCATACCCAAAGTGGCTAAGGTAGCCGCACTGGTTTTTTTAAGAAAATCTCTTCGACTGTTGGATTCGTTCATGGCTTAATAGATCATTTGGAACTCAGGTAAAAGGAAAATAGACCAAAGCAAGTCTTGGGTTTTTGTGGCTTCAGTTTTTCCAGAATAAAGACGATTGGCTACCGCTAATTCTTCTGGGGTAGGGGCTCTCAATAGCGCTTGAGTGAATAATTTTAAAGTCAGCTCGTTGGGGTCGGAATAATTTAAAACCCAGCGTGCTCCTCCTTTTTCTAAAGCGCTATTCAGCTTTGTGCCATTTGTCAGTTCCAAAGCTTGAAGTAAACTCGCTTGAGAATCTCTGCTGGTAGAAACTATTTCACGATTTGGCCTTCCAAGCGAAGTCAGAAAGGGGTTGTTAGCGACAAGAGAAGCTCGGGCAAATTCGGCTTGATTTCCTAACTCAGGAATCAATTCATAAGGTCTAAATCTAACCTCTGCCGAATCGAAAAGTGGCGATGCCAAATGACTCACTGCATCGGAAAATTGCTCTGCAGTCATTCGTCTTCGAATCAGTCCCTGAAATTTGAAGTCGCTTGCCAAAAGCAAATCAGGCGAAGCAATTGGAATAGACTCACTTTGGTAGATTTTGGACGAAGTGATTTGATAGATTAATCGCTTGATATCGTAACCATTTTCCACAAAATCCACTGCCAGCCAATCCAATAAATCCTGGCTCCAAGGAAGATTATCCATTTCATCTACAGGTTCCACGATTCCACGACCCATCATTTGCTTCCAAACGCGGTTGACGATCGTGCGGTACATTCTTCCATTGGAAGGCTGTACCAGTTTATCTGCTAATTGAAGAAGCTTTTCTGCTTTGGAGGCGGTACTATCAATATTGCCAAGCTCTTCCCAAAGAATCTCAGTTTTAGCAAACTTCCCCGTTGGGATTTCGCATCGACTGATTTCCAAAGTGGAGTCCGCAAAAACATTTGCAAAGGCATAGGCCTCTTCCAGCTTCCAGTCACTTATAAAACTGTCGTGGCAGGAAGCACATTTGAGATTAAGTCCTAAGATCACCTGACCTACATTTTGAGCCGCTTGCATTTCGACTCGCTGGCTTGCATTGACAGTTCCTCTCCAGCGGATTCCTTCAATAAAGCCTTTTGATTTTTCAGTTGGGTTGAGGAGTTCTTTTACAAATAGGTCGTAGGCCTTGTTGTCTCTGATGGATGTATAAAGCCAATCCGTAATCGCAAAACGACCCTTGGTGATATATCCTGTTCCGGTGTAATCATTTCTCAAGATATCATTCCAGAAGGTCATCCAATGCTGCGTATAATCCTCTTTTTGATCCAATAACTGCTGCGCAATGAGTCGTCTTTTTTGTGGATTGGGATCATCTTGGAACCGTTGAAGATCTTCTGGACTGGGCAAAAGCCCGATGACATCCAGGTAGATTCTTCTGAGGAAGGTGCGATCATCGACCATCACATTCCAGTCAATTTCATTTGCTTGGAAATACTGATCCACCCAACGATCAATGGGATTTTCCAATCCAGCCTTGGCAGCTGGGAGACTTGGTTTTCTCGGAGCTAAATCAGCTACTCGGTAGAGTGATTGTTGAGGCACACCTTCGGGCCAGAGCGCACCTTTTTCAATCCAAAGTGTGAGCAGTGCGATTTCTTCTTTTGAGAGTAATTTGCCTTTGGAAGGCATAACATCTTTATGGTTCTTGGAAAGGGAAACCCGCCGAATCAATTCGCTTTGGGAAGGATTTCCAGGAGATATAACTGGACCATTTTCCCCGCCTTTAAAGATGTATTCTTTCTCATCGAGCCTGAGTTCTCCCTCGATCTTTGAACCTGAATGACATTTATAGCAATTGTGGGCCAGCACAGACCGAACGTTTGTCACCAATAACATTTCCTGATTTTCTGAAAGATCAGAAGCAAATTCGGCAAGGTTGATCGTCAGTGATTGGGGGGCGTCGAATTCTTCATTCCAAGGGAGCACCTCGGTGAGGAATTCCTCTCCATGTGTCAATGAGGCTCCGAAGTGTCCGGTAACCGACACACCCAAACACGCAATGAACAGCGAAGTGCGAAAAAGTTTGACCTGATTAGGGAGCGGATTTTTGCCCGCTTCATACAGAAAGAAAAGAACAAATAAACTCAGAAAAGCCGTAGCTATTCCCACCTGCTGATGCAAGTCCAGGAGTTCACCTTGGACACCATCCGAGTTAGCCAACAACCACCCAAACAGTGCCGCAATTACTGCGCTGACTGCTCCAATCAAGACCAAAGCCTGAATCCCAGGACGGAATCTGGAGTTGTACTTCCGAATAGTAACTAATTCCAATATTGCCGCAAAAATCAGCAAGGCAATCGGAAAATGAACAATCATCGGATGGAGTCTTCCAAAGAATTGCCAAAGCCAAAAGTCAGAGATGGTCTGTCCAAAAACTTGGGCAAATGATGAATAGAATGGAATCACGACAAAAAGGGAGGTGATCAGCACCTTTCCCAAAAGAGAGAAATTCCTCTTACTATTCGGCGTTAATTTCATTTTTAAAGGCATCTATTTATTCTAATTTTTATAAAAATTTGATTATCCATCACTTTCCCTCCAATTAGTCTTTCAACTTAAAACTATTAACTGGTAAAGGAAAACAAACGGATAATCAAATCTTTGGAGAATACTTACTTTAAATTAATAACCGGGGTTTTGTGTAGTTGCAGGATTGATCCGGATTTGGTCTGCGGGGATTGGAAAGAGGACTTGATATTCCTCAAAGGTGTAATCTTCTTGGGAGAAAGGGATACCGCCCCGACTGGTTGTGGGATCTTCTCGCTCTTTCTTACCGTACGCATTGAGTAAAGTTTTTATTTCAGAAGGACTCAACGTTCTCTTCAAGTCAAACCATCGGTGGTTTTCAAATGCAAGTTCAATTCTTCTTTCTTTTAGTACCGCCATTCTGAACTGATTTTTGTCTAACCCATTTAGCGGAGAAAGTGTCGCCCTCACGCGCACCGAATTCAGGTACTCATAAGCTTCTGAGGTAGGACCACTTGTCTCGTTGATTGCCTCAGAAAGCATCAGCAGCAAATCAGAATATCTGATGATTGGCCAATTATCATTAGTTACACCACGGATGGAGTGTTGATTATTATATTTATTAATGAAAGGCACCGGCACCCATACCCCACTATTACTGGTATATCCTTCTTTAAGAGAAACTGACTTACGCGCATCCCCAGGTTCGTAAAGGGATATGAATTCTTTTGACGGGATATTCCACCCACCTCCATCTTGACCAGGGAATTTAATTACCGCTCCTTGTGAAGCCAGAGGCGCAAAGCTATAGATGAAAGAACTGTTTACTCCGAATGTATTTTCACCCTGATATTGAACATCCCAAATTGATTCTTTATGGTTTTTATTTTCAGGTTTGAATACGTCAGCGTAGTTAGGAAGTAGACTATACCCAAGCGTAAGGACTTGTTTTAAGGAAGTAATTGCCTCGGCGTATTCTTTTCGATCTAGTCTCACTCTTCCTTGCATAGCTAATGCGGCTCCTTTGGTAATTCTTCCGACTTCGTTCGCTGGGTAATTGACTGGAAGTAAATTTATCGCATCGCTCAGATCAGCCAAAATCAAACTGTAGACTGCTTCTGAAGGACTTCGCTGTAATTGAAATGCCTCCGCCGGCGTCTTTATGGGTTCAGTTACAATAATGACATCCCCAAATAATCTCACCAAATCAAAGTAGAAATAGGCTCTCATCACTTTTAATTCACCTTCTGACCGATCTTTGACATCTTGGCTAGCAGTGGAGGTTTTCAACTTATCCAAAGTGGTATTGATATTTGCCAGAATGCTGTATGTATTGTTATAAAGCGAGGCAAAATTTGGTGTTCCTGCGTTGTATTGCCAGTATTCAATAGCCTCCAATGCAGGTCCCTGCCCTCTATTCCCAACATTGAAGTGTAAGGATGTATTATCGGTTATGAATTCTGTGTATTGCCAATGATTATTAAAATAACCCCTTAGCAATCCATAAATTCCTGTGACAGCTTGCGTTACTTCCTGGTCTGTTTTGTAGAATGAGTCAGAAACCAACACCGTAGGGTCGGTCTCGTTAAGAAAGTCTTCTCCGCAAGAACCAAGACCAAAAACCAAAATTAATGTCTGAAAATATATAAGTATCTTTTTCATGTTTTTTTATGTTTTAAAAACTGATAGTTGCTCCAATTGTAAAGGTTCTTGGTACAGGGTAGGCCTCATCATCTGATCCAATATTTACTCCTCCTCTTCTATTTACATCTGGATTGGTTCCTGGGTAATCAGAGAATAGGAATAAATTTTCCCCACTAAAGAACAATCTTGTTTTGAACTTGATCACTTCCAGAGGCAAGGAGTATCCTAGTGTGATGTTTCTCAACCAAACATGTGACGCATCATAAAGGTATCTTGAGTTAGCTTCCCTCTCCCATTTCCAGGTATTTGAAGTAGCACCTCTTCCGTCTCCAGGCATTTCAGCGGATCTGAATCGATTGACTCCTGATTGAAGAATATTAAATACGCCGTCCATGTTCATCGTAGTAGCTTCAATATTCCGCATCATATCGTAGTTGAAGGCACCTGTGAACAGGAAATTGAAATCAAATCCTCCCACATCACCTCCTAAAGTCCAACCTAGGATCATTGCCGGATGAGGGTTGCCTATCTCGATCATGTCTCTGGTATCATAGGAAATTACCCCGTCCCCATTCGCATCAAAATACTTGTAAACACCCGGTATCGCTCCGTCTTGAGTGGGGGAATTTTTAATTTCTTCATCTGTTTGGAAGATCCCTATCTTTTTAAATCCATAAAGCATAGCCATCGGACTTCCTACTTTCGAAACATTGTAGCTTCCATAAAAACTTCCGCTCCAGATGGCATCTGCATCTCCTCTTAATTCAAGAACCTCATTTCTATTGAAGGTTAAGTTTAGGTTGGTTCTCAGATTAACTCGGCTCACTTTGGTTCGGAAGTCTATGCCAAGTTCTAATCCAATGTTTTTTACTTTCCCTACGTTATCCAAGGATTGGGTAAAACCAGAGACGGAGGGCATCTCAACTGAGAGTAGCATGTTATTAGTAATACGGTTATAGTACTCTGCTGTAAGTATTACCTTATTCTCAAACAAGGATAAGTCTAGTCCAATGTCAGTTTGTTGGGATTGCTCCCATCCCAAGAAACTATTACTGAAATTTGAAAGAATTTGGCCAGTTACGATTTTCCCTCCAAGCACATAGTTGGACGCTCTCATTACACTTTGACTTGAATAATTACCTATGGCATTATTACCTGTGATACCGTAACTACCTCTTAGTTTCAGATCTGTAATCCAACTGGTTTTTGGGAAGAAATTTTCCTCAGAAAGTCTCCAACCAGCAGAAAAAGCGGGGAAGTTACCGTACTTATTATTTGCACCGAATCTAGAACTTCCCTCTCTTCTGAATGTAGCTGAGAAGAGGTACTTGTCATTGTAGGCATAGTTGGCCCTTGCAAAATAGGCTAACAAGCTCCATCCAAATTCCCCTGAGGTGGAAGTGGTTCGTACAGCAGCATTTAGAGACCTCGTTTTATCACTCGCAAATTCGTTTCCATTTCCCTGAAGGAAACTGGTATTTTCCTTTTGGGCTGAAAACCCTAGGAGTGCATCAATTCTGTGCTTTTGAATTGTCTTTGAATAGGAAAGTAATTGATCAGCTGAGATATTTAAAGTTTCAATAGTACGCTCAAAAAGTGAAGCCTCCCTTGGAGGGGGTTGATTGAAACCTCCACCTGCCAAAGTGGACGGTCTAAATTCTTTCTGCTGAGATCCAGTGAGATTTGCATTTACTACGGTTCTGAATTTAAAGTCTTTCAAAAATGAGACTTCCAGAAATGTATTAGCCATCAAGTTATTAGTGTTCCGCTTTCTCGTAGTTTCGAAAAGTTCCTGAACCACATTTGCAGTACCGAAAACCCCGTTTGTTCCTCCAATGTAAGTGTTGAAAGTACCGTCTTCATTATACACAGGATATCGTGGGTCTGCCCAAAGTGCTCTACCAATAATAGCATCACGACCGCTGGTCGGAGCATAATTTTCTCTGGCATGGGATGCCGATAAGTTTGCTCCCATGGTTAAAAAATCATTGATTTTACCATCTACGTTGGCTCTGAAATTGAATCTATCAAAATCAGTTTGGATAACGGCCCCTTCTTGATTGACATAACCAACAGAAACCAAAGAGCGGATGTCGCCTTTACCAGCAGTTAGCGTGGCATTGACATTCTGGAATTTTGCATTTTGATTCAGAATTTCGTCAAACCAATCTGTACTTATCGCAGTTTGCTCCGGAAATCTAAAGTCTAATGGAATCTCATCAATTGAAGGTTCTCTCTTATTGAAATAGCGGATCTTATCTACAAAGCTTTCATTTTTGAATGTGGCGAACTCTACACCATTCATCATTTTGGTTCTTCGATTGTCTGGCACGTTAGTCATACCTTGATTTACAACCACTTCAAGCCCAACTTTACCGTCTTTTGCATTTTTGGTAGTAATCAAAACCACCCCATTAGATCCCCTTGCCCCATAAATAGAGGTGGATGCCGCATCTTTCAATACCGTGATGGTTTCAATATCCGAAGGATTGAGATTTTGGCCTAAAGAATTTCCTATTGGAAAACCATCGACTACAAATAATGGCTCACTTCCTGCACCTAGGGAGCCTAAACCCCTAATTGTAATTTGCATTTCCTCCCCCGGCTGCCCTGACTGTTGTCTTACTTGGACACCAGCAGCTTGACCTTGAAGGAGTCTTGATACGCTTGTCGTTGGAACATCCCCTACGGCGTCCATATTGATCACGGATACAGCAGAAGTTATGTCAGCTTTTCGCTGAGATCCATAACCTACTACCACTACCTCAGAAAGATCTGAGGCAGAAAGATCCAATGAAATATTAAAATTGGTCTGCCCTCCTGTAACTGCGATTTCTTTGGTAGCATATCCGATAAAACTTACCACCATGATTTCTCCTGGGCCAACATTTATTGAAAAGGATCCATCAATATCGGTTATCGTACCTCTTTGGGTTCCTTTAATCTGAACCAAAGCACCAGGCACTGGCTCTTGCTCAGACATTACTGTGCCTGTTACAGGTTGGCTTTGCCCAAAACTCGCAACACTTATACTAAACATGATAAGTAACAATCCGATGTATCGGACAGTTACTTTAAATAGATAATGTTCTTTCATAATTGGAGGCTTAAATGTTATATAATTTCAATCAATGAGTCTATTAAAAAATCAAACCCTATCCTGTACAATCCTGCAAAAACAATTAATAATCAGCTATTTATATCAGGTTAGGACAGGACGGAAAATCCTCACTTAAAGAAAGCAACTATTTTATATGAGAATGAAATTAGCCCATTCTTTAAAATTATATTCAACAGGACAGGATAGAATACCCTTTTAACTATATATCTTTTAAGTATTATATTATTTATACATTATTAATATATAAATATAGCCGTTAGAAAAAGCCTTTTTGAAATTTCGATGCATTATCGTTATACTGCATAGTAATCTAAAACCCTACTATGAATTCATTCTTTCGCCCTTTAAGCCCGATCGCTTTCATTCTGATTAGCTCATTTTTTTTGGCATGTAATCCTGACCAAAAACTTCAGCTTGAATCAAATTCCACCATTGCCCTAGTCGGAAATAACCTTGGCTCGAGGATGATGCATTACCCCGATTTTGAAACTGAGCTTTACACGCGATTTCCAGAAAAGAACTTGATCATCCGCAATCTCTGCGACCCTGCCGATACGCCGGGTTTTCGGCCGAGATCTGGGACGAAGGATCCTTGGGCTTTTCCAGGAGCTAAAGATTTTCAGGATGAATACGCTACCCCATCGGGAAGTGAAGGGTTTTTGGAAAAACCAGACGAATGGCTCACCCGATTGAAAGCAGATGTGGTGATTGGGTTCTTTGGCTTCAATGAGTCTTTTCAAGGCAAAGCAGGTCTAGACAATTTCAAAGCTGAACTGGATGCTTGGATTAAGCATAGCAAACGACAGAAATACAATGGCGATACCTTACCTCAATTGGCTTTGGTTTCGCCAATAGCTATGGAAGACTTATCCGGGAAAATTGATGTGCCTGACGGTAAAGCTCAAAACGAGTTGATTGAAATTTACACTGAGGCCATGGCTGAAGTGGCCGCTCTGAATAAGGTGCTTTTCGTAAACGCTTTTACCCCAAGTCTAAAATGGTACGCCGAATCGGATTTGGATCTTACCATAGACGGATCGCAGCTTAATGAGGATGGATATGAAAAACTTTCAAAACTACTTGCGGACGAACTTTTTGGAGGTAAAGCGCAAGCCAATGTGGACAGGAGCTTAGTTGCAGAAGCGGTAATAGAAAAGAATTGGCTTTGGAAAAATGATTATAAAATCCCCAACGGAGTTCATGTATTTGGAAGAAGGTATGATCCATTCGGACCTGACAATTACCCCTTTGAATTAGCGAAAATCCGCCAAATGACAGCAATTCGGGATACCGCAATCTGGATGGCGACAAAAGGCGAACTCAAAGATCTGGCAGTAGCAGATGCGAAAACCCAAGCTCTTCCAGATGTACAAACCAATTTTAACCCAGATCAAAACGGAAGCTTGGAATATAAATATGGAGAAGAGGCGCTGAAAGAAATCAAGACTGCCCCGGGCTATAAAATTGAGCTTTTCGCTTCCGAGTCCGAATTTCCAGATTTAGCAAATCCAGTTCAGCTTTCCTTTGACAATAAAGGGAGACTTTGGGTAGCCACAATGCCAAGCTATCCACACTACAAGCCAGGTGATCCACGACCAAAGGATAAGCTGATTATTCTCGAAGACACGGACAATGATGGTAAAGCAGATAAGCAAACCACATTCTCAGATGAGCTTCACATTCCGGTTGGATTCGAATTAGCCGCCGAAGGAGTCTATGTCTCTCAGGGAAATGATTTGATCCTTTTGATCGATGATGACGGAGATGATAAGGCAGACCGAAAAGAAATTTTATTGAGTGGATTTGATGATCATGATACACACCACGCGATTTCGGCCTTCACCACAGATGAATCCGGAGCGATCTACATGGCTGAAGGCGTATTTTTACATTCCAACGTGGAGACATCTTATGGTCCAGTTCGTGCAACGAATGGGGGTTTTTACAGGTATCAACCTCAGCGCCATCAGCTCGAGCGAGTCAATCAGGTGAATATCCCAAACCCTTGGGGAATTGCTTTTGATAACTGGGGACAAAATTTCTACGCAGAAACCTCGGGGCCAAATGTAAACTGGATGCTTCCAGGATCAACTTTGCCTCGCTATGGTAATGCCAATTACAAGGGTCCAAACTTGATCGAAAAAGCCCAGATGGTTCGTCCTACATCAGGATTGGAATTCATCCATAGCCGCCACTTCCCTGATGAAGTACAGGGAGATATGATCATCAATAACACTATTGGCTTCCTCGGCACCAAACAACATCAAATGGTGGAAGACGAAGTTGGTTTTCACACTAAATTCCGCCAGGACCTTGTCTACTCTACAGATCGTAATTTCCGTCCAGTCGATATGGAATTTGCGCCGGATGGTTCGCTCTATATCGTAGATTGGCATAATATCCTGATTGGTCACATGCAGCACAATGCCCGTGATCCACTCCGAGATCATGTCCATGGAAGAATCTATCGGGTGACTTATCCGAGCAGACCCTTAATCACTCCAGCCAAAATTGACGGTGCAAGTATCCCGGAATTACTGGAAAATCTAAAATTACCGGAATACAGAACTCGCTATCGCACCCGTCGCGAATTGCGTGGAAGAGAAAAAGGTGAAGTTACCTCAGCTGTAAAAAGTTGGGTAGCAAACTTGGATCAGAATGATGCGAATTATGAGCATAATCGACTGGAAGCACTTTGGGTTACTTGGGGAGCAAATCAAGTGGATCAAGAGCTTTTGGGCCAAATGGCAAAATCATCCGATCATCGGGTTCGCGCTGCTGCTACTCGAGTAGTACGCTACACTGGTCACCAAGTCAAAGATCAAGGCGAGCTACTGATGGCGGCGGCCAAAGATCCAAATGGTCAAGTACGAATGGAAGCAATCGTGGCGGCTAGCTGGCTTCCGAGAGAAAAGGGATTACCCATCTTAGAAGAAGCTGAAAAGCAACCACAGGATAATAGTTGGATCAAAGGCACACTTGAAACAGCCGTGGCACATTTGAATGGGCTTTCGGTCACTCAGAAAAAGGAAGAAGACATCAAGTCCTCATTGACTGGTTCGGATCGGGAGTTGTTTGTTTTAGGAAAAGAAATCTATGCGCGTGAGGGCTTCTGCTCCACCTGTCACCAATCCGATGGAGGTGGACTTTCTGCTTCACAATTCCCTCCACTTCGAGGGACGCCTTGGGTGACTGGCAGTCCCGAACGGATGATCAAGATCGTATTGAAAGGCATTATGGGAGAAATGGAAGTCGCAGGCAAAATCTATCCTGGCCAAGTACCGATGACTCCCTATGAAGGCATGTTAGACGATACCGAAATAGCAGCCGTCTTGACCTATGTGCGAAATTCCTTTGGAAATAATGCGTCGCCAATATCACCTGATTTGGTCAAAAAAATCCGAGAAAAAATCAAGGATAAGCAAGACTTCTGGAATGCTTCAGAATTGTTGAAGATTCATCCGATGGAGAAGTGATTGGGATTTTAAAATTGGGAGAATGGAGAATGGTAGATTAGGGAGATTGAGAGAATGGGAGAATGGAGATGTGGGCCATCTAGCCTGGAGAATTGGATAACTGAAAGTTTGTAGGTTGGATCGTTGAAAGATTGCTTTCAGATATCGACACCACGTCATTGAATGGTTAAAGTACTTAATAATCTCGTAAATCGTAATTAGTCATTCTAAAATCGACAAGAGGGATTTACCACAGGATTCATTTATTCAACAATTCCCCTATCTTGATTTCATGAAATATCTGTTAACGCCCCTCCTTTTCATCGCTCTTTTTTCTGCAAAAGCACAAACTATTTCCTTCGAAAAACAACTCATCGCCTTCGAAAGCTATGAGTCTGTCGGAATCATCGACGTGGATAATGATGGAAATCCAGATCTGGTATCAGGAAGTTTTTGGTACAAAGGCCCCGAATTCATCGACAGAAGTATGATCGGGCAAGTCAAACGCTTTGGGGAGTATTACGAGGATTTTGGGACCATTGCCATGGATGTAAATGAAGATGGGCGGATGGACTTTATCACCGGCGGCTGGTTTGAAGGTAAACTCATTTGGAAAGAGAATCCTGGCAGTTCCAAAGAATGGCCTATCCACTTAATCGCAGAAACTGGCAATATCGAAACGATGCAAGCTTGGGACATCAATGGAGATGGGACATTGGAGATTGTGCCAAACACTCCTCGAAAACCACTGGCCTATTATCAAAAAACTAGCTCAGGAGAATTCAAGAAGATGCCGGTTTGGGAGACGCAAGGTCATGGTTTGGGTTTCGGTGATGTCAATGGCGATGGCCGGGGTGACTTGATTATTTCTGACGGTTGGCTAGAAGCACCGGAAAATCTAGAAACTGGGAAATGGATTCATCATCCCGTTTTTCAGTTGGGAGATGCGAGCATCCCGATTATCGTAACCGATGTCAATAGCGATGGTCTAGCCGATTTAATTGTAGGTCAAGGACATGACTACGGCCTTTCATGGCTAGAGCAAAAGAAAACCGGGACTGAAATCACCTTTATCACACATAAAATAGATCCTTTCAATTCCCAATATCATACCATGCAATGGCGCGATCTGGACGGTGACGGCAAAATGGAACTCCTAACCGGAAAGCGGTACCGCGCCCATAACGGCAAGGATCCTGGAGGAAAAGAAGAAGCTGGCTTGTATTATTTCCAATGGAATGGAACCTCTTTCACTAAAAATATGATCAGCTATGGCCCACTTGGCGAAGGCAAAGGTACCGGCCTTTATTTCTCCACTGGTGACTTGAATAAAGATGGGAAAACTGATATTGCCGTAGCCGGAAAGGATGGCTTGGTGGTATTTTTTCAGAAATAGAAAAAAATCAATTTTGTACTTAAAAAAAACGAGAAACGCGCAAAATACACCCAACCTAAATCAAGGATTACCGTAACAAACAAACTAAAGATCGTTCTCAAAAGTAAAATAATCTGTACATCATATTCATTTTCTAAGTATGAAACCCTACAAACTGTTAGTATTTTTTGTAATTGTGTTATTTTGGGGATGTGATGATGATTTGACAGAACCTGAATTTGAATTTGCTCCAAGAGATGTGTCAGTGAAGGTAAAGGGCTATTTCACCATTGATCAGGTTTTTGATTTTATCAACAGTTTTGATCACGAAGTGGAAAATATCAACTCGCTAGTTTTTACTTCAACCCTACCTTCAGATAGTTTGTCATATGTTCTAAACTACTTAAATGCTAAGACCTACACCAATGATGGGAATGCCTGGTTTGTTAATGGATATTTACACTACGATACCAAAGTAATCACAATTTTCCCGAGGTTATTTGGGATGACTGACAGAAGCAATCAGAAGGATTGGCTAGCTTCTATGGAAAAGTTGAGATTAAGTGAAAACACAGCTCGTGAAGGTGCAGGAAGTATTATCTTTTTTCAGGTTCCTGTTGGGAAAGAGAAAGAATAGGAACAGAAGTTTGAAAATTACGATTTTGTGGAATGGGCGGAATTGAATTATATAGTTCCGCTTAATCCATGGCCGTATTAGTAATAAATTAGCTACCCAATTCAAATTTTGATTCAATCGCTTTCTCATATGGTTTAGCAAGCATTTTTTTATCTCACGAACCATTCGCTAATCGGTATTAAAAAATCCATGTATTCGGGATTTCAGCAGAAGAATTATGTGCTTTTCTTTTGGGCGTTAAACCAAATAACGGGATAAAGAAAATATATTATTTCCAATGGAATGGAACCTCTTTCACCAAAAATATGATCAGCTATGGCCCACTTGGCGAAGGCAAGGGAACGGGGCTTTTCTTATCGACCGGCGACCTAAATAAAGATGGGATGACCTACATCGCTGTGGCTGGGAAGGATGGTTTGGTGGTATTTTTTCAGAGGTAAACTTTAAACAGGTTGACAAACTCCCGATTTTACATCTCCACGGGCCGTATTTCTTTAAACCCCCTGATAGATCGATTACGTATTGTAATCCCAAAACTAGGACTTAGAAAATTCAGACCCCGCTTTTGTATACTTTTCAGCTGCTCCTTTGTCAACTATCACATCAAGTTTCGGAGATAATCTACCGCAAGATATTCACAAGTATTTACAAACTAGGAGTATTAAACTACATTTAAATACCATTATACCAAGCCCAACCAATATCTCCTGGATCTATGTATTCTTCGGAAACAACAATTCGCTCCAAATATTTCATGCTTTTAAATCCGATTTGTTTCTCCAATCTCAGTCGTAACGGTGCTCCATGGGGAATGGAGAGATTCTTTCCATTCATTCCATAAGCCAATAAGGTTTGAGGATGAAAAGCATCCAGCAAATCAATAGAATCCAACCATCCATCGTACGAGTAAAAATTCACCCAACGAGCTTTGGGCGATATCCCTACATGCTCTAGCAAGGTGCCTAGCGGTAATCCCGTCCATTCTGCAATAGCGGTCCATCCCTCTTCACAAGTATGTCTTGTTATTTGGGTTCTGGCGGGAAAGCTCTTGAGCTGGTTTAAAGAATAATTCGTAGGTCGGGCAACAAGACCCTCTACGGATAGCTGCCAATTCTCAAAACCTGTGTGCAGTAAGCGATCATAGCTTTCGCTAAAATATGCTTTTGAAGTATCTGCGGGGTTGATTGTACCCGTTGCGGGCATGGAAGAAATATCACTGGTGCGGTATTCCTTGGCCAAAGATTGACCTGGAAGTAAGGCACGATGGGCTACATATGTAAAATTATCCCCCATCCGCAGAATATTCCCGTAGTTAGGAGGCAGGGGTTGCTTGCAACCTGGAATTATTAGAGCTCCAAGAGCTGCTATACCTGTCGTGATAGCTGCGCGTCGTGTGATCAAATGCTTCTTTTTCATGGTTGTTTTCCTAAAGTCATGTATCGAAACTGTTGCTTAAATCCAGACAAAATAATCATCAAAAGATGGATAATAAGAAAGATTTCCAGCGCAAAAGAGGTAAAGAAATGAATGGTTCTTGCAGACTGATATCCGCCGAAAATGGTCAGAAGAAATGGGAAAGCAGCAGTGATAGCTGGTGACATGGTGAATCCCGTCACAATTGCCAAGGGGAATACAATGAAAATTATACTCATATAGGTAAATTTTTGTAAAATCCCATAGTGCGGACCACCTGTCGGCGGAGAAATCTTCAATTGAAAATGATCTTTCATATCTCGCCAAAAACGGGCAGGAGTCAGTTCTTTCAACCTCGGCCAAATATGGTGTCGGAAGTGACCACTAAAAACCCCCAGAAGTAGATAGACCAAACCTGTCAAGACTAAAAACCATGCAGCCAAGAAATGTAAACTTCGTCCCCATCCATTTTGATTAAACATCAACTCCTCTCCGTTTCTACCTGCGCTGACTGGGGAATCTTCCGTATCAAAAAATGGAACACTTTCTTCCCAATCTGTTCTTTGATGGTTTCTGCTAATGGGGAATTCCAGCAAAGCCGGAGTCAGTTCATTCCCTACTTCCCCCCAGTAAAGGCGAGGATGAACCATTAGGATTTCTATTCCTGTAAAGGCAAGTAGAAAAAAACTTAAGGTAATAATCCAATGAGATGTTTTAACCCAAGGCTTATGTTTTACCTCTCTTAAATTGCTTGAGTCATTCGCTTTCATAAAAAATTAAAGTATGGTTTAACCTAACTAGCCGAATTTAAATGTACTATTTTATTTGAAAAACTTGAGGACTGTTTATCCAAGACTTCGTTTTAGCAAGTCTATAAATTCAAAGTGATCACAAAAAAAAATTTGTATTAGATCAAATCGATGATTGATGCTTTTTCTTAAAAGCTAAGGGGTTGATGCCCGTTACCTTCTTAAAGATTTTATTAAAGTAGGAGATGCTTTCAAAGCCGCATTGAAAACAGGTTTCGGTAATGTTATTATCCTGTCTTAATAAGTTTTTGGACCTGTCAATCCGATAATGGTTTACAAATTCTGTAAAAGTAAGCTTGGTCATCCGTTTAAAATAGCGACAAAAAGCAGCATTAGTCAGATTGCTTAAAGCGGCAACTTCTGAAAGTTCAATTTTACGCTGGTAATTATCGTCCAGAAATTGATAGATAGTTTTAAGCCTACCTTGCTCTTTTAAAGTATGCGGATTTTCTACGGGATGATCGTGAAGCAATTCTTTTTCAGTTGACTCAGATAGAATCTGTAGGATGCTCAGCAATTCTAGGAACTGCTCGAAGTAACCCAAAGTAGGTAATTTCTTCAAGCGATCACCCACTCGCAGTATTGCCCTTTTTCCAAACGCAACACCTTGTTTGGATTCTTCGAATAACAGATGAACAGCATGCAATTCAGGCGTAGACGAAAAAGCTTCTTTGAGAAACTCTGGTTTTAAATGGACCACAATTTTTTCATACGGGGTCTTAATGCCGTAATCAAAATTGAGATGCGGGATATTCGAACCGATAAAAACTAAATCACTTCCCTCAAATTTTGACACATGTTTGCCAACGTGGCGTGTTCCATTTGCCCCATCAATAAAAACCAACTCATATTCCGGATGAAAATGCCAAAAAAAGAAGTCACTTAAATTGGGATTCACCATCAAGCGAAGAGAGCTATTTTCATTAGCAACGATTCGTTCTAATTCAGTCTTCATTTCAAAATTTACATAAAATTGACTTATTGATCCTTCATTTAGATCCAAAAATATCAATATGATTCAAAAATCCATCACTATTGGAGTAGAAATCGATTGCATACCTCTTTAGCTTTATCTTATACTTCAACCCAACAAACCAATTATGGAAAATTATAAGACAATGGCTCCTACCAATAGCCCCAACAAGAATCACAAAGACATTCCCGGCAATCCATCTACTGCTACCAGCAGTAAAGTAAAACTGAATGACCGATCCAACGGAAAACCGCTGAGAATCTTAAGCGAAGAAGATTGGGCTTTCTGGATTCAGAATGGATATGTGGTGGTTAAAAATGCTGTACCTCGTGAACAAGCGTTGCGAACCGCTGATTTTTTGTGGGAGTTTGAAGAGAAAGATAAGAATGACCCTACTACGTGGTATACCGCACCACGAGCCGATATGGAAATGAAGGAATTAGTCGGAACGGGAATGGTAGAAGTTTATAATCATCAGTTGCTTTGGGAGAACCGTCAGATGCAACGGGTTCACGATGCGTTTGAAGATATCTGGGGAACTGAAAAGCTTTGGGTAACGATTGATCGCGCCAACCTCAACTTTCCGATCAGACCCGGTTTCGAATACAAAGGATTTATTCATTGGGATTACGATCCGGAGACAAAGCCTCAAAACGTTCAAGGCGTTTTAGCTTTGGCAGATCAAGAAGACGAACACATGGGAGGCTTTCAATGTATTCCAGAACTTTTTCGCACCTATGATACCTGGAAATTAACACAGCCTGAGGATCGAGATCATTTCAAACCAGATATAACCGGTTTTGAAGATAAGTTGGTAAAGGTAAAATTACAGGCAGGTGATTTACTCATTTTCAACAGCTCACAACCTCATGGGATTCGACCAAACCTTTCGAAAGACAAAGTGAGAATTGCACAATACATTTCGATGATGCCTGCAGAAGAAGAAAATGAAGAGCTGAAACAATGGAGAATTAACTCTTGGAAGAATCGTATTGCGCCTGATGGCTATGCTTTTCCGGGTGATCCGAGAAAATGGGAACAAACAAAATATAAAGCAGCCAAATTAAACGAGTTAGGTGAAAAAATCCTAGGGCTCACTAACTATTAAGTATAGTAAAATAGCTTCCCTGAGAAGTTCTCTTCCTGCCAAAAACAGAAACAGACCTTTCTCATTTTCATTTTCAATAACCACACTAATTCAACCCCACCTATGCTGGAGTACATGAGTTCATGGGATTTGCTCATCATTGCAATCTATTTTGGTATCACTTTGTGGATTGCTTGGTGGGCGTCACGCGTACATGGAAAACCTCAACTAGAGCAAGGTTCGGCAGATTATTTTCTGGCGGGGAAAAACGAAGGCTGGTTTGTAATAGGTGCTTCATTATTCTCTTCGAACATTGGTTCTGAAATAATTTTGGGAGTATCGGGAGCCGGTGCTAGGGCAGAAATGCCCATGGCCAATTTTGAAATGCTAGCAGCCTTTATCCTGATTTTATTAGGGTGGGTTTTTGTTCCTTTCTATTTGCGAACGGGCGTTTACACCATGCCAGAATTTCTCGAGCTGCGATACTCCAAAGCTTGTCGAAATTACCTTTCCGTTGTTTCTATTCTTGCTTATGTCATCACAAAAATATCGTTGATCATTTTCTCCGGCGCGCTAATTTTTGAAACCATGGGAGTGCCTTTTTGGACAGGCGCCATCATCATCGTTTTAGCAACAGGATTTTACACGGTGCTGGGAGGACTCAAAGCAGTAATCTACACCGACATGGTGCAGGCATTCATACTCATTGCGAGTTGTGGCGCTGTTACTTATTTCGGATTGTCGCAATTGGGCGGCTGGGATGAAATGATTACCACCATTCAACAAGCCTCTACCCAACCGGGCAACCCACCACTTGAGCGCTTCTTTAACTTGTGGCGCCCTATGACGGATACACAATATCCCTGGACTGGAATGTTATTTGGCGCACCTATTTTGGGTGTATGGTATTGGTGTACGGATCAATTTATCGTGCAGCGGACATTATCAGCAAAGGACGTCAGCAACGCCCGAAAAGGAGCGCTCTTTGCTGGATTCTTGAAGTTATTACCTGTTTTTATTTTCTTCATCCCGGGCGTTATTGCCTATGCCCTTTTGCAAAAAGGGATGCTAGATTTCTCAACTTCCAATGCTGATTATGCATTACCGGCTATGATTACCGGTTTCCTTCCCGTTGGTCTGAAAGGCCTCGCGATCGCAGGACTGCTTGCTGCATTAATGAGTTCACTTTCATCTGCTTTCAACTCTTCCTCTACTTTATTTACGATTGATTTTTATAAACAATACAAACCTAAAGCCCCTGAAAAAGAATTGGTTTGGGTGGGACAATTGGCGACAGTTGCGCTGGTGTTTGTAAGTCTAGGTTGGATTCCATTTATGAAATCGCTCATGGGAGGAGGGATATTCTTTTATCTCCAAAATATCCAAGCCTACATCTCGCCACCCATTGCAGCGGTGTTTCTATTTGGATTATACTTCAAATGGATCAATGCAAAGGGAGCAATTGTTTCCTTATGGATGGGTTTTGCAATAGGTGTATCTCGCTTGGTTATCGAGTTTATGAGTAAGGAAGGAATCATTCAGGTCAAAGAAGGTTCATTGGTAAATATCTTTTTGGACATTAATTTTCTTCATTTCGCCATCATTCTGTTTGTCATTTGTGCAGTAATAATGATGGTCGTGAGTCGCCTTACCCCACCTCAGTCGGAAGAGTCATTGCGGTTAGTGACATTTCAGAGGTCTGGGATTAAGACCAAGCTAGTGTTTACATCCGATGTAATTCTGACTATCATTTTAATTATCTCAGTATTATCCTTGTGAGTCTTCTTCAGTCCTTGGGGAATTGCAAACTAAAAAGCCTAAACTATGGATTACCTATTGACTGATAAAACTGCCTTTATTACAGGATCTACTTCTGGAATTGGGTTGGCCATTGCAAAACTATTGGCTAAAGAAGGAGCTATTGTGATTCTGAATGGTCGACATGAGGAAACAGTAGTACATGCTATTGAAGAATTGAAAAAGGAAATTCCTTCGGCAAAGGTATCCGGAATAACAGCCGACTTCAGTGATCCAAATTCTGTAAAGGACTTAATTACAAAACTGGACCGCGTAGATATACTGATCAATAACGTAGGAATTTTCACTTCTCAATCCTTCACTGAGACTTCCGATGAGGATTGGTATCGACTGTTTGAAGTAAACGTCATGAGTGGTGTGCGACTATCGCGAGCGTTACTTCCAAAAATGATGGCTCGGAATTGGGGCCGCATTGTATTTGTGAGTAGCGAATGTGCTCAGCTAGTACCCGAGGATTTGATTGCCTACAGTATGACTAAAGCTGCCATGCTCAGTATCTCGCGTGGATTGGCACAAACTACACGAGGATCAGCCGTCACTGTTAATTCCATAATGCCAGGTTCTACCTTATCTGAAGGAGCCAAGCGATTTTTGAAAGAGCAGGCCGATAAAGAAAATCAGAAAGAGGAAGATGTTGCATCTGCTTTTTTCAAAAATGTAAGAACAACGTCCTTAATTGAACGATTTTTAGCACCTGAAGAAATTGCCAATGGAGTACTTTATCTGGCAAGTCCGCTATCATCGGCTACCAATGGAGCGGTGTTGAAATTAGATGGTGGAAGTGTTTCTGGAATATTCTAAGCCAAAAATTATGAATCCTAAATCTTCACTATTGCGTCATGTTGTGTTATTCAAATTCAGAGACTCCTCTTCTGAAGATGAAGTAGAACAGGTGGTCAGTTCTTTTATGTCACTTAAAAACCAAGTGCCTCAAATTGTAGCGATGGAATGGGGTAAAAATATCAGTGAAGAAAACAATCACCAAGGCTTCACACATTGTTTCGTTATTTCCTTTCGCTCGATTCAAGATCTTACTGATTACCAAAGCCATCCTGCCCATCTTGATTTTCAGCAAGTCCTTGGCCCTCACATGGAAAAGGTTTTTGTAGTGGACTATTATTCCAATGATTGATTTTGATAGGTTAAGATTGCTTGAACCTTTCCCTTTATCATTCTTTACTTTTTACTCATTTTAAAGAAGATATACTTTAGAGTTTATGCTATGGTGAATAACACATTTAGTCTGCCATACTTATTTGTACTTGGAGAATTGATCAGCAAATGTTCCTAACTGCTTAAATAACTGGACTGGTTTTGTTGCCTAAACTAGGAACAAAATGATCGAAGAACTAATCAAAAATGTACGACTCTCATCAAGTGGTCGTAAGTTACTTACCTCACAACAAAAGGCCTTTATTGTCGAAGATTGGGAGTCCTCTGGCTTATTATTCCTATACCGCTTCCAGCATAGAACTTCTGTTTTTTGAATGTTAGTCTCAAGTTATGATTAGGGTCTGCTAAAAAACTCAGGCACCTGAAGATATAAAACCCAGTCCAGAATCCCAATTGGACTGGGTTTTTGATTTTAGGTTGACCATTAAAGGCTTTAAGCTTGCGATAATTTGGTAGATGAGCCTTTGCCATGCTGAAAAACCCAGACACACCTGTGCTCCACTGGCCAGTTTGACCAGGTTCAGCACTGGGATGATGGAGGCGATCCACGATTGACTGGTGTTTTTTAGTCTTGCCCTGATCCGGTTCATTCCGTACCTATTTTTAGCCTGTCCAAACTTCCCTTCAATTGGGTTCCTCTCGCCAGGTCTTACGTGGTATGCCACTGCCTTTGTCGAAGGACGACCTAAGGGTTTGGCCGCCAGCTTAATGTTTTTTTTTAGTCAGCCATTTCCTGTTTTCCCTAGTGCAATAGATCTGGTCTGCCAGTACTTTTGCAGGATAATAGCCAAAGCGTTTTCGGTAGTTCTCCACATAGTCTTTCAGATGGCTTCCTTCATTGAAGGCCTCCCAAGAGATGGTATCTAGAAAGGAATACCCATCCACCAGGCTTAGGTGTATCTTGGCTCCGAACTCGGTCTTAGCCCGTGATTTCCCACGCACGATAGGTCGAACATGTGGCTGTTCGACACTGACGATGCGATCGTTTACCTGATGATTGCCGGCTGTAAACATCTGGTGTTGCTGGGCATAGACAGTTTGGATGACCCAGTACTTCCGCTGCATCCGGGGGGAGAGTGGAAACAGGGTAAAGCCATCGAGCTGTCTTTCAATCGTCTTGAAGTTTCTTTTCAGATACTGAAGCTGGGTTTTGATGCCTCTGCGGATGACTTTCCAAGCTGGATTCTTGTTTTGGGCGACCTTGAGAAAGCCCTTACGGGCTACTTTTCGATAGGTCCGGGGCTTCTTCCCCTGTGGGTTTGCTGCATGGAGCTGATCGATGATCGCCTCGGTGATTTCCCGGGACTTGTCCAATAATCCAATATCTGTGGGATAGGCAATGTCCTGAGGACAAGCTGTGGCATCATAGATTACTTCGCCTTTGTTACTAGGAGCTATAACTGATCCATTCGTATTGGCAGTGGTTTTATCTTTTTTTTACCGTTTTGTCTTGCGAAAACTCATAAATCCTATCATTCATCTCGGCAAGCAATTCATTCCCCATCCGTTTTCTGATCTCCACAAATAGGGAGGCATCAAAGGGAGGACGTTTGATGTAGGAACTGTAGCCTAAAAAATACTGTAGTGCCTGTCCCGCTCAGCGGATACATATTTTCGGTGATCTGGGCCACCGTCTCACGGTCGTCAATATTGAGCATGTGCTTGATGATCACTGCGCCAATCAATACTCTGGGGTTCAATGCTGGTCTTCCGGTAGAACTAGCGGGGTTTCGCTTGTTGAATAAACTCACCAACTCATCCCAAGGAATCACCGGACTGAGTGTCACCCATCGATTGCCTGGATCTAATCCATTGTAAAAAGGGGTTTCAAACCCAGTAAATGAAAGCTGACTTTGGCTTACATATTCGCTGCGTGGTGCACGCCTTTTGGAAGTCTTTTGCATAGTTCCTTGCACTTGTCTTCCTTTAAATTCAAAAAAAATATCCCTTATTAGTGCCCAATAACCTAATTTTTATTTTCTGAGCAGACTCTAACTAGATATTCAAATCTCAATACTTCTTGACAGCTAGCCGATGAATAAGATTGACCGAAATACCCCCCACATTTGACAAAATAAACTCAAATGTGCCTTGTCTTTAATATCATCCTAGGCAGATCTATTGACACTGAATTGAGCCAATCTTCGAAAAAGAATTCTGATTTTTTTCAGTCCTCGATCATGTGGGAAGTTAACCTTAATGATGATCAGGTTATTTTCTATTTTCTTCCAAATATACTTGGGTAAGAAAAGTCTAGACCCGAACTCCTTGTTAGTCAATCTTCCTTGAGGCGGATTGGAGTTCAAGGAGGAGAAAGAGTTTTTAATACCGACGGTCGACAAAACATGGCATCCATAGTGAAACCAATTTTGCTTTTTTTCCTCCGAAGCCAGTTGGTTCGCTTGCTCCCATACATTAGGCAGCAACACTTTTTCCATCATAGCGACATCCAAAATCCAATTGTAGTGATGCTTCGATTCGGAATCCGTCGCATGCAAAAGTGTCATTGCAAGCAGATCAGGAAGGCTTGGTTGAATCTCCCCTAGAAAGTGTGGAGAAGGGACCGCATTTTTCCAGATTTGACTGGTCAACTCCCAAGAGGCGTAATTACCAACTTTCCAATGCAAATCCATTTTGGTCTTTTCTTGGATGTGCTCCAACTCAATCGAGTGATTAAAATCTAAGCACAATTCAGTACTTTTTTTAAGATTTTTCAAAAAGGTCTGGTCAGTAGACTCCCATCCCTGCTCTGATAATAATTCTATAACTGTTAATACAGACTCCTTTTTCACTAAGATATCCACATCAGCCATTGGCCGAAATACCGGTGCATCGTAATAGGACAGAACTGGAACGCCTTTAATCAACATTACCTGAATATTTGATGTCCTCAGAAGTGACAAAACCTCTTTGAGACGATCCAGATTTTTCAAAGTTTTAAGCCACCAATATTTATAAAGGACTTTCATCCTATCCTCATAGCTACTTTTATGACCTATCTCCTTCAATTTTTGAAAAAAAAGAGGAATCAGCTTCATCACCCCATAATCTATCTCATCCAAGATTACTTGTGAGTCCCATCTAGACGCAATTTGTACCGCCTGCTCCTGATCCTTCGTCAAGATTGCCTCCACCATCATCAAAGCAAGTTTGGTATTTAATTCGTTCTGATCCATGCTTAATCTTTTCTGTTTTTCATTAATTGTCTTCTGATCAGGGTAAGATAATCTTGTCTATTTACTTTGGCTGTCATATTTTCCCCATGAATTCTTCGCTTCGCTAATACTTTTTGGATCAAATGAGACTCCTTCCCAGACTCTCTTACTTTCTGAAACCAATCAATAAATTCCCCCACCTTCAATGTCTCATCAAAACCTCCAAAATCATCAAAAAGAGATCTTTTGCAAAGCATAGTAGAACGAGAAAATCCTGCGTAGGCATCTATCCTCGCCTCAAATCCAGCAATATGACCTTCCGGAAAGTCTTCAAATTCTTCCATCTGACCAAAAACCAACTCTGCCTTCGGGTTTGATTCCATGGCCGCCAATTGGGCATCTATTTTATCGCTTTCCCAAACATCGTCCGCATCTAAAAATGCGATCCACTCAGTTTTCGCTTTAGATATTCCGAGGTTCAACGCTTTACAAACTCCTTGATTAGTCTGATGAATTACCTGTACTTTCGGATACTTTTCCCTACTCTCATTGAGGATTTCAGTAGTCGAATCTGTAGAGCCATCATTAATCAGCCAAATCAAATTGACTGCATCCCCCTGGACTAACACGGACTCTATAGCCTCAAAAATAAATCGTGCTCCATTGAACACTGGGATTATGACATCAAATTTTTGCATTAGTTTTTTTAAGTGAAATAGCCATCAAATACTTCGTCCTTTATACCCTAGATTCGTCATAAGTTGCTGCAGATCATTCAAATCTTCGCAAGCTTGTTTTTCCAGTTTTTCTTGAATCATCACTTTACTCTGAATGATCATACATTGGCAATCACCCAATTCGTTATTTTGACTTATCCAGTAAAGGTAGGGGTCTTCCAATAGCTCTTGTAAAAGTTTCGCTAACTCGATTGCTTCTGGAGCACTAGTATAAATGAAGTAATCTGACGAGGTATATTTCTTCGATTGCTGAAGGGCTTCATTTAATCCACCTACTACTTTTACAACATGATTAGTTGAGCTTATATTGAGTGCAGCAGTTGAATGATTTTCAGTAGTCTTCCAACAGAAAATAACAGCTTCCACCTGATCTGAATCCTTGGAAAAAGACTTTAATGTAGGTATAGGTTGAACCGTTTTTGATTCGTTTCTTCTTCTTTGGAGTGATTTGCGGATCAAATCCAGCATCTCCCGGTTTTGATTCCCTTCGGTGGCAGTGATACTTTTGTTGTGGACGTAGTAGTGAAGGGTCACCTCAGGGACGAGCCAAATCGATTTCTTATTTTCTCTAATCCGAATCCACCAATCGGTATCCTCACCTATTCTCAATGTTTCATCAAACCAAAGTTCTTCCAGAAAGAGTGACTTGCGAACTAGCAAAGCTCCAAGATGAACATGATAAATCCGATTTTCCTCCTCATCAAAAGGAAGTGAAGGAAGTCCTTCTGGAGACTTGGAGAAATACTTTACTTTTCCACCTACGACATCATAGTTATTTTGCTTTAAATAATTGATAACTAAAGAAAGCTTGTCTGAAGGCCATTCGTCATCCGCATCCACAAACCCGATCCAGTCACCAGTGGATGCCTTAATCCCTTCATTTCTCGCCCCGGCAGGTCCGCAATTCATCGGCAGATGAATGAGTTTTAATCGATCTCCAAAAGCGACTTGAACTGCCTCCAATTTTTCCAGGTACTCTGAGGATGAACCATCATTGACCAAAATAAGCTCTAAAGTGATGTCACCGGATTGGATTTCAGGTTGAAGAAACACACTCTGAAGAGCTCGAGTTAATTCAGGACCATTATTGAACGTGGGGGTTATCACTGACAGCTTCATGAGTACGCCATATCTAAGTCCAAAAAGGAGCGAACTAAGTCTTTTTTATCCGTGCCAAGATTCCATTGAAGGACAGGAATTGCATTGGAAAGGTCTTTCATCTTCTGATAAGAATTCTCTCTATCGTGAGGTAGGTGACGAAGGGTGGTAGGAGCAATCCCCAAAACAGCTTTGCCTGGCGAAACTGGAGTCATAAAAGATTCTAATGTACCATTCACATGAGGTAGCAATATTCCTTTTAACCTTACAGAAGAAATAAAGGAAGATGGAATGGCTTCATAGATCTGGAATATGGCCTTTTCATCCTGGTAAGTATTTGGATTCTGTATCAGATCTTTAAATTCTGGAAATCGAATTTCAAGGTTGTCTGGTTCCAATTTAGCAGTCTGGTAGATCGTATATACTTCGGGAGTTGGATCAGTTTTCACTAACACATAATCATCCCCCAAATAAAGTAAGCCTTCCTTCAATAAGGTAAGGCAAGTGGAGGACTTTCCCGACCCACTTGGACCAGCTACAAGCCAACCTCCAGATTCATTCACTGCCACAGCTCCTGCATGCATGAGCTGTAAAGAACTGCTTTTCGTCCACCAGTGTAGAATAATCCTAAATGAAAAGGTAGGTTCCCACCAAGGGATACTTTTCACACTAAAAGCCCAATAAATTCCCAACCGGAGCTCCTGACTATAGAGAAAAACTTGTTGAAAGGCAGGTTGATAATAGATACAATAGCCGGATTCAAGTGATTTTTCAGAAAGCCCAACCCCATTAAAATCATTAAAAGGAGGTTCGGGAATCAAATCTCCCAAGCCCTCAAAATCCGCATACCAAATTCTTAAATCTGGCTCAGATGCATCAGCATTTTCAATTTTTAAATGTGCCAAAGATGGCAGAAATACAGCTCTCAATTCCTCGGATGAACCTGATAAGGTGATAGAGTGACCTGCTAGAGAAAGCTCGTCAACTACTGGTAGCGAACAAGTCTCGAATTTAGAATGAACAATTTTAAAATATTCGGAAAGCTTAATGTCTTGAGAAATGCTATCTGGAGTATTACTCATTTATCATTTTCCTTTTTCCAGCCACTACCATCTACCTCATGAATCGGATCTAAGGCCAATAAGTCTTGCATATCTGCATAGCTGTGTAGGGTTGAAGCCACAAATTCATTTCCGAATTCTAGTTCACTTTCCGGTAAATCCGCATCAAATAACTCCACTATCGCCTCTTTTTCTAATTCTTGCCAGATATGGTTCAAATTATCTATCACCTCTTGCTGTTGATCAGGAAAAGTCTTTCCAAACTTTTCAATCACTGCTGAACTGGATGCAAATGGTAGATTTTTTAATAAAAAAATACCAGAACCCTGCAAACTGTAATACAATCCTGTCTCTAAATTGGCGATAATGTATTCCTCTTCAAATAAATCTGCCGCGACTCTTTTGCTAAGCCTAAATGCCATAAAATAATGTAATTAAAATTGAATATGTTGAGAATATTTAAAGCAGGCCAAGCACATACTTTTTAATAAATTGAGTTGGATCAACACAAGGAATTCGAAAGAATACATTAACTACCCTTATTACAAAAATCAGATTAATCTTCTAAAATAAAAACCTGACACTATAAATAATTGGATTATCGTCATTCCAAAAAGTGGTTTCCATTCCTATACTTTACAGCTTTGGTCCATCGAAGTCCAGTTTTATTTTTACTTATCAGTAAAGAATTAATAAAAAAATAAGTATCTCTAAAAGAAGGTGCTTTCGAGAAAATCAGTTTACAATCACCTGAATAATAAACAACTAGAATATTCAAATAAACAGTTATCCTCTCCTAAGATCAAGCAATAGGCTAGTTTTAACCCCCAAGTAAAATTTCGGCACCAAAATATCTTTCAGAATTATGGACATGGTGGCGCTGGATTTTACAGTGGCTTGGGGATGTGCGATAGAGTTGGGAGAAATTTTGTGGAGGGAAAATCAGAATGTTTAATCCTAATTTTCTCATCCTCCAAATATGACAAGGTAGTTCCTAGTCAACTGAATTACACTTCTACCTCATTTACAAATCAAAATGCTAAACTCTTTAACAATTTACACTTGTTACTCCTCCGGTTTTGATTCAGGTTTTTTCAAGACCAAGTAGAAGCAGTAAAGGGTCACAGACAATATCAGTCCTTGAGTGACTATGGCTAGAATAAATGCTGAAGTGTTCATGATAATGCTGATTTTTTACGTTTTACGCTGGAATACCAAACAATTGCGATGATCCCTAGAAATAAGAGAACCAGTTGGATTCTAGCGATAGTGGAATAGAACATCTTTTTCTCCAAAAATACTGCTTGGTCTGGACTTAGAATTAATGCTTGCTTGATATCCTCATGTGTTAGTTTGGCTATCAAAGCACTTGGATCTAGACTGTAGAGATTTCCATCTGCCAAAGAAGCGATAGCTCCTGCCCAGTCATTTCCGGCTGGGGTGAATAATGCACTGATGAATACCAATAACAGCAAAACGGGAGTCACATATTTCATGATCCATTTATAGATAGCCGGAATCCGAATGTCTGCACCCCGGTTGATTTCTGCCCAGCCCTTGTCCATCCCAAAAATCCACGCAAAAAGGATGGTCTCCAATAATGCAAATACTACCAAGCTGACTGTTCCTGCCCAATAGTCATATTCATCAAAGTAGCCATACTGATAAAACAGGACAGTTGGAATTCCCATCACCAATGCCACTAAGCCAAATGAGATTGCTCCTTTTACTTTACCCCAGCCGAACTCGTCTTTCATAAATCCCATCCAAGGTGTACCCATTGCAAGGGAAGAAGTGATTCCTGCAAAAAACAGTAATCCAAACCAACAAACGCCTGCGATGATCCCAAAGGTGGCTCCCCATTGCTGGAAGAGGTAAGGCATTGTCTGAAAGGCCATTCCAAATCCGGCATTTTCTAATACCCAATCGATACCTAAAAACCCAGCTGCTATCGGGATAACAATCGCAGAACCTAACAACACCTCTACAAATTCATTGGTAAATCCCGCAGTGACTGAGTTTAAGGCGATATCCTCGTTTTCTTTAATGTAAGAGGCGTAGCACTGGATGGATCCCATTCCTACAGAGAGGGTAAAGAAAATCTGTCCCGCCGCTGCCAGCCAAACTTTAGGGTCTGCCAGGGAGCTATATTGGGGAGTCCAGAGAAAATTGATCCCATCCCAAGCATTCGCATCCGGAAATTCGGCAGAGGCAAAACTCGTCCCCATAGTCCAGCCCCTTACCGCCAAAATAATCCCAAAGAGAATCAACAAGGGCATTCCGATTTTAGCCACTTTTTCAATTCCTCCAAGACCAGTGGAAAGGATGTACACATTGACTCCCAATACTAGGATGTATATAATCAAAGGAAGTAGAGGAATTCCAAAATCGGAGCCATTGAGATTGACATAATTATCAAAAAAAAGGCTGATCGCTTCTTTACTCATCCCTGTGAAAGATCCCAATAAGGTGTGCAAGACATACATGAAAGTCCAAGACTCGATATAGGTATAGTATGCCACCACCGCAATATTGGTGAAGATTCCGAATACACCGATGTATTTCCAAATGGTCTTTTTGGACATCGAATCCAAGATATAAGGAGTGCTATGATTGCCACTGATACCGCCAAATCGACCGATGGACCATTCTACAAATAGAAGTGGGATTCCCATCAAGACAAAGCAGATCAGGTAAGGGAGTATAAATGCCCCACCACCATTTTGCACCGCTTGAACAGGAAATCGGAGGAAGTTCCCTAGGCCCACGGCATTTCCAGCCATGGCGAGGATCAAGCCAGTTCTTGATCCCCATGATTCTTTTTGATTGCTCATATTATAGCGCTAACAGCATTTCTGAGAGGTATTGAATTTTAATTTTTATTCAATGAATTTGAGATCAGGTCTACCCATTTTTCGGCGAGCACGGACTCTCCGTTTAGGTCAGTAAATAATTCTGCGTCATAAAACTCAAGAACTGTTGGTTTGGCGCCTTCTAGCAGGTAGTTCAGCTCAATCCCTACGAAATCCACAATTGTCCTTTTAGAACTTTCTGACTTGACCTCTCGGGTGATTTTTTGAATTTTCGCTGATTTCACCTGCTGCAGATCGATCGTACTAGTCAAAGGCTGATCACTCGACCTCATGTATGCCAATACTTTTTTCTCCGGATCAAGACCGATGGCATACTGATTTCGCCAAATCTCCGATTGAGTGGGAGTTCCGTTTTTTAGGGAAGCGAGTTCAGACAACTTCATTAGAAGTACTTTTCGCTTTTTTGTGTCTTTAATAGAATGATAAATAAAAGGGGCGCAAACGGCACCGAATAATAGAAATGACAAACTCGTTGTCACTGGATCAATGTCAATCATGGGAAGTAATGTTAGTGTGAAAGAATAGAAGTTTCGCTCGAAAGAGCTTAGAAAGACCTATTCGACTCTACCAACTGAAGAAAAAATGGCAAAAAGTCTCCCTTACATTAAAGTGGGAGATGGATTTTTGAAAAAAGGAAGGTGCGAGGTAAGCTGAGTTTAAATGGAGTTCCTCGGATTTCCAAGGCGTATTTAATCGGTGGATTAGACTCCAATCTACCTTAAATGGCGGTGTTTTTGGAAGCTCAGAACTAACCCGAATATCAACTTGGTGAGCTTGATCCTGATTCAGAAATGTTTCTGTGCCCATATGGCCATTTCTAGAATCATTCCTTGGAGTAAATGAAGTAAAAGCGATAAACCCAATAAACCAGCAAAGGCCAAAAAGGAAGGAAATTCGCTGTGGATTCATATATTTAAGGCAAATGCCGAAGCAAATGTAATGCAATTGCAATCGGTATTTCAATAAGTAATTTCTAATATTTTAGCGAGTAGTTTTTAAGGTTATTTTAGTCAGATTTAACTGCTCCTCAGCTAAGCATAGTAGGACAATTCAAAGCGCTAGGTTTTTCGTAACCTAGCACACTATAATTTAATTAAAACAGAAAATCGGCCATCAAATTGATAAACCCAACTAATCAGAAATTCCATATAGCAAGAATTCTAGCTTAATTTTAAAGGATATAAACCCAAAGAATATGAAACAATTATTACTCACCAGTCTATTTTTAATATTCCTAGTAAGCTTTATCAAAGCTCAAAACAAACCAGCTTACCAGTTATTTAGCCATAATGGGAAGTTGGCTGATTATGATAAAATGATCAAAGATCTTGCAAAAAGTGATATGGTGTTTTTTGGAGAATATCACTTTAATCCGATTTCACATTGGTTGCAATTGGAGATGAGCAAAAGCTTCTTTGAAATGAAAGGCAACAATTTGTTTTTCGGTGCAGAAATGTTTGAATCTGGCAACCAGTTGGTCATTAATGAATATTTAGCCGGCTTCTATACCGAGGATAAAATGACCCCTGAAATCACCCAGCTCTGGAGCAATTATAAAACTGATTATAAGCCCTTAATGGATTTTGCAAAAGAAAAGGGATTGCGTTTTATTGCTACAAATATTCCCAGAAGATACGCTTCCATGATTAATAGCATGGGTATGGACGCTTTGAAGAAACTAAGTCCCGAAGCACTTGCCCTAATTGGTCCAGATCTGGAAAAATATTTTGACCCCACTGTTAAAGCTTATGCCGAAATGGGAGATAAAATGGGTGGTCATGTCCCGCCCAACATGCTAAATATCCAAACTGCTCAAGCAGCTAAAGATGCTACGATGGCACATTTTTCACTGGCCAACTTTAAATCAGGCGATTTGCTATTCCATTTCGAAGGTTCTTATCATTCCAATAATGACCAAGGAATAATCTGGTGGATCAATAAAATTCAACCTGGACTAAAAATAAAATCAATTACTACGGTATTGCAATCCGAATGGGATGAAATGACAGTGCGCGAAAAAGATGAAATCGCAACTTATATACTCGTAGTGGCCGATAGTATGACTCAAACAAAATGATCCCTAGTTCATCCTCCTTCTGAGTGCGGAAGAATTATTCACAAGACAAAACCTCCTCTCTAGCTAGTCGAAGGCAATCCGCTTTTTGATTTTTTGAAGTTTATGATTCCGGATTTTCCACAGGCGAAACCGAGGCTTTGGTACTCCCGACGTCGAAATCAAACATTAGCTTCGGCATAATTTCACTACTTTGCCTCAGTTTTAATTCAAATCATTCCTTATGAAGCACCTTATTTTAATTCTTTTGATTACCTGTAGTTTTTCTACGCTTGTTCATTCCCAAAATTTCCCATCTATGGATAAAAGCCCTTTGGACGTAGCTTATTTGCCAGATAATTTCGCCCACGACCGTAAGGATGGCGATAAGGCTATTGTGAAAGTTTATTACAGCAGACCAGCCAAGAGCGGAAGAGTAGTTTTTGGGAAAATGGCTGCTTACGATAAGGTTTGGCGTTTAGGGGCCAATGAGGCAGTGGAATTTAAAGCATATCAGGATATGACGCTTGGTAGCAAAAAAATAAAAGCAGGAACCTATTCTATGTTTGCGATTCCTGGAGAAAGGGAATGGACGATCATTTTGAATTCAGACCTAGACTATTGGGGAGCATATTCTTATACTGAGAAGAATGATGTGGTTAGATTCACTGTTCCGACCAAATCACTTCCAGAAGTGGTGGAAGCATTCTCCATTCGATTTGAGGATCTGGGAAATAATACTGCGGTAATGCGGATTGCTTGGGATCAGACTATGGTGGAAATCCCGGTGAAATATTAAAATATATTGGGGCTATTTTTGATGAGGTTCTAATTATTTCGTCGCTCCAGATCCAAAGCTATTTTCCTTTTAATCGCTCAAAATCGAGCGTTTCCCTACCTCATTTACATCAAAAGAATGAAGAGTCTCTTCTCTAATCTATTATTCAAAGTATTTGTCGCAATCGTATTGGGTATTGTCTTCGGATTATACTTACCGGAATCCATCAATCGGATTTTCGCGACTTTCAATTCATTTTTTGGGCAATTTCTGAACTTTGCCATTCCACTGATTATACTGGGATTGATCATGCCCGCCATTTCTGGTTTAGGCAAAGGAGCAGGTAGATTACTGCTGATTACCGCAGCCATTGCCTATGGATCGACTCTCTTTTCTGGGTTTATGAGCTATTTCACTGCATCTACTATTTTCCCCTCGCTCCTTTCTTCCCATATCAATGAAGCAGCTGAGATTGCGGAAGGTGGAAAAGATCTCGTTCCTTATTTCAGTATCACGATTCCTGCAGTGATAGATGTGATGTCTGCTTTGGTGTTGGCTTTTGTAATTGGTTTGGGACTTTCCTATCAGGAGAATTCAACTTTAAAAAAGGTGGTGAAGGATTTTGAGACCATCATTATGCAATTGATTGAGAATGTGATCGTGCCACTACTTCCGATATTCATTTTGGGGATTTTTGCGAATATGGCATTTAGTGGTCAAGTGTATTCCATACTCTCGGTATTCGTGAATATCATTGGAGTGATTTTCGCCATGCATATATTCTTGCTGTTACTCCAATATGTGATTACGGGGGCTATTGTGAAGAAGAATCCATTTCGATTATTGGCCAATATGATGCCTGCTTATTTCACAGCTTTGGGCACCCAATCGTCGGCCGCCACCATTCCGGTGACTTTAGAGCAAACGGAGAAAAATGGTGTTTCGCCTAAGATCGCGGGATTTGTGATTCCACTTTGTGCTACGATTCACCTTTCGGGCAGTATTATGAAAATCACTGCCTGTGCGATGGCTTTAATGATTTTAGAAGGAGTTCCTTATGATTTTGGAATGTTTGTTGGATTTATTTTTATGCTGGGCATCGCGATGGTGGCTGCACCTGGCGTACCTGGAGGTGCGATTATGGCTGCTATTGGTGTCCTTCAGTCTATGTTGGGATTTAGCGAGGAAATGATCGGATTAATGATCGCGCTTTATATTGCGATGGACAGTTTCGGTACTGCTTGTAATGTCACAGGTGATGGAGCAATTGCCCTGGTCGTGGATAAGATCACGAAGGAGAAGTAATTTATCCTGAAGTTTTCCTTCGGAATAAATGGATTGCAAATTCAAAGGAAAAGTAAGGCGGAGTTGCAAACTCCGCATAGCCTAAGACACGAATGGCGGCTAAAATTGCAACAAGATTCTTGATCCAAATAGGTTGAAACAACAAGCTTAATTCACATTTGAAAACTTATCAAACTGATTTAATTTTTTCAATAAGGCCAAATGACGTGAATAGGCTTTTCCATCCAAGGGAATTTAATTAGTGAAAAAGAGAACGGAGCTTGATTAATCAATACATCATAGGCCCTTTTTTCCACAATTAATTCCCAATGATCTTGATAAGCTGTTAACAGCCCGTCTCGAATTAACCAATTCCCTCTAAAGCCGGGGATCGAAGTATCTCCTATTGCTTGCCAGTGACCAATAGCTGCTTTAAGAAGTTCGGCTATGAGTTCTGAGTTCTCTTGGGTGATACTGGTGGTGGTTGTTATTATTGGACTTGTGATAGATACGCCACAAAGGACTTTATTAAGTGGAAGATAAGGTTCTTCTGCAACTGAGATTCCAGCTGCCAAGAATTGGAGATATTGTACGGCGTTCGATTGACTGTATTCATCTAGAAATTTACCGTCTTGTATCAAACCGAGTCGCTCAAATAGCATTGGAAAAAAACTATTTAACAAAACTAATCCTGCATTTTTTATAGCAATTCCTTGATTCATAAATTCGATTTGATTTAGTTTTAGTTATTACAAAATGGTTTGAAAATTCGCCTGAGCCCGAATGGTTTTTGAGGTATCGAGTTTCAATGATAGCCTACTATTCACTTTCTTTCCAGTGAAAAAACCATTTTTCTCCAGCAAACACTAAAATAATCCCAATTGCTGTAACAATTACCACCAGAAGTTCTGAACTAGCTTTTATCCATAAAAAGCGATTAACACAATGAGATCAAGTAATAGTAATCTCAAAACACAGGAAGATATAGGCTTTATACGCAAAGCTTTCACTAAATTAAAATTGCTTACTTCAAAAAGGTGCCCCATAAATTAGAACTAGCAAACACACCCATTCGACCTCAAAATGAAAAAATTCCTGCTTAGTTTATATCCGCTACTATTTTTTCTCCTTCTCTTAGGATGTAATTCCGGTTCAAAAAATGAAGATGCAGAATCTGCCCTTGGCTTTATCCTTCAGGAGTCAGACCTCCCCGATTACGAAAAAAACATAGATCATAAAGGTCTGCTCACTGCGTTGGATGATCGGCAGGGGGAATCTATGCGGACTGGAGAGCATATTTACAACAATACCTGTTTCAATTGTCATGGAAACCCCGAGCAAGAGGGTTCTATGCCTAATGCATTTAAATTCTGGAAGGACGAATTTAAAGTAGGAAAAGACCCCTATTCCATCTACCAAACACTCACCAGAGGGTATGGATCAATGCCGCCGCAAGTCAATTTGACTCCTGTAGAAAAGTATGACATCATCAATTACCTGAGGGAAACATTTCTGAAAGAGGCTAACCCGAATCAATATATCGACGTTGACTCGGCCTATTTGGCAAGCTTGCCTGACGGAACGACCACCGGCCCAGCACCCAAAGAGTTTAAGCCTTGGGCGGAAATGGACTATGGCAACTTTTTGATCAATACCTATGAAGTGGTCGCACAGAATGCGCCTCCAAGAGAACGGTCCACAGGTCCAATCCAGCCGCTTAAGGATGAAAACTATATCAATTCCAATTTCGCCTACAAAGGAATTGCCGTAAGACTGGATGAGGGAAAAGGTGGAGTTGCCGCTGGCAAAGCTTGGATGATGTTTGACCACGACCTAATGCGAGTTGCGGGAGCATGGACAGGTGATGGTTTTATTGATTGGGAAGCGATTTTATTTAATGGAAAACACAACATTACTCCTCGAACTGTTGGTGAACTTCACTTTGAAAACCCGGTAGTACCAGCTTGGGCAAACCCAGGCACGGGCAACTTTGACGATCCTCGATTTACAGCACGAGACAAACGAAAGTTTGGACCCTTACCTCGGGAGTGGGCACACTACGAGGGACTTTATCAATTCAACGATCGGGTGATTATTTCTTACACCGTGGGCAATGCAGAAGTCTTGGAAACTTTTGGGCTGGAGACGTTAGAAGACCAACCGGTATTTACCAGAACGTTGAATATTTCTCCTTCTGCCAAACCGCTGAAAATGAGAATTGCTCCCACGGGAACTTCTGTGGCCTTGGTCGGTGAAGGGGCAGTTTTGAAAGATCAAGGTGGCTTTACCGTGATGGAGATCTCTCCTTCTCAATCCGTGAAAATTAAATTATTGATCGCAAAATCAGGAGCGATAGGATTGAAGCAATTCGCAAAAACGTCCAATCCACCAGAGGATTTAAATCCATTGATCAAAGGAGGTCCTGCCAGATATTCCCAAAAACTGACCACAGAAGTTCAGAAGGGAGAACAGGATGGACCTTTTCAGGTAGATATTCTTAACCCACCTTTTGACAGTCCATGGAAAAATCAATTCAGATTAAGCGGTCTTGACTTTTTCAAAGATCCCAACAAAGGGGTGATTTGCTCGACCGATGGAGACGTTTGGCTGGTGGAAGGCTTTACCAAAAATTCCGGAAAACTCACCTGGCAACGCATCGCTTCAGGCTTGTTTCAACCTTTGGGAATCAAGGTGGTCAATGAGGAGATTTTCGTCACCTGCAGAGATCAGCTGGTCCGCCTCCACGATTATAACGGTGACAGGGAAACGGACTTTTACGAAAGCTTCAACAATGATCATCAGGTCACGGATCACTTCCATGAATTTGCCATGGGACTTCAGAACGATGATGAAGGGAATTTCTATTATGCCAAAAGTGCCCGACATGCCCGAGAGGCTTTGATCCCTCAGCACGGGACATTAATCAAGGTGAGTAAGGATGGACTAAAAACTGATATTATCGCAACTGGTTTCAGAGCAGCAAACGGGGTATGTATCAATCCTGACGGTACGTTTATAGTTACCGATCAAGAAGGTCACTGGAACCCGATGAACCGGATCAATTGGGTGAAAGCCGGTGGTTTCTATGGAAATATGTTTAGCTACAATCCCCCCGCGGACAGCACCGAAAGCGGGATGGAATTACCTCTAGTTTGGGTGGAACGGGACATCGATCAATCCCCTTCCGAACTCCTTTGGGTGGATAGCAAAAAGTGGGGAGTGCTTGACGGGAAACTTCTAAACTTCTCCTATGGCTATGGGAAAATCTTTGTGGTCCCTTTTGAAAAAATAGATGGACAAGTACAGGGAGGGATTTTTGAATTGCCGATTCCTAGGTTTTCAACCGGAGTGATGCGAGGCAGGTTCAATCCTGGAGATGAACAGTTGTATCTATGCGGATTATCAGCTTGGGGTTCCACACAGCCACAATTGGGGGGACTTTACCGAATCCGAAGAGTAGATCAGCCGATGGTCATTCCCATTGGGATTAAAGCAACCACTACAGGAATAGAGCTAAGCTTTACCGATGAACTCGATCAGGCAAGCATCAATCAAATTGCGAACTACACCGTAGAGACTTGGGATCTTTTACGATCCAGAAAGTACGGATCAAAGCACTACAATGAAAAATTCCTGAAGGTCACCAAAGCTGAATTGGGAAAAGACAAAAGAACTATTAAACTGACTATCCCCGAAATCAAACCAACCTGGGTCATGGAAATTCAATATCAGGTGAAGGATAAAGAGGGTAAAAACATTGATGGATCCATTCAGAATACGATTCATCAATTGGGGGGAAGTACGGCTAAGTGACACCTTGCTGTTCGAGATTTGCAATCTCGAACCTTGATCTAGGGATTTGCAATCCCAAAATAAGCGACAATTAATTGTTTTGGCGAACCCTTCTTTTCTCCATTGACATCTTTTCGGCCAAAACCCGGAAACAATGGAATCTTCGTAAACCCCGAGCTGAAGCTCGGGGCTACAAAAATACCGTCCCTATGGGACTTCCCTACTTTCGGTCAAATAGATTATCCTGCTGTTCGAGATTTGTAATCTCGAACCTCGCTCTAGGGATTTGCAATCCCAAAATAAGCGACAATTAATTGTCTTAGATAACCGTTCTTTTCCATCTTTTTATTTTTCTGGATTTGTAATTCAACCAATACCAAAAAAGTTTTACGGCTTCACCGTCGTGGAATCAATCCCTGTCTTTTTAACCCCCGGTTTCACCGAGGGTTATTCATGGTTTGACCCTGCCTACCGGACAGGCAGGCACTTCGTGGTCTACCTATCCAAGTTGTCTTTCTATTGATTAATCGTTATAAAAAAGATCCTGAAATGCCTGCCCGCCTCGTCGGGGATCAAACCATAAATACCTGTGTGCCGTGGCGTAGCCATGGGTAAAACCCAAGGTTGGGCAAATATGAACGGCAAAATCTGGACCCAAGGGGTTGAATTATTAGGTTCCTGACGTTCCTAAAAGGAAAAATCCGCAGGTTGACTAGTCATATTTCCGTACTGTTGTAAGAAGTAAAAACAACTTTATAACTTGAAACAGTTTTGCAGCGAATCACAAAAAACTTTAATTAAAGCCAAGATGCGCCCAGAATTTCATTTCAACCAGTAAAACCATCCCAATGAACAACTCAGAATCAATCATCAATTCCATCAAGGAAACATCTGGAGATCTCAGCTGGCAAGAATTACTCGAAACCATCATTTCGTCCTTTGATTGTACTGCAGGCACCATCCATACACTTGACCCCACGACTAATCTATTGATGCTCCAATCCCAAAAAGGCATACCTGACTTCCTTTTGCCAAAAATGTCTTCCATTCCCATCGGAAAGGGCATGGCTGGAATCGCAGCTGAGCGGAAGACTCCGGTAGAAATGTGTAATCTGCAGACCGACGATTCCGGGGTAGCTCGTCCAGCCGCAAAGGAAACCAAAGTGGAAGGGTCCATCGCCGTCCCGATGCTATTGGAAGGGAAACTATATGGAACCCTGGGCATCGCCAAGCCGGTACCGTATGATTTCACCAAGGCAGAAAGTGATGCGTTGCTAAAGATTGGGGAGGAGATAGCTAAAAGTATTTGAGCACAAGTGACATCATCAAAGTACTAGTTTCATTCTACGCTCGAGCCTGTGTTTTGACCGATATTAAGTTATAGAAGTGGTCTTTGTGACACAGGCCTCGGTGAAGGATATATCAAGTGCTGCTTCTAAGGAAGCAGCACAACAGTAGAGCACTGTAGAAATAATTTTTTTAACCTATCATTTATCTATCATTTTCTTTGCACTCCTCCGCAAATCCTTTGTGTCCTTCGCTGCAAAAAATAGACCCACGGTTTAAGTAATTGAAAGTGATTCTGCTGTCAAATTAGAATCAACAGCTTTTATAAAAGTGTTTCTGTGCAAGTTTAGCTTCGATTTCCTTGGCTTCTTGGTACTAGAAAGCCCTCTCAGATTCGTATATCTTAAGGTATTAGGAATTTACTTAAATGAAATTTTTTAGAAGAAGGATACAGTAGGACACATGGCCAATTTATAACCTTTATATTATGTTTGTTATTAAAAAATCGCTTCCTCTGACTTAAGTTTATTTAGGATAATTTATTCATGTACAACCGATTATATCTGCTGGGAGTATTCCTTGTTTTTGCTTTATTCTTCTTTCCTTCTTGCGAAAAAGAAACAGGATCTGGCGCTGACAACCTTAAAATCCCAGAGCAGGTCAGCTATAATTTTCATATTCGTCCCATTCTTTCCGACAACTGCTATGCCTGTCATGGTCCGGATGCAAACAAAAGGGAAGCAGACCTCAGGCTTGACACCGAAGAAGGTGCTTTTGCAGCATTAAAAGAGACCAAAGGAAAGTTTGCATTAGTCGCAGGCAATGTCGAAGAATCGGTACTCTACCATCGAATCACTACCGATGATCCCACTAGTATGATGCCGCCTCCTGAATCCAACTTAAAACTTACCGGTCGGGAAATCAAACTGATTGAAAAATGGATTAGTCAGGGTGCTGTATATGAGCCACATTGGGCCTTTGTACCTCCCAAATCATCCGAAATTCCTGGAATATCCCAAAAATCCTGGCCGATAAACGAAGTGGATTATTTCATTTTGGCCAAACTGGAAGAGTCGGAAATGAAGCCTAATGAGGAATCCGATAAAGAAGCGCTCTTGAAAAGGGCGAGTTTAGACCTTACTGGTCTGCCTCCTACACTAGAAATGATGGATGAATTTCTGGCTGATAATTCTGCAGATGCCTATGAAAAACTAGTGGATCGATTGCTTGCTAGTCCTGCTTATGGAGAAAAAATGGCGGTCTATTGGATGGATATCGCTCGTTTTGCAGATTCTCATGGTTTTCAGGATGACAGCTACCGGAGCCAATGGCCTTGGCGAGACTGGGTGATCCATGCCTTCAATGAAAATATGCCTTATGACCAGTTTATAACTTGGCAGTTGGCTGGAGATCTAATTCCACAAGCGACAAAGGAACAAATCTTGGCAACCGGATTTAATCGAAATCATAAAATCACCGAAGAAGGAGGTGTAGTAGATGAGGAATATCGGGTAATGTACGTAACGGACCGAACCAATACCGTCAGCAAATCCCTCTTGGGGATCACAATGGAGTGTGCAGGTTGCCATGACCACAAGTACGATCCTATTTCTCAAAAGGAATACTATTCATTTTATTCCTTCTTTAATAACATCAAAGAAAAAGGGATTGAGTCTTCTGTAGGAGGTCCTGAAACGTATGCAAAACGTCCCTTAATGCAAATAAGCAATGCTGAGGTGGATTCCATTCTGACTTTTATTAATAAAAAAGATACCCTTGACTTGATTGTTTCCGTGATGGGAGATTTGGATTCCCTTCGGCCCACCTATGTGCTTGAACGTGGAGCTTATGACCAGCCAAGAGATGCAGTGACTGTCAAAACTCCTGAATCAATCCTTTCATTTGGTCCAAATTATAAGAAAAACCGACTCGGATTGGCGGATTGGATGTTTAGCAGGGACAATCCTCTCACTTCCAGAGTTTTTGTTAATCAGATTTGGCAGGAAATCTTCGGTAGCGGAATTGTCACTACTCCTGGAGATTTTGGGATGCAAGGAGCTTTGCCCACTCATCCGGAACTTTTGGATTGGTTGTCTGTGGACTTGATGGAAAATAACTGGGATATCAAGCGACTGATCAAAAGCATGGTTAATTCGGCAACGTATCGTCAATCTGCTGTCATGACCAAAAAACAGTTGGAAATGGATCCTGACAACGTATTGCTTGGCCGCGCTCCCCGTCATCGCATCAAAGCAGAATTTGTCCGTGACATAATCCTAGCGAGCAGTGGCTTGCTCAACCGGGAAATCGGTGGGCCAAGTGTAAAACCTTATCAGCCAGACGGACTTTGGGAAGGTGCAACCTCGGGTAGGGGAATCTTATCTACATATAAACAGGATCACCATGAAAATCTGTACCGTCGTGGATTGTATAATTTCATCAAACGGACTGTTCCTCCACCTGCTATGACCATTTTCGATGGTAGTAATCGGGATCAGTGTGAAGTGCAAAGACCGATTACGAATACTCCTCTACAGGCTTTGGTGATGCTCAATGATCCTACAGTTTTGGAAGCGAGTAGGGTTTTGGCAGGAAAATTACTTCAGGAATCCAGCAATTCTGAAGCAAACATCCGGAAGGCCTTCCGGCTCATAGTCTGTCGGAAACCCACCGACCAGGAAGTCGCTATTCTCAAAAATTACTATGAGGGAAGACTAAAGAGCCTGAAAGAGACAGATGCGATAGACCTACTTTCGGTGGGAGAATATCCAAGTCCTAAGGGCCTGAACGCTATAGCGGTTGCCTCCCTGATGCAGGTGATTACTAGTATATATAATCTAGAAGAAACCATTTCTAAAACCTGATATGGAAAAAGAAATTTTAGAGCACCGGTTAAACGTGAATAGAAGAAGGTTTTTGTCCCATCTAGGGATTGGAGTGGGGAGTGTCGCACTCGGTTCTTTATTGATGCCAGATTTATTTAAGGGTACAGGGAGTATGGATGCCGATATGATTCCCGGATTGCGGGATTTTGCTCCCAAAGCCAAACGGGTGATTTATCTCTTCCAAAATGGGGCTCCTTCCCAGATTGAGACCTTTGATTACAAACCCAAGCTGAAGGAAATGTTCGGGCAGGAGCTTCCTGATTCTGTTCGGGGAGGTCAGCGATTGACCGGGATGACGTCCAATCAGTCCTCATTTCCCTTGGTTGGGTCCTTTGCTGATTTTAAGCAATATGGTCAATCTGGAGCATGGATAAGTGATCTTTTACCTTACACCGCAAAAATTGCCGATGATCTATGCATCGTACGATCTATGCATACAGAGGCTATTAACCATGACCCGGCGCTTACCTTTTTCCAGACGGGTGCACAGCAGGGCAATAGACCTAGCATGGGATCATGGCTGAGTTATGGATTGGGCAGTGAAAACCAAAATTTGCCTGCTTTTACCGTACTGCTTTCTCGAGGAATAGGTAATGGTCAGGGAGTATATTCTAAGCTATGGAACAATGGCTTTTTGGATTCTGTCCATCAGGGCGTACAATTCAGTAGCGGTGAAGATCCAGTACTTTATCTGAAAGACCCCAAGGGATTGAGTAGAGAGGAAAGAAGGGCCATGTTGGATAATATTTCTGAGCTGAATCATATTTCCAATGAAAAATTAGGTGATCCCGAGATCAACGCCAAAATCCAACAATATGAAATGGCTTACCGGATGCAGACCACCGTTCCGGAAATCATGGATCTTAATAAAGAACCTGACTCTGTGATCAAATTGTACGGACCTGACTGTCTGGTCCCTGGGACTTATGCAGCAAATTGTCTTTTGGCCAGAAAACTCTCTGAAAGCGGGGTTCGCTTTGTACAACTTTACCACCAAGGATGGGATCAGCATGGAAACTTACCTTTTGAAATATCCCATCAGGCCAAAGATACCGATCAGGCATCGGCTGCATTGGTGACAGACTTGAAACAGCGCGGACTTCTGGATGAGACTTTGGTTATCTGGGGTGGAGAATTTGGGAGGACTAATTACAGCCAGGGCAAATTGAATCCTACTGATTATGGTCGTGATCATCATCCCCGATGCTTTAGTATTTGGATGGCAGGAGGAGGAGTAAAGCCTGGGCTAATTTATGGCGAAACAGACGAATTGGGATACAATGTGGCGAAAGATCCTGTACATGTCCATGATTTTCAGGCTACCGTGCTTCACTTAATGGGGCTGGATCATGAGAAACTGATCTACAAGCACCTAGGCCGAAGATTCAGATTGACAGATATTTCCGGTCATGTGATCAAAGACTTGATTGCATAGAAAAATTCACCCGTCTATCAACACTACCCAATTTATGAAGAGTAAGCTTGTAGGCATTGCAGAGAAAATTTTACTTGGAGGCAATATCATGTTGCTCTTTTTCCTGTTGTTTGAGTCATATATCACTATTCCCCTTTGGATGCAGCCGATTGGGCGGATGCATCCCATTATGCTTCATTTTCCCATTGCACTGATGTTGCTTGCACTTCTGCTTGAATTTTTCCGCTTTAGGCCAGAATTCCAGTCCCAACCTTTCTTTCAGAATTTCTCCAGATCTCTCCTACTATTTTCTATTCTGACAGGATTGCTCGCTGCGATCATGGGTCTGTTTTTGTCTCAAGAGGCAGGGTATTCCGGTCAAACGCTGGTTTGGCATAAATGGTCCGGCGCAGGAATGGTTTTCTTGGCTTCCTTGATTTATGCCTTTCGCGATTATAAATGGTATCAGGGGAAAGTATCCAAAGTAGCACTGGGAATAGCCACACTTTCCATTATTCTGGCAGGACATTTTGGAGCTACGCTCACGCATGGTGAGAACTTTATACTCGAGCCTGTTCTTACAGCCCAAGTAAAGATAGTGCCATTTGAAGAAGCACAGGTTTTTAACCATTTGATACTTCCAATTTTGGAAAATAAGTGTAATTCCTGCCACAATTCCTCTAAAGCAAAAGGAGAATTGATCATGACAAGCATAAAAACCTTGCTCAAAGGGGGAGAAAATGGGGTGATATTTGTTGGAGGAAAGCCTGAGGAGAGTTCGCTGCTGACCCGAATCCATTTACCGGAGAAAGATGATGATCATATGCCTCCATCTGGAAAACCTCAGTTGACGGAGGGAGAAAAAGCCCTTTTGGTACAGTGGATTAAATCTAATCTAGAGCCTGAGACCATGCTCGTGTCACTTCCTGAGGCGGATGAATTGCGAGTAATTGCAAGGGAATATTTTGATTCACAATCTTCTGAACCGGCATTTGATTTCTCTCCAGCAAATCCCAAAATGATCCAAGAACTTAACACCTCATATCGGGCAGTTATTCCTTTCGCCAAGGATTCACCTGCGTTGGACGTGGTGTTTTTCAGCGCAGCAAACTTTTCTCCAACCTCCTTAGCAGAACTTGTGAAAGTGAGTGAACAAGTAGTCGCGCTGAACGTGAGTAAAATGCCTGTTACAGATCAGGACATGAAGTCCATTTTGGGCTTTGAAAATCTAATCCGGCTAAATCTAAATTTTACAGAAATCACAGGAGAAGGGCTTACTGAGTTGGTGAAGCTTAAAAATCTTCGACAGCTTTCTGTTTCGGGAACCAAGATGGATTTTGTTTCCTTGGAGGAGGTGGCTAGGAATTTTGAGAATTTACAGACGGTCACTGTCTGGGATACTCCCGTGTCGAAGGCTGAATTGGAAACACTCAGAGAAAAGTTTAAAAACATCACATGGGTAGTTGGAAGAGAGGACCTGGATGAGGATATTTTGCAATTGAACTTACCACAACTTTCCAATGCCTCCAATATTTTCACGGATACACTAGCCTTGAAAATTGGTCACCCGATCAGGGATGTTGAAATCCGTTTTACCTTGGATGGCTCAGAACCTGACAGGGAGAATTCTGCAAAGTTTGTTTTTGGCGAAACAGTTCTGACCGAAGGAAAGCTGGTCAAGGCAAGGGCATACAAAGATGGCTGGGGCAACAGTGAGGTAGCTACTTTTAGTGTCTATCAAAACAGAAACCTCCCTGACACCGTGATGCTTTTGAGCAAATTGAGCAGGGTTCATCCTGCGAATGGATCCAAAACCTTCTTTGATAAAGAGCAGGGAACCTTCAATGCAAACAGTCCGGCATGGGCAAACAATTGGGCAGGTTTTCGTGGTAATTCTATGGAATTGCTTTTGGAATATGATGAAAAGGTAGAAGTTAGTTCTGTGAGTATGCGCGTATTGGTAGAACCAAGTAATGTTATTTCTCCTCCTGAATCCATTGAAATCTGGGCTGGTGATGATCCAAACTCCCTAAAGCTTGTAGGTAAGATGAGACCCAAGCAACCCACTAAGGAAGGAGAACCCTACATTGAACTCGTTACCTGTGAGTTCAGATCAATCACGGCAAAGTATATTAAAGTAGTGTCCAAGCCTGTGGAGAAAATCGGTGACTGGAGTAGTCGAAAGGGCGCTAGCGGCCTTTTATTGGTAGATGAGTTGTTTGTGAATTGAGGTGATGAATATTTTTTTTGACAAGTTTTAATGCCTTCAGGTAAAACTGAAAATTTCAAATTTTTCTCGATAGGGGTTTTAGTCAAGGTGCAATTCGGTCTGGAAAATAGTCATTGGCAGTTTGCATTCTGGTTTAGAGATAATTAGGTAGTAAAACTGATTTGGAGTCACACCTTTTCACTTTTTAGAATTCAAAATCACTCAACAGCTTTTATAAAAGTGTTTCTGAGTAAGTTTAGCTGCGATTTCCTTAGCAGTCTTGGCAGGGGAATCTCCTCCCAGATTCGTACATCCAAGGTATTGGGGGATACTTTCCCCTACTTAGCACATTAACTCCATAATCCAATACACTCAACACACTCATATCTGAATGAATTACCATGTTGGCAATGTTACGATGTACGAAAACCTCACCAGTATCTGCACCAATTATTTCATTGGTGGCACTCGACTATCGGCACAACCAATCCCAAGTAATGGCGGCTCTTATCCCTTTGCCATTTTTTGAAAATAGCCGGAATCTAAAGCCAGTTTAGTAGCGACCTAAGTTTGGTTGCTTTCTATTAGTTTTTTATAAAAAGGTGAATTCATTTCCGATCGAATTTAATGTGAATTGGCGATGGGCTTCAATCCAAAGAAAGCGATGTAGCTTTCTGGATTCTCAACGATTCCTTTGTCAGAAATCAACTTTACCCGGATGTTGCGCTCTTTGGCTTTCGACGCAAAATCCTCTAATATTTCAATGACATCGTAGTTCAATCGAATCGTCCTTCGTACATCCAGTTCGAGGTAGGTTCCTTCCGGAAGATTGCTCAATTCTCGTAAAATAGCCCCCTTGTTCAAGAAAGAAAGTTCCTCTGCCAAGGTCATGTAAACATGATTTCCCTCGCTCATATCTTTTTCAATATGTAGAAAATGGGAATTTTTGTAGTTCTCTATCAAAATGGTCAAGATGGAAATGGCCATTCCCATGGCAATCCCCACCAATATATCTGTAAACACGACTCCCAAGACCGTCACGATGAATGGTAAAAATTGTGACTTGCCCTGTTGGAACATTAATTTGAATAAAGCCGGATTAGCTAGCTTATAGCCGACCATCAACAAAATTGCCGCTAAGACCGCCAATGGGATTTTATTTAGCAAAGTTGGGATTAAAATGACCGCCAACAGGAGCATGAGTCCATGGGATATTGTGGACAACTTGGTTTTTCCACCGGCCTGCACATTGGCCGAAGATCGGACAATCACTTGAGTAACCGGAATTCCTCCGATTAATCCAGACAGGATATTACCGGTTCCCTGCGCAAATAGCTCCCGGTTAGTGGGAGTAACTTGTTTATCCGGATCGATTTTGTCTGCCGCTTCTACCGAAAGTAAAGTTTCCAAACTAGCTACCACAGCCAGAGTAAAGGCTACTGTCCAGACATTAAAATCAGTAATTGCCCTAAAATTTGGAAGAGTGAACTGCCCGATGAACATATTCACGTTTTCCGGAATAGGGACATTGACCAGATGGGAGGTCTGAATATAGAGAAATGAGTCCGGCGGAATCAGGCTTTGAAAAATCAATCCAATGATCACCGCTGCTAAAGGCCCTGGGAAAAGTTTGAAAAATCGATGCTTTTTGGTGAGTACTTTATCCCAAAGAATTAAGATCAACAAAGAAATCAGGGATAATGAAATCGCTCCAGGGGAAATGGATTGTAACATAGAAGAAAATGCGGTAAATGTATTTTCTCCATCGGGCTGGAAGAAACTTTCATCCCCTTCAAAATCTGCATCATATCCGAATGCATGTGGAATCTGTTTTAGGACAATAATAATACCGATAGCAGCCAGCATCCCCTTAATCACAGCACTTGGAAAATAGTAACCAATCACCCCGGCTTTCAAAAGCCCAAAGACGATCTGGATAACTCCCGCAAGAATCACTGCTAGGAGAAAGTTTTCAAAGCTCCCGAGTGTCCCGATCGCAGTAAATACAATCACCGCCAACCCGGCTCCCGGCCCACTGACACCGATCGTAGATCCACTAATCACGCCAACAACCACCCCACCGATAATCCCGGAAATCAACCCAGAGAACAAGGGAGCACCACTTGCCAAGGCGATCCCCAAACAAAGTGGCAAAGCCACAAAAAACACGACAATACTAGCCGACAAATCTTTTCCGACATGCTTAAATAAAGCTGACATACTTTTAATTTTTAAATGAGAATATTACCCAGGGGCAACCTGAGACCGGTAATCAAGAAGAAAACCTTAAAAATTTGGAGGAGGGATCAGAATAATCTGTTCGTAACTTGAAAAAATTCCAGAATTATTCCAGATAAATAAAATCTCATCCTTTTCATTTAACGGAGATATAAGCCAAAAAGAAGGAAGAAGAAAATAACTTTTGGTATCAAGATCTTCTTCAAACATCTCCTGCAGTGAATTGGTCTCAACCAATTCTTCTAGGGTCAATAGTATTGTACCATAGTAAGTGCTGGCGACAAAATTGATTGCCATCAAAAAACTTATTACGATTAAGATCTGCTTCACCTGATTATTAAATTCAAATCATGGACATTTTGAGAATAAATAGTTGAATCTCATAGTCGAAACCCCACTGACACAAAACAAAGGTTCTAAAAATTTAAGAGAAAAAGTTTTTTCTTTGATGGTCGGAAATATTATTTCTTTCAAAAAAAACGCAAGACCTTGGTTTTGAAAGGTTGTCACCGTCTATAGACGAAGGCTTGTAAAGGCTCTTATCCGTATTTATTCGGATGCAGTTACAGCCTGTCCAAATTGATTTTCAACTCGGAAGCACCTTTTTCTTAACTCATCATTCGGTTCTCTCTCAAGGCTTCAACTACTAGATGAACCCTCCTTCAAAACATGAATGACAAGTATATCGAAGCATGATTAATCGATGAAGAATTGGATTCTGAAGAATGTTTAGCTGATTTCAAGTTTTATCACTTGACCGAGGTAGGAATTAAATTAAAAGTGATTCTGCTGTCAAATTAGAATCAGCAGCTTTTATAAAAGTGTTTCTGTGCAAGTTTAGCTTCGATTTCCTTGGCAGTCTTGGTAATGGAAAGTCCTCCTAGATTCGTACATCTTAAGGTGTTGGGAATGCTTTTCCCTACTTCGTACATAGTCTCAATGACCTCATCCAAAGGAATCAAATGATCATACTCTGCCAAGGCCATATTTGCACAGGACAAGGCATTGGAGGCAGCCATTACATTTTTGTTTAGGCAGGGTGCTTCTACTCGATTTCCTATTGGGTCACAGATCATTCCCAACGAACTCTGCAAAGCCATCGAAGCTGCAGAAATACTTTGATTTACAGTACCGCCTGCCAAACTTACAATTGCAGCGGCAGCCATGGTGGAACCCGAGCCGCATTCTGCTTGGCATCCTCCCACTTCCGCTGCAAAGGTGGAATGTGCCGCAATAAACACCCCTATCAAACCTGCAATCATTAACGCCTTCGTGGTATCTTCATCTGAAAGACCCATCGAATCAGAAACGCCCAACACGGCTCCGGGCATCGCACCACAAGACCCAGCGGTCGGAGCTGCCACGATCACTCCCATGGAACTCTTCACCTCCATGATGGCAGATACATACATGATGATCCGATTTAAGACATTCCCATCGATCAGCTTTTTATCTTCCATCATGGACTTAAATTTCACCGATTGAGGTCCCAAAATCCGATCTTCAAACTCAGTTCCTCTCAAGCCAGTCTCCACTGCATTCTTGAGGATAATCCGGATCTCGTTCATTTTAGAAAGTACTTCTACTGAAGAAATATTACCTCGGATGCTTTCATATCGAACCGCCAATTCCCACAAGCTTAAATTCTTGCCCTCATTGTAAGCCAACATCTCATCGCAGGTGATGAAGGGGACGGAAGGATTTTTTCCGGCCAGAATCGGCAATACAGGATTGATTTGTTTGATTTGCGTGACTCCTTCGATTGACTTCAGCTCCTCCAGTAGCATCTCCTCGAAAAATGCCGGTGAAGTAAGTGCTATAAAACCTCCTTTTTCGGCATGAATTTCCGCCTCCTTCAAGATTCCGGATTGCTGTAGGTAGTTGTTCAACTTTTGGGAATCGGATGAGTAAATCATAGTGACAAACTTATCTCCTGCCATGGAGACGGCTACCCCGTCAATTTCGATCACTTCGATCATTCCTCCACCTGTGGAGATGGCAATGACCTGATGAGTTTCCCAAGGATTAGTCAAGGTGATTTTATAGGTGTTCGGATGATCTGCCTGAATATCGATGATGTTGATTTTAAACTTAATTCCAGCAGCTCCCAGATGCATTTCAGATTGCACCAATCGCTCATCATACGCTTCCCATCCCAAAAAACCCCCAAACAAACCCATATCTGAACCTTGCTCTTTATGCGTGGTCGCCAAGGAACCGTTGGGATCAAAATCAATGATAATTTCAGACATTCTGCCATCCATCAAGTCATGGCATATCCTTCCTATTCTCAGGGCTGCGGCACAATGAGAACTCGATGGGCCTCTCATCACAGGGCCGATTACGTCATTGAAAATGCTGGGATAGTTCATGGATTATTCTTTTTGGGTAGACAAATAAACTTGGTTGAATTTCAGGGAGACTAAAGTTAAAAGCACACATTTGGCGTACTCGGTAAACACTATGAAATCTCCTTTTTTGGGGTAAAATTCCTCAAAATAGCAGTTGAAATAGTTGGATTTTTTCAACTGAAGATTGTTACAAAACCTTCTGATTCAAACTAATGCAAAAGATTGAGTTTAATTTCGACAAAGTTTTTCAAAAATCAAATCGCATTAAGCTCATATTAAATTCAAAACCTCAGCAATCCTCGCATAAGATCTGAATTTTCCAATCTCAAGTCGGTGGGATGCAAACCATGGATTAATTAGTATTTGACCCTAAACATAAACAGTAAACTCATCCACTTCGCCTGACAAATTCATACAACTTCAGTCAATCTAGCTCTTGACATGGTAGCAGATAGAAAGGAAATGTATTTTCATTAGCTTGTTGGATGAACGGCGGGATATTTTTGGGGTATTAAAAGCCCAAAAGGTGAAGCGGACTAGTCAAATCAGAAAGCTCTATTTATTGAGAAGACACGCCTAAAAAAGTTAGAACCAATTAAACTGAATTGCATGAATGAAGCCTTAGTAAAACCAAATCGGATACTTTCAATTGATGTGTTGAGAGGTTTTGATATGTTACTAATAATTTTCGCAGATCGATTTTTTATGGGCCTACATGAAGGCGCTGGGACTTCTTTTACTGGATCTTTAGCAAGTCAATTTGATCATCCTGAATGGTTTGGTTCGACATTCTATGATATTATCATGCCTTTGTTCTTATTCGTTGTGGGCGCAGTTATTCCATTTTCTTTATCGAAAAGGATGCAAGAAAACACCTCTACAGCGGCTATTTACGGGAAGCTTATCAAGCGTTTTGTCATCCTATTCATTCTTGGCTGGATTGTTCAGGGGAATCTATTGGCACTTGATTCTGCGCAGTTTCACATTTTCAGTAATACCCTTCAGGCCATAGCCGTTGGATACTTTTTTTCATGCATTGCATACATTAACTTAACTAGAAAATGGCTCTATTTTATTTTCGCCTTTTGCCTTATTTCGTATGCCTTGATATTAACGATTCCTAATGTTCCTGGTATTGGAAAGAGCGTTTTACTGCCAGATCGTAATTTTGCTCTATATGTGGATCAGTTGGTTTTTGGAAAATTTGATGACGGCCTTCAGTACACTTGGCTCCTAACCGGATTAGGGTTTACTGCAACCACCTTGTCAGGAATCTTTGCAGGAGAATTAATTAAATCTAATCTCCCACGAAATAAAGTTGCGCTGTATTTATTCCTTGCAGGTATAGTGTCATTAGCACTGGGGTTGATCTGGGGAATATGGCATCCGATTATCAAAAAAATATGGACAAGCTCATTTGTGCTGGCATCATCAGGAGTTTGCTATCTGTTGCTGGCTTTGTTCTACTGGATTATTGATGTAAAAGGAAAAATCAAATGGTCATTTCCTTTAAAAGTAATTGGCATGAACGCAATCACCGCGTATGTGCTATCTCATGTGATTAATTTCTCTAAGGTCGCGGACTTCTTACTCTTTGGATTGGAGCAATACACCGGAGCTTACTATGGAATGATCGCTACAACAGGAGGTTTTGGCCTGCTCTATTTACTATTGTGGTATATGTATCAAAACAAAACGTTTATTAAAGTCTAAATTCATTCCAATTGGAAGTTGAGCATTCTGCGAAGCGTAGTCCCATACAGCATCGAGCGCAATTCCTTTGACTACTTAGGCTTTGTGTCAAGTAGGTTGAGCAGCTACTTTGGAGATTGACACTTTTCATAAAAACTTTCTCATTTATCTGCTCCAAGAAGCCTCCTGACTTAACCTTTACGACCCGCCAAGTCATTTTGAAATACCAAAGAAAGCACGTCATAGAGTTCAGGATGTTTTTCCTTAAATAGCTCAGGTCGCTCGAAAAAATACTCGCTTGTCACAGCTAGGAACTCCTGATGATTAGTAGCTCCATAAATGTTGATGTCGCTTTTACCTTCCATCATTTCTGCTGTGTTTTTACTAATCAAATTTAGCCAAGGTAAAACAGCCTGATGTTGCATAATTACTGATGGGATACCATCAACGCTACCATCTTGCTTGTCAAAAAGATGTACAAACTCATGAATTCCTACATTATGCTTGTCATTCTTTATATCAAAACCCATTCGCAACGCAGGCTTGGAGAAGATGACCACATGACTCATCACACCACCATCACCCACCATTCCTGAAATTGCCCTATCCTTGCTATTAAAGTCATATTCTTCTGTAAATAGATCAGGATAGAGAAGGACTTCAAGGAGGGTTTTATACTCCCATTCAGGGAATCGGAAAATCGGGATGACTGCACTACTCGCTACCAACAGCCGGTCTTCATCATCTACGGAAGTTTTTACTCCCGTAATCCTGATTCTACCCAAGAAATGTTGGATATCTGATTCAAATAAAAGTTTATCCTCAGGGTTAAGGTTAGCATAAAATTGAACTTCCTGCAGAAGGAAAAATCGCCAATCTTCAGGGAATACTTCGGGCACATTATAGCCACTTTTTTTGACCTTAGAGTTGTAAATAAACCGTCCAATCAGAGCGATTAGAGATATGGCAAAAAGAATGGTGAAAATGGTCAATTCTTGTGAGGTTAATTTGAATAGGGATGCAGTAAAGAAATTACTAGATTTTCTCTATGATTACATGGAATCATGCAAGTAGCATTATTTTCTTTGATTGACAGGACGGAAGACCGATGACCGATGTGACCATTTCGATGGATTTCATGAAATTCAATAGTGCTTTTTCCTTTTCTAGATGTTCAATTGTAAGGAAAAGAATACCCTCAATTCTTTGAATAAAAGAGTTTAAAACAATCATTTCTATTTTCGAAATTGGCAATTCCCCTAGTAAGTCGAGCTTTTTCTCAAATAGCCCGAACTGCAGAACTAGATTGAGGAGGTTTTGACAGAATTCCAATTAAATTGAAAGTAAGCTCGAGCAAGCGCGGCAGAAACAATCCCTAAAAACTTAGCAAAAATCAATAAAAAGATGAATTCAGAAGCCTGGTATTTGGATGGAAAAACAGAAACGATCAATGAGCTGAGCGTATTTTTCAAACGAACAGGGAAAGGCGAAACTTTGATTTGTATCCACGGCTTTCCCTCCTCCTCTTGGGACTTTGAACCCATATGGCCTTCGGTAATTGCACGGTTTGATACCATAGCGCTCGACCTGATAGGACTTGGCAGATCAGCTAAACCGAATCAGCCACTATCGATCAGTTTGCAAGCTGATATTATTGAAGGATTAGCGATTAAAGAAGGTATCAAAGCAGCCCATATTCTGGCTCACGATCTAGGCGATACCGTAGCTCAAGAATTACTGGCGCGTCAATTTGAAAAAACATCCAAGGTCACGTGGCTGTCATGCGTATTTATGAATGGAGGAATTTTCCCAGAAACTCATCATCCGCTTTTAATCCAAAAATTATTGCTGTCTCCAATCGGTTCGCTCATAGCAAAATTGATGTCCGAAAAGTCGTTAAAAAAGAACTTTACCAAAATCTTCAGTAAAGCGCATCCTCCAACAGACGAGTTTATCCGTGAAACTTGGAAGCTAATCGTAGCGGATAATGGAAGGACGATGATCCCCAAGTTAATTCGATACATGACCGAGCGAAGGACTTATCGAGAGCGCTGGGTTACACCTTTAGTGCACGCGGTGGTGCCAATCAGATTGATCAACGGAATCGTAGATCCTATTTCAGGCAAGCATGCAGCAGATCGGTTTGCAGAAGTTGTACCCAATGCTGATATCGTTTTTTTGGAAAATTCAGGTCATTATCCACATGTCGAAACACCTGAATTAGTATTGAAAGCATTTTTTGAGTTTCATGATAAGATGAGTTAAAAAAGTTGATGGAAAAAAACTAAATGTATTAAGCGCATTTTAACTCACTGAAAATAAGCACGGGCACTATGAGGAATCATTTTTCTCTCAACGCTTATTTTCCGTCGTAGAGCTCAATCGATTTTACCCAAAGAAGTCGCCACTAGGAGCCTCCTTTTTAACTAACCTGTTTTATTTTCGCTAAACCAGAAATTCTAGGCTAAATACTCCCAAAAGGCTTTAGCCAGCTAGTTTGAATTAAATGAATTCTTTACAGCAAAAGTCACCCAATTCCTTAAAGTCAATTAAACTTTTGCCAACTTTTCAAGTCTGACTAAAAACTCCAAATCAAATACAATTGAAGAGACAAATCTCAATTGCTTTCCAATGACCCTAATGATTATTATTCTCCCTTTAATAAAAATTAGAGGCCAAATTCTCAGAATTTTTCGCTCAGATGTTAGGTTAAAAAATTAGCCGGAGCCTTCTTTTTGCAGGCATCTTGATCTGCTTCAAATTTTGCAAGGACCCTATTTTTGCCTTATATTTCTTATCAAATTCAAAGCTAAAACTGGCCTTCAAAATAAACCCATAAGCCAGTCTCTTCAACGTGTAAAACACTTGCCGTAAGAAATGATAGCTCTTTTTTTTATATTAGTTTTACTCCACTCTTTGATCCATTTACTTGGGTTTGTCAAGGGATTTGGACTTATGGAGGTAAAAGCCTTGTCTTCGTCAATCTCAAAACTCCTTGGGTCGATCTGGTTCTTGGCAGCTGCATTATTACTTTCATATGGAATAGCCTTCTTATCTGAAAGTAAACAGGCTTGGATTATAGGAACCTTTGCGGTAATTATTTCACAGGCCTTAATATTCTATTTCTGGAAGGATGCAAAGTTTGGAACATTACCGAATATTGCGATTCTCGTAGCTATTCTGATTTCCTATAGCAGTTTGAAATTTACAACTCAAGTTGAAAAAGAAAGGAAAGAAATTCTGAAAAAATCACTTTCAGATAAGCCTCCAGTTTTTTCAGAAAGCGAAATAGAACTGCTGCCTTTCCCTGTAAAAAAGTGGCTTCATTCCTGTGGCGCGATCGGTCAACCCAAGGCGAGTAATGGGAAAATAATGCAAGTTGCTCAAATGAAAATGAAGCCAGAACAGGAAAACTGGTATCAGGCAGAAGCAATCCAATACACAGTGATTGATGAACCCTCATTTATCTGGAAGGTTAAGTTGAAGATGAACCCGTTTATCTGGATTCAGGGAAGAGACAAATTTCAAGATGGAGAGGGAGAAATGCTGATAAAAATGAATTCTCTGGTGAATTTGGTCGATGAGAGTGGAGCCAAGATCGATGAAGGTACTTTACAGCGATTTTTGGGTGAAATGGTCTGGTTTCCTTCACTTGCAGTAAGTCCTTATGTCACTTGGGAGGAACAGGATGAGTTAAGTGCTAAGGCAACCATGAACTATAAAGGCACCATTGGAAGTGGGATTTTTTATTTTAATGAAGAGGGTGACTTCGTCAAATACATTGCATTTAGGTATGATGGAAACAAGCCTGATTCTAAAAGAAAACCATGGATTTTAACCGTTGATGACTATCGCATTTTTGAGGGGATCAAAGTTCCTTCGAAGATGAATGCAACATGGGAATTAGAACAAGGGGAATGGAACTGGCTGAAATTGGAGATTAAAAATCTGGAGTACAATCAGCCTTTCAATTCAAAGAATGACATTATAACACCCAAGTCATGAACCTTCATTCCAAACTGATCTTGATCAAGTCCATTCATACATTGATTTGGATTTTTTTCAATGTGGTTATTTTTTATATGCTGTTTGCGGTAATTCAGGACAAACTGGATTTCTGGTTATGGCTAGGTTATGGACTCATCATTTTGGAAGGAATCACCTTGATGTTATTTAAATTATCTTGCCCTTTGACTGTTATCGCCCGAAACTATTCTACCTCGGAAAAAGATAATTTTGACATCTACTTACCCAATTGGCTGGCCAAATACAACAAACTAATTTACACTTGTATTATGGGTGTCATATTGATTATTACCATCTATCGCTTGGCCTCCTAATTATAAAAAGGGCATCGGAAAAGCAGGTTACAAACACCTAATTGGGCAGCCAAACCTACATGTGTCTAGATCTGGTTTTTTAGAGTCTAAAACTATAGTATTTCTGTTGAAGTGAGGTTTGCGCTAGCATAGTGCGACTGGATTTGATGAGAAAATGAACAAGGCTGAAAATCATCAGATTATGTTTTAATCAACTAATCATGGAGCACTCAATAATCCGGATAAACAAAATGGTGTCTTGATGATCACACTATAATTTTAGAGCTTATTTAAGCTATCCAATCCTAAATCAGCAAGGATTATATCTAGGAATTTTTAGACCTATTTCAAGTTTTTTTGGTAAATTATAATTGAGGGTTTTTTAAGCACCAACCGCCCTTTTTCAGAAACTGTTGGCGATAAATTTTAACAAAAATCAAATACATCATGAAAAAAATTGGAATTTGGATCGATAAAAGTGAAGCAAAAATTATCACTCTTGAAAATGGCAGTGAACACTTAGAGATTGTCATTTCAGACGTTGAAGATTTTAATATAGGTGGAGGAAGTGGGACAGCACAAAAAGGCGGACCACAAGATGTAGTACAAGACAGTAAGTATTTGGAGCGAGAAAAGCATCAGCTAACTGATTTTTTTACCGATCTAATCAAATATATTGAAGCCGCTGATACTGTAGTGATTTTCGGTCCAGCTGAAGCAGGAATGAAGCTACGGAAGGAAATAACTGAAAAGCACCATCTTCTTGCTAGCAAGATAAAATCTGTTGAAAAAGCAGATAGCATGACCGAAAACCAATTAATCGCTTGGGTTAAGGATTATTTTAAAGCTGGTAAATAATTGGTAAAAGAAGGATTCCAGTTTTCTCGATGGGCATAAAAAAGGCTGTAATTTCAAATTACAGCCTTTTGAGATTTTGGAGTTTTCAAACCTCCTACTCTATTTTATCCTTTAAATACCCTGCGATTTTCTTCTCCATTTTCCCTCGAAGCTCTTTAAGTATTGTTTGATGGGCTGGATCGGACGCTAGATTATTAATTTCCAAGGGATCAATGGATAGATCGTAAAGCTCTTCGTGACTTGGGTCATTGATGTATCTGAAATACTTCCAACGCTCGGTACGAATGGCTTCACTCGGAGGGATAATATCTACCTGCCAGAGGTGCTCTGTCAGGAAGTCTTTACGCTTTGCTAATTCCTTGGAGCGAAGACTCGTGCCTTGCCAGGACTTAGGAGCTTGAATTCCGGCGTAATCTAAAATCGTAGCTGGCACATCGATATTCAATGCGAAATCTGTATTTCTTTTCCCTCCAGTTTGGCGAGGATCAAAGACAATCAGGGGAACTCGAAGCGAATTATCATACATCAACCATTTCCCTGCCAGTTGTCGCTCTCCGAGAAAATAGCCATTGTCACCCATCAGAATGATGACCGTATTTTCAGCGATTCCTTTTGATTCCAACGCTTTTCGGATCTTCCCAATTTCAGTGTCAACTTCAGAGATCATTCTGTAATATCCCATCACACTATGTTGGTACTTTTCTGGTGTATCATATCGCCAAAGCCAACGGGTTCGGTTTTCACCAGTCCTGACATATTCCGGCTGCGCCTGAAAATATTTGTCCTCCTTAAGCAAAGGATCCGGAACGATTAGATTTTGGTACATCGTGTCATACTCAGGCGACCAGAAATATTGCAAGGCTGCAGGATCATGAGCATGCGGAGCAGAGAAACTCAGAGACAGCATAAAGGGCTGATCCGAAGAAGTCTCGTCTATAAAATCAATCGCCTGCTGACTCGTATAGCGTGTGAGGTGAACAGTGTCTTTGCCGATGGTTTTGAAAAAATACCCACGTCGGTCATCAAATTGCCCATTGCGATCATAGCTCTCTCCAGCATCAAACAAATCCGAAAATCCCTGATAACTCACCCCAAACTTCCCAAAGAAACCGGTTTGATACCCAGCTTCCCGAAGCTTGACCGGATAGGACTGATCCATGTAAGGCTGCTTAATATCTCCTTGCCCAAAGGTATACCCGTGAGTGCGCTCATAGAGTCCAGTGAGAAGGCTAGCTCGACTGGCAGCACAGATCGGCGTAGTCACAAAAGCATTTTCGTAGTAAGTTCCTTGTGTTGCCAAACGATCCATTTCTGGAGTTTGAATTAGGGTATTCCCCGCAAAACCCATTGCATCCCAGCGCTGATCGTCGGTGAGGATGAAAATGATGTTAGGGCGATTTTGTTGCGCAAAAATGGGGTGGAAAAAGACGAGGAGCAGGAATAGAGAAAGTTGTTTTTTCATAGAATTTTAATTTTATTTTAAGAGGCCATCCCTTGAGTTATCCGGAGCAATTTCAAATTCAGAACTCTAATACAAAGAATCTTTCGTCAAAAACCATCCTGCCCAATGAAATCTTTTAACTGAACTCCTGGAAAGATTGGATACCATTGTTGCTTTTCTAAATTTATATTGAGACAAATCCAATGGCCAATATATCCTAACCAAGTTAATTTTTGAAAAAGCGGTTTCTTCTACTCATTATTTATTTGACATTTATCAGCCTTGGGCTTCCGGATTCGCTTTTGGGGTCAGCTTGGCCTGCGATGTTTGGAGATTTGGGCGTTCAGGTAGATTATGCAGGAATCATCTCCATGGTGGTAGCAGCGGGTACAGTCGTTTCCAGTCTTTTCAGCGGGAAGTTGATTGCCCGATTTGGAGTGGCTGCGATTACCACGATTAGCGTGGGGATGACAGCATTAGCCTTGATGGGATTTGCCTACTCACATCACTTCATCTACCTCTGCCTTTTGGCTATTCCGCTTGGGCTGGGTGCCGGAAGTGTGGACGCCGCATTAAACAACTACGTAGCCCTACACCATCAAGCAAAGCACATGAATTGGTTGCACTCCTTTTGGGGAGTAGGAGCGGCACTTGGACCGCTGATCATGGCAAATCATCTGGCAAAAGGTGAAAAATGGAGCAGTGGCTATCAAACTGTCGCTTGGATTCAGATTGGATTGGTTTTGATTTTAATTCTTTCTTTTCCGTTCTGGACCAAAAATCAAGCAGTTGCAGACTCGGAGGAAAAAGGCAATTCAGGCAACCTTCTGGGGCTTTTATCTACTATTCCCGGACTGAAACCAGCATTGTTGGTGTTTTTCTGCTATTGCACAATTGAGGCGACATTCGGACTTTGGGGAGCCAGTTTTCTGGTTATTGAAAAAGGTTTTGATCCCGATCAGGCCGCCCGACTCACTTCGCTCTATTTCTTGGGAATCACGATTGGCAGATTTCTTTCTGGCTTCCTGACCTCCCACTTTACCAACAGACAGTTGGTTTACATGGGTCAGGGAGTCATCGGACTGGGCTTGATTTCGCTCTTTTTGCCATTTTCCATGACGATTATTCCAGGTTTCCTGCTCGTAGGACTGGGCTGCGCGCCGATCTTTCCCAGTCTGCTTCATGAGACTCCAGTCAATTTCGGAGAAAAACATTCCCAATCGATCATGGGAATGCAGATGGCGAGTGCTTATGTGGGGATTACTTTGATGCCATTCCTTTTTGGAAAAATCGCGAGCTTCACCGGCTATTCCTATCTTTTGGGGTTTTTAGCGATTTTTCTGGTGTTGATTTTCATAATGACGAGCCTGATGAATAGGAAAGTTAACCGCGAAAAAATCTTGTAATTGCTTTTAAAATCACTCAGAAAATGAAGAGACTGCTCATCGCCTCTTTCTTTTCCCTTTCGATGCATTTATTTGATGTAGGTCAAACTCACAAAGAACAACTACTAACTACCGATCTTGGCTGGGGAAAAGCACTTCTGAGCTCGGATATGACCTTTCTGGAAAATCTCCTAGCCAATGAGTTCATCTGGGTGCACAATCATACCAGCATGATCGACGGAAAAGAACAAGCTATAGCCAGTGCGAAACGCCTTCAGACAGGACAGGCAGACGATACTCGAAATCGCACTTCCTGAGATCAGCAAGTGGTGATTTTGAGTTTCACAGGCGTGGTCAGCGGCTATACAGTGGTGGATCGTGGCCGAAGTACTACGACCTATCACTTTATACGAACCTATGCGCTTTTCGATGGTAAGAGGAAGCTTTTGGCGAATCACACGATTGCGATACGGGAGGAGGAGTGAAAAATTTTCAATCTTCAAAAATCAAGTCTCATTTTTCAAGGATTTCCACCATTTTAAAAAATGGTCTTCCCTTTTTTTACATCCAAAATCTCTATCAATTTGTGAAAACTTAATAGGGATTTTAGCAAAATTATACGCTCTCATCTCTTGCTTCTCAGCTCACATCCCATACTTCTCCCCCATCCCCTTAATCAGCTTAAACCCATTCTCCGCCATGTCCCAAGGCTCAGAGAAGTTTCTCCAAACGCCAATCGAGTTGGCAAAGTCAGGATCATTTCGGGTGAAGCCTTCGATAGTCAGCCAACCTTTATAATTCACTTTTGCCAGAGATGCGAATGTTTCATCAAAGTTCACATGACCCGAACCGGGAGTGCCCCGATCATTTTCGGAAATATGAAAATGACCTAATCTTGGTGCGATGAATTCAATGGCTTGACCCATTTTCTTCTCTTCCATGTTGGCATGATGCGTGTCAAACATGGCTTGGACGTTGGGATGGTTGACTTTTTTTAGCAAATAATCTAGCTGCTCCATGGTATTGCAGAGGTAGCACTCGAAGCGATTGAGCGCTTCGGGAGTTAGCAGGATTCCCAGCTTTTGAGCATAGTCTGCAGTTTCATGGAGCACCTCCGCAGACCAATTGTATTCGTCCTCTTGAGGTGCCCGGGAGGCAAAAGTGGCGAAAGCTGAATGAAAGGGACCACAGAGCACTTGGGAGTTTAGATCAGCTGCCCGATCGAGTACCCATCGTAATTTCTCTTTAGCCTTCTCACGAACTTTACCATCTGGAGAAATAGGATTTTCATCCGCTCCCAAAACCGTCACCGTGGTCACTTCCAGCCCTATATCTTGGCAATGCTTTCCTACTGATTGGAATGCCTTTTCTTCCCAAGGCCCAACAAAAAATTCCGCCCCATCATATCCTATTTTTTTCAATCGATCCAAAATCGGGAATAAATCCTCAGAAACTATCGCTGACCATGCCAGCACATTAAATCCTATTTTGTTCATTAATTTCTATTTTCAAATTTTACTTGAATCTCGATTTTCTTCATCATTCGACATTCTTCATTCGGTGTTCGATATTACTGAATAATGAATGTAGTATATCGAAGTGTCTTGATACTTGATACTAAAATCTAGCTAATTGCTACCTAAAATCCCCAACTTTCATTCCTTTTCGAAAGGTATCAAAGCCAAACATCGTCGGTTGATATTCTCCTACAATTGCCATATTCAAGTCCGACGTAATCGTCTCCGACATGTCCAAAAGCCAAAAGGAAGCATTGATCACCAATCTTCTCAGGTCTTCACTTTGGAACCCCAATGAAGAACCCATAGTCGATGCGAAGGCCATTCCAGGCTTACCCCCCTCGATCTGATAAGGCTTAGTCCAAGCGATTGGCATAACTGATTTTTCCCAGATCGGCGCTGCTTCTGCAGTCATTCCGGCAGTCGATTGTCCATAGATTAAAACTTCCGCTTCCGCAGGAAGGCCTTGGATTCCATATACATCTTCAGGCACCCAGATATCATTGACGCCACGAAGAATGGGATGATCATTCATTTGTTGCACGCCGTCGATTAGTGATCTTGAACCTTCTTTGGCATGGACGCCATGATGATTGACCCAAGTTTCACCAAAGATCCGCTTGCCAAAGCCCTTCTCCCAACCGACTTCTTTCCCATTCCAAGTCCATTTGGCAAAGGGAGAGGTTTTGTCTTTTTGATACGCAAATGAATGCGTCGAAGTCCTTAGACCTATGATTGGTTTCCCAGCTTTCAAGTAATCCTCGATATACTTGGTTTGCGCGTCTGGCAGCTCACGAAAGCGAAGCAACATGATCATCAGATCCGCAGATTCCAAGTTTTCGAGTCCTGAAATGTTGTTTTGATAACTTGGTACTACATCGCCACTACTTGGGTCTATAGGAAAAAGAACTGTTGTCTTGAATCCATAGTGCTGAGAAAGGAGTTTTGCCATCATCGGCATAGATTCCTCAGATCGATATTCGTCGTCACCTGCTATTAGGACAATGTGCTTTCCTTTGCCGGGACCTTCCTTTCCATCGAATTGAAGAAATGTGACACCATTTTGTCCAAAAGTGCACGCTACGGTAAATGTAAAAAATAGGATTCCACAACAAATTATCTTCAAGCTTTTCATACAATTAGTTTTGATGAGATTATCATTAAGAGGATAAGATAAATCAATTTAACCTGTATTTCGATTTTTAAAAAACTGATATCGAAATCAAAGAGTACTCGGATCAAAAATCAAGGGGAAGAATTTCCCTTCCATCTTATGCCCTTTTTGAATCACCGGAATACCTTCGAGCAAAGGCTCATTAGTATCCGACACGGTCCCGTCAGCAAAGACATTGAGGACGAAAGCCTTCCGTGATTTTGGGGAGAAATTAGCAAAACTGCCATGAACCAAGAGTGGATGGTGAAAGGCAGCATGTCCAGCCTTAAGCGGAATCGCCACCGGTTTGAAATTGCCCTTTTGTTCTTCGGTCATCATGGCCATCAATCCATCCATTTCCCCAGCCAAAGCGGGCTTTTCCAACAAGCCCCAGCGATGCGAACCTGGCACGTATTGGAGACATCCATTTTCTTCCGTCGCATCATCGAGCCCACACCAGCAAGTCAAGTGCTGCATGGCAACCGTCCTCGTCCAATAGCTGTAATCCTGATGCCAAGCCACATTTCCCCCATGATGGGCTGGCTTGCAAAAAAGCTGATCATGCCAAAATCGAACCGCTCGATCACCAAGTAATTGGCTGGCTGCCATCCGAAAAGCAGGGTTCCAGATCGCATCATGAAATGCTGCTGCTAATCGCCAATGACCCAAAGAGTGGAAAAGTACCTTATTCGGATCACCGGATTCATTGCTGTGAAACTCGTGGAAAAGATGATGGAGCGGATGCCCTGGATCCATCACTTCGTCAAGCGCAGATTTCATCGCTTCGATTTGAGCTTCATCAAGCATTTTTACACCAGCTAAATAACCATTCTCATGAAAAAACCTGATTTGATCTTGACTGAGTCGGTATTGATTCCAATCGGACTTGTTTTTGGGTTGAGGGAAAAGTTCGGATACTGAAGAATGAAAATCGGCTAGGTCTTGCATGGGTTTAAAGATTTGAAAAATTAAGTTAATGAAAAATCCAAATCAATGCTGCTTCAAAATGAATAGCTATCGATATCGATTCCGTTGATTTCTCACCGCACTTATCCGATTTTCATTTATCATCAGTAGATTAGAAAAGAAAATCAAAGGTCAAGCCTTATGATTTCTTAATCCCAAAAGAACCTGAATATGAAAACCAATAGAAGAAATTTTCTTAAGACCGGAGCAACTGCCGCGATGGGACTCTCTGGACTTACGCTGATCTCCCCAAAAGTCATGGGCAAATCCATGGGTTATATAGCGCCATCGGATCAAGTGAACCTCGCTTGCATCGGCATTGGAAACCGAGGTGCTGAGATTATCAAGGAGCTTCATAAAACCGGACTCTGTAACATCGTCGCACTTTGTGATGTAGATATGGGTGCTAAGCAGACTTTGCAAGTCATGGAGATGTTTCCAAAGGCCAAGAAATTTCAGGATTTCCGCAAGATGTTTGATGAAATAGGTGGTGAGTTTGACGCAGTCAGTATCGCTACTCCAGACTTTTCGCATTTCCCTGCCACAATGCGTGCCTTGTCGGCTGGTAAACATGTCTATGTCGAGAAGCCAATGGCTCGGACTTTTCAAGAAGTAGATTTGATGATGGCTGCTGCCAAAAAATATCCAAAACTGGCTACCCAAATGGGAAATCAGGGCCATTCGGAAGCAAATTATTTCCAGTTCAAAGCTTGGAAAGACGCCGGAATCATCAAAGATGTAACCGCAATGACCGCCCATATGAATAGCCGCAGACGTTGGCATGATTGGGACACAAACATCCAACACTTTCCGGTAGCCGAACCCATTCCTTCCACGATGAATTGGGATGTCTGGACTGCTCAAGCTCGGCCACATGATTTCAATAAGGACTTCCACAACGGACAATGGCGCTGCTGGTACGATTTCGGTATGGGAGCGCTAGGTGATTGGGGAGCACACATTATGGACACCGCACACGAGTTTTTGGAATTGGGGCTTCCTTACGAAATCAACCCAACCAAACTCAGCGGACACAACATGTTCTTTTACCCGATGTCCACTACTTTGGAATTCAAATTTCCAAAACGTGGCGAAATGCCTCCAATGACAATTACATGGCAGGATGGCATGGACAATATCCCATCAGTTCCCGATGGCTATGGGATCTCCGAATTAGATCCGAATATCCCACCACCAAGCAACGGGCAGATACAGCCTGCAAAACTTAATCCCGGTAAGATCATTTACAGCAAAGAATTGACTTTCAAGGGAGGTTCACATGGAAGCACATTGTCTATTATTCCCACGGAAAAGGCGAAAGAATGGGAATCCAAACTTCCTGTAGTTCCTGAAAGTCCATCCAACCACTTCGCAAATTTCTTGAAAGCTTGTAAAGGAGAAGAAAAAACAAGATCACCATTTGAGATCGCAGGTCCGCTCAGTCAAGTATTTTGTCTTGGCGTAATGGCACAGCAGATGGGAACCAAATTGGAATTTGATCGGGAAACTCGCCAGATCACGAATAACCCTCTCGCTAACCAAGTGCTGGCAGGAATGCCTCCAAGAAAAGGCTGGGAAGAGTTTTATAGCGTATAGAGAATAGGAAATTGGAGAATGGTTGTCATCGTTATCAGCTCTGCGTTTTATTGGTTGTATGCTTTGCACTCCAACCAGGACAGCCCGATAACAATGACAACTCTTTTAATTCTAACCTACTTTTCCAATCGCTCCAATCGCTCCAAAAGCGGCGGGTGCGAATAGTTCACAAATACATACCAAGGATGTGGGTTGATATTACTGAGGGTTTTGACTGAAAGAGTTTTTAAAGCTTCGGCAAGCGGCTTTCCTGCAAATGTTTCTTTCGCATAGTGATCTGCTTCAAATTCATTTTTACGGCTCAGCCAATTCATCCCCATGCCCAGAATGGTTGAAACTGGTGAAAAAAGCATAGTGAATCCGATAATATTCAACTGCGGCGACCAAACTTTCGCACCTAGTGCAAGACTCATCGGCTCATTGAAGATAAATTGCCCAAGCAAGAATAGTAACAAGCCGATTTGCAAGACGGAAAGCACCATGCTTAGGATGATGTGCTTCTTTTTGTAATGCCCCACCTCATGAGCCAATACCGCAACCAATTCATCCGGCGTATGCTGCTCCAAAAGTGTATCGAAAAGAACTACTTTCTTGCGGTTTCCAAAACCAGAGAAAAACGCATTTGCCTTGGAAGATCGTTTGCTTCCATCCATGATGAAAATATTATCTAAGGGGAAATTTACAGATTTCGCATAGCGCAAAATCTCCTCTTTCAATTCGCCTTCAGCAAGCGGAGTCAATTTATTAAAGAGCGGCAGGATCAAGGCGGTGTAAAACAGATTTACAAAAACCATAAAACCTGCTGCTATAATCCAGAAAATCCACCAGAAATCAGCTCCAATCTGATGGACTAGCCAAAGAAATAAAAGCAATAATCCTCCACCAATCAGAATGGAAAGAAGGTATCCTTTTAATTTATCTGAAAAGAAGGTCTTGACGGTAGATTTGTTGAAACCGAATTTTTCCTCGATCACAAAGGTGCTATAATAATCAAATGGTAGACTGAGAATATCCGAACCAATAAAAATAAGCCCAAAGAAGACTACTGATTCCAGCAATGGCGCAATTTCAAAGGTTTTCAACCAAGAATCAATGGCTCCAAACCAACCTTGGCTGATAAAAAGTAGCGTTAATACAAATGAAAATATACCTGAAATTACTCCAAACTTGTAATTCTCATTTTGATACTTTTTTGATTCTTGGAGCTTTTGATCAGTCAAATAATCCGAAAGGGTATCAGGAACTTTGGGTACCGGCTGTCGGTAATTGAGATAGCTGAGAGTTTTTCTCAATAAAAAACCAAAAGCCACCACTCCTATGAGCAGGTTCTTTAATAGAATCGGTTCCATGAAGATTTAGAATTTAGGACAAGGAAGGATGGTATCCCTTCTTCGAGGACTTCCCTGATTGCTATTCGGCAAAGTCCAAGATAAGCTAATCTCATGCGCTCCTCCTGACTGAATTCCTAATTGAGAGACGGTATAGTCGAAGCTGTAACCAACGTTTAGCCCGCTTAGGAGATTCACTCCGAACATCATCACGATTGCATCCCGATTACTTTGGTTTTCTACAGGCTTATAAGGTAATCCTCGGTACCACAAACCAAACACAATTGGTTCGACATAAAAGTAGGCACCGATATCCAACTGCTCGAAAGGCCCTTGACGCTTATAATTGATTGTTGGAGTCAAGTAGCGTTGCTTTCGTATGTGCGTGAAATCCTGACGCATGGATCCTTCTCCAAGAGGAATTCGATAGCCAGCATGGAAGGAAATCTTCATCGGCAATGGACTATCGCCATCAATAAAAGACTGATTTGGTTGATTCACGTGGTGAGCAGATCCTCCAAACCAAAAATTCTCTGTGAAAATCAGACCTCCAAAAGAAAGAGAAAGCATATTAACTGGATCTCCGAGTCCCGGAATGTCAGTTCCTGGAAGTGTTTGACCAAAGGGATCACTGGGATTGATTTGATTGGCAAAAATCAAATTTTCATAAAAGCCAATCTCTCTCCGTATATAACTAGCCTGAAATCCTGGTCTGAAATACAGGTTATCACTTAATTTTAACTCATAAGAATAAATCGCTGCGATAGTCGTGGACCGTAATTTGGCAGCTCCTTCGGTATCTTGCATCACCATCACCCCGATGCCACTATTGTAATCCTCTAGGTAGGTATCGTAGAAAGCTGAATACGTAGTAAACTGAGCATCAATACTCGGCCATTGATTTCGGTAATTAAAGCCTACCCTTCCAGTGAGCTCGGAGCCCGCGAAGGCTGGGTTCAAATAAAGGGGAGCCGCATAGTATTGGCTATATTGTGGATCTTGGGCAAAAGCCGAATTGTGGACAAAAAGTCCAACCACACTTAAAAAAACCACGTAAACCAGAGACCGTAACAAGTATTTGTTCGTTTATTTGAATATTCAGTTAGCATTTAGAACGATTCGAGCACTTCGTTGTTTTATTTGCAGTTCGAAAATTATGAAAAGCAACCCTAATTCCATAAGGTTCACGTACATTTTTACCCTAAGTTTTGCAATTGCATTTTTTGTAATTCAATTTTCTGCATACTCACAAGGTTTTAATGACAACGAATGGATCTTCGGATACTGTGATTCAAGCACTCCTAACAACTATTTATCCTTTGGCAAAGGTGGAGTTGCCACAGTCCAGACGCTACCTTCAACAGTTCTGATTGGAAAAAATAATAATGCGATTGCCATTGATCCCATCACAGGACAACCTCTTTTCCAGACTAATGGGGAGCTAGTCTACGATTTTAGCTCGCGACCAATACAAGGATCCGCTCCGGGCCTCAACGGAGATATCGATGGCAGACAAAAAGTAGCCACTGGTTTTCTAGAATATGAGCCAGGAGGAAATAAGCTATTTTACATCTTTTACATTTCCCCTGGAGGTCAGCTACTCTACTCCTTAGTAGATATGAATGCCGCTGGACAATCGACAGGAAATGAACGTCCACTCGGCGAAGTCACCCAAAAAGATATTCCGATAGGCCCAGCTTCAGGTGCAGTATTAGTCGTGAAATCACCCTCCTCGCCCTCCTACCTAATTAGCTTTACCGGTGGAAATCTGGTTTCAAGGAGCATAGATGCTGGTGCTGGAAATTTTACCACAACGGACACAGAGGGAATACCATTTACCCCAAAAGCCATCATCCACGATGAAGAAAGTGGGAAGTTGATTCTCATTCCAGAAAATGCGGGTGATGACATCTTGGTGGTTGATTTTGACGCAAGTTCGGGGACGTTCTCGAATCCAACACCCATAACTAACTCAGGCAGTACAGATGCCATTGAAGGTGCTGAATTCTCTCCAGATGGTGCATTTATTTATTTTTCCAGGGGAAATAATCTTTATCGAGTTCCTTCGGACAACCTATCTGCTACACCGGAGGAATTCCCACTTCCAGACAGCCTAAATGCAGTTTACGATATCAAAAAAGGGCCAGACGGAAGCCTTTATTATATCTATGAAGAAGTAGCTGGAGGCCCGCAACTAATCGGACGAGTGACCAATCCAAACGAGCCAGATTTGGCTGCAATTAATTTGGAAGAGGATCCATTTAATGGGGTAGATTTTTGTGGGCGAATTTTCCCGGTTTTTGCTCCAAATGCAGATATTGAACCCACTGTGAATTTCACTTGGGCTCCTGACCTGCCTTGTGCGAATAACCCCATTCAGCTGACCAGTGAAATCCTCCCTGAAAACTACCGCCCGGTGAGTTTCGATTGGGAATTTAATCCGCCACTGGTAGATTCTGATGGCAATCCAGTTAATGCTGATTATTCACAAGAACATTTCTTGATTCCAGCGGATGCCGCTCAGGGCCAAAGTATTTCCGTAACACTCACAGTAACTTTTGCAGACGGGGAAACCAAAACCGTATCACGTGACATCACACTTACAGAGAACAACCTAGAGGCTAATTTCACTCCGCAAGACACCACGCTCTGTGAAGGACAATGCGTAGATATTGGAGCATTGCTTCAAGCGCAAGCTGCTGAAGGTGAACAAGGCGGAGAGGCTCCCCCGAGCGGAGGTGATACTTACGAATATTTCTGGTCCAACTTCCGAGACGAAGGCTGGGGAACTCGAAGTGAGAACACAGTCTGTCTGCCGGGTTTATATTGGGTGCTGGTTCGCGAGCCTGGTTCGGCTTGTTATGCTTATGCTGAGATCCGAGTGAAGATCTGGGATCTTCCTGATCAGACCAATAACATTTGGTATTTTGGGGATGGTGCCGGTCTGGATTTTAATCCTGATCCAACTGATCCAAATGCACCAACTCCAAGGCCTATAGCCAGCAGACATCCGCAAAATATTCCCGCTGGTACTACGACGATTTCAGATCAAACAGGGCAAGTTCTCTTCTATACGGATGGCAAATCGGTTTGGGATTTGAATGGAAATCTCATGGAGAATGGGGATGATATTGGTGGCGATAATGGAGCTAGCCAAGGAGTGATCGCCGTGCCTATTCCTCAGGAAGAGACGCTTTTCTATTTATTTACCACCCAGCAATCTGCAAATGGATCTAATGTGGTCAAATTTTCTTTGGTAGATATCAAAGCAGAAAATCCTACCGGGGTAGGAAACGTGGTCACGAAAGACAATTTCTTATTCAGCCCATCAACCGAACATACCGCTGCATTGGATGCAGGAGATACCACTTGGGTGATGTTTCATGAGTTAGGAAATAATACGTTCCGCGCTTACCCAGTCAGTACCAATGGTATTGGCCCTCCAGTTTTAAGCTCCGTTGGAAGCAATCACGGATTTAATTCAGGTGTGGGTGCAATGAAATTTAATTCCGATGGAGACAAACTTGCTGTCACAATAAGTGAGGGAGGATGTAATAAGTTAGAGATTTTTGATTTTAACCAAAGGACCGGAGAGCTGACAGAGTATGCCAGAATTGATTTAGGCTGTAACGGGGACGTCTATGGGTTAGAGTTCTCCGAGGATGGCGAACGGGTATTAGTCAGTTATCGAAATGGTGGGCCAGGGATTGAAGAGTTTATCATCAAGGCGGTGGAAAATGACGATCCAGATGCAGCAGTTTGCCCAACCTGCTTTGGTACTGCGAGCACGCGTGCCCAGATTGAAGCCTGTATAATCAGTACCAAAAAACAAATTTCAGGAACTTCAGGACTTAATCTAGGAGCAATCCAAATCGGTCCGAATGGCCAAATCTATGTCGCCATAGTCGGCGATAATCGAATTGGTCAGATCAGTGTGGGTACGGGTTGTACGGCTACTAGCTCCTTCAATCAGAGCGGAGTAGAACCAATGCCAGGAACATCCAATCTTGGTCTACCTTCATTCGTCCAAAACTCAGGAAGCTCAATCCCCGAACCTTCCTTAGCAGCTCCACTACGGATCTGCCTTGACCCAAATAATCCAACAGGCGCATTACTTGAAGGGGGCGGAGAACCGGATATTGACAGCTATTTCTGGACGATTACCAAAGACGATGGCACTGTAATATTGAATGAATTCGGAGGCCCTGGAGAAGAGTTCCAAACCCTAGAGCAGATTTTTGATGAACCAGGAACATACACGATAGACCTGAGAGTAGATCGTTGTGGTGATCCAGAATACTTCAGAGCAAGCACTGAGATCTTAGTAGACGCTCCTCCTACATTAACACTTCCAGATGCTGCAACGCTATGTGCAGAAAATCCTGTTACACTTACTGCCATAGATGGCTATGATATTGCGGAAGGTTTATACGATTTTGAATGGACCAATGCTGCAGGACAAGTATTTGGTGATGAGAATTCGAATACCATTACTGTGACAGAAGAAAGTATCTATACTGTCACCGTGACTTATCGACTGCCTGATGGCTTGTCTGAGGATGAAGCCGCACTATATGAAACCTGCCCTGCTACTGCCGAAATTTTTGTAGGCCCAGCCTTTCAATTTGACTTGACTCAGACTGCCGATGAAGTTTGCTATGAAGAGACTACGGTCACATTTGCTCCTAATACTCCGATCACTGGAGATTGGTTTTATGAATTGGATGGCGATCCAACAAGAGTCCCATTGGGTAATTTCTTCGAATTGGAATTACTTGTAATTGATCTACCTGGACCTGGTCTTTATGAAATAATTTTTGTAACCCAGGACCCGATTTTGGATGGCTGCACTATTGAGAAGAAACTTCCTCTTTTGGTAAATGAACTTCCGATCGTAGTCGCTACTCAAACTACCCCAGCTACAGATTGCGCTACTCCAAATGGATCATTTGAAATAGTGATGCAAGGTGATGCAGCAACAGTGACTGTTCAGGAGACAGGTGATATTTTCACCAATGTCACGGCAGGCGATGTGATTCCAGTTTCGAATGTATTTCCAGGAATTTACACCATTGAAGCGGAGAATAGCACTGGATGCTTTTATGTCGCTACAGTAACTGTGGAAAATTCCAATCCTCCTGCAGGGTTTGATTACACCATTATTACCGAAGATGAAATCTGTAGTCCAAATGGAGTCGCTGATGGAAGCTTGACAATTACTTTTACTACAGCCCAATCAGGAAGCTATTTGATTACTCGGCAAGGAGATGGGCAAACTTTTGCAGGCAATTTCACCAACAGTAGCCAAGTTGCGATAAATGTTCCTCACGGCGATTATTCAGTAGAAGTAACGGATCCTACTAATTGCGCCATTCCAGATCCTGATACTTATATGATTGCTCAGAAATTTGAAGTCATATTCTCCGTGCCTACAACATTGACCGCGTGCGAAAGCTTTACATTTATACCAACCTCGCCTAATTCATTGAATTATACTTTGACCAATTCTAGTGGTATTAGTATATCGCCTGATGCAAATGGGGTGTTCACGATCACTCAAACTGGCATCTACACTATAATAGGCGAAGATCCCGCCGGTATTGACTGTCCTCGAGAAGAAACAATCACTGCAATAATTACTCAGCCAATAGACTTTGATATACCTCCTCCGATTGTTGACTGTCAAGTAGGAATTCGGTACGAGGTCATCCTAGCTAATGCTGATCCAGCCGATGTCGTATTCCTTTGGAGAGATTCCAACGAAATCATAGTTGGAAGATCCCAGACTTTTGTTCCAAATCTTGCTGGGACCTATTCATTGGAAGTTCAACCAAGATCAGGGGGACTTTGTCCGACAAATCAATTTTATTTTGATGCAGAAGTACTTATAGAAAATCTCCAAGTCGAGTTAGACGTGACCCCATTCTGCGTAGAACAAACAAGTACCACCATTACCGTGGACTCGAATTTATCTCAGGTTCAAAACATTGAGTGGTACAGTGTTCAAGGTGGAACTCGAACTCGAATTCCGGCATTTGACGATTTGCCATTCATCGAAGTAAGCCAAGAGGGAACTTACGAGGTGCTTTTAAGAAGCGCTGCTGGATGTGATCTAGGTAGAGCAAGTGCACGGGTTACAAAATCAATAATTGTACCGCCCATTGTACCACAAAGCATCACCATATGTGACATAGAGGGCGTTAATCAGGCTATAGATCCTGGAGTCTATGATATATATTCCTGGAAACTAAATGGGAACGAAGTTTCAACCACTTCCATTTTCACTCCTACCCTTCCAGGAATCTATGAATTGACAGTTTCTGATAATTTAGGTTGCTTCTATGTGAGCACTTTCGAGGTGATTGAAGATTGTGCATTGAAAATCTCTTTCCCAAGTGGAGTGGTTCTCAATGATCCCAATCGGAATTTCATTCTCTATGCCAATGAATATATCGATGATGTTGAAGTATATATTTATAATCGTTGGGGAGAATTAATTTTCTATTGCCAGCATGACAACCTTGAACCACGACAGCCTTTCTGCCCTTGGGATGGTCAAGTTGGTGGGAATTTTGTTCCGAATGGAACATATGCCGTAGTGGTCAAGTTTACCAGTCGAGATCAAAACAAAACCGAATCGATCACCAAGGCGATTACAATTATTCAATAGTATGCTTATCCTTATTTCACCAGCCAAGACGCTGGACTACAGTATTCCAAACTTTCAAAGTCACACTTTACCTGAATTTCAGACTGAAACCAAGTCACTCATTTCAGTCCTAAAGAAAAAATCTGCGAAAGAGATTGGTAGCCTAATGGGCATTTCAGAAAACCTTGCCAATCTCAATGAAGAACGCTTTAAAACATTCCAAAAAGAATTCAATTTTGAGAATTCCAAACAAGCTTTATTAGCCTTCAAGGGAGATGTTTATACGAAAATAGATGTTGATAATTACTCTGAATTGGATTTTAGTTTTGCACAGAAGCATCTCCGTATCCTATCAGGGCTCTATGGTCTTTTAAAGCCTCTGGATCTGATTCAGCCTTATCGATTGGAAATGGGAACCCGGCTTGAGAATAAAAAAGGGAAAAACCTCTATGAATTTTGGGATAAAAAAATCGCGAAAGCCATCAATGCTGCTGCGGAAGGTGAGCCAATAGTCAATCTGGCCTCCCAAGAATATTTCAAATCAGTAGATTTGAAGACAGTTAGCAGTCCGGTTATTACCATTCATTTCAAGGAATTCAAAAATGACACCTACCAAGTCGTTGGCTTTTTTGCAAAGCAAGCAAGAGGACTAATGACTGATTTTGCAATCAAGAACAGAATTACCGATCCAAAAGAGTTGAAATTATTCAATTTGGAGCGATATGAGTTTGCAGATACGTTGAGCAGTGATTTAGATTGGATGTTTGTACGCTAATATTAGTAACAATTCGAAATATTCCCTAAATCAGTAAATTTTTTGAGGGCTTAAATTAGTGTACTTTAGTACTCCTAAATAAGTTCTTTACCGAGAGAAGTTGAAAAAAATAATTGCATCCGTATTAATCCTTTTTTGTCTTTTAGCGTGGTATCCTATCGCTAGGGGTGAATATGATAGCACCAACTATTTTTTACTGAATTCCTCTTCAAAAACCCCATCAAGTCAGGCATTTGTCGATCCTAAATTGATAGGGCCTGATAACCTCTGTAACCTATTTGGCACTGTATTAGCGACCTATTCTGGCGGTGGAAACCCTATCACAGATGTTTATTTTTGGAAAATTTTTGATCCAAACAATCAATTAGTTTTTGATCGATTCGGAGGGGCTTTGTTTGAAACAATTGCTTTTACTTTTTCGGACCAAGGTGCCTATCGAATAGAACTCAAAGTGGAGCGCACAGGCAATGAAATTTATTCAAATTCAATGAATGTGAAAGTAGTACCTGGTCCAACAGTCTTACTACAAAGTGCATATTCCTTCTGCCAAACAGATCCAATCTCCTTGTCCGCAATCAGCCCAACCAGTTCAAATTTTTCGAATTACATTTTTGAATGGAAAGATTCGAAAGGAAATACCATTGGGAGCCAAAATAACATCAATCTAAATACAGCAGATACTTATTCTGTCTCTTTTTATTTTCTTGGAACAAATGGTGAAAAAGAATGCGAAACTAATGTATTGACACTACTTTCAGAGATAGCTGACTATCAAATTTCTGCTACCAATACCATTGTCTGTCCAGACCTTCCCACTACATTTTCTACCACGCCTGCTATCTCAGGAAATTGGAAATATCTAAAATCCGGAGAATCAACCTCAGTGAATTTAGGATACGGAAATACGATTGAAATACTACCAAATCAAGACTTAAATGGCAATGGCGACTATGACATAATTTTTGAACCAGATCCATCACTAAATCCTGATTGCCTACTAATCAAATCATTACCTTTAAAATACTTTCCACAACCAGAATTTATCGTTAGCCCTTCCACAGAAGCTACGGATTGTGACAGCTTTGATGGGGAATTAACCATAACTGCTATAACGCCTCTCGACTTTGTTTTTATCGAAGGCTTGGGAACGACTACACCAGCTCTCCAAGCAGGTGAACAATACACTATTTTAGGGTTAAAAAGCGGAACCTATTCTTTGATCGGAATTCTAGGAAATTGCTCCAACTCATTTGGTTCTTTAGTTCCTTTGATAAACCCACCTCAACAATTAGTATTTGTAATTGAGGATATTATCGGAGAGCAATGTATCCCCTCAGGTAAAATAGACGGGAGTTTCAATATTAAATTTCAGAACCCACCATCATCTGGAAACTATAGAATAATAAACAAAAAAGGGACACTAGTACAAGCAGGTATTTTTACAAATGTGACTGAGATTCCAATTACTATTCCTGGAGGAATTTATTTTGTGGAAATCTACAGTGATAATGATTGTAATGTCCCTGAAGCAAATGAAGTTTCAGTCCCAAGTTTAGATCAATCAACCTTTAATATTCCAAGCACATTATCTATTTGTCAGTCTTATGAACTTCTCCCAGAGACTAGTCAAGCCCTAGAATTTACACTTATCAATATCACCACTGGAAATCAAGAGATCAAACCAGCAGGAGAAGTTTTTTTAATTACAGAAGCTGGTGATTATTCTTTGATAGGAAGCATGAAGGGCTCTTCCACTATCTGCCCTTCTGAAAAATTATTGACCGTTGAGTTAGTTGATCCTATAATTTTTGAGCCGGAATTAATCGAACAGGATTGTTTCGGTAATCTTACTTATCAAGCTAATATTTTTGGAATAGATCCTTCCACGGTTGTTTTTCGATGGTTAAATGAAAATAATCAAGTAGTAAGTACCGGTCAAATTCTAAATCCAATATCTTTTGGACTCTATCAACTAGATGTTCAGCCGGCAAACAGCACCGCATGCCCGATTCCACCTAAGGAATTTGAAATTAAAGAGCCTATTCTATCAGTTGAAGTTTCAATAGTTTCCACAAAACTTTGTGAATATGGACCCGGAGCAATTATTTCTGCAACAATTGATTTGCCTGATGAAGTGAATCAGATAACTTGGCGGAGATTTGACCAAAACGGAACAACAAACCTTCCTCAATTCAATAACCTAGATACTATCACAGTTACTGAGTCAGGAATCTATGAAGTTTCTGTATTTAGTATCATTCCAGCGATCAATAAAAATTGTGAACTGGGGAGAAATAGTCTAGAAATTGAGATTACCCCAAATAAAGTAGATTTTAACATCCCTTCAAATCTTTCAATCTGCGAGGTTTATTCATTTACTCCACAATCTACCCAGCCCCTATTTTTTGAAGTAACACGCCCAGATGCAAGTACAGTAGATTTATCACCAGGTGAGTCTATTGAATTAAATCAATCTGGGATCTATAGCTTTTTAGGATTTGACCCAACTATTTCTGGTCCTCTTTGTCCTGAATTAAAATTCTTAGATGTAATCGTAAATCAAAAAATTTCATTTTCGCCAAATTTCTTCGAAGAAACTTGCCAAGGGACAAAGACTTACAAAGCAGAAATTGGGACAGTCGATCCTGCGACTGCAGAATTCAGTTGGTTTGATAGCTCAGGGAATATTATCGGTACGGATCAATTTTTGACCCTAACGACTTTCGGTCAGTTTTCCCTTGATGTCCAACCTCTTGGAAGTTTATCTTGCGATCAGATTCCAGTTTCATTTGAAGTAGACCCCCCACTTCTTTCTCAAGCAGTATCTCTTATTGCGGATCCATTTTGCCCTGATGCTGAATTTGCTCAAATAGTTGTAGAATCTGATTTTCAGAATATCGCCCAAATTCAATGGTGGTTAACTGACTTAAATGGAGTTCAAAGTCAATTGACTGCTGAGTTGAATAAAAAGAGTATTTCTGCTCGATCAGAAGGAACTTATGAGGTCCGCATTCTTAATTCAATTGGCTGTCAATTAGGATTTGATCGTGTGTTACTCATGCGAAGTATGGATGCTGTCCGGCCAATTGTCAAAGAGAGTTATAAGGTTTGTCCACTTTATGAGATCGGACCTACTATTAATCCGGGGAATTTCATTGCTTATGAATGGTATTTTGAGGATCAATTAGTGTCCACAAATCCGGTTTATAAACCAATTCAGCCTGGCTCTTATAACCTAGTCGTAGAAAGTGCGGAAGGTTGTAACTATAGCATCGGATTTATCACCGAAGAAGAATGTGAGCTTAGAGTTAGTTATCCAAATGCAATAAAGCCAGGCAATCCAGAGAAAGAATTCTTGATCTACACGAATTTCCTAGTGGACAAGCTTAAAGTCTCTATTTTCAACCGCTGGGGGGAATTGATTTATTTCTGTGAAAAAACAGATTTAATTTCATCCGAATCAACTTGTCCATGGAATGGGACTTATCGGGGCGAAACAATCCCAAATGGGACTTATTCTATTCGAATCGATCTAGAAAACTTCGAGAAGAAAATTACAAAAGTTCAAAATGGATTTATCCTAGTCATTGAATAGCAAGTAATTTAACCTATTTCATATTTAGGAACATTTTTTGAAACGGGTTAAAGATATTCAGTTTAGCAGACTTAAATTCTTACTCTTGCTCTCAAAAGACCAATTTTCAGTCAGGAAGATTGGGGTTCTAGTTACACTGATTTGCATCCTGATTAGCTTTTATACATTAATTGCTAAGTCTGCAAGTCATCCAAATAACCCAAAAGCGATCTTCTCCTCTCAAGCTGAACCTGAGCTTAGTGGACCAGAAAACCTATGTATTGTTTTCGGAGGAGTAGTAGGTACCTATACCGGTGGTGGTGATCCTAATACTGATATTTACAGCTGGTTAGTCACCAGTCCTACTGGGGAGGTTCTCTACGATCGATCAGGGGGATCGCAATTTCAGAATCTCCAAGTCTCATTTAATGCAGTCGGAAGATACATTGTCTCCTTGAGTGTCAGACGTGGAACTGAACAGATCTACGACGATGAGATTAGTGTGGAAGTGTTAAGAGGACCTGAATTAGCTATTTTACCTGATTATGTGATCTGCGGTGAATCATCGGTAAAGCTTACCGCAATCAACCCGGAAACGTCAAACTTAAATGCCTACAGCTTCATTTGGACGGATCAAAATGGGAACGTAATAGGAAATGAAAATGATCTCATCGCCTTCACTGAAGGTTTCTATTCATTTGAGATTTTTTTGACTTCGGGTGGTGGAAAAGATTGCTTAATTACAGGGACCACTTTTGTAGGGCCTGCTTTGGATTTTAAAATCAATCAATCCGCTACATCCGTCTGTGAAGGCCAATCCATCAGAATCAGTACAGATACGCCCTTAATTGGGGAATATTTCATCAAAAAGCAAGGTCAATCTACTTCAGTAAGTCTGGGTTCAGCTTTCAACATTCTAATTGAATCTGGCACACTCCAAGGACCTGGGATCTATGAGGTTATTTTCAGCGCCATCGACCCAAATATTCCAGGCTGTACATCTGATCGAAAAATTGCTTTTGAAATACGGGAATCACCAAAGATTCAGGCTACTATTCTTGCCAGACCTGATGATTGCAATGAGTTAAATGGAAGCTTTCAAGTCACTTCCCTGACTAATCTCGATTCTATTCGTGTGGATGAATTAGGATTTCTTCAAAGTTCAACTCTCCCGGGTCAAGTTTTCACTTTTTCTAATCTGAAGCCACAAGTCTATACAATTCGTTTTTTTGAAAATGGATGCGAGTCTACCAATCTCTTGATCTTAGATGCTAAAGATCCACCCGCAAGTACTAATCCTCCTAATCAAGTTCCAATCTCATTTGGATTTTTACCCGAAGATTGTTTCTCTGAGGGCATCACACCCGGAAAACTCAACTTGGCATTCCCTGACGGAGACGTCAATGGGGACTTCAGAATTCTTTCTTCTACCCGAGGGGTAGTTTTCTCAGGGGAATTAGTAGCTCAGGATTCGTTATCAATTGACTTGTTTGGAGGTACTTACCTCCTGGAATTAATAATCGATGGCTGCACCTATCCAGTTCAAGAATTCTCAATCGCGCGAAAACCGCTGGCAGATTTCACTGTCCCAGATCTTCTGAATATCTGTGAGCAATTTGAGCTCAAGCCTGAAACAAGTCAAGATCTCTTATTCACCTTGACCTATCCTGACGGATCCTCGAAATCTCTTGGCAATAATGAGCCTTTTGTACTCACAGAGGCAGGAGATTATTCCCTGCTAGGTGAGCCTGCCAATCCGGCATCGGGAGTCTGTCCAAAAACTCAAACCTTCAAAGTAACTCTTTCTACTACGATTTCATTTGAACCGATCTTATTGGAAGAAGACTGTTTTGGAAATAAGATCTACCAAGCAAAAATCGATGGCGTAGATCCAGATCTTACCAGCATTCGGTGGCTTAACGAAGAGGGAATTATCGTGGGAAGAAGCATACTCCTTTCTCCTCCCACCCTCGGAGTTTTTCAATTGATAGTCCAACCTCTGGAAAGTGGGTTTTGCCCTGTCAACCCAGTATCCTTTGAAATCAATGCAGCAGTCTTAACTGTACCGATGGATTTAGAAGCAAACAAAATCTGTCCCGAGCCAGGGGTTTCCAAAGTGGTTTTGAAAACCAATACTGAGGAAGTGTCGCGCGTAGAATGGATCTTTTATGACCTCTCGAATAATCGATCAGATCTCACTCAATTTGATGATGCATTGGAAATCGAGGTCAGTGAAGAAGGTACTTATGAGGTGGTTGCTTATAATCGCTTAGGCTGCGAAATCGGAAGAAATCTAATAGCAGTCACTAATTCCACGCTACTTGACCTTCCCGAACTTCCAGATCGATACATCATTTGTTCGAAAAAGAATACAGTGCCTCCATTAGATCCCGGAGAATACCAAGCGTATGAATGGTATTATGAAGAGACATTAATCTCACAGCAACGACTTTTCAAACCATCAGAAGTAGGCACCTACACACTTCAGGCAACCACTATTGATGGATGCGTATTTGAGAAAAGCTTTACAACTATTGATGGTTGTGATTTTGAAGTAGTATATCCCAATGCCATGGTGCTCGGGGATTCTGAAAGGGACTTTAGAGTTCTTGTATCCGAGGGAGTTGATGAGGTCGACGTTTACATCATCAACCGACAGGGAGCATTGATTCACTTCGAATCATTAAAAGAAATTCAATTCGAAATGCCAATTTTGAATTGGGATGGAAGGTACCAAGGTCAATATGTTCCAAACGGAACCTATGCGGTGGTTTTAATCCTTAGAAATACAACTTATGGGGTTGAGGAAAAGCTTATCAGCTCCCTTTTTGTAATCTATTGAACATCTGTTTTTTCATAAATTTTTATTTACGGGAAAGCTCAGTGATTTTTTTTTCCTATTTTGAGCCGTTTCAATAAAGTTTTTTATTAACCCAAACCCAAACCCTACCTATGACCGATAACATCAACCGATCGGCACTCTTCAACGCAAGTTGTTTTGCGCTCATTACCACCGCCTTTACCTTTGCCATTCGTGCAGGTATACTTCCTGAATTGGGGGATACCTTTGGCCTGAGTGCCGAGCAGCTTGGCTTCATCAATTCGATGTGGTTTTTAGGATTTCCAATCTCAATGATCTTGGGAGGCTTGCTTTATCACAAAGTAGGTCCCGCTAATATTATGCGAGTTGCATTTGTGGCTCATACACTAGGTATTTTGTTGACCATTTTTGCTGATGGATATACCACACTTTTAATTTCAACCTTGTTTATTGGTTTTGGTAATGGCTGTACAGAGGCTGCATGTAATCCAATGATTGCCGATATGTACACAGGAGTGAAAATGAATAAAATGCTAAATCGCTTCCATATGTGGTTCCCAGGCGGAATTGTGTTGGGAAGTTTGATCTCCAAATTCATGACCGATCTTAATATGGGCTGGGAAGCTCAAATCTGGATCATGATGGTTCCTACGGTCATCTATGCTGTCCTATTCTTTGGAAAGACATTCCCTAAACCAATAGTAGAGGGTTCCTCTTCGATTGTTGAGAATCTTAAGGCAATGATTAGCCCAGTATTCATCTTCTTATTTATCGCAATGGCATTGACCGCCATTTCAGAGTTTGGTCCACAGCAGTGGGTAGGTTTAATCATGGGATCAAGCGGAGCAAGTCCAATGTTGATTCTTGCCTTGACTACTGGAGTGATGGCAGTGGCAAGGTTCTTCGCCGGCCCAGTAGTATCTACATTAGGTCAAACAGGTGTTCTTTTAGCAGGAGCCATTTTAGCAACTTTAGGAATCTATTTATTTAGCACTGTCACTGGAGAAATGGCTTATGTTGCCGCAGTAATTTTCGCATTAGGCGTAGGATATTTCTGGCCGGTAATGGTTGGAGCTGTAGCACAAAGAGTACCACTTAGTGGAGCGCTTGGTATGTCAATTATCGGTGGAATAGGAATGTTTTCCACCGCTATTTTCCAACCAATAATTGGCGGCTGGATTGATGGCTCAAATGCTGCCATGTCAGCAGCAGGGCTATCCGGAGCCGATCTGGAATTGGCAGCTGGACAGGAAACTTTGCAAAAAATCATGCTCTTCCCAATCATACTGATCGTACTCTTCACGATATTCTTCTTTTGGCAAAAGAATTCAAAATCAACAGTCGCGATACCTACGAAACACTAATTAAATTTAAAAACAGCCTTCGGGCTGTTTTTTTTTGCTTCTACTTTTTTGATTCCCCAAGTTGAGTTAAGATTTCATTCGCTCTCAATCAAACTTATTCAAAATGAAAAGAACACTCAGCACTTGGGCATTGCTATTTCTATTCATTCATACTCTCCTTGCACAGCAAATCTCCGGACCGATTCAAATTCATGAAGACCAGCGATATTTCATTACTGCTAAAGGAGAGCCTTTCTTTTGGATAGCAGATACCGCATGGGAATTATTCCATCGATTGGATTTGGAAGAGAGCAAAATCTATTTTGACAAACGTGCGAGTCAAGGATTCAATGTAGTCCAAGCAGTTGCATTAGCAGAGCTAGATGGCCTCAATGACCCCAATGCAAATGGTGATAAACCCTTTATTGATGAAGCCTATTCAAAGCCTAATGAGGCCTATTGGAAACATGTAGACGCCATTATCAATCTTGCATTAGAGCGGAATATTCATCTTGCTCTACTTCCTACATGGGGCGATAAACTAACAAAAGCTAGCTGGGGCACTGGACCTGAGATTCTCAATTCTAAATCGGCATATGACTTCGGTAAATGGATCGGAGGACGATACGCCAATCAAAAAAACATCATTTGGGTCTTGGGTGGAGATCGAAATCCCAGAAAAGACTCTGATGATGTAGCGTTATGGAATCAGATGGCCAAAGGAATTCTAGAAATACAGAATCCCAATAACAAGCAGTTGATAACCTTCCACCCTCAGCCCTCCGAACCTGGAGGAAGTTCCAATTGGTTTCATCAAGAAGCATGGTTGGATTTCAATATGCATCAAACAGGTCATTGTCCCAACCAGCCTACTTATCAAAAAATTGCGCATGATTTAGCGCTTACGCCAATAAAACCAACATTAGATGGTGAGCCGATGTATGAGGAACATCCAAAATGCTTCAATGCAAAGGAACTTGGCTACAGCGAAGCGACAGATATCAGGAAAATAATGTACTGGAATGTCTTTGCAGGTGCCGCCGGTCAGACTTATGGCTGTCATGCAGTCTGGCAAATGTACGATCTGGATAAAACACCAGTAAATGCTCCCTTAAAGCCATGGAGTCTTTCGCTCGATCTAGAGGCTGCAAATCAGGTAAAGAACTTGAAGTCATTGATGCTTAGTCGACCTTATTTTGAACGAATTCCAGATCAAAGTTTGATTGTGGGAGAGCAGCAAGACAATGAAACTTATGTTTCAGTAACGCGCGATAAAAGCGGGAGTTACGCCTTTTTTTATTTTCCTGACGGCAAAAAAATTTCAATTGATCTGAAAAATCTAGCTGGAAAAACTTTTAAAATAACCTGGTTTGACCCTCGAACTGGTATTGAATTTATAGGAAATGGAGGGGATCCACTTCCAAAAGGAACGAACTTACCTATTACCCCACCTAGCTCTGGAAGAGGTAACGATTGGGTTATGATTATTGATTCTTTGGATTAATTCCCACAAGTATAACTTTGGTAATCACCCTTGAATAATGACCAAAGCTTACCGGCATCATCTCGGTAGGTGATTGCTTCGGTACGCTTGCTAAATTCAATATTTCCATTGCTCAAGACAGTAGTTCCGTTTGTGAGCAATATGGTACAAGGCCCATTGATTTCCTTGATATCCACTAATTTGGTATCTTCTAAAAGGCTACACCCCGACAGTAGAATAATTAGAAAAGGAATAAGTTTTTTCATTTTAGGTATATAGAGCCTGAATAGATGGACTAAAAATGAGGAAAATTAATTTCTAAAAAAATATGGATTCAAAAGAACCAAGAGATAAAAGAAAAAAAGCTCAGTTGAAATCCATGAAGCTATTACCTTATGACCTCGTCAAGATTCATCCCGATAGCCACCGCGGATTGAAACCTCTTGAACTTACTGAAGGTCAGGAAAATAAAAAAGCTCAACTTAACAGTTGAGCTTTGTGACCTCGTCAAGATTCAAACTTGAAACCTCCTGAGCCGTAATCAGGTGCTCTATTCAGTTGAGCTACGAAGCCGTATTGGATTGCAAAGGTAATTTTAAATCTATTTTTTCCAAATATAGTTTGCCAATAAAATTCTTGACTTCTAGAAAAGTTTCCTTGTCCACTTAAGAATAATTAAGATCAAAACAGGGGTAAATCACTAAGGATTTCCTATTTTTGCCGGGATCCAAAGCCAAAAAAGTAATTATTTTGATGAAAAAAATATTCACATTCTTGCTCGCTCTTTTACTTGTTCAAGGAGTTTTTGCGCAAGAGACTACCAAAATGCCTAAAAATCCGATTGGAGGCAGACCAAATATTCCCAGTGATTTAAAATTTGAATTCGGTTTTTCCTCATTCAATAATCGCCCTGAAGAACTAGGTATAAACTTCTTTCCTTCTCGGACTTTCAACGTTTACTACCAATATCCTGTATCCGTATTTGGAGAAAAATCCGGGATGACCCTTGATATCGGCCTTGGTATTGGCACAGATAAATTTGGATTTAAGAATGATCAAACTCTCTTCAATAACGCAGATTTAGGTCCGGAATCGAGTGAATTACTTGATATTACGGATGTCTATGGGGACAATATCCGAATCAATAAAAATGTGGTATCCGCGAATTACTTTGACATCCCAATAGATTTCACCTACCACCTGAACAAGGCAAATTATTCCAAAGGATTCCGGGTGAGCCTTGGGGCTAAAATTGGTTATCTCTACAATGTTCACACTAAATTATCCTACGAAGATTCTGACGGCTTGAAGCGGAAAGTGAAAGATTCACAAAATTATGGATTCGAAAAAATCCGCTATGGCATATCACTTAAAGCCGGATCTCCTGGTTTTTATGTTTGGAGCTATTTTGGATTAAATAATGTATTCCAAAGTGGTCAAGGCCCATTTGGAAATCAGGCGAGTCAATTGAGCTTTGGAGTGGCTTTGAATGTTTTCTAATGAAAATAGCAGAAACAATAAAAAAACCGGAATCTGAAAGATTCCGGTTTTTTTATGACCAAAGCATTGAAAAGCCAATGAAACAGACTAAGAATCCGAAAATCATACCCGCATATATCTCAATCGGCTTATGCGCTTCTAAATAAAGTCTTGCTGAGCCCACAATGCCATTAAGTGTTATTGCCATCAATAAGGGATACAAGGGCTTAAAAGTAGGGAATTTCATTCCTAGGACTATTACAATGGCGAGGAGGCCTCCCATCCCAGTCATGTGCGCAGACATTTTCCAAAAAAAAGTAATTCCTGTAAGCCCGATTACAACTATTGAAATCACCGCCAGAACTTGCCATAGAACCGGGTCTATCTCTGTCTTTTCATAGAGGAAATATAAGGTCAATAGGTAATAGATACTCGTAATCGAAAATGGAATCGCGCGATCTTGAATTGTCTCCATATGTAGGCTTTTCAAAGTCCCACTCAATCGCAATCCCAAAATAGTGATCATTGGAATCACCAAAGTCGAGAGCACAATCAGGTAATAGATGTTTTGCTTGAAAGAAGGTGGAAGACTTGTCGCTTCGGGTAGGACAAAAAGGATAAGCCCAAACACAATGGCCGGAATAATCAACGGCTGAAATATAATGGAAACTAGTAAGGCAAGGATTCGCTTCACTACAATTCTTTTCTTAATCGAGCTACCGGAATCTGAAGTTGCTCACGGTATTTAGCAACCGTTCTTCGAGCAATATTATATCCAAGCTTATTCAACATCTTAACTAATTTATCATCAGAAAGTGGACGTTTTTTATCTTCATCATTTACCATTCGCTGCAATACAGATTTAACCTCGCGATTACTCACATCCTCCCCACTATCCGTAGCTATTCCCTCAGAGAAAAAGTATTTTAGCGGGAATACCCCAAACTCTGTTTGTATCGCCTTACTATTTGCGACTCGAGAGACGGTAGAAATGTCCATGTCAATTCTTTCCGCAATATCTTTCAAGATCATTGGTCTAAGATTCGTCTCATCCCCATCCAAGAAAAACTCCTTTTGATAGTTTAATATAGCCTCCATGGTTCGTAATAGTGTGTTTTGACGCTGCTTTATCGCATCGATAAACCACTTGGCTGCGTCCAACTTCTGTTTTACGAAAGTGACTGTTTCTTTTAATTTTTTATCCTTCTTATCACTCTTATCATACGCATCAAACATTTCTGAATACGATCGGGAAATTCGAAGTTCGGGTGCATTTTTTGAATTTAGGCTAATCTCAAATTTGCCTCCAACTTGACTCAGCATAAAGTCAGGAATAATATATTGAGTTCTTACCAAGCCTTCTGCAACTCCGCCTGGTTTAGGATTAAGTCTAGTAATCAGATTGACAGCATCTTTAATCTCATCCTCTGAGAGATCACACTTTTTTTGAATTTTTGAATAATGCTTTTTAGTAAACTCTTCGAAGCAATCTTGGATTATCATCAATGCGTGCCGAACAGCAGGATCATCGGGATGCTCTCTACGCTCCAGTTGAATCATCAAACATTCCTGGAGGTTTCGCGCAGCAATTCCTGCTGGATCAAAAGTTTGTATTTTTCGGAGAATTTCCTCCAGCTCATCGTAATCCGTTTCAATGTTTTGGCTGAAGGCCAGATCGTTAATGATCGCTTCCAAATCCCTTCGGATATATCCATCATTTTCAATGCTTCCAATTAGCTGCCTTCCAATTGTTTTTTGACTCTCATCGATTCTTAAAAAATTTAATTGAGAGATCAACTGCTCGTGTAAAGAGCTATTACTTGAAATCGGCATTTCACGGTCATCGTCATCAGGAGAGTAGTTGCCATCTCCCTGCATTTTGTATCCACCGTAATCATCGTCGAGGTAATCATCAAGATTTACGTCACTTTCTTCAGAAGAAAAATCTTCTTCAAAATTATCCTCATATTCCTCATCTGAGCTTTCCTGATCTTCAGTTTTTCCTTCTTCCAAAGCAGGATTAATTTCGAGTTCTTCTTCGATTCGAGTATCAAGTTCTGCGGTAGGTACCTGCAGGAGTTTAATAAACTGAATCTGCTGAGGAGAAAGCTTTTGAGAAAGTGACTGGCTAAGATTTAATTTTTGCATTCAGAATTTGAATAAACCTTGATTCGGGTCCAAAAAAAGCTTTTCCATTTGAAAAAGCTATCATGCCAAAGTTAGGAAAAAGGAGCAATTTTTTGATAAAAAGCTTATTTAATCGTTTTTTTGCTGTCCACATATTTTAAGCAGGAAATCTTACCTTCCGAAAAATTAATCACCACATGGCATTTAACAAGCGGATCAAAATCAAAACCATCCTAGAACAGCCTCCAATTGGCTCAGAAGTAATACTTATGGGATGGATTAGGACCAAAAGAGGAAATAAAAACGTGTCCTTCGTTGCACTAAACGACGGGTCCATTCTTACCAATTATCAAGTGGTGGCGGATCCTTCCTTGATCAGCGAAGAAGTCTTGAAAAAATGTTCCACCGGTGCCTGCATTAAAGCTACCGGAATAGTAACTGCATCACAGGGATCAGGCCAAAGTTCCGAGTTAATCGCTTCGGCTATTGAAATCCTCGGGGAAGCAGATCCTGAAAAATACCCATTGCAACCAAAAAAGCACTCACTTGAATTTCTTCGGGAGATTGCACATTTGAGAATGCGCACCAACACCTTTAGTGCGGTATTCCGTGTGAGGCATGCTTTGGCTTTCGCTGTCAATAAGTATTTCAACGATAAAGGCTTCTTTTATATCCATACGCCAATTATCACTGCCTCTGATGCAGAAGGAGCAGGGGAGACATTCAAGGTGACTACACTGAACTTGACTAATCCTCCAAAAACAGCAGATGGTAAAATTGATTATAAACAAGATTTCTTTGAACGGGAAACAAACCTGACAGTATCTGGACAATTAGAGGGAGAATTAGCAGCAATGGCATTAGCAGAAATCTACACCTTCGGTCCTACCTTCCGAGCAGAGAACTCGAATACCACCCGTCACCTCGCTGAGTTTTGGATGATTGAACCTGAGATGGCTTTCTATGATGCGGAAGACAATGCTGACCTTGCTGAGGATTTCTTGAAGTATGTGATCAACTATGCTTTGGAAAACTGTCAAGAAGACCTTCAATTTCTTGAAGGAAGGTTAGCTGAAGAGGAAAGTGCAAAGCCTGCAGATCAGCGGGCAGAGTTGGGATTAATTGACAAATTAAAATTTGTCTCAGAAAATGACTTTATCAGGATCACCTATACCGAGGCTATCGACATTCTGAGGAATTCCAATCCTAATAAGAAAAAGAAATTCCAATATCTGATCGATTCTTGGGGTGCTGACTTACAGTCCGAGCACGAGCGGTTCTTAGTGGAGAAGCATTTCAAAAAGCCGGTCATCCTTACCGATTATCCTAAAGAAATCAAATCTTTCTACATGCGTCAAAACGAGGATGGGAAAACGGTAGCGGCGATGGACATCTTGTTCCCAGGCATTGGTGAGATAGTGGGAGGTTCCCAGCGAGAAGAGCGATTAGATGTTCTTACCAAGCGAATGGAGGAAATGAATATTCCTCAAGAGGAAATGTGGTGGTACCTCGATACTAGAAGATTTGGAGCCACTCCACATGCAGGTTTTGGATTAGGCTTTGAGCGCATGGTTCAGTTCGTCACTGGTATGGGCAATATCCGAGACGTCATAGCCTTCCCGAGGACGCCGGGAAATGCAGAATTCTAACTAAAATCCCCGGCTTCGAAGTCGGGGATTTTGGTTAGCTGACAATTTTAATTCTCCTAGCAATAGGAATACAGAGAAGACTAAATACGATTGCGATATAGCCTACTACATTATAGTTGGTCAACTCCCCCGCTGCATTTTCTCCAATAATAATTCCAGCTATTAGCGAGGCAAACCCCGTAGCTATCTGCTGAATGGCAGAGTTAAAACTCAGAAAACTTCCTCGATTTTCTGGCCTCGCTGTACCAGTAATGATAGCAGCCGCTGGCACGTATCGACCATTAGAAGTCACAAAAAACATGGTTGAAACCATCAAAACAAAAGGAATGGGGGTTACTCCAAGATTCGTAATGATGGCTATCGGGATCACATTCAGGAACATGAAAATGGTAAAAATCCGGAGCTTTCCATATTTATCAGAAAGCTTCCCAACCCACGGTGACGTGAAGATCGTAAAAGCACCTCCAGCCATATAGACATACGTAAGTTCCATCTCAGTAAAGCCGACATTCGCCACGGTATAAGCACTCAAAAATGGAATAATCATAAACTGCCCAAACATCATCATGACTGACAACGTGATCGCCCGCATTTGATTCGAGTTACTCGTCACTCTACGGATCACCACCATAGGATTAGGTCTAACCAAATCATTCTTCAAATGCTCCGTGATATTGGGAATATACCGAATAATCATCCCCAAACTCAAAACCGAAAGTCCGGTAAGTATATAAAACGGTGTATGCCAATCCGATAAACTTGCTAAGAATAAACCCATTGGAACTCCCAAAACTGAAGCGACTGAAAATGCAGCCATCACTAGCCCCATTGCCCTTCCTCTTCGGGAGTCAGGAACTACATCTCCGATAATTGCCAAGATCAAGGCAGATGTCAAGCCTCCAAATATTCCTGAAAGAACTCTTGCAGCAAGTAATATCGGGTAATTAGGAGAAAGTGCACAGCCTAATGTAGCGATTGCAAAACCCACATAAACCCAAAGTAAAATCTTCTTCCGATCAAATCGATCCAAAAAAAAGGCTCCAAAAAAGCTAGAAATCCCCGCACTAAAGGTATATGATGAAACCAAAAGTCCAAACTCTCTGGGTGAGATCTCAAAAATCCGCATGAGCTGAGGTCCTAGCGGCATCAGAATCATGAAATCAACGATGTGAATGAAATTAATGGCCGCTAGCGTCCAAAGAATGAGCTTTTCTTTTTGCATCTGAAAAATTACTAGACAAAGAACCCCAAGGGGAAAATAAAAGTTTGGCAAGAAGAGAACTTTTAGGAAATACCGAGCTCAAGGTATGTGATGGGTATGGCTTCGATGATATCGGAGGCAATCAACCCTCTTCTTTTTGATTTCCCAGCTATTTCTCCAGCTAGTCCATGATGAAAGACCCCGCAAAGCGCTGCATTTTCTGGAGTGTAGCCCATTGCTAAGTAAGCTGTAATCATACCAGTCAGCACATCCCCAGATCCCGCCGTCCCCATATACTGCGTTCCTGAAGAATTAAAAATCTGACATCCATCAGGTAATGCGATCATCGAATTAGCCCCTTTAAGCACGATTAGTAGTTCATTTTCTACCGCAAAGCTTTTTGCCTTTTCGATCCGATCAAAATAATCTTTTGAAGGCCCGACCAGTCTTTGAAATTCACCTATATGAGGAGTCAAAATTGAATTTTTAGGGATTAACCGAATCAATTCAGGGTTCTCCGCCAAGAGATTTATTCCATCAGCGTCAATTACAATGGGCTTCCTATAATTCTCCAAAATATGGATAAATAGGCTCTTTCTATTTGTAATCCCCCAGCCTGGCCCAATCCCAATGGAATCAAACCCTGACAAATCTACCTTAGCTATTGCGATGCACATGACCTCAGGAATAGCAGTCTGGAGAATGGGCATTCCAATTTCATCCACAAAGCAAGTCACCAAGCCAGCTCCTGTCCGCAATGCACTTTTGCAGGATAGCTGGATTGCCCCCATTTTACCATAACTCCCACCTATGAGCAATACTTTACCAAAATCTCCTTTAAAACTAAAGCGGTTAAATATTTGGTGTAATGGCTTTAAGTCTTGAGCTTGAAGGTAGTACCGATTGGTAAGCAATTGCTTGGAGTTCTTAACTGTAATTCCAATTGGTAAGACCACAAGAGCGCCACTGAACATTGCATTTTCAGGCACTAAAAGGGATAATTTGGGAAATTGAAAAGTCACCGTCACATCTGCATGAACCGCCGCTACAAATTCACCTCCTTCTGAAGGAAGGCCAGAAGGCAAGTCAACACTGATAACCTTCCCTTGGAATTGATTAATCCATGTAATCTTTGCTACTGCTTCCTCTCGGAGCGGGCCTTTCAATCCTACTCCTAAATAACAATCAATCAGAATATCTGCAGAATTTACATCAAATTGATCCCAACAAAAGAAAGGGATCCTTAGTGGTAATAATTCTTTATTTTGACTTCCTTCTAGACTCAAACTTTCATGGGAATCATACATTTCCACCACCGTAATAGAATAATTAATCTCTGACAAAAGCCTTGCTATTGCGAAACCATCTCCACCATTATTTCCAGTCCCTACTGCAATAAGAATTCGAAGATCTTTCTCAAAATTTTCACCTGAAAACCAAGTCACAAATTCAATTGCAGCCTTCTCCATTAGTTCAAGACTAGTCATACCAGACTTGTCCATGAATACTTGGTCTAAATGCTTTACTTGATTACCAGAATAAATTTTTTGCATCAATTCGCCAAAGAGGGTTCTAAATCTTTTTTAGGAATGCTTACTAATAGCAAAAACCCTAATCCCACAAGAAAGAAAATCCCTAGTGAAAGCGCACTGTTTCGCATATTACCAGTGATTTGTTCGATCATACCATAGGAAAAAGTACCTATTACAATTGCAATCTTTTCTGTGACATCATAGAAGCTGAAATACGAAGCATGTTTTGTAGATTTCTTGGGAATCAATTTGGTGAAAGTAGATCTAGAAATAGCTTGAATCCCTCCCATTACCAACCCAACTACAAAAGCAAGAGCAAAGAACTCATAAACCGTATAGACATAATAAGCTGCTCCACAGATCCCGATCCAAATAAAAACCATGATCACTAAGCTAAATTTATTACCCAGTTTTTTAGAAATAAAGGCAAAAAGAAAACTCCCGGCAATTCCTACAATTTGAATGATAAGAATTGTAATAATCAATTGATCGCCTGGAAGCCCAAGCTCCTTATCACCAAAAGTAGCAGCAAGGTACATGACGGTTTGCACACCCATCGAGTAAAAAAAGAAGGAGGCCAAAAATCGAGACATGACTTTTATTTTTTTCACCTCATTGAAAACTGATTGAATCTCCTGATAACCTTTAAGCAGAAATTCTCTTTTAATTTTTTTGTTGTAAACATTTTTGGGTAAAATCCGAAATGGAATCTGAGAGAAACCAGCCCACCATAACCCCGTAATTAAGAACGAAAATCGCGGCGCAAAGCTATCATCCGAGATTCCAAACCACTCTGGAAAAGTGATCATCAAAAGATTAAACACCAACAAAATAACACTACCCACATATCCAAGTGCAAATCCCTTGGCGCTCAAGTGATCATATTCCTCTCGTGCCGATATCTCAGGAAGGAAGGCATTATAAAAAACAATACTCCCAGCATACCCAATACTCGCGAGAACACTACAGGCAATCCCAAATTCTAGATTATCCCCGTCAAAGAAAAATAATCCAATACAGGCTATTGATCCCAGGTAAGCGAAAAACTTCATGAATTGCAGCTTTTTACCACTCGCATCTGCAATTCCGGAAAGAAGTGGAGATACCAAAGCAATCATCAAAAACGAAAATGAGATAGAATACGAATAAAGCACTGTGTTGACGATCTCAAACCCAAAGAAATTCACTAACCCGGAACCATCGATTCCTTTAGTGACACTATTGTAATAAACTGGGAAAATGGTGGAAGTAATCACCAGGCTATAGACTGAATTTGCCCAATCATACATTGCCCAGGCATTTTGAACACGTTTGGTACTAGAGGCGAGAATTTGCATAGGCATTAAACAAAAAAAGCTATCCCAATCTTCGGGATAGCTTTAAATATAAATAATAATTCTATTTAGTCCTTTTGAACTTTTCCAATAGATGCATAAAGAACTCGTCTAGCATCTGCCTCTCTAAGTTCAAACTGAACATCAGAGATTGGACCCATTTTAACGTCTCTATCTGCTTTGATCGAAATCGTGATCAAACCTCGATCGGCTTCAGGAAGCATATCGCGCTCCTGATTCACCCACTGACGAATATCGGCAGGATTGAGCAAAGCATCGTTTGCCTGAACTCGAGGTTCAACTCCATAAAGCGCAGTATTCTTAGGTTTTCCAATGAAGATATAAGATATCAAGGTCTTCTTCTGAAGCTTTTGTAGCTGAGTTGCAGCAGGGATTTTTTGCTCTACCAATATATCTTGCTCTCTCAGCACAGTAGTTACCATGAAGAAAAAGAGAAGCATGAAAACAATATCGGGAAGCGAAGCAGTAGAAATACCTGGCTCGGTCTTGGGCTTTTTCTTAAACTTTGACATATTAATTCCCTCCTAGTTTATCTGGTTCTGCAATTGAAATCGCCATAGGGATTCCTTCTTTTCCACGATCTTGAAGACTTACTTCAGCATCATCCTTTCCAGTCAAACCTCGATACTCATCGGTATCAAGATTTACTCTTTCTGCGTAAATATCGAAATATGCTTTCTTTACTAAGTCAAACACTTCAAGATATGTCGCATAGGATGTGCCTCTATTTGTCTTGATAGACACAACAGCTTCTCCCGGATCATCAGATGATTCTGGAATCCTCCTTGCCAATGCCTTCAAAGATGGAGGCAATGAATTGAAAAGTTGCACAGCCTCATCGTCCGTAGGATTTCCAAAGTTTAAGATGAACTCTTTCACTTTCATATCTAACCCCTCCGTATCAGAGTATTCCCCTTCAACTAGAAGTTGATCATTCGCATTGATAAGAATAGTGAAGATATTTCGCTCGTTAACCTTAATATCTGGCGGCGGAATATTTGGATCCTGTTTCGGAGGAAGAATATTCAAAATACCCTTATCCGAAGCGATTGTAGTAGTGACAAGAAAGAAGATCAGGAGCAAGAAGGCGATATCTGCCATAGAACCTGCATTGACCTCTTGACTTGGTCTATTTTTCTTTCTAGCGCCCATGTTATTTTATTGCTTTTGTTACCTCAGTCACTAAGATACTGCCTATAGCAACTAGTGAAAGAACGTAAGTAGTAATAAGCATTCCCCCTACCACTTGAGATCCTTGAGGAGTCAAATTGAAAGGTTCAGCTTCGAATTTTGGAAGTACTTCATTGCTTGAAACTGAATATGCAATGAAGAACAACACTACGATCCCTACAATACTAACCGCTGTCAAGAGCAAACTCTTTGGGTCATCCAAAGATTTAATCAATGGCATTAAAACCGCCAGGACTGCTCCGATAAAGACTAGTAAGTAGCTTCCGTATAATAAGATGTCATAAGTATCCATGATGTAGCTCTTAGATGTTAATTGAATAATTTGAAAATCTGCAAGTAGATCGACTTATTTGCCAGTCAACTTGTGCTTTACCAAAACGTCAACCAAAGAGATGGAAGCATCTTCCATGTCATTCACCAAAGAATCGATTTTAGATACAAGGTAATTGTAAAACAACTGAAGGATAATCGCAACGATCAAACCAGCAACAGTCGTTAAAAGGGCGATTTTGATACCACCTGCTACCAACGAAGGAGAGATATCACCTGCAGCTTCGATCGAGTCAAATGCTCCAATCATACCAATTACAGTACCCATGAATCCCAGCATAGGAGCTAGAGAGATGAACAAAGAGATCCAAATTAGACCTTTTTCCAATCTACCCATTTCAACAGATCCGTATGCAATAATAGATTTCTCTACCATTTCAATACCTTCTGAATATCTCATCAATCCTTGAGTGAAAATAGAAGCGACAGGACCTTTAGTATTCTTGGTCACGTCTTTTGCAGCTTCAATGCCACCTGAGGTAAGAGCATCTTCAACTTTAGCCAACAATTTCTTGGTGTTGGTCGTTGATAGATTCAGAGTGATGATTCTTTCCAAAGCTACTGCTAGACCTAAGATCAAACAGATAAGTACCGGAGTCATATAAAGAGGATCTCCCTCAATAAATTTCTCTTTAACTACTTGGTGGAAACTTAACTCCTCTGCAACGATTTCATCGTCAACAATCATAGGAGATGCAGCAGGTTCCTCTACTACAGGGGTGGATTCTTGAGCTGCTGAATCAGCTGCTTCTTGTGCGTTAGCGAAAGCAGGAGCGAATAAGATGCCTGCAAGCATGAACAAAGCGATTAACTTTCTCATAATGTGAATTTTAAATAGACTTTTGATAAAGGTTAAATGGTTTCTACAGTAAAATCGAGTTTTAAAGTTATCATTTTTTAATTTCAAAAAACAACTACCTACTTTAGATTTTTTCTAAAATTGACCCATAAATAACATGATTAAACAAGTTTTTACACGAGCGGGTAAACTTTCGAACTGACTCCAAATAAGGCATTACTGTCAAACTCCTCGGTAAGGTTCTTATTTTTTTGCAGAAAGAAAAATAAAAAGAACATGGAATAGGAACCTTTTTTTAAAACGACTAAAATGTATAAGCAAAATGCCTATCAATCATCAGGTTTAGAGATTTACTAGGTATAAAGATTTCTTATTATAGTTTGAAGAAAGATAATTAAAGTCTAAGTTTAGTCTAGATTCGAGACTAAATTTTATATGACCAATGGAATTTCGCTTTTTCAAATTCAGTATTTTCCCACTTATTTTCTCTTCTTTTTTAGTAGGAGGATGTAAAGATTCTATTCAAACTGATGAAAATAATTCGATACAGATAAATCTTTCGAACAGTCGAAGTGCAAAACTCTCTGAATTTTTTGAACGAATTGACTATTTATTACTTGATTATTCTGACGAAAACCCAATTGTGTTTCCATACAAAATGATTTTCGCTGAAGATCGCTTCTTTGTGGAGAGCAGAGAGACCGCTAGTGTGTTTGAATTCAATTGGAATGGGAAAGTTGAGAAAATCATTCAAAACTTCGGGGATGGTCCCGGAGAGTTCAAGCTTATTGATGGACTTTCATTGAAGGATTCTATTCTGAGTCTATACGTCAGACATAAGTTAGCTATCCTAAAATTCAATCGAGCAGGGAAATTGATCTCGGAAGAGAAAGTTTCAGTTGTTAATGACATTTATTTTGGGGATAACTTTACACTAGTTCATAATCAACATGGCGAAGGTATAAATCAACAAACTTTTTCACGGTATTCTGATCATGATACATTGAGTTACTTGCCTCTGAAGAAAGGCCATGAGCGGTTTTATTCCTTTGCCTCTCCCCTAGGGTTTCAAAAAAAGCCTGATTCAGGGCAAATTTATTTTAAGGAAGAAAATTCTTATTCCATTCAGGTTTTTAGTCAGGACGGATATTTTGAAAAGACCATACAATTTGACTTTGGAAAATACAATTACCCTGAAGAACAACGACTTCAGTTCGCCGACAAGCAGTCAGAAGCCGAGGATTTTTTCAAAGAAAATTCAATAGTTAAAAAGATCTCGAATTTCTTCCCTTTCAAAAATGGCTTCTTTATGTCCGTATATGGTGGCCCAACAAACTCTGCTTGGATCTTCCTAAACACAAACCTCGAGCCTCAAGCAATCATTGAGGAGTTTGAAAATGATCTCGACGGAAGTTTAATTCAACTGAGAACTTGGACTCAAACTTCTGATCAAATTGTCTATAAAATTAATTCCAGGAAGTTTTTCAATGATTATGTGGAAACTTTCAATGATCAGGAAGTCGAAATAATCCCTGGAAACATCCATGATTTCTTTTCAAAAAATAAGCAGAAACTAAGGGAAGAAAAGCATGTCTTAGTTTTCCTAAAAGTGAAATAAAAAAGCCAACTTCATTTCTGAAATTGGCTTTCGATGCAGAGAGAGAGGGATTCGAACCCTCGATACCCTCACGAGTATACACGCTTTCCAAGCGTGCTCCTTCAGCCACTCGGACACCTCTCTGTGTTGATTTTCGGCTCAATTACGAACCGGAGTGCAAAGAAAATTATTATTACTCCCCTTTCCAAACTTTCCCAGAAAATAGAATGGAAATCTAATTAAGCTGTCATTTCCCCAGCGAGTGGAATCATCAGCTTCTGCCTGACATCCGCTAGACTTTTCTCTTGACCTAATAAAAACATCAGCTTTGTAATCGCTGCTTCCGTGGTCATATCCGCACCACTGATTACTCCCACATTTAACAGCTCCTTACTCGTCTCATATCTTCCTTGGATTACTCTACCACCATTACATTGGGACACGTTCAGTATTATAATTCCCTTTTTGATTGCGCGCTCCAGTGATCCCATAAACCATTTTTCACTTGGGCTATTCCCAGATCCATAAGTTTCGAGCACGACCCCTTTCAATTCAGGAATAGCAAAGCAGGCATCCAGGATTTTATCCGTAATCCCTGGAAAAAGCTTTATAACCATCACATTATTATCCAGTTTACTTCGATTGATTAGCTTCTTCTGCGATTCAAGCGGTCGGATCACTGCTGTATGGTAGTCAATCACGATTCCTGATTCTGCAAGTGGAGGATAGTTTTCAGATTCAAAAGCATCGAAATGCACACTTTGAACTTTTTTAGCACGATTTCCTCTCAAAAGCATATGATTGAAGAAAATACATACTTCGGGTACGATAGGACTGCCATTGATTTTAGCTGTCGCAATTTCCAATGCAGTCATCAAATTCTCCCGAGCATCAGATCGCATCGCTGAAATGGGAAGTTGCGCGCCTGTGAAAATCACAGGTTTATTCAATCCTTGAAGCATATAGCTAAGCATTGATGCAGAATAGGCCATTGTATCAGTACCATGTAATACGACAAATCCGTCATAGCTATCATAATTCTCATTGATGATGTAAGCCATATCTCGCCAGTGTGACATGGAGACGTTAGATGAATCAATCGGCTCAGGAAATGAAATCACCGTAATGGCAATATTCATATTGTAGAGTATCGGGATTTTCTCAAGAATCTGACCGAAATTAAAAGGCACTAATGCACCTGACTCATCGTATGCCATTCCCAAAGTTCCGCCGGTATATATAATAAGGACAGATGAAGTCTTACTTGTCCTCAATGAAGTGTTTAATCTGACTATTTTATAATTCATAGCTTAAAATCCTTAAATAAGTTCAAGGCATTTTCAGTTGTTTTACGCCCTACTTCCTCCTTAGACAACTGTAAATAATCTCCGATTTTTTCAGCAATGAAAGGGATATATGCGGGAGAATTTCGTTTCCCCCGAAAAGGAACCGGTGCTAAATAAGGAGAATCTGTTTCTAAGACTAGATGATCGAGCCCTATCTCGGGAATAACCTTATCCAATCCTCCGTTTTTATACGTGGCCACTCCGCCGATTCCCAAAAGAAAACCCATTTCAATTATCGCTTTTGCCTGAGAAAGATTTCCATTAAAACAATGGAAAATACCTCTCAACGCTCCATCTTGATTAGACCGAACGATCTCAATGGTCTCATCCATAGATTCACGGCAATGCAGTACAATAGGAAGGTTTTTATTTTTTGCCCAATCGATCTGAATCTGAAGTGCTGTTTTTTGTTGCTCAAAGAAGGTCTTATCCCAATACAAATCCAGTCCAATTTCTCCCACAGCTGCAAAAGGTCGTTTTTCCAACCAATCGGCCATCACTTTCAGCTGGCTTTCAAAGTCGGCTTTGACATCGCAGGGATGAAGTCCCATCATCGGGATACAGACACCCGGATACTTCTCCTCGCATGCAATCATCGCATCGATACTTTCCAAGTCTACATTGGGCATATAAACTCTGGAAACACCTGATGCTAAGATGTCATTTATGACCTGATCCCGATCGTCATCGAACTTGGCGGAGTAAATATGGGCATGTGTATCTATAAAATTCATGGGTAGCTTCTGGATTTCCAGCTAATTTTAGCAGGATAAAAGTAGTAAAGAATCGTAAGGGCATTGATCAGGAAAGTATAAAAATCGAAAAACAAGAAAAATATCCAGTTGGGCTTTTGTGCTGCTCGGGATAAAAGTACCTGAATGACTGATCCATGAAGGCTTAATTTTAGTGTGAAAAGCAATATTCCTAGTAATGGAAAGTGAAAAGCAATAAATAATATAGCCGGTAGATAGAGAAATTGCAGATTCAAAAGAATCAACCAGAAAAGCGGAAGTGTCAAAACGCCACTAAACCAGCGCTTACGCTGATTGAGAAGAGTCTGTAAATCCTTTTCCGCCTTTGTGAAAGCTAGTAGCTGAGGGCTGATTTGATGAGCGAGCTGAAACCCAGTTTGGTGAATCAATCTTGATATTTCTAAATCTTCCGTAAGGCTTTTGGTGGTCTGCTCAAATCCACCTGAAAGATCATAAGTGGTCTTTCGAATGATCATATTGTTTCCCAGCCCAGTAGTCTGCAAGCCTAGATCAGCAGCAATTTTGACTTGTCCGAGTGTATTCCACCATTCCAATTCCTGAAATTTCCCCAAAAGTGAGTTGGACTCCACTTTAGTAATCCCTATAACTATCCCTGTTTTGGCATTAAAAGAAGAAACTCCTGCTTTGAGCCACTGCGAATTCACTACGCAATCGGCGTCGGTGAAAAATAAAAATTCACCAGTAGCTTCTTTACATAAGCCAGCCAGAGCTGCTGCTTTTCCGTTTTTTCCTTGAAAAGCAACTCCTTGCTTGAGGGAATTAAATCCTTTTCTATTGATATGCCCCTCACACCAGGCTGATATAATTTCTCCAGTTTGATCCTCACTTGCATCATCGATAATCAAGAATTCTATTTTCTCATTCGGATATTCTAATTGCTCCAATGATGCTAAAAGCCTTGGTAGAAACTTGACTTCGTTTCTAGCTGCTATCAAAACAGATACGGTTGGCCATGAAATGGGAGTGTTTTGATGATTTTTCCAAAAAAACCGGATGCGAAACCATTCAATCACCAATAGAAGTAAGACTAGTATAACAATGGCTGAGGTAGCTAGGATCATCATAAAATTACCGTTTGAAAACCCTGATCAGCCAGGAAGTCTAATAAGTCAGGCAACACTTTACGGATTATTTCTCTAGTTTTTTCTTGATCATGAAGTACTATTATAGCTCCAGAATTGATATGCCTTAGCGTATTTTTTAAAATCTGTTCAGGGGAAAGACTCTTATCGTAATCACCTGTGAGTACATTCCACATAATGAGTTCATGGGTTTCTATAATGACTTTGGCCTGACGGCCAGTCATCGTGCCATAAGGTGGGCGAAAAAGCTTTGGTTTTACATTCAAAGTTTTTCCTAGAATTTGATCACATGCCTCGAAGTCTATCACGTAATCTTCTAACCTAGTTTTCCATCCATCCAAATGATGAAACGTATGATTCCCTACTCCATTTCCTTCAAAAAGCACTTCTCTTGCCAATGATGGGCTTTTTTCAACATTTGCCCCCACCATGAAAAATGTCGCTTTCATTTCCCTTTTAGACAGTTCATTCAACACATAATCTGTAACTCCTGCCACAGGGCCATCATCAAAAGTCAAATAGATTTTTTGACCCCCATCGGATTTCTTCCAGATTCGATTTGGAAAAAAAGATTGGATCAAAGTCGGAACCGAATGAAAAACCATACTAGCTGAATCGTAAACTAAGTAGCGTTAGATCATCTTTGAGTGGTACGCCTTGCGAAAACAGATTGATTTGGTTGAGAAAATCTCGATGAAAATCAGCCGGATCAACGCATAAATTTGAATTAACAAACTCCTCAAACCGCTCCTCTCCAAATTCCTCTTCACCTTTATTCATCGCCTCTGTCAATCCATCAGTATAGAGGTGAATGGTAAAACTTTTTAGATTTTCCCGCTTCCCAATTTCTAAGAACGGTAATTTCTCAAATGCCCCCAGAATTGTAGTCCCCGCTACTAGCGTTTCACTTTTCTTCTCTTTTTCCCAGCAGAGAACTGGCGGATTATGCCCTGCATTCACATAATGGAGCGTATTAGTTTTCCGATCCAAATAGCCAAGAAAAAAAGTAATAAAGCGTTCGCCTTTTGTGTTTTCAAACAAGGTAAAATTGAGCTGATTGACTATTGTCTCCAAATCAGTATCACTCCGAAGCAAAGTTCGAAGCGTAGCTTGAAAATTAGACATCAAGAGTGCTGCCGAAATACCCTTCCCAGAGACATCAGCAATACAAAAATAAATTTGATCTTCAGATTTCTGAATCAAATCGTAATAGTCGCCTCCCACCAAACTGTGTGGAAAATAGGTCACCTCTGCCTTCAAAACATCCGTATTGGGAAGCTTTGCCGGGAAAAGCATCTGCTGAACTTGAGAGGCGATTTCAATCTCACGATTGAGCAATTGCTGAGAAAGCTGCTCGCGCGCAAAACGCTTATTCTCCAATGCCACTACCAAAATATTGGTAATCGCTTCGGTGAAATCTAAGTCCAATTCCAAATCAGGATCTTTCCTTCGAAGAAAAAGGATCGCAAGCATCTGATTCTTATGATAAACTGGCAGATAGGTTTCCAATTCATTAAATGAATATTCGGGACTAATCATCAATTTAAGTTCGCCAGTGGATTTTTTATCCAAGACCTGCCCTTTTGGAATCAAGTTTGGGATAGTTCCTTTGACCCCATGGGAAATTTTATTTTCAAATACACCTTCTTTAGCCACATACAAAATCAACGATTTGATATTCAAATGAACAAGACAAGTGAATTTGAATATATTCAAAAGCACTCCCTCCGGCTGATTTTCGTTGATTGCCTGAGTGATTTCGAGGAGGGCTTTAAGCTCCAGCTCTTTTCGCTGGTATTTATTTTTCTCTGTTAGCAAAATCAAATTGTGTTATGAACCATTAACCCTTTTTTTGTTGCCAAGTAAAAAAGTGTATCGCCTTCTTCAATGAAATTTACTTTCCCGAAAATTTCTTCATCCGGTGATCGTAGGCATTTGATCAGCCCTTGATCATAAAGGGAATTTAGGGCATCGAGAATTCTTTCGTCCTCCCATTTCAAGGTTTCTTTAATGTAAGAATAGTGCTGGACAAAATATAATTCGTCCAATAATTCAAATTCGGTCTCGCTCATTTTCAAGATTTATTGGCTAAAATAACACTTCTACCATTGCCCCTGCCCTTCCAGCTAAACTTTCCTCTCAAGGCGGCAAAGCCGACCGTCAAAACAAATATGGGGTGAAGAAAAGAAGTGCATATAAAATTAAGCAGTTTCTGGCGAATGAGGTAGGTTTTTAGAGGCTTAGCTAGCGCATTTTGTTCTGCTAAAATCTTCAATATCCAAACGATCCAAAAGACAATCATTCCGGTGGCTCCTTGAAAAAGGAGCAGAAATGATGCTAACCATACAAGTTGAACCAGAAATGAGAATATCGCCGAAAAGGAATGGGTGACAGATTGATGTGCGCGCCATTTTGAAGCCCAGCGAATTCGCTGCTGGACTAATGCTGGCCAGTTTTTTTGAGATTCCGTATAAACTAATGCTCCCGGCTTGATTACGTACACACAGCTTCCCTTGGGATATTTTTCTGCAATTTTCTTGAGTAAAAACTCATCATCCCCAGAAGGTTGATCAAGATTCCCTTGGTATCCATTGACCGCTTCGAATGCTGATTTACGATAGGCCATATTGGCGGCGCTACACATCAACGGATTTGATTTTGTGAAAAAGTAATTCGTTACTAAAAGAATGCTTCCCCATTCGATTTGTTGAAAACTGAAAAAAAAGGAAGTTGAATATGAAGATATAACTGGTCCGGCTACCAGTTGAACAGACTCAGACTGAAAAGGCTTAGTAATGCTTTCAATCCAATTTTCGTTGAATCTACAATCTGCATCTGAGCAACAAATAATTTCTCCAGAGGCAATTGAAACCCCTAAGGAAATAGCCTCTTTTTTCCCTAAACCCTTACTTTTTAGAACTGTGATATTTGCCAAATCCTGAAATGCATTCTCCAAAAACTTTCTTGACTCATCTTCACTATGATCGTCAACTAATATCACTTCGTAAATAGATGGTTGAAGCTTTTGAACCTCATTTACTAAGGATGGTAAGTTTCCTATTTCATTTCGAAATGGAATTAAAAGGGAAACTTTAAAATCGTTTTTGGCGGAAGTTGCTTTGATATCATCCAGTCTCCAGGTACGACTAAGAAGCCAGAGCAAAATGAGATAGCAGGTGGACCAGATCAGGTAAAAACTTAGCATCTTTTGGGCTAACTTGCAGGGTGAGCAAAGAACAGGAAAAAGAATCAAAGGAAAAAATCATCCTTGGGATAGATCCAGGAACAAATGTCATGGGTTATGGCATTATTCTGACCGAAGGAAAGAAATACAAACTCTTGCAATACGGCGTAATTCACCTAAAGAAGTACGAAACTCACGAATTGAAACTCCAAAAGATTTTTGAGCGAATCACAGGAATCATTGAAGAGTTTCTTCCGGATTCAGTTGCCTTGGAGGCACCTTTTTATGGGGTAAATGTGCAGTCCATGCTCAAGCTTGGCCGAGCTCAAGGGGTAGCCATGGCCGCGGCTTTGGCAAGAGACATCCCGATCACTGAATATTCACCGAAAAAGGTCAAGCAATCTGTAACTGGGAATGGAAATGCTTCAAAAGAGCAGGTAGCCGCAATGCTCCAAACACTCTTTAATCTGACTGAATTGCCTAAAATGCTAGATGCCACAGATGCGCTGGCTGTAGCGCTTTGTCATCATTTCCATGATGGAAGAATTCAAACTAGAGGTCGAAATGCAGGTTGGAAATCTTTCATTCAGGACAATCCTGATCGACTTAAAAAATAAAAACCTGATCATCGATCAGGTTTTAGTTAGTTGCGAGCTTGAGTTAAATATCTATTCCAACTGAGAGTTTTAATACACGGTTTTTCACATCCGCATTATAATAATTCAAACTTTTCAATCCTAAATCATAACTTATCTGGAAATTAATCCCGGACACAAGGCTAACACCCAAGCCTACAACCCCGCCTAGATCGTAACCACTAATCACCTCGGTACTGGTATCCGTATTGCCATCCAATTCATATTTCCTCGATAATAAAAGGGAAGCCTGCGGACCGGCAAATACATTTAGAAATGGATAAATATTCAATCGGATGAGCACAGGAATATCAACGTAATTTAATTTTTCGGAAATCACTGCGCCAGTCGTTTTGACATTGCCTTCATAACCTTTAATGGAATATTGAACTCCTGGCTCTACGGAGATAAACCCTGTACCCAATCGGTAGTAGCCCCCAGCATGAAACCCTAGTTTCGCATTAAAATTGGTGTCTGAAAAGTTACCAGAACTCAATCCTGCACGAATTCCAAATTGCGCATTTGCGGCGAAGAATAAGCCAAAGGCAACACTAAATAGAAAAAGCTTTTTCATTGATTTTAAGGATCTTAAGTTGTGAATTAGTAAAATAAATTTTTCAGTTTCCAAAAAGGTCATATTTTTTGTTTAAATCCAATAATCATGAACAGGATATTTTTAAATTAACTAAATAAAGCAAAAAGAAGTTTTTTGATTTAGTACTCGTATCAAAATCTTTTAAGCAAACAAAATGGACAATTTCGTAACGATTTTAGAAAAATTTCAAGGAGTCTCGCTAGAGGCAAAACAAGCGTTTACAGATAGAATGGAGATCTTTGAGGTTGAGAAAGGTGCAATTCTAGTCAAAGAAGGTGAAATAAGCGACTACCTATATTATATTAATGAGGGCGCTGCACGTAGTTATTACATCAGAGAGAATCGAGAAATCACAGTTTCGTTCACGCTAAATGGTGAATTTGTTACGGCAATGCACTCTTTTATCACCAGAAAACCATCTTATGAATATATCGAAACACTTGAAAAAAGTAAGATGTTGAAAATGTCCTATACTAACCTAAATCAATGCTTTCAGGAATATCCTGAGCTGGAAAGATCCTACAGAATGATCCTTGAGAGATATTACATTGTCCTCGAGGAGCATCAGATTTTCTCCAAATTTAAATCTGCTAAAGAGCGCTATTTAGAATTAATGGAAAATCGACCAAAGGTTATCCAAAAAGCATCTGTCGGTCAAATCGCTTCCTATTTGGATATGACGATCGAAACACTCAGCCGAACTAGAGCCAAGATTTAAGATATTGACTTTTGTCAAGGCCTCTATTTTGTAAGAATCTGTATGTTTAAGACTTATAATTAAATTGCCACAATGAAAATGCTTCACTCAATCCTATCGGCTAGTCTTCTGATCCTAGCGATTAGTTGTAGCAGTTCTTCCAATGAACAAACTTTCGACTCTTCTATAATTACAAGAGCTTCGGAAGCAGAGGTAGAGAAAGTGGTGGAAGACTTTATACTAGTGGAAGACGGAGGGACCATCGAAATTCCCGCAGGATTTTTCGAACTGAACACACAGCTTATAATTGACAATAAGACCAATATCACTATCAAAGGTGCAGGAATGGACAAGACCTTTTTGTCTTTCAAAGGTTTGCAAACAGGTGGCGAAGGCGTCAAAATCGTTGGAAAAAATATAATCATACAGGATTTGAGTATAGAAGATGCCCCTGGCGACGGGGTGAAAGCTCAACACACGGATGGAATAACTTTTAGACGGATCAATGTCACGTGGACGAATGGCGATAAGTCACTAAATGGAACTTACGCCATTTATCCAGTACAATGCAAGAATGTAATGATTGATGAAGTGATTGCGTCCCATTCAAGAGATGCAGGAATCTACGTAGGACAATCCGAAAATATTGTAGTGAAAAATTCACTGGCTTTTGGAAACGTTGCGGGCATCGAAATCGAAAATTCTGATAATGCAGAAGTGTTTGGGAATATCGCCCGAGACAATTCAGGAGGAATTTTGATATTTAATCTTCCGGGATTACCCAAAGCAGATGGGGCTCGTACCCGAATCTATAATAACGAGATCATCGCCAACAATCATGAGAATTTTGCTACCCCGCTCGGTGAGGGACCAAATGGAAATACGGTGACCATGATTCCTCCAGGATCTGGAATTGTCCTTTTGGCAGCAAAAGAGGTCGAGATTTTTGACAATAAAATTCTAAAGAATAAGACATTTGGAGTTGCGATCGCATCCTACCAAATCACAGGTTTTCCAGCTGAGGCACCAAACTGGTCTCCATACACCACGGATATCTATCTGCATGACAATCAATATGATCGAAGTGAGGGATTCCCTGACCTCACTCGTGAGCTTGGCCAGCTAGTCAGTATATATAATGCACATGGCAAAGCAGAAACTCAGGATATTATTTACGATGGCATTTGGGATACTACACTTAGTGAAAACATTGAATCTAACCCAATGCGAATCTGCATTTCTGAGCCTTCAATAAATGAATTATACTTTTCAAGATTCTTTCTAATGGATGGAGATGAGAATATTGAATCATTTAAGGAATCGGCTCCTTTTCAAAACTGTAAAGTTGATGTGCTTACGGATACCAGTCACATAGCCAGAATGTGATGAAAAGATCAAATTTATTTTGGACAGTTAATCTCATTACCGGGTTGAGTCTGTTAGCTTTTGCATGTCAAGAAGAAGCAAAGACAGTTAAAAAAGCCGAAGCTGAATTGGCGGCTGAAGTTGCGGATGGAAAATACCCTTACAAAAGGCTCTCAACCTATAGTTTTTTTGAAGGAAAAAACAATCAGCTGCTCCCTACAGAAAAAGTCATTCTCTACCAGCCTGCATCCTCGCTTTTTACAGACTATGCACTAAAAAGTCGCTATATCTATTTCCCAGAAGGAGAGAAAGCACAGCTAGTTGCTGACCACTTGGAGTTTCCTGAGGGAACAGTGATCATCAAAAACTTTTATTACCCAAGTGATTTTAGAGAACCAGAAGGGGAACGAAGAATTATAGAAACTCGGTTGTTGGTAAATTCTGAGAAAGGTTGGGAAGCCTTTCCCTATATCTGGAATGATAGTCAGACCGATGCTGTACTAAAAGTGGTCGGTGGTCAGACCGAAGTGAAGTTTGTGGATTATGCCGGAAAAGATCAAGTAATCAACTACATCATCCCAAACAAAAACCAGTGCAAAACCTGTCATAATATCTCAGAGGAAATGGCTCCAATCGGAGTAGAAGTAAAGCATCTTAATAATGAGTTGAATTTTGGGACTGGTAAAACAAATCAACTGGCACATTGGACTGCTTTGGGTAAGCTCGAGGGATTTGAAGGGAACGAAGCTCATCCTGCCATGATTAATTATGAAGAGGCTAATTTACCATTAAACGATCGTGCAATGGCTTATTTAGATATCAACTGTTCGCATTGCCATAGTTCTGAAGGTTCTGCTAGTACCTCTGGTCTTTTCTTGACTTATGACCAAACTGATCCGATGAAGCTTGGAGTGAATAAAACTCCAATAGCAGCTGGGATCGGTGCGGGGAGATTCAAATTTGATGTGTCACCTGGAAATGCCGATGAATCAATAATGACTCATCGAATGAACTCAAAACAGGTTGGAGTTGCGATGCCCGAACTTGGCCGAACAACTGTTCATCAAGAAGGGGTTGCCTTGATTCGAGATTGGATCAATTCGATGAAGCCATAAAAAAACGACTTCCTAAGAAAGGAAGCCGTTTTAAAAATTTATCAAATCAGCTTTTTATCGATGTAGTCGGAATTCATAAGCCCAAGTGCACCCATATATTTTAATTTAAAACTCAGCACATCCCCTACTTTATAATTTTTAGGGTTTTCACCAAGATTGATGATAATCATATCAGAGCTTGCGCCCAAGAGCTCCACACTCTCGTCATTCGCGATCAGATATTTAGAGTCCACATCCAAAACGCCTACATCAACTATTGCTCTAAAAGAACTCTTACCAAGTAAACGCTCATCTATTTCTTTGACTTCGCCTTGAGGAGTTGGGGCCAAAACTCCACTAGGTACAAGAGGCTTTTCTTGCATTTCGATGATTTCGGTATGTAATTCAAATACATCACCATGCATGCCTTCAATCACTTTTTCTTCAACGAGATCCATTCCAAAATACAAAGTCTCTCCGATTCTAAAGTGATTTACCCCAATTGGCAATTGATGATTGCGCATCAGAGGAATAGTAACTGAAGTACCTGCAGAAACCCAAGGGATTTTCTTATTGAACTTCAATTCAATAATCTGCTTGTAAAGGCAAAGCTGAATCAACTTATCTGCTGATGGCATTATTCCATTGAGGCAATTGAGATTCGTTCCTAATCCGATGATTTCGATATTCGGGAGTTCAAAAACGCGATCGTAAAAATCCAGAAGTTGGTCTCCCATTACTCCCTCGCGAAGATCTCCGGTCTCTACCATGATGATGATCTTGTGCTTTTTCTCTTGAAGAACAGCCTCTTCACTAATCCATTCTATGGTTTTCAATTCACTGTTCAAACTCACATCTGCAAACTGAACCAGTTTTCCTATGTTTTGCTTTGCTACAGGCTTAATATAGACCGTCTGTATGTGTGGCCCAATTGATTTGACCATCGCCAGATTACTAATTCTGCTATCATGTATTTCGGAAACTCCCAAGTTAATCAACTCCGTGAGGAAAAGTCTATTCCCACAAAAAACCTTGGAAACCACTCCCCAAGAGACGTCCTTTTCCTCAAACATATTCTTCAAGAAAAGGTAATTCTCTTTGAGTTTACTCTTATTTAATGTCAGGTATGCCATCTTATTTGGTTAATCTCATTTCGAGATATTTGTTAGTAAATCCTAATCTCTCGTAAAGTTTTTTAGCAGGATTGTCAGCCTCCACATGCAGCGCAATTGCTCCATTAGCCATTTTTATAGCCATGCCCATGATCTTCCCTCCGATTCCTTTTCCTCTGTGCTGATCATCCACTGCGATATAGACTAATATATTTTCAGGAATATATCCAGACATCCCAGTTTTATTCATGATCAACACACCAACTAATTTTTCGTCTTCTTTTGCCATGACTACAAATCCACCAGCATGCATATTTTGATCTAATGCATAGTCCAGACATTTCATGATATCCGCTTTAGGGTCCCCATAAGCTCCGAGGTGTTCAAACAAGAAATCAGCAATTTGTGATTTCTGGAGAAAGGTGGCGTTATCAATAGCAGAAAGTGTTTCTAATTTAATCATAATGTTTTTCGAGTTCTTTTATGTTTCTATTCATCATAACCACCGAGACAAAAGTCAGCAGTGAAAGTAAAAGGCCAAATAAATTCGCATCTAATCCAAAGGGCAATGGAACTTCAAAAATGGAAAGTCCCGCCGTAAGAGAACCACCGGCAATCATTGAAGCTACAGCAGCTTTTGGATTTCGCTGATTGAAAAACAATCCAGCAATCACGGGAACCAGAAGACCAGAAACCATAAATGCATAGGAATATAGCATCAAACTGAGGACTTCCGTCATCTGCCAAGCGATTACTATCGCTACAATTCCTATTCCTAACGTCAAAAGCTGGCTGATTCTCATTTCTTGTTTCAGGGATTTGCCCTTGAAGAAATTACCCAGCAGATCGGTCGTCAGATTTCCAGAAGCCGCCATCAGACAGGAATCGGCCGTAGAGAGTACTGCCGAGAAATAGGCCGACATCATCAACCCCAATATTCCAGCAGGTAAAATTTGGCTAAGCAAAACCGGTAAGCCCATCTCTGGATCCATCGCAGACGTAAATCCTTCAAGAGCTCCCTGCTCTACAGCCACTCTGGACAATAAGCCTAGAGAAACTCCAAGCATTGCCATAATCGGCCATTCGAACAGACCAGCGATAAACCAAGCTTTCTTAGCTGACTTCACATCTCGCGATGCAAAGATTCGCTGGTAGAGTGTCATTCCTACAAACCAAATTGGGATGATAGTAATTCCCCAATTGGTAAAATCTTGCCAAGTTAGGTTCGTGAAGCTGAAAAATTCCTGCGGAAGAGTAGAATGAATCCCTTCCCAACCACCTACAAAATTATAAGAAATAGGTATTCCGATGAACATTAATCCGGCCATCAGAATAATCCATTGAATGGTATCCGTATATATCACGGCTTTCAAACCACCCATTACTGTATAGACTACGGCTATGGCTCCCATAATCATCAAGGCCACATGCAAATCTAATCCTTCGAAGGTACCCGAGGCTAGTTTGGCTCCTGCCAAAAGTTGGGAAGAAGTGAATCCCAAGTAGCCTAGGAAGCAAATTAAAGCTGCCACTTTCGCAGCTGAGCCATTGAATAAATGTCCTATGATCTGCGGAAAAGTAAAGAACTTAGCAAAAGCCGGATCAGATTTCACTCGAGGAATCAAAATAACAGCAGCTAACCAAGCGCCTAATAATCCTGTGAAAAGCATCCAAGAACCTGACAAGCCCATCACAAATCCCAGTCCTCCCAAACCAATTGAAAATCCTCCTCCCACATCTGTTGCCACTACCGAAAGACCGATATGCCAACTTCCGATCGACCTACCCCCTACGTAGTAATCCTCATGACCAGTATTTTTCTTCATGAAAAAATAGCCTACCCCTAACATGGCCAGCATGTAGGCTACAAAGATCCCCAGATCTATTAAATGCATTACTCAATTGGATTTATAATAAAATTATTTGAAAATATAATTTTTCAAAGGTACTAAAGCCCCCTCCAAATATAAAACTGAGCTAGAATTTGATTGAAACTTCTTCCAAAGAAACAATTACTTCTGTAATTAGTACAAAAAAAAAGACCGGATCGCTCCGGTCTAAATTTCAACAATTTTGATTTTTTACATATTCTCACTGCTGACCACAGCAGAGAAATATTCCCGATTCATTCTGGCAATATTTGTTAAACTGATTGATTTAGGACACTCTGCAGCACAAGCACCAGTATTGGTACAAGCACCAAACCCTTCAGCATCCATCTGAGCTACCATCTTCTCTGCACGGCTTTTTCGCTCTACTCTTCCTTGTGGCAGAAGTGCCAATTGAGAAATTTTCGCAGAGGTGAAGAGCATAGCTGAAGCATTCTTACATGCTGCTACACAAGCACCGCAACCGATACAAGTTGCTGCATCAAACGCCTCATCGGCAATTCGCTTTGGAATTGGAATCTCATTAGCATCTGGTACACCTCCGGTATTTACAGAGACATATCCACCAGCTTGAATGATTCTATCAAAAGCTGAACGGTTCACCACCAAATCTTTTACTACTGGAAAAGCTTTTGCTCGCCAAGGTTCGATCGTGATGGACTGTCCATCAGAGAACGAACGCATATGAAGCTGACAGGTCGTAGTCTGTAAAGGACCATGAGGTCTGCCATTTATATAGAGTGAACAGCTGCCACAGATTCCTTCGCGACAATCGTGGTCAAAATGTACTGGGTCTTGACCTTTTTCGGTAAGCTCTTCATTTAGTACATCCAACATTTCCAAAAAGGACATGTCAGTAGAAATCCCGTCAACTGGATAAGTCGCAAAACCACCTTTATCTGAGGCGTTTTTTTGTCTCCATATTTTTAATATAAGTTTCATTTAGCTATGAATTAAGGTCGTAAGTTTATTTATAAGATCGCTGAGTCAACTTCACATTCTCGAATTCTAGCGGTTCTTTCACCAACTCCTCTTCTTGACCTTCTCCCATGAATTTCCAAGCAGCTACATAAGCGAAGTTTTCATCATCACGTAAGGCTTCACCTTCTGGAGTCTGATACTCCTCTCTAAAGTGGCCACCACACGATTCGTTTCTGTTTAGTGCATCATCGATCATCAGCTCTCCCAATTCAATAAAATCAGCTACTCGATTTGCTTTCTCAAGCGATTGGTTCAATTCTTCATTAGTCCCCAACACCCTGACGTCAGACCAAAATTCTTTTTTCAAGGCCTTAATATCAGCTTTTGCTTTTTTCAGACCTTCTTCCGTTCGAGCCATACCACATTCATTCCACATGATTTTTCCTAATCTCTTGTGGAAATGATCAACAGTTTTTGTTCCGTTAATTTTGAGGAGCTTTTCAATTCCAGCTTTTACGTTGTCGAGTGATTCTGCAAAAGCAGGATGAGAATCATCCACTTTCTTTGGTGGGGTTTGAGCTAAGTAATCTCCGATTGTGTATGGAGCGACAAAGTAACCATCAGCCAATCCTTGCATCAATGCCGAAGCTCCCAATCTATTTGCCCCGTGATCTGAGAAATTTGCCTCACCCAATGCATAAAGGCCTGGGATATTTGTCATCAAATTATAATCAACCCAAAGACCGCCCATAGTATAGTGGACCGCTGGATAAATCATCATTGGAGTTTTGTAAGGATTCTCACCGGTGATTTGCTGATACATGTCGAACAAATTGCCATATCTAGCTCGGATTGCATCTTCTGAATCCCTGGCAATTGCGTCTCTGAAATCCAAGAATACTGCCTCGCCAGTCTCATTGACACCGCGCCCTTCGTCACAGACTTCTTTCGCATTTCTAGAGGCGACGTCGCGAGGAACTAAATTGCCAAATGAAGGATATTTCCGCTCCAAGAAATAATCTCTATCCTCATCTTTAATATCTGCTGGTATGATCTGCTTTTTGCGAAGTTTCTCTGAAGTTTCAACCGTTTTCGGCACCCAAACTCGACCATCATTTCGAAGTGACTCAGACATCAAAGTCAACTTGGACTGATGGTCTCCTGACACAGGGATACAAGTAGGGTGAATTTGTGTGAAACAAGGATTAGCAAACAAAGCTCCTTTTTTATGTGCTCTCCAGGCGGCAGTCACGTTTGATCCCATCGCATTGGTAGATAGGAAAAATACGTTCCCATATCCTCCGGTACACAATAAAACTGCATGCGCAGCATGTGTCTCAATTGATCCAGTGATTAGATTTCTAGTGACAATACCTCTGGCATGGCCGTCGATAGTCACTACATCCATCAGCTCAGTTCTTGGATAAAGTTTCACTTTACCATTGGCTACTTGACGGCTCAACGCTGAATAAGCACCCAAAAGTAATTGCTGTCCAGTTTGGCCACGGGCATAAAATGTCCGGGAAACTTGAGCTCCACCGAAGGATCTATTCGCTAGCAATCCGCCATACTCACGTGCAAAAGGGACACCTTGAGCAACGCATTGATCGATAATACTTACTGAGACTTCAGCAAGACGATAGACATTAGCCTCCCTTGAACGGTAGTCACCACCTTTGATGGTATCATAGAATAATCTAAAGATAGAGTCCCCGTCGTTTTGGTAGTTTTTTGCAGCGTTAATTCCTCCTTGTGCAGCGATGGAGTGCGCTCTCCTCGGACTATCTTGGAAGCAGAATGCTTTTACATTGTACCCCAGCTCTGCAAGTGAGGCAGCAGCAGAGGCTCCAGCCAAACCTGTTCCGACTACGATGACATCGTATTTTCTTTTGTTTGCTGGATTGACCAACTTACTGTTAAACTTATGCTTGGTCCATTTTTCTGCCAATGGACCAGTAGGTATTTTGGAATCTAGTATCATACGGGACTATAATTAGCTCTGTGATGTGAAATAGATGTAAAGAGGCATACTGGCGAATAAAATCGGTACCAGAATGCTGTAAAATTTCCCCAAAGCCTCAATAGCTGGAGAATATTTTTTATGACTCAATCCTAAAGTTTGGAAGGCACTGGCAAAACCATGAGAAAGGTGAAAACCTAAGAAACTCATTGCAACCACGTAAAGACCTACCATCCATTCTTGCTGGAATGCTTGCGATACTACGTAATAAAGATTCTTATATTCTTCTCCTTCATATGTCACCATCGGAACATCTCCCCAATGCATCTGAAACCAAAAAGAATACATGTGACCGGCCAAGAATACAAGGATAACCGTTCCCAAAATCCCCATATTCCTAGAAGCAACACTGCTACTTTTGGAAGATTTGGTTGTGGAATAGTCCACAGGTCTCGCCGATTTATTTGCTTTCGTCAAGAAGATGGAATAGATCACATGGCCTATAACTGAAATATAGGTCACGTACGAAAGCAATTTCACCGCGGGATTGGTCGTCATAAACTTGGCATAAATATTAAACGCCTGACCTCCATCTGATTGAAACAACAACAGATTACCCGAAACGTGACCTGTCAAAAACAGGATAAGGAAAAGCCCAGTCAATGCCATGATCAATTTCCTGCCTAGTGTGCTACTCAAGGTTTTTGTAACCCAGCTCATATAATTTTTACGATTAAATTTGAAACGAATTCGGTGAATTAAGTTGCCAAATTTACATTTGGAACAGCTAGTAAACAATTTGTTCGGAATTCGATTCCTTATTTCAAAAGGTTCTAAATAAAACTCAAGCTATTCTATTTGCTCCTTTTCTCGACAAGTAAAAAACGGGGTGTTTAATTTTATTGTTTGATTTTACTCTGATTATCTACTTACTTCCATTTATTTCGTACAAATAAAATTAAGAGCGAAAATGATCACTAATTCAACTTTTACTCCGTTATATTGTTTCTAAATAGTAATGAACCTGAATCATATGAAGTTTAAATTTTCCTTAGGCCTTCTTTTAATTTTCTTTTTTGCCGGAATTTCAGCCAGTTGGGCTACCCACATTCGTGCTGGTGAAATTATCGCCGAACGGATTTCGGTGCAGACGCTTACCTATCGGATTATCGTAGTGGGCTACACAGATACCCGATCCAGTGTGGTCTTCGGTCCTGGGACAATCAATTTTGGTGATGGCAGAGAAGAACAATTAAATACAGAAAGTGATTTTTCACTGGTAGAAAGCCTAGGTAACCAAATTGAAAAAAATACTTATGTAATCTCACACACTTTTCAAGGTCCTGGAAATTACACGATACGTTTTCAAGAGTTCAATAGAAATGATAAGACATTGAACATGGATAACTCAGTGGACACTCCTTTTTATGTAGAAACCAAAATCACAATTGATCCATTTATTGGAGTAAATAATTCCCCTGTATTAACCATACCGCCAGTTGATAATGGTGCGGTAAATGTGAGATATATTCACAACCCAGGAGCCTACGACCCAGATGGAGATAGCTTGGCTTATGAGTTGGATGTACCGAAGCAAGCTTTTGAGCGTCCAGTAAATAACTACAGAAGCCCTGCGTCAAATGAATTCAGTAGAAGCCAAGAGAACGGAACCACCCCAGCTTTTCTTAGACTAGACCCTGTCTTTGGAGATTTAATTTGGGATGCTCCTGGAACCGCAGGTCAATTTAATGTGGCCTTTCGAATCAATGAATACCGAAAACTGAACGGGAAGTATGAGCTCATTGGCTATGTAGTCAGGGATATGCAGATCATCATTGAAAACTCAAATAATAAACGTCCAGAGCTGATTCTACCTCCCGATCTTTGTGTGGTGGCAGGAACAAAAATTGAAGAAATCATTCAAGGTTCTGACCCAGATGGCGATCCAATTAAAATTGAAGTATTTGGCGAACCAATTGAAATCAACGGTTCCAAAGCCACTTATCGTCCTGAAAACACATTCCAGTCTTCTCCAGGAATCGTCAATTTCACTTGGCAAACAGTCTGCAATCATGTCCGTGCTCGGGAATATGAAGTCCGTGTTCGAATCACCGATCAGCCAAGCTCTGGTCCAGCTCTAGTAGACATCAAAACTTGGAAAATAAAAGTCATTGGACCCCCACCGGTATTTGACGAGATCGTTCAACAAACTGGCAGATCCGTCGAGCTGAAATGGGACCCTTATGTCTGCGCCAACTCCGCACAAGAAATGCAGATTTGGAGAAGAATCAATTCTGACCCATACCTACCAGACAGTTGCGAAACAGGAATTCGAGCAGGCTATGAACTTATTGGCACGACCAATATGCAAACGACCAACTTCCTCGACTTGAATGGTGGAGAAGGCCTAGCACCTGGTAATACTTATTGCTACCGATTAGTGGCGGGCTATCCACAGCCAAGAGCTGGAGAAAGCATCGTGTCAGAGGAAATATGTGTTACTATTGATGTAGATGTACCAATCATCACTAATGTAAGCATCGAGGCAACTGATCCAGTGATAGGAGAAATTTTCGTCAAATGGACCCCTCCCTATGATATTGACCGTACCCAGTTCCCTGGGCCATTTACTTATGAACTTTTCAGAAGGACGGGGTTCACTGGCAATGCAAATCAGATCTCTCTAGGAATAACAGCAGACACTTTATTTACTGATAAAGGAATTAATACTGAAGATCTAGTGCACAATTATAAGGTAGTTTTGCTAGATCGTGGGACCAGAATTGACACCTCAACTTCTGCCTCATCTGTCAGATTAGAACCAACGATTATCAACCAAGCGATTGAGCTGAATTGGACCTTTATTGTCCCATGGAATAATCTCGTTGGAGAATTTAAACACGAAGTATATCGAAACAGAACTGATGCAGCAGCTCAGGATGAGGCTACCTTTGTGAAGATTGCAGAAGTCGATGTGATACAAAACGGTTTCAAATTTTTAGATGACGGTAGCTTTAATAGCGCTCCTTTGGTCAAGGAAATTGAATACTGTTACTATGTGATCACCAAAGGATCTTACAATGTCTCTGGGTTAGTTTATCCCCTGGAAAATAAATCTCAGCTCATTTGTGCCAAACCGGATGATAATCGCTTGCCTTGCCCGCCAGTATTGACTTTCGAAGGACCAGTCTGTGAAGAGTATGTAGCTGAGATAGCCTGCAACGTAAACACTTATTATCATGATTTAAGCTGGGTGCCCGATTTCTCAGGAGATTGCGACGATCAGCTGAGCAGTTATAATTTGTATTTCACAGCAGATGGAGAAGAAGGTGAATTCCAATTAATAGCAGAACTCACCGCCATCCAACTAGAGACTAGGATTAACAATCTCACTAATTATAGAGGTTGTTATTACATCACGGCAGTAGATCGGTCTGGGAATGAAAGTGAGCCAAGCAATGTGGTTTGTGTGGAAAATTGTCCAAACTATGAGCTTCCAAATGCTTTCACTCCAAACGGAGATGGTCTGAATGAGACGTTTATGGCCTTCGATAATCCATTTGCAAAATGTCCAAGATTTGTAACGGGAGTAGAAATTTTCATCGTCAACCGTTGGGGAGCGGAAGTATTCACATACAACAGTTTGGAGTCTAACGAAAATGATGTGTATATCCGTTGGGATGGAAGAGACAAAAACGGGAATGAGCTTCCTGCAGGAACCTACTTCTATTCTGGAACAGCGATTTTTGATGTCTTGGACCCTACTCAACAGTCACAATCTCTCAAAGGCACGATTCAAATTCTACGATGATGAAGAATTCCATCATTTTCTTTGATGGAGTATGTAACCTCTGCAATGCTTCAATTGACTTTATCATCAAGCGAGATAAGAATAACTGCTTCTTAGTGGGCGCATTGCAGGATGAGCATAGCCGTAAAGTACTGGCTCAATATCAAGTAAATGAAAACTATTTGGACTCTCTTGTGCTACTTCATGAGGGAGAAATCTACTATAAGAGTACCGCTGCATTGAAAATAGCCAGAGCACTATCGGGTCTTTGGCCAATTTTCTATCCGCTTATAAATCTTCCTGAAGGTTTCCGAGACACTATCTACGATTGGATTGCTTCCAATAGATATTCTTGGTTTGGAAAGAAAAACACCTGCAGACTTCCTACACCGGAAGAGCGTGCTAAATTCCTTTCTCCCGAAAACTATTCGGCTTAAAAAGCTTGAATAATCATCCAATAAATCGGCATTCCCAAAGTAATATTAAATGGGAAGGTGATAGCCAATGCCATTGGTATGTACAAGCCTTCGTCTGCTTCTGGGTTGGCAAGTTTCATTGCGGCAGGCACAGCTATGTAGGATGCACTTGCCGCCAGAATGGCAAAAATAAATCGATCACCATCCGCATCTGCTACCCAATAGCTCAAAAATGCAATTACAACTCCATTGACTAGAGGAATCAAAATCGCAAATACAGTGGAGAAGTAACCGTATTTAAAAAAGGTCTTAAGTTTCTTACCACTTCTGATTCCCATATCTAGCAGGAATACCGCCAAAAACCCCTTAAAAATGTCAGTCACAAAGGGCTTAATTCCCTCCGCCTGCTTTTCGTCAGCAATTAAACCGATCACCAAACTTCCCAAAATCAATAAAACACTCCCATTGGTAAAAGCGTGAACAATAATGTTTTTAAGACCTCCTTCAGCTTTCTTATCTGAATATTCCTGAAGTAAAATCACTCCTGATATAATTGCAGGCGCCTCCATTAAGGCCATGACTGCGACCATGTGTCCCCCAAATGGAACACCTTGCAAATCCAAAAAGGCAACTGCCGCCACAAAGGTCACGGCACTAATAGAACCATAAGCTGCTGCAATAGCAGCTGAGTTCGCCGCATTTAGTTTTCTCTTGAGGATAAAAAAAGTATAAAAAGGCACTAAAGCCGAAAGTGCGATCCCAAAAAGCAAGGCCCAAAAAATACTCAAATCAAAACTACTGTGGGAAAGCTCCTGGCCACCTTTAAATCCAATTGACAACATCAGGTATAAGGCGATGAATTTTGAGCTGCTAGGCGGAATCTCCAAATCACTTTTGAGTCGAACCGCAATGATACCTAAGACGAAGAACAGCAGGCTGGGATTCGTGAGGTTATTGATCAATATCTGAAAATCCATGACACAAATATTTCACAGAAAATCAGAAAATAAAACAAACCATAAGTTTTTTTTATTCGTAAGAGCTTTTGTATATAATTTATTTATGAACATTTCTCTCACACAGCTCAAAGCCCTGAAGGCAATCTCTCAGCATGAGAGCATTACCAGCGCCGCAAAATCCATGAACATGACCCAGCCGGCCGTATCCATTCAGTTGAAAAATCTGCAAGAACAATTTGAAGTTCCCTTGACGGAAATTATCGGAAAGAAGATTTACATCACCGAATTCGGTCAGGAGCTAGTAGAAATGGCCGATCGGATATTTGCAGATGTAAATCGGATCGAGCAAAAAATGCTGGAATTAAAAGGCCTTTTGGCTGGAAAGATTCGCATTTCCGCAGTTTCAACGGGTAAGTATATCATCCCCTATTTGATGGCTGACTTTATGAAGATCAATCCACATGTAGAAATCAATCTAGAGGTTTCGAATCGCCACCAAGTTTTGGCGCATTTGGAGGAAAACACGACCGATTTGGCACTTTTGTCGGTCAATCTCCCAAACGAAGAGAGCTTTGAGAGCATTACGTTAGAAGAGAATAAGTGGTACCTCGCATGCGCTCCAGAGCTAGCAGAGAAGTTTCGGATGGAAATCAATACTAACAAGTGGGACAAAGTCCCTTTTATTCTTCGGGAAAAGGGGTCTGGGACACGTTCTAAAATGGAAGATTTTTTCAAATCCCGAAATATCAATGTGGATAGTAAACTAGAACTCGCAACCAATGAAGCCGTGAAGCAGGCAATTATGGCAGGGTTGGGTGCTTCAATGTTATCCAACTTCTCGATGAGTCAAGAGATAGCCGACAATCGAATCACCATTCTTGAGTATCCAGGGCTTCCGCTTAAATCAGCCTGGAAGCTCATCTGGCTCAAACAAAAGCGACATTCACCAGCTGTTCTAGCTTTCATCAAGTGGATTTCCGAAAACAAAAAGGAAATTTTTAGCAGTCATTTCAATACTTTTCAGGATTGACTTGGGATTTTTGACTTAATGAAAAGGGGTATATTTGTCTTTCTAACCAAAAATCGATTTAATGAAGGCATTTATTTTCCCGGGCCAAGGAGCCCAATTTCCCGGAATGGGAAAAGCCCTTTATGAGGAAAATCCTGAGGCAAAAGCACTATTTGAGCAAGCCAATGAAATTTTAGGATTCCGAATTACAGATATTATGTTTGAAGGAACCGATGAGGAATTGAAGCAGACTAAAGTTACTCAACCTGCTATTTTTCTCCATTCGGTAATTCTGGCAAAAACAACCCCAGATTTCGCGCCTGACATGGTAGCGGGTCATTCACTAGGTGAATTTTCTGCCTTGGTTGCTAATGGAACGCTGTCCTTTGAGGATGGTTTAAGATTAGTTTACCAACGAGCCTTAGCCATGCAGGAAGCTTGCGAAATCAACCCTTCTACTATGGCAGCCATCCTTGGTTTATCGGACGAAAAAGTAGAGGAAATTTGTACTTCTATCACAGAAGAAATTGTTGTAGCAGCCAATTACAACTGTCCCGGCCAATTAGTCATTTCGGGATCAAATCGCGGAATTGAGATTGCCTGTGAGAAAATGAAAGAAGCCGGTGCCAAACGAGCGCTGCCCTTGCCTGTTGGAGGAGCTTTCCATTCACCACTGATGCAGCCTGCAGCCGAAAAGCTCAAAGCAGCCATTGAATCAACCAAATTTAATCAGCCAGTCTGCCCAGTATATCAAAACGTGAGCACCACAGCGGTAAATGATGTCGATCAAATCAAAGCCAATCTTATCGCTCAATTGACAGCCCCTGTGAAATGGACTCAGTCTGTGCAACACATGGCAAAAGACGGAGCAATCCAATTTATAGAATGCGGTCCTGGAAAAGTCCTTCAAGGATTAGTTAAAAAGATTCATCCGGAAGCAGAAGTTTCTGGACTCTAATCGAAAAACCTGCTTCGGCAGGTTTTTTTTATGTCTTTTTGAATTGAATAACAGAACTCTTATCCGAACAATTGGCGAGGAAATCCAAACTAGTTAGTCCCAATATTGGATGGATGAAATCGGGCAGAATCTCTGCTAGTGGCACTAGTACAAATCTACGCTCAGCGATAAATAGATGTGGGATTTGTAGCAAAGGAGTAGAAATCACTTGACTGTCAAAGTAAAGAATGTCAATGTCCATCGTTCGATCGCCCCAATGCTCATCTCGTTTTCTTCCAAGATTGGTCTCAATTTTTTGGATCAAAGCCAAAAGCTGCTCCGGATTTAAATTTGTTTCCAGCTGGACCACCTGATTAAGAAATGGTCCCTTTGCAACACCACCCCAAGCTTCAGTTTCATAAATGGAGGATTTAGCTAGAAATTTTCCAGCCTCAATAAGCTCAGTAGCAGCTTTTTCGAGTAAAATATCACGATCTCCTCTATTTCCACCTAAAATAATAACAACCTTACTGAACATTTTCTCCGTAGAATCCCTTTTGTAAACTCGGGCTAAAATAGGTTATTTTGCGGCTCTAATAAATCTACATATGAAATTCTTAGGAAATGTATTGGCAGTTATTGTTGGCCTATTTGTATTTGGCATCATCAGTTTCTTCTTAATTTTTGGTTTAATCGGTCTCGCTGTTTCCTCAGGCGAGAAGGAAGTAACCGTAAAGGAGAATAGCATACTTCACTTAAATCTCAATGGTCGAATGCTCGTGGAGCGCACTTCTGAGAAGGACTTTGATTTATCTTTCATTGGAAATCCTTTCGGTGGGGATATGAATGCAGGATTAGTAAACCTCAAAAAAGCGATTACGGAGGCAAAAACGAATGAAAGTATCAAAGGGATTTACCTTAATACGGGGATGATTATCGCCGGTCAAGCAAATTTGTTGGAGCTTAGGGAGTCATTAGAAGACTTCAAATCAACAGGCAAATTCATTATTGCATACGATGAGGCATTTACCGAAGGGGGCTATTACCTCGCTTCGGTTTCAGATGAGATCTACCTAAACCCAATTGGTGGAGTTGACTTCAATGGTTTTGCCTCTGAAGGGATTTTTCTAAAAGGCTTCTTCGAAAAAGTAGGGATCAAACCTGAGGTGTTTAGAGTGGGTGAATTCAAAAGTGCGGTAGAGCCTTATATTTTGGATAAAATGAGTCCTGAAAATAGACTTCAAACTCAATATTTTTTAGATGATATCAATGCAAATGCACTGATGGGAATTGCCGCTTCAAGAGGAATCGCACTGGATAGTTTGACCAAAATCAACACGCAGATGCTCGTCCGTAAGCCAAAAGATGCGGTGACGTATGGTTTGATGACTGCCCTTCTTTATGAGGATGAAGTCCATGCAAAATTGCGGGAAAAGCTAGGCTTGGAAGAAGATGATGAAATCTCCACTATCAATGCTACAGACCTCAACTCAGTGGTAAAATCTAAAAATGTTACTTCTAAAAATCGAATAGCAGTAATCATCGCTGAAGGCGAAATCGTAAGTGGCAAGGCCGATGGAGTAATTAGCTCAGAGAAATTTGCCAAGGAAATTCGAAAGGCTCGTAAAGATGAAAATATCAAAGCAATTGTACTACGGGTAAATTCTCCAGGAGGATCCGTATTGGCTTCTGAGGTGATTTGGAGAGAAGTAGCAGAAGCACAAAAGGTGAAACCTGTAATCGTGTCAATGGGTGAAGTGGCTGCTTCTGGCGGATATTATATCGCGGCACCAGCAGATACGATCGTGGCACAACCGAATACCATCACAGGTTCCATTGGGATTTTCGGAATGATGTTTAATGTACAAGAGCTCTTAAATGACAAACTGGGAATCACCACAGACGTGGTCAAGACTGGTGAATTTTCAGACTTTATGAATGCTGGCCGACCAATAACTGAGGTGGAGCGAATGATCATGCAAAGCTCCGTAGAAGATGGCTACGAAACCTTTATCTCTCGAGTTGCTGAAGGTAGAAAAATGACTCCAGAAGCGGTAAAGGAAGTTGCATCGGGTAGAGTTTGGACAGGAAATCAAGCCAAGGAAAGAGGTCTAGTAGATGTACTCGGAGGTTTAGATACTGCTATTGAAATCGCTGCCGGCAAGGTCAAAGCAGGGGATGATTACCGTGTCGTTTATTATCCAGAAGTGAAACCTTGGTTCGAAACAATTATGGATGACTTTGGACAAAGTGTACGAGTAGGATTCTTGAAGCATGAATTGCAAGAGAATTATAAAATCTACCAACAAGTCGAAAAGTTGAAAACCTACCAAGGGATTCAAGCCCGAATGGCACAGGAGATTAGCATCAAATAATAAAAAAGCGGCTTAGGCCGCTTTTTTTTATGAACTCTGAAGTAAGACTAGCCAAGCTTTCATTACCTCATCTTCATCCAAATATTCGCTTGCTAATAAATGTAAATGATCTGCTAACGAATCTGGGTCATGTTGAAACCGAACTCGCATCTCTTGGATCTCAGTACTATTCCCAAATTCCTCAATTTCAATCTGACTTGGAAGTGCCTCCACATTTCCCAAGCGTCCTAAATTATTTCCAGTAAGAATAGCGCTTTGTCTGATCTCCAAAGGAATCTGATCCACGCCTATTCCGAGGGTACGGATCGGTTTTGGTATTTTGAATAGCGAATCTCCGCTTGCTCGACTGTACCAATCTCCACCCAATCTAGCCACGGCATCGAGTTTGTAAGGGTCGATCACTCCATGATCGTCGAATATCCCTTCATTGACATGGGCGACAAGCACCTCGCAAATCACCAGATTTCCTGCCCCACCTTGATCTCCTAGCGGCTTTACCTCATTGACTTTGCATTCAAAAGCAATATGAGCTTCTTTCACCCGAGGAGGCTTTACCTCGAGCGAGGGTATTGGCGTAAGTCCTGCCTTTTCAAACTCGCTGACCCCTTTCCCATACTCCGTACTTGCCAAGGACATCTGCTCCACCATCCCGTAATGGACTACGTGTATGACCACTTCAGGCACTTCCAAAACATTCTCCAACGTATGTTTAGTGGTATTGTCTCGGACTCTTCTGGAGGGAGAAAAAATCAAAATAGCCGGATTAGTGCTAAAGAGATTGAAAAAACTAAATGGACTAAGGTTGACATTTCCAGCTTTATCGATGGTGCTGGCAAAAGCAATTGGCCTTGGCGCAATACTTCCTTGAAGCAATCCGTGAAATTCCTGCGTGGAAAGGTCTTTGGGATAAAAGGTTTTCATTTGATGCGAGATTATGGTCAGGTGACCGATGTCAGATGTTGGATGACGATCACCGATTATACTTAATTCTAATGTCTTAAATCTAATGTCAGGATACTATGTCTTGATTTGATTCTTACCGTAGGTATTGCTAAAATTAAAACTGAAATTGAATTACTTAAACCAATTTCCAAGATTTAGTTTAGCCCACCCACCTATGAATCAATTTAAATCACTTCAGCTCAAGAGTTTAATTCTTATTTTTTTTATTTCAACCGCTGTAGCTTTTGCCCAAAATCATCAAGTCGCGACTTTCAATATCCGATGGGACAATCCCAATGATGCTGGAAATCTCTGGAAGGATCGCCTTCCTCATGTCGTAGATCTGATTAAATTCCATCAAATTGACCTGTTGGGTGTACAGGAGGCACTTCAGCACCAACTCAATGAAATGAGTGAAAGTTTGGATTACGAATATATCGGCATGGGAAGGGATGACGGGAAAGACAAAGGGGAGTTTTCAGCCATTCTCTACAATTCAGAGAAGTACAAGTTATTGGATCAAGGCACCTTTTGGCTTTCGCCTACTCCTGAAAAGCCGAGTAAAGGCTGGGATGCTGCCCTAAATCGGGTAGCGACTTATGGGAAATTTGCAGATCAAAAAGGAACGGAATTCTACGTCTTTAACATCCACTACGATCATATCGGTCAGCAAGCACGAGAAGAAAGCAGCAAACTTGTCCTTCGCCAAATCGAAAAAATAAATGCCGAGAACTTACCTGTAATCTGGATGGGGGACTTTAATGTGACTCCCGATAATCCTGCCTATACCGTGATTACTTCCCAACCGCAATGGGAAGATGCTAGATTGGTCTCAAAGATGAGCTATGGGCCGGCTGGGACTTTTACTGGATTTGACTGGGAAAAGCTTCCCGATGGAATCATCGACCATATATTTGTTTCAGGAAAAATTCATGTGATCCGTCATGGGATCCTAACTGATAATTATGGTAAAAAATATCCCTCAGATCACTTTCCAGTAATGGTGGAAGTGGAGTTCTAATTTTCAAAACTTCATCATTCGGAATTCAGCGTTCATCAATCACTTGTAACCTTTGGTGTTTTTCGGACCTCGAAGGTTTGAAACGAAATTAGAAAAAAAGACCTTCGAGGTTTTGAAAACCTCGAAGGTCTTTCACCTCACTTATGGCTCCAGCGCCGCTACACCCGGAAGGATTTTTCCTTCCATATGCTCTAGTAATGCTCCTCCACCGGTGGACACAAAAGACACCTCATCGCCAAAACCGAATTTATTTACCGCAGCAGCAGAGTCTCCTCCCCCAATCAATGAATAAGCTCCTGATTTAGTGGCTGCCACTACTGCTTCGGCTACTGCCTTGGTTCCTTTGTCAAATGAATCCATCTCGAATACACCCATCGGGCCATTCCAGAGTATAGTTTTTGATTTCAAGATTGTCGCTGCGAAAATTTCTCTGGTTTTTGGACCGATATCCAAGCCCATCCAGCCATCAGGAATTTCGCCTTTGTTAGCCATTCCCTGCTCTGCATCATTTGCAAAAGCTTTTGAGATCACCGTATCCTCAGGCAAAATAAGATTTACTCCTTTTGCTTTCGCCTTCTCCATCAATTCTAGGACAAAGTCAAGCTTGTCTTCTTCCAATAGCGAATCTCCGATCGTTCCTCCCAGTGCTTTCGCAAAAGTGTAGGACATGCCGCCTCCGATAATCAGATTATCCACCTTATCCAGTAGTTTTTCGATGATTAGAATCTTATCAGCGATTTTAGCTCCTCCCATAATCGCAGTGTAAGGTCGCTCAGGGTTATCAAGAACTTTATCCGCATTTTTCAATTCTGAAGTCATCAAATAACCACAGACTTTATCGTTGAAAAACTGAGCTATAATTGAGGTAGAAGCATGTGCTCGGTGTGCTGTGCCAAATGCATCATTTACATAGATTTCACCAAGTCGGGAAAGTTTTTTTGCAAAATCCTTATCTCCTTTCTCTTCCTCTTTGTGAAATCGTAAGTTCTCTAAAAGTAGAACCTCACCCGGTTTTAATTCTGACGCAATAAGTTCCGCTTCTGTACCAATGCAATCTTGGACAAACTTCACAGGACGACCTAATGCTTTTTCCAACGTCACTACAATATGTCGAAGGGAGTATTTATCATCTTCAACACCTTTTGGTCTACCTAGGTGAGACATTAAAATAGCTGATCCGCCATCATTCAGAATCTTTTCAATCGTAGGGATCGCTGCTTGGATTCGCGTATCATCTGTGACATTAAAGTCCTTATCCAAGGGGACATTGAAGTCCACTCTGACCAGTGCTTTCTTTCCTTTAAAGCTCAGATTATCTACAGTTTTAATTCTAGGATTCATAAATAGGATTTGTAAGTTTTTATAAAAATACTGTTGTGAATTTATCAAAGATTGAGACAAAAACCTTTTTTTGACTTGATCTATTTAATTTTAAATAGAATTTACCGCATTGATACCGATAGCCAAATTCAACTTTTTAGCTCCTCGCCTTCGCTCAAAGCCTGAATGATTTATGGGTAACAATAAACACTCCTCATTCCCAGTTTTCAGTGTATAGCTTCTATCCTCTATTTGCTGAAGCTCTTTTCAATCGATCATTTATGGCTTTCCCTAAGCCATAATCTGGTGCCAGTTCCGCCAAAATAAACTCAATATTCATGCTATCCAATCTTCGCATCGCTGCGAAAAGATTAGCCGCAGCTTCTTTAAGATCACCGCCTTGACAAAGTCTAATTTGGTTTTCAATTGGCACTTCAGAAGAAAAATGTTGAAAGGAAAGGACTCCAAAAGATTTTCCCTGACTCGCGTAGAGTGGGATTAATTTATTTAAATCACCTAGAATAAAAGGCTTGGCAGGTGCATAGTGACTTTCCAAAAGTCCAGGAGCCTGTGGATTTGAGGAACTGTGATCTTGCAACTTTACTTTACCAACGATCGATTCAATGGCATCAATTTCCAATCCTCCTAATCGATAAACAATAACATCGTCGCCTTCCATCCCAACGATCGTACTTTCCAGTCCTACTTTGCAAGGTCCTCCATCTAAAATCATTGGAATGAATCCCCCTAACTGAGCATTGACATGCTCAGGAGTAGTAGGACTTATGTATCCAAAAGGATTTGCACTCGGTGCTGCCAAAGGAAATTTCAGCGACTGAAGCAATGCCAAAGTCTGTGGATGACTTGGTACCCGAATTGCAACTCTATCTAAACCGGAAGTGACTAAATCAGGGATTTTTGAAGTCTTGGGAAGTAATAAGGTCAAAGGTCCTGGCCAAAATACCGACGCGAGCTTTCGAAGGGGTTCTGGAAATCCCGAACAATATGTTGCTGCTTCATCGATCGAAGCCACATGAATGATCAGTGGATCAAAACTTGGACGTTTCTTGGTCTCGAAGATAGCAGCAACTGCCATCGGATCTAGTGCATTTCCAGCGAGCCCATAAACCGTTTCGGTAGGGATCGCTACTAATTGCCCCTTTTCTAGCAGCATTTTAGCTAAAATAAGATCCGTTGAAATCGCCACTTGCCTACTTACAGAAATCGTCTATCCAGGTTTGTGCCTCAGCAAAACCCAATGCAAGTGCCATTTTCAAATCTGCACAACCCTCTTCTTTTTGTCCCAGAGCACTCATTCGAGTCACTCCAAGTAAGTAGTATGCCGCTGCGTTTTCTCCATCCAAATTCACAGCATTTGTCAATGACTCCAGCGCTCCTGCTGGATTATTATTGCCCAATTGGGCTTTTCCTCTATTGAAGAAAACCAAAGCCTGATTAGGATTGACCTGAAGTGCTGCGTCAAAATCAAAGATCGCATCCTCATACTCTTCTAGCCCTAAAAGTGCTAATCCTCGATTGTAATAAATATCAGTTTGAGTTGGATCTAGGCCGCTAGCCATATTGAAATCCCCAACTGCTTCTTTGAAGTTACCTAGTTCCAGGTTAGAGTTTCCTCGATTAAACCAAGGCTTGTAAGAGCTTGAGTCTGCCTCAATCGCTGTGGTGAATACAGGAATTGCTTTTTGATATTCTTCCAACTGAAAAAATGCAACACCTTTAGCATTAAGAGCCTGATTGTTAGTTGGGTTTTCCTCCAAAAGCCGATCGAAGTATTCGATCGCCTCATTCCAGGATTGAGTATCCATCTTTGCCATTCCGGCTGTCATCAATTCCTCTTCTGAGGGCGCACAATTCACAAATAAGGCTAGGATCAATCCTAGCGGAAGTAATTTTTTCACGATTAGAAATTTGTGCAAATATAGTCAATCAGGCTTTTTTAAGCCGACTTAGCTGAAAGTTTCTCGCGGAATTCGGCTGGAATAGGAGTTGGCTTCATCGAATGGCGATCCACCGATACCATCACGCAGCTGCAATGCGCAAAGGTCACCAAAGTCCCATCACTAGTAGTACCAATCAGATATTGCTCGATATCAAAGGAAGCTTTGCCCAACCTGGAGCAGTTTACCAAACCTCTTACCTCATCTCCAAGATGAATTGGTTTGTAATAATCGATCGCGACCCGACCGACTACAGTGCCGATTTCCATGATGTTCCAATCAAACAAATCATTCAAAAATGAAGCTCTGGCATGCTCAAAGTAGCTAAAATAAATACCATTGTTCACATGGAGATAGCCATCGATATCAGAAAACCGAACTTGAATCGGGATAGAAAAATCTATGGTCTCAAGTAATTGTTGTGGGTCAGGTTTGGTAATCAATGCAGTAGAAATTAAAGTAGAATTTCAGATTTACTGGTTTTCTCAAGCATTCTAAGGATCGAGGGATTATACCCAATCACATCCTGAACGGAGTCAAAAGCCACCCATGCAAGGGAAATACTTTCATTACTTTTGACCAACTCTTCCGTTAGATCCGCTTCAAGAATATAGCGCACATCGTAATGAAAATGCTCAGGGACATGTGGTCGCTCAGGGATAATGTGCTTATCAAGATCAAAAATAGTCTCATCAACAAATTCTAGACTTTCCAGCCCACTCTCTTCTCTAGCTTCTTTCATGGCTACTTCTAACAAGTCCTCATTCCCATCCGCATGTCCTCCCAATTGCAACCAGCGTCCTAATTTGCGGTGTAGCGTCAACAGCGTATGAGTTCGCTTACGATTTACAATCCAAGCAGATGCTGTGAAATGCCCCACCAAGCGTTCTCTTTGATAGGCTAATGGATCTCCGGTGAGCTTGATAAAGTCTGTAATGAAACTTGACTCATCTTCATATGGTGTACGGTACTTGTTAAGCTGCTCACTAAATTTAATCCTATCCATCGATCTTGTTTTCAAATAATTGATTTACTAATTCATCAAAAGGCATTGGGTCCTGGTAGAGTCTATCAGAATAAAATGTAGCCAAAACCTTCAGGTAATTCGGTTGATTATTCAGGCTTATTTTCTCGATTGCCACATTCCCATAAAGCTGGGAAATCAGCTGATCCTTTACTGGCAACTGTAAAGGAGGCTTAAAATAGAATTTTTCAGTAGACCGGACTTGATCGTTTATTTCCTCCAACTTTCTGTCCAAACTTACCTGCTGATACCCTAAAGCTAAAACTCGCTGGGCAAAAGCCAAGAAAAGATTAGAAAAAGTTTGAGGAGTGAAAACCTCTTCATACGTAATCGCAAATCCTCTCGCATACTTCGAATCGAGAATATGAACCCGAGGCATTTCTTCTAATTGAAGTTTCTTGAAGGAATAATTCTTAGCAATTTTTGCAAAAATCGCTTCTCCCTCAGCTCCACTTGACCAGTCCTTAGCTTCCTGCATATCGGAAGATTTGTAAACAAAATTTTCCTTATGACTCAAGGGTACCTTTTCACTCGACTGGAAAAGACTGGAATACAAATCATCGAAGAAATTACCCATAAATAGTCATGCTGTATTTGGCTGTGGCAGATTGAATGACTTGCCCTTGATCAACAAGTGTTCTGAGAATTTGAAGATTTTTTTCTGATGTGGGAAGTCGGAGTTGATCAAATAACTCACGCTCTGATAACTCACTAGAATGGCTTAAAGTTTCCATGATTCGGGTTTTTAGCCTTGCTTCGGAACTTCCTGGTACTTTTGATTTGCGCTGACTGATGCACAGATCACACACTCCACAGACTTGATCAGACTGTTCCCCAAAGTATTCTTGAATAAACTGAGTTCTGCAGATTTGGTCTTGATGGGCATATGCTACCATTTGAGTAGCTTTCTCTAAAGTTAGTTCTCTTCTGATTTTGATTCGAGCGAAATCCAATGGTAGCGTAGCCGCATCATATCTCGGCGTCAAAAATGTAATTTGGGGCTTATCCTTACGCTTATCATAGACCATCACTTCGAGTTGTTCCAATTGCTTTAGCCCCTTGATCAACTCCGATTCTATCAAATTCAAGGACTTGGCAAGCTTGGCTTCATTGATCGAAATGTATTCCGAAAAGACATTTCCACCATACGTCCGCATGATCATTTTCACAATTGGATCCAGTTTCACATAGGCAATCTGAATCTCATAGAGACGCGCTGGATTTATGGTAAAATGGATTTTAGAAGGGGAGTAATAGCTCTCGTTTAATCCAATAAAACCACCTTCTTCCAAAACCTTAAGCGCATAAAAGGTTTCCAAAACTCCTAATTTATAGGTCTGAGCAAATTCATTCCATTCAAAATCAAAGCTGCTCAGCATATTACTTCCCACGGCAATTCGGAAATAGTTAGCGAGACATTGATAGACCTTTCGGACAAAATCAATCGGTGGATAGACCAATGCTGCTCGCTCAAGTACTTGCTCAAAATCTTGCTCGTTGGACAGTAAAACCGCATAGGCTTTTTGCCCATCTCGACCCGCTCTTCCTGCCTCCTGATAATAATTCTCCAAATTCTCAGGCAAATCGCTATGAATCACCACCCGAACGTCAGGTTTGTCGATTCCCATTCCGAAGGCATTGGTGCTAACCATTACCCGAACCTGATTGGATTTCCAAGCTTCTTGCTTTTGGCTCCGATCAGGCATGGAAAGTCCGGCATGATAAGCCGCCGCAGAGATACCTAATTGATGCAAAGATTTAGCAATCTGGTGAGTGGCTTGCCGATTTCTGACGTACCAAATCGCGGATCCCGGAACCCGCTTTAACACTTCTAATCCTTTTTCAAGCTTATTTTCAATCAATCGCACGCTGTAGCTAAGATTTTCTCGCGCAAAGCTTTGTTGGAAAAATGCAGGCTTATTCATTTCCAAACGAGCCATAATGTCCGTGCAGACTTGCGGCGTGGCAGATGCGGTCAAAGCCAAAATTGGAATCTTGGGATGAAATGGCTTAATCGTCGCAATCTCCAAGTAAGAGGGTCGAAAATCGTACCCCCACTGTGAGATGCAATGCGCCTCATCGACAGCAATTAAGTTGATATTCATCTGCTTGAACCTAGCAATAAAAAGATCCGACTTCAGCCGCTCTGGAGACACATACAAAAATTTATAATCCCCATAAATACAATTATCCAGAATTCGATCGATCTCTCGTGAGCTCATTCCAGAATAGATCGCAGCGGCTTTGATTCCTTTAGCCTTCAAGCCATCCACTTGATCTTTCATCAAGGCAATCAAAGGACTTACGACCAAACAAATCCCATCCAAAACCAACGCTGGCAGCTGAAAACAAAGCGACTTTCCTCCACCGGTTGGCAATAGGGCGAGCGTATCCTTCCCTGCTAAAACTGAGGTGATAATCTGATCTTGGACCGGACGAAAATCCGAATGGCCAAAAACTTCCTGAAGAATGGATTTTGCCCGATCAATCATTTACCAAACAGGTTTTGATTTGGAAAGGAAAGCGGCAATTCCCTTTTTACAATCCGGATTCGCTCTTGCTTTTGCATTCAATTCAGCAGCATAATCTAATGCATTTGATCTAGTCTCTTTGGTGAGTTCGCGAAGAAGCATTTTGGTTTCTGTCATCGAAAAGCTGGAATTTTTTACGATAAGCTTTTGGGCAAAGTCAACAGCAGTTTTTTCCAACTCCTCGCTAGCAATGACTTCTGTAATCAAACCTAACTCAGCCGCTTTGGAAGAGGTAATTAGCTCGCCTGAAAGCAGCAATTCTTGGGTTTTGGCTCCACCGATCTGCTCCAAAAGGAATACTGAAACCAAGGCAGGCACAAATCCAATGGCCACTTCAGTATAACCAAAAAGGGCTGAAGGCACCGAAAAAGCAAAATCACAAACAGTCACCAATCCGCATCCTCCTGCCAAGGCATGACCCTGAACAGCCGCGATGACTACTTTAGGGAAATTATAAATCAGCTCAAAAAGCTCCTTCAAACTTCGACTATCTGCCAGATTCTCTTCATACGTGAATTCCTGCATTTCCTGTAAATAGGCTAAATCCGCTCCAGCGCAGAAGGCCTTTCCAGAAGCACTCAAAAGCACAACTTTCACATCCTCATTCGATTCCATTGATAGAAAAGCCTCCTTCAGACCTGAAATTAATGCAGGACTCATGGCATTTCGCTTTTCAGGATTATTCAGTTTGATGTACCCGATTCGATCTGAAACATGGCTGAGGACTGCGCTATTCATAGGGATGTTCTTTTTTGAATCAAGTTAGGTGCAAAAAAGGCAATGCCAAAAAGCGAGCTAGAAAAGTATTCGAAAAGCAGCATCTCCCAATTTCAAGGTGTCTCTCTTACTACTTGATTTCCACTCCCCTTCTGACCATATGGCGATAGCTTTCGGCTTTTGTAGGGAGAAATAAATCTCTGAGGTATTCTGATTATAGCTGACGTTCAAAGGAAAAAGCTGGATAATACCAGCGGTCTCAGGTATTCCGATCATTGTATCTGGAATCTGCGGCAGCTGGTTTGAAATTCGATTCGGATCCACTACAAAGCTTAGCTCCTCCTGGTCGACCCCTTGATTCCAAGCAAACAATTTCTTTTCAAAACTGAAATCAAAGACCTGACCTTTTTTTCCTTGATAGATCACCAATTCTTGAGCAGGTCGATTTAGTGCTTCAAAAAATCTAAGACCTGACCAAATTGAAAACACAGCAAATGACAGATAAATCAACTGTTTTCGATTTCCAGTTTCCCAAGCAGACCAGACTAGTAAAGCCACCCAAAAGAGAATCATACTCAATGGACTGATCGTTAATCGATCTATTTTCCCCCAAGGCAAAACTTGGAGCAATTGAATAAGTTGATTTTGAAACCAGATCAGCTTGCTCAAAAGCCAGCCTAAGCCATCCCCAAAAAATGGGACCCAACCAAAAAGCACTAAGGGCACTCCAGCCTGCATAATCAAAAATGCCAAAGGAATAATCAACAGATTTCCCAAAAGGAAATAGGTCGGAAATAGATGGAAATAATAAACCGAAAGTGGAAAAGTCGCAAGTTGAGCGGCAAGACTCACAGCAGTGAGTTGCCACAAGTATTCTAAAATTCGATTTCTTGGTAGCCACCAATTCAGAATAAGGGGCTGAATCAAGACTATTCCTGCCACCGCCAAGTAGGAAAGCTGAAACCCGACTTCTTTAATCACCTCTGGATTTACCGCAATCATCAGCATGGCTGAAAAAGCTAAAATATTGAAAATGGATGGCTTTCGCTCACGCAATTGACCTAAGGAAAGTAAGCTAAACATGGTGGCTGCACGAACTACAGAGGGCGAAAGCCCCGTAACTACCGCGTAGACCCAAATCAACAGAACTACAAAAATAAGGTAGATTCTCGACCATTTTTTAGATAGTCTAAGTGGCTTCAACAAACCCAGCAAAAGCGCATAGATAATCCCGACATGCAAGCCCGACACGGCTAGAATATGCATCACTCCGGCCTGCACATATCCTTCCCGAAGATCTCGATCTAGTGATTGCTTTTGTCCAAGCAGGAGCGCTAGCGCAATTTGTTCTGATTGAGGATCAGGAATTTGATCACGTAGCCGTGTCGCCAAATGATTTCTAAAGTTGACTAGAAAAAATTCTAGACTTGACTCCTGAGCCTTTTCCAGAACCTGAAAATCTTTACCTATAAACTGCCTAAAGTGAATACCCTTTCTGGCTAAAAAAGCGCGATAATCAAACTCATGAGGATTTCTTGGAGCTCCAACTCGTTCTGGAGCCTTGCTCACTCTTATGAGTTGTCCGGGAAGTAGCGGTTCCGGTGCTTGGTGGTATACGATCACCAGACCGCTAGACGCTCTCCATTCCGAATCGTTTTTGATGGCTATAATTTCCAGAAGATTCTCAAACGAATTGGGCTTTTGAAGGTCAAACTGGCGGACTGCGGCCAGGTAGCTTTTAAAGGGTTCATCTAAATTATCAAGTGCCTCTTGTCCTTTTTGATACGTGCTGAGTAAAATTCCAAAAGAAAAAATCAAAAGATACCCAATCAGCGAAAGAACAAGAAGTCTAGTCTGATTCGTTTTTAGATTAATGAGCAAGAAATAGCTCAATACCAAGATCGTGGTAATTATAGAAACAGCCTTGACACTAAAGAATTCAAAGGAATCAGCTAAAAGAATTCCTCCAATCAGTAGGGGTAAGTATTTCAAAAAAGGATAATCTGAAAACCGCATAACTAAAAATTAAAACTTTAATTTACAGCTTTTCAGTCATAAAAAAAGCCTCAATGACGAGGCTTTAGTATTTTTTTTTTATTCCTTAGAATCTATAGCCGAGGCTAAATCCTCCATTGACCTCAACTGCTGCAAATCGATCAGAAACTTCGCTACTGAATCCACGGGCGATACTGGCATACGGACCAAATGCGAAATTCGAAAACTCCCATTTATATCCCACACCTGCACCAAGTATGAAAGCATTCATATTTGTGATGACTACATCCCCGTCTAGAACTTCCTCGAAATCACCAAATCGAAGTTTGGCAAGTGGGTAAATATAAAATCTAGCTTCTGCATCATCCCCTAAATAGAAATTCATGGATGCTTGGACTGAATTAGTTTTGTAGTTTTTTCCACCACCTTGAGAATTAAAACCAAAACGATCATTTAAATGAAGTTGAAAGTCTAGGGAATGATCGTCACTCAAGAATTTTTCATATCCTACTTCGATCGATGCCAACACAATCAGATTCAAAAAATTGACTTTAACTTCATTTGAAAAATTTCCTCTGCTGTTACCACTACTTGAAATGACATCTTGGCTAAAGGCCGCAGAAGAGATCATTAATAGGAGTGAAATCGATGCTATTATTTTTTTCATAACTGTGTTGTTTTCGAAGTGATAAAACTTAGATCAGCTCCATTTTATAATGCAAGATATTACATTCTTCAAAAATATTCCCTACTTTTTTGAATCCAAATTTTAAGTATAAAGGTACTGCTGCCAGCTGAGAGTGAAGATATTTGGTTTTTTTATTAGATGAAGGTTCTGCTTGGATGTCATCCAATACCGCTTTTACCAATGCTTGGCCTACTCCTTTTCCTCTAGCTCCCTTCAAGACTGCAAACCTTTCTAATTTGACTCCATTGGATGTGAGTCTCCATCGAGCAGTCCCTACTGGAATCCCATCTATGCGAGCAAGAAAGTGAATAGAAGTCTTCTCAAACTCATCATATTCTTGGTCAGCATCTACGTCTTGCTCGATTACAAAAACTTTTTTCCGGATTTCAAAAGCAGCATCTAAAGCTGATTGATCAGCTATTTTTTCTACTTGAAGCTTCATTTCTTTCTGATTCTTTGGCAGCATGATCATTTTCATACGCTTCAATAATTGCCTTAACTAATTTGTGTCGAATCACATCTTTTCCACTCAGACTGACCACCCCTATTCCTTTGACTCCGTTTAGAATCTTCAAAGCCTCCGAAAGACCAGATTTCTGACGAATAGGGAGATCTACCTGTGTTTGATCTCCAGTGATGATCACACGCGAGTTAGGCCCCATACGAGTCAAGAACATTTTAATTTGCTCACTAGTCGTATTCTGCGCCTCGTCAAGGAGGACAAAAGCATCGTGCAACGTACGACCACGCATATATGCCAATGGCGCGATTTCTATTACCCGTGTTTCTTGATAGTATTTTAATTTTTCCGGGGGCACCATATCTTGAAGTGCATCATAGATTGGTCTTAGATATGGATCCAATTTCTCTTGGAGATCGCCTGGTAGAAAGCCAAGATTTTCTCCTGCCTCCACGGCTGGTCTGGTGATAATGATTCGTTTGACCTCTCTATTTTTCAAAGCTCTTACTGCTAAAGCTACCGCGATGTAAGTCTTACCTGTGCCTGCTGGGCCGAGGGCAAAAACCAAATCATTTTTCATAGCTGATTCAACCAACTTTCGCTGATTTGCAGACTTAGGTTTGATGACGAGCCCCTTATTTCCGAAGACGATAACTTGATCACGATTGGCTTCCTCAAAGGGAAGGCCTTCCACATCCAAATAGTCTTTCACAATCTCTGGAGTCAAATGTCCGAAACGATCAACGTGCTCTAAAAGCAGATTTAGGATATCATTAATTCGTAAAATCTCGGGCGCACCGCCTTGAATCCGGATTTCGTTGCCTCTTGAAATTATTTTACTTTGCGGGAAAGCGGCGGCAATTTGCCTGATATTCTCATTTGCCTGACCTAAAAACTCTGCCAGAGGGACATTTTCTAAAGTGATTACTTTTTCGACCAAGCTATTTTATTGATTTAATTTTCTTTGAAGGCTAAAGATTAAAATTTCTATTTTTGTTCAAATCCCTTCTAAACAAAAGTACAAAATTTTAATATACTTGCTTATATGGCAATTGTGACCTTCCTCTCAGATTTTGGGGATAAAGATTACTACGTACCTGCAGTGAAAGCCAAAATCTTGGCCATTAACCCTCAGCTTAACATTATCGATTTAGCGCATAATATTGAACCCTTTGACATGGCGCATGCGGCTTTTCTGCTGCGCTCTACTTTTCGAGATTTCCCAAAAGGGACTGTTCATTTGGTCGCCGTGAATACAACCGGGATCATTACTCACGGATTTATTGGGATAAAATTAGAAGAGCACATCTTCATCGGACCTAACAATGGAATCCTAAGTCTTCTGGCAGATCAAGATCCTGGGATAATGGTTCAGTTCGCAGATATTCATCTGAAGGACAGCACTTTTCCCGCAAAAGATATTCTGGCCCCGATCGCAGGCAAAGTAGCCAGCGGCGCAGCTATTCATGATTTTGGGGGTCCATTGACCAACTTCAGAAAACTCATGCCTCGCCAGCCAAAAGCCACTCGTGAGAAAATAGTGGGACATGTTCTCCGTGTGGATTGTTATGGAAATCTGATTACAAATATTAGAAAAGACATATTTGACAAACTTAACCCAGGAAAGTTTACGATAGAATTTGGAAGAGAATCGCTGACTAAACTTCAAAAAGGATACGATCAGGTAGAACCTGGAGATTGCTTTGCCTTCTTCAACAGCCTCGATTTATTGGAGATTGGTATTTACCACGGTGATGGCGGCGGACTTTTGGGTTTGAAATACGATAGCATGATTCAAATTAACTTCGTACCATAATGCTAGTTCGGATCGTACGCATGACTTTTAAAGAAGGAGCCAGAGTGGATTTCCTTAGAAACTTCGAAGAAAATAAATTAGCTATTCGAAATTCAACCGGATGTCATCATTTAGAGCTGTGGGAAGATGAGCATGATAAAAATATTTTCCTGACTTACAGCCATTGGGAAAGTGAAGAGGCCCTAAATCAATACCGTGATTCTGAGCTTTTTAAAACAGTCTGGAACTTTACAAAAGCATTGTTCGCAGCAAAGCCTGTGGCGTTTAGCTCAAAAAAGTTGCAGGAAGTGAAGCCCTGAAGTTGTAGGAAAAAGAAATTGTTTTCATATTTGCAGCCCGCTACGGAAGTGACGGGAATGAGATATGCTCTCACCACAAGCCCAGGTGGCGGAATCGGTAGACGCGTTGGTCTCAAACACCAATGCCGCAAGGCGTGCCGGTTCGACTCCGGCTCTGGGTACATTACGAAAGCTCTTTCTGAAAAGAAAGGGCTTTTTCTTTTTCATTTATCCGGACTTTCAATCCCTTTTCAATCACCCTTAGCTTGAACTCATGGCTTTACGGAATGTCACTTGAGCCTAAAAACCATGTAATCTGAAAGTTCAACTTTCAGATTACATGGTTTTGCATAAAAATTCTTAAAACAAACTAAATCTATTCAACATAATTACAACATCTGAAGAAAATGATCGAAAGATTAAAAGTCACGAAAGGTGGGATGATAGAAATAGCCAATTGCAAACATCACCAAAAAAAAGACCCGCAATCCCGCGAGTCTTTTCAAACTTCTAACTTAAACTTGCTGATTTTTTAACTTCTTCTCAGTATCTCCATGGTAGGCTGATCGATGATCTTATACCCAAATTTCCCAAGCACTTATGGCAAAGATTTGCCTTATAAAACTCAGTTCATTAACCATTTGCTAAAAGAAAATCTTTTATATTCAAGAAACACAACTTTTATGAGCAAAATCCAACCTTTTGGCAAAACTGATAATGCATATCTAAACGGAAATTTTTCACCCATTATTAAAGAGGAAGAATTCAAAGACCTTAAAATAGAAGGCTCAATTCCACCAGCCCTAAACGGACGGATGCTAATCCGGACGGGCCCAAACCCTCGCTTCAAACCTCGTGACATGAAATACTACCATTGGTTTGATGGTGACGGCATGATGAACGCATTCTATTTTGAGGATGGTAAAGTTCGCTACAAAAACAAATATGTAGAGACTAAGAAATGGCTTCTGGAAAATGAGGCTGGGGAAGCTCTTTTTGGAGGAATTAGATCTGGGAGTCAAACCTCACTGAAAGGCTGGAAAGCTTTGAAATTTGGTTTTTTTAATCTCCTTCGACTGGGCATTAGAACTTTTTTGGGTAAAGGCCCTACCCGATCTCAATATGAAAGCATTGCCAGTATTCTAAATGCAGCCAATACTAATGTACTCAAGCAAGGCGACAAACTCTTAGCCTTAGACGAGATTGGGCAGCCTTACGAAATTGATGCAAATATGCAGACGATTGGAATTTATAACTATGAAAACAAGCTTGAGGGGCCGAGTATCGCACACCCCTTGACGGACCCCTTCACTCAAGAAAGTTTTACGATGGGATATAATGCCCTTCCACCTTATTTCCAATATTATAAAATCGGCTCAGACGGGAAAATTGCCAAGTATGAACCTATAAATGTTCCCTATGGCGTGATGATGCATGCCTTTGGCTTGAGTGAAAATTACGTCATGTTTTATCATCTGCCAGCAGTGTTTGACATTAAAAACATCGGAACTAGAGAGCCGTTTCGCTGGATGCCAGAAAAAGGGGCAAGGCTTGGAGTAATGCCAAGGAACGGGTCAGATAAAGACATTAAGTGGTTTGAAATCCCTGTTTGTTGGGTCTTTCATAATATGAATATGCATGAGGAAGGTGATTGGCTAATTACCGATGTCTCCAAGTACGCGCGAATCCCTTTGTTAGATCTACATACTGAAAATCCTAGCCCTCCATTCTCATTGGATCCTGTTGCAGTATTTGTAAGGTGGAAACTAAATAGAGTCACTGGTGAGTTGATAGAAGAATTGATTTCTGATAATCCAATGGAATTCCCCAATATGGATGACCGATTTGCTACCAAAAAACATACGCATGGCTATTATGTGATGCTGGAGAAAGGCGAGCAAAAAGAAGGACTTTGGAACACGGTAGTTCATCGAAATTTTGAGACGAAAACAGACGATTCATACTGTTTTGGAGAAAATACATACACTGGGGAAGCCGTCTTTACGCCTTTAGATGCCAACTCACCTGAAGGAGTTGGGTATCTTTTAAATGTCGTCTATGATACCAAAGAGAACAAAAGCAGATTGACTATTTTTGATGCGATGAAAGTCTCAGATGGTCCACTGGCCACTGTTCATCTCCCGAGAAGAATAGAGTATGATTTCCATGGAAACGTAGTTCAAATAGCTTGATGATTTTCATCCCAATTCTTAAGAAATTTCTCAGCAGCGATCTTTCCTTGTTCCATGAGTTTAAGTCGACGATCGGGCAAAATTGAAAAATCTAAAGAGCCAATTCCCAGGTCATCGATAAAAATTGTCCTTTGGGAATCCTTAGGTTCCTTTTTAATTTCCACATACAACTGATTCCGCATAGCAGCCATAAAGTGTTGCTTAAAGGAAATAATATTAGTGATAGGTTTTGGATGATCATTGGGGTCTTTAAGAAAAAAACCAATCGATTTACTCGTTTCTTGATGCTTATCAAATTCGCTTATCGCATAATTGCGCAAAACACCTCCATCCACAAAACAGTCCCCATTAAAAGATACAGGCTGAAAGAAAAAAGGAACTGAGGTAGAAATCCTCATCGCTAGACCAACCGGCATATCTGGAGTGTGATGGTAAGAGAAAATTTGACTTTTATCTTTGGTGAGATTTGTTCCAACCAAGCGAAGATCCATAAAACCTTTTTCTTGCAAGTCTCTAAAAGTACTTTTGGGATTACCTGTTTTAGGGGAGATCAGTTGATTTTCGAAATAATCCATCATCCAGTCCCCCTTGTACCAGCCATATTTATAAAATAACCTCCAAAGTCCTAACCAACCACCATCTTTAAAATTCTTGAAAGGCATGTTTAATAAAATTCCTTTGCAATCCTCAGCGGTGTAGCCTAAGGCTATCATTGTAGCTGATATCGTTCCTGCCGAGGTGCCACAAGCGCGCTTTATTTGAGAAGAAATCCCGTGTTCTTCCATGGCTTCCCATGCACCCTGATAGGCAACTCCTAAGACGCCTCCTCCTTCAAACACAATGTTTTCGAAAGGAAAATTATTAGTCTTATTCATGTATTTCAGTATATTGAAACAAATTAGATTTCTAAATATCGAAAAGTTAGATTATTAACTACTCAAATGACTGTTTAAATAAAAAAGCTTTTCTCATTAGTCATTTTAAATTGAACTAATAGAAACTATTTAAATTCTAGTATAATTTATCTAATAATTTTTAAGATTATAGTGAATTGAGCTAGCAATGTTATTTAATTATAGTAGCTAATGACACTAAGTTTTGGAGAGGATTTGAGGAGATTAATTGGTCAAAACAAAAGGTTCTGACTCTGAATATTTTAAAGCTTGCTGAATGCTTCCTAAATGAATCATCCTGCACCGCCTATTTCTATAAGATTAAGATCAAAGAAGGAGTTATCTATATAAACTGTTCCTATTCTGATCACTATTGGTTTCAATCAATGAATTTGTTCTGTAAAAAGGATTTGAGTTTTTGATAAATGCGGAGATGAGGCTTAACCGGAAGGAATTCAAAACTAGAGAATTGTGCACGAGCATCAGGTGCTTGCAGATGAAAAAAATCAAAAATCTGAAAGCAACAACAGTCAAAAAACTCCTCAGAAGATGAATTGGCGAAAGGCTTTTCGATAGACTAGTTATTGCAGCAATTCAATCCTAAAAGCAAAGTAGAGGACAATCAAAATATTTTTTACCCATAACCAAAATAAAGTGATACCTAAAAACAAAAAAAGTCGAATCTGCATTATCGGTGCCGGTCCAGGAGGTTTGTCCGTGGGATATTTTTTGCAAAAAGCCGGATATACCCATGTTACTATTTTAGAAAAGCTTTCGGAAGTGGGCGGCCTCTGTAATAGCATGACCTTTGAAAATAGATCCTTTGATTTAGGAGCAAATTACTTGACTCCGGCCTATAAAAAGACGCTAGCTATAGCAAAGGAAGTAGACACAGAGCTTTATACCGAGACCAAGGCTACTTGTTATGATCCTGCCACCAACCAATATAGTAGTATCCTTCAGGCGGTTACGAAAGGCGGTTCCTTTTGGAAATTTAGTATTCAAGCTATTCGCTACTTCATCGAGCGTAAAAAAGTAAGCAAACATCTTCCGCCTGCAGGATTTGAAGGAGTGAGTCAACACCCTGAATTAACCTGTACATTCGATGAATGGCTTGTTGATAAAAAATTAACTGCCCTGCGTAAATTATTTGAAATCCCCATTACACTTATGGGCTATGGGAAGCTTGACGAAATTCCTGCTCCTTATGCCTTGACTTACATGACTACACCAACCTTCTGGAACATGTTGGTATTTGGAGCAGGACTCCCTACGCGTTGGCCTAAAAGGTTTATCTATGGATTTCAAAGGTTTTGGCAAAAAGTAAGCTGGAACCTTACCGTAATCAAGAGTGCCCAAATCACTCAAATCGTTCGAGATGCTGACCTGATTAAAATTCAATACAACACCATTGAACATGAAATGAATGATGTAGAATGGGTTCCAAAGAAGGCGGAATTTGATTACTTGATCGTTGCCACACCTTTAACACTTTCTATTCTTGAAGATTTATTCACAGACAAAACTACTTCAACGTCCCAGGGTATTCAGAATTTAACCAAAGAAGAAAAACACCTCTTCGGTAAAGTTACAACCAACCCTTACTGTATGACTACATTCATCTTAGAAGACCTGAGAGAGATCGGACTCAAACGAAGGTTGATAAATGTATTGCCGGTGCAAAAGATAGGCACTCCCTATGTAATCACTCAGCAATTTGAAGGTAATCCGCTAGTCTCTTTTTATAGTCGTGCCACAGATAATAATAACCCGCCTCAGGAACAAATTATTCAAGAAGTACGGGATCTCTATCGTAAATTAGGAAGCAAAGAAACTGGTGATTTTTACACCTATGACCGTTGGACATATTTTCCACATGTGAGTGCTCTGGCTATTAAAGAAGGTTTTTATGACCAATTAGAAGAAATGCAAGGAAAAAATAATACCTTTTTTGTGGGTGGGTTGATGGCTTTCGAATTGATCGAACCAATCATTAATTATTCTGATCATTTCGTGAAAAAACATTTTTCCAGTTAAACAAGGCACAGAGCCAAACCATTGTACCTATGATTTGTATTGATCTGCTATCAAAAAGATGAAATTACTGAAGGGATATAGCATCAAAAGCACCTTATTTAAAAGTAAATCCGTTGAGATTTTTAGAGCTGAGCGGGAGCATGATAAGCTGCCCGTAATTATCAAAACGAATACAAATCAGATCTTAGATGATCGTGAATCAAGTAAATTAAGACATGAGTTTGAAGTTGGAGTTCTCTTAGAAGGAAATGGCACCATTAATTACCTTGAACTTATCCAAGAGAATGATGAGCTTTTTATCATCGCAGAGGATTTTGGAGGATCTCCGATTTTAGATTTTTTTAAAGCAAAAAATTTTGAAGTCCGGCTATTTTTTGACCTTTCCTTAAAGATAGTAGCAGCCCTTGAAGAGATTCATTCAAAGAATATTATTCACAAAGACCTCAACCCCTCTAACATTCTTTATAATCCTGATTCAGGTCTGGTTAAAATTATAGACTTCGAAATCTCCTCTGTATTCGATAGAGAAAACAAGGATAGCGAAACAATAAACCTGATAGAAGGGACGCTGACCTACATCTCTCCTGAGCAAACTGGACGCATGAATAGATCACTTGACTACCGAAGTGATTTCTATTCTTTGGGAATCACATTCTATGAGATGCTCTGCGGCTCCACTCCTTTCACATTTTCGGACAAGCTGCAGATCATCCATGCGCATATCGCGATTCCGCCAAAACCGCTTCATCGGGTAAACTCAAAAGTACCTGAGCCGCTATCCAATTTGATCATGAAGCTCTTATCCAAGACTGTAGAGGATCGCTATCAAAGCACGCGCGGCATCATTCACGATTTGGAAGTTTGTCAAAAACCCTTTCTTAACTCGGGTTCAATCCCATTATTTGAATTGGGTCAACAAGATTTTTCTGGAAAATTTCATATTCACGAAAAACTTTATGGGCGAGAAAAAGAAATTACTACCCTTACGGAAACCTTTAACCGAGTTTGTCTAGGGCATCGAGAAATCCTCTTGGTCAGTGGATACTCCGGGGTGGGAAAAACTGTGCTGGTCAAAGAAATTCATAAGCCCGTCATAGCAAGAAAAGGGTATTTTATTCAAGGGAAATTTGACCAATATCATCGTAATATTCCTTATAGTGCGATGATTAAGGCTTATCGCCAGTTGATTCAGCAGCTATTGACCGAGAGCGATGTAAGGATCGAAATGTGGAGAGAAAAATTTCTTCTAGCATTCGGACCAAATGGGCAACTAATCATAGATGTAATACCAGAAATAGCGCTCATCATAGGGCCCCAGCCAGAGCCTCCTGATCTCCGGGGAGAAGCAGAGAAGAATCGCTTTACCCTGCTATTTAGAAATTTCATCAAATCCTTAGCCTCCGCTGAACATCCATTGGTTGTATTCTTGGATGATCTTCAATGGGCCGATTTGGCCACTATCAACTTGATTCAAGATATGATGCAAGTTGCTGCCATTGACGAATCAAAATATCTCTACTTGATCGGTGCATACCGTGAAAATGAGGTCGATGAAGCACACCCACTGATGATGATGTTTAATCAAATCAAAGAATACGGGGCAAAAATCAAGACAATCAGTATTCAGCCAATTTCGGAAGAAAACGTTTTTCAGTTAGTTTCCGAAACATTAGAGAGTAGTACTTCAAAAGTGAAGGAGCTAAGCAAGCTTATTTACACCAAAACCAATGGGAATCCTTTTTTCTTGACTCAATTTTTCAAATCGCTTTACGATCAATCATTTTTAAATTTCAACCCAACATCTGCCAAATGGGAATGGAATAACCAAGAAATTCAAAACCAAGACTTTACAGAAAATGTAATTGAGCTGATGTCTTCAAAAATTGAAAAACTCAGCTTAAACACGAAGTCTATATTAAAGATAGCTGCTGCAATAGGAATGAATTTTAATCTTGGACTTGTTGCCCAATTGCAGAATAATCCCCTGTCAAAGATTAAAGAATCACTTCGTGAAGCTATTATAGAAGGCTTGATCATCCCAAATCAGTATAGTGAGGAGGTTGTCACAAAGTATAAATTCCTTCACGACCGGATCCAGCAAGCAGCCTATTCAACTCTTGAGTCTGATGAATTGATTCAATTACATCATAGAATAGGAATCTACCTTTCAAAGCAAATCCCATATCAAGAAGATGTCATATTCGATGTTGTCAACCATTTAAATTACGCAATTTCAGAAATCTCCACCGAGGAAGAAAAACTACAATTGGCTAGGTGGAACTACCAAGCAGCCCTAAAAGCAAAATCATCCAACGCCTATTCTGCTTCAGCAGAATATCTAAATACCGCCATTTCTCTTTTGCCCGAAAACTCACAAGACTCCAATTATGAGCTCATCCATTCTCTTTATTCGAATGGAGTCGAAGTGTCTTTTCTCAAAAAAGACTTCCAACAAATGGAAGAAAAACTAGCATGGGTAAAGAAGAATTCCAGAACGCTTAATGATAAAATCCCCTCTATGGAGATTAAAATTCAATCTTTAGCGGCGGAATCTAAACTAATTGAAGCAATTGAAGAGGCGCTCTTGGTACTTAATCTTCTTGGCGTCCACCTACCAAAAAAACCTGGAAAGATGCATGTGATGAAGGATTTGATCAGTGCCAAAATTGCACTAGGAAGGAAAAAACCTGATCAGCTACTTGACCTTCCAGAAATGACAGATCCTTTGAAATTAGCAGCAATGCGGATTTTAATCAGTACCACCTCCTCAGCATTTCTAGCAATGCCGGATTTATTTCCATTAATAGTGTTCAGCTTACTAAAGCTTTCACTCAAATATGGAAACTCGAAATATTCGTCCTATGGGTATGCTACTTATGGCCTTGTTCTTTGTGGAGCTTTAGGAGACATGAAAGCTGGGAATGAATTTGGAAAACTTGGACTGGCTGTTCTAAATAAATATGATGCCGATGAGCTAAAAGCAAAAATATACTTCGTCTATTATGCCTTTATCTATCAATGGCAAAACCCGCTTTCGGATGCAAAAGTCAAATTTATAGAAGGATATAAAAGCGGCCTCGAAACTGGGGATTTAGAATATGGAGGTTGGAATGCCTTTCATATTTGTTCGTATACATTTTTCTCAGGTGGTCCTCTGAACCAAACTTATGAAACCATACTCACTATGAAAGACCATGGTGAGAAATTGGGGATTCTACAGGTGACACTATTAATGGATGTCTTTATTCCAGTTATCGCCCTTTTATCCGGCAAAACCGAAATTAAGGAGTCTATCTTATCTGAAGAATTTGAAGATGAACTGCTGCCAGTTTTCAAAGAACTCAAGTATACAACCGCCATGTATGAGCGGCTACTTACTTTAGGGATGGCGCATTATTACTTTAATGAATATGAAAAGGCGGAGCAATATTTTGACTCAGCAGAGCCTTTGATTGAATCAGTTGTGGGAATGGAATACACCTCACAGTTTTATTTTTTCGCTGCTTTAGCCTCGACAAAATTAAAGGAGCCAAAATGGAGTAAAATAAATAAATACCAGAAAAAGCTTAAGAAATGGGCCAAGGATAGCCCCTCTAACTACCTGCACAAGTACCAATTAGTGAAAGCAGAGATATTTAGAAATAAAGGGAACTTTGCGAAAGCTGAAGAAATGTATTTAAGTGCAATAGCGAATGCAAACGAACAGAAATATTTGAATGATGAGGGAATCGCTTGTGAACGTGCTTTCGATTTTTATACGCTTCAATCAAAAGAAGATATTGCGCTAACCTATTTGATCAAGTCAAGATATTCCTACTTGAAATGGGGGGCTGATCAGAAAGTACATCAAATTGATTCCGGGCATCAGCAATTACTCCGGAAATCAATCAAAGTCAGCCTAGACCTCAGAGATAAATTTTTTGATGGTTCTAAGAGTATTTCCTTGGATTCATCCACCACAGATGCAGTAGGAATCGACTTATTAACGGTACTAAAAGCTTCCCAATCCATTTCCGGTGAGATTGTGTTAGAAAACTTACTTGAAAAATTACTTCTATTAATCATTCAAAATGCCGGAGCAGAAAAGGGGTACTTGATCCTTCAAAAGAATGAGAAATTATTCTTTAGTGCCGAAAGCGAAAAAGAAACGGGAAAGGTAAAAATCTTTGAATCTACTCCCCTTGAGAATAGTGGTAAGCTTGCCGAATCCATCGTCAAATACGTGGCACTTTTAAAAGAGTCTGTGATCTTGGAAGATGCTTCTGAAAGCTCCTTATTTGCAAATGATGACTACATTAGAATACACAAACCAAAGTCTATTCTTTGCCTTCCATTTTTAAATCAGAATGAATTACGGGGGATCATTTACTTAGAAAATAATCTTTCAAAAGGTGTTTTCACAGAAAAGCGTCTGGCCCTTTTAAAACTATTAACCGGCCAAATTGCTATTTCTTTAGAAAATGCACAGTTCTATGATCAATTAGAGCAGCGAGTAGCAGATCGAACCACAGAGTTGACTGCTGAAAAGAAGAAGTCAGATGACCTTCTCCTAAATATTTTGCCTCCTGATGTTGCAAATGAATTAAAAGAAACAGGAAAATCGAAAGCTAAAAGTTATGAAAGGGTGAGTGTGATGTTTACTGATTTTAAAGATTTTACAAGGCTTAGCGAAAATTTAAGTCCCGAAGAATTGGTAGATAAAATTGATTACTGTTTCAGGAAATTTGACGAGATCACTACCAAGTACCAGCTTGAAAAAATCAAAACCATTGGAGATTCTTACCTCTGCGTTTCCGGAATTCCAAAATTTCATGAAAAAAGTGAAGAGAACATCATACTTGCTGCCCTTGAGATATCTGAGTTCATAGAATTGCTTAAATCAAACGATGCTAAAAAGAAGGGGGATGATTTTGAAGTTAGAATTGGAATCAACACTGGCCCTCTAATAGCGGGCATCGTTGGGATGAAAAAATTTGCTTTTGACATCTGGGGCGACACTGTAAATACCGCAGCAAGAATGGAGCAAAATAGCGAACCTGGAAGAATCAATATTTCTCAGTCCACCTATGAACTGGTAAAGGACAAGTTTAATTGCACCTACCGAGGAGAGATAGAAGCTAAAAATAAAGGAAAGCTAAAGATGTATTTTGTGAACAAGAAAATATAAAAGCCCCGAAAAAATCCGAGCCTTTTATACTTCTTAATTTTGCTTTCTGAATTTCTAACTTCCCCTCAAGATCTCCATTGGAGGTTGATTGATGATCTTTCGGCCATTGAGCCAACCCAAGACTATCGTCAAAAAGGTAATTGACAGGTATAGCATTAAGGCCTCAAGCCAAGCTCCACGAAATTGGATATTAAACACAAACTCGCTGAGGAGCCAAGTCGCCAAAAAGGATAAAATAATCCCTGACATGGAGGCTAAGCTTCCCAAAAAGAAATACTCCAGCGTATTGATCTTAGTGACTATCGCTGAGCTTGCGCCAAGCGTCCGGAGCAAAATACTCTCTCGCATCCGTTGGTATTTGCTGATGATCAAGGAACTGATCAAGACCAATATCCCCGTAGCAATGCTGAAAAATGCCATAAACTGAATCACAAAACTGATCTTACCCAGGATTTCTTCGAGCGTCTCTACAATCGTCCCAAGGTTGATAATGGAAATATTAGGAAACTCCCGGACGATCTGAACTTGTACATCTGCAGCTTGCCGGTCATTTTTGGTTTTGGTGATCAACACGTGGAATTTTGGAGCTTGCTCCAAAACGCCGGCGGGGAAAAGCACCAAGAAATTGGTCGATACCTGATTGAATTTCACATCCCGAAAACTCCCCACATAAGTTTTTATCGGTCTTCCCTGAACATTGAAGACTACCTCATCTCCAATTTTCAGTCCATTTCCTTCTCCAAACCCTTTTTCAAGAGACACAAAAATACTATCTCCTCGAGCTCCAACAGGAACCAACTCTCCCTCTGTAATGGTCTCTGAATCTATTAATGTGTCTCGGTAAGTCACCCGAAACTCGCGGTTGTATAACCATCGTGAATAATTCTCCTCATCAGAAAGGTCCTCATTTTCCTTTTTATCAATCCCGTTAATTTCATCGAGTAGCATAGTGACGATCGCTACCTCTTGCATAATGGGAAGATCTTGAGCTTTAATCGTATTTTTCACATCTTCCAATTGAACAGTTTGGATATCAAACATCAGCATATTCGGCTGATCTTCTTTGTCTGCAAAGCGCGCCTCCTGTAGCAATTGATTTTGGAGAAAATATAGTGTAGAAATCATCGCAGTCCCTAGACCAATCGTGGCAATAAGTGAAACCGTTTGATTATTGGGGCGATACAAATTGGCCAATGATTGTCTTAAGGTATAAGTAAAAGAAATCGGCAAAAACCTCCGAACAGCCCAAATGATCAATTGTGCTACTCCCCAGAGAATTCCAAAAGAAAATACCACAAAGCCCGTAAAGCCAAAAGCAAGCTTCACATCGCTCAGCAGGTAAAAGCTAAATCCCCAGATAAAGGCTAAAATTCCCACGATTACTGCCCAGCGCAATGGATCTTTAAGAATTGTAGAATCTGCAGTCTCCGGTCGAAGTGTGGCCATAGGCGATACATTCCGAACCTTCAGCAAGGGTAAAAGCGCAAATAACACCGAGACAAAAAGACCAGTGACAATTCCAAAACCAACTGATAGCCAAGAAATCCCAAAAGACACCTCTACAGGAAGAAAATCTGAGAATACTGCCGGAAGTACAAACTGTAGTAATGTTCCTAGAAATGCGCCAAGAATAGCTCCGGCCAAGCCCATGATTACTATTTCCGTCAGGTAAATCAAGAGTACCCCCTTGGAAGAAACTCCCAGACATCTCAGCACTGCTACAGAGGCTAGCTTTTCTTTCACAAACACATTTACAGCACTCGCCACTCCCACACATCCTAAAAGCAAGGCAATAAAGGCCACCAAACTCAAGAAATTTGAAAGATTGGCAAAGGAACGACCTGTCGATCGCTTTCGATCTTCTACCGTATCGGCATCGATCCGCTCGATCTCCCAATTGTCCTCAAATGGTTTGATCAGTGCCTCGACGTCAGTTTGCTCCGCAAAAAGAAAATAGCGGTTGTAATTCACCCGCGATCCATACTGTACCAAGCCAGTTTCTTCAAGATAAGCCTGAGGAATGTAAACTGCAGGCGCCACAGTAGCGGTAATCCCAGTTTGTCCAGGTACTTTTTGAAGCTCACCCGCGATTTCAAATTCCACTTCGCCGACCTTGATTAGATCGCCGACTTGCGCATTGAATTGCGCCATTAGGGTTTTTTCCACCAAAGCTTTTTTCCCTCCAGCCCGAAAATCAGCATCCCCTGAAGCTGGAATCGTCTCAAAGAACCCATAAAAAGGGAATGCGCCTTCTAAAGCTCTTACTTGAGTCAATCGACTGGCTCCTGTTTTTGGGAAGGCTACCATGGACGCAAAATTGACTTCCGAAGCCATGTCTATAGCCAAACTATCCAATGCTTGATCTCCAACCGGCTTACTATTTTCCAATACCAAATCTGCCCCAAGGAGTTCTTGAGCTTGATTATCTATGTCAGCAGTAAGATTTTCGCCAAAGGAGCTGATCGCCACCAAAGCAGCTATTCCCACTACTATAGAGGAAACAAAAAGCATTAAACGGGAAATGTTTTTTCGGAAATCCCGAAAAGCCATCTTAATGATCCATCCAAAATCAGGCATGAGCGTCCTCCTGTATTTTACCGCCTTTGATATGAATGATTCGCTGCGTTTTGGCAGCCAGCTCCAAATCATGCGTGACTAGAACTAGGGTAGTCCCTTCCTCTTTGTTTAAATCAAAAATCAATTTCTCGATCATTTCGCCAGTCTCAGTATCCAAGTTCCCAGTAGGCTCATCTGCGAAAAGTATTTTTGGTTCATTGGCAAAAGCTCGTGCGATCGAAACTCGCTGTTGCTCCCCACCGGAAAGTTGCGTAGGGTAGTGGGTGGCTCGATCTCCCAAACCCACTTTATTTAATAATTCCTGTGCTTTTTGACGAGCATCTTTGCGCCTTTTAAGTTCGAGTGGCACCATCACATTTTCCAATGCTGTAAGAGTCGGCAGCAATTGGAAATTTTGAAAAATAAATCCCACATTTTGATTTCTTACCGCAGCCCGCTGATCCTCGGAGAGGGTTTCCAGTGCATTGCCGTTCAGATTCACCGAACCGGTAGAGCCAGAATCCAATCCCGCAGCAAGTCCCAGCAAGGTGGTCTTTCCGGAACCGGAAGGGCCGACAATCGCCAAAGTTTCGCCAGCTTCAATATCGAAATTTACCTCGTCCAAAACAGTCAGTTTTCGACTACCACTCTGGTAGGTTTTACTCAGGTTTTTTATAGAAAGTATAATCATTGATTTTTATAAGTATAAACACATTCTAGTAGAAACGTGCAGAATAGACCTTTGTTAATTGATCGAAAATGAACAGTTCAAACCTAAATAACATCAATTCAGAGGAATGTCAAATAGGAAATTAGAGGAGTGGCAGGAATATTTGTTTTTTGATTTGCAATTTAAGCACAGCTCAAGAAGCATAAAAACAGGATGACCTGAACTTTTTCCCAATATTTGCATTACTTATTGCTAAAGTACAACACCTATGATTTCCTCTAAAAACCTGATCCTCGTTTTATTCATCAGCTCACTTGGCTTGATTTCCTGCAATTCTGAAAAAAAGGAATTAGCTAAGAACCAGTTAGAAGTGACTGATTCTATCGCTGTTCAGACTGATCAAAAAATCATCCTTTTCTTCGGAAACAGTCTCACAGCAGGTTATGGGATTGATCAAGAAGATGCCTTTGCTGGTTTGACGCAACAAAGAATTGACAGTCTTGGGCTGGATTATAAAGTAATCAATGGAGGTCTTTCCGGCGAGACCACTGCTGGTGGATTAAGTCGATTAGATTGGTTTTTAGAAGTTCAGCCTGAGATTTTCATTTTAGAATTAGGAGGAAATGATGGGTTGAGGGGAATCGCTTTAACCGAAACCAAAAGTAATCTTCTGGCGATGGTTGATAAAGTGAGAGCCAAATTCCCGGAGACTACAATCATTTTAGCAGGCATGCAGATCCCTCCAAATATGGGACAAGAGTATTCGACCGAATTCAAAGAAATCTATCCAGCTGTCGCCAAAGAAAAAAATGTGACGCTAATCCCGTTCCTTTTGGAAAATGTCGGCGGCATTCCTGAGCTGAACCTTCCCGATGGAATTCACCCGACAGAAGAAGGACATCAAATCGTCTTTGAAACCATATGGCCATACATACAGCGGTCATTATAAGCTGAAATTAATCAAGATGTGCTTTTTTTAAACTCGTTACAATTTGTTGTCGGTTGTAAGTGGACTGTAGGACTAATAACATTTTGAGCCTTATCAAGGGCTAGTGCTTCTTGCCTGTTATCAAATCGAGTTTTAACTTTTTCCTAAAATATCCCCACTCAAACACCAAATCAATTCCTTCATCCCTTCTGTTTTCTTGATCGATTTTTTTACGCTATCTTGAAGAGTTCGTAAAAAAATTTATAAATGAGTTTTCAAATAAAAGATTCAGGAGAAGCTTATGATGTGATCATCGTAGGCTCCGGTGCTGGAGGTGGTATGGCCTCCAAAATACTATCAGAAGCTGGGCTCACCGTGGCAGTAATAGAAGCTGGTGGTGACTTTGATCCGGCCAAAGAGGAAGATCGGACGCAGTTGAGGCCGCCTTGGGAATCCGTCCGCAGAGGAGCAGGTACTCGAATTCGTCCTTTTGGAGATTTTGACGCAGCAATCGGCGGATGGGACATCGAGGGAGAACCTTATACCCGAAAAAATGGAACTCAATTCGACTGGTTTAGATCAAGAATGGTCGGTGGACGCACTAATCACTGGGGAAGAATCTCCTTACGATTTGGCCCAAATGATTTCAAAAGAGGTGGCATGGATGGCTTGGGTGAAAGTTGGCCCATCGGCTACGAAGATGTCAAGCCCTATTACGACAAAGTGGATAAACTTATTGGCGTCTTTGGCACGAAAGAGGGGATTTACAACGAACCGGATGGCTTTTTCCTTCCACCCCCAAAACCAAGACTTCACGAACTTTTAATAAAAAAAGGAACAGACAAATCTAGTATACCGATGATCCCCTCTCGATTATCGATGCTGACTCGGCCGATTAATAACGAGCGAGGTGTTTGCTTTTTCTGTGCACAATGTAACCGAGCTTGTCAGGCCTATGCTGACTTTTCAGCAGGAACTTGCCTTTTGCATCCGGCAATGAAAAAAGGTAAAGTAGATCTCTACACGAATAGCATGGTACGGAAAGTGACCGCAGACGAAAGTGGGAAAGCTACTGGAGTATCCTTTGTGAACAAAGAGGACATGAAAGAATACAAGCTGAAATCCAGAGTCGTAGTACTTGGAGCCTCAGCATGTGAATCTTCAAGAATCTTGATGAATTCAAAATCAAAAGCTTTTCCGGACGGCATCGGCGCAAGTTCGGGAACACTAGGACGCTATTTACACGACTCGACAGGCGCAGATCGAATGGGAATAATGCCCGATCTTATCAACCGAGAACGATACAATGAAGATGGTGTCGGTGGCTTGCATATGTACACTCCTTGGTGGCTAGACAATAAGAAACTAGACTTTGCTCGTGGCTATCATATCGAATACTGGGGCGGAATGGGCCAACCTTCTTATGGCTCAGGAATGGGAATGAATACCATGCGGAAGTATGTAATCGATGAATTTGGCAAACCAAGTCCAAACGGTGGCTATGGCGAAGGTCTGAAAAAAGACGTACGCGCGCTTTATGGCTCCACACTCGGAATGTCCGGTCGGGGTGAAAGTATTCCTCAATATGATAATTACTGCGAAATCGACCCAAATGTGGTCGATAAATTCGGAATCCCTGTCTTGAGATTCAACTACAACTGGACGGATCAGGAAATCCTTCAGGCGAAGCATATGCAAGACACTTTCGAAGAAATTCTGACTAATTCCGGCGCAACCTTGTTGGGAACAAAACCTGGCGCGGATACCAAATACGGACTTGCTGCTCCTGGACGAATTATTCACGAAGTAGGAACTTCCCGAATGGGAAATGATGCCAAAAACTCCGTTTGTAATTCAAACTCACAGGTACACGATTGTAAGAATGTATTTGTGGTGGATGCTGGAACTTTCGTTTCTCAAGCCGATAAGAATCCGACGTGGACGATTTTGGCTTTGAGCTGGAGAACTTCAGATTTTATTATTGAGCAATTGAAACAAAAAAATATCTAAGCCATGAACAGAAGAGAAAATCTAAAACTGCTTTTTACAGGCTCGATAGGCACCGGATTACTTTTGACCAATTGTACTCCAGACGCACAGAAAATTCCACCTCCACCTGCCGTAAGTGGTACTATTGGAGGGAGAACAGCAGAAGAAAATCTCCGTGATCAAAAGCTCATGGCTGAGCATTTCTTCACTGAAGAAGAAAAGAAAAAGATGACCATCCTCGTGGATATCGTGATGCCAAAAGACTTCGAATCTCCTGCCGCTTCCGAAGTGGGCACGGTGGACTTCATCGATTTTATGATGATCGATCAGCCTTCTAATCAAACTCCGATGCGAGGTGGATTAATGTGGCTTGACTACGAAGCGGACGAGCGATTTGGCAAAACCTTCTTGGAAATCAGCCAAGAACAAATCATGGAGATCATTGATGACGTCGCTTGGCCAGATACTGCTAAGCCAGAATTTGAAGGTGGTGTAAAATGGTTTAATCTAGTTCGGAATTTTGCTGCAACTGGCTTTTTCTCAACAGAGGCAGGCTGGAAATACATGGATTACCAAGGGAATAAAGCCAATGTCTGGGACGGTGTCCCACAAGAAGTAATGGCTAAGCATGGCGTTTCATTGCCTGAGCAATACTTACCCTTTTATCTAAAACCTGAGGATCGCAGTCGGGTAGCAGAATGGGATGCCGATGGAAACCTGACTTAATACTTTCTAACAACCTATTAAAACCTTCGAATTTCATCAGTTCGGAGGTTTTTTTATTCTTAACCGCCAAGGCCGCAGAGATTTCGCGAAGGAACGCAAAGTAGATCATCCCTAGATAACGGGTTCGCCCTTCAGCTTTGGATCATTGCTTTTAGAAGCAAGATTTAATATATCCTGATACTACAGAAACTGACCTAACTTATCTCTTTGCCGTCAGTTTCTTTTTGATGAATTAAGGATCACAGTAATGACACCCTTGATTGTTAACATTTTTTTAGTTTAAAATCAATCTGATTTACTCATGACTAACAATTGTTTACTATTTTAGAGGAAATTTCAATATGAAATCGATTATAACTAGAACGTCACATACTGGTAAGATTATCCGAAATGTGAGATTCCATATGGCCTTAAAGAAAAATTATAAACATATGAAACGACTCCTACTTAGCTTATTCTTTATTGGTCTAGTATGTTCCTGCTCCAAATCTGAGAAAAACACCGAGCAAGTAGTGACTTCTTATTCACTAGAAATCATCGATTCGCTTGATCTAGAGATTTTGGGTGACGCGCTAATTGCAGACGTAAATATGGATGCTAGCAAATTCTTGTTTTATGATTTTGCCAGCAGTGATTTGATTACCACAGATCAGAAAGGGACGATCCTATCTCGATTTTCCAAAAAAGAAGATACACCCGATGCTTACGGCTTTATGATGGAAGTACCTGGTTTTTTTAAGTCTGAGCAGATTGTGGTAATGGGTATGAGCGGCATCTTTCTATATGATTTTGAGGGAAATATGATTCAAAAAATCGAACATCCTGAGTCAATAGGCGGAGCCGGCTTTATGACTATTTCGGGCAAATCAACAGAATCTACCACATTGAATGGTAAAGAGTACATCCTTTCCAAGTCAGTCCGATCACGAGAAACCTTCCCCGGCGAGCAGGAATTTTACACTTCATTCAAGGCGCTTGAGATAATTGATGCAGAAAAAAAGACCTTAACGGACATGGTGCCTTTCGAGGAAGGAAGTATATTTTTGAATGGAACTGGCTACTTTGAAAGTGATTATTCACCAGCATTTGAAGCCCAAGACGGCAAACTATACCTCAGCTTAGGTGCAGAGCAGAAGCTTTTTGTCTATGACCTTTCCCCTGTCGGGGCATCGCTGGATACGATGGTATCATTCACTATTCCCGGTTTTCAGACTTTGGTCCCAAAAGATTTTTCACAGTTTTCTGAAGGATCGGTGATCATAAATGGAAGTACGCCTTCGATCCGAAATATTCATATACTAGATGGAAAAGTACTGGCACACTATTATCCTGGCATAGATCCAGAAAAGATGAAAGATGCGGAAGTATTATGGAATCAGGGAAAACCTGAGGAAGCTGGGGCCATGTACGAAAAACTGGAAGCTGAATTAGCGCAGGGTATCTTAATTTTCGATCAAAAAACACTGAAACTAGAAGGCAATATTCCATTCCCAAAGAGCGTAAACAAAGGAGGTTTTGCTTCAGGAGGGGGATACTTATGGATGGAAAAAACCTCAAATAAGGAAGAGGAAGAAGATTTTTTAAGAATTTATAAAGTCAAATTGGTACAGAAATGATCAAAAATCGCATTTTATTTAGCTTGTTTTTAGTCCTTTTATTCGCATGCGGAGAGAAGCAAGAAAGTTCTCAAGAGGACGGAAATTCCAACGAATGGGAATTAGTGATTTTAGATTCGATTCAGGTGGATATTTTAGGGGAAATTTCTACAGGAGACTTTCGTGATAATGTCGGTGTGCTCTACGATAATAAAAGAAATACACTTTTTAAGATCGATCTAGAAGGGAATATTCTTAGCCAAAAAGAATATCCAACGACAGGACCAGAGTCCTTTCAATTTCTAACAACAGTAGAAATTGATTCGCTTGGTGGGATTTACATCTTGAATTTCATGAACGTCTTCTACTACTTGGACAATGATCTTACCATAGCCAAAAAAATGGAAATGCCTTTTCCCTCTACCTCTTTCGATGGCGCTACAGACTCCAAGGCATTCAGTTTCTATACCGATAAAATAATTATGTGGTATGCTGGTAGAGATGAAAAGAGCCCTTATGCAAAGTATTTTTTAAGAGATGAATTTTTGCTTGAAAAATTTGACCCAAAAACTGGGGAAAGTTCTCCTATGCTTAGATCTCCAACCACTTCGAAATTTTCTACAGATCAACTTTATGACCGCCCCACGATAAGTTTCGATATTCAAGGTGACATGCTCTACCTCGCTTTTTCAAACGAGCCCTCTATCCATGTCTTTGACCTAGCAAAAGACGGCGCCTTCATTGAAAGTTTAGCATTCAATCCTAATGAGTTTATCCTAGGAGAAGCGCTAAAAGACGAATATGAATACAACGATTTTTCAAAACTTGTTGAAGGGCGCATTCAGGCAGTTTATGTAGATGAAAAAAATCTGGTGGTACATTTTTGGGGAGGGATGAATGAGGAACAGTTTGCGATTGGAGATTATTCCAACCCTGACAATTTCATGAAAGTTTTCGATCAGTTGGACAATTACTTCAAGATTCACACAGCTGAAAATGGCTGGTCAGATGAGATTTTAATCCCCAAGAAGGTTTCGACTATCTTCGAAATAGGAACTATTGACAAACCCTTCTTTGCCCTTAGAAACGATGAGTATTTGGGCGAGGAACAAGATTTCATCACTTTTTACAAACTTCAATTGATCAAAAAATGAAAAACCAACTACTATTTTTCGGCTTTATCCTCTTTATAGGATTTTCCTGCCAAACCAAAGAATCCGATCTTCCCGCCACACCTCTCTCCAGCCAAAATCTAGAATTTGAAATTTATGATTCCCTGGTGGTGGATTATTTGGGGAATTTGACTCTGATGGATATCAGTCCTGACGAATCTCATTTTCTACTTATCGATCAAAACACTGATAGTATCTTTGTCGCGGATGCAACTGGTTCGATTCTGCATCAGTATAAACGAATTGGCGAAGGCCCAGAAAACATAACTGGAAATCGATCAGGGGTAGCAAAATTCAATGATAATGAGACTTATTTGATCCCTAGTAGTCAGGGAATTTATCAGTATTCTGTGCAAGGAGAGCTATTAAGGAAGTATAATCCTGACTTTACAGGAATGTCACAATTGCTAATTCCTTCTAATGAAACTCATTTTGTGAAGGGGAGTAAAGTTTTCATGAGTCTTTTGGGTCGATATGGAGATCTTGGTCAGCAAGGATTGACGCTTCAGCAAAAATCAAAGCAAGTTGAAGTACTAGACTTAGAATCTGGAAATTTCCAATCTTTCACTCCTTTTCCTCAAGCTTCCAAATTGAGTAGTGCTACGGAAGAATATGGTCAACTTGAGCTTTATTCAAATTTGGCACTTCTTGGAGATACACTTTTCATTAATTTCCGAACAGAGCCGAAACTATTTGGATACTCACTGACGAATTTGGACACACCAGCTTCCGTGAAAACTATTCCATTCCCTACTTTTCTTGAAAAAAATCCCTCTGAAAAAACCATAAGTGGTCAATTCAACTTTAGAGATTTTTTCTATGGAACTATAAATAAGATGATTCCGATGCCTGATGGCTTGTTTCTGATCAATTACCTTAGCGGGCTTACTGATGATGACGCTAACCAAATAATCTCAGATGCAGGGACAGATTTTGATAAAATGTTCCAGTTAGCAGGTGAAAAAAACGAAGGTGGTTTGGTTCTTTTTGATGGAAAAGACATTAGTCCCATTATTGAGAAATCTGAACATTTGGGCTATATAAATAAATTTATTTCTAGGGATGAAATCTGGTTTTCACTCAATTTCTCTAAATCCGAAAAAGATTACTCCGTCATCTACAAAACTCGATTGGTGCAGAAATGAAATATCAATTCTTTATACTCTTATCAATTGTCACTTTTTTTTCCTGTCAGACAAAAAATTACGAAACCAGCTCGACTCCCCTTTCCGAGCAAAATCTAGAGTTTGAAATCTATGATTCACTTGTGATAGATCACCTCGGAAATCTAATCTTAATGGATATTAGTCCTGATGGACAGACTTTTCTTCTGATGGATCAAAACACAGATTCTATTTTTGTAACCGGACTCTCAGAGAATATTTTATATCACTATAAAAAAAAAGGCGAAGGACCAGACAATTATACTGGAAGCAGATGGGGAAATGCCAGGTTTTTGAACGATAGTGAATACATCCTACCAACTTTCGCAGGATTTTTCCATTTCAAAATTGACGGGACACTCATAAAAAAGTACGAGTTTGACTTTACTCCGCATGCAGCTTTGACTATCCCAAACAATGATAATTTTATACTGAATGATCAAAATTTTTATAGCAATATGTCAGGACGCGGAGTTGATGAGTTTGGAACCACCGGTATAGAATATCAGCAAAAGGCTTATCAAATGGAGATTTTAGATTTGCAAGCTGGCAGATTTTATCCTGCAATTCGTTTCCCGAAATATTCAAAATATAGCAATACAGAGAAATCATATTCGGACTTAGAGTTTTATAGAAATCTCTCTAATAGTGAGGATACTTTGTACTTAAGTTTCAGGAGCGAACCGAAAATTTTCGGATATCCGTTTACCGATCTTTCCAGCACACCTTCTGTTAAAGAAATTCCCTTCCCGAGATTTTATGAGAAGGATCCGTCTAATAAAAATCCTAAGGAAAATTTTCAGTACCACGATCTTTTTCTTGGAGCGATCGATAAAATGATTTCGATAAACGCAAAGCTCTTCTTACTCAATTATCGGCAAGGACTTTCAAAAGAAGAGTTCGATAATATCTATTCTAATGCGGGAGGAGAGATTAGCCAGGTTTTTAAGAACGCTGAAAGTTTAAATACCGCAAATTGGGTTCTTTTTGACGGACAAATTTTAAGCAGTTCAATCTACAAACCTGAATTTCTTGGAAATATGGACAAGTATATTTCCCCAGAAGAAATCTGGTTTTCAGTAAATTTCGAAAAGCTTGAAAACGACTACTCCGTCATCTACAAAACACGATTGGTACAGAAATAACCATTTATCTTACTTCTTACCCACTAAAAGGCAAACTCCATCGGGTTTGCATGCTATTGTTTATATTCGTTTTTATCAAAAAGCAACCCATGAAAAAAATTACTACCCTTAAGGTGTTGATGGCTTCAGGATTGATGCTTTTGGCTGGTGAATCTCAGATTCACGCTCAGGACATCAAACCTACCACCGAAAAAGCGCTTCTAGAATCAATGGAAAAGCATTCCAAAATGCTGTCCTCCACCCCACTCAAAGACTTCAAAGCCCGAAATGTAGGCCCAACCAATATGTCTGGGCGAATTGTGGACATCGAAGTCGCACAAAATCAGAATACATTTTATGTCGCCGCTGCCTCAGGTGGAGTCTGGAAGACAGAGGACAATGGTCAATCCTTCACTCCGATCTTCGATCATCAAGGCGCACTGGGAATCGGCGATATGGCTCTTTCGCCATCCAATAATGACATCCTCTGGGTAGGAACCGGTGAGGATAATTCCAGCCGATCAACTTATGCCGGCGCAGGAATCTACAAATCCACTGACGCTGGCAAAACCTGGCAGATGATGGGCTTGCCTCATTCTCAGCATATCGGCTCGATTCAGATTCATCCTACCAATCCGGACGTGGTTTGGGTTGGCTCCATGGGTGGCCTATATTCTAAAAACAAAGAGCGTGGACTCTATAAAACTACAGATGGTGGGAAGTCTTGGAAAAAGACCCTTTACATTGATGACAACACAGGGATCATCGATATCAAAATCCATCCAACTAATCCGGATGTTCTTTTGGCTGCTAGCTGGGAGCGATTCCGACAGGCACATGATTTCATCGGAAATGGCAAGGGGTCTTCGATTTGGAGATCAGAAGATGGTGGAAATACTTGGAAAAAGGCAGTGGAAGGATTTTCAGAAGATGAGTTTACAGGAAGAATCGGCTTTGATTTTAGCCAAAGTAATCCTGATGTAGTCTATGCCCTACTCGACAATCAAGCTAAATCAACAAAAGAACCAGAAGCTCCAAGACAGCGTGGTGGAAAGCCAGATGAGAACGCTCTAAAATTTGAAGATTTTAAAAGCATGCCCACTGAAGAGGCGCTTGGCTTAGAAGATAAAAGATTAGACACATTTCTAAGATCAAATCGATTTGCGACAATCTATAATGCGAAAGAAATTAAGCGATTGCTGACCACCGGCAAAATCACTACTGCCCAAATCGCAAATTATAATGGAGAAGCAGCCGATCCCAATGCAGCGATGTTTGACGGGACAGTGATCGGAGCAGAGATCTACAGATCAGAGAATGCCGGGAACTCCTGGAAAAAAGTATCTGAATCAGATATCAGCCGCCTTTACAATTCTTATGGTTATTACTTTGGCGAAATCAGGGTGAATACAGAAAATGAAGATGAGATATTCGTCTTGGGAGTTCCTTTATTGGTTTCCCGAGATGGGGGCAAAAACTTTACTCGAACCGACTCTGTGGGACGTCCTCACTCTGATCATCAGTCCATGTGGATCAATCCAAAAGACAGTAAGCATATTTTGCTAGGAAACGATGGAGGACTCTACAGAAGCTACGGTGGAGGAGCGATTTGGGATCACATGAATACGGAGATGCCTATCTCCCAGTTTTACTCGATCATGACAGACAATGCTAGCCCATATAATATCTATGGTGGCATGCAGGATAATGGAGTTTGGTTTGGTAATTCGAAAAATGATCCTTCCGATCCTTGGGAACCACTTATGGGTGGCGATGGAATGGTCGTAGCTGTAGATACTCGGGACAACAACATCGTCTACACCGGATCTCAATTTGGAATGTATTTCCGAATCGATAAGACCAACGGACAACGCAAGTTGATCACTCCAGGTCATGAGATAGGAACTGCTCCTAATCGATATAATTGGAGAACACCTGCTGAACTGAGTTACCATAATCAGGACATTGTATACATGGGTTCGCAGTATGTCTACCAAAGTCTCGATCAAGGTAGTACTTGGAAGCGCATCTCTGATGATCTTACCAAAAACAAGAAAAGCGGAAATGTTCCATTCGCCACACTTTCTGTGGTTGAGGAATCACCACTGGAGTTTGGTACGATCTACGCAGGATCTGACGACGGCAATGTCTGGGTCACTCGGAACAATGGCGGGAACTGGACCAGCTTAAATGCGGGGCTACCTGCCGATCGCTGGGTAAGTTCTATTGCTCCTTCCAGTCACCAAGAAGGACTGGTCTATGTGACGCTGAATGGATACAGAATGGACGAGTTTGCCACTTATGCATACAAAAGCTCGGATTATGGAAAAACCTGGGCGGCGATCCAAGGAAATCTCCCTGATGAATCAACAAACATCATTGTCGAAGACAAAGTGAATCCCTCCATCCTGTATTTGGGAACAGATCATGGACTCTATGTAACCATGGATGGTGGAAATAACTGGAATCTATTCCAAGGTGAAATTCCAAACGTAGCTATCTACGACATGGTGATTCAAAGCCGAGAGAATGACCTGGTAATCGGAACACATGGTAGAAGTGTCTATGTCGTAGATTTGGATCCCATCCATGAATTGTCAAAGCCTACAAAAATGGTGATGGAGAAATAGTTTTTGGATAAACTCATTAAAAAAGCCCGAATGGAAAATTCCATTCGGGCTTTTTATTTGAAAATCAAGTTCTAAAATAACTTAAACCCAACAGAGAGAATAAATTGGTTGATCCGCTGATCGGTTTGTATACCTCCAATATTCTCGGTGATTGAGGAAAGTGAGCTTTCGTATTTTGCATCCAAAATGAAATTGCCAATATCCAATCCCAAACCAGCCTGATAGCCTAAGGTCGCATTGTTATAATTGACATTCTGAATCGTATTGGTAGCGTCATTTAAGTTAGAATCTATATTAATACTGGCAATTGGTCCTGCCTGAATCCTGAAGAATTTAAACAACCTCAGGCCAAGCATAAGCGGAATATCCAGTCTATTAAAATCTTGGCTAAAGGTACTAATTCCTGTTCCACCTCCAGGCTGTGGACCATTGATCTGAAAAGTCCCGTTGGTCTTAGTATAAAGCACTTCAGGTTGAAGGAAGAACCCGCCAAAACCTATTCGTCCAAATAATCCGACATGATATCCAGTTTGAGCATCGCCGGGAATAAAGTTATTTTCTTTGAAATCGACCTTGGTGGAAGAAAGTCCAAATTTGGGACCCAGTGAGAAATCTTGGGCCACAAGACCTGAAAATAATCCGGCGAAAAAGATTGAAAGAAGTAATTTTTTCATGGTAGTAAATTGTTGGTTAGAATTTCTTAACGAAGAATATTCCTAAAAATTTAACAATTCACCTGCCAAAAAAGGATCAGTTCAAATCTTTGATGGCTTTCGATTTAACTAGATCATACAAATTCAATAAATCCATCGGCTTTGGAACCAGTACATCAAACTTATTTCGGCTGCTATTTCTGAAGTATTCAAGATCTCCAGCGGTAAATCCAATTACAGGGATCAAACTACACTTTTTACTTTTCTTTATTTCTGTAAGTAACTCCATGCCGTCCATTTGTGGCATCATGATATCAGTAAGAATCACATTGAAACCTGAATCGTGTTCTAACACGTTGAGTGCCTCTAAACCATTCTTCGCAAGTACAACAACAGCTGATGCTTTTTCTAAAATCTTCTTTAGAATTAACAGGTGAATGGAATCGTCGTCTACAACAAGTACGCGCATAGAAATTTTTGAGTGCCAAATAATTGTAGTTGAATGTCATAAAAAAAGAAGCAAATCACAAAAATTGTCGAGTTATATTCATAAAAAAAGGGGCAAAAGCCCCTTTTTTTATGAATATATTAAGATTAAGATGCTTGAGGAGTACCAAAAATACCAACCATGTTTAAAATCAAAAGTATAATCACAATCGGACAAACGTACTTAATAAAGAAAATCCAAGCAGCTCTAAATGGTCCTTTGAAAGCTGGCGCACCTAAGGATAACTCATCTGCATAATCAGAAATCTTCTGAGCCCAACCCGTATACAAGGCAAGCATCAAACAAATCACAATCACGGCAAAAGTTCCAAAGATAAAATCCATTATCCCAAAGAAACCTACCAAAGGATTACTTAAAAAGGTAAAGCTAATATCAGCAAAGAAATTACCTTCTATCGCCGAAAGTGCGGAAGGTACCGAAAGTATCATTGCAGAGATACCTACAATCCAGGTAGCTTTCTTTCTACTCCACTTTCGATCATCGATCAAGTAAGCAACTGGAACCTCAAGCATAGAGATCGTAGAAGTCAGCGCTGCGACCATCAAAAGGATGAAAAATAGTCCACCAATAATATTGCCTCCTGGCATTGCATCAAATACTTTTGGAAGCACATCAAATACTAACGCTGGGCCTGCAGCAGGATCTTTGCCTGGTAATAACGCGAATAGTGCCGGGAACACCATCAATCCGCCCATCAAGGCAACCGCAGTATCCATTCCAGCAATCCAAGCTCCAGATTGTACAATGTTAGATTTTTTATCCAAATAGGAACCAAAGGTGATCATCAATCCCCAGCCCACAGACATGGAGAAAAAAGCCTGACCCATGGCCTGAAGTATTACCGACCCGTTGATTTTAGAGAAATCTGGTTTCAAATAATAATCTATACCAGCTTGCGCTCCCTCAAGGGTGACGGAACGGCCTGCAATAAAAATTATAATGATGAATAGTACCGGCATCAGAAACTTAGAAGCCTTTTCGATACCACCGGAAACCCCTCCCAAAACAATCAGAATAGTCATCAGGATAAAGAACCAAGTCAATGGAATCACATACATTGGAGTCTGCTGAAAAACCTCAAAATCTACAGGGATATTCACAATTTCCGTGAAAATATAACCAACAGTCCAACCTGCGATCACTGAATAATAGCTAAAAACAAAAAAGCAGACCATCACACAAAGTACGCCTGCTAATTGCCAAAACTTATTTCCACCAGTATCTCGAATCGCACCGATTGGGTTTTTCCCAGATCTCCTTCCAAGAGCAATCTCATTGAAAAGCAAAGGCAGACCAATCAAAAGGACGCAGATAACATAAACAAAAACGAAGGCTCCGCCCCCATTTTGACCAACTAGGTAAGGGAATCTCCAAATATTTCCAAGACCAACAGCGGAACCAGCCGCAGCCATGATAAAACCGAGACTGGAGCCAAATTGACCTCTTTCTTCGGGGTTTGCACTTACTGCCATAGATTATAATTAAGTTAGGTTGGGGTTATAAACTGCTTTTTAAGAGCGGGCTAAGATAATTTGTTTTGCCAAAATACCAATTGCCGTCTGGAAAGTTTTAGGCTCGAATCCAAGCTCTTTTCGAGCTTTCTCTATATTAAAACCAGTTCGAAGTGGTCGCTTAGCGGGCTGGGAAAATGTGCTTGAATCGGCACGTTTGATTAAGTCTTTGTTAAGGTGGAAGTAATCAGCTGTCATTTGTGCCATTTCAAGAGGGGTCAGAAAATCAGATCCAGAAATATTAAATATTCCTGTTGCACCCTGATTTGCGATTAAAATACAGCCTGCTGCCAAGTCTTCAGCAAGAGTAGGCGTTCTAAATTGATCATCGACTACCTGGATTTGTTTCCCTGCTTCCAAAGAGGACTTCACCCAAAGGATGATATTAGTGCGACTCATGTCATGCGCAATTCCAAACACCAAGACGGTTCGTGCGATTGTCCATTTAGTCTTAGAATTCATTACTAGTTGCTCTCCAAGTAATTTGGTCTCGCCATAATAATTTACTGGAGCTGCTTCTTCCTCCTCATCTAAAGGCCCTTTTTCACCTGAGAAAATAAAGTCAGTAGATACAAAAATAAAATGAGCTTGAACTGCTTCCGCAGCCTCCACCAAGTAGCGAGTGGCATTAACATTGACATCGAAGCAGGCTTCTTGGTTTTGCTCACATTGATCCACATTGGTCATTGCTGCACCGTGGATGATGATATCAGGTTTGATCTCCCGGATGATGACCGCTACATGCTCGGGGTTTGTGATTTCTAGTGAAACGTAATTAAAATCTGTTCCTGGCAATCGAGATTCTCCTTTGCTACTGGCATAGACGATATACTGATTCTGCTCCACTAACTGCTGCACCAACTTCTGGCCCAAAAGACCATTCGCTCCGGTGATGAATATTTTCTTTTTATTTGGATTCTGGGTAGGTGTAGCCATACTCTTTTTCAATTTTTTTACGGGACATTTTTTCCACTTTCACTTTCATGTAGATCGGAACTAGGGGTTTATCCCGAGTACCAGTGCCTACATTTGAAATCTCCTCTGCAATTTCCAACCCGGAAATAACTTCTCCGAATACTGTATATTCCTTATCCAAATGCGGCGTACCGCCAATAGTCGTATATGCTCCAATCTGCTCAGGAGTGTAATCTTTACTGAGATTTAGATTTAGCGATTTCTCAATTTCTTCCCGCTTGGAGATCACTAGCATGGTAAGGCTATCAAATTGGCCTGCTTTGTACAGACGCGTGTATTCATTTCTCAGCGCTTCTTGGCTTCCAATCTGGACATATTGCATAAAAGCAGGCTGGAGTTTTTCCAAATCTGCCTTTAATTCTTCCTCTTTGTAGACTTTTCCGATTGCAATATAAAATTGCGATCCGTTGGATCGCTTCATCGGGTTGACTCCAGCGCCTTGTCGAGCAGCAGCGATCATCCCCTTTCTATGGTAATGATTAGGCTTGATCTCCGCTTCAATCGTTGGCCATTCTGCAGGTGGAAGTCCTTCCTTGCTGAATACATCTCCACCTTGGACCATGAAATTTTTCATTACACGATGAAACTCCGTAGAGTCAAATCTTCCATCTTCAGCCAATTTGATGAAATTCGACTTATGCTCAGGGGTGTCGTCGAATAGAATTGCTTTAATCTCCCCCTTTTCCGTAGTGATAGTGACGAGGTAATCTTTCTGCCCTGAACAGGCAAACGATGTAAAAAAAAGTATGCTTACCAGAAGGTTCTTCAATGGGCTCATAAGTTCATTTGATTTTTAATAGCTGCTAAAATCTTCTTTCCACCTGCGGCTAAAACCATTGCTGCCAATTCCTCCCCGATCAACTCAGGCGCAGAAATGGCTCCGGAGACCTGAAGTGAGATTCGTTCTTTCCCGTCAAGACTTACTATTCCTCCTTTCAAATGTAGGGTGTGTCCATCAAGATTAGCTAATGCAAAAACGGGAATACTGCATCCTCCTTCCAGTACCCGAAGGTATGCACGCTCAGCTTTCAACTTTTGCCCGGTGAAATAATCATTACAGGCGGCTGCGATTTTGGTCTTCAGTTCCGTATCCAACCTAGTGGACACTTCAATCGCTACAGAACCCTGCCCTACCGCCGGAGTAAATTCATTCAAATCTAATTCCTCGACGATCATTTCATCAAAGCCCATTCGATGTGCTCCTGCAAAGGCTAAAAGCAACCCATCAAAACCACTTTCCTCCATTTTACGGATTCTGGTTTGGAGATTTCCACGCACGTCTACTGTTTTGATATGCGGATAAAAATGCTTTAAAGTAGCTACTCTTCGCGTGGATGAAGTTCCTATGACAATACTTCGACTTGAATCTTTTAGCGAAAGGCTTTTATCATGCGATACGAGGACATCATTTTCCTTTTCGCGAGTAGTGAATGCAATAATTTCGAATCCTTCCGGAAGGCTGGATTGCATATCCTTGGCACTATGCACCGCTATATCAATCCTGCCATCGGTCAGCTGATCTTCCAGCTCTTGAGTAAATACGCCCTTACTCCCAATTTTTGATATCGAGACATCCAAAATCTGGTCGCCTTTGGTATCTATTTCGACGATCTGAGTTTTCATACCCGCATTCTGAAGCAGATCTGCAACATGATGAGCCTGCCAAAGTGCCAGCTTGCTCCCTCTCGTTCCGATTTTTATTACGTGACTCATCAAGAGAAACTTCTTTTTACACGTTTCTTTTTCACTCCTTCTTCGATGAATTTGATGATCTCTCCTGCAATATTAATTCCTGTAGCTTTTTCGATTCCTTCCAATCCCGGAGAGCTATTTACTTCAAGAATTAATGGTCCACGAGCGGATTGCAACATATCCACCCCTGCCACATCCAAGCCCAATGCTTTTGCAGCGCCTAAAGCGGCCTGTTTTTCTTCTCTACTCAACTTAATAATTGTGGCTTTCCCTCCGCGATGCAAGTTAGATCGAAACTCCCCTTCAGCTCCTTGTCGCTTCATCGCACCTACTACCTTACCATTGACGATAAATGCGCGGATATCAGCTCCTTTGGCCTCTTTGATAAATTCCTGAATAATGATCCTCGCTTTCAAACCGTGAAAGGCTTCAATCACGGATTGACTTGCTTTTTTAGTTTCCGCCAAAACAACTCCCAATCCTTGTGTGCCTTCCAGCAATTTGATAATTAATGGAGCCCCGCCGACATGCTCGACAATTTGCTTTTCTCCCCCTTTAGAAAAATTAGTGAATGCCGTTTTTGGCATTCCTAAACCTGCACTGGATAAGATCTGAAGGCTTCTAAGTTTATCTCGACTTCTGACAATCGCTTCGGAATTTACCGCTGAGAATGTATTCATCAACTCAAACTGACGAACTACAGCGGTACCATAGAACGTCACCGACGCTCCAATTCTTGGAATAATCGCATCGACATTGGAGAGTTTTTCTCCTTTGTAGAAAATTGTCGGCCCATCTTGCTCTAGAATCAGATCACAAATACTGTGATTGACAATCATGGCCTCATGACCAGCTTCAGTAATCGCTTGAAAAAGACGCTTGGTAGAATAAAGATTCGGGTTTCTGGAAAGGATAGCTATTTTCATGGCTGGGCAGTTTAATTATTGGTATTGGCAAAATTCATAGCACGGTCAAACTTAGCTATGGATACGGTGGACTCTGGCTAAATTTACCTTATCCACATCAACAAGGAATCTATTTTTAAGGGTTTTTCTTCCCAAAAGAATCGCATTGCGCATATTAGTTCTATCTGACAAGGTAAATTCAGAAAGGTATTCCTCTCCCGCAAGTTTGATAGTTGTCTCAATCAAATATCTGGTTTCTACATTCCCGAAGGAGTTTTTCACTATTTTTTCAGTGAATTGATCAAAGTAGACTTTTTGCACTGTAAAGGCTTTATGACCTTCCATCAATGGCTGAAAACTCAAGATCCGCTTTCCACCTACCTCTTCTACAATGATATTCTCCGCATGAATACTACTGGTGTAAGCACCGGTATCTACTTTGGCCCAAACCAGACTCAAACCTAAAATTGGAAGCGAAATTTTTTCTTTTCGCCCTATGATCTTTTTATCCATGTTAGCTAATCTTTGACATTAATAGTGAAATATCCATCGATAAATCAGTGAAAATAAATTTGGCATTTCCATTCCGCTCTAGATGGTAGTGCGCTTGATTAAATGCCTGGTAGAGCGATTCTATATGCTCACCTTTGAGAATGGTCGTACTGATTTTGGTGACGAAATCTAAATCCTCACCTCTTGTCCGCAACAACTGATCGAGTTTGGCATCTTTTAATAAAATCTCTCGAAGTACGTTCATTGCAGTTAAAATCAAAGATTTCTGGCCTTCGATATTATCCTTATGAAAGGCTTCCGCTCGCGTAAAAAGCGCTCTAAAATCTGATTTGTAACAATCTACAAACCACTCTCTGATCAACTTGATCTGCTGATCTTCGACTTGATCCACCAATCGAAGCGCTTCTCGCATACTTCCATCGGCAATCATAGAAATTTGATTTGCAGTAGCCTCATCAGCTTTACCCGATTCTATCAAATAGGACTGAATCTCTTCATCTGAAAATCCCCGAATCAAAACTTTCTGCGTTCTTGAAAGGATCGTAGTCAAAAGCTGATCGGGAAATGCAGTGATCAACAAGAATATTGTTTTAGGCTGTGGCTCCTCCAAAATCTTCAAAAGTGCATTTGCAGCTGAAGGATGTAGGTATTCCGGTGCCCATACGAGCATAATTTTAAAACCACCTTCAAATGCTTTAAGTGAAAGAGTTTGTATAATTTTCCGTGCTGCTCCTTTTGAGATATTCAGTTGCTTTTTCTCAAATTCATTGAATAAAATATAGTCATGCACATTGGCATAGGGAGTCTCTATCGCAAACCTCCTCCAGTTTGCTAAAAAATTAACTTTATCCTCGTCATCATCCTCATCTGAAAAATTTTCTTCGCTCTTCTTTCCCATATTAATCTGAGGGAAAGCAAAATTCAAATCCGGCATGACCAACTTCGCCATCTTGAGGCAAGCTGGGCATTTACCGCAGGAATCAGTATCAGAAGGCTCCTCACAAAACAAATAGGTACAAAGTCCCAACGCCATTGGAAGAGTCGCCGAACCTTCTGGGCCATAAAACAACAAAGCATGAGCTAAGTGATTGTTCTTAACCGCATTGATTAAATTTTCTTTAGTATCAGGTAAGCCTGGAATAGCTGCGAATTGCATGGTTTTAAATTCAGATGGATTTCTCCCAGATTCGATACGTTTTAGATTGGTCAAAAATTACTTGAAGAATTGCCTGATCCTCCGAAGTAAAGTCTATTCCTCTTCTACCCATTACCGCTTTAGCTGTTTCTTCAAATTTTGGAAATTGGAAGGTGGAAAAACCGCTGGAACCTCCCCATGCAAAAGAAGCAATAAAATTCCTTGGAAAACCATCTCCAAAAATATTTGCTCCGACTCCTACGACTGTACCGGTATTGAACATGGTATTAATGCCACATTTAGAATGGTCGCCCATCATCAACCCACAAAATTGAAGACCTGTATTGGCAAAGCCTCCTCTGGTATAATCCCAAAGTTTTACTGATGTATAATTATTTTTTAGATTACTCGTATTGGTGTCTGCGCCTACATTGCACCACTCTCCGATCACGGAATTGCCTAGGAATCCCTCATGGCCTTTATTGCTATACCCGAAAATAACAGAATTAGAAACTTCGCCTCCCACTTTGCAATGCGGCCCAACTGTAGTGTCCCCGCGTAGTTTTGCTCCCATGTTGATCGTACTATGGTCACATAGGGCAAAAGGACCACGAATAATTGCCCCTTCTTGAATCTCGGTATTTTTACCGATGTAGATCGGGCCATTTTCAGCATTCAAGATTGCCGCCTTAATCGTGGCTCCCTTTTCAATAAAAATATTCTCAGGATAATAGACCTTAGTATATGGGTCATTCAAAGGCTCACTTTGACGTCCTTTGGTGATCAGCGCAAAATCTTTTTTGATCTCAGCACCATTGAACTGAAAGATATTCCAAGTCTTTAAAAGTAAAACAGGTTCATGATCCAATTGAACATGGATCAGATCTTTTGCTTTATCAATATTCTTCTCCGTTTCACCGATGTAAGCTGCTAAAAATATTTTTCCGGAAAATAGCGCTTCATCTTCAGCTAAAGCAGCAATCGCTTTCACTGAATTCTCATCAGGAAGCCAAGCTCCATTGATCGCTAATGCTTTTCCTTTTGCCCTTGCGAATTTTTGTTGGAGATAATCCTGCGTCAAATATGAAACCGACTTACCCGTATGCAATGCCCATTTGTCGGCTATTTCTAGGATCCCGACACGGATCGAAGCAACTGGTCTGGTGAAAGTAAATGGCAGTAATGAGCCTCGAATAGCGGGATCATCGAATAAGAGAAGAGAGTCCATGGAGCAAAAATAAAAAAGTCTCCCAGAATCCATGCTCTGGGAGACTTAATCAAGTCAGGTTTTGAAGAATTACTTCTTGGTTGCGTATCTTTTGTTGAATTTTTCAACTCTACCAGCTGTATCTAGCATCATTTTCTTACCAGTGTAGAACGGGTGAGATTCAGAGCTAACTTCGATTTTATATAACGGGTAATCACTACCATCTTCCCAAGTAATAGTCTCGGAAGTCTCGATAGTAGACTTAGTCATAAATTTGAATTCGCTAGAAGTATCGTAGAACACTACGTTTCTGTAATTTGGATGAATATCAGCTTTCATTGTATTGCTAGTTTATGGTATCTCTTTCAAATGAGGCACAAAGTTATTCTTTTTAAGAAATACCACCAAATCTTTATCAAGTATTTATGAATCAAAGCCACAAAAACTGTCTTGTTGCCAAATTCAGAAGCAAATATTCTTCAGCTATTTTAAGATATCCATCCTTTTTCTAGCTTTAAGCGATGCAAAACATTTCTCTTCGCAATTCCCAAGCTTCGTTAGTCCTTTTTTTAGCGGCGTTTTTATATCCTTACTTTTCCTTTTCACAAGGCAGTTACGTTCCTTATGATCGGGATTATTACCATCGTATCGAGCGATATGAGATTCTTAGAGGACAAAACAATCCTATTTTCCAAACTGGGGTAAGGCCATGGAGAAGAGACTTGTTGGGCAAATATTTAGATTCCCTGGCCTTAGACCCTGTGATCCAATCCAAATCAGATGTTTTTAATCTAGCTTATTTAAGCCAAGACAATTGGGAATTTATCTCCAGCGAAACTCCGCTTTCCAAAAAACCTTTTCTCAATGCTCTTTATAAAAGACCTGGTGATTTAGCCTATTACAACAGTGATGAGTTTGATATCCACGCTAGTCCAGTGCTATATTTTAATGGGGGAATCGAAACTGATAATGAACAAAACCCAAATCGTCTGACCAGGGGAGTCGTGATTCGAGGTTCGATCGACAAGAAAGTAGGGTTCTACACCTACTTTACATCCTCAGAAGCTTTCTTTCCTTCTTGGGTAAAAAATACTGCCGAATACAACGGGGCTGTTCCGGGTGAAGGATTTTGGAAAGAATATAATTCGGATGGCTACAGTTATTTTTCTGCACTGGGTCATATCAATTTTAATCTCACGAAGAATATTCAAGCCCAGATTGGTCATGATCGGAATTTCGTCGGAGAAGGCTATCGGTCTTTTCTGCTCTCCGATTTCTCAAACCCCTACATGTTTGTAAAGCTAAATACCAAGGTCTGGAAATTTCAATTGACGAATATTTGGACACAAATGACCGCGGATGTGATGTACAACCGGGGAAGGCCTACGGATGGACGATATCCCCAAAAGTGGTTTTCGTTTCATCGACTGGGATTTGATGTTGGAAAAAAGCTGAATCTTGGCTTTTTCGAATCTGTCATGACTGATCAGGCAAATTTCAATTACTTCAATCCTCTTATCTTCTTCAGATGGGTGGAGCAAGGCCTAGGCACTCCCGATAAAGTCATGCTCGGCACAGATTTCAAGTGGAATCTATATCCAGGAATGCAGCTGTATGGCCAGTTTGCACTAGACGAATTTGTATTTAATGAATTCTTCGGGATAGATGGTAAAGGGTCAAAACGAAATAAATATGGCGTACAGGCAGGCTACAAATACATCAATGCCTTTAAAATCTCTAACCTAGATTTGCAATTGGAATTCAATTCCGCGCGACCTTATACCTTTCAGGAAAAACAAGACTTTCAATCTTACAGCAACTGGAGGACACCGCTCACCCATCCTCGTGGCGCAAACTTCCGGGAATTTCTTGGGATCATTCGCTACCAACCTTTACCTAAACTAAATCTAACTTTATTAGCCATGCATCAATTGTATGGTGCTGATCCAAATGCCACAACCAATTTTGGTGGGGATGTATTGAAAAACAGACTTGTGGGAAGTCCAACGGGGTTGTTTGGAAATTTCATTGGGCAGGGTATCGAAAATCAGGTAATTCAAACTAACCTGAATGCGAGCTATATGCTCCGTCATAATTTCTTCATCGATGCCACCCATACATTTAGGAGACGGACAGCACAGAATTTGGATAGTCCAGAATCAAGTCAATTGATTCAACTCGGACTACGGTGGAACTTCCTAAGACCTGATTACAATTACTAGTAGCTTCCCGAGCGGACAATTTTCCGTAAATTTGGGCTGATTTTCAGATTTCCTACTATGAACACCTACTTACGAATTCTTTCTTATGCCCGGCCGTATGGGAAATTCGTGCCCACCTATATCATATACGCATTACTTTCTATCATTTTTGGTCTGCTAAACTTCACCTTACTGAAGCCATTATTCGATGTGATTTTTGAGCAGGTCGATCCTGCTAAACTTGCAGAGTTTGCAGATAAGCCAACTTTTGAGCTTTCTATTGGCTACTTATCCCATCTTTTCAACTACTATTTCCTTCAAATAGCAGACACATATGGGAAAATGGGGACTCTCTTCTATGTCTGCGTCATTATTGTCATCTCCGTATTCTTAGCCAACCTCTTTACTTATTTATCTGGCGTCGTTTTGGCAAAAGTGCGAGCTGTTGTCATCAAGAAGATGCGAATGGACATTTTTGAGCGGGTAAGTGGGCTTCAAATCGCCTATTTCTCCAATGAACGAAAAGGAGATCTCATGTCAAAAATGACCAATGACGTGCAAGAAGTCGAAAACACCATCGTGCAGTCACTTCGCGTGGTTTTTAAAGAGCCTGCTACAATCGTTATTTACTTTGCAGTACTGTTTTTAATGTCGGTCAAATTGACCCTATTCACCATTTTAATCATCCCCATTTCAGGCGCAATCATTGGCGGAATTACCAGAAGATTAAAAAAGACAGCAGTCCAAAGCCAACAGTCATTGGGCCGGATAGTCAATATCCTAGACGAAACACTCAGCGGAATGCGGGTTATCAAAGCCTTCAATGCTGAATGGTTTATGAAAAATAAATTCGACCAGGAGACTGATTTTTACGCGGATGTAAATGTCAGTATGGCCCGTAAAAACGAATTAGCATCACCAATTTCTCAATTTTTGGGAGTATCGGTAGTTGCTGGGATTTTAGTCTATGGAGGTGGATTGGTGTTGAGTGGAGATTCCGATCTCGGAGCTTCTGACTTTATCACCTATATTATCATTTTTACCCAAGTGCTAAACCCAGCCAAGGAAATCTCCCGGGCAATGAGCAACATCCAGCGAGGAATCGCCTCTGCAGAGCGGATTTTTAGGGTAATTGATACTCCATCGAAGATCAATTCACCTAAGGAACCGGTAAAACTAGCTGGATTCAAAAACTCAATCGAATTTCAAAATGTAAACTTTGCCTACGAGGAGACGAGCGTTTTACAAGACGTCAACTTCACGCTTTCAAAAGGGAAAACCATCGCATTAGTAGGACCCTCGGGTGGAGGAAAATCAACACTGGCCGACTTGGTCCCAAGATTCTACGATCCTAGTGGCGGTCATATCCTTTTGGATGGTGTGGACATTCGAAACTTGAACTTAGGGGATCTGCGCAGCTTGATGGGCATTGTTACACAAGAATCAATTCTTTTCAATGATACAGTACTTAACAATATCGCCTTCGGAATAGGTGATGTAAGCCTCGATCAAGTAATCGAAGCGGCCAAAATAGCAAATGCACATGAATTCATTTCCAAACTGGAAAATGGCTATGAGACCTCAATTGGAGAACGAGGCTCCAAACTTTCCGGAGGACAAAAACAGCGACTGAGCATTGCAAGAGCTGTATTAAAGAATCCTCCAATCCTAATTCTTGATGAGGCTACTTCGGCACTTGATTCAGAATCTGAACTTTTGGTTCAAGAAGCACTCACCAAACTGATGGCAAACCGGACCACTTTGGTAATTGCACATCGATTAAGCACCATTCAGCATGCAGATGAGATATTGGTGATTGAGCAAGGCCAAATTGTCCAGAGAGGTACCCATTCCGAGTTGAGCCAAATTACAGGATTGTACCAGAAGCTTTCTAGTATTCAGTCGGTTTAGTATATTCGAATAAATAAATTTTCAACCCATGAAAAAATTTCATCAGATTCTTCAAATCGTACTCTTGGCTTATTTTGGAGCATTTCTTATCTTCTTTATCGCCTTTGACACCTTAGGTGGTTTATTCGGAATGGAAGAGATCACTTCAGACTCCATGGTGAAAATCATGCTGACAGGATTAATTATATTTCTGCTTACTTGGGCTATTGGCTATTCGGTGGGAAGCAGTATGACCGCTTCAATGAAAAAAATGGGGAATGAAATGAACGCGTTGAAAGCAAAGATTTATGATTTCGAACATCCTACACTAGTGCCAAAGTCAACTGAGTCTGTAAAAAAAGGCAAAGATCCGGAATCAACGAATCTTCCACCACGTCAAAATATTACTTAAAAAATAAAGGTTTAAGTATATCAAAACAGTATATTCAGGAGACCTAAACGTCTCCTTTTTTTATGGTTGCTAAAACTTTTGGAAGTGCTGTCTCAGGTGTTGACTCTAACATTATTACAATAGAAGTAAATGTTGGACAGGGAACACTTTTTTACATGGTTGGACTACCCGATTCTGCTGTCAAAGAATCTCAACAGCGGGTTGAATCAGCTTTAAAATATTTCGGATTTCGAATGCCTCGGCAGAAAGTAGTGGTCAACCTAGCTCCTGCTGACATTCGAAAAGAAGGTTCTGCTTATGATTTACCCATTGCAATGGGAATTCTCCAAGCTTCGGAACAGGTGGATTTCCCCGCTTTACACGAATACATTATCATGGGCGAGCTTTCGTTAGACGGAAATTTACGTCCGGTAAAGGGAGTCTTGCCTATTGCAATTGAAGCTCGTAAGCGCGGTTTCAAGGGATTTATCCTACCCCTCGAAAATGCTAAAGAAGCTTCCATCGTCAATAATCTGGACATAATTGGGGTAGAAACATTACAGCAAGCTGCTGATTTTCTCATGGGTGATTTGGACATCATACCTCTGGTGACCGATACACGGGAGATTTTTTATCATTCATTGGATGATAATGAGTTTGATTTTGCAGATGTTCAAGGTCAAGAAAACATCAAACGCGCCATGGAAATCGCTGCTGCCGGTGGTCATAATGTGATCATGATCGGCCCTCCAGGCGCAGGAAAAACTATGCTTGCAAAGCGACTTCCTTCAATCCTACCACCACTTACACTTATGGAAGCTTTGGAGACGACTAAGATCCATTCCGTAGCAGGCAAATTAGGAAGGAATGGGAGCTTGATTTCGCAGCGACCTTTCCGAAGCCCCCACCATACGATTTCAGATGTCGCATTGGTCGGAGGTGGAGGCAATCCTCAGCCCGGAGAAATCTCTTTAGCTCACAATGGAGTCCTCTTTTTGGATGAATTACCTGAATTTAAACGATCAGTTCTTGAAGTGATGCGTCAGCCTTTGGAAGACCGAAAGGTGACTATTTCTCGAGCGAAAATCTCGGTGGACTATCCCGCTAATTTTATGTTAATCGCCAGCATGAATCCTTGCCCATGTGGCTATTACAATCATCCGGAAAAGGAATGTGTCTGTGGGCCCGGCATCGTACAGCGGTATTTGAATAAAGTCTCCGGTCCGCTTCTCGATCGAATCGATCTACATGTAGAAGTGACTCCGGTGAAATTCGACGAATTAACCTCCACTCGCAAAACCGAATCCAGCAAATCAATCAGAGAACGAGTGATAGAAGGAAGAGAACGCCAAAAAGAGCGATTCAAAGATAATCCAGAGGTTTTTTGCAATGCGATGATGCCATCTCATCAGGTTAAGGAAGTTTGTCAGATTAATGAAGCTGGAAAAATGCTCTTAAAAACTGCCATGGAACGGCTGGGACTTTCGGCTAGAGCCTATGACCGCATTCTAAAAGTAGCTCGGACGATTGCAGATATATCGGGTTCCGATGACATCAAAGTTGAGCATTTAGCTGAAGCGATTCAATATCGAAGTTTGGATCGAGATGGCTGGGCAGGGTGAGAATTTAAAATTAAAGATTTGAGATTTTTGAAAACAAACAGAGCAACCAAAAAGAATAGTTGCTAATAACTAAGACTTTTATTAGATTCAAATTTCTAAATTAATTGCGATGAAAAAAGTCACGAAAAGAGATGTTGTAATGTTCATTCTGGGGATTTTCACCTTCTTCACCATCGCAGTTATCTATGATTGGGAGAATAATGTTCAGGCTTTTATGGATGGGATCGATGGTGTGGACTGCGGGTCTTGCGATAAGAAGTAACCGATTGTATTGTATGAAAGTAAAGCCTATTTGAACGATTACGTTAATAAGCTTCATTCACTTTTTTGTTAAAAAAACAGTCGTAATCATCGATAGTGTTGACCATTTAAAAAAAAATGAATAAAAAGATCACCAAACGAGATGTGTTTTTCTTCTTTATGGGAATAGCAGTCCTATTTTTTCTCGATATTATTTTCAATTGGGAAGAAACGGTAAATATTATTAAGGAAGGATATAATGATGGGTATGAGGCTGGTGAAAATTTTTCTAACTAAACATCCTATCCCAACTCAAACTCTTCGCCCTCTTTACATATAATTACCGGAAAGGTAGGTTTAGTCTGTGCCATTCCCTCTTCGTACATCTCTTCCAATCGATCGTCACAATTAAGCGGGTCATGATGAAAAATCGCCATCTTTTTGACCTTACATTCTCCCCCAAATGCGATGGCATCATTTATAGAACTATGTCCCCAACCGATTTTTGATTTATATTCTTCGCCGGTATACTGCCCATCATGGAATAACAAATCTGCATTTTCAGCAATTTCAACTCCACTAGTCCATTCCAAATCATTGGGGAACTTGGCAGAACCAAGCGCCGGCTCATGATCTGGCATATACGCAAAAATCGCATTCCCATCTGTAATACGGTAACCTAGCGTAGGTCCAGGGTGACAGATGTAAGTAGATTTAATTTGAAGTTTCCCGATGCTAAACTCTGAATTTCCCACCTCATGAATTATGGGATGATTGGGCAATTCATTCATTCTCACAGGAAATAACGGAGGGGAAAAGTACCTTCTTAAGCGGTGGAGCAGTGGCTCTATGGTCGTACTAGGACCCCAGAGATGTACTTGAATTTTTGGATTGTACATGGGTTGAAAAAAACCTAATCCCATCGTATGATCAATATGAAGATGAGTCAGTAAGACATGAAGCTCCTTCACCTCAGCCGTGACGACTTTGCCCAATCGCTGAATGCCTGAACCTCCATCCAAGATAATCAAGGTGTCGCCTTTGGTCACTGAGACACATGATGTATTTCCTCCATATCGGATATTTTCAGGGCCGGGTGATGGGAGGGAACCTCGGCAACCCCAAACTTTAATTTTCATGAAAAATTGGAGTTCCAAAACAAAGCCATCGCACCTAAAAATCGTTTTGGTCTTCCTTCGATTGGAATAGCCGTAACATTGATCAAGTGTCTTTCGCCTTGCAAATTATCAATATAAAACGATCCCTGTGCTGGTTTGTGATGGGTCAGTGTTTGGACTAATGGTAATTTATCAGGAGATAGTGGATTGCCATCGGCATCCGTCGGCTTGAAGATTGTAGACCATTCTTCAACCTTCATACTACCTGTTTCTCCAAATCTAATTCCTAGAATACTTTCTGCTGGCTCATTATAAAAAATTAATGTCCCTTCAGTATCTACCAAAAATACCGGCATAGACAAACTGTCTATAAACTGCCTGCCAAGAATTAGCTCAATAGGCTGGGTTGCCATGGGTTTATTATTATTTTAAACTTAAAACAAAGTAGAATATAGGAATAATTTTATAATTCCAAATAATTTTATCCAGGTACTTTAATAACTAAATTATTATTTATTTAAAAGATTCTTGTTACGAATAATTGATCGAGAGAAGCCCAATTGAAATCCCAAACGCAAAACACTGTGACAGATGTACACTTTTAATTTCCTATTAATGATTAAACACTAGAATTCTGAGGAAAACCCATACTTACTTAAGTAACGATACTTACACCAGTCAATTTTATTTAGCAGTCCCGAAGGCTATTTTTGTCTATTCAGACGTGACTTTAACCCTTAGCGAGCAGTAGATTTTCGGGTATCTGAGGCAAGACAAAACATCCCAAAGTTTGTGAAAGAACATTTAACATCAAGGGCACCAACGATCAAATCTATCTGAGAATTGGATTGAACGACTGAATAGAACTCAATCACTATCCCATATGGAAACTTTAAATAGGTAGCAAGAAATGACGACTTAGCTAGTCTAAGTAAAAAGATCAGCGATAATATCTAGGTTTATCCCCTTCAAAATCTTTTTAACCGAGCTGATTATCTGAAGCTTTAAGACCAACTTGGATTTTCTCTCTTGTGAGAAAAATCACTTTATAGGAGATTTAGAAAAGTTACTTTTGAAAAACATTTAAATTCCCATGAAAGCGAACTTACTCATTCCAGTTTTTTCAATTCTTCTGTTTTCTTGTCAACCGGAAAAACCCACTGCTGACAGCTCCTCTAGTGAAGTGATTCAAAAAGTAAGTATCAAAAGTATTGGAGCAAAAGAATTCCAGAATTTGTCCAAAGAGGCAAATTCGATTATTCTCGATGTTCGAACTCCTGAAGAAGTAGCACAAGGTAAAATTCCAAATGCGATTGTGATTGATATCTACGATTCGGATTTTGGGACAAAAGTCAACCAATTACCTAAAGAAAAATCAATTTTAATCTATTGCTCTGCCGGAGTGCGTAGTGCAAAAGCTGGCGAATACCTGATCTCCAATGGATATACTTCAGTTTATCATCTTCAAGGTGGCCTTGGAGATTGGTACAAGAATGATTTCCCGCTAGAGAAATAAGATTGAGTGAGCTCAGATCGCTCGAAAAGCTTGATCTAAGTCTTCCCACAAATCATCCAAGTGCTCTAATCCCACAGAAACACGAATTAGATTTTGTGGAGTTAACGTATTCGGACCTTCAGAGGCCGCTCGTCGTTCAATGAGACTTTCAACACCACCTAGACTTGTAGCATTTGTGAAATAATGAAGTTTTGAAATCAGATTGTTTGCAGCTTCAGCTCCACCTTTTACTTGAAAAGATAAAATACCCCCAAAACCTGTCATTTGATTAGCTGCGATTTCATGCCCAGGATGATTTTTCAATCCGGGATAATATACCTGCTCGACGCCAGCATGTTGGGTCAAGTAATCTGCCAAAACACCCGCATGTTCTGCATGACCTTTCATACGATATGGCAACGTCTTGATGCTTCGACATAGGTAGTAGCAATCAAAAGGAGATGGAACCGCCCCACCAACTCGCTGCACTACTCGAATCTTTTCCCAAAACTCATCGGCTTTTTTGGTGATCAAAGCTCCCCCAAGAATATCACTATGGCCTCCAAAAAACTTGGTACTTGAGTGCATCACTAGATCTGCTCCCAGATCGATTGGATTCTGAAAGACTGGAGTAGCAAAGGTATTGTCACAAGCTAGCAAGGCATGATGAGCTTTTGCGAGGACTGAAACACCTCTAATATCTGTGATTTTCAAAAGCGGATTGGAAGGACTCTCCACCCAAACCAACTTTGTATTGGATCGGAATGCTCTTTCCACATTTTTCAAATCCGTCATATCGACAAATGTGGCTTCAAGGATGCCATTAAAAAGTTGGAGTATTGCATTTTTGAGCCCATGGTACATATCGTCTGGCGCGATAATATGTGAACCAGGTGCCAAAGCTTGAAAAACAGCAACTCCAGCAGCATTTCCGGATGAAAAGGCCGCCGCATCGGCACCCTTTTCAAGTCCAGCTAGGACTTTTTCCAACGCATTTCGATTCGGATTATTGGCTCTGGAATAAATCATCGAACCCTCCTGATGAATAAAGGTGGTACTAAGAGTGATAGGCTGAATAGCTGGTTTTTCTGAATCGGTGACAATATTTCCTCCGTGGATTGCGAGGGTTTCGAGTTTCATGTTCTGATTATTAATAATTCCAAATGGCTAAGGTTGAAATTACCAATAATTCGGTTGACCTCGATTTTTTTTGTAAAATGACCAAGTTCAATGAAAAATTTTAGGGGTCATTCCAACCTTTTGTACCCAACTGACCTCTTCCTTACATAACCCCAACAAATGAGTCTCATTCAAATCAATCAGGAATTAATAGACAAAGTCATCGCAAATGATCGAAAAGCACAATTCCAGCTATTTGAATTGACGAAGCGATTGGTGTATTCCTTGGCTTTTAGAATTTTGAATGACGAGGATGAGGCACAAGACATACTGCAGGATACGTATATCGAAATCTTTCAACAGATCAGAAAACTCAGTCATGCAAATGCGTTGATTTCTTGGATAAAAACAATTACAGTAAGAAAAGCAATCCAAAGAAGTAAAAAGACGATTCGATTCGAAACTCTAGATAGCATTCCAGAGGAATCTCACGATGAGCTCAATTCGTGGTTTGACGCGGAGCTATTGGATCAAGCCATTCGAAGTCTTCCAGCAGGTTCTCGAGCTGTATTTGTACTGGTTTTGGTTGAGGGATATGGACATCAGGAATGTGGCAAGATGCTAGGAATAAGTGAGAGCACCTCCAAGTCACAATTGAACTATGCAAAAGGTTTGCTGAAGAAAAGGATTAAAACACTCCTCCAAGCATGAAAAATCTACCAAATAATCATACGCCGAAGGAGGATAGCTGGGAAAAAATTCTTGGCAAAATGAGCTTCGAAAGTCAGCTTGAAAGGCACATCCCAAATCTCCCCATGTTTGAGCCGACAGAAAGTAGTTGGGCTGATATTGATGAAAAACTGAAAAAGAAAATAACATTCTGGCCAAACTTTGGTCTTGCAGCTGCATTGATCGGTGGGTTATTAATTGCTACCATCATTTTCAATTCTGAAAAGGAAATTCCCAGAAACACCTCAGTGGGGAATGACTTGACTTCTATTGGTGATTTAGAACTCTCAATTGGAAGTTTAAACCCAGAAAAAGAAAGTGTAGCAAAAACTACTTTGGCAGAAAGTGAAATTATAAATGAAGAAAAATTTCAAAATCAGATTGAAGAAATTCCACTAATATCAATTGAAGTTCCAGACTTAGAATTTATCGCGTTCGAATCGGAATTGATCATTCCAGAAAAAATGAATCCCGCAATAGATTCAGTAGTACAAGCAGATTCAAAAACCTATCATAAAGTGGCTATTTCTTGGGGTTTAAAACAGAAAAACTTCCAAGTCAAAACCCCATTTGGGAAACAAGATCCAGACTCAATACGCACAGTTCAGACTGGAAGCATTTCCAAATCCAAACGGATTCGAATCGGTCAAAAAAATTAATAACCAACCTAAAAAACTACCAAAATGAAAAGATTTACGCTTCTCACAGGCATCGCTTTGCTCTTTTCCCTTTCCAGTCTCGCACAGGAAGTTGAGAATAAACTTCACAGCAATGAAATGGAAAAACTCAATTTGGAATTTCCAGTCACAGACACACTCGTTTTCGACTTCCCAAATGAAGGAAAGCTTCTCCTTCTCTTTAATTCCGATGAATATGAACATAGCGAATTAGAAAATCGGTTCACCAAAATTCTGAAAGAAACTACGGCCTTTCCAGAATTCAAGACTTTAACTTATCGGATCAGTGAGGAATATGCGAAGACGAAACAAGATGCTATAATTTTGGAATTGGAGCGGAAATATCTTCCCCATATGGATCAACTTGAATTGGGGCTCGTCATAGGTATGGACTTCACTGGAGGTGACTTCACGCCTCAGTTTGGGGCAAAAGTCATGTTCAATTTCCGAAAATTTGACATCGGCCCCTCAATTACAAACACGATCTATTTTCCTCAACGCCTCGAAAACAATGTAATCGTAAATAGCAATTGGTTTACAAATTTGGATTTTCGATGGGACCGAAGTAATCCCAAATCTAACTCCGCAAATACATTCGGAGCAGGAATTTTAATTAATCCTGCCAAAAGCCAGATTTTCCAAGGAACTACGATTCAGGTATACTACAGAAGAGGTATCGGCAAAAACATTTCGATTCAGGCTGGAATCATTGGCACCGAAAATCTAAAAACCTTCTATCCAACAATAGGAATAAGATTCTGGTAAACGAAAAATAGCCGGCTCATCACCGGCTATTTTTTCTTGGCTCAGAAATCTCGATACTAAAATCTCGACATCAGATGCTGTAATCCGATCTCTCGGCTCTTGGATCTCATATCTTGAGGCCTAATACCTTGTACTTTTTACTATCTAATCCGATCCACCGATCTTACCAATGCTTCATCTTTACGGATAAATCTATTGGCTAACATATTAGACACCATTGCGACTAAAATTGCCCAGAAACCCATTTGATAACTCCCCGCTTCAGGAGCATTAATGGCTGAATTTATCCCATTAGTGGTCAAAAATACAGTTACGACTAGACCGACCATCATCAAGCTGTTCACCATATTGATCATCATCTGACGACCTCTATTGGCATATTGGAAAATCGAGATCAAGGCCAAAAGACCCGCGAAAGCTGCCAACGCAGCGATATACCATTTGGAAGAAGACTGGATTTCTGCACCGGCAGAATCAAGATTACTCAAAGTAAATGCAGAAAGCATCCAAGAATCCCCTAATCCCGAGTTGGTTTGAAGTTGCTCCCAGATCGGCAATCCGATGGTTGCTCCCATCGCAATCACTACTAAAAACAAGAATATGGTCTGAACACGTTGAATCATAGCTGTTAATTTTTGGCAAAGAAAAGCGGTTCTGTCCTCCTTTCCAAGGATTCAATTTTCTTCCTGAATTGATGAGGAATAGTATCTTTGCCGAATAATGAGTGAAATTAAGCGCTATTTTCTGGAATTAAGTTATAAGGGAACACCTTTCCATGGTTGGCAGATTCAGGCAAATGCATTTACCATCCAAGAATGTATTGAATCAGCATTAAGCACCTTTTTTCGGGTACCTATCGTCATTCAGGGCAGTGGACGAACTGACACTGGTGTTCATGCAAGTATGCAGATTTGTCATTTTGACACTGATTTACCGTTTGAAAAGGAAAAATTCCTTAAAGCAATAAACGGTATCCTACCAAAAGAAATAGCAATACATTGGATCCGACAAGTGAAAGCAGATGCACATGCTCGATTTCATGCCAGATCGCGTTCCTATGTCTATCGGATCGTGTTCAGGAAAAACCCCTTTGTGGATGATATAGCGTGGAGATGCTTCTACAATCCCGACGTGGTCGAAATGAATAAAGCCGCAGAATACTTGCTTGAATTTAATGATTTTGAGTGCTTTAGTAAGATTCGTACAGAAGTCAAGCATTTTCGATGTCAAATAAAATCCGCTTATTGGGAACAAAAGGACGGGGAATTGTTATTTCATATAACCGCGAACCGCTTCTTAAGAGGAATGGTGAGAGCAATAGTGGGAACCTTAATTGAAATTGGATACCACCATCGCCCTGCTTCGGAGATGAAACAAATTATTATTGACAAAAAGCGGGTAAATGCGGGGAAATCTGCACCAGCAAAGGGCTTGTTTTTAAGCCGAATCGAATACCCAACTGAAATCTATCTAGATTAATACATTTTGAGCTTAGCTAAAGAAAAGGAATCCTCAGGGGAGATTGTTGACACCCAAGTATTAAAACAGCTTTACACTTTTGTAAAGCCCTACAAACCCCAATTCTACTTTTTGATATTCTTGACCATTGCTTTGGCCATACTTGCGCCAACTCGGCCTTATTATATCCAAGTTGCGATAGATGATTATGTTACGGTAGGTGATACTGTTGGACTCCTTCGAATTATCTATTTACTAGTCGGCTTGATGATTCTTCAAGCGGTAGTGCAGTGGGCTCATACCTATTATTCGGGCTGGATAGGTCAGGTGATTATTCGGGATATTCGGGTAAAACTCTATAAGCATTTGCTAAAACTCCGATTAAAGTTTTTTGATAATACTCCCATTGGAAGACTGGTGACCAGAAATATCTCAGATATCGAAACGCTAGCAGATGTTTTTAGCGAAGGTTTAGCAGCGATTATCGGCGATTTGCTTCAGCTAGTCACGATTTTAGGAGTCATGTTTTACATCGATTGGAAGCTCACTTTGGTCAGCTTGTGTACACTGCCCCTGATGTTGATTTCGACTTATGTGTTCAAAGAAAAGATTAAAATCACCTTCAATGACGTTCGTAATGCAGTTTCGAATTTGAATTCATTTCTTCAAGAGCACATCACCGGGATGAATATCATTCAGATTTTCAATCGAGAAGATCGGGAGTTTCAAAAATTTCAGGATATCAATAAAGAGCATGCGAGAGCACACATCAGGTCAGTGCTTTACTACTCAATTTACTTTCCAGTAGCTGAGATTATCCAGGCGATCGGGATTGGTTTGGTGGTTTGGTATGGCGCCGTTGGAGTATTAGGAATGGAATTGCAAATCGGCGTTTTGATTTCATTCATCATGTACTTGCAGTTATTTTTCCGCCCGATTCGAATGATTGCTGACCGATTCAACACCCTTCAAATGGGCGTAGTGAGTTCTTCCAGAATTTTCAAGCTATTAGATAGCAAGGAGCATATCGATAACGAAGGTGATTTTGCCCCAGAGCGAGTCAAAGGACATATCGAATTCAATCAAGTTTCCTTTGCCTATGTAGATGAGGACTATGTATTGAAAGATATCAGCTTTGAAGTAAAACCTGGAGAAACTATCGCTCTGGTAGGCGCTACAGGTGCAGGCAAATCCTCCATTATCAATTTGATCTCTCGTTTTTACGAAATCAATAAGGGATCCATCACGATCGATGGACGTGATGTCAAAGATTTTGAACTTGGAATCTTGCGCAAGCACATCGGGGTAGTACTTCAAGACGTCTTCCTGTTTTCGAATAGCATTTATTACAATATCACGCTGGGCAACCCAGACATTACTCGAGAGCAAGTGATGTATGCCGCAGATTTGGCAGGTGCAAAGCGATTTATCGAGCGATTGCCAGGCGGTTTGGATTATAATGTCATGGAAAGAGGCGCAACGCTTTCTGTAGGCCAGCGTCAGCTGATTTCATTTGTTCGAGCAATGGTTTACAATCCAGAAATAATCATTTTGGATGAGGCCACTTCCTCAGTAGATACCGAAACTGAAGAGTTGATTCAAGAATCGATTGATCACATGATGAAAGGCCGAACCTCCATCGTGATCGCTCACCGACTGTCCACAATTCAGAAAGCCGATAAGATTATTGTCCTGAACAAAGGCGAAATCGTAGAGTCAGGCAGCCATGATTATTTGCTTGATCTTGGCGGATATTATACCCAGTTGCATCAAATGCAATTAAAGACTATGGCGATCTAGCCTGGTTTTTGCAAAGGATTGAAAAAATCAGAATTACCCCATGAAGTACAAAATCATCATCCTATTTATCTTTTTGCCTTTTTTGAGTCAAGCACAAGAGCGAAGCGTCGGTTTGAGACTCGGTGAGCCTTTTGCCATCACTTACAAAGATTTTATCTCAGACGAATTTTCCTTTGAAGTCATGCTGGGATCTGGAAGTGTAAATGGAAACAGTTATTACCAGCGAGATTTCGATAATAACCCTCCAAACTCCAGTTCTTTTTACATTTCACATGGAGCAAAAAAAGGTATCTCCCTTAATGGGCGAATGGCTTACCATGAAGATATAACAGATATCTTTAGTATTGAGCAGGGCTACCTCTTGGGCTATGGCGGTGCTGGAGTCCAGTTCCGAACTACCCAAGTCACCTATAATTATTCTAGCGGTAACCCTCAAAATTCATCCCCAATCCAGCAGGAAGTTCGGACAAATGTGGATTTCGGACCGGAAGCTTTTGTAGGTGCGGAGTATTATTTTAGTGATTTGCCTCTTAACATTTTTGTGGAAGCGGGCTTGTTCTTGGAGTTATTGGATCGTGTAGGCCACATCAAAGGTCAAGGAGGAATCGGGATCCGGTATATTTTCTAATTCATGCAAAAGAAACTTCTTATTGTAACAGTCATTCTGACCTTTCTCGTGGGCTTTGGATATTGGGAATTTGATCAATTGGGCGGAAATAATCCCGTGGTAATCCAACTTGTAAATAAAAAACCAGAAAGTCTTCTTGGCAACACCTTTATTGGAATCCCTCAGGACACGCAATTAGCAAAGATGTTCGAAGAGACCCTAACTCAAAAAAGCCTGAAAACCGGGACTTTCTTACACACTATCTACGAGATAGAGCCTGCTGGAAAGTTGGATACCATGAAGGTTTTTGTCGGGATCAATCAACTTTTACCTGAGGAAGGATTTGAGCTCAAAACTTTTGAAGAAGATCGTTATCTCCTCGCTATAATCACCGGCAGCAGTTGGGTGATGCCAGGACCTAAAACCATCAAAGCTGAATTGGAAAAGTATGCCGCAGAAAATAATCTGAAGCTAACTGGCATCTTCATCGATAAGATTATTCGAGAAGATGAAGTCCACGTGATCGCACCGATCCAATAATTCTCATCAGTTTTTTTTATAAACCTCATAAGCATTCCTAACGTGAAAGTAGTCATACTTAAAAAACCACTATTACAAAAAAGCTCCTAGCAATAAGCCTATCCCTCTTTGGAATTTTGTTTTTCCAGGCCTGCGAAGGACCAGCGGGACCTCCCGGACTCGATGGCCTTGATGGAGTAAATATTGTATCTGAGGTTTTTGAAGTTGAGGTCAACTTCACCGAAGCGAACAATTACAGCGAGCAAATCAATTTTAGCCCCGCAATTGTAAAAAGTGATGTGGTCTTGGCCTTTATCGAATGGGAAATTCGACGGGGGAAATTCAGTATGGAGAGCTCTTCCACAGACCGTATTCTTCAATGAAGGAGGAGTATTGATTTATAATTACGATTTCTCCAGGGTAGATTTTAGGCTCTTTCTGGATGGAGCCATCGATCCTGCAACCTTAGGGGAAGAGTGGAAATTAAATCAATTGTTTCGAGTGATTGTTGTTCCAGGAGATTATGCTTCCAATCGAATCGACTTTACTAATTATGAAGCAGTGACCGCACTGCTGGGATTAAAAAATGAAGATTTTAAACGAATTGACTTGACAAAGTAATAGAATTCAAAGAAGACATTAGCTAAACCAACTGATTACCACAAACAGGAAGGAGAAATCTCTTTCTTGTTTTTTTATGTTTTGTTTATCAGGAGTCCAAATAAAATTTGCTCCTTATCTTTACAGCTATGCAATTACAAAATGATTTGCTGCTGAGAGCAGCAAAGGGAGAATCAGTTGAAAGAACGCCTGTTTGGCTGATGCGTCAGGCAGGAAGAATTTTACCGGAATACCGGGCAGTAAGAGACAGTGTAAGCGGATTCATTGAACTCGCTCAAACACCCGATTTGGCTGCGGAGGTAACCATTCAGCCGGTTGATTTGCTGGGCGTAGATGCTGCCATTATTTTTTCAGATATTCTGGTGATCCCGGAAGCTATGGGATTGCCTTATGAAATGGTGGAGAAGAGAGGTCCTTTTTTTCCAAAAACAGTAAAATCAGAATCAGATCTCAAGAAACTCCGCGTGGCAGATGGCGCGAATGACTTGAGCTACGTGATTAAAGCCATCGAAATCGCAAAGAAAAATCTGGCTGGAAGGGTTCCACTGATTGGGTTCGCAGGCGCTCCTTGGACCATATTTGCCTACATGATTGAAGGCTCTGGCTCAAAAACATTCTCTAAAGCTCGAGAAATGCTTTATACTCAGCCAAAATTTTCACATCAATTGCTTCAGATGATTACTGACAGCACCATCAATTACCTAAAGGCACAAATCAATGCAGGAGCCGACCTTGTGCAGATTTTTGATAGCTGGGCGGGGATTTTGGGACCAAAGCAATATGCGGAATTCTCATTTTCGTACATTTCTCAGATTTGCAATGCGATCAGCGAAGTACCTAAAACTGTTTTTGCAAAAGGAGCATTCTTTGCCAGAGAGGAAATGGGTCAATTGAACTGTGAGACGATCGGACTAGATTGGAATATGGGAATCGCTGAATCAAGAAGATTAATTGGAACTAGCAAGACGCTCCAGGGCAACCTAGACCCAGCTGCTCTTTATGGCAATCCAGATCAAGTCAGACAAGCTGCAAACAATATGATGGATGAGTTTAAGGGCACACGACACATCGCTAATTTGGGTCACGGTGTCTATCCTGACATTGATCCAGCGATGGTGAAAGTATTCATCGAGACTGTAAAGAATTATCAATAATTGAGTTCAGTCGCTTCGAAATTCTTTAACTCTTCAAAATCTATCACAGTAATAGGAAAGCGATCAAGCTGAAAAGCTTCGATCGCTTCTTTTACGATCTCCGATCGAAGGACAATAAGTAATTTGCCCGAGTAGTTTTGAAGCGTATGTTTTACTAAACTCGAGAATCCTTCTCCTCGGATTTCAAGTGGACCGATTTCATCGAAAATTAACTCTTCAGCCTGATAATGACTTTGCACATGCTTCTCTACCGCAGCAAATGCACTAGCTGAAAAGGAGTACTTCCCCACCAGCAGTTGCCCATTAGATTCTTCCATAGGGAATATTGATTGGCTAGGAATCAAATGGAAATTCCGCTTTTCATGAATTATCGGACTCAGAAAACCTGCCGAATCGGATTTGTACATTTGAAGCCAAGTCGTCTTTCCGGCCCTTTTTGCTCCGGTGAGAAGGATGATAGTTAGAGACTGATCTGTACCCATGTTTTTACAAAAAATGGAATTCGTTGGAAAGCTTTTTGTCCTGAAGCAGCTCTCCAGGAAATTTTAAGATTCTTACGCATTTCGGGAAGAATTCCTTCGATTAAATTAATTTCTCTCAGCAGGCCAGATTTTCTTTTCCCCAGAAAAGTGAAAAGTGCTTTTTTCACCAAAGGCCCTAATATCAAAGTCCAAGCGGTAAGTATTACCGCAGCTCTCAGACTCATTTCTCTAAAAGAAGCAGGAATAAAAGGAATAAAATAAATCACTGCCAAACAGGCGATTAATGCCCACTCAAAGTTGATTTTTCTGTCTTTCTTTTGCGTACTACCATCTGGTTCTTCTCCCAAAGCAAATGAATTTCGATTTGCGGTCAAAGCAACTTTTCCGATCATCCAACCCGCAATAATACCGGTCACTAGATAGATTCCGAGGTAGCTTAACACTAGATTTTTCGCACTAAGAACAGTAGCTAAAAACGGAAAATAATCAACAATGGAAAGCATAAACTCGTCCAGTGCATCCCAAAAGCCCATTCCAAAAATAATCGTTAAGCTAATCAGCTTCATAGTTGCGGATTGCATATATGCAAATACAGTCACGAGCATCCGACCTGCTTTCTGTGAAGGAATCAAGACGAGAATAAATGCACCAAAAGAACCCTGTAAGGCTACTGACAAAAATGCTCCTAATGGCGCATGAGGACTGAGAAGCATCTTGAATACCAATACGATGAGTGTCGCATGGATCACTTTCTTCGAGCTTCCGGTAGTCGAATAGATCAACGAGATAAATAATGCCGAAAAGCAGGCAATGAACACGCCGGCAAGCGGAATATGAAACGCATGAAGCAATCCACCAAGGAAAGTCTCTGCCAGTACCCAAAGGGCAATAAGTCGATAATATCTCTTGCTGATCATGTTAATTGGATTGATTCCCCCACTCGGAGAACTCCTTCTTGAAGTGCTAGGGCATTTTGGCCGAAATACACCTTGTTATTTAAAGTCCGATAACTCGCAAGTGTCCTCAAAGGTTCTTTACTTTTCTCCCCAGTTTCCTGATCCACGGTGATTAATACACAGCGAGCACATGGTTTCACAACACAGAAATCCAAATTTCCGATTTTGATATTTTTCCAGCTATCCTCGGTATAGCTTTCTCCTCCCGAGAAAACAATATTTGGCCGAAAGCGATTCATGGTCACCTCAAGATTTAATTTTGAATTCAGATGATTTAAAGACTCTTGTCCAATAATCAAATAAGGCATGCCGTCGGCAAAACTTACAGACTCCTCATTGACTGCATATTTAGGACTGACTTTCCGCTGCGTAGATTCAGGCATGACCACCAAATGGCAATCGATTCCCAATACCTCCGAAAACCATCGATCAAAAGTAGGATCTACAAGATTCGCCAACATGCGATCATCCCAAACTTCTACCTCAATTTGACTTTCTAATACAAGATCAAGTGGAATCTGAATGGGATTAGCACGATTTTTCTCACTTAATACCAACAGGTGATTTTCCTGTAATTCAACTTGGATCAATGCCATCTGATGGTGAGTACGCTGAGTAAGAAATAAACCCTCTCGATCTACAAGCATCCATCTTCGGTCATATTGAAAACCACGTTCGAGAACTTTCGCAGATTCCAATCGAATACCTTTCAAAGACTTGATCGGGTAGATAAAAATATCCTGAACTCGTAGCGCTGCATCCATTAGTCAAAAATAAGTCCAGTAAATCGGAATTTCGCTTAATTACTGGAAGAAATTAATAAACGCTTTTCCTATCGATTGCATATGCCCCAAAAGTGGCACGATCAAATAATCCTGCCAATCAATTTTGATAAAAAGTACGCCTAGGCAAAACACCCAAGCCCAGCGCCAAAACTCTTTTTGATTCCTTTTACTTAAAAGCCTCCACATTTTTTACAAGATGCAAGGCTTCATTCAAAAGTTGCAAGAGCAGTTGAAAACTCTGAAAAACTGCCAGTTATTAAAGTTTGTCATCTAATTCTTGACATTTTCGGAAGAAAAATGGAAAGATAGTGGCAATTTTTCTGACAATCTGACACAAAAACCAGCCAAATACTGGATGGCACATGGCTTGAAGAGGAGGTGATGTATTAAATCAGAAACTAAAAATTATTTATAATCATGGGAAAAATTATCGGCATTGACTTGGGTACCACCAACTCCTGCGTAGCTGTAATGGAGGGTAATGAACCTGTAGTCATTCAAAACAGTGAAGGAAGAAGAACCACTCCATCAATTGTGGCTTTTCTTGACAACGGAAATGGCGAACGTAAAGTAGGTGATCCTGCTAAAAGACAGGCGATTACTAATCCTCAAAATACCATTTCATCTGTGAAGCGATTCATGGGTAAGAAATTTTCGGAAATCACCGAAGAGAAAAAGCACGCATCTTACAAAGTAGAAAAAGGCTCTAATGATACTGTTGCGGTAAGAATAGGAGACCGATCTTACACGCCACAGGAACTTTCAGCAATGATCCTTCAGAAAATGAAGAGTACTGCAGAGGATTTTCTGGGGCAGCCTGTAACTGAAGCAGTAATTACAGTACCAGCATATTTCAATGATGCAGAACGTCAAGCAACCAAAGAAGCTGGGCAGATCGCAGGTCTTGAAGTAAAGCGAATCATCAATGAGCCTACTGCAGCAGCATTGGCTTATGGTATGGACAAAAAGAATCAAGACATGAAAATCGCAGTGTATGACCTTGGTGGTGGTACATTTGATATCTCAGTCCTTGAACTTGGTGATGGCGTATTCGAAGTAAAATCAACCAATGGTGACGTACACCTTGGTGGTGATGACTTTGATCAAAAGATCATGAATTGGCTTGCAGAAGAATTCAAGTCTGAAGAGCAAATTGACTTGAGACAAGATCCAATGGCGCTTCAGAGACTGAAAGAAGCTTCCGAAAAAGCTAAAATTGAACTTTCAAGTTCTGCGTCTACTGAAATCAACTTGCCATACATCACTGCTACCCAGACTGGTCCTAAGCACTTGGTGAGAACCTTGAGCAGAGCGAAATTTGAGCAGCTAACTGAAGATTTGGTCAGAAGATCAATGGAGCCTTGTAAGAAAGCATTGAAAGATGCTGGAATGGATCCTTCGGAAATAGATGAAGTAATCTTGGTAGGTGGTTCCACTCGAATTCCTAAAATCCAGGAAGAAGTAGAAAAGTTCTTTGGCAAGAAGCCTTCCAAAGGTGTAAACCCTGACGAAGTAGTGGCTATCGGTGCTGCCATTCAAGGTGGTGTATTGACAGGTGAAGTGAAAGACGTCCTTCTTTTGGATGTGACTCCTTTATCTCTAGGAATCGAAACAATGGGCGGTGTATTCACCAAGCTTATCGAATCTAATACTACTATCCCGACGAAAAAGTCAGAGGTATTCTCTACTGCATCCGACAATCAGCCAGCGGTAGACATCCATGTACTTCAAGGAGAGCGAGCTATGGCTAAAGACAATAGAGCAATCGGAAGATTCCAACTTTCTGATATTCCACCTTCCCAGCGTGGTGTACCTCAGATTGAAGTGACTTTTGATATTGATGCCAACGGTATCCTCAATGTATCTGCAAAAGATAAAGGAACCGGAAAAGAGCAGAAAATCAAGATTGAATCTTCAGGTCTTTCTAAAGAAGAAATCGAACGAATGAAAGCTGAAGCAGAGGCTAATGCAGCATCAGATAAGATCGAAAGAGAAAAAATTGACAAACTAAATCAAGCAGATAGCTTAGTGTTCCAGACTGAGAAGCAGTTGAAAGAATACGGTGATAAACTTTCCGAAGGAAATAAATCAGGAATCGAGTCTGCACTTGCAACTTTGAAAGCTGCACATCAGGAACAAAATACCGAAGGTATTGATGCTGCAATGGATGGCTTGAACAAAGCTTGGGAAGCTGCTTCATCCGAAATGTATAACTCTGCTGGTGCCGAAGGTGCGCAAGCTGGACCGGATGCTAACGCTGGATCTAGCGAAGGTACTACTGGTGACGGCGTGTCAGATGTAGATTACGAAGAAGTAAGCGAAGACAAGAAATAAGCGAGACTTAACCATAAAAGTCGGCACCTGTGCATATAAACAGGTGCCGTTCTTATTTGACGAGCCAAGAATCAAGATCATAGAATCGAGGTTCTTGGCTTTTGTTTGTTGAACAACGAAAATAAACTCACATGCAACTGACCGCTGAAAATAAATTAAGAAAACTCATCATTGTAGGTGACAGAGTCTTGATCCGTCTAAAAAAACCAAACGATAAAATAGGGTCAGGACTTTATCTTCCGCCCGGAGTCCAAGAAAAGGAAAAAGTACAGCAAGGCTATATCATAAAGGCTGGTCCAGGTTATCCAATTCCTATGGCGACCGAAGATCAGGATCCTTGGATGGAAACCGAAGAAAAAGTCAAATATGTCCCACTTCAAGCAAAAGAGGGGGATTTAGCTATTTTCTTGCTTTCAGGAGCTCATGAGGTGATGTATGAAGGAGAAAAATATTACATCGTGTCTCAACAAAACATTCTAATGCTGGAACGAGAGCATGAATTATAAACAAAGGCTCGGAGATCTTTCCGAGCCTTTGTTTATTCTAATGCCACCAAATTTTTCGCTTTCGAATGGACTTCGGCAACTCGTAAGATGCTTTTGAATCCACTTGGTTAATTTCGGATTCCTCCCAAACCTTTCTGTTTTTTGCTTGCAATCCTTTTGGATTATTAATGACCTTTCGAGTCCTAATAGCGATGGTAGAACCTTCCTTATTCCAGACTTTAAAGTTTTTTGCTGCCGGACCTTTAGTAAGAGTCGGGCTATTGTCAAATACAAAACTGATCTTGGAAGAACTGGCCTTCCACAGTTTTACATTTTTGGCAGCAGGGCCTTTTAAAATATCCTGAGAAAAAGAAGCCGAGAATACTAGAAAAGCTACCAGAATTAGAAGTGATCTTTTCATGGCGGTATATTTGGGTTGTACAAAAGTATACTACGGAAAAGAAAAAATGTTCCATTGGAACGGAATTTTTTAAATGATTTTCAAGCATTTGAAAAATTTTATTTGTTTTAGAGATTCCTGTTTTCTTAAAAATGGTTTCTAAACTAGCTAGCTGGGGATCAAAAGCGAATTGATTTTATAAGTTCAGGATTCAAAAACACCCAAGAAATTAGAATTTGATATTGAAATAAAAAAAACCGAGGTGAATTTCACCTCGGCTTAAATTACAATAGACCCTATAAATATTAGAATGCAAAAACTGCTGCTAGTAAGAATGACGCCAGAGATTTACTGGGATTTAAGTCTTTATTGACAAAAAACTCCTGCCCCATAGAATCCAATCGGAGCTCAGGAATCAGCGTAAGGTTTTTAGAGATTCTGGCATTTCCAGAAAGAGTCATGGCAAATACATTTCCATCACCTGCTCCATTTACGCCTAAAACACCTTCCAACCCTCCGTTAAACACACTGAAATATTCTCCCCTTAGTCCGATCGCAAACTTCTCAGAAGTTGTTGCCTGAAGATATCCGGCAAAACCATAAAATCCAGAACCATCGCCATTCGTATCTTGAATATCAGACCCGTTGAAGATTTGACCTGAGGATGTAGTATTATACGTTGTGTTCACACCGATAAACAATGCATCAGACACATTGAAGCCGGTAGTTAAATCGACTTGAAATGTCTTTCCTGCAGAAGATTGGTCACCTATTAAGCTTCCATCATTGGTTAGTTTCCCGTCTTGATCTCCATAGACAAAATTCAAAAAGGTACTTCCAGCATCGGTGGAATAACCAAGCTGCGCACCTAAAGTATAGGTGCCCGAGGCATTGAATTCAGTCATATCCGTCGGATTCATCACGGATGCCATCAGTGACCATTTGTCTGACAAAGCAAAGTCAGCTTTCAAGCCAGTATGAGAAAATGGGCCATACGAGAACATGTATGATGTGGAGTAATTGAAATTACCGGTCGGAGAAATTACCTCATAGCCGAGGAAAGTATTGAAATTTCCGAAGGTCAAGGTTACCACATCGTTCACATTCCAATAGACATAAAGTTGATTGACTATCTGCGAACTACCAGCGAGGCCGCCTGCATATAGCGGAGATCCAAATACTGCATCCTCACCTCTTGGACCGAAGACCAAATCAACCACTGCTCCAACTTTCTTCCCTTCATAGGTGGCGATAATGTTTGCCATTCCTAAAGAAAAACCCGGCAAATTTCCAAATGAGGATGTTGGTGCTTGAGAAAACTCGCCTTTATTTGGCGCATTAAAATTAGATCTGAAATAGGCATCCACAGAGCCTGAAAGGGTTAATTTGGAAGGTTCTTCCTCCTCAATAACCTCTACGATGAGGACCTCTTCTTGTGCGAAAATATTTTGTGAAAAGCCAAAAATGGTCAGAAATGAAAACAGAATAAATTTTTTCATGTTAATTTTGAATGTTAGTGAATGTTAGAGTTGACTGGCAGGACCCCGTCCGGATGAAAGAGAGTGGTATTTTTTTCGCCGGAGGGGTTCTTTATTTTTAGAATTGACTATTCGTCATAGACAATAGTATAGCCTCTGATTCCATGCTCATGAGAGTCCAAACCGCTTTTCTCATGTTCTTCAGACACTCGGATTCCAATTGTCTTTTTCAATATGAAAAATATGAGGAAAGCACAAGAAAAGGCCATCGCTCCACAGATTGCTACGCCGGTAAGCTGAGTAATAAAGGTATGCTCCGGGTTTGTGGAGAAGATTCCAACGGCAAGTGTACCCCAAACTCCGCAGGTCAAATGCACAGAAACTGCACCTACAACATCATCTAGCCTGAATCTATCCAATAGCACCGCAGAATAAACTACCAATACTCCAGCTACTAATCCAATGATAATAGCAGAGGCTGGAGTGATGACGTCAGCACCAGCAGTGATTCCTACCAGTCCTGCCAAAATGCCATTCAGCATCATACCTAGGTCAAGTCGTTTGAAAACGATATTTCCAGCAAAGAATCCGCCTAATCCGCCAGCACAAGCGCCAAGCGAAGTAGTCACCAAAACATAGGAAACAATAGCCGGATCGGCAGAAAGCACCGAGCCCCCGTTGAATCCGAACCAACCTAACCAAAGCATAAATACCCCGATCACCGCCAAAGGCACACTTGCCCCGGGCTTATCCACAGTCTTTCCATTTACATATTTCCCGATTCGTGGCCCTACAAGGATAACGCCTGCCAGTGCTCCCCATCCACCAACAGAGTGGACCAACGTACTTCCAGCGAAATCATAGAAACCCATCTCATCAAGTGCGCCACCACCCCATTTCCAGCTACCGATTAGCGGATAGACTAAACCCACAAAAAACAAAGTGAAAATCAGGTAAGCAGATATTTTAACCCGTTCAGCAATAGCTCCAGACACGATAGTGGCTGCTGTAGCAGCGAACATTCCTTGGAAAAGAAAATCCGTCCAATACGTATAACCTCCATCAGCATATCTTGCTGTCACATCAGCATCAGCTGGAGAAAACCAAAACATCTTCCAACCTGACAAATCAAATCCAAACCATCCCGGAGTATCAAATCCTGGATACATTAGGAAAAAGCCTACAATAGCATAGGTCATTATTCCCAAGATCGGAGTGATTGTGTTTTTAAAGAGGATATTGACTGTGTTTTTGGCTTGGCCAAATCCTGTTTCCACTCCGGCAAATCCAAGGTGCATGATGAATACCAAAGCGGTGGATAGCATCATCCAGACATTGTTGGTGGTAAATAGCCCTTGCGCTATTTCTGCAGATAAGTCTGCCGTAGCGCCTATATCTTGGGCAACTAGGGGTACAAAATACTTCATAGGTTTTAAGTTAAAATTTGAGCGTTTTCAGAATTTAGTATAGGTTTGATAGAAATTGCTAGATTCGAATGTAATTATATTTTTGATAATAAAACAAATCACTTATTGAATCTTTGACAATTTTTTAAGCTATTTATTAATTTTTTTGAACCATTTTTTGAATATTTTTCAATTATATGCTATAATAAGGGTGTATTTTAAACTAAGGCAAAAGAAAAATAAAATTCTGATTTCATGTATAATATTCTTTGGAATCGATTTCGAGAATTTAGATATAGTGACTTTTATATGTCAAATCAATTTTTTTAAAATATTATTTTGAAAAGACACTTTTTTCAATATTTAAAACTACTTATTGATTATTATGAAAAATATAAATTTTTATAATTAGAAATTTTTTTTTAACCGGTTTTTAAAAAAAGTGCACGTTTTTTTTAATTAATAACTTTTGCAGATACCCTGAAACAAATAAAGACTGGATTTCTCCAGTCTTATACTCTAAATTTGAACCAAATTGTCAATTAGCCTTTCAGCATAGCAAATTCCTTTGCAAAATAGGTGAGAATCACTTTCGCTCCAGCTCGTTTAATACTGATTAAGGATTCCAACATTGCTCGCTCAGGATCAATCCAACCTCTTTCCCCAGCTGCTTTGATCATGCTATACTCTCCTGACACATTATAAGCGGCTATTGGAAGAGAATAATTCTCATTTAAAAGCTTAATGATATCTAAATAAGCCAAAGCCGGCTTTACCATCAAAAAGTCAGCACCCTCCTCGATATCCAAATCGGCTTCAATTAGTGCCTCCTTGATATTTGCTGGATTCATCTGATAGGTCTTTTTGTCTCCAAATTTTGGAGCTGAGTCCAATGCGTCTCGAAATGGGCCATAAAAGGCGCTAGCATACTTCGCCGTGTAGGACATAATCGAAGTGTCAGTATACCCATTATCATCAAGCAGCTCCCGAATAAATCCAACCCGCCCATCCATCATATCAGATGGCCCGAGGATATCCACGCCTGCATCTGCCTGCGCCAAAGACATTCTGCCTAAAACCACTAAAGTTTCATCATTAAGAATTTTTCCATTTTTCACCAAACCATCATGACCATCACTACTGTAAGGATCCATCGCCACATCTGACATCAAGCATAATTCAGGGAAGTTTTGCTTAATCGCTCGTAGTGCTTTCAAGTAGAAAGTTTCTGGGTTATAGCTTTCACTTGCGACAGAGTCCTTGAGCAAATCCGGGTAAGCAGGGAAAACATCAAATGATTTGATCCCTAATTTCATACAGGATTCAATTTCTTTGAGCATCAAATCAATCGAAAAACGATAGATTCCAGGCATAGAAGCTACTTCGACTTTCTTCTGAATTCCATCTACCAAAAACATTGGAAAGATCAAATCATTAACCGAAAGCGAGGTCTCTTCTACTAGATTTCTAACCACTTCGGATTTTCTATTTCTTCTAGGTCTTCGCAGCATATTAGATAAAGAGTTGTTGAACTTGGGCTATGTCCAATTCAGAATAGTTGTTAATATATAAATCGCAAACAGGTAATTCTTCTTTTTTATGCGTTGAAAGAACGCCCACCACTTTCATTCCAGCATTCAAACCCGCTAAGGCACCTGAAAAAGAATCTTCAAAAACGAGACAATGAGCTGGGTCAATCTTAAGATTAGCCGCTGTTTTTAAATAAACCTCAGGATCTGGCTTGTGTTTGGACACATCCTCAGAAGCTAGCATGGAACTCATTGATTCTTTAATGGCTAAAGTCCCTAGAATCAAATCAAGATTAGCACGAGGCGCGGAGGTAGCCACACCAATTGATAGACCCAATTGATTAAGACTATTCAAAAATTCTAAATATCCGGAAATCGGTTGGACTTCGGCTTTATAGATTTCACGGAATAAGCTTTCTTTTTCAAACTCCAATTCTGAAAGTTCTTCGCCTTGGATCTCTCTTCCTAGGAAATAGCTTAAGATATAGCCATTGTTTTTTCCATACATGTGAAGTTTGAACTCTTCCTCGGTTGGATTTAGGTTTCGCTTAGCAAAGAATTGCTTAAAAGCAATGGAATGAAATGGGTTGGTATGACAGATGACACCATCCATATCAAAAATAACTGCTTGTAGCATAGGAGATCTTAGAATATTGGCAATAAAAGTAAATAATTGGGACAAAAAATCCCTGAAAGCTTTCTTTCAGGGACAATTTTCAGAAGCTCTTAATAGTCTTCTCTATTATATCACAGCATTCTTGAAGCTGCTCTTCGGTCATCACTAGCGGCGGTGCAAATCGGATAATATTACCGTGAGTTGGCTTAGCCAAAAGCCCATTATCTCTCAAGGCTACGCAAATATTCCAAGCGGTGCTACTTTCCTCAGTATCATTAATTACTACTGCATTAAGAAGGCCTTTACCACGCACGAGCTTCACTATTGGATACTTCTCAACCAATACTTCCATACGATCTCGAAAAATCTTTCCAAGCCTTCTTGCATTTTGAGCTAAATTTTCATCTGAAACTACTTCCAAAGCAGCAATTGCGACTTTTGCACCTATTGGGTTGCCCCCGAAAGTAGAGCCGTGCTGGCCAGGTTTGATCACGTCCATAATATGGTCATCAGCTAGAACAGCAGATACTGGATAAAACCCACCAGAGATAGCCTTTCCTAAAATCAACATATCAGGTCTCACATAGGTAGCTTGCCTTTCACAGTTATTTTCGCAGGAGCAATTTCCACAGACCGCCAAGAGCGAACCAGTTCGAGCTATTCCAGTTTGTATTTCATCTGCTATCAATAAAACATTTGCTGCTTCGCAAGCTGCTTTAGCTTCTTTTAAATAATCATCAGCCGGCACATATACTCCTGCCTCACCCTGGATTGGCTCAACTAAGAACGCAACAACATTCTCAGATTTTAGTGCTTCTTTGAGGGCTGACACATTATTATAGGGTATCCTTATAAAACCATCTGTGAATGGGCCGAAATTTTTGCGAGCATTTTCATCATTGGAAAAAGAGATAATGGTAGTCGTCCTTCCATGGAAATTATTCTCAGCAACTATAATTTTTGCTTGATTCTCATCTATACCGTTTTTCTCATACCCCCATTTACGAGCGATTTTGATTGCAGTTTCTACTGCTTCGGCACCTGTATTCATTGGCAGTACTTTTTGAAAGGCAAAATACTCAGTAATATATTTCTCAAATGGACCGAGGACATCATTATAAAAAGCTCGAGAAGTCAAGGTCAAAGTACCTGCTTGCTCAATTAACGCGTCCTTAATTCTTGGATGGCAATGACCTTGATTGACAGCAGAATAGGCTGATAGAAAGTCGAAGTATTTCTTCCCTTCAACATCCCAAAGGTAAACACCCTCTCCCCTAGCCAAAACAACAGGAAGCGGATGATAGTTATGCGCACCATACTGATCCTCGAGTGCTATAGCTTGGTTGCTAGAAGTAATAGTGTCCATGTTTTTAGTATTTTTGGATTTGAAATCGATTCAAAAGAGTTTGGTAAATATAGTAAATGCCTTTATCCTCTCCCATGAAACAAGAAAAGAAGCCATCATCTCCACCTCAATTAACCAATGCAGATTATTATTTTAATGAAAGTGGACTGATGGTATTCACTGAAAGCTATCATTTGAAGCGTGGCCATTGCTGCGGAAGTGGCTGCAAACATTGCCCCTATACCAAAGGATAATTATAAAGGGATTATTTTTGAACTACCTGTTGGTAATTCGGTAAAAGTTCCGATATTTGCAGACTCATTACAGAAACGCATCATATTTACGATATATTACCATGGCAAAAGTTTGTGACATTACCGGAAAAAGACCTCGCGTAGGAAACAACGTGTCCCATGCAAACAACAAGACCAAGCGTAGATTTTACCCAAATCTTCACAAGAAGACTTTCTACGTTCCTGAAGAGGACGCATGGATCACTTTGAAAGTTTGCTCAAAGGCACTGAAAACTATCAACAAAAACGGAATCACTGCAGTTTTGAAAAAAGCTCAGGAGAACGGAATGATCGTAATCAGATAATCAAAGTCACGACCCTAAAATCAATACGAAGATGGCTAAGAAAGGCAATAGAGTACAAGTGATTATGGAATGCACGGAGCACAAGACTTCGGGTATGCCAGGTACTTCAAGATACATCACTACCAAAAACAGAAAAAACACTACTGAAAGGTTAGAGTTGAAGAAATTCAATCCGATCTTGAAGAAGATGACTGTTCATAAAGAAATTAAGTAACTCGCTCGGGAGAAATCCTGATAAAACGATAAGATTATGGCTAAGAAAGTTGTAGCAACCCTAAAAAAAGAAGGTGGTGTATCTTACGCCAAAGTGATCAGAGCCGTAAAGTCTGAAAAGACAGGTGCTTACACCTTCAAAGAAGATATGGTTCCTTCCACATTGGTTCAGGACACCTTGAAAAAATAAGTTGCCTAGTGCATCCTAAAGTATCTAAGTCCCTCTGTCCACAGGTCAGCAGGGACTTTTTCGTTACATTCCATTTTTAAAACCTATTCTATGGGAATCTTTGGTATTTTCTCTAAAGACAAAAAAGACAGTCTAGATCAAGGACTTCAAAAGTCCAGTGAAAACATCTTCTCAAAACTATCTAAAGCGGTGGTAGGTAAATCCACTGTGGATGAAGCTGTATTGGATGAACTTGAGGAAATACTCATCACTGCCGATGTTGGAGTAGATACGACAATCAAAGTAATCAATCGGATAGAAGCTCGTGTAGCCAAGGATAAATATGTGAATACTTCTGATTTGGATAAAATCCTAAGAGAGGAAATCGCTGCTTTATTGGAAGAAAATAATACTCAAGACCTTTTGGACTTTGATATTCCAGCGGACAAAAAACCCTACGTGATCATGGTAGTAGGTGTCAATGGGGTAGGGAAAACAACGACCATAGGCAAATTAGCAAACACTTTTAAAAATGCCGGCAAATCTGTTGTATTGGGAGCCGCTGATACGTTCAGAGCTGCTGCAGTTGATCAGTTGATTCTATGGGGAGATCGTGTTGGCGTTCCCGTCGTATCACATGGAATGAATACTGATCCTGCTTCAGTAGCTTTTGATACCGTAAAGCAGGCAGTAGATCAAAACGCGGATGTAGTAATTATCGATACAGCTGGAAGATTACATACCAAAGTAAACTTGATGAACGAACTAGGGAAAATCAAGCGCGTCATGCAGAAGTTTATTCCAGATGCCCCTCATGAAATCATGTTGGTCCTTGACGGGTCTACCGGTCAAAACGCATTTATTCAGGCGAAAGAATTTACCAAAGTAACTGAAATCACTTCTTTGGCCATCACAAAATTAGATGGTACCGCGAAAGGTGGAGTCGTAATAGGAATCTCTGATCAATTTAAAATCCCGGTAAAGTATATCGGAGTAGGCGAAAAAATGACAGATTTGCAGATTTTCAACCGAAAAGAATTTGTGGATTCACTCTTCAAAAAGAAAAGGTAGAAAGCTATTTTTCAAAAAGTCCTGAGCTCTCAGGACTTTTTTTTTGAATAAAATTGACTGTTTGAAATTAAATTCCGTAATTCAATATGATATCATTATAACATCATATTGACATGGAAAAAATAATCAAACCACTTTCTGGATATATTCTTATCCTGATAATCCTGGGGCTAATCCCAGTAGCTATTTTCAGTTTTATTGGCGAACAACTTATCATGGGCTTTGGAGCAGTATTTATATTCTTCATCGGCCTCCCTGGGTTCTTTATCGTCGAACCAAACAAGGCCATGGTCCTTTTACTCTTTGGAGACTACAAAGGAACCGTCAAAGCAAGTGGCTTCTTTTGGGTAAACCCCTTTATGACTAAAAAGAAAATCTCTCTTCGTGTACGTAACTTTGAAAACAAACCAGTTAAGGTGAATGACAAAATCGGAAATCCTGTCATGATAGGTACGATCGTGGTTTGGCAAGTTGACGATACGTTCAAGTCGACTTTTGATGTGGATGATTATGAGAATTTTGTTCATCTACAATCTGATGCAGCAATTCGAAAAATGGCTGGGTTATATCCCTACGATGATTTTGAAGCTGAAAATGAAGAAATAACTCTTCGCTCAGGAGTAGAAGAAGTAAATCATTCATTGGAGCGAGAAATCAGCGATCGATTGAAAAATGCTGGGATCAAAGTGATTGAGGCTCGAATTTCCCACCTAGCCTATGCTTCTGAGATTGCATCTGCCATGCTCCAACGCCAGCAAGCCACAGCTATAGTGGCTGCACGTCAAAAAATAGTGGAAGGCGCAGTAGGAATGGTAGAAATGGCAATATCAGATTTAAAACTTAAGAATATTATCGAATTCGATGATGAGAAAAAAGCGGTAATGGTCTCCAACCTAATGGTAGTTCTTTGTTCGGACAGAAGCGCCACACCAGTACTCAACGTAGGGACATTACATCAATAATATGGCAAATCAAGTCTATAAGGAAACTCAATCCTATCGGGGTACTTGGATCATTTATTTAATTATACTTATCGAATTACCCACCATTATCCTTCTGCTCACCTTTTATTTGCTGGCAGAGGATAAAGCCGAAATGGGTGTCGCCCTTACTATAGTTGCTGGCACGATGGCTTTGATTTTTCTATTTATTTTCAATTTAAGGCTAGAAACTCGAATCGATCAGAATGGAATTTCTTTTAAATACTTCCCATTCATACGATCATGGAGGAAGTACCCAAAGGAATCGATCAAAACTATCACTGTAATCAATTATAGTCCGATCACAGACTTTGGTGGATGGGGTCTTAAAGGGAATAAAACTACTAAAGCCTATAGCATTACAGGTAATCAGGGATTGTTATTTGATGTAGGAGAGAATAAAAAAATCATGATAGGCACTATGAAAGCTAAAGGGCTGGAAGAATACCTATCAACTTGGAAGGAAAAATAAAATGACAACAAAGAAAGCCTTTGCGCTACGACTAGATGAGAAGATGATGAAGGCAGTGGAAAAATGGGCTGCTGATGAATTTAGAAGTACCAATGGGCAATTAGAGTGGATGATTCGAGAAGCATTGAAAAATAGTGGAAGATTACCAAAATAGCTTTTTAGAAAAAAATAATCTATTTAACTATATTGGGAACATCACGTAAAGTAATAAAATAAACCAACCTATATTATGAAAAAATGGATAACAATGGGTTTAATTCTACTGATTGGAATTATGTTCAACCCAATACACGGATCTGCTCAAGAAGTCAAAGTGGAAATGAGCAAAGCCGAAAAAAAGGCAATAAAGCAAGATAACAAACTCCAAGATGCTAAAATTAAGCTAGGGAAAACTCTAGAAAAGCTTCAAAAAGAAAAAGAAAAACTTGCTAAAACTCGAATTAAATTCGAAAAAGACAATGCTGCGGGGAAACTTTCGCCAAATGATGTGGAGAAAATCACTAAAAAAATAGAAAAGCAAAGAAAGAGCATCGAAAAGTTAGAAAGTGACATTGAAAAACTTGAACTATTCATCAAAGAAAGTGAAGACGGCTTTTAGCAGTCTTTTTTATATTTCGGCCTTGTAAAGCAATTCCTCTTTTTCAAAGTCATATAAAGTCAACGCTCTTAGCTCATAGTAAGCCATCCAATAATCCTTCAACGAATTGAAAAAGGCTCTTTTATTAGAGTCTTTTTCATTTTGAGCGATATTGAGATCCGTGATTGTGACATTCCCGGTCTGGTACCGCTTCAAAGCAATCTCATAACGTCGCTGCGCTACCTGATCTGACAGCTTAGTCACCTCAAGTCTTTCCTTCATCATAATGAAATTTTTAACTTTTGTGAATATCTGCTGCTCAAAATTTATAATGTCTTGTCCTACGGTGTACTCGACTAATCGCTGATTTGCCTGAGCCTGAGACATACGCGCCTTATTTCTTCCCCAATCCAAAATGGGTACGGAGAAACCCAAACTTACCAGCGCTTGAGTATTTGGCTGATTATAAAGAGACGAAAAGTTGAAAGCCGCATTATTGTAGCCATAGCTCGCATTAAGCTGGGCTCCGACGCGCTGTCCTTTTGCCTGGGCAACCAAAGCTTCTGCTTCTAACTTTCTTCTGTCAAAGGCTAGGGCCTCTGATCGATTTGCAAAAGCTAATTCAATTGCACGTTCTACATCGACCTCGAAGTCTGGAATTATCAATGGGGCAAGTAACTCCACTCTTGAATATTGATTAAGTCCAATAAAAGAATTGACAGCAAATGAGGAGCCTTCAAGATCCAGTTTTGCCTGAGCAAGATCCTGCTTGGACTGAAGTGCCTGAAGCTCAATCTGAAGCAATCGGTCTTCGGTAGTTGTGCCGATCTCATAGCGTTTATTTTCTATTGAGAATATTTCTTCTGTGTTTTTTAAATTGATCGTCGCAATATCAAAATTGACTTGAGCAATCAAAAAATCAAAAAACAACTGGGTCGTGAAATATGAAACCTCCTCAATTTCTTGCACAAATTCTCTTTTACTTTCTTCGTAGACCAAAGGCTGAATTTTCTTATCCCACTTGTAAGGATTGTAGGCCAAAATAGGCTGCTGAAGTCTTACATTAACTGGAACTCCTGAAAATCGCGTTTGAGGTTGCCCAGGACCAGCTAAGAAGTTGTCAAATCGATTTGTGGAAGAGTTTACAGAAACAATCCCTCCAGTAGGGGAAATAACTTGCTGAAGTCCAAGCTCTAGATCCATAAAGTTCTGCCGTACCTGCAAAAACTCAATCGAACCGTCCGGCTGAGTGATGCTGTTAAAAGCTTGAGAATAGCTGGGGATCGTACCGTTTAAACGCAACTGAGGATTGTAATTGGATTTAAATAATCGGTATTGCCAATAGCTATTTTCCTTGCGAGTCAGCGCTCTCAAAGCTGAAGGAGAACGATCTTTTGCCCGCTTCACCATTTCTTCTAAGGTAAATCTTTCTACATCTTGGCTTTGGACAGATAAAGCTAGCGTGACAAAAAGAAAACTAAATAAAATATGTAAAATAGATGGCCTCGGATTCATAAGTATTGTTGGCTAGTTTTTGAATTTCAAACTAAAATAATGATTGATTTCGCTTAAACAATTAAAAACATAAGCTCTTTTTCCTAAAAAATGCAAAATTAGAATATATAACAAAAAATTACGGCTCTTGAGCCTCAATTCTTAACTTGCAGACTTTATATTATTCTCTATGAAATCAATTATAAGTTTTGTGATTCGCTTTGTTCCGCGTCCAATTTTGCAGCGAATAAGCCCACTTATCATGAAGATTTTTGTGCAACTCAACAAGGGGAATAACGTAGAATGCCCTGTTTGCAAAAATCATTATAGTAAGTTTTTACCGTACGGAAGAATAGCTCGCACAAATGCGCTTTGCCCAAATTGCTTGGCCTTGGAGCGGCACAGATTAATGTGGTTATACCTCCAAGAGCGGACTGGTTTTTTCACAGAAAAGCTCAAAGTCCTACATATTGCGCCAGAACATTGCTTTATAGATCGCTTTGAAGCCTTGCCTAATTTGGAATACATTACCGGGGACATTGAGTCCCCTTTGGCCAAAGTAAAAATGGATGTGCATAAAATTCCTTTTTCCGATGACACATTTGATGTGGTCTTTTGCAATCATGTGCTCGAGCATGTTGAGGATGATTTGAAAGCATGCGCTGAATTTAACCGAGTACTAAAGTCAAATGGCTGGGGAATCCTCCAGTCTCCTGTCTATAAGCTCAAGAAGACATTGGAAGACAACACCGTCACTGGTCCAGCAGCCCGAGAACGACTCTTCGGACAGCGTGATCACGTTCGGAAATTCGGTTTAGATTATGCCGATCGACTCAGAAAATCAGGTTTGATTATTGAAGAAAATCAGTTCGTTAAGGAAATAGCTGAAGAAAAAGTAAAGCGCTTCGCCTTGGCGCCAGATGAAGTTCTTTTTGTTTGCAAAAAAGGAACTACCCATTAACCATTTTCAAAATCCACTCTAGAAGAAGCCCAGTCCCATAGCAAATTAATTGGATCATGGAGGTCAATAGACTTAGCAATGCCACTGAAACAGATCGATACTGACTAACAGCGGTAAAAAAAATAAGGACTAACCAAGTGACTATTGCGAGCAGCTGTAAGTTGAATATACTTGAGGAAATAAAAGCCATTGGAAGCATAAATACCAAGAATAGGGCAAACCCAGTTGGAAGTAAGTGAACCATCTTTATTGCTTCCGGGTGAAATCTTGAAACATTCACACGGTTCCTACCAAAAGAAAAGGCCTGCTTTGCAAACGAGAATAAGTTGTTTTTCCGCTTATGATAGACGAAAGCTTCTTCGACCAACTCAAGCTTATAACCCTCTTTTTTGATTCGAATACTCCATTCGATGTCTTCTCCTCTATTGGGATCAATAAATCCCTGAGTGCTCTGAAATACCGCTTTACTGACCCCCATGTTAAATCCCCTCGCTTGATATTTCGAGGTATCTTTGAGTTTCCCCCTGATGCCACCCGTAGTCCAAAAGGAAGTCATCGCAAAGTCCATGGCTTTCTGAAGAATCGAGAAATCACTGGAGGCAGCATCAGGGCCACCAAAGGAATCCAGGTTCCTAGATTCGATGGCATCTGCCACAATTGCCAAATAGCCCGCTGGTAATATCACATCAGAATCTAAAATAATAAAAAAGTCTCCCTTAGCTTGGTGCATTCCTGTATTCCGAGCAAATCCTTGACCTTGATTGGTTTGAAATATGTACCTGATAGGAAACTGATTTTGGTAGCTATAAACGATCTTTTCCGCAGGAAAATCAGAACCATCCTCAATTACCACTACCTCAAACTCATGATAAGTTTGCCTAGTAAGGCTTAAAAGCAATTCCTCTAATTCTTGAGGGCGGTTATATACCGGTATGATTACCGAAAAAAACATCAAAAATCGAAATTGACTTCCTCCCCAATTTTGTACTCAGCTTCTTTGGATTGGTTGGAGGTCATTAATTCAGCGATGAAACCAGTCACAAATAACTGGATTCCAATAATGAGCGCTACAAGTGCCAAAAAGAATAAAGGCTGGTCTACAATTTCTCTTACTTTTAGGCCTTTACTGAGTCCATAGATTTTTTCAAAAATCAACCAAAAAGTGATTAAAAAACCAGTGACAAATGATAGGGTACCTAAAAGCCCGAAGAAATGCATTGGTTTTTTCTTGTATCGATGTACGAAAGAAACGGAAATCAAATCAAGAAATCCATTTAAAAATCGCTCAATCCCAAATTTCGAATAGCCATATTTTCGGCTTTGATGCTGAACCACCTTCTCTCCAATTTTCCCAAATCCATTCCATTTGGCCAGTAAGGGAATATACCGGTGCATCTCTCCGTAGATTTGAATATTCTTCACCACTTTAAGTCGATAAGCTTTCAACCCACAGTTGAAATCATGAAGGTCAATCCCTGAGATCCATCGAGTGACTCCATTAAAAAATCGAGAAGGAATGGTTTTAGAAATTGGATCATGACGTTCCTTTTTCCATCCTGAAACCACATCAAAGCCCTCTTTTGTAATCATCCGGTAAAGATCAGGGATCTCCTCGGGGCTGTCCTGAAGGTCAGCATCCATCGTGATCACCACTTCACCCGAAGCCTTATTAAAACCAGCATCTAATGCAGCTGATTTACCATAATTTCGAGTGAAGTTAATCCCTTTAAGGGCGCTAGATTTTTCCGCCAAACTTTGGATAACTTCCCAAGACCCATCCGAACTACCATCATTGACCAATATAACCTCATAAGAAAAGCCGTGGTCATGCATGACCCGGCTGATCCAATTGGCTAACTCTGGTAAAGACTCCTCTTCGTTGAAAACAGGAATGACGACGGAAATCTGAGACATAGTTTAGAATTCTAGTGACTTATCCTTTTTCTTAAGGATCGCCCCCAAAATTAGTGCAATTATGGCGTAAAATATGATTCCAATCCCAAATGCTTTAATCTGACCCATAACAGTAAAATTATTCATGGTATCCTGCTTCATTTTATCCAATGCATCTGGAGGTAATGAATCAGCAGAAGCACCAAATTTCTCCATCATCTCAATAGTGGTGTTGAAAGAAGCATCTGCCAATACTCCGGGCAATTCGGGATCTACTACATGGAATAGTAGCATCTGTCCAACTAATCCAATTATACCAGAAATTAGAATTGCTATAAAACTAAAGTTAAAAGCAGTTCCAAATGTCATAAAACCACCGATCTCGGTTCTATATTGATTTCCAAAATAAATGATCAATGCAAAGAAAATCACCAAAGCGACCAATGCAAACCAGCCTGAAGCTAGTAAAGTCGAGTCTATAAAATAGGCAATAAAGGTTACTGCTAATGATACCAATCCCATGGTGATCCCGGGCTTAATGGCTGCTTGAAAAGGAGATTGTTGCTCTTCCATAGTGTACTTAGTTAGGGTTTTTTCTGAAAATAATTGAAATAATAATAGTAAAAAACAAACCTGGGATGATTTTCCAAATTCCATCATTCAAGGCAATATCAAATTTTGACATTTCTTTCAGGCTTTCATAAGTTGCGTCATAGGAGTTTTGGCCCACCTGAGCTACGATGGTCTCTTTCCCTTTTTCAAGAACTTCGAATTTAGCTATGGTAATTAACTCAAAAGTTTCTGGTGAAATCGACAAGAAAATCCAAATCCCCAGAATTGAAACTAATGCGATTAGCATATAAGTAACAAAACCAACTGTCATCCCCTCTGAAAAAGAAAGGTATCCTGAATTCTGATCTTCTTTGAAGAATTTGACCGATAGAAAAATTGCTATGGGACAAATCACGTATCCAAAAAGCAAGGTGAGATTCGAAGGATCTGAATAGAAAAAAGAAAGAACGAGGAATGCTGCGCAGCTGAGTAAACCACCGAGTAATCCAAACTGATATGCTGAACGAAAATTATTAAGCATTAACTTGAGTTAACTGCCCCTTCTGAATCACAAATTTTACCTGACCAGTCATTTCGCTTCCAAACCACGGATTATTTGAGGAAAGGGACTTATTTGAATCATGATTATAATTCCAGACTTGCTGAGGATCAAAAATGGTCCAAGAATTTGATAGATCTTGCGGAATAATTGATTTAGGTCCCGATGTTATTTTTTGAATCAATAATTCCCAGCCTAGTTCTCGCTCGAGAATTACTAAAGCAGGTAGAAAAGTCTGGAGTCCCGCCATACCAAAATTTGCTAGATCAAACTCCATGAATTTAGAGTCAAAATCTTCTGGCTGATGGTTAGAAACCAAAGCATCGATTGTCCCATCTTTTAAGCCTTCAATTAAAGCCTGACGATCTGAATCTCCTCTAAATGGAGGCTTTACTTTGAGATTCGGATCAAAATCCATCAGATCACCATCCTTGAAGATCAATTGATAAATGGATACGTCGGCAGACACTTTCAACCCTTCCGCTTTAGCAGTTCGAATCAAGGAAACGCTCTCTTTAGTACTTACAGCTTGAAAATGAACTTTCCCTCCCGTATATCTAACGATCTCAATGTTTCGCTGGATTGCGGAAAATTCCGCCAAACTCGGAATTCCTTTCATCCCTAGCTTTGTTGAATTCTCTCCTTCATGCATTTGGCCGAACAACGAAAGTAAAGGATCATAAGAATGGTCAAATAATATTCCGTCGAACTTTTGTAGGTACTGATTCACTTTCATAAATCGATCACCATTGGATAAGGGTTTAACACCCTCTCCAAAAATCTTGACTCCAGATTGCATATGCATATCCAGCATCTCTGTTAAATCCTCTCCAGCAGTATCTATAGTAACTGCCCCTTGAATGATAAACTCGGGAGTAAATTTTTTTGATCGGTTTAGGATAAATTCTACCTCACCTTTTGATTGAACAGTTGGATGAGTATTAGGCTGTATTACAGCTGCTGCAAAACCACTTGAAATTAAAGAGTCCGCCAAGCTTGCTATTGTTTCCTTGTACTCAAAACCAGGCTCACCTAATCCACATTTCAAATCAACCCACCCTTCACTTAGCATCCAACCAGAAGCATTTATAGTTTTAGCTTTAGAAGCTAGCGCAAAATCAAATTCTTGAGTTAAAATCCCCTTTATAAATAAGAAATCTGTTGGACTGCTAAGTCCCTTTGAATCAATAATACGGAGGCCTTTAAATAGAAATGACATTAATTTCGGTTTGATGCAAAACTGCAATAATATTCTAAAAATGAAAAATAGAAATCCAAAATATTAAAATTTGGTTTTGTTAGATACTTATCTGAAAAACAAATAATCACCCCATTCTCAGTGTCATTATGGTTCAGACCTTCACATTAAGACTTTATCCGTTAATTCACTGTCGGCAAAGATATCTGATCTGACTTCAATTCTAACTTCGCTTAATTGATAAAAGCAGATGAAACTACTTTATTTAAAATAACTAAGGATGCTCTATGTTCTCAATGGGGGCCTACTTAAGCGGAGTTAATGATTATTCATTTTTGGTTAAACACAAAAAAGTCAGCAATGTAGCTGGCTTTGGAATACACAAGGGTTGCCAATTCCTGGCGAGCGTTACTCCTCAGGGATATGGAAGGTATTGTCAGCTAAAAAGTAAAGCCTATTGGAGTGAACCAAAGGGCTTTAGGGCGAATGATGCGGCTCCCGATTTTTATAAAGCCTGATCTTTAGTGGCGTAATTCCCAAGCAAGCCTGGGGAAAAAGATGGTTAAACGCAAAAAAGCCAGCTATGTAGCTGGCTTTAGA